>BNJU01004772.1_pt1 | contig 198757 bp, 216 predicted proteins | sample 8539281 | NCBI WGS metagenome assembly BNJU01 (sample SAMD00202456, study PRJDB9452) | human saliva metagenome | isolation source: human saliva | place: Japan | reverse complement strand
GATAATAATATCAGCGGCTGGTGTATATTGCCTACAGATGTATTGCAAAACCGGTAATATAACTGTAGACAAGAATCGAGATATTTACCAATTAGAGAGATGGGCGCTTAGAACTGCAAAATAAGGTTGATAAGTTATGGAGACGGCTCGCTTTCCGATTCTAGCTTGGACGAGGCAGTAAGTGAATTTTCATCTGATAGAATGTATATAAGCTGTGCACAGAGATGTGTGTAGATATGCCTGAAAGAACTCATAGAAGAGCTACAGACAATGCGTTATAGCAAAATGGAAATGATGGTTTATTATGCAGAAGAAGGAAGAAAGCAGAATTAGACAGAAGTGTAATAATAATAGAGACCGGATGGGTACAAACATTACTATTATAAATGAACACTGTAACCAGACTAATATGCAACGATAATACAACTGAAAAGAATTAGAAATCTAAAAAGGATGGGATGGTTATCAAAGAAGATAAAAATAAGATGCCCTATATATTGAAGATATGGATCAAGTAATACAAGATGGAATCCATAGATATAGATCAAAAGTTCAAGAAATAATATAAAATTTGAGCCTTTTTATCTAAAAAGAAAAAGAAAAGAAAATTCGTGCAAAACATTGGCGTATTCAGAAAATATTGGGAAATTATAATAAAATTATCCTGATTGGGATTTGGATTGTGCTAATTTTGTTTCTAATGTCTTTATGCTAGTAAAAAAGTAATGAAAAATGTAGCATTAAATATTAGTGACAAGGAATTGGGTTTTCTTATGGTTCCAAGCTTGATGATAAAAGTATCTTCTAAATGGCGTGGAGCTAATATGTTTAAAGAACATTGGACAAGCAGATCCCTGGATATAAAGTTTTGAAATGAGCAAGGAGAACTTGAAAAATTATGATTATGCAAAACCTGGACCTCAATTTCATTTTAAATCAGATAATAATTGCCTATCATACCTTAATTATAACAAATCTTAGAAAAACTGGTAAAAAATAAGAACAAAGATGTAGGTGTTAGAAATACTCTGGACGTGTGGATGATAAAGAAGGAATCAGATGGTTAAGTAAGGAGGCAGGAACAATAAGAATAAGAGTTTATAAAGGCTTACGGTTATAAATTAAGACTAATTAGAAGCCTAGGAGAAATAGCCACAGAACATTTTCTATAATAAACAAGTTTCCAATGATAATGAGGATAAATTCCAAGAAAGAGTTTTGCCCTAATTTTTACTAGGAAAAACGAAAAATCTTATTTAGCAATTTGCAGGGTGTCATATTGTATACTATAAGCAGATAGACACTGTTTTTGTGGGGAAGGGTGGAGCTTATGTGTTTAGAATTGCAATATGTGATGATGAAGAGATCAGACATTTATGAAATCATTATGAAAACACATGGATGAGAAGGCTGTCCCTGTGGAAAGTTGATGAATTCAAGCAGGCAAGGAGTCATAAAGCTGGGAATAAATATGGCAAAGTATGACATTGTATTCTTGATATAAACTATGGATGAAATAGATGGCTTAGAAACCGCTCAGGAAATACGAAAAGTCAGTAATGATATTTTCATAGTCTTTGTAACTAGCATTTGTTAACTATGCAGTACAGGGACTATAGCGTAAATGCCATAAGGTATATATTGAAGAATAATGAAATATGAAGGATTTAATATTTGAATGTATAGATGCAATAAGCTAAAGTGATGAACATACTGTGAAAAAGAAGGAGTTTAAGTTTAACGAGGAGTAAAGAATGTTCCACTTGAGTTATTGTTGTATATTGAAGAGCAAGCTGCATAAACCTGAGTTCTATATATGGAGGATAAGCTAAATAAATATTTCATTATATGGAAAATTGGATGAAGTTGAAAAAGAGCTGGAAGATAAAGCTATTCCTACGGATACATCAAAGCTATCTGATTAATATGAAACACATAGTGGGTATAAACAGGGTATGAAGCCTTGTTGAATAACGGTATCAGATTAAAAATCTCAAAAGACAGATACAAGTCAGTAAAAGAAAAAGTTTGTTTCATACAAAGGAGAAATGTAGCTATGTTAAACTATATATAAGGCATTATGCTTACAGCATTGAGATAATATGTTGTAAAAATATTTTTCGAGAGTTTTTGAAAAGAAAAAGGTATGAAAACAGCACAGAACTGTGTATATTATTCTTAGCACAATTATATAGCTGTTATCTTAGTTGTTTTTAGCTCTTTACAACAAGTTCATTATAAAACAGATATTGATAATTGTAATGATTGCTTTGTTTATGAGTGTATATGTCAAGGTCAAATTAATTAAGTCTATAGTTTTATCCCTATTATTTCAGGGATTACTGCTTTCTGTTGATTACCTGACACTTTGGGTAAATTTATCACTTTTAAGAGTTTTGCAGATATAAACAGAGTCACACTTTAATTGGTGCAAGTATGATAGTAGTTTAGCTAAAAATAATTTTTATTTATAATAGTTGTGTTAATCTAGGATCAGGAGATAAAGACAGCAGATGTTTTAAGCAATGCAGACTTTCTTAGGGTTTATGTTTTTCCGATATTTACTATCTTTCTACCATCATTGCATTGATTGACTACATCAGGAAGTATTGAGCAAATCAGAGGCAAACGATGTATTTTTAGCCATATCCTTGTGTTTGCTATCGTATGAATATGCTTGTGTTTTTATATGATTAAATGATATATTAAAGCGTGAAAATAAAGAGTAAGGGAAAGTGACACTTTTCGACTGAGGGCTAAGAATCAGACAGATACATGTACCGCTCTATTTCTGAAAAATTTTTGTTAAGCAGCAAGATAACACTATGAATATAAAATCAGATAGTGCATTGAATCTCTGATAAATACCGGGAAATTACGCTGAACTTAAGAACTACATATAAAAATATAGTGGGCATATTTAGTACAGAGCTGGATTATATAAAAGACAAATAATGTGATTGTAGATGCCATATTAAACAGTAAATATAGAAACATTAGAGAAAGGCATCATATTTATTTTTCAGCTTAATGACTTATCTACAAATAAGATTAGATGATGAAGACATTGTTGTTATATTTATCAAACCTCTTAAGTAATGCAATAGAGGCTGTGAAAAAATATTCTGGGCAAAAAGTTATAAAATTGAAGTTTATAGAAGAGGAGACGATATTATTATATCTGTAAAAAACACTTATAATGGCAAGCTGGAGATTAGGGATGGAGAGATACAGACTTCAAAGCTATATGACAGTGATGAACATGGAATTGGAATAAAACAAATATTATTGATGTCATAGAAAAAAATATCAAGGTTCATACACTATACAAAACGATAAGAAAGAATTCTTCTCAATAATGTTGCGAACTTCAAGAAGTGATTTGCAGGATGCTCTACTTTGATTACTTCAAAATGATGAGGAATCACCGATGATGCATTGTACAACAACGCACGCCATATTGATTGTTCAAGTGTTTTGACACTCATTGCATATTTGTATTTTGATCCGCGCTATATTTTACAAGAGCACCTTAATAAATGAGACAAGCACACAAGGATGGTAGATAAATTGAAAACACATTTGTTAAAAGTATTTTGCCGTTATTTATTGTATGTATTATTCTTGCCTTTTTCCAAGACAAAAATGAAGTTTAATGTGGTAGTGACAGGGATTACGCTTTTCAAATAAGTGAATGGGGGAGTTAAGCTTAAGAATATCTACGGAACAGATTTTATAAACAAAGAAATAATAGTCAGGGAATAACGCTGTACAGGTTGATGGTATACACGGTGTTTATATGGGTGAATCAGAATAGAAGATGGACTTGGTATCTATTTATTACTGCGGGGAAAGTTATCTCACCCATAATTATGTAGGTTCATCTTTGTTGCGATTGTAATGGCTCTAGACCGATATCTTGTGGCCTATGGAGAAAGGAAGCGCTGAAGTCTCAGACTCATCACTCAACCAGCAGAGTACAAAATACAAGAAGAAAAAGAGCTCGTGACAAGGTTGATGGAAGCCATGACCAATATGGACGTTATTTGCTTCTGCCATCATGGTAAACTTGAGAGTGAGTGAGATTATATAAAATACTAACGGTTTATGATTTTAATTGCTATTGCTATGACTGGAATGTGTCTTAAAGCCTGAGACGGTATATGGTTTTACTGTAAATTAGAAAAATATCCATCGGATGAAGCTTGGTAAAAAGGATAGGCTTTTGATAATTATCTTACCGCCTGTGTGCTGTTTTAATTGTCTAAGATAAATAATGATAATATGCGCAACTTTACAACTTTATAAATAATGCGTCTGCTTCAAAACTTTTAATTTAAAACAGTGTACTGATGATGATGTTTATTCGGGTTTCGATGCTTTGCAGAAAGAGCGAGGAGGCGGACTATACTTAAACTGTTGATGACATTGGGATGCACTAAAAGAACTGTCAGGTGGAACAATTGAAGATTATATTTTAATTATGCTATCTATTATTTTGCGTGATAGCGTCGTAATAAGGAAACTTGCGTCAATAAATTATTTTGCCTGTTCTGCAAAATAAGACCGATTTCTGCAATGGAATGATATTATCTTAAAGGTATACTGCAATTAAGAGGGTATCAGCCTAAATGTCCTGTAAGCCGAAAGATAACTGAAGGCCAGCAGATGATGAAAAGCTTAAGTCCACAGAGTAAAGCGGTGATATCAATAGTAACCTCAAGTAAACTTTTTTAGAATTGCGAGGTTTATATGAAAACGGATAGAAAAAAAAACTGTATTTTTGTAAAAACAAAATTTTGAACATAAATAAATGTCCAGGGATAATATGTTTGAGATAATTAGAACGAAAAGATGATGAATTGCTATGAATATGGACATAACAAGTATAATAGACAAAATTAAAAAGAGCCAAAATAACAGCCCAGGAGCCAATGGATATCGAAAGACGAAAATTTATTGGAGAAATAGTTATTTTACTTGCTTGTTTTATGTTATATAAATGGGTATTCAGGTATACTTCAGGCTAATATGTCTGTGATGTTGCAATTTACTTACACTAATTGTCAGCAATGTAGTATGTGATTCAGATATTAGATTCATGCCGCTTTTTTGAAATATCAGAGAAATATCAATCAGAATGTTTATTCATTGTTACTTTGATTGATGCTCTTGCGGAATCAAATGACATTATGTTATCTTTCCTTGGTATATAAAAATGTTTCAAGTACTACCATTTATGAGCTTGCGCGGTTTCTTTGGTAACTTTTTTGCAATAAATACAGTATGTCTGCTTTATTCCAGTTACGAATCTCAAGATACTGTGAAATAAGTCTTGGCAGTATTTGGGGTGTTGAATTTGGGTTTTGCAACTTGGTTTTCAAACATCGCCTGAGGTGCATCAGTGTGAAGGATCATATGTATTTGTCACCCATTTAATTTCTGTAGTATTGTATATGTCAGAAATATAAAACAGAACAGATAAAATGAACACTTCCCTTAATTCCAGCTTACATCGTGTGAAATAGTATAAGCGACAACTACAGATAACAATACCATATATTAAACAGAACTTAAGGTAGATGGCTAAAAAATATCCAAGGTCAATAGATATCTTAAAAAAAATGTTAGCTTTTTTTTTCACTAAAGAGTTTATCTATCATCTATGAACAAATAACAAAATATTCATAGAGGTAAAAGATATGGCAAAGGCATTTAATGGAAAGAAAACTGGAAATAAAGCGAAGATGATGGATATAGCTCTTATGCTCTTTCACGAAAAGCACAAAGGGCTTAGTATAAAAGACTTACGAGTAGAACGAGGGATAGCTCAGAGGCTTTACAACTTTTGGGAAGGACAAGGATGCTCTCATTCTCGATGTGATGCAGTATAGGTCGGCTCAAGAAACTGGCTGTGGTTGAGAAAATATTTAAAAATCATAGACAATCCTGTGAGCTTTCTCGCAGACGTATCTATGAGTACTCAGTTGATTTAAGGAAAAATGTGAGAAAAAAGCCGATATATGCCAGGCTTTGGCTATGCTTGCAAGGAAAAATGAGAAGACCCATAAGTTCGTGAGATATACAATATCAAAAGATAGTACGCTTACTGGAGGAGAAAGGGGCAGTTAAAAGCATGAATGAAGAGGCCTCTAAGCATTTAAGGGGCTTTGTATTATCAAATTACAGCAAGTTTGAAAAGAGTATTTTAATGAGGCGTTGAGGACTTTTATCACGGCTATGTGAAAAGGTACATTAATTGAGATAGTTACTAAGAAGAGAAATTATTATGGTGAGTCGGTTTTGGTAGAATACGCAAAGATGTGATGACAGTGGGAGGAAAGGGGCCAATCTTGAGAATGGTATCTGCAGGAATAAATGTGCCAAGGGCTTTGTAGTAACTACGGATGCTTACAAAATTTCTTAAGATAAACTCATAGAAGTCTTCAAAAGAACTTACCAGTAGTGTGCAAGATGATGCGGAACTTTGAAACACCAAAAGAGCTAAAGGAACTTGTAAGCAAAGAGGCACTGATTCTGTAATAAATGAGGTGAAAAAGGCCTATGAGGGGCTTGGAGAAAATGTCAGGAGTAGCAGTCCGTTCGCTTCTGTGAAGAGGACTTGCCTGATGCAAGCTTTGGACAGCAGGAGACTTATCTAAATGTGCAGAGGTTAATGGAGAAGTCTCCTCCTTCGCATGATCGACTACTATGCATCATTACTCAGGGCGGTATTCAGGGCTAATCAGGGCTATAATCCGGCTATCTGTTGCTATTGCAGTTGTCATTCAGACCATGGTTTGAAAGCAGGCAGGTCTGCCATTTACAGTCCAGCCTGTCAGTAAACCGGAGATGCAGATAAATGCAAGCTGTGGCCTTGGGAGGCAGTAAGCGGGAAACGTAACAGCGGATAACTACATAGTGAACAAATCAGGCACGATTATTTCACCCTAAGCGCAAAGGCTCAGATTATATATGCTGACAGGGAGACAAAAAAGGTAAAGTAAGTGTGGAACTTGAAAGCCTGCCTAACGGATGATGAGGTTAGGAGCGCCTTGTACCAGCTGGGGCGCACCCTCAAGAGCACTATGGTAAACCTGGATGTAGAATGGGCTATAAGAGGTGGCGAGGTGTACATCTACAGGCGAAGATTACCACCCTTAGGGATAATCACGAGAGTATGAGTTAGTAGAGAAGCTTATCTAAAGGGTAGAGTTAAAGGATATACAGGAGAAGTACGCATTTATTCTTGAAAAAATGCCATTGCATCTGAGGCACTAGACTATGATTATATAGTTGCTATAAGCCAGACTGTCAGGTTGTTTGCCGAGGGTGGAGACAGTACTAATCCCAGAATGGATGATGACGGGATAGAAACACTTCCAAATTCAAAAATGGCTTAAATGAGACCATTGTATATTTAAGCTTATTAAAATGATGAGGACTATGATGACTACTGAAGGCAAATGCAGGGCATTTATGGAGGACTATGAAAAGGGAAATAGAGGCTTAAAAGCTTGATTTTAGTAAAATGGATGTCAGGAGTGCAATTGTTATTTACAGCTACAGAGCTTACCAAAAAGAGCTATGACGGGTTTAGTATGCTCTGTTCCTCAGTACTCACAAAAGACTTGAAGGAGCTGTGAAAAAGGTGGATAAAAAGCTATGATCTACGACCTCTATAGAAACCTTGACAATAAGACAGCTGTGGTATCCAAGGATGTCGAACGGCTTACTGACTGGAAACTAAGAAAAATGAAACGAAAGCCTGATATCAGGAGAGAGCTATGAGGCATTTGAAATACCCTGATTTTAAGCGCTTGGCAGGACTTTCTTCGTAAAACAGCTTCAAGTCAGACCATAACTGCTACTGTATAGATGCAAAAACCTTTATGGAGGGAGCCAGATGAAATTTGCTAAATATTATGGAAACCCCTTGTAATTTTGAAGATGAGAAAAAGGTGGATATGGCAGACTTTGAGGAATACTGTCAGGGGATAAAGGTTGCAGATAAATTCCCTAAGCTAAGGAAAAGGATAAAGGAGTCATTCAGGTATTTTCCTTATAGTGCGTAGAAAAAGCCAGTATCTATGAAACCCTATTCTACTATGTGAGACAATGTGTTAAAAGGGCAAATATTCTCCTCCTTGAAATAGAACTTCAAAAGGCGAGCAACCAATCTGTTTTTAAGAGAGCTGATAAAAAGTCATGAAAGAGCATCTATCGAAGAAATATTGGAAGAAGATAAAGAGAATAGAACCGTCCACTGGCTATCGGTTTGGGAGGCATCCAAAAGGACTTGTGTTTGACATTTGCCGGAGAGGTGCTTAAGGAGTTAAGCGGCGACAGGGTGTCGGCAGTAGGTAAGGCTTGTCTGATAAAGGGTCCTGAGGTTCTACAAGATGAAAAGGGTGATATTCTGGTCTGTATCTTACCGATCCTGGTGGACACCGCTTTTAGCCTTTTGAGTGCTGTGGTAACGAATACAGGCTCAGCTCTTAGCCACACTGACCATAGTGGCAAAGGGGTATGGTATCCCAAAGCGGTTTTGGGGTGGAGGCTATGCTGGCGAGGTTTAGGACGGCGACCAAATCATGGTTGACGGAGATGAGGAATTAACGAGAAGGCGCCAGCTTTGCCAGGATAGCTTAGCAGAAAGACAGGATAATTAAATGGCGAGAGGAGGTAGAGTATGGACGAGATGAAATAACAGAAAACAACGAAGAGACACAGTCTGAAAACAAAAAGAACTTCCAGAAGAGAATGCATACTTACTGCCCACTTCTTACCCTCCTCATAAAAATGGCCGTTCCTCATCATCGGTATGCTTTGTGGCTATGATATACAACCTTACAGATACCTTTTCATTGCAATGCTATGAGCAACCAAGTCAATGACAGCATTGCCGAATTACATTTAGCTATGAGCTGATTTCGGGCTCTGGGCTTTCTAGTTTAGCTATGGCGGTGACAATGCGATGTCCAAAAGAGCACAGGGGCTGGAAAATCTTTTGAGCTGAAGTTTGTTCTTCTACAGCTGTAGTAACATCTTTAGTTACAGGACTCGCTGTTTCTGCCAGCTGTGATATTCATATCGCCATTAACAGCTCTTATGGGAGGCTCAGCCTCTGAGAGCCTACAGAGCTTTGCGGAGAAGTACCACAAGGGGTAGTGCCGCCAAAGCCTGCCCTTTGTATTATTTTCATTCTGTTTACAATCAGCAGGCTCTGTGGCAATGTAAAAGGATAGCATGAAGGAGCTTACTGCCGGCTTGCTCTTACCAACATCATCACTACTTTTATATTTGGCCTTAAAATGGGCTTCATCAGGGCCTATGCGACCTTGATAGGACGAGCAGTGGGTGCCTTGTTGCTATTTATACTAGCAGGAAAGAATGGAAATATTGCTGTAAGCCTCACAAAGCAAGGTTTACAAGGAAAATGTTTATCACATCTTGTGGGAGGGCTGAATTTTGCCAAGACAGGGAATCACAAGCCTTTCTTTAGTACTGCTCAATATGGTGGCGGCAGGCTTTTGGAGAAGGCATGTGACACCGTTAGTTCAGGGTGGCGGCAGTTGCGTCTGTCTTGTAATATGGGCTGGGGACAGGGATTTCAGCCAATATGTGCAATGAACTACAGTGCAGGGCAGTATGAGGAGGTGAGAAAGGCATTTAAGTACAATGTGTGAGAGTTAGCTGCAGTATTTATGAGCATATCAACAGTCGTTTTATATGTATTTTTCAAGGGGAATTGCAAAGTTTTGTCGAGGAATAAGGATGTAATAAATATTGCTGTGGACATACTTAGAATCAATGCCTTACCCTGCCTTTGTAACCTTTGCTACAGGAACATGTATGTGCAAAACATGAGGCAGGTACTATACTGCCAGTTATATCAATATCAAGGCAGGAATATTTTATATACCTTTTTCTTCGCGCTCTCTTTAGGACAAAGGGCTTTGTATCTGGTTCAGCCTGTGGCAGATGTCTTGGCGTTCTTGCTTGCGGCGAGTGGTTGTGAGAAAGGGTTGGAATATAAATAGATTTTAGATAAAATATTCTCAGAATAAATAGCTAAAGGAGAGGAAAATATGACTCATAAGGAGAAAGCGACAGGCTGTAAGAGAATTGAAAAAACTGTAGTTAAAACGCTTAAATCCTTGTTAAAGTTCAGATACAAGTTGCTGTCGAGGAGCTGGATTTATAGGTGGTAAATGATTATCTCTATCTGGTAAATATAGATGTTTATCCTGAAACCTTGAGGAAATACATAAACACAAAATATCTGTTAAAAGTACTTATAATTGACAATATATTCTAGAAGTGTGTAAATGGATGATTTGGGAACAACCTCAATTAACCCACATATTTCACCGTCCAGGGTCCTTATCCACTTTGATAATAAAAAGGGTATAATACTCAGTCGGGTCACCTGATGAGGTAAACTATGCCTTGATAAGAATTAACTTTGAGGCAGACAGCATAATAAATGAATATAATAAACGCTTTACTGATATATCTTCTTTTAAGTCTGAATTAGAAGGTGAAGAAGATGAACATAGTGTGTGGACATAATCTTACATGTGATATTGCAAGAAGGAAGTATAAAGATGCCTGCAATATACAAAGGAAGAAAATAAAAAAGAGCATGGCTCTTTTGCTAAATATGATGAAAATGGAGTTACAGGCATAAATGAGTACTTGAAGAAATATCTTATGGCAAAACAGGATCAATATATACTGAAATTTTGTTATGAAACGGATTTATTTTAAGGACAAAACGAATGAATATTTTACATTTGTGAATAAAATGGACTTGCCACAATAGTGTTTCTGGCTAAAATGTAATCTGAGTACAGATTAGCCGAAAGCAGTTAAAATCAATATTGGTCCGTAAGAAAACTTATGTGTGAGCGATCTGTCGAAAACGCTTTCATACTCAGGGTGAGGTTTAGAAGTTATTTCAGGCTTTTTACAGCCATCTTCTATACCTTTATCTGAAAGGAAAACTTTATACTTTAAATCTTCTTTGTAGCTTTTGATATACTCTTCTTTTCCTCAGAACTGCTATAATCCTCATCAATCTCAGCTTCTTTTTATACTCCTCTTCAAGCCTTGAAATGGTGGAATTAACCAAGTTATAAAATCATCATAAAGTTTTTAATCCACGAGCCATAATAATATTCCAGTCATCAGTATAATAATCGCATATCACGGCACAGTTTTCTAAAAAATGTATCATATTCGTCCAAGCATAGTATAGAGGTCATAGACTTGATAGTAAATATCTATCCATGCCAATGAATAATTTATATCCTGCCCGTCGCTTTTACCATAGAAAGATAACATTGCTTTCCTTATTCCCAAGAAAAGAGTTCTGGCGGAGCCGGTGACAATATCAGCCTCATTCTACAAGAATGGTCGCCAGTAATCTTCAAAATTGCTTTGCCCTTTGATACTCCTTATTCTCATAAAGCCCACGACATAATTAAAATGATTCACGCGTTATTGGAGCTCACTTGCTTTTTCAAAGTATTTTATGGCTTTTTCCCATGAGTATTTCTCACCATTATCTCTTTCCTTCTCAGCTAAAATATTACAAGCCCTAAACCTTCATAGAGGTTTCATAATATTGAGAATCAGCTCTTCGGCTTTAAGTAAATAATCAGGTGTAGATGAATTCGAAGTCAATGCTGTTTATCCAATGTTTGTGTATATGTAGCATCATTATCTGATAAACAGTTTTATTTCGTTGAAAATCTAATAAAGCTTAGCACAGGTGTCATAACTGTGCATTCCATTCGGACCGAAACGGTAAATAGCCATCTACGTTATTTTTTATCCTCTTTTGCATATGACGGAAACACGCATTTTCTCCAAAATAAGGGAGAACTTATCATGATACGTTAAAAGCGGGAGTACGTGTATCTGCTTTCATAATCTGCTTTTTGATTCCTGCCAAATTCTTTTAACTTGTCCATATTAGACTCCTCACTAGTAAATTCTGATTTGTCGAGTTATACTAAGAAATTAAGTGACGCTCAGTGATATTTCAGACTCGCTCCGGCATCCGCTTCGCTTCGCCCATATGCGCCTCGCTTGTGAATTTATCATCTCAGTAGCTGGCACCTTAAATCATTGAGTGTGTGTGAATAATCATGCTACAAATTTAAGCCGCAGAGTCTAACACATCGGACAAAGTTGACGCTCCGAATGATAACATTTCAGACTCGCTCCGACATCCGCTTCGCTTCGCCTAATGCGCTCGCTTAGAATTTATCATCTCGTAGCGTGAGTGCCTTAAATTTTATAAGCAAAATAACAACCCGAATGCCAAATTAAAGGACAGCACACCCACGCGCCCTCTCTAGTGGCTGATGTGCTTTGTTTGTCCCGACTTATCAATCGAAACAGCCGGAACTAATAACGCCTAGCTGAGCGCATCAGGTTTTTCGTCACAAAAGCCATATTACAGCAGCATCTTACAGAAAAACCGCAGCGAGTCTGGACATTTAGTGGGCGTGACTTTATCAAGCAACACATTAACCCTACAAATTAGAATTGCTGTACTAAATATATTCAATTGGGAGCGCTACTAGATTCTGTACATTTGCTCGTCTTACTCTACGCGTTAGCACACCTGAAATAGCCCTTTTACTTATATGCCATACTCACCTCCGACTAATCTAAGTCTAACTTTATTATAGTCGTTTCATGTAGAAAAGTCAATTACAAAACTATGCCATTTCACGAAAAATGGTAAAATATAAGCACCTAAAATCAAGCTCTAATTTTAAGGAGGAACTTGTGGAAAATTAAAAAACTTGTGGCAACGCGTAACATTACTATGACAATAGGAGCAGTGGCTCTGCACAGGTAACTCGTTAAGGGAAAAGGATATAGTCTGGATGGTCATAATGGCAATTCGTCAAACTTTAGTGGTGTTAGGGGAGGTAGAATCGCACACGGTAAAAATATTATTGTATTGGTCATCTGCAAACAAAAGATACCAGATATATTTTGAGATCAACCGCGGAAAAATCAGGATTTAGATATGGAAGATGTTGGCTCTTGCAGATGGTAAACTCTGTTATGTAACCACCAATAGGACTTCATATAATGGTATGATAATTGATGAAGAGGGAATAAGTCTGTTCTGGACTTAAAAATATAGCTGATAAATGAAACATCTTATAGTGACAGGGTTGTGTTCAAGGTTTGGAAAAGGATAGAGTATATCTGCAATTGAAACCAAAGGAGCTTAATAATACTCGATACAAAGGAATGCAGAGTATATTGTAGTAAAAGATAAGTCTGCGCTCAAAATGATAAAACACAGAAGGCACTGCTCACAGTGCATCAGGATAAAATTACTGAGTTTAAGAATGAAAATGGGAAAAATGGTGGACTATAGGGATGGACTTTTCGGTGTCATGGACAAAGATAGGAATGCATGTAGTCGTTGACATAAGCAAGTGGAGATTCTCCCCGTCAGGTACTTCTAAGCTGGAGATTTGAAGGAGATTTTACTCATACTAGGTGAAAAGTATGATGGGAGTTGAAGAAACAGGATTTTCTGGTTAGGTAATGTCACGAAAGCAAAGGATGGACCGTATGAGCAGCCTACAAAGAACCGGATTATGAAAGCATATTTAGGGGACGAAGGGAAGCCCTAAAAACGCTGATAGCCATTTATCAGGAGTAATATCCAAGCTTTCTGGTCGGTAGTCTTTTCCTGATAAAGACTCATAAATCTGGATATCTCTGTAATAGCTGCGATGATTGATAATCACAAAACTGTCGGACGCTGTTAAAAAGATTATTAACAATCTTCATCATACTGACGATTTAAATATTTCTCTTTTAGTTACATTCATGTGTGTATTTCTACGCAAGACCATCAGGCAGGTGGAAAAGGGCTAGGTGTGTGCTCAGTTAAGCTCCAGCAGCTATCCATCTTACCATACCCAGATGGAGTCAGGCAGGCTTCAGTCAAAGGTTATAGGGGATGTGAAAGACAGATAAAACTTGAGTTCATGAATATTTATAACTGTGCTTTATACATAGTTACTTACAACCAAATATCGTAAAACACTTCCCTTGTCATCGTTATCACCAAGGTAAAATCGTCTTTGGATTCTATTGCTGCTGTGCCTGTGGCGGTTTTGCTTATGCTTTATTTCGAGAGAAGGTGAAGAACTACAACACAACATTTCGTAAAGAGATGGAAAGAGACGACAGTTTCAGTGGTTAGTATTGGGGCGATACACTGCTTACTTCAAAAGCATGCTCTTGAGAAAGAAGCAACAAGATGGAGAAAAACGTAAAGAGTATGACAAAGGCTTTGGAGCTGGATATGATGAACTGCTTCAGTGCATGAACTGGGTAGTATTTCAGGTGTTTAGGTGTTCTGCCTTATATTTGGCCTTTATGGCACTTAACAAGAAAATAAGCATGGGTGATGTGACTGCCTCCAGTCTTGCTTTGGCACCGTGGTGGAGGCAGTGTGGCGAGGTATAGTGGTCTTGTACATATTTGGCAACCAAGGGACTGGGTCAGTGACATCCATTTCACAGAGTATCATGCTAAACGTGATATCGAGGGCAATGACAAAAACAAGCTAAAGCCTGAGATAAAGGGCTTTGTGGAGTTTGATGTGTAGCCTTTCAATATGAGGACAGTGATGAGCCTCTTTAGCGGTCTTAGCTTTAAGGCAAGTCCAGTGAAACCATAGCCATAGTAGGGCTTCGGTGCAGGTAAGACCACTATTCTAAACCTTGTAATCGGCTATGGGAGGCGCGACAGAGGCAGGGTGCTGATAGACGGCTGTGACATAAAGGATATGAACCTCCATCATTACCGTAAGAAGCTGGCTGTAGTACCTGGAATTCCATTCTTTTTCCCGGCGTTACCCAAGGAAAATATTACCACGGACTGGATGATGTATCTGAGGAGCTTAAGGTAATAGTACCGCAAACCACACGAGAACTTGTAGACATACACCGGACGGTCTTGAAACAATCCTAAAGACATGGAGTAATCTCAGGAGGACAGAAACAGAGAATCTCTCAATAGCAGAGCATTTGCCTAAAATCCAGGGTGCTGATTCTAGATGAGGTACAACTCTGCAGCAAATACAGTTTCGAAGACAGATACAGGAGGCTGTGTGAAGCTGTCAAAAAGACAGGACTACATTTGTGGTAGTGCACAGACTATCAACTATCCGAATGCCGATAAAATCGCAGTTATGGAAAGAGCGGAATGAAGGAATTTAGCTACGAAGAGCTTGGAGCTCGAGGGAAGCTTTATGAATTGATGGAAATACAGATGAGGGTGATAAAACACTATTATATTACATTGTATTGCAGATGCTCCAGTGTTACCGCAATATTAGTAATTAATGAATTTAAATTTGACTTGTGTATGACAGTCTAATTATAATGAACTGAAAGGAGGAGATATGCATGGCAACAGTCTACTTTAAAGTATAAAATTAATGGTGAAGATAAAAGGTTTCGAGGAACTTTTGTGAACAGGTGATATGAGTGCTTCGGTTGCTGTCAATATGTTTGTAAAAACGGTTGTGAAGAGACAGGAAACTTCCTTACGACGGTAAAGCGGACCCATTTTATCGTGCTGCTAATGTGGAGCGACTTCCAGAAATTCGGTGGAAACAAGCAAAAGCACGGAAAGGTAAAGAGCATAGAGACTTGATAGAGGGTGGAAGATTGATGAAAGATTTGGTCCGATGAAAGCAGAGAATCACTCGAAATGTGGTTTCACATTTCCTAAGAGATAAAATAATGGAGAAATGTTGCAAAACAGGAATAAACTACTAGCATGATATCTTTGGGAAGAAAAATCTTCAGGTTATTCGGGTGGGATGTACCATCTGGAAGCTCAGATGAGCTGACCCATATAATTCTAACTTCGCATATAGAGAGAGCACGATCAGGCTCACGGTGCAGACCAGGTATATTTTGAAAACCAATGCTATAGGTGTGAAGACGGAGGCTGAGATACTTAGATGATGTGGTTGGGGACGGCTGATCGCGCTGCTTGGTAAAGCACTCATCATTGACAATGCTTAAAAGTCTGTACCTAACCGAAGAGATTTATCAGAAGCTTCATTTGCTTCTTAAAATGGAACCAGTGATTCCAGAAAGACTGGTTTGCAGTGACGACTATAAAAGCTTCCAGATGAAGTAGATTGGAATGAATCGACTCTTCCGAGATATTTTCTAAAGAAGATGAAAGAGCTGTTAGATGATAGGTATAGTAAAAGAAAAACTTGGAATGATGTTTGAGTTTTCATCTTAGGTAATTTGTCCTTTTCGAACAGTAATGGCCGTGTCGGAAGGTTGATTATGTTCAGGAATACCTGAAATACGATATTAGCTTCATTTTATCATTGAAGACAATTTGAAAATATTTTATTACCGTGGACTAGCAGAGATGGGGTGTAGAAGGGGTACTTAGGGATACCTTAACAACTGGGATAGGTGCTCAAGGTTCATTGGTTATTTGGGTTGGTTAAAAATAGTTCATACGAAAATGTATAAGAAGGCAAAGGAATAATCTCAATTTTGATAAAACGGTAAAAGTTGGGTGGAAATTGTACTAAACAGAGAATATGAAAATGTATCGTTGATGGTATCTATTCGGACATCAATGTGGGCGGCCTAGAAAAGGAGTTTACAGGCACAGATAGATACAATCTCTAGCAAAAACTGAGAATTGATAATAGCAATGTAAAAAAAGAAAATCAGGACATCATAGTAAAGGAGGGGAGTGAATTAAAGAATGCGGTGTCAAGTGCTTGTGCAGGAATTTCGGATTGCGCAATTTGATAAAAAGCCAATTATATTAAAAGAAAATGGTTTCTATTACTGGTAGAAGTTATCTTCATTCATTCCCAATTTTAGAACAGGCATTAGAATATGATGATTGATAAACAGGATGGAGAACAACTATTTTCCTCACTAATATGGACTTATTGGACCTCAGATACTTCCAGGACATAATTTTTCTTTTAGAAACGAGAAAAATGATAGTATGAGCAATATATAAAAAATATTTAATCTCACTTAGAAATGCAATGGAAAATGATGTGTTGATGTTGCTCAAACGAGATAAAATCTGAACCAAGGTTGTGATTAACAAATATTATGATAAAATCTGGAGGTGGAAAGGCAATTTATGGATAAAAATCAATTTCTTATCACAAAAGTTTTCTTGCATACATTGATAAGTTTGGCTGAGGAAAAATGTTGGATTCTTTCTGAGGTGTATATCTCGATATGTAAAGGAGATGATGGATGACATGGTAGATGATTAGTCAGATGTACCAGTATATGAGACAGTGATATGAGAATGAATACTATTTTTAGAGACACTAGTACAGCTTCAGTTGTTAATCACAAAAACATGGTTACTATAGTACCATGACTTTGGCCTTTAGATTTTCCGGTTGCATAAACTCTAAAAAGCTGATTTTGTAATGATTAATCTGATTTGGTGTGCAAATAAAGGCAGTTGAATGTTGAAACTGGGGAATGAATAAATGATTATTATAAGTGAAGCCCCAGTTATGTGAACGTCGTTGTTAACGTAAAAACAAATTGAGGAAAGTTAGGTTACCAAGGTGCCGGTGGTGTTGTAGTTAACTAGCTCAGGGCTTATTTGTGAAAAAAACGTTTTACAACAATGACGGTGTCATATAAAATATATGTTTCAAGTTCTTGGGAAAAAAGATTCAATTATTTTATTTCGCTGATGGTGCCGAAGGTTAATGATTACAGACTGATACGATATGCGTTGGGTTTGAAATAAATATTACAAGATTACAAAGAAAATATTAGAAGCTAAAGCAAAGACAACCTCAATTAATGTCATTTTGAAGAAAGAGTACCGAATAGTTAAGCTTTATGCATGCCTAAAAATATGGAGATCAAATTACGAAGCATTAAGATAGATTCTTTGTGTGCAAAGAGGTGGAGTGTAAATAGTGTATTTTCCATATTTAAGGGGCAGACAAGATAAACTATTGTATTTGAGAAGAGGTGTTAAAGCAGACAGATATGGTTCTATTATTCCGATTATTAAGAACGGTGCGCCTGTAGCAGTACTTTCTTGCGACTATTAAAAAAAGTTGCTGAAGCAGATGAAAATAATAAATGTTATGAATCCGAAGGTTATTAAGTTGACAGTGATTGGAAAATGAAAAAAAAGGTTGAAGAAAACGATAAAATTAAAGGATAAATTAAGAAACTTTAGAAATTATAAAGAAGGTATTGGAAGGATTCGCATGTGGTCAAAGGGATTTATGTGGTAACAGTGTTATTTCAGGGTGTCTTGTGGGAGAGATAAATATGAAGGATATTGTGCCGTAGAATTCAGTGTGGTAATTTTAATAATTATTATGAAGACAATAACTGAATTAGAAGCACTATACACGTGTCTGGGATGATTTTGGGAAGTAGAAGTAGTTGGGGATGTGGTTGTTTGGAAGATGGGTACGTGAAAGGCAAGAGAAATGTGGATTATTGATTCTCCAGATGGTGTTGCTTGAAAACCGTCAATTTTATAAAAAACAGGGATATAAAGGAGCTCTGACTATTCAATAGTTGGTTGATACTTATGAAAACGGATTTGCACCGTGGCGGTTGAAATCCACATTATAATATTTGGTAGGAGAAAAATGAATTAAAGTTACTTGCCACACGCTATCTATGAAACGAATGAAAATATATCAGACACTGTGGAAATTTGCACAGAGATATCTTAGAGTTTGTTGGATTGAATGTTTAGTAATCCCTAAGACGGATAACACAGAATTTATTGGACTATTATTCATCAAGCAAATTTCCAGGTTCAGTCATAAAAATGTTCTATTGTAGTACATCATCTTTTCAAACCCCGATAGGAGAATATTTAGAACGAACAAATGATATGCTGTGGGTGCTTTAAAATAAAGATGACAATTGAAATAGTTGAGCGTAAGGGGCTGCTTGCCTATTTGTGGAGGGAAAACATTGGTGTATAGTTCTCGTTAGATAAGGAGAGATTCAACAGTGAGGATATTTAGGAGATATTATTAGAATATATGTTCCTAGTCCAGATTGCCATCTGCATGTCAAGTAGTGTAAGAAACCAATCATAGAACATTGCATAAAGACTGGAACACAGGCCACCGGGAGATCACTGCTCGATATAATTGAAATAGTAAAAGGGGATTATTGATCCTCTTTGTTTTGAGCCAAGATTCTTGATAGGCAATGGAAGCATTCACCAGCTGTATGATGAAAATATTTATTAAAAAAACCTATGGGAATGCATGGAGGAATTCAGGAAGAGCCTTAAAACATCAATAGATTTCACTAATTATAATGGTACGATTATTGAGAAATAGAGGTTGCTATATATCTGCCCCGTTGAGCGCACATAGGGCTAGAATGTCCAATGAAAAGGCCAGGATTTAGAAATTAACAAGACTTACTCGGATGACATTGCGTCTCAGGAAGAGCAAAATTCGAGGTCAGCTGGCACACCTCTTTCCTAATGAAAATGACAACAACAAAAAGATAAGGCTATCACCTTTTGAGATTATGTAACTATTCACTTTCCCATTTAAGCTAATAAGAATTAATGTTTTGGATTGTGTTCTAACACAAAAAATTCATATCTATACCAATACGATGAGTGGATTTTTAATAGAAAATATTACATCGTTGAGTGGATTTAGCCTAAACCTATGGTGATGGGACGATGGGTTGGACTGTTTACCATTACGCAGTATATCGAGTGATTTGCAAAATTTTGTATTGCGGCGGAGTGGGTATTATAGTGGCAACCAAGAGATGCTATAAATATAAAATATATTTGATTCAGAGTTCTTGCGCTGCATATCATGGAAATTTTTTAGTAGGAGACTTTAGTTATAAATTATCACTTTAGTGAATTGGGCCCCATTGATTCAGAAACTCTTTCTTTTGCCAAATAATTTTTTGAATATACTTATAACATAGTCATAATATGGCGATATAATATAATATATGTATAAAACAACAGGAAACTATAATGGGACAAAGTAACAAGGCTTTTTGTTATTGTACTCAAGACAACTAATGGCGAAGAATCAATAAAACTATATTTCTGTGCTAAAACATTTATTCCCAGGCATTTGATAGAATATAGAAGATGTGGATACATGGTAAATCTTTGATTATAAAGTAGATAAATATGACAGAATTGCAAGATAGTTATTCTATCGAGGAGTTAAATTGTGAATCTACTGAATATTTACTGATGAACAAATATTAAAGCTCTACGTTTAAGAAAAGATGATTTGATACTTTGTTAAGACTTTTCAGACAATACAGGATAAAAACTGCAGAAGGATAGAAAAGTGACAGCAGTAATTATAAACCCGCTTACATAATAATCTCTCCAAGTAAAGGGGACTTGATGAGGGTAATACGAACTAAGAAATCGTAAAATAAGTATTTTGCGACATGATGATAAGTTAATAGCAAAGTGATTCCCTGCAGTTAAGTTGACTTTCAGAACTGCTTATCTGATTGCTTGCACTCAGTCCTAGGACTGGAGAATATTTATCGCACATATTATAAGTTAAGATAGGATTGATTCGTTGAGATACTGAAGAACAAAACCAAAAAGAATCAAACCCAGGATTAGAATTATTTGGATAAATATTTAAAATTATTATCTCAATGTATGATTGAAATATGTACGTAAACAATCAGCACAACACTGGTAATTTTGTCCACATATGCATGGTTTCAGGTTTAGAATGCTGGGGCAAGAACAAGGGTGAGAACAAGAAGGTGTGTTTAGACAATGTGTTTGGGGAGGCTTGAAATGGGATTACAGATCAGCCAGGAATAATATCGAGAGTAATTTCCTTCTGGTACGGTTAATAAAATTAGGGAAAGAAATAACAAAGAAGATTATGTACGTACGGGGGTATAGACTAATGGCAAAAAGAGATAAGATTCCCGTGGAATGGAAAATGGAGTCAGTACAGTACTGGAAGAACTGAGATAATTTTTTCCATATCAAGGTGCTGATTACAAAAATGGAAAACTTAAGTCTGGATTAAAGGGATAGGTTTCGAGACAGATGTGCAGACAAAAGCAGGCAACTAGAATTATGACAGAAGACTGGCTGAAACTTATGTGAAATATTTGATGTATCCAGCATTGGAGAAACAGAAGGTGAACTACAAGAGAGTCTGTTGCAAGGGCAAGACAGAATATTTAGCATGGAAGTACACTGATGATGAGGAATTTGAAAGAAGTGTAGATGGTGTATTTTATCAGGATGAGTTATATGACCTTTTAGATGAAGGACAGATACAACTTATGCCTATGTGGAAAGTTTTCTATTCCTTTGGCAAAAAGAGGATAGGATTACATCGGTATCAATCCAGCCAGCGGTTATGATTATTGGCTCAAGGTGAAGTTGACTGGGTAAAGAAAAATATTTCGATGGAGAATGTAGTGTTTGATTGATGCCAGATAGTAGTTGAAAGGTAATAAAAATTTGGTTATCTAAGTGCTTGCATATTTGGATATTAACTATAAATTGGACCTAAAGATATATGAAGTATGGGGGAAAATTCTGTTTTTTGAACATAAATGAAAAACAAAGAATAATAGTATAGAGATAGTTCAATATTGTATTCTATTGATTATGAAACTAAAAAATAAATTTGTAAAACTTTACATAGACAAGATTTTTCAGTCTCAAAGAATTTGGGATCCAACAGCTAATTGCTAAAGATGTGTATTGTTTTATATATCTTCCTCCAACGAGACCAGTTGTTTCCACCAAAATAGTAACACCATTGGGCCAGTATAAAACTTGTTGTGACTCTTAGCGTGGGTGTTATGTTGGTTCCAAGTTTTTAGAAGTTGTGAATGATATTTACAAGTATGGTGCATTACATTAGGGATCAGGACCAGGGAAAAAGATGAGAAATGGTATACTAGAAACTTATAGATTTGCGTAACATTTATTTTCGCAAAATATATTGGCCAGGATGGTATGGAAAACAAAAAAGCCACTTAAATCAAAATTAGCCCACTTCACATAGATGCGAGCCCTGTCATTCATAAATGCCTTTGAGAAGAAGATAGGGTGGGATAACATATATCCTGAATTGAGCTTAAGTAAAAAATGTATGAGTGGAATGGAAACAGAGAAGAAACGGATATATAGATTTTAAAATAGACAGCTGTAATGGAAGATTGCACTCTTTCATAGTAACTTGATATTCACAAAACAAATTTCATGACCAGAAATGTGGGTAGCCAGGATGTTACTTCCCTTCTTGAGAGAAAGCTGGTGTTTCAAAATAAAGGGCTTTCGAGAATGATAAATCAGGGAAATCAAGGCCACAATCATAATAAACATCGTCTATTTTAGTTATTCCAAGGATTTAGAAAAAGTGATACCATCAACAGTGGATTACTTAAATGCCCGATGAAATAAGGAGGCAGATGTGGAATTTTATTCAGGGCATTGAGGAGAAGAGATGAAAAACTGGTCCAGTGGATTTGCTTGCATTTCGAGACTTACCAATTTGAAAATATACAAATCTTCTTGCCCTATCTTATACTGATGATTGACGCTTACTAGGAGGATTTGAGGCTGATTCTTTAAAAGCGACAATTGATTCATGAGATCTTAGGAAATGAAAATGCCGCATCAGGAGACCATTGATGATATTGGAGGTCTGAAAATCTCAAGGTGGTTTGAAAAAGTTTGTAAAAATATTAACAAGGCTAAGTACGGTGTCGATATGCCAAAAAGGTGTATATAGCTGGAGTACCGGGATGTGGAAAAGTCATGAAATCGGTACACTGACCAACTTATTTAAATACCTTTATACAAGAGCGATATGGGTGAGCTGATGGGGAAAATATGAGGAGAATCTAGAAAAGCAATCTTAGGAATGCTGATAGCACTTACCCAAGGAAACGTTCACTTAGTGACCACAATGGATTGATAAGGCTTGAAAAACTTTTGCGGGATTGGCGGTACGGGTGAGGTGGTGTGAGTGCCACTAGGGTGTTTAATGTTTCTTACGGATGCAGGAAAGAATGGCGTACTACTTTTACATGAAGTAGCAACAGCTAATGATCTTGCTAACTGCCTCTGAACTTTGCTCAAGAGAAAGAGTGAATTTGATGAGATATTTTCTGTTGAAACACCTGACCGGGCGAACGTGAAACGATATTTAAAATTCATAATTGCAAAAACCTGCGGATCTAAATAAATAGACATCCAGTAAACTAGTTGTTATTCAGACAGAGCTTTAGTGAGGCTGATATTCAGAAAGGGTGAATTGGAGTACCCTTGAATCTGCGTTTCTGATGATAAGCATCAGTACGAACTTCCAGGCATCACAAGCCATAAAATACACATTCATTATCATTGAGAGATGCCGAAAGATCAGAACAAAATTATGAGACACACTAGGTTGGAGAATGCATCAGGAGGTGGATTAATGTCCAGATAGATAGTGGATGAAGAATATGTGACTGAGATCTGGAAACCAGAACTGTAAAGATATGTTCAAAAATATCACCAAAAGCTTTACCGAGGAAAAGAATAATAAGACAAGCGATGAAGAATGAAACTGTGAAATAACTGAAAGAACTGTCTGAAATAACGGATGAAGGAGAGCTAAGAGGTTCTAGAGATATAGTTGAATCGATAAAACATTTGATAAAAACAACTAACACAGTGAAATTTGCTAAGAAATTATTTCAAAAGAAACTTATGGTTATCAGATAAATTGTAAGGGAAGAGTTTCAGTCAGAATATGTCCTGTAAATGACTTTTGTGAGAGAATTACAGAAAATAGATGATATTTTATACTTTAAAAATGTTGGAATTAGCGGATGCGCTCTCAAGAAATACTGAACGGACGCCATAATGATAGATTTCTAATTTAGATGGTAATATTGCTGGCTATAATGCGCCAAACAACAGGACAAATTAACTATGGGGTAAAAATATAGCTGTAGAGGTACTGGGGAATCATACAGCTAATTCAGTTGATATTCGTTATAAGTTGTGATACAGAATATCAGAACTATCAGCTAAAATTTGGAAAAAGATACCAAAGGCTACAATGAACTTTGCCAGAGAAGAATATTAACAATGATAAAGTTATTGGTAGCCTTCAGAGCAGTTGAACAGAGGTAAAAGATATTTTAAGAAAAAGGTTCTTCAAAAAACCTGTTGATCATATTAGTGTGTGGGAGTAAGGGCAAATCTTTTGCCAGGAAGAGATGAAGGCTCTTCAGGAAAAGGCTCCAAAATGATGGTATATGCCTGAAATGGACTGCAAGCCATTACAGACAAAACACACCCAATGAATATAAGTAAAATGCGAGAATAGTGAGCACGCAGTCCAGTATTGGCTGTGCTGGCAAGGATTAGAGCCAGGCATAAAGCATTTAATGGAAGAAAGGTTGATTGCTGATCAGACTTGTTAGGAAGTAGCGATAAAACAGGTGCTGATGCCACAATAAAACAATTCTCGGTAGGCCACACTATGAAATGTACAAAAGAATAATTTCATTCATTCCTAAAACAACATACCGGAGGTAGTGTATGTGCCTGTGTGGGTCAAGAATGTGAAAATAGCAAAAGGTAGCATCATAGGTGATATGTCCGTCTGAGACTTGACCAAATGGGAGGTGACTACCTCTGTGGCAGGAGGTCTGATTGGGAATGGCAAAAGACATTTGGAGCTTACCATTAACAGGCTGGATCCCTGTTGTGGGAGTGCCTCTTGGAGGTTGCCACAGAGGTTTTATAGGAGGCCTCGTGGAGTTGGCTGGTGGTTCAAAACTCAGTGAAGCTAGTATGTAACACTGGGAAAAGAGTTGCCGTCTTAACTGGAACTGGCTAAGAGCTGGCAGGATGGTGTAAAGTGCTGGGAAGGCAATAAAGAATGAACTAAGGTTGGACAGGGCTCTGTTGGAAGCTTTTTGGTTCTAATTGAAATAGTTTATGGCATTTTTAATAACAATCACAAACTGGTGAAAACCTTGATTATGTAGAAAGCTAATGGTATTAGTAAAAGAATAATCATACAATTTATATATTTATAATCTAAATTTGTAATTATTTAGTTATTGGGTGTTTATTATGGTTAAAAATTGATTTCTTTGAGGATGGATAATGGAATTGATGAGCATGGAAGGTTAGGAGATAACATTAACCAGAATCGTTCGTTATTTTGAGGAGATGGTAAGCTTTTAACAGCTAAAGATATGGATATGAAGATTGAGCACACTAGTAAAGTTGAAATTTTGGATAGAAGTGATAAAGGGTTACTAAAAAAATCAGTAATATTTACACGTCAATTTCATATAATAAATGAGTCAGAGGATGCTTTGGAAAGTTGGTGAGAGCAAAAAGATTAGAATTACTGAAAGTACACAGATGATACTTCGTTTATGGAAAAAGGATTAATCAGATTGCATTTGGTAGGATAGATTATACGATTTACTTGACGAGAATAATGCAACTATTTACTTGTAATAATTGGTACCATCCCACTATCTAAAAGAGGTTAAGTATACTAGGTATTAATAAAGGTCCAATTATAGTAATTTGGATTCATAGAATGTATTAGTGGGAGGTATAAATTAGAGGTGGAGTTTAACGAAAAAATATCAGGCAATAGTGAATGCAGAAAAACAGTAAGAGTGGGGAGGGCTATGGAACAGGATGAAGAGGAAAATAACATCAAATATTGACAGGCTAACAATGCTGTAGCAGTGGATTCAATGGTCAGACTAATTGTTTGCAGAATGATGCTCATATTTCGATCAAAATTTATAGAATCTCCTATAATGGCTCCAAAGAGAGCTGAAAAAATATTAAGGATTAACGATAGAAGATATTGAATTCTTCGCAAGGATTTTCAGGTCCTAATAGTTCTATGTTTGAAAAGAACAAAAAGGAATATTTTCAATCAGCTTGTAGGTATATAGTTATATGCACAAATTTTTGGAATAAGTGATTTTTCAATCGACAAAAGGTTCAACAAGGTAATATGATCATATGAGAGATATAGAATGTTATTGATGAGCATAAATTGGCAATATGATTGATTACAGTATAGAAAAGTATAGATGGAGGAAGTTTTTTTTCACAACATCCTGGTATTAATTCATGAAAATACACTCATATTTTCTATCTTTAACGTCAAGATGCGGGCACATAATTAGCGATAACTGTAGGATTTTCAGAGACTTGTTTTAAAAAAATAGAGAGTGAGTTGAATAGTTAAGTTAGTGTACTCAATTATAATTCAATAGCAAAAAGGGTTACCCCAGAAAATCATACAGTTTGTTTATTATTGATTTAGAACAAAAAATAATGAAGGGAAAACTGTGTGACTGATGTATTAATAAAATAAGTTTTCATTCAAGATAGAACAGAAGAATTTTGAAGAGGTCTGCGAGCACGGGCGCATAAAAATGGCAGGAACTATGATGATGTTCTTTCAAAACACAGGGGATACTTTAAATATATAGGAATAAAGGAGAGGATAACATCAGAGGAAGCTTGATGTGAGAAAGAAAGATGAAGCGAGCCTGACGGAAGAAATCGGGACTTCTTTTGAGGGAAATGAGATTGGAGTATGAAAGTGCAGAGGGAAGGACATAAACACCATCGTTAAAGATGAAGGTCTTTTTACATAATATATTGTGAGGCTGGGATGCAGAGAAAAGGGAAAAGGAAGGAGCAGTACTCTGGTGGAAGATGGTGTTTGCAGGCATGGATTGGGCAGTGATTCCCACAATAAAAGAAACAGTGATGCAGAAATATAACCTGATGGGAGAAATGAGCGTATGCAAATGGAGATGGTGGAGGCTGGATAAAGGCCTTATGACGATGGGCGGTGTTTGGCTTGACAGATACCACATTTTCAGTGCAAGGAAAATAGCAATAAGGGGCTGGCCACAAAAGGATATACGGAGGCTCTTTGATTCACAGGAAAGATTGAAGAAATGTTGATTATATACTTGAATGTATAAAGTGAGTAAAAGCAATTAAAGCGATAAGACCAGTATTAAAAAAGCCGAGACAACCACGCCTACAGCTATATAATAATAATTGCTACCGTGCACAGAGAATAAAACTCTAAAACTACCCAGAGCATCGTTTATAAAACATGGAATAGAACACGAGCAGCGCAGCGGTAGCAGGAGATGAGCTTTGGAGGCGCATAGGATGGGTCAGAATCAGAGGCTGATAACCTTCTGAGTTCTGTGCCGGAAAACCGAGGCGCAGCAGAAACCTTGCCGTTACTCAGGAGATTGATGTTGATGAAAGCAGGTGAGATAAAGGCCTCTCAGCGCTTCAAAATCTGTCTGAGACAGTAAAGGACTTCCGTATATGGAATGGAAAGGAGCCTTCACTAGCAATTGCACCATTAACCAACTGGGTAGGCGTTAAGGGTTATGCTGCAACTAAATAGAAAATGTCTATTTCAGAGCATACTTATCAGGCAATTTGTGATAAAATAAAAACAATGATAAAAAAGAAAAAGGTGAAATTTTAACAGTACTTGACACAAACTGGGTTCTTTTGTTATCCTGGAAATGCCTGGAATATAGATATAATAATTCAAATTAAAGGATTTTTATTATATAGATTGAAAATATGTGATGCCAGTTAGTGAAGTTTTGGGGTTTCGAGGATATTTGTTATAGTTGATGGGCGAAAAATAAAGTTAAAGACAAATAATATAAGGCGGTATATGGAAAAGACCATTGACTTGCTAGCAAGATAAAATGACGAAAAAGTAAGAAAGCTATTAGTGTTGCCGGATCTTTGAATTGGAAAAGAAAATTAGAATATATTAAGAATATGACGAAAAATTAGTAATAATATGCATATAATTACTAAGTGGAGATGGATATTTTAGTAGGACAGTAGAGGCCAGGAGGTTAAATACCTCCTTATAAAAATTATAGCACCACATATTATGGAGGGATATATTTATTAATTATTTTTTGCGAAAGAACTGTCTTATTTGTACAGAAGATGTGTTGAGGTTGCACTAGTATGCTTCATTAAAACATAGGATATATATTATGGAGGGTTTCAAAAAATATTACATCAGGATTTAGTGGACAGGCTCTTTAGCTATGACACAAAATATGGTGATGAGGATAGAGCTTATAGTATGTTGGAAACATGCTTTTGAGAACAGGTTATAGATCAAATGTTTGTTGAATCTCTGATTAGAAAGAATTTGAGGCATTGAACATTTGCGTTAAAGTACAAATTAAAACTGAATATAGATAAAATGGGGAATATCAAAATAGTTCTTGTCAGGGAATCAGATAGATTTTCTAGTTTTCCATCATCTAAAGATATTGACACTTCAAAAGCTGTGGAATATTTTGGTACATGGTTAAAAGAAAGAGAAGTATCCTGGTTGCATTAATTGTTTTACTTAATGCAAGCAGATGATGAAACATGGAATGGGTGATATTTAAGGTTTGGGCATCAGAATAACTGCAATACTAGCTAAGGCAAACTTATATAAATTTTCAGCAACGTACACCCTGGCGGCACCATTTCTAACAGGTTAAAGTCCAAATCACTTGAAAATTGATGGGAGAGGATATAGCGAAACAAGGGTGTCAGGAGTGACCTCGAATCTGAAATGGGATGTGAGGAAGATGCTGCTCACTCAGGCAAATCTCTGGTCTGACAGACAGAAATCTCATGAATTTATGTAAGGATGAACTGCTGAGATAGCCAAGTCAATAACTACACGGAATCATATGATAAGTGAGGCAGATAGATGGAGGAAGAGAACGATGTGGTACCTGAGGGGTCACATGTGATAAGCCTTGAAAGTGGTAAACATTGCTGAGGCAATGCTGAACACAAAGTCAGCAGAGGTCATGAAATGAGTCTAAAGACAAGGACCGAATCAATAGGGTCTCAAGTATAACTGAGAAAGGAGGTGTGGATTGTGTGAAAACACTGAGAACGGTGGCTGTTGCAGAGATAGTGCCGGAACATGGAAGGGTATGCAAGCATGCCGTCATTCAATCTGATATAGAAAAGAGACAGATTACATGGCTCTTGGAAGCTTGATGATACTGTATAAGAGATAACTTTAACAGAGAGGCGTATAAGGGGTTAAAGGCAAACAAGGGCACCTGGGTTGATGAATGACCATCGAGGCACTCCCGCCTTCAGGAACATCAACAGGTTAACAACACATTATTTATCGTGGAAAGTATGCTCCATCTCCCAGTGGAACAGTTAAGTTAAAGCAGATGGGTGGTGTGCAGAAAACTGGCGGCCACCAACAGTGATAGACCGTGCACTTCAACAAGCGATAACACACAACAGTTAGTGTAATCTAAAATACTTTTGCAGACAGCGGTTCGGCTACCATGAAACAAGAGACAAAAGAGAACGTAAAGGTTAAAAGAATTACGCGGAACAATTTACCCATATGCGGTAGTTCTAGACATCAAATATTCCGATACAATCAACCACGAGACAACATCCAACCTTCGGGGAAAGCGAAAGATAGACGTGTGGTGCAACTGTCAAAATTACCCAAAAGTGGCGTTATGGAAAATGGGTAGTTATCAGAAACAGAAGGAAGGTCTACATACAAGGGAGAATCTATCTGCTAGCACTAACATCTACCTCAATGAATTCGAACTGGAGTTCTTGAAAAGAGGTATCTACACTCTAAGATATTGCAGATGACATGGTGCTTCTTATGAAAACGAAAGGCATCAGAGACTCTTAGAGGAGCAGTGCGAGGTATCTTGAGGCCACAAAACCTAACAGTGAACAGAGAAAGCCGTGCCTGTGTGTGTTTACTGATCCAATTTTAAATTCGCCCGGCTTTTGCATTGGGAGGAACAAAGTGGCACATGTGTCAGGGTTCATCTGAAGTCATGGGATAAGTTACAAGTCCAAGAGCCCAGAAGGCTTTCTTCCCGTAAGTTAGCACAATGATCCAATCAAAATACGAAACCTGAAAGATCAGGAGTTTGTGCAAGGGAGGATGAGCAACATATGGAATAGCAAGTATGAAAACAACATGAATGATGTCAACAGACGGCTCTATCCTGAGAATGCATGTGTATATGGGAAACAATAGAACGTGTGCAGACTAGATTTTACAAGTCCCTCAGGGTAATGGGTTCTAAGACTTGCCTCGACTGACAAAACAGCAATTGTGTGTGGTTTTCTACCACCATACAGTTGCCATAAACACTCAACGTAACCAACCGAAAGAAAGACGATAAACGTGGCTTTTGTAATTTTATACAGCCTATCAGTCTGTGCATCAACTATTGAAAGCGCTGTATACGAAGAACCGTACGTACAGTGCTGTGAGAGGACGAAGCGGTTAGTCACCACTCGATTGGTGCGCCTAGCGGCTTACGTTTCTAACAGGTTAAAGTCCCGAATCCTTGATGAGTGGGGGATGCGCAAGCAAGGGTGCCGAGGGGTGACGGCCCTCGAATCACAGAAGGAAGGCTGGATACCAGGAGGAATGCACTAACTCACTCGTAGTCTCTGGATCTGACAGACAGAAATCGGGGGTTATGCATGAGATGAACTTGGTAAACCAAGTCCGTAACTGCAGGATCATGCATGATGAAATGAGGCAGATAGATGGAAGGGAAGAAACATTAGTAAGCCTAGGGAGGTCTGTGATAAGCAGCAGAAAGGGTAACCATTGCCGGAGCAATACTGGAATGCCTAGAAGTCAGCAGAGGTCATAGTAGTCAGACAAGGACAAAGATCAGTAGGAGCAAGTTAAAAACCAAACAAAGAACTTTCTGGGTTGATGGAATATCAAGAAGATAACACCATGCCTTCAAGACATCAACAAGAGTTAACGGCGTTTTATCGTGGAAAATATACTCCGTCTCCAGTAGACAGGTTCCAAGAAGGATTCCCAAAGCAAAGATATTGGTGTGGAAACTTGGCGCCGCAACAGTGATAGACTGTACGCCAGCAACGTGCTGGCAGTTGATGCTTGATCTGAGAGCACTTTTGCAGACGGCGGTGCGGCTACCGCCCAAACCGCGGGGCATAAAAGGAGCAATGCACTAAAGGTTAAAGGTGCACGGAACAGGGCTACACACGCCGTGTGGTTACAAACCTATCAAAATATTTCGATACAATCAACCTGATTCTTATCAACCTTCACGAGGAAAGCGTAAAAAGATGAACGTGTGGTGCAACATCAGAGGTACCAAAAGTATGGCGTAATGGAAAATGGGTGATTTGCCAAAACAGAGGAAGGGTCGCCCACGGAAGGAATCTATCCTTTGCGTGCAATGTCTGCCTCCCAATAGATTCATTCGGTTTCTATTGAAAGGGTGTACATCACTGGATATACCAGATGACCTGGTCTTCTTGCGAAAAGTGGGAGGTATCAGAGGACTCTTAGAGGTACAGAATATCTTGAGGAAACTGAGAACAGTGGACAGAGAAAACCGTACTGTCCAGTATTTACAATCCAATTTTAGATTCCTTGGCTTTTGCATTGGGAAGGGAGGACAAAAACTGACAATATGTCCGAGGTTCATCTGAAAGTCATCAGGATGGTTAAGTCTAGAGCAGAGAAAACAACGCGTAACATCAGTCAGTCAAGCCGAACTAGAAAGGAATCAAAGGGAGTATATGCAGGGTAAACCCGCTACTGTGGAATAACAAGTATGAAAACATATGAATGATGTCAACAGATAGCTCTATACAGAATACGTATGTGTATATAAACAATGGAAACAGTGTTGCAGACAGATGAAATCTCAGGGGGTAATAGGTTCCTAAAGATAACATGGGCAGCAAACACAGCAAACGTAAACTGTGGTTTAAGCATACAGTTGCCATACGTCTAGCAGTAATAAAGAAAGACTGATAAACAAATTGGTTATAGTTTAACCACGGCATATCAGTCTGTGCGTCAACTCCCCAAGCGCTGTATACACGAGAACCGTGCGTACAGTGCTGCAGCAGAAGGCAACGGTTAATCCTGCCTCTATCGATTCTCAGTACACCTAAAATCTATGTTATTTTCCCATCAATCCCGTCAATAACATCACAAATTTAACAAATTATCCTCACCATTACCTGAGAGGTGTTGTAGTCGCACCCATTTGGCCTTCCTCAAAATGGTCGAAAATACTTGCCTATGTATATCGGTGTCTGAGCTTTGGAAGAAAATATTTCCAAAGTAAATCTTTAAAACTTTGCCCTGCACCCTTATCTGAAAGCTATACCATCCTATCAGCTTCGCTGCCAACATTGTCAACAGTTTACATTTCTGTATCTGACTCCTTGCTTTTACTACCCCATTCATGTCGCTATGATTCAGAAGGCAGAGCATACCAATAGTCTTTCCTGCACACTGTGGTTCATGTGATTCAGGACTTTAACTCATACTTCACTAATATTGAGACGAAGCGCTTATGTAGAGCTGATTTAAGCCACCACTAGAGAGTCTTAGAAGGTAGCGAAGTCTTAAGACGGTATCTATCTTAGCAGACCTTAGAGGCACGGCAAGGCTTTTGCTGTATCACTGTGAGAGGAAGTCACTGTGCAAGAGATGTCATGCCTCCATTGCCTGGCACCGCCCGACTGGATTGCCAAAATACTTCCAGTCAGCAGGGTTTGAATATTTCTCTTCACTTTCGTAAGACTTTACAAGGGCTGTCATTTTCTCATGCTGGCCATTTATCTTAGCATTTAATTCCAACCCTGCTTGAAGCACCACCCTCAGAGGCACCTTTATCTACCAAGGGCGAGTGATGCCTGCATTTTATCTTAGAATACTCTGCAGAGAACAGTTATTAAGTGGGAGAGAAAGCATGTCGCAACAGAAAACTTATCTGCACCATCCTTTAATAATTTCTGCCTTTTCAAACTTACTCTTGCCAACTTATCAGTGCCTGCCTCAAGGAAAGATATCCTATCTTAGGTGAAGCATAGCTATATTTCACTGAAAACGCACTCGCATGAGTCAGGTTTCTCCATCACCAGGAATCACAACATCTTTAAACTTTTGCAGTGCTGGTCTTTAGAAACTGCACGGAGCCATTCTTCAGCTCCGTCAGCCTCGCGTCAATCGAAAACGTTGATGTTATCCTGGAAACATTTTTCCATATCATCCGTATCAACCGGTCTGACGGCATATCAGGAGAATGACGGTTAGGTCATGTAGAAGGAGAAATCCTCAACAATCTGCACATTGTTCAAAATGCTCAAGTACTCTCATCATATTGTCAAGATAAAATCTCGGCTGGCACGGAATGTCGGACCGACTGGCAGGTGTGCCCATCGTCGTCACCTTTCCGTTTGTCACGCTGTATACTACATTGAACTTGTCGTTAGTGGCAATACAGTAACGAGGGTGACAGGTAAATGGTGCATAGACCTCTTCATCTTTGCATTTATCTTCTTTATGGTCTTTGTAGTTTATTCTCTATAATCGCAGGATGGTGACGCTATGCCACGCCACAGCGCTCATCAGAAACTCGATATCTTGCTCGCCGTCTAGAAGCTTGCGGCTATTTACAGTAACAGGAGGAGTCTTGTCTGTATCTCCCTGATAGTAAGATATCTTTGCCCATTTGACTGCCAGTCAGCACTACCGTCCTGTTTGAAGGTCTCGACTTTCACTTACCTTTCAATATTTGAAAGTGTGGTTTTATCCTCTAATGTGGCTGCGTTTCTCAGTGTAAGATGGTTGGCTTTACGATAATGTTCTGCTCACCCACTTGCACGCCTGTGAAAAGATACACAGTCTCTTCCTTGCTTCAACGTACTGCCGTGATGTTTAGCTGTGGACTCAGTGTCCTTTCACCCAGCGAAACTACCGGTATTGTCAGCAACACTCTTTAACTGTTGGTTCCAGCGTGTTTTGTAGAAGCTCCTGGCTTATCTCTAATGTCTTTCACGCTTAACCTCAGACCACCAGCATTTTCTACTCTACAGAATTGCTATGGCTTCCAAAGCAGTATGTCAGTGGCCGCGCATCACAGGCTGCATGGTACACCTGATTCCACCTGTGCCATGGCAACTGCAGTTGCTAATTCCTACTGTCTTTAATAAAAATTCTACTCATGACGATTCCACAATTATTATCCGCCTTTATTCGAGCGTCGTGGAGTTATCACATCAAACTGTCAATATAAGCAAGTGATGGGTGCATGATAGAGCAACCGTAATCATACTTGCAATAATGGCGCACCTCTAGCCACATAGAAGATAGAAAATACGCAGAGAGGGCTTTCGATTATATCATTTGCTAGCTGATATACACCTGCGCGCCGAAGTTATCGCTGCACGAGAAGGATAGTGCACTGGCAAATGACTGATTTGGTGCAGGTATCGCTTACAATGCGGATGAGGACCTCTTCTTATCCTCGCCTTTGTTTCTTTCCTTTGGATATCTGGTTTGTCCTGGGTAAGACAGCATAGTCAACTGTTGCTCCGAGCTGAATGGTTCCAGTACTGTGATGCAATGAAGCAGGGTATTTGTAGTAAGGAGATACCCATATTTATAACATTGCGCAGACTCAATGGCCACTTGCAAGGATGATTCTGGAAGAAGTTGACTGACTTAAATACAATGAGGAATGGTGATGACAACAAGCCCAGATGGAAACAAGGTTTACGGTGACCAAAAGTCGGTATTGGTTATATCTAATCAAATCCTTGGTGCTAAGCAGCCTCTCGATAAAGCATTCCCTAATATGCGTAGGACGCACTTTTACTATCCTTATTTATCTCGGTAACACTGTTTATTTACTTCCATCTGAGCCACGGGTGGTAGGAGGGTTCCTAAGCAGGATGAGCTCTCAGCTGTCACTTTACTGTGCTTACTTACCAGCTTTGGGAGCATTTCACAGGGATGGCAGGCTCTTCCAGCCGCTGCTCACAGGCAGGCTCATGCTGGCACTCGTCAGCCTCCTGTCTCATCACTCATCCGCCCGCGGACTGCCTTTGACCTCAAAGCGGGAGACATGCACAAGCACCATATGTGGGTGTGGCAGCAGTATCAAGAGACTTTTCACGTGCGGCTTGGCGGTTTGCGATACTGCATAGGCAGAGTCACAGGCAGGGTGACCGACGCGCTGCAATAGTTCTCGTAGTGTGCTATAACCCGTAAAAAGCAGGCACGAGGATGATTAAATAATAGCTACAAACACACATGGTGCTTCAATAAATAGACCACGAATGCCAACCCAGCCTTAAAACTCATGGAAGGCAAATGCGTTTGAGTGTCGTCTATTTCGGCGGCTTTCTCAAATATGAGTATCATAGAGAAGGAAGGACAGCTATGAGCAATTACTCACATACACAACGCCAGCTGCCTCATGCGTCGATATCAGGTACAAGGGTGAAAGCCTGCAGAAAACAAAGGCACGTGAAAGCCTCGCGACTGTGGTTATAAACTGAGTCGCCACCGAAACCAGGCTCGGAGTGGCATTATGCGGCGCTGTTGGCAGCTCAGCACACTATCAAATCGCTGGGTCGTAAATGAGTTCAGAGGAGAGATGGGAGTAGTCCTACGTGCACCTGGCTGGAGTACTGCCATGAAAGAGCTGACACATCGATCGACACTCTCGCCGAAAGCCGATATTTCGAGCCAAGGTTGTAGATGATAGCCGTTCCTATACTTAAAAGGAGAAGATGATGGGCACAGGAAGGAATCCATCGTAACTGCAGGCACTATAGAAGAGAGTGATGACAGCCATAGCCACATACAAAGGAGTTTTCATTGTTCATAAGATCAGACCGGTATCTGATGCCACATGCGACATACCTGAGAGAAAGCTCCTGCTTATCTGCAATCTTTCTGATATCCTTACAGCCTGCATAGGTACTGCCAGCAGAGTGGTTTCACTGGAAAATAAATTAACAACCATCAGAGCGCGTACTCATACCACTGTTAAACTTCTTATATATCTTATCAGGAAGTATCTGCATCATAAACGTCAAAACTGAGCTACTTTCATAGATGTGTACCATACCAGACTTGACAGACTAGTACAACCTTTTCAACCTTCTCCTTAAGAGTAGGTGTAAGCACTCCTTTAAAGCGACATCCTCAGCTTTTACAAGACAGCGACGGCTCCGCTTCCAAAGTCTTCCTCGCACAGACTCCTGTCACTCATGGTTTCAATATCCTTTTTGGAAGATATGAAAGTATGTCATAGTTTACTCTGGCATGTTACACTAGATCCAAAAGTCAAGCCGGAATTAAAAGCAAGAGGTGAGATGCAGTGAAAATGGGAATTTCATCTTCACTCGCTGCACTGGAGTTTATCATAATGAACACCTCAAATTATATACCACAAACAAAAAATTAAAAACCAGTAGTCAGCGATTTACGTGATCAGACTTTGGTGGTAGAATTATAGTTAAGTACGCAAAATCTACAGGAAATATTTGACAAACCTCGTGTAGAACAGTTTGACACAGAGCGGATTTGCAGATTGTTGGCATTCTGTGGCTGAAAGCTTTAGAATGATAGTTAGAAATCAAAATACAGGTGCAGAAGAATCAAAAATAGACATATAATGGAGTTGATTAGGTGCATTATAAGAAGGACATAGCGATGGGAAAAGGTAGAACACATAGCTAGCAGAAAGGATGCACTTCTTAACGCAGCTCTCTTGACATGCCTACAAATACAGGTATAGGCACGAGACATGTGGAGAATCGTAAGAAGGCAGTTGCCAAGGGCACTCTTTTATCAGACTTGCAGGTACAAGTGCGACCTTAGGAGAACAAAGCTCCTAGCCCATAAGCGCAATAATGATATGTTGAGGAAGCTGACACTGACAAAGTCTGATGCCAAGGGACACTGAGATAGGATGATATCTCTTTATAGACAACATAGTAGACCGGCTTACAGGAGAATAATAAACTCGCTTAACTTCACTTTCAAAGGGCACTGGCACGGTATACTAAGAATGCCATCAGGCAAATGTGACAGACAAAATCGCGAGCTTTTGATGGGACTGAATCCTTTGATGGTGCTGTAAGCAGGGCTGGAAAACGAGTAGAGGCTTGAAATTTACAACAAGGGATGTCCCTGTTTATATGATAGTAGAGGCTGAGTCAGTCCACTCCTGCCATAGCAACCCATTCCCATGAGCCTGTAACATCAGAGAGCTTAAAACCCACATTTGAGACGACAGGAGAATAAGGATCAAGGTTGATTGATCACACAAACAAAAACAAAAACAAAAACAAAACAACAACCACACCCCAACACCCAACAAAAACAAAACACAACAAACAAACCCAAACAAAACAACAACAAAAAAAAAAAAAAAAAGCCAACTTAGGGTTCCATAAGCTTAAGGAAGGCAAAAACTGAGGGTTACTCCTTTAAGGATACCTTTACCCCATGATTTGAGCCACAAAAACCCAAAACAAAAAACACACCAACAAAAACACCCCACAAAAACAACCAAAAAAACAACACAAAAACCACACCAAACAACCCAACAACAACCCAAAAAAACAACAAAAACCAACCCAAATGATTACTTGAAAAGAAATAGTTTTATAAAATAAACGAAAGAAAAAAGATATTACCATATACCCGTATTAAGACCACAGACAGGACTGTTTGAGCATAATACAGCTGTAGAGACTGCTAACGAGAGAGGACGACTTGGATGGAAGATAAACTCACTATTATAGCTGGAAAAATGGAAGGACCATTTTGCAACTTCGAAACGTTTGTGACAAACCTGCAGGTTCTATTGAAGATGGTAATCCAGAGCAGGAAACAAGGTAGCTGAACCTCACCGCATATCACACAGACTACGACGAATTTGTCATCAAACACGCGTGAGAGCAGCCTTTATTAGATAGCAAAGGTACTGGATAGGCGACCACACCATGACTGTGCTGGATATCGGTACGGGCGCAGGCATCTCCGGGAAGTCTCCTACCAAGATAGTAGCATTCTGAGGACGAAACTAAGGCTTTGCCGCTCATGATCTCCCTCAATAAGAGCGAAACTTCTTAAATAGAGGTAGTCAGGGAGCTTGAGCCCAAAGACATAGCGTCACCATACACTCCAGAGCGTGGAGGAGGCGCAGACCAAGGGAGAATACAGAGGCACTGCACTCCTGTGAGCGTATCAGGGCTGTATCTGCTCTCGACAGCGAATGTACCTCCCTTATGTTAGACCAGGCATGGGAAATTCGTGGCTTATAGGGCAGTTGGGCCGATGAGAGAGATCGAGGCATCAAAGACAGCTATTAGGGAGTCAAGTGGCGGAGACAAAGGATAAGTGCTTGGTTTACCCATAAGGATACGAGCTTATACCTTAAAGTGCGCTCTATAGAAAGTATACTCCAAAAATAATATCCTCGTGCGAGTGGGAAAACCAAAGCAAAGAAATCCACTTCATGACCATAGGAGGCAATGGTAACAACTGCTTTATTGAATATGCCAGACTAGATCGCACGTCACTCACTGATAACTGTCCAGACTCGCTCCCGGTTTTTCTGAGAGAGGCTGTACTAGGACTGTGTAGCTGACGAAAACCAATAGCGCCTCGCTTAGCATCACCGTTCAGGCGGTAAGTGAGCAATGAATAATATAAAGACGACCAGCATGTTGTTGGGTACTAGAGCGAAAGCCATCACATGAAGTTTGCAGATCGAATGATAGAATCGGGCGAGCGCGAAGCTGCGCCACGCACGTAGCGATGATCGGGGAATTCTAGCGAAGCGCGCGTGCACATATACCAGCGATAGCGGATGCATTGCAGGCTGCAGCGGATGAATGCATTCGAAACCAGTTATGTAGATATAGAGATTTATAGTTTATTTGGAGGAACATACATTGGGACGGTTACATACAGGGGCAGAGCACCCCGGGTGTGCGGTCTGGTCAGAGAGAAGATACCGGACGCTTTGTACCATCAGTACGCGAAGATGCTGGTTCACAGCCGCAAGACGACAGGACTTACTGTTGCGAAGAGAGATCCTAAAACAGCTACCAATCCCGGCATACTACAGAAGCCACAGCAGGAGGAAGCGGCGCTAAAAGGCGAGACAAGCGCCTGCATAAAGAGGACTCAGAGAAGAGACCAGGATAGAGAGGCAGAGACTTTAGACACATTGTGGACGATGCACGAAATGCAGTATTCTTTGAAGACTTCTTTATGACAAGCGGGACTCGACTGCCTGAAAGACTCCTGTCAACTCTGCTGCAGGAAAAGGCAGAGCTCATTGACTAGTAAAATGGATAAAGCGAGCAAGAATGGCAGACTTTGTTAACTCCAGATGACATCACAAAGGAGCCAGAGAGAAGATAGAGAGAGGATTCCTCAGGCAGAGAGGATGACTAGCAGATTCACGCTGCAGTAGACATGATGCTTGACATTCGAGGTGGATGTAAACTCAGCCTTTCTCTTTCATGGACGCAGTTAAGATGCCATGAAGAGCGCCGGAAGCGTGACCTGAGAACCACATCCTCTGCCATAGGAGGATGCAGCAGCTAAGACTATGGAGATTATCGCTGCACAGCTCTGCCTGATTCCTGCCAGAGCCAGGGAGGCGACAGAGTGAGCCTGTTATGAGGGCCCTTTGAAAATGCCAGAGTCTAAAGACTATTCCTTCTGACTTTAAGACCCATAGAGTAATACCTCTGCAAGGATTCACAAGTATACTAAGAAAGTATGCGCCTGTAGCAGTAGAACAGGTGTCCTATTGATGAGGTACATATCTTGATATGACAACAGGGACAGAGGAACCGTATACATATGGCAGTAGAGATCAGGGCAGAAATCTGTGAAAGCCTCGATTTGCAGTCGATCAGTGCACATCTACTATCACGCTCATGCCAAGATGCCAACGGCGATTTTGGTAGCCATGCAAGGTGCACTACTTTATCCAGAGGAAATAGGAGAGAAAATGTGACTCTGCCAATAGAAAAAGCTCCATAAAACGTGGCCATAAGACTTCTGAAAAAGCTTACAGAATAGAGTCAGACCTTAGCAGGAATCGACGTGAACCTCGATAAAGCCCTGCTCTGCCTCGCTAGTGGGCAGAAAGTCAGAGAATATCATACCAAGGAGAGTGCTAACGCAGAGGAGGTGATGAGGTGTCGAGAGGGGAGGCGGCTAAGAGCTGTTCAAAGCGAGACCACCCTTCCCAGCGGACACTAAGAGTGCCTGCCTACGATAAAGAAAATGCCCCTCGTCCTTCCATTTGGCTCCTCGCGAGAGTGTGTGAAGAAAGGCTTAAAAAGATGCAGGTAGGCTGTCTTTATAAGTGTCAGTCACCAGGCCAGCGGCTTTTAAGAGGAGGTCGAAAGCAGACTACTCTGGTAGAACCACCAATGATATCAAGCGTTGGTAGAAAGCACTTCCTGGTGCCTTTCAAGGGAGAGCTGCTTTGGGAGAAAGAGTGCAGTTTAGCGAAAAATGATGGCATTAGACCGGTGGGAGTAGGAGTATCGAGATCTGGCTGAAGCAGTAAGTGCAGCGACGTATATATCTGTATGTGGAAAAAGGAGTAGGAGCAGGGATGAGATTGGACTACAAGAATCGAAGAGAGAACAATAGCACTGTAAGCAATTATGTTTAGAGATAAATAGAAAATATGGCAAGCGTAGAAAGGTAAGATAGCAGGATGACACGACAAAATACATATGGCTAAAACTGGCCTACGTAGGGATTGAAGGATGCTTAGAAAAGCTTGGCACGAATTCACAACTGAGGTCAGTGAGGCTGAGGAAAAGCCAAAGAGACTTGGCAAAGCTTTCAAAGGTGTGTGAGGAGCTTTCATTATATATATGTCATTTGATGTGGCTGGAGCTCATTCTAACTAAAGAAACAGAAGAAGGACAGACTCATGGTTATCGGCGCGGACATGCAGTTGTGTTGTCTGATGGACGGCAGGACTCTTGAAAGCCCAGAGATAAGGCTGATGCGGTCAATGTGCTGACAGAGCTATCTCAGGGCAGAAGCCATAAGAGGTATACACAGAGTGCCCTCATCTGCTGTCCCCACGAGATCACTTGAAAATGGGTGAGAGAGCAGCTGACATGGAATTATTTAAAATTCTTGAAAATCAGATGAAGTGCCGATAATGATAATAATGAAGAGGCAGCGAGTTTGGCAACATAACTACCAGCTTTAAGTGACGAAAACAGAAACGATTGTACACGCAACTTTCCTCAGAAAAACGTATAGAAATAGCGTGTAATCCTATATGAAGGAGGCGGAGGTAGAGGTGCAGTATATCCACCTATAGGCCATACGCCATACAATGTGGCCGCGGCTACACTGCTACAGGAAGATTTCAAGCTTATATAGAAAAAGATACGAGATTGTTCTACAGTGGTGAGGCTTACCGGCGAAGCTTTTATCACGAAATCAAAGAGGAGGGCTCATGAAACGTACGACGAAACACAAAACGAGCATCAGAAGGCTTGAGAAGAGTTGGGCAGGAAAGCTGGTGGGTGAGAAAAGCAGAAGCAACCAGTGGAGGTCAAGCAGCAAGGCACGATCATGGCGACCTTTCGAATTTTGGTATTGTCGCAGCAAAGGTCAAAAGAATCAGTAGAAAAGCGTGGATACGCATACCTCGAGAGAGATGGTTAAGACTGCCCAAAGGGTGATAATAGAGGATGTGATTCAAGAAGACGAGGTGGGACTTGACATGCTGTAACCTGGCATGTTACAATGGAAGATGATGAGGAAGAAATATATAAGCTTCTGTAGCTCATGAGAGAGACCCGGTGGGCAATCTCATAACCACTAGAACTCCTCTGCAAGTAGCTTTGATGACGCAAGGTGGGAGATGCAGTCAGTGTAAAGGGTAAATGAACAGGAAGCTATGATGTAGTCATCAGACATACGAGAAAAACTAAGGATAGAAGGAGAGGAAAAGAAGGAATCAGAAGAGTTTTAGGAGAATGTACTAGCCAGTTTTGGAGCTCCAGCTAGCCATAATGAAACGATATATGCCTGGGCAAAGACGATTGGACACATAGGAAGGCGCTACTTTCCGCCTCAGAAAACCACTATTTGACTGCAGGATAGCATGAAGCGTCACTGAGCAAGAAGTACTCCCATAGGCAGAGGATGCCAGCTCTCTTTCCACAGCCTCTGCATGGGCTCGTCAAGAGAAGAGTGAGCTCTACTCATTTCTCGTAGCACTTAGACATGGTAGTCATCTCGCGAGCTCATTTTCGCCGTATGAAAGTGCAGAGGGATGCTGCTCACAGCATGAGCAAGACATTTACAGGAAACGCAACGGCCTGCTTTGACATATTGGCAAGCCTAGAGCTGTCACAAACGAGCGCTGTAGACATCTTTCGGACCTCTACCAACTACGCAGTACAGTAGTTTTAAGAGACATGACGGTCGAGAACCTCCTCACTGACTCACTGCAGTGCTGACTTCAACGAGGCGGCGCATGGTCGGAGATGAGTGTGGATTAAGAGCGCTTTCTTCGCATGAAAATGACAGGCAAGATATTTAACTAACAGCCAATGAAATTCTTATGCTTTCGGCCATTGTGTCAAAACTGGAAAGCCATGAAAAATTTCTTGGGAAGGATATTTAACAAACTTAAAAAATCAACCAGTGCTTTTGAAGACTAGTCTGAGGGCGTACCAAGGTCTGGGGTATCTCTATACGACCTAAAGATCGCAAAGCTCAACTTTATACAACAACAAGGTAAATGGAGCGACTCATTTCGAGAATATGTGAATAATAAGCACATCAAAACAGGTTAATAAGAATTTGGCTACGGCTACCAGCCGGACAGGCAGGGATAAGAAACACCACTTCGACTTTGATGGGGCAGGATGAGAGTTTACCTGACCTTGACCATGAAATAATAGTGATTGCAGGAACCCAGGTTTTCACAGTGGAGGCAGATGCCAATTGAAAAATAAATAGAGAACTCCTGATATTTCGATAATACTTCCTAATCCTATAGAATGTAAATCTTAGGCTTATATGGAGCTTGACGGGGCATATGTGCGAGACCTGTGTCCATGTTGGAGGCTACAGGAAAAGGGCAGTCTCAGGAGGGCCCAGGATATCAGTATGACAAGCTCTTGTAAGCTGGATTCTAGCTGTGTGAGCCAACAGGACCAGGCACAGAAACGAGAGACAAGTGTCAGGGTGTGTTCGCTCCTTTTTACAGCTGCCTAATAACTCGGGGTATGAGATGAAGTTCTCCTATGAAAGATCATACGCTTTTTACTATGCTAAAAGAGGATGGAATCCACCACCAAAATCAAATTGAAACTTTCACATGGTATAAGTATTCAACCATCAATCACGTGGTGAATGCACCAGTGGCGCAGGAAGTGCACTGAAAATGAAGAAACACTGAAAATGTACACAAACTGATGTAGCTTTACAGAAGAAATTTTAGTAGGATAATGAAATACATTGAGATAAACTTCTTCTTGATTCGATGAAACTTTTCAGGTAAGGTTTATCAGCATAGGACTAGCTTTCTCTGGGACAGATAATGAACAATAACCATAGTCAAAGAGCCCTTGGAGTAGACGGACACTGGTAAATGATGTAGTGGCCAAGGGAGAGATAAGCCCGTCTACAGAGGAGGCTTGCTTAAAATACGGAGGATAGCCAATGAGAGGCATTGTGAAACAAGAATCAGGAAATCAGACACCGTATGTTGCTGGGTTGCCAGGATGGCGCCACCACAAGGCCAGCAACCAGAGAGAATCGGTGCATATAAGATAATTCCAGTAGTGAGAACTTTCAGTGACGTCTTTCCAGAGAGCCATCATGAGAGAGAGACTTAGACTCGCTATGGGCTTCACCAGAATCGTGAGGCACGCTTCAGGTATCTGATAGTATGGGCGGCTGACAGGCCTGGAACCTACTACCCCTCCTCTCATCAAAATGTAATCAGGATTTGCCTGCAACAGCTGTTACAAGAAGGGGTGTTCATGTGACAACAGCTGTCAGGGTATCTTCCTCCCTGCCAAGTAAATCTGTCCAAGGCCTGCATTTTCCCTCGACGGGACAAACGGCGGGTCGAGAATGAATCAGGATAATTAATATCAAATGTGGTAAATGTGCGAATGTCTGCCTATCAATGCCATCATCAAAGCAGGGAAAGGCCAATGCGCGGTACACTGCAGTATGGTTCATTCATTCAGATATGTACACAGGAAGCGGAACGCAGACGCTATGAGAGATGTGGCAATCCTCTTGACCCAGTGTCTTGTAAACTGTTCGTTTAGACGTTGCAGACAAATCTCAGATATTCCCAGGTAATTCAGAACAATCCAGTCGGTGAGCATATCTGTGACCTTTGCCCCACTACCCAGAAGCCGGTGGCGCGAAAGTGACTCGATGAATCCGTATAATATGAAGATGCTTGGTTTTACTGACGCGTTTTGGTGGCTGGCAGGTGTGCGCTGACCTCTGTGCTACACTAAGAAATAAATGACTTCCTTGAAGAGGTGCCGACAAACGCCATTTATAGGTACTTCCTGTTGCCCTCGTGAACGTCTAGCAAAAGCTCTTCCTGAGATGAAAGACTTCCATATCGGCGCCGCCACTCTCTGGCTCACCACAACAAAACTATATTACTAATCCAAAAGGGTAGGTTGTATTCATTGGATTGCTGCTCAATAAAAGAAAACCCCAGGCTATGTGGGATGAGATTGCGCTCGGAGGTGGACTTTGTGCTTACCTTTGAAGAATGGCCAGGATATTTGCATCCAGCATATAGATGTTGAAGAATGACCAGAAGATCTGACGGTGTAAGACGATGCCTCAGCTGATGGCCGTAACTTTGCGGTTTCAGGCACTATCTGTGATCAATGTGTTAGGCCTCCACCACTGATGTGGGAGGTGAGACCAGAGCAATGCTGAGGGGCTTAGAGGCCTATGTAAGATGCTTATGAGCATGAAAACGAGCCAGAATTACATGGCCCCTGCCTCCTTCCGGGGAATGGTGTCCCTGGGCTGTGTAGTCCCAGACCATGCAGGCTATGGAAGGAATCACTGCTTCGAGGATTAAAGGCATGCCTCTAAGGCCAAAAGCCACACCTAACAATACAACAGGCACATCAAAGGAGCAATCGCTGACCTCTAAGATATACCAGAAGTGTTAAAGCTGTGAAAACCCCTGTGTTATCGGTGCCAGAATGCTTTTGATACTCACATCGTATGTGGAGGCGTAAATCAACATATTTATTAACTTATGGAACATATTAAAGTCCATTTTCTAGAGTTAGAGATGGACTTTTGCTGTCAAAACCTGCCAAACATAACAGTATTCATGGTATATAACCATTTATCCAGGCATTTGTGCGTGAATGACCTGAACCACTGGAGTAAAATTGGTAAAATAAAGTGTTGGGGTCCGATGATTATATTGGGCTAATCATAACTTTCTGGGGGTAGTCGCAGCCTGCTGGAAAGCAGATAAAACCCTGGCAGTGCCACAAGTAGACAGGGCTCTGCAAGCTCTCCAGTGCGATGAGGTGGGTACCGCCTGTAATGACAATAGGATAATGGCAAGGAGTTATCATTGAAACTGAAAAAAATACTGTATTATTTGCCAAGGCGATATAGGTACTACTGGCAAAGTTGGAATAAATAAAATTAACTTAGATGTCACAGGAGACTTCAGAGACGGAATCATACCAGGTGAAGCCGTAAGGTGAAGTGCAAAGGAGGTGGGCAGGGGAGAGTCTGCCAAAAGTAAGATAAAATAAAGGTATCTGGCTCTGGCTTTCCACAACAAACAAAAGAAGCCGCATTGCTGCCGAGCTCTAATATCGCACGGTGAGAGACAAGATTAGAGCAGTCTTGCTGCGAGGCTGTGAATATCTGGTATTTGATACCGGTACGGATAAGAGGATGGGCAGTGTTCAGGTTGTCTCACTCCGAGGGTGATGTGTTGCCAAAGAGCATGGCTCAGTATCAGACCAACCTCTTTGTTGCCAATGCTTATAATGACAAAGGACTTATTGGGGCTTCACAGGCTAATCTGGTTTGTCAGCAGTACAGGAACGGATATTATCTGTGTGAGCTCATTATAAATAAGTTGACCAGCTAAGAGGTGATGTGATGGACTTCTGCACAAGAGAGCCTGGATAAGAAAAGACTTTGTCTTTATTGTAAAGTATCAGCCGTTACGGCAGAAGGGTGATGGATATATATCAAGAATCAGCCATAGATGAAGCTCACTGTAAAGATGTCACGGCTGTTATATGGCCTTTGATGAAAAGCATCTCTTTGCTTTGGACTTTTATTAACGACATAGAACAAGGTAATGCTTCTTGATTATTGCTATGTGGATGTAAAAAGAAATACGAGGCTACAATTATCTGAGATATTCTTCGATGCGGTAAAGAGTCCTCATCTAAGGAAGAGGGAGGAAGAAGGAAAACAAGGAAAAGATAAGAGAACCTGAGAAGAACACAAGGAAGAACACAAGTTGGGCGGTATAAATTTCCACTGGGGTATGTTTATACAAACTGAGGGAGGTGAGGTGGGAGCCCAGTGAAAAGCCATAAAAGAGGAAGGAAATGGCGCAGTTTCTTGAAAAGATAAGACACACATCAGCCGGACATCCTGCACCGTAACCACAGTCAGAAAAGGGCATAATGTCCTTTTTTACCGGTAGTGAAAGACCATCAAGGTCGGAGCCTAAAGCTAGTTTCTTGGTATTTACAAAATTCTTCAAATCATTCAGAGATGAAAAATATATTCTAAGGTCTTCTAAGTGGATGGATTAAGAATATGAAAGGTGCCTATACAAGGAAGATATACTGGACTGATGGTAGATTTGGCTGGAATATCCTGACAACGGACGTATGTGCATTAAAAGGATGATACAAAGAGACAAAAGCATTTGCTAAAACACTACAGGAGCAGATGGTACCGAGTGTTTAAACAGTGGTGGACTTCTTGCTGCAATAGAAGCAATAGAGGGTGGGTATAGAGCTCGCTAGAGGTTACCAAAGGGTTTTATGAGAGCATGGGTTGGAGATGTGCATAAGAATCACGTGAGAAGCATTGCACCTGTGTTAGCTGCTGGGTTACTGAGGGTCCAACCCCTGTGAGGAGAAAGAACTTTTGCAAGGACCTTGTGTGTGGGACGACTCTCTACAAGGGTGGTAGATGAGCCTCTGGATGGTATGACGGTTCAGGATTATGGTTGATGAAAATTGAAAGTGTGATGATAGATTACACATCGCATAGTGACACAAGTGCTGATAGTAGAAAAGCGCTTGCCTGGTTTGCACATTGATGCAGTGATATCAGCAGGTGTCAAACACTATTTTGACACACATCATTTTATTCAAGGAAAGAGGAGAAAGTCGTAGCGAAGATAGATGATAGCAAGGGTGCTTAAAGGAATTTTCGGAGGACTTGCTATGCATATCGACTCACTACAGAGACAGTTTGAGAGAAATACTACGATTAGGCGGTAAAAAGATAAAGTCTTGGCTATGAGTGCACCAAGAGACAAGAAAGGGAGGAGTTCTCATGCTCATTTGGAGGAGAGCAGACACTTCTTTGTAATTACTGCTCACCTTGATGACGAGCAGGGACTTATGGTCACACATTAGACGGAACGCGACGAGTCTGCCCTGTGGGAGGACTTCACGCTGAATCTGCTCTCTTCACGAGAATATGACTTTACACAAGAGGACGTGCAAGGTTATCACACAGGAGCCATGCACCAAAGGACAGGGCTCGGTCTATGCAACCGATAAATACTTTTGAAATAGCTCCCACTAGCACGAGGGATGTAGTAGTGATACTAGATGAAAGCTGCAGCGATAAGGATACAGGGCTAGACTGCGGTGTGCGGGTAGGCCGATATGGTAGCTCGTAGAGTAAGCATAGGTACTCAAACGAAGGCTACATCAAGGCCCGCTCATAGATGATACAAGGCCCAGATTTGCTATTCTACATGACAAGGAAGGCCTCTCTTATGAGGTGGGCGCAAGCAGTGAGACGTAGCAGTATGTGTGTATTTTGCATGACTGAGGAAACCAGGGTGAGCAGCACGCTCTTGGCTTCCTGACGATGGGTTGATGTGCTGGGTGTGAGGCTTATAGCCATGTGGAACGGACGGACCCACAGATGAGAGAAAGGTGGCATTTTCTTGGGACAAGGAGCAGCCGCATATCCATCACTAAGGAGTTTAACAGCCAGAAAGCACGAAGCGGCCAAGAGAAGGCAGAAGCGATTGCACGCGATGTCTGGATCACCCCTCGTTATGTAGCTCTGATGGGAGATAGCGCTTTCACCAGGCGGCTAGGGCACATGAGCATCACGCACTGTGAGCACGTGCCACAAGAGCAACCTACGGCTACGACAGCACTCTACCATAGACAGAAATGAATAACACTCTGCTACGCTTCCCATTCTCAGCATACATTGGAGTAATGGGTTAGGATTCAAAGAATGGAGACAGATAGCCACCTGATGTCGAGCCGCGCAGCATGGAATATCCCCTCACGAGAAGAGCTGTGAGAGGCTGTATTTGAAAGCGATTAAGGCAGGCTGCAGGCATATAGACATACAGCTGAGCCTGCGGGCAATGAAAGAAGTGTGACTCTGGGTAGGAAGGCTGCAATCCGTGAGAGGGGCTTATAAGTACAGAGCCGATGCCTCACTGGCACAAGCGCTAAGTGAACACGAACCGTAGCTATAACAAAGCTCTTTGGGGGCTTTGACAAGTCTATGAATCTTGATTTGAACCATAATGACTCACTCTCCATGCCGCTGGCCGTCGCCAATAAGTACGCTGTGAAGAATCCTGCGAGGTAAATGCAGTGAGCCTCGCAGGCTCTCAGAAGAGCTATGACAGATGGCAGGGCGAAGTAGCAGGAGTGGAGCAATTTCTGCCTCCTGCCCGCAGAGGAGGCTAAAAGAGCGCAAAAGTCACTGCCTATGGTCAAATCAGATAGAGCTCCATGTAGGTGGGCAAGGTGTTGTGGCGCATCATACACGACAACGGATAGTCACCAAAGACGGGCTGACATGCCAGGGCACAGGCTCTGTCCTGACTAATGAGATGACTATGCGAGGATAGCAAGTATCAGACCACAGCTACTGCACATCTGCATCTCATTTCTTAGTGAAAAGAAATGTGAGCATCCCTCTTCCAAAACCACTTCACCTGATAGGGTCGAGCGAAAATCTTTAGGCTTACTCAGATTGCATGAAGAGGATATGGAGATTCTTTAATAAACTGCCTATGTAGGCGGACGCACACAACCCTTGACGTGGACTTTGCTTAAATGGGACTGTCTGAGGCAAAAATCAGATGCAGTTCTGTATCGCTCAATAGTACGTCATTACCAGCATTTGCAAAATCTCGTATGCTTAAATATCTGCTTAAGGCTGGCAGGTTGAAAGATGAAGGGACAGGCAGACTTCGCCAGCCGCCGCTGTTATCATATTTTGCCACACCGCACGCCGCCGGGATTTAGTCTTTCTTTGTAAGTCTTAGCACTGCATGGCTCGCGGCAGCCCTCGGCTGCGAGTCCCGATGTAAGCGCTCACTAAAAGATGACATCGGCGACTTAACCATGGTTGATAGGAATTTTAAAGCCATCCATGACATAGATTTTCAAGTCTCTCATTTTCGTAGAGGTCATATTCATCTTAAGAGTTCAACAAGATAAAACACTTAAAAGTTACATTTACCATAACCTCATCTATCTCAACTACATCCGGGTCTTCAGGAAAGCCGCTGATGAAGCATTGGGATAGGGAAAATCGGCTCCACCAGAGGAGGCAGTCTTTTAAGTTCTTATTTATTTCAAATACATCATTGAAGCCTACTGCGTACCTGAATACGAGGTCGTTCCTATGAGCTTTGCTCGGTGATGTGGCTGACTTCTCATCGCCATTTACATAGATATGGATAGCTTTGCTCTTCAGTCTTTTCTCATAACTTCAAGATCATTATTTCATAACAGCTTTGCGGTATGTATAACCTTCCGTTGTCAAACAAATGCCTGAAACTAAACCATATAACCACCGCCATGTGAAGAAGTTGTCACTAAACATACCTTGGTCATTGTGAAAAATCACCGGCCTTAATAGTCAGATACAGCTCTGCGTCTGTAGCATTTACGTGAAGGTATACTAGAAGATACCTACTATGTTAAAGAAGTAAAGGCCGCAATAAAACCGGCAGGCAGGAAGCTTATCAGTACAAAGGTATTTAACTTCTCGCCGTTCATCATCTCCATAGATAGTCTTATCGCTTCATCGGCATCCATATCAGGACTTCAGCTAGCATGAAAAGGAACCATGCGACAAGAATAGTCTTGATGAGGCCCGTATTACACAGTAGTGCCCAAAGACAGACATACCCATCCTTTAGAACATAGTCTTTGCCTATGTTGATATAATTTGTCTTAAATATGCATAAAACATAGTGCCAACTCCCGATTGCCATAGTGGTTCTCTATAGAACTCTTTGCACACCAACTACTATAGGATTGTATACAAGCACCCTAAAGACTATTACTATCACAGTTATGACTATGATTAGTCCAAGAACAAAGAAGCAAGTATTTTATCCTTTCGTAAGCCTGCTACACACATTGAGGCACGATTACTCTAGATGAGGAAAGGGATCAAATAAATTGGCTAAAATCATATAAATAAGCGAAACCGCAACAGCATTTACATAGTTCTTTTAAATGCTATTCTTTGTCATCTAAGCATCACATGTCCACATAAGCACCCTCCCTGAGTAATTTTCTAATAGAATAATATATAACACTATGATAATGTTCAAGGAATTGTTGATAATATTTCCATATATCACCAATAAAACAGGAAACTATATATTCAATTTAGAGACAGTCTGAAGAAAGCAGATTGTTTGCTACTAATGAGAAAAATTATCATATAAAAAGCGGTTGAAGTTTCCTTTTCTATTGCATGATAGAACGGCTCAGTTATAATGAAGTTAATTTTCATTATTATTTTGTATCTGATAACCACTATTTAATCATCAGGAGGAAAGATGAGAAGACTATAAAACATAGCCATGACTGCCCATGACTATGACATTAGCTTAAGCCTGGCTCAGTTTCAGCCTGTAGAGGCGAGTGCACAGACAAAAAGAAAGGTTACGGTTAAAAAGACTAGAGATTACAGTAAGCACAAACAAAGCCACAAAGAATGCATCAAAGAAGAAGAGCAATAGAGAATAGATCTCAAGGCCACTACTGCAAAAGAGATTAAACGTATCGCAGGAAACTATAAGCACTAAAACTCTGGTAATTAACTCTAGCTGAAAAAGTCCAAGATTCACATATAGCTAGGTCGCTAAGTTTAAGAAGATTATTTTAATCGGAAACCGTCAGAAATGCGGGGGCTTATCATGAGATGAAAAGCGGCATAAGTTTGAGGCTTTCTCTAAAGCTACTTTAACAATAAGTCGTAAGGGCTTCATACGCTGAGCTTTACACTTAAGCCCGGCGCAGAGCGTGCAAAGATTACCTCAAAGATAGAGCCAGCCATCACAAGACTAAAAGACTGTGAAAAGCGTTGCGAAGTGCCATTGCTATACAAGGCGGGAGATATTCTGTGCATCTTCTAACCTCAATATCGAAGAGGATGAGACTGCTCAGGGCGCAGCGCCAGTATGAGGAAAAACTGAGGAAGGCTCAAAGATCAGCGAAAAGCGGCAATACAGCAGGAGGAGAGACTACTCCGGGCAGCATCTTCTTTTGGCGGTAGAAAATGCTTTATGGTGGTAGCGATGTATCTAACGCAGGAAATACTTCAAATAATGGAAGCTCATCAAATACAGGAAACAAAAGCAGAAGAGTCAAGCTTGTCAATGAGGCAACGACTAGATTATAGATGCAACAAGTTTTCAGAGATTTGTAGTGGTAAACTTTGGAAAAAAGGCTATACAAAGGACAACACTGCTGCATATGCGTAGACGGAGGGACATTACATCGAGAGCTTACCCTGTAGATAAAGAGGGTGCTATGCAAATGGGGAGGTGTCAAACCTCAATCCTGCTGAAGTTAAGGTTGCAGAAAGCAGACAACAAGCTAAGCCAGACTGTTGGCTAAATAGAGATGCAGATGCAGGGAGGGTTGTAGCTCTGTACTACTACTGAGGCTAAATCTCCTAAGTATGATCACAAGCTGGCAGCAAGGGTTGCAGTTTGGGACTACCACCTTAGATGATGATGACGAGGGGAAAAGCTCATGTTACGCTCCAAGACAACTACATATCGACTTAAATCTGGCAGCTGCAAGAAAGTAAATTGGAGAAGCCTTATACAGTGCCTGCTGTTGAAGAGCAATGAAGTGCAGTTTTAATTATACATGATGAGGCTGATACAGATCTGGTTTGAGAATACCAAGCCAGGAGCAGCTTCAGCTGGTTTCAGACAATGAAAATCGAGACAACTCTTTAATAAAGAGCCTATATACCAAGTCATTTTAAGGAGCATCATGGAAAGACTGTAGCGGTTCTTTCCAGCGTATCTACCAACCAGTCTAACTTTAGGAGCAGAGGTATTGAAGAGCAGGATAGGATTTGAGTCTGCTGATAGTAAGCTATTCTGGTTCGTGTTAAGGTTGAGGGCAAAAGAGACTCCTGAGTTCTCTTAAAAGAGCCATCTGTACAGTCAGGCAAGAATCTTTCATTTTGCAGTTAAAATGTAGTGGTTGCACTGGAAAATACGTTGAGAAGGTAGAGCTCATACATTCCAACAGTGAAAATAAAGCACTTAGATATATGGCGATATTTTATGTTTTGAATGACCTCTTTGTGCTTTTATAACGATGTTATGAGGGGCAAAAGAAGAAGATGGAAGTGAGCATGAATAACATTCCTATAACGGGAATTATACTCTTTAAGAGTTCATTTTAACAGCTATAAAACCGTAGATAAGATATTTAAGGGTAACTGACGGAAAAAGACATAGACAAGAAGGATAATCATACAACACAGCAGGAATAGGTTGCAGGCTCTGGAGCAAAAATCAGTATGCTTTCCGTTGATGGAATGAAGTTTGATGCAGTAGCTGGAGCTTCTAAGATAAGCACAGTGCTCAGACGGCAGCCCTTCTAGTGGCAGCAAACTCAGATTCTGCTACTATCATTTTCAACACAGACCTGGTACAATGCTCAAGAGATTTTTGAAAGCTCGGTATAGACAATGCTTATGCAAAGGGATAGTTGATAGTTTTAGAAAAGGATACGACCAATTATAGCTGTCTATGATGAAGAGGGCAAGGTGTTCTATGACTCGGGAGTACTACAATGATGCAGTAACTACAGCAAGGACAAAGGGCAAGTATTTAAACATTCTCCAGAGCATGTTAAGACACCTAATGTTAAGACTACGACAGACTTACAAGAGTAAAGGAAGTGCTTGAAGACAACCTCCTTGGGCGAACTTGTAATGGATGGAAGCTACTTGAAAAGAGTATTGAAGGCTTTTACCTATCCTTCAGAAGAAGTGGTTAGGGTGGATGAAGAACTTGTAGTATACGCAGATAAGACATATCTTTCAAAGATTATCAGCTATATATGCAGGTGAGAGTACAAGAACTATCACTATGGAACTGAGAATCAGGGTTATGGCCATTAAAGGATGATGAGTTATAAGATAGATGGCGACAAGTTTTCACAAAGGGCCTGCGTTTATTACCAACAAGTATTATCCAAATTGTGGAAAGAATACTATAACAGTATATGCAGACGGATACCAGCCACAGACACATGAGGCTAGTATCTAAAGCACAGGTGGAAGCCTGTAGAGCCAAAAAGCGACCTGAACTCTAGTCAACCTGGAAAATCCTGAAAAGGGTGGTCGACTGAGAGCAGATTAAAGAGCCTTGGAAAGAACTCAAGGGAAACCTTCATATGGGTGGTGATGATGGAGAACTTACCATAGATTCTGGTTTTGCTGTAAAAGATGCAGACGAGTGGCTTAAAAGTATTACAGCAATTACCGTAGACGGCGTTAAGTACAGTAATGTAGGTGATCTTGGTTTCTTTAAGAAGGTAAAGGACAATCAGTATGGCTTTACATGGGGGATGTTAAAGATACGCAGACCTAACAATAGCAAAAAAGAAGTTGCCCTGGTTATTGAGTCAAGCATTTACAAGAGCTATACAATTATCTTTGATAACAGCTCTCCTTACTCAGCAGACATTATCAGTATGGAGGAGACGAAGAAGGTTCAAAATACAGAGCCTGCCTTCACTGAGGCTAGGTATAACACAGCTTACGGAGTGCATGAAATAATCATAAACCCTAAGCGTGAAGACCTTCTTAAGTCAACAGCAGTTAAGATGTTTGTAAAGGGCAGTGACGGTATGTATGAGGAAGTTGTGAATAAATCTATAAAAGTTAAGACAGGTATTGTTGAGATAACAGATTATAATAACAATATTATCCTACTGCCTTTTAGGAAATCTGTTATTGGAGGGCGAAATGAGTAAAATTTGAGTTTGATGAGTAGTGAACCTGTAAATGTAGTGCTTATAAGAACAGGAAAAATATTATTTCAGTCTTTCATTAAAGAAATAATGGGAAATTTCTAGAAAAATATTGAGATGATTTGAGAATCAGGCTTCGGTTGATAAAAGCAACTGGAGCCTGAATTTCTGTGTTAATCTATTGAAATGCTATCAATTTGTGCGATATACTATCGATTAATAATGATTGTGGATTAATTATGCAAATATGATGTGGAAGTTGCCATACAAAATAACGAGGAACGAAATGAATGGAGAACTATACTATTTCTTGATTTTTCTAGTATATTCTATTCAAAGGAATATAACTTGTGAAGAAGGAGGAATGCTAGAAAATAGTAATAATAGAAGATGATAAAAGTTTAGTAGAGAGCGCTTAAGGAGATACTTGAACAAGAAAAATATTTTGTTGATTATTATTACAACCTTGATGACATTGAAGATTATGTAATACTAAAACAAATATAATCTTATTATCCTTGATGTTATGCTCGGGAGAGAAATGGTTCAATTTTTACAAATTGTTAGAAACGAGGTGAGATAGACCAATTATCTTGTTTACTGCAAAAAGATACAAAAGAAGATATGCTGAAAGGATTTAATCTTGGGAGGATGATTATATAACAAAGCCATTTGATGCAGATTGTTGCTAGCAAAGGATAAAAAGTCATTTGCGTGGCAAAAGGATGAGGAGGTGAGATACGCAGATACCTTTTTGATTTATCGACAGAGTAATCAAAAAGAAGGGAACCATGTTAGCTTACTAATGCAGAACTAGAAATACTAAAAGTTGATTATATGGAAACAAAGGACAGATTTTTAGTAAAAGAAAGATAGTGAATAGGGTGTCTTCTAAATTGATGTTACTGATATGAGTCGTAGTATGTCATATATACAATATACGGAAGAAATTATCCTGAGATTGATGGAGAGGATCCTATTGAAAAATAGATGGGGAGTTGGATACCCATGGAAAGAACGGTAAAGCAAATTATAGTATTCATCTATACTTGAAACTATAGCAAGATTATTCGTTTATTATAATGATTTTTGTGAATCTTGCATTGGAGACGGAAAATTTAGAATATAGCTAAAACCATTTTAAAGTCAGGAAATGAAATTAGTTTAGGTTTAATACTGATAATTGATATTTATCTTATGAGTTTTATAGAAAAATAGATGTGATGATATTAAAAGATATTGATGCATTAATGGAAAATATTAAGTATGATAACTATGTGCAGACGGCCGGTATATTTGAGTTTAAAATGATACAGGAGGCGCTTATAAGGGAAAATAAAGATATTAGGAAAAAGGATAAATTTGTATCAACAACTATTTCATATATCAGTACATGATATGAAAACTCCGGTAACTATAATAAATGCGAATATTGATTTGCTCCGAAAAATAAACGACATTGTAACAGACAAAGGTATTGATAGAATTTCAAGAATTGAAAACGAAAGCGAAAATCTCAGAATATATATCAAAACTTATGGATGTTACTACAAGCCTAACTACGAAAAGAAGAATCTGGATAACCATAAAAGAGTGCTTTAGAAAGAAAATGCAAAATAGCGTGTTGATTTATTCTGATTCTATCGAAGAAAAGATTGAAGTTGACTGGAATGTAAAAGCCACTGACGATTCATATATAGTGTGTGATTTTGAAAATTTAGATAAATGTATTGTACACTTACTAAATAATGCTTTTTGAACACAGAAGGAGTCATGATCAAAATAGAAGTATGCAAAAGATAGTAAAATGTTATTTTTAAAGTCATTGATGATGGAATTGGTTTTAATCAAGATTCTCTTAATAAAGCAAAGACTATGTTTTATACCGACAACTTTGGAAGAACATCAGGTAAGGGATGTGAATCGGATTGTATTTTTGTAAACTCATACATGGAAACAGTTAATGGTGAGCTGTTGCTTTGTAATAGGGAGAACTGTGGGTAGAGCAGATAATAAAAATACCATATTATGGAGGGAGTAATGAATAGCATGCTGATATCGCTGGTATTTATTATTTATGATGGGGTAAATATACTTAAAAAGAAAAGAACATTTTATATGTTCTACAGGCCATTTATGCTTAATATATTGGCGAATTTGATATTTGTTAATGTAAAGTGTTGTCAATAAGTCAATAGTATTGCATATTTAGTTGTGGTTTTTATGGATGATAAACAATAGATTCGCTTTTATAGGTAAAGGAGGAGTGAATAAGATGAGTAATCAGAGCTGGTTTGAAAATTTGTATATATGGTGATAGGGTATGGTGTTTTTCATATCATATTACTTCTTGATGACAGAGTTTTTAAGGTAAAATCCTTTTGCAGGGGGTATATACTCTTAAAGCATTTATTTTGGTTTAGCAATAATTGCGTTTCCGATTTCAGGTAAGATTTTATCGGATAAAAATTGATATTATAGGTATAAACTCAAAGATAATACTACCTGTAGCTTTCATGTATTCGCACCGATTATTTTTGCTTTTTCATTAAAAATAAATAGAATTACTGAATTGACTATTACTTGATTTTTGTTTGTGAAAATGTAGATATAAGCTAATTACATTATTCATCGTAAAACAAAGTAAAGGAGGAATACTCAATGAGAAATTTCAAAAATCTATTCTGTAGATGCGGATCCAAATAGTGGGTATATAGAGCTATGGTAATATTTCTAACAAGTATTATAGGATTAATATTTGTACCTCTTTCCATTGGCTAATTATGTACAAGTATATTATCAATAAAATCATATCGTGAATCTGACGTTAAATGATTTATTATCTAAAGAAAAGATTCTTTTTGAGGTTTATTGATGACACTACCATTACAGTTTGCATACGTTCTATTAGCGTATGTTTTGCCATATAACAGTTTTTATCCGACGATTATCCGAAGATTTTGGCAAAGTGGCTGGGGTGATAAATATATATTTTGCAATCAAAGATTTTTATTACTAAAAACAGAGCTAAGTAAAGCTTTGATGATAATTGATAATAACGGAGGAATTCCTCCTGTATCTACAGCAATCGAGATAATTACATTTTGGAGGATGTTAATAAAATGAAGATTTATTCGACAGGTACGTTAGGATTTTTAGCAACAATAACTGCACTCGTTGCAAACATTGAAATTAGTCAAAATTTTAACGTTGATTACCCGCTTATATTTTGGGGTGGACAGTTAATCTTGTAGTATCATATTTAGTGATGACCATCATAGTATAACTCACTGGGATGATAAATTGTCAAAGTCAAAGTGGAAGTTACTTTAGCTCTATAGTGGCGTGCCTGTTAATGTACTGCATTGCATATACTGGTTCAAAATATGCTTTTGTTTTAATTTTTGCGGTGGGAATAACCGAGATTTATTTTACCAGAAAGAAATTTGGACTGGTTAAATGAAGTAGCACTTTACCTGATATGATACTGCTAGGTAGTTTTGAAGAGATGGTTAAAACCATCTCTTTTTCAATGGTTCGTCAAGCTTCGCTTGTCAACTGCCAAAAGTACTGTATACGAGAATCGTACGTACAGTGCTGTGAGAGAATGGCAGTTAGTCACTATATCCCATTCAATTAGTGGGTATTCTTTTTGACTTTCTCTATTGATATACTATCAGCTGATAGAGTATACTATCAACTGATGATGGATTTAAGATTGATATTAGGAGGTTGAAACCATTAAAATACCTATTCAATCGGACAAGAAAGTACTATGTTTGTCATTTCATTGTGCAAAATATGATAGTGAAGTTCCCACAAATAACGAGAATGAATGAAAAGAGATAGCGACAATGAGCGAGAGTTACATCTAATTAGAAAATTCAATGTTTGTCAGATGTGTGATAAGATTCATGAGATTGAAGAAAAGAACACGAATTGATAAGACCATAATCAAAGTGCAGAAGTTGCTTATGAAGAAATCTATACTTTTGCGTGAAATATGTGATGAAGACGAGAGCGATGTCGTGACTGGAAAGATGCTAAAATGATAATCTTTTACATGCTTCGGAATATGTATAGAAAGGCTCATAACCCTGTTGACCTCTAGTGATATTGTGTACAATGAGAAAAAGCTCGAGTATTCCAAGCGTATCCTGACAAACTGCTGGATAGGAGTGAAACACCTCTAGACTACAACTTTACTTTTGTGATATATTGGATTGCGTCAAATTAGAATTTTATTGAGACGAATATGAAGAAACTATCAAAAAGGAAAAAGAGGATTGACGAGATTATACGAAGGCTCATAGAACGCTATGGAGGGAGAGCCGTACCTATCTTCTGCACGAAAACGCCCGTAGCTGCTCTTTGCAGCCATCCTTAGTGCACAGTGTACAGATGACAGAGTAAATATGGTTAAGGGTTTGTTTAAGAACTACAAGACATTGGAAGATTTTTGCGAGACAGACCTTAAAGGGATGGAAGATGATATTCATTCTACGGGATTTTTATCATAACAAGGCAAAGAACATCATAGCCTGTGCAAGGATGCTTCTTAGTGAATACGAAGGAGTAGTGCCAAAGGAGCTTGAGAAGCTTATAGCGCTTCCCGGAGTAGACAAGACTGCCAATGTAGTACAGAGGGATATATTTAATATTCCAAAGCATAGTTGTCGATACACATGTGAAGAGAATATCAAAGAAACTTGGGATAACAACTACTGAAGATCCGGTTAAGGCAGAATTTGAGGCTGATGGAGGTACTGCCTGAAAGCAGCATGGATAATATGGAATCTGATGTGCATGGCCCTTGGCAGGGAAATCTGTACAGCCAGAGCCCCAAAATGTGACCGCACGCTTCCTCAGATGTTCATGTCATCCTGCAAGTGATTATATAGTGATGTGATGTCAAAGGCACAGCAGTTGCAATCCTGTATCATATATAAAAACATCAAAAATAGAGCTTAAATTTAGCAAAAACTCCTATTGTATGAGAAAGGAGAGGTTGAGCTAAAAGATAGTTAAAATAGAGGTTATTTGGTTAATGATATTTTCCTCCTAAGCTCATCAAAACACTGGCAGGCTTCCACCAGGTCACTGATGCCTAGCTCGTTGCCGTTATTACGGTAGATTTTTAGCCAAGGTGATAAATACATCTTCTATGTCTGATTTGCAGGAAACAGCGTAAGTCAAGGACTTTTCAGCAGACGTCCTCTTCGCCGTTTTCATAAAAGGAGTTTGCCCATTTTGCAAGCGCCCTTTGATGAGCTTAGAGGAATTTTTCATCATACTGGATTAGGATTTGAAGGTTTGCAGCCCTGCATTCCATCTTGATGTCGAGTGTTGCTCATGACCGAGATTTAAGATTTTTCTTGTGACTGAGGGCTATTATCTTCTGCTCAGCAGTCAAAGATTTCACTCTTTGTGAGTTCGCTTAAGCCCTCAGGGAGTGAATAAGAAGACTTTACCTCATCATAGCTTCCTGCAAAAGGGGAGCTCATCTAGAGGAACAACTGTGTAGTCGAGGTCTGTGAGGTCAGCCTTTCTGGTAAAATTTGCCTGACGCTCCTCCCTCGAGGAAGCCTTGGTTATCCTCGGTTTCGATTCTCGAATTCTTTTTGGGTTTCGTATCTAACCCAAAGGACGAAAAAGTATGATAAATATAAGAAAAATAGGTGATGTTGACCTCCGTTTATGAAAAATAATCAGAATTTCATATTTTTGACACTAAATTATTATAGCATATACAGTGTTAATGGTCAAAAAGAGCTTGATATAAATGAAAAATGAAGTTTGAAATATATTTGGAGGGAAAATGGATTTTAATAATAAAAATCAAAAGCTGATTTCAAAGATTATCATCATAGTAGTAATACTATCGATGCTAATCCCAATGGTAGTAGCTATGTTAGGTAAATGTATAAGAGGAGTAAAAAAATGAAAAGGAAAGTAAGTCTAAAGGGCAGAAGCAGAAGAAGTAGTAAAAGAAATAGCAGAAAGAAGCTAATTATCTCGATTTACGGGATATTGGCTGTACTTGTTATCACCACTGCAGGACTTGTGATACTGTATCCGCACTTGGCTCTAAGAAAGAAGAATCATCTGTGAGGGCATAAGGGTAAACGGGATAGATGTCGGTGGCAAGACAGAAGAGCAGGCGGAGAAAATAATTGCTGATTATGCTGCTAAGGTTCAGAGTAAAGAACTTGTGGTATCTGTTACAGAGAACGGCGAAGTACAGGAACTGAGTCGGTTTCACTTAAGAACCTGGGAGTAAAGGCAAAGAGCCATAACATAGTTGAAGAGATATCTAAGATTGGTGAAGAAGGCAACATCCAGAAAGATACAAGGAAATCAAGGGAAGCAAAGGAGAATAAGCCTGAGTACAACCTTGAATTTAGCTATGATTCTAAGAAAATAGACAGTTTTGTGAAGTCTGTTGCTAAAAATATAACATAGCACCCTGAAAATGCTACTCTACAAGAACAAACGGACATTTTTGTAGTAGGAGGCGGTAAAAACGGCAGAAGCCTCAATACAAAGGAAGCAGACTCATAGCAAAAAGATGTAAAAAGCTTATATAGAGTCGCTTCCGGAAGGGATTGACAACACTAAGAGGCTGAGTTCACACTTGATACCAAGAAGCCTAAGTATGGCAGAGAAGAACTAAGCATGGTGACCGATTTGCTTGGTACCTACACTACCAGATTCAATCCTGCAGGCGGAAGAGGACAGAACGTGGCAAACGATGCAGGCTGATAAACGGCTCAGTTCTTATGCCGGGGTGAAACACTTTCTGCTAATGCCAAGATGGCGCCATACACGCCTAGAATGGCTACGGTATGGGTACAGCCTATGTAGAAGGCAAAATAGTTCCAGATATGGGAGGCGGTATCTGTCAGGTATCATCAACGCTTTACAATGCAGTTCTGTTCTCAGAGCTTGAGAGTAGTCAGAGACAAAATCATTCTATGAGTGTTGATTATGTGGACTTGGCAAGGGATGCAGACCATTGCAGGAACCTGGAAGATTTAAAATTCAAGAATACGACAGAATATCCGATATATATAGAGGGAATGGCAAATGGCGGAATGATTACCTTCAACGTATACGGACATGAGACCAGAGATGTGGCGCATAGAAAGGTCGAACTCGCCTCAGTAGTGCTTTCAAGAGAAAATGGAAGCAGGGCACAGCTTTATAAATATATCTACAAGGACGGAGTGCTTGGTGACAAGGTGCTTGTTAATACCAGCTCTTACAGGCCTCACGAGTATGAGATAGAAGCACAAGAAGAAAGCTGAGGAAGAGAAGAAAAAGAAAGAGGAAGAAGAAAAAGAAGAAGGAAGAGGAAAAAGAAAATAAATCTTCCGAGAATAACGAAAACAAAGACAAAAATACCAGTCCGAAAAAGCCGGCACCTAGTGACGGTGGTGATTCGAAAGAAGAATCGAAGGATGATAGAACTTCTGATTACATTTACGAAAGAAGTGTACTTAAGCAGTTATACTTAGAAGGAGGAGAGTAGGCATTTGTTCCAAAAGAATGCCTACTCTGTCTCTATATCTGGGGAAAGAAAGATGAAGGTTACTTTTGCAGAAGCCTCTGTACCTGACATTTAAGGGGAATCTGATCCTAAGGGAGGAAGACCTTAATGACATCTTAAGGAGACTTATGTGTGCAGGAGGCAGCCTCGAGGAGATAAGGGCTGAAATAGTCTTTAAGGGAGGATTTGAGGAGAGTGAACTTAGGCAGTTTTCCTCCTCTCTAAAACAGGTTGCAGACAAGCTTGGAGCTGAGATTTTAAGAGTTTCGGTAAGCTTATGTGATACAGGTGAAAGGGAGCAGACTGTATTTATCTTAGGAAGTGGGGCTATAAAAAGTGCTTCTGAAGCACCCTGGAAGAGAGGTAAGCTTTATCCCGGGCAGGATATCATACTTACGGGAAGCCTTGGAAAATACGGCATGACAAAAGCTTTACAGTGAGAAACCTTGAAGAGCTAAGAACCATTTACCCTGAGCCTTATATAGAAAAGCTTAAGAATAAGAGGGCAGACAGACTTCCACTTATTGAAAACCGAAACAGCGAGTTTTATAGGACTATCTGTAATTGTGCCTCTGAGCGGGTGGACTGCTTTCAGGGACTGTGGAGCTTAGGAGATAGAGAAAAGGCCGGACTTACGGTTTATGCAGACAGGCTTGAAGCTATGAACAGGAAACTATAGAGCTTTGTAATCATTTTCAACCTTAATCCCTTTATGCTTTAACTCAAAAGGGCTCCTACCTTCTTGCCGCTGATATGGGCGAAGAACTTGTCTATGCACTAAGAAAGTGCAGGCTTACTTGCGCCTGTATAGGGCAGAGCTACAGAGGATAAGAAGAGGTTATAGTATTTGATGACGAGGAGAGATTCATTGAGTCTCCAAAATACAGTTATTAAATATCTGACTATTCCTGTTGAAATGAATTTGCACTTGTTGAAATGGGAAAGTTATAGTATTATATTACTATATTTGTTTTTGTGAGGAAAGGTTGATGGAAGAAATAAAAAGTTGAGACTTGAGATATTAAGGGCTATCGAGAAAACAGTAAATTATCAGCAGAAGACCTGGGAGCTATGCTTGGAGTATCTGCAGAGCTTGTGAGCTGAGATTAAAGCTCTCGAAGCAGAGAGAATAATATGCGGTTATCCCTACATTTGTAGACTGGGAAAAAATAGATGATAATGAGACAGTGACTGCCCTCATAGAGGTAAAGGTTGCTCCTAAGAGGGATGAAGGCTTTGACTTTTATGGCAAAGAGGATTTACTCGTTTTGAAGAAGTTTCTTATGTCTACCTTATGTCAGCTGACTATGACCTTATGGTTATAGTTGAAGGCAAGAGTATGAGAGGTAGCTAAGTTCGTACATAGTAAGCTATCCCCACTTGAATCAGTCATCAGTACTGAGACGCATTTTGTGCTTAAGAAGTACAAAGAGCATGGAATGAGCTATGTTGAAGAAGAAAAAGATGAAAGGGAGTTAATTACACCTTGAGAGAAATATTAAACAACGCTATTCAGAGATAAAAGCCCTCAGGCATAAGGAAAGTTCTTTGACATAGTAAGCGAGATGAAGGATGCTATTTCTCTGGGTGTGAGGCGAGCCTGACTTTCAGACACCTTGGCATATAAGAGAAGAGGGTATATATTCACTTGAAAGGGGTAAGACGCATTATACCTCCAAATACAGGTCTTAAAGAGCTTAAGAAAATATCTCAGAATACATAAAAAGAAAAGTACAACCTTGACTATGAGGGCTAAAGATGAGATTATAGTTACTGTTGAGCAGTGAGGCTATAGACATAGCGCTTAGAACCATGCTCGATAGGGGATGATGAGGTGCTTATTCCCGGAGCCTGCTATGTATCATATCTGCCCTGTACCCATCTTGCAGGGCGGGAAGCCGGTGTCTATACCACTTAAGGCAGAGAATGAGTTTAAGCTCACAAGGGCAGAGCTTGAGGAGTATTATACAGACAAGACTAAGATTTTTGATAATGCTATTTCCAAACAATCCTACAGGTGCCATTATGACAGAGGAAGAGCTTGCACCTATTGTGGATTTTGTAATAGAGAATGATATTTTGTAATTACCGATGAGATATATTCGAGCTTACCTACAAGGGAAAAACATGTGTCTATAGCGTCGTTTTTCCCGGAATGAAGGAAAGAACTGTCTATATAAATGGATTTTTCAAAGGCCTTTGCTATGACCGGTTGGCGTATGGGCTACGCTGCAGGCCCAAAGCGGGTTATAAAGTCAGATGCTTAAGATTCACCAGTTTGCTATTATGTGTGCACTGACTACAAGTCAGTACGCTGCTATAGAAGCGCTTAAAAATGGTGATACAGATGTAGAGAACATGTGGGAGGCGTACAATCAGCGCAGAAGATTTCTATATCTGAACTTAAAGAGGATAGGAATAGAGTGCTTTGAACCATTTTTGGGAGCATTTTACATCTTCCCTTGCATCAAAGGATTTGGAATGACAAGCGAGGAGTTTGCGACAAAACTTCTGAAGAGGAGAAACTTGCAGTAGTACCGGGGACAGCCTTTTGGAGAATGTGGAGAGGGATTCATAAGGATATCCTATGCATATTCCATTGATAATCTAAGGATTGCAATGTCAAGAATAGAAAACTTTGCTAAGAGACATTTGAACAAATTCGGTACCAAATAAATAACATGGAGGTAGAAAAATGGCAGGACTCAGTGTTGAATACATCAATCCCTTCCTTGCAGCAGCCACAACCATACTAAAGCAGACCTGTATGATTGAAGCAGCTATTGGCAAACCGGGTTTGAAGGATATGAAATTTTCGCACGATTCACTGATAATTATTATAGGAATAACAGGTGACGTAAGAGGACAGGTAATTATAGAGTTTAACAATGCGGTAGCCTGTGATATAGCAGGAAAAATGATGATGCAGGGACCACTTCCGGAGCTTGGGGAGATTGGCTTTAGTGCTATATGTGAGCTAGGCAATATGGTACTTGGCAATGCAGCTACATTATTTTCAAGTCAGGGCATAGGCATAGATATCACACCGCCTACGGTTGGAATGGGGGACATGAGCTTTAGTGCTTCATTTACCAAGAATCTATGCATTCCTCTTACTTATGACGGAGATAAATGCATCAATATGAATATAGCGATAACAAGTGACTGATATGAACATAGTATTACACGAGCCGGAAATACCGGCAAACACAGGGAATATTGGAAGAACCTGTGTGGCTACGGGGACAAGCCTTCACCTTATTAAACCCCTTGGATTTGACATATCGGATAAGGCTGTAAGAAGAGCAGGAATGGACTACTGGAAAGAATTAGACTTGCACGTGTATGAGAACTTTGAGGAATTCGTAGAAAAGAACCCCGGAGCAAGGATATACATGGCTACCACTAAGGCTAGAAAAGCCTATACTGAAGTAGAAATACAAGGAAAACGACTTCATTATGTTTGGCAAAGAAAGTGCTGGCATACCGGAGGAAATTCTGGTAAAAATATGAGGAAACATCAGTAAGAATACCCATGATAGGTGAGATAAGGTCGCTTAACTTATCAAACTCGGTATCTATTATTCTCTATGAAGCCTTGCGTCAGCAGGATTTTGAAGGGATGAAGCTAAAAGGGAATCTACATAGGTTAAAGTGGAGCAGAAATTAGGTTGTAGGGCGGAAGCTTTTCGACATAAAAGTAACTGTAGTTTGATTTTTGAAGGAGGAAGTATGGTTATACACAGGAAGCAAAACTATAGAAGGACTGAGGGATAGAGCTTGAGACTTACTTTGAATTTAACGGCATGCAGATTAGCTCTGATGAGATGGTTCAGAGAACCAGAGCAATTTATTTGGCAGAAGGGTAACAGCATTGATGATGTTAAGTCAGTTAAAAATCTACATCAATGCAAATGAGCGTAGAGCTTTATTATGTAATCAATGATAATGCAGAAAATAAATACATCGAGTTTTTAAATGATTGCGTAATACCTCAGAAGTGCTTTTTAGCAGACTCCATTTTATGCAAAATGCCGTATATGCAGCAGACACGGGATAAAATACTTCAGAGTAAGATTTTTGTAGAAACTCCCTGAAGGAAATCTTAGGAAACCTCATAGTGGGCAGAATATGAGACTAATATAGTATAAAGGAAATATATGAATAAAAAGTTTTACATACATTGGAGTTTGACAAGATATTGATAGGCCTCAGAGCTTGCTTCTTCTCCAAAAGGCTAAGGAGAGAGTGCATTCACTTATGCCTATGACTGACATAGAGGAGATAAATAATGCTCAGAAGGAAACTGCTGACGCCCTTTCAAGGCTGTATCAGTCGGGACATATATCATTTTCGGGACTTACAGAAATAGGTGACTCTCTTGTAAGGCTTGAGGTGGGCTCAACTCTTGGCATGGGCGAGCTTATAAATATCAGCAAGACTCTTGATGTGGCTCTTCGCGTGAAGAATTTTGGTGCAAAGAGGGATAGTTCGCTTGAGGCAGACAGCCTGTCAGAGAGACTTGAGCTGCTTGCACCTCTTTCTCCGTACAATAACGAAATCAAGCGTTGTATCATTTCCGAGGAGGAAATGGCTGATGATGCTAGTCCCGGTCTTAAAAATGTAAGAAGAAAGATAGAGTTTACCAATGCAAAAATCAGAGAACAGTTAGACAGCCTTGTAAACTCAGCGGCGGACAAGGGCTTCTTACAGAATAATAAGGTTACCATGAGGAATGGAAGGTACTGTCTTCCTGTAAAAAATGAGCATAGAAGCAAGGTGGATGGTCTCGTTCATGACCAGTCTTCAACAGGCTCAACCTTATTTGTAGAGCCTGCTGTAGTGGTTAAGTATAACAATGAGCTTAGCGAGCTTATGATAGAGGAGGCAAAGGAGATAGAGAAGGTGCTTGCGGCGCTATCAAATGAGGCTGCAGGCTACATAGATGAGCTTAGATATGATGTGGAGGTACTTCCCGTACTTGACTTTATATTTGCAAAGGCAGAGCTTGCAAAGGAGATGAGTGCCACTGAGCCGATATTTAATCTTGAGAGAGGAATAAATATCAAAAAAGGCAGACATCCCCTCATTGACAAGAAAAAGGTAGTGCCGATTGACATAAACCTTGGAAAAGACTTTGAACTTCTTGTGATAACAGGTCCGAATACAGGCGGTAAGACAGTTTCGCTTAAGACTGTGGGACTTATTACCCTTATGGGACAGGCAGGGCTTCATATCCCGGCATTTGACAAGTCGGAGCTGGGTATATTTAAGGAAATATACGCAGACATCGGAGATGAGCAGAGTATAGAGCAGAGTCTTTCTACATTTTCATCTCATATGGTAAACATTGTAAGTATATTAAAGGAGGCTGACAGGAAAGCCTTGGTGCTTTTGACGAGCTTGAGGCGAGACTGACCCTACAGAGGGTGCTGCCCTTGCTATGGCAATACTTGCGAACTTACAGGCAAGGGGATGCAAGGGTAATGGCTGACCACCCACTATAGTGAGCTTAAGGTATATGCTCTCACTACTCCCGGGGTAGTAAATGCAAGTCTTGAGTTTAATATTGACACACTTATGCCTACCTACCGCATCCTTATAGGAATACCCGGCAAGAGTAATGCCTTTGCCATATCCAAAAAGCTGGGGCTCTCTGATGAGATAATCGAAGATGCGCAAACAGGATAGACACCAATGACAAGCGCTTTGAGGACGTGATAGCTGGAACTTAACAGAAGCCGTCAGTTCATAGAAGAGGAAGAGAGCGCATAAAGAAGAGAAGAGCTGAAATAGAGAAAGAAAAGAAGGCTTTGGAGACAGATGTAGAAAAGCTTGCAGAGAAGAAAGAAAGTCTGCTTGCAGATGCCAAGAGAGAGGCTTCTAAGATACTTTCAGAGGCTAAGGAAATGGCTGACGCTTCCATTAAAAAATACAACAAGTGGGGGCTTGGTGGCACCACAGCCAGAGAAATGGAAGAGGAGAGAACCAAGCTTCGTGAGAAGATAGACGCTGTAACTAAGACAAACGGCATAAGGGCTAAGGAAAGCCAGAGGAACAGAGTAGGTAACAAGCAGCTTCATATAGGAGATATGGTGCTGGTGCTTACAATGGGTATAAAGGGACTGTAAGTACCCTTCCTGATGCAAAGGGAAACCTCACAGTCACCATGGGTATAATGAAGTCAAATGTCAATGTCAAAAGACCTTGCTTTGTGGAGGAAGATAACTCTGTAAAGATGGTTAAGGACAAGTCTTCATCAGGCAAGGGCAGCATTGGAATGAGCAAGAGCTAAACGTAGAGTAGAGAAGAACCTTGTAGGGTATGAGGTATGATGATGCGAGGGCAGAGCTTTATCAAATACATTGATGATGCCTATCTTGCCCACCTTCCACAGGTTAGGATAATACATGGCCGTGGAACAGGTGCCCTTAAGGGAATGGTTTCTGATTACCTTAAGAAGTGTAAGTATGTAAAGAGCTTTAGGGAAGGCGAGTACAATGAGGGTGGTACCGGGGCTACGGTGGTGACGTTTAAGTAGTCCCGGTAAAAACAAAACCTAACCTTGATATGAGGAGATGTTCAAATGAAAGCAAATAGAATGTGGCTTTTTCAGATGTTTTGGAGAAAAATAAACGAGGTTTTTAAAGGTACCCGTATATCAGAGAAATTATGATTGGACTAACATCCAATGTGAAAATCTGTACCGAGGATATAATGAAGGCAAGCCAGAAGAATTGTCAGCATTTTTACTGGAACCGTGGTATATATTGATGACAATAATGGTGGAAGTGGATTAAACGAAGTTTTAATTATAGACGGACAACAGCGTATTACAACTATGTATATCTTCTTAAAGCACTTTATGATGCATCAAAAGATGTTTCTGTCAGAGTTGAAAGTGAAATAGAAGAAGTAATGTTTAACAGACACTGCGAAGAAAAATATAAGGTGAAATTGAAACCAGTCAAGACTGATAATGAGCAATTGACACTTCTTATCAAAGATAAAATTGACAAGATGGACAGAAACTCAATGTCTACAAGAACTATGAATTCTACCAGAAGAGATATAGGCAAAAGCCAATAAATTACTGCTGGTAAAAGATGTTTATGTTTCGACACAGTTCTTTGATTCTGATAGAGATTCCGTTATTGAGTGGTATAAAACCACTTGTCATAAAGGACTGAGTTAATTAAGGAGCGTGATAGATGTGAAGCAATTAACCAATAAGGAATATGAAGAATACCAAAAATACAAGGAAGATAAGCTATACTGGCAGATTGCTTACTTCTGATGGTCTGCGATTAATCTGTGCAGCAGAGAATTATGATCCAGAGGCTATTGGTAAGCGTATGCTTGAGGCACTTGCCAAGATTGAAAATCAAACCTTACTGATATGTGGAGATTATAATATGCAAAGAATGAAATTGTAATGAGAATTATTTTGATGCTCTTGAGAAGGTAAAAACAAAATAATTCAAACTCAAAATCAAGTTATGACAACTGCAAATGTCGAGAGAAATATTCTGATTGGAATATCGGTAAAGTGATTATTGAGTATAGTTCTTGGGGAAAACCGTTTTGTTGAAACGCTATCTAAAGACCTAAGAATGATATATCCAGTGTTGAGGGATATTCTGTAAGAAATTTGAATTATATGAAACAGTTTGCAGGAAGGATTCCATCTGAAGAAATTTTGCACCAGGTGGGTGCAAAAATTAGCTGGAAAGCAATCAAAACATTAATTGATAAGACGGATACACTAGAAGAACATCTATGGTATACAAGTCAGTGTCTTGAAAATGGATGGTCAACTCACTGCTTTTGGACATCAATTAGAAAGTAACCTATATGAGCGACAAGTTTTAGTAGATAAAACAACAAATTTCAAAACACAGTTAGCAGACCCATTTAATGAACAGGTCGAGGAAATAATCAAAGATCCGTATATTTTTGATTTTATTCCAAATACAAGGAAAATGAAGGAAGTTGAATTAGAAGATGCGTTAGTTCAGCAGATTACAAAATTACTTCTTGAATTTGGAACTGGCTTTGCATTTATGGGAAGACAGTATCCGATTAAAGTTGGCAATAGAGATTTCTATATTGATTTGCTCTTTTACAATGTGAAATTGCATTGTTATTTTGTAGTAGAATTGAAAACTGTAGATTTTGAGCCAGAGTTTGCAGGAAAATTATCGTTTTATTTATCTGTGATTGATGGTGAATTAAAAGCACCCACTGATAATCCGACTATAGGGCTTTTGCTTTGTAAAGGAAAAGATAGAATGGTCGCAGAATATGCATTACAAGATGTAAATAAGCCTATGGGAGTTAGTGAGTATAAATTATCAAATCAGATTGCAAAGGAAATTGCAGGATAAGATTCCTTCTGATTGAAAGATATAGAAAAAGCGTTTGAATTAATTTTTGCACCAAGCGGGTGCAAAATTACAAAAATGCATTTTATATGAGGGGGCAAGGAAGAAATATTTGAACCTGTAGCGGAGTTTTTGTTGCTATCAGAGTTTTTACAAAAATATAAGGAATATAAAGGAAGAAAATTTTATTGTAGTTTTTAGCCAGATGATTTTCTGCTATATTTATGTTGAGTTTTATTGAATTTAAGATACATAGTCACTTATTAAAGTAAGGACTTTGAGTTTGTTATACGAAATATTTTCTAGAGAATGTGATATGAAAGTGACATATTTTCTACTTTATCCGTATTTAATTGATTGTGTGTTTAGGGGAATTATGCTATGGTAAAGTCAAAATATAAGCTTGGGGGATATTGAATAATGAAAAATAGGATACTTTGGTTTAGGAAGCTGGCAGATTCGTAGGAACAAGCACTGCCCCTAGAAATGGGAAATTGGGTGCTATGGTGTATGGAAGGACTCTAAAAGAACAAATAGATTTAAATCTGGATACCTTTTTGGTCTGGAACAGGGAGAAGAAAAGTAGGAAGAGGGTTGGAAGGTTTTTAGAAAAATCTAGAGAACTTGTATTGAAGGGAAAAATACCATAAAGCTGAAGAAGAATTACAAAAAGGTTTTCTGAATGATTGAATGAATCATATCTTCTGCAGTAGCCTTTTACATGAAGAGAGTGGAGAAGAAGGAGATATATATAAAGAGAACTAAATATTGAGGAAGGGATTAGCCAAACGGTGTTTGGAAATAGTCAGGAAGAAACAATACGTAAAAGCTATGTATCACATAGAGTATGATTGCCTAATAGTTTCATGCAGTATAAAAAGACAAAGACAACCTGGAGAATTACTGGAAAGTCCATTTCACACAAAAATAAATTCGCAAAACAAAAATGGATTTTATATGATTGAACAGGCACCATCTAAAAGTATATCCAAATTATTATGAATGTAAAGATGCGGTACAATATAATACAGATACACCGGGATGCTATGCTGATTATGCTACGAATTCATACAGATGGTAAAATCTGCAAATTGCCAGATGGAAATATGCAAGTAAAAGATGCAACAAAGTTGATTATTCATTTGACAGGGGAAACTGGTTATGATAAGGTTAGAAATCTTCCGGCATATACAGAAGAAGAATTATGTATTCGGTGTTTAGAGAAATTAGAAAAACTGGAAAATGCGGATTGGAATGATGTCGAGAGATACACCGTGAATTTTACAAAAGTGTTATGCAGAGGGTAGTTTTAGAACTTGGTGAAGAATCGTTGCTTCCTACAGATGAAAGATTATACAGATACCAAAGAGAACAAAAAGACACAGGAATTTTTGAACTGTGGTATCAGTTAGGCAGATATCTTTTGATAAGTTCCTCAGCACCAGGAAGATGTATAGGCTAATTTACAGGAATATGGAATCGTGAGTACGCCCACCTTGGGAGCAGTAATTATACTACAAATGATTAAGCTGGAAATGAACTATTGGATGGCAGAGAGTGCCAATCTTTCAGAATATCATAGAACCGATGTTTGACCTTGTTAGAGATTGCCTTGAAAGCGGGAGAAAGACGGCTTACAAGCAATTTAGTAGCAGGGTTGGACATTAAATCATAATATAGATTTGTGGCGACAGACATCACCTGTGGGAAGGTTGGCGGCACGTCCACCTGTAAAGTATGGATACTATCCGACCGCTTCAGGATGGCTTTGCAGACATATGGGAACATTATTTATATACAGAGAACGAGAAGTTTTTAGAAAAATGGTATCCTATTATGAAAGAAGCATTGAATTTTATCTGGATTATCTAGTAGAAAATAATGGATATTATATAACTGCACCATCTACATCACCGGAAAATCAGTTTTTGATGAAAATGGGAATCTCTGTGCGGTATCTGTTGGAAGTACTATGGATACTGGAATAATTAGAACACTTTTGGATTGTATTCAGGCAGGGAAAAAGTACTTGATCAAGATTCGGATACAGTGAGAAGGATAAGGAAAGTACTGCCAAAGTTATTACTATATAGTATTAACCAATACGAGGGCATAAGTGAATGGTCGGAAAACTTTTCAGGAAAGCCTAGAAACACATCGTCATCTTTCTCATTTATACGGATTATACCCAGCAGCAGATCTAGATGTAGACAGTAACGCAGAATTAAGAAAGGCTTGCATTATAACATTAAATCGGAGAACAGATGAAGGTCCCGGATGGAGTAAAGCCTGGAAGGCTTGCTTGTGGGCGAGGCTAAGAGATGGCGAGAAGGCTTGGGCAATTTTGAATAATCTGTTGACTCGTTACACAGAATAATATGAGTTATACTTGCGGAGGAAGTTATGAAAACCTTTTATGCGCACATCCGCCATTCCAGATTGATGGAAACTTTGGTGCAGCAGCGGCAATCACAGAAATGCTAGTGCAGAGTCATAAGGAATATATAGAATTGCTACCCGCATTGCCAGAAGCCTGGAAAGAAGGATCGTTAAAAGGTATAGTGTGCGTGGTGGATTTTCAACTGCGCTTTTCTTGGAAGGATTCGAAGGTAGTTAGTACAATCATTCATTCAAATCAGAAAAAGTGTGCAAAATTAAGATAAACGGGAAACTACATTGGGTAAAAATGTACAGAGAATGCTGATACAATAATAGAAATATAATAAAAGTATTAAATATTCAACAAATGTACGGATTTATCATATTGTTTTATTGATAAAAAGCGTGCTATCCTTATATTGCAAAGGTAACATATTAGTTATATTAACAAGGAGGTTATGATTATGAAAAAGCACTGGCTATGTTTCTTGTGATGGGATTAACAGTAACAGCATTTACTGGATGCGGAAACAAAAACACGGAACAAAAGACACAGGATACAACAAGTAAAGTAGCATCAGAAAAAAAGGTAAGTACTTCATCTGACGAACTGGTTGTATATTCTCCAGCACCAGAAGGACTTCTGAATATGATTATTCAAGAATTCCAAGATGAAACAGGTGTAAAGGTTGAGCTGAGTTCAGGCAGGAACGGGCGAGCTCCTAACAAGAATTCAGTCCGAGAGTGAGAACCCTCTTGCAGATGTTATGTTTGGAGGTGGTGCAGAATCAATGGAAGCATATAAAGAATACTTTGAAGCATATGAATCTGCAGAGGCAAAAAATGTAAATGAAGCATACTGTAGTAAAGAAAATTTGTGGACTGGTGCATTTGTTTCACCTACAGTTATCATGTATAACAAGAATCTGGTTGCAGAAAATGAGGCCCCAAAGGGATGGGCTGATTTGGTAGATTCAAAATGGAAAGGAAAGCTTGCGTTTGCAGATCCAACCTCTTCAGGTTCTGCACTACTACACTTTCAATTCTTCTTACTGCTATGGATAACGGAGATGGAGGATGGGGTTATATACGTAAGTATGTAGATACATTGAACGGAAATATCCTTTCAAGCTCTTCAGCACCACATAAGGGAGTTTCTGATGGAGAGTACTATATGTGATTACACCTGAAGAGTCTAATACTCAGCTATATTAAAGCGAGGAGCAAAAATATAGGGATTGTACTCAAAAGAAGGAACAGAGACAATTCCATCAGCAATTTCTGTAGTAAGAGGCACCACATAGCGAGAGTGCAAAAGTTTTGTTGATTTTGTGTAGTAAAGAAGTACAGAGCAAGATTCCAGGCATCTATGACCGTCAGGTGCGTACAGATTTAGAGGATGTAGGAGACTTTGTTCCACTTAGTGAAATTCTCCTGAAAAACTACAATTTCCTTGGAGCATCTACAAATAAAGAAAGCAATATTAAACAGTGGAATCGATAGTAATTGGTAAATAAACTGAGTAAATAAAAGAAAGCTGAGGGTGTCTTGACAATAGGCACCTTTTCTTTTCTAAAAAGAGTGTAAAATATGAGTCGAAATGTGGTGATTAAAGACGCAGTAAAAACATACGGAAATTTTAATGCTGTGGATCATGCAAACCTAGAAATACAGTCTGGAGAATTATTTACACTCCTAGGACCGTCTGGATGTGGCAAAACAACATTGCTTCGAATGATTGCCGCCTTCAATAGTGTTGATGGAGAAGCATTTCATTTGGTGACAAAGTCATTAATAATGTTCCTGCTCATATGAGAAATATTGGGATGGTATTTCAAAATGTACGCAATTTTTCCTCATATGCTGTGTTGATAATGTGGCATATGGATTTGAAAGCCAGAAAGTTAAGAAGGAAGAAATGAAAAAGGTAATGGAAGCACTTGCACTTATGGTGCAAAATTGAAAATCTGAAGACCGACAACCAGCTAATATGTCTGAGGTCAGCAACAACGTGTGGCACTGGCTAGAGCAATCGTCATTCTGGATATTCTTTTGATGGATGAGCCATTGTCTAATCTTGATGCGAAACTGCGTATCCAGATGAGAGCAACAATAGTACAGAAAAATTGGGTATTGACAACAACTCTATGTAACATATCAGTCAGGAAGAGGCACTTGCTATTTCAGACCGGATTGCTGTAATGAAAATGGCGTAATTCAGCAGGTAGGAAGCCACAGGAGATTTATACAAGACCGGCAAATGAATTTGTTGCTAATTTATTGGAACCTCAAATTTTTATTTCAGGAAAGAGTAATGAAAATGAGAATGAGTATGGCTAAACTCTCTGTATTAGATAAAAACAGAAATTATGATGCCACTAAAAAAATGGGGTAACTGGAAATATTAAATTATCTGTAAGACCGAAAATTTCCTAATTGGAACGGCTCAGGATGAAAGGATTAGGTGGTGAAATAGTGTTCCTAACATTCCTTGGAGATTTTGTAAATTATGAGAGTGCAGTTAAGCAATGGACAGATTGTAGAGGTAAATCAATATGGAAATGAGCGGATATAGAATATGGCCTTGGAGATAAGGTTATTTTGAAATTACAGCAGGATAAAATAAATGTGTATTCAGAAAGTGGAGAGGAGGCAGTTATTGAATGGAAAAAGTGAAAAACGAAATTATGGGAAATGGCATTTGGATTACTGGAGGCTGCTTTCTTTGATTTTGATGATTATTTTGGCAGTATTTTTACTTTTGCTTTGATAACTATCTGTTATAAAAGTGTATTTAATGGAGATGGACAGCTGTCATTTAGCAATTATGTAGATTTCTTTACATTAAAATATTATACATCAGCACTGGGCACAGTTTTGGTATGTAGTGTTTCAGCTATTATTGCTACACTTATCAGGTCCCAATTGCTTATATTGCCAGCCAGTATAACGTGGGATGTAAAAACCTCATGAACATGAGTTATTATCGTCAGATGATTTCACCACCTTTTATTGGAGCTATTCTTGGATTCTTCTTTTTTGGAAGAAATGGAGCAGTACTACATTTCTTAAAACAATAGGAATCAGGTGCCTTCTATTTATGGTTTTGGAGGAATTGTTCATAGTATTTGCAGTAAAATTTTTCCCAATGATATATCTTTATGTGAGTGGTGCTTTGGGTTCCATTGATCGCATCATTGGAAGAAGCATCAGAGAAATTTGGGTATGCCACGAATTAAGCGGCTGATGACGGTTACATTCCCTCTGATTCTACCTACGATTTCTGCGGCAATGTTAATGGTATTTATGGCAACATTGGCTGATTTTGAGTACGTCAATGCTAATCGGAGAGGTTATAGTGTTGCCTGTACTGATTTATCAGCAATACTAAGTGAAACAGGTGGTGACGCTACCATAAGCACATTAAGTGTAGTAATTATTCTTTGCGCCTTGATTGTGCTCTTGGTTCAAAAATTTGTAATTAGTAGGAAAAATTACATGATGAGCATGTTACGTCCACCGGAAGAAATTAAGTTGAAAGGTGGAAAAACGTGTCCTTGCAACAGGGATATCTTTGCCTGGTAGCGTTCATTGGCTTCTTACCACAACTTACAGTATTCTATACTTCATTTTTAGACTAGTGGTCCATTGTTTTGTAAAGGCTATAGCTTGGATAGCTATCGCAACATTATTAATAAGTTAGCACGGTCTGTTACAAAATACGTTTGCTTATGCAACAATAGCAATAATAATTATGATTGTAGTTGGTATTTTGATAGCATACCTATCAGTACGTAAGAAAAATAAGTTAAATACTGTTTTGGATGTTTTTGGTAATGTTCCATATGTAATTCCTGGTGCTGTATTAGGTATAGCACTTCTTCTAACATTTAATAAACAGCCATTATATTTAACAGGAACTTGGATTATTATGGTTCTTTGTATATGTCATCCGCAAACTGCCTTACACGGTACGCTCTTCATCAGCCATTTTATACCAGATTGATCCTTCGATTGAGAAGCCTCTATTAACCCGGGAGTATCACCAATTAAAACTTTCTTTAAAACAACAGCAATTCTGGTGATCCCTGGAGTTTTCTCGGGAGCAATTATGAGCTGGATTACAACAATCAATGAATTAAGTTCCAGCGTCATGCTGTATACATCTAAGACAAATACTATAGCAGTATCTGTTTATACAGAAGTTTTGCGTGGTAACTTCTGGAATTGCGGCAGCACTAGCAGTTATTTTGTCTATCACAGAGTATGGCCTCAGTGCTCTTGTTCACGAAGCTGTCTGGTGGAAGAAGTATCACATTATAAAGACTTAAACGGACTGACGTTCTCGGAACTGTCTGGGCGTCAGTCCAACTATATTTCTTAAAAAGTGCACTAAAAATAACGCGGATCCTTATAACCTACGAGTTCTGAAATGGTATAAATTTTTAACAGTATCATCATTAAGAAGTTCGCAGAGCTTTTTCATACGGCAGTTTGTAAGATAATCAATAAATGAATAACTGGTATGTTCTTTGAAAAAGCTTTTGTAAGATAACTCTCGCTTATTAACAAAAGCTTTACAAAACATCTTTAATAGAAATATCTTCTTGGTAATGGTCTTTGATATAATTAACAGCGCGAATAATGTAAAGCATTTTTAGAGGTACTATTGTCTGACAAATATTCATGAAATAGCATTAAATTGCAGTTGTTTACAAGTTCTATCTTCGGATTCAATACAGTTTGTTCGAGTTTGTTCTGGATTTTTACAACATTTTTAATAGCTTGGTTTAATTCGTCTTCATCAACTGGTTTACAGATATAATCTGAGACACCTAATCGAGATAGCAGTTTTGGCATAGGAAAAATCATGATATCCAGAAAGAATAATAAATTCCGGATTGTAAAATGACTGTACTTCCTGAATCAGTGAAAGACCATCTAAAATAGGCATTCGAATATCAGTGATAATCAAATCCGGATGGAGGCGGCGTATGAGATTAAGTGCTTCCTCACCATTTTCGGCTTCTCCAATTATCTCACAACCAAGAGACTTCCAGTCGGTAGTCAAAATAAGCCCTTTTCTTAAAAATGTGTTCATCTTCTGCAACAACACATCGTATCATAACATCATACCTCATTTCTTCTGCATACCATGGAAGTGTCAGAGTGAAAGTACTACCTTGATTTGGTTCACTTTCTATTGTAAGACCATAGGGCTCGCCGTAATAAAGACGGACTCTTTGGTGAACATTTTTGACACCGATATGCAATGTAGAATCTTTTACTGATAGAGAAGCGAGAAGTTCCCGCTTTTGCTGTTCTGTCATGCTAATTCCATTATCTTGAACCTGAAGAATCAGGTTAGCTTGTTCTCGAAAACCACGGATATACAATTCGCCCTTACCTGGTTTTGCCTCCAGTCCGTGAAAGCATAGCATTTTTCGACAAGTGGCTGTAGAGCAAATTAGGAATTTTGTAGGATAGTACTTCATCTTCTATTTGAAAAATAACGTCAAACTTATCATTGAATCGAATATTCTGGATAGCAATATATGATTCAAGTGGATTAAACTGTCTTTTACCGGAACGAATTCTTTGTAAAGACGAATACTATTTTTAAGTAAGATACTTAGGTTTTTAACCATAATGTAGATTTCTGATTCTCCATTAATTTTAGCAAGCCACTTGATAGAGTCAAGTGTATTATATAGAAAATGAGGGTTAATTTGTGCCTGTAGGTTTTTATTTCAGCTATACGCAGAAGCTCTTGCTTCTCTTCGTTTTTGAAATAAATCTTTGATATGTTCGCACATTATATTAAATTGATTAGCCAGATAACCAAACTCATCATTACTACGAACCTCAATATTTTGATTAAAAATCGCCTGATTCCATAAGTCTCTATAGTGTCAATCATACACTTTACAGGTGTATTAATACGTTTAGATACAATGAACGATATTAAAAATACAGACCAAAAAGACTTATTATAATCGTAGCTACCCAAGATATAGGTAACAAGTGAGAGATTACAAGAATGGTTCTATATTCAGACATCCTACAAGGACTAACTTATTTTGATTTGACGTCTGATAGGGTGTAAAGAATACGATTTCGATTTATTTGTTCTATCTGGTAATCAAATCTTTCAGTATTGGAACGATTAGACCAGGTTATAAAACTATTCTTAGAATCAGACCAATATCATTAAAAAGAGCATAATAGTGATTTTGTCATCAAGGTGAAATGTATTGGGAGCAGGTCATAGGTTCCGGTTAGCTGTTCACGAATTGCATCTAAAGGAATATCCAGAGCTGTATAGTCAATAATCTCATTCTGATAACGTATAGCCTTCATAACAGAAATTGCCATTTCCGTGTTTTGAAAAATTGGTATACAAGGTTGGATATACTATGACCGAATAACTTTCATTGGCCAGACGAAAATTTCCCCAATTCTGATTTTTGGATAATCATAGAGTTTGGGTGTTCCATCGTAGAGATTGTAAAATCGTCAGATGAGCGTATGATGTGAACATCTCCGGAAGGATGGAGTGAAGTCTGAATGTTATACATTTCAGAATAAATAGTTTTTAATCTGTAATTCATCCTTATTTGAAGAACAAAGGAGAGATAATACAGAATCATTCATACTGAAATTTTTCAAGTGCATCAGTATATTTTTGCAATGAGATCGCTAATAGAAGAAATAGCATTCTCAGTAGTAAGGGAAGCCTCGCGGATTAGTCGGTCCTGTATTACACGATCTACAAGAATACTAGAAAAAGTCCGATAAGGATACAAGGAAGAACACTGACGATAATAAATGTGGTTATTAGGCGCTTGTAAAATTTCTGGTTTTTCGAGTGTCTGACATGGTGACAGTATCCTTTCTTGAGACTATGAAATAAGTCTATATTTTAAAATATGTTATTATAATAAAGGGAGAATATCCTGACAAAGACTTTTCATACTTATTTTACCTATACTGTACTTGTTTTTACCTTCTCACAAACACCACCCTCTTGATAGGATTACCCTTTGCCGAAAACCTCTCCTCATACTCAGTCATAACATTTCCTTCATTCCATTCGCTGTTATGAAGGTCGTAGGATACTTCAGTAGCCTTAAAATTAGTAGCTTCAACTTCTTCAAGTGAAAAGTCAAAAAGGGCAGAGTTATCTGTCTTAAACTGGATTTTCCCTTCAGGCTTTAGGAGCTTTTCGTATCTTGCAAAAAACTGTATTGAAGTGAGCCTCCTCTTTGCATGTCTGTCCTTTGGCCAAGGATCGGAAAAATTAAGGAAAATTCCATCCACTTCATTTTCAGCAAAAACATCATTTATATTCTCTGCATCCATACGGATAAACTTGAGATTAGGAAGTTCAAGCTCTGTCTGCTTTTCGATTGCCCTAACCAGGACACTTGAATATTTCTCGATGCCAATGTAGTTTATATCCGGATTGTTTTTAGCAAGAGTAGTTATGAACTGCCCCTTGCCCATGCCGATTTCTATAAAGAGGCTGCTATAGATGGAAATAAGGATACAATCTTACCTCTGTGCTTTTCAGGATTTTGTATCACGAACTCACTATTAGCTATGTCTTCTCTGGAACCCGGTACATTTCTTAATCTCATGATGACCTCACATTTAACTTATTTTCTTATCGCTAAAGAGTTTTTACAACAAATATAAGAGAATGTCAAGTGATGAATAATTTATCTTATGATACAAGTGCCAAATAAAAGCAATACATACAAAAAGGCATCATCTGATTACTGACTAATGCCTTATACATTATTCTTTACTAGGTTCACTTTTCTATTAGCCAAAAATCAATATTTTTCGTTTTTGGCTAATAGATCTATTTATCTAACAACCAATCTGCAATATCAATAACCTTGATTCCCTCATACTGGTATTCACTCATCATGGTTCTGGCTATCACATACTTAGGATATGCATCCATAATCTGCAAAAGTGGAGCTACCTCTCTTTCAAAGGTCTTTTTCAGTGATATTATCAGATACCTGAATATATTTTTCTCACTGCGCTTTAATGCGACAAAATCTATTTCCTTCTATGTAGTATGCCCACATAAACCTCATATCCTCTGCGCATGAAGCTCAACCACCACGATATTTTTCTAATATGCGTCCATAATCCATATTCTTTGTTCCAAGCTTTGCATAACGGAAAGTGTGATCACTCAAATAGTATTTGTCATTGCTCGATAAATACTTCTTCCCTAATATCATATCTCCTAACCTTGTAGAACGCGAATGCATTGCACAGATAATGCATATAATTACCAACTGTCGTATGGTGTATCTTCTCCTGCATACTTCCCAGAGTATTCGTAATGTTCCGTGCGGACGAAAGATTCGACACATTATCCATAAGAAAATCCACAATTCTATCCATCAGCTGCGTATTTCTTATTTTGTATTTTTGCGTATATCACGCACTATCAGTGTATCAAACACATCAGCTATATAATCATACTTTGATTCCTGATCTTTATAAAGATAGGAACCAGACATTCCACCCTCCAGTACATACTTATCCAGAGCTTTGTAGCGGTCTTTCAAGCCAAAGTACTCGATATACTCACGAAAGGAAAACGGATATACTTTGATTTCAAAAGTACGCCCTGTAAATAACGTAGCCAAATCTGAACTTAATAAAAAAGCATTAGAACCGGTAATATAAATATCATACTTCTCGCTGGCATGAAGTCCATTGACTGCTTTCTCAAAGTCTTCGCACATTTGCACTTCGTCAATAAAGACAAAATTCTCTTTACCAGTGACATAATGTGCGTTTATATATTCATATAGTGCGCGATAAGTCAGTAAATCGTCAAAATCAGGCAGATTAAAAATTTATCTGTATGATGTTGCAATCCGGGTTCTCCGATTCAATATATGCTCTAAATGCTTCTAACAGCTTCGACTTTCCGCTTCGTCTTACACCGGTAATAACCTTGATATCCGGGTCCCAAGTACGTTGATTAACTTATCTAAATACTGTCTACGCTCTATCAGCTTCATCTGTATCATCCTTTCACTAACAGTATGTACTTATTATACTGATTCTATTAGCCAAAATCAATAATATTTCATTTTTGGCTAATAGAAAAGAGTTACCAGTAGTTTTTGTGGCTTAAATGTAACATGGCGTTGCATTTACTCTGACAGGTGCCTCTGTTGCATTTACATTGAACGATATCGTTGCACTTACCCCTGAAAAATCCAGCTTTGCAGATAATTAATCAGAAGAAAGTTGATACATAAAACAGGGGAAAACGTCACAGAGATGATTATTGGATAAAATTTAACGCTTAGAGGTTAAGAATTTACCCTTGAAAATGGCGCCGTTTCTATGGTTAAATATAAGGTAATAGTTATTTTTGGCGAATAGTTTGGAGAAATTCATGAAAAATTTATATACAAAAAGAAGTTTTGCATGATACTAATAATTGTAAAGCCCTATTTTCAGGCTTAAATATAAATACTGTGCTTGCAGAGAATAATTCATCCTGGCCTAAATGCCCCTCAATAAAGGCAAAAGAGGGTGTTGTTATGGACCTTGCTACAGGAACTATACTGTTTGGTAAGAACGAGAACAAGAAGTGGTATCCTGCAAGTACAACCAAGATAATGACAGCCTTACTGGCAATAGAGCATGCCTAAGTCCCTTGATGAAAAAGGTGGGTTACCAAAGAAGCAATAGTGCTGCAAATAGGGGAAGCTCAAGCATGAGCATAGACTCCGGGAGAGAAGCTGACTCTTAAAGAATGCCTTTATGGTCTTATGCTTGCCTCAGCTAACGAGGTTGCCAATGCTCTTGCTATCCACACTGCTGGAAGTATGGATGCTTTTGCGGATATGATGAATGAAAAGGCAAAGGAGCTTGGCTGTACGCATACTCATTTTTGCAATCCAAGCGGACTATATGAGAAGGAGCACTACACAACCTGCTGACCTTGCAAAGATAGCCAGAGCAGCCATTAAAAACGATGCATTTAGGGAAATAGCAAGTACAGAAATACGTATTGCCGAAGACTAATCTGATGAAGGAGAAAAGACCTTTATCTAACACTCATCAGCTTTTTAACCCTATACGACACCCTGAGTATGCTTATGAATACTGCTATGCGGGAAAGACAGGCTACACTACTGAGGGCTAAGTTCTAACTGGTTTCTTATGTAAAAAGGCACTATGGACATTGTCTGTGGTGATGAATGCTGAGAGTAAAGGTGGAGTACACCAATACCAAGAAGCTTGCAGACTATACATTTAAGCGATTCAGGATGTTACAGGCAGACAAGATACCTCTTAAGTTAAATGAGGCGACGGGCAGGTATATTCTAGTGTACTTGAAAATGACCCAACAGCGCAGTTTACGGTGTCAGAGTACGCCACATTGGCTGTGCCAAAGAAATGTGATATAAACGGGGTTACTACACAGGTTAAGGAAGATGATATAAAGCGGTATCTCGGTAGGAGCTAACTGTATCGGTGGCATTGAATATATGTATGACGGCAAGTGCATAGGAAATGCAGAGCTTATATATACAAGTGCTAAGGCATATTCTTTTAATAAAGCCAGAGACGGTAGATAACAATGTGCAGACTAATACAGCTAATAAAAAGTCTAAAGTTGGCTATAGCTATGATAGTATGCTCATTTCTCATCATTATGGTGCTTATGTGGTATCTGTTCATTTACAGGAGACCTACCCGTATATCAAGGAGAAAATACAGAAAACATAAAACAGGCATAAATAAAAGAAACCGGCTTAAGTGGTAAGCCGGATTTCTTTTATTAGAAAAGATGCTTGTAGAACTATATGAATGCAAGATTTGTGTTAATCAAGCATTTATGGATTATTTTTCTACTCTTGTAGTTATTAATCATAGTTACTGCCTGTTCTTTAGAAAAGAGACCTAAGAGTTGATACTGCGAAATAATGATGGTCATCAGGATTTTTAATGAGTCTTTTGCCTTTCATATAATATGATGCTTGCATTCTCCAACATAATAGTAGTTCTTTGAGTTGGGAGAATACCAGGGAACAAGCTGACGTAGACGGTTACCACAGATATGGCGACAGTAAGGCTCTCTATCAGCTTCCCTTTTTAAGTCCTCCTTAGACTTATGAAAGCTATCTGACACTCAGTCTGTGATCAGGATAGACGATGTCTACCTCTTGCTTTTTATTAGAGGAACTTATAGGTATCAACTGACGGATATAAAAATACATTTATACCACTGATAATCTGAGGATTTCAGCAGTGTATTCCGCATCGAAATGGCGCTGTGAAAGGCCTTATCTTCTCTTATTCTAAGGTGCCTTATTGCATTTTTCAAGTGAAATTGCACTCTCGTCATATTTTCCAATAAATATATTAAACAAGTATTGCACATTAAAAATAGTACAAAAGGTCTTGGGAACCCGTTATGTATATTGTAATACGCCATATTTCTCTGGAACTCAAGTAAATCAAAAGGGTTCCCCAGGTAGCAAAAAGTAATTTCTGTCTCCTTTTCTACACCATCTTAAAAATTCTTTACAGGCAGTTACAAAATCAGTTCCCATTGAGAGCTCTCTCTCAGTTAGCGAAATAATCTCTCTTGTATACTTAAACAGAACAGGATATACAACCGGTTTTATTACTCTGTGAAAAGAGTCGATAATGTTAAAATCTCGTCTAGCTTCACAGCACCAATCTCAATTACCTCAAAAAGGAAGAGACCTGTTGGCTCCTTCCTTTGAGAGTGTCCCTGATTCCATTCAAGGGTCAAAAACTATATATCTCATTTTATCTCCAAAAATTTTATTGTCCTAGGGATGCAATCAAGTCTGATATCATCAGGACTCATTGGCTTATTAGGATCGTCTGAAGCAGGAGAAGGCTCGTGCTTTGAAAGGGCTTCAATCGCAGTCTTAGGCTTAGTGGCACTTGGCTCAGGCTCAAGCTCAAGGTTAGATGAGGCAAATAAAGCAGCTATATCTTCAGGACTCATCTGCTTGTTATGGTCATCTACCGCAGGGGTGGCAGGCTCAGGAGTAGGCTCTATTTCAACAGCAGCCCCTGATTCAGCAGACGCAATTAAAGCATCTATTTCATCAGGACTCATAGGTTTGTTAGGATCGCTGTCAACCTGAGCAACAGGCTCAAGGGTTGACTCTATCTCAATTTCAGGTTCAGACTGAGCTTCAGTAGCAGCTATAAGAGCGACGATGTCCTCAGGGCTCATAGACTGTTAGGGTCGCTGTCAGCCGGAGCTGTAGGGGCAGGCTCAGGAGCGGCCTCGATTTCAGGTTCAGACTGAGCTTCAGTAGCAGCTATAAGAGCAGCGATGTCCTCAGGGCTCATAGGCTTATTTGGGTCGGTGTCAACCGGAGCTGTAGGGGCAGGCTCAGGAGCGACCTCGATTTCAGGTTCAGACTGAGCTTCAGCGGCGGCGATAGGCGGCGATTTTCATCAGGGCTCATAGGCTTAGTTTGGGTCACTGTCAATCGGAGCTGTAGAAGGTTCAGGAACAGCATTGGCTCCAGCCACAGGTTCAGGCTCAAGCTCAGAAAGCAAGTCCAGGCTCGATTTCTGTGGCACCGGGTTCCTCAGGTTTTGTCTCAGTTGTTAAAGTATCGACAAACTCAGGCACATCCTGGTTTCAGTATCGGTTTCAATTACAGGGTCTTCAACTACTGTTTCTGCATCTGTCATTATAGGCTCTACAGGCACTTCTTCATAATTAACCTGTTCAACAGGTGCCTGCGCTGTACTAGGTGCAATTGGGTTATTCTTTAATACAAGAATGAGTTCATCAAGCTTAGCGAGAATGTCTTCGTAGTCAGGAGAAGACGACTCAGCAATAACCTCTGATAAATGATTTGTATTATCTCTTCCGTATTTGATAGATGCCTTAATGGCATCGTACTATTTCGCCCTCAAGAGTGCTTAGATTCTCCATGTTTTCCTCAGGAGAAAGATTCTCTCATCCAAGAGATTGAGGATTCTCTTTTCAAGTACGTAGGTAGCCTTAGCAATCTTAAAGCCTCTTCCCTCCTTGCGATAGTGTCCTCATCAGGCATAGAAGCTCTTTCCTTATCTTTAATGTATGTTGTAACAACATTATCTATTTCAGTTAAAAAGAAGATAAGCCGAGCCTATGAGGTAAGCCCGACACAGAGTGGGAAATAGTAAACATCAGCATGTTTAACTATGCAAAATAGCTCTAAAAATACAAGAGCAATAAACAACAGTGAAAAATGGAATAAGTTTATTCTTTTTCATTTCGTACCTCTCTCAATCTATTATATTAGGCATCATTTCTTGTTTAAGTAATCTCACTTATTATAAGGCAAAAAAATCGGATTATATCAAGCTTTCGCAGATTTTTAGTAAGGAATGAAGTCTTAATTTATATAATCTATATATAGTATGGTTCAAATCTTTTTATATAACAGATGACAATATTTAGTCTGGGATTTATAATGATACTATAGTTAATTGCAGAGATACTTACACATTTTTGAATCACACATTTACACAGAGGAAAGGAAAACAAATGAGAATATTGCACTTAGAAGATTCGCCCGCAAAATATGCCGATATTAGGGCAGTTTTGCTCTCCTGTGGCATACGGCCTGATGATATAGTCTGGGTTAAAAACCTGACAGACGGGATTTTTGAGCTAAAAGAGGCTGAAAAAGGTGGCAATCATTTTTGACCTTGCAATAACTGATATGTACTACCCTGTAGAGCAGGGAGGCTATGAGGAGCCTGATACCGGTTACAAATTCGTAGAATTTGTAAGAAATGAAAGACTGAAACTCCCAATTGTTATCTGCTCCTCAGTCAGAATAAATGACGGTAGTGTACTGGATTGCCTGTGGTATTCAGCCCTCAGCAATTGGGAGATGCATCTAAGGGAGATTATATCGAGGTTTGATTAGTTGCCGGTAGATATGAGTTAAAGGAAGGAATATCGAAATAATTTTGCAATACGAGAATTATAGCACCAAACAAGGTGGAGTATTCCTTCCACTTAGTTAATGAAACCTGAACGTTTTTATTATACTGTTTTTAGGCTATTCTTAACCTCTTCAAATATATCCGGGAATTCTATAAAAAAATATCTGATTTTAAAATTAGAACCTCAGGGAAAAATAAGGTTACTACATTCCCAAGCCCGATAATAAGGTTATTTTTATAGTTTTCAACAAGTTCCTTTACATTAATGTCATTGTTTAGATAATCCTGTTTAAGCATAGAAAGGGCAGGCTCTTTTTTGCCGCTTAATAAGGCGTATTCCTTTAAGAGAGCCTGTTTAGAGCAATATTGTTCAAAACATCCACTTTTTCCACAGCTACATTTTTCTACCGTTAGGGTATAAGGTTGTATGCCCTACTTCTCCGGCATCACCAAGAATTCCTTTATGCAAATGATAGTCAAGGACAATACCAGAGCCAATACCACTGCTTATATTGATGGCAATTAAATCCTTGTACATACTATTGGCTGTAGATTCAAAAATAGCACATAGATTTGCTTCATTTTCGATAATAACAGGTATTCCAAGTGACTTTTCAACTCTCTCGGCTATGTCTATTTCATATATATCGTAATATGGTGCAAAAATAACCTTATTACCCTCAACTATTCCATGCACAGCTATCCCAATACCAAAAACCTTATAACCTTTAAACTTGGGATTTGAAAGGAAATCGGTAATTGTATCCTGTATTAAGCTCACAATATTGTCTTTATTTACAGAGGTATCTGTTTTGGTCTTCGTAATTAACTCACCGTCCAGATAAGTCTGCCATAAATCTATATTTATTGTATTGGAACTCAAAACTAAATAGAAGGCCTGCATCTTTGTTTATTTGTAATAAAATAGGCTTTCTGCCACCGTTTGGCTTGCTATAGCCAAAGCCAACCTCTTTAATAAGGTTATCATTTATGAGTCTTTCTATAATGTCTGAAATAGTTGCTTTATTTAGGTTGAAATCTTTTTGGCGATATCTGCCCTAGACAGAGTTTCTCCAGCAATTAATGCTGGATATTACTTTTTGATATTCTCAGTTCTGGCATTTTTCATTGTTGTAGGCGTATTTTTTGTTATTCATCATGAAACCTCCTGACTGCATATATAACAATTATACTATATAAAAACCTTGTCTGTCTAATGTTGTTAAGCAAAATATATATTATTGACAGTTATAATTCAAGATTTAAAAGTTAAAATTGACAAAAGACAGTTAGTTAGTATATAATACAAACTAACAATACAGATAATTTTATCATGAAATTTCAGTTAAAGACTTGTATAAAATTACAATTTAGCTGAAATATGATTTTATCTGTACTGCGTTGTTTGTAACTTAGAATATAATGACAATTACTTTTTACAAAGGAGGGTGTAAAAATGAGAGAAGAGTTACAGGCTTTTTTAGCAATGGTATTGGCGGCAACAACTGTATTTACCGGATGTGGAGGAAGTGGAGGGCAAAAACATCCAGTAAAAAAACAAGATGCTCAAAGCATTACGCAGGATGTTTCAAAAACGAAAGGCTCTATTGATGTATGGACTAATTTAAGTCAGGACGAGATGAATTTTTTTATGTTAAAGAATTCAATAAAAATTGTTCCTAGGGGTAAGGTAAATGTAACTGTAATGCCTTCTAAGGAGTATAGGACTAAGTTACAGAATGCATTTAGAACCAGCACCAATGCACCTGATGTGGCAACATTTGAAATTTCAGACCTTGGAGTTTATAAAGACACTGATATTCTTGAGAATTTGAGCCAAGAACAATATGGGGCAGAGGAAATTTCTAAAAAGATGATTCCGTATGTTGATGAGCTCTCTAGGGATAAAAATGGTAATATCAAAAGGACTTTCTTGGCAATCAACACCTGGAGGGTTTGGTATAAGAAAGCACTTGCAAAAAGAATATCTTGGAACAGATGATCCTAAAGAGCTATATAAGATGTTGTCCGACTGGGATAAAATTGTAGAAGTGGGTAAAAAGGTGTATGAGAAATCAGGAGGAAAGGTTGCACTTTTAGATGATGTTGAGTCTGTATTACAGTTTTATGCATCATATAAGGGCCAGCCTTGGGTTGATGATAAAGGACATATTATCAGTGATGATTATATGCTGAAAATGTTCAAAATGATGCAGACAGTAGTTAAAAATAAAGTTGATGCTGAAGCAGACTATGTGGTCAGCGGGCTGGACTTCAGGAATGTATGCAAAGGATATGTTTATCCTTACCTGTTTGCCAACGTGGGGGTTAAACTTCTGCATAAAAACCTGGAATTCCTGCAGATGAAATGGAAAAAGCTGCTAATACACTAGGGGATATATGCAGGCTCCTACCCTTATCAGAATGGTGGTACTTGGTATAGCATGTATTCAGGCTCCAAAAACAAAGACGCAGCTTGGGCTTGGATTAAGACGATGACTTCAAATGAAGATTATCTTGTGAATGGACTTGCAGGTACCTGGGGTGATTTCCCTGGCTACATTCCTGCAATTGAAAGGTGTATTAAAGAAGGACACTGCAGTGTTGTTACAGGTGACCAGCAGTACTTCTCTGATTTCTATGAAACAGCTAAAAATGTAAAGGCGATCCAATGACTAAATATGACCGTCAGACATGGATAAGTGCAGGTGCTCAGATGGACTTGATTGCAACAGGGTCAGGCTACGCCTGAAGAAGCTGTTAAAGGGTTTAAAGGAGAATGAAAAATATCTATCCTGAGATTAACATTGATTAATGTAGATTGAAACTAAATGAGAAGAGGCGCTGAGGAGACTTTCAGGGAGAATAACTCCCAAGCGAGCTTTTTCTGCTAAAAAGGAGAAGACGTAGTGTCAGAACTAAGCAGAAAATCAAAGAAAAAGCAAGATAAATAAGAATAATGTGGGATATATATTTGCACCATATTTCATCGTTTTTGGCATTTACATTGTATCCAATTCTATATACATTTTAAAGCTTAGCTTTATGTCGTGGGACAGACTTCAACACACCTAATTTGTTGGACTTGCAAACTATCAGCGACTTATTCAGGATGTAATGTTTATTAAAGCTATTGGAAATACAATATTTATGGCGTTGTTAGCCATCTTCCCTGCAGATGGTTTTTGGGCTTGTTCTTGCATTTTACTTAATCAGAAAAAGGCTTAGAGGAAGCAATTTTTTCAAAACTGTATTTTATTTTCCTAATCTGGTTACAGCCGTATCTTTAGGTGTTTTATTCAGCTTATTATTTGACTGGAAAGCAGGTAGTATCAATCAGATTCTAAGTGCGATAAATCTGATTAAAGAGCCTATTAACTGGAAAGGAAATCCGTTGTTATCGCAGTTGATTGTTGCCATGGTGCTGTTTTGGCAGTATTTTGGCTATTATACTATAATTTTTACTGCCGGAATTCGTGGAATATCGTATGAGCTTTTTGAAGCAGCAGAAGTGGATGGCGCATCCAAGGTGCAGGTTTTCTTTAAGATTGTGCTCCCTTTGATGAGGCCTATAATGACATTTGCATTTGTAACATCAATTATAGGAGGACTTCAAATCTTTGATATACCATATACTTTTGGTGGCGCAACTGGTGGAGTAAAGTCATCTCTGCTTACAATGGTAATGTATATGTATAATATCGCATTTACGAATTTAGATTATGGCTATGGTGCAGCAATTTCATATGGATTGTTCGTTATAATTATAATATTTTTCAATCATTTTTCATAGAAATACACTGCAGGCAAAAAGGAGCGGTATTAATGAATAAAAAGAAAAATCGTGCGAAAGATATATAGAGTATTGACTTATATAATTTTAATTTTTGTTGGCAGTAATAAGTATCATATCCATTTTACAATATGATTATAGGTTGCACTCACGATAATGCGGCTTTATCAACTTCATTTCAGATATTTCCGGGGTTCGCATTTGATAGATAATTACCGCCGTTTACAGGATAATGTGAATATATGGAGGACTTGGTAACAGTGTATTTTTATCTGTGGTGTATACGATGATATCAACTTATATTGGGGCATTAACTGCTTATGGTTTTGCCAAATACAGATTTAGAGGCAACAAGATACTTTTTTGGATTGTATTAGCTACGATGATGCTGCCTGGCCAGCTTGGAATAATAGGTTATTTCCAAGAAATGGATGAATTGAAAACTTTTTGGATAACTACATTGCGTTACTTATGCCAAGCTTTGCTACTCCGGTAATGGTATATTGGATTCGTCAGTATATAGATGCCTATGTCCCAAATGAGTTGCTTGAAAGTGCACGTATGGATGGATGTAACGAATTCATGATTTTTTTAACAGAATTATCTTTCCTGTAATTATTCCGGGAGTTGCAACACAGGCAATTTTCACTTTTGTAAGCTGCTGGAATTCTTATGTGCAGCCTTCCATTCTGTTGTTTTCACAAGAAAAATTAACCTTACCTATTTTGGTTCAGCAGATGCAGGGAGTGTATAAGACAGACTACGGGGTAATATATTTGGGAGTTACATTATCTGTGATACCAATTTTTAATGTTATTTATATTCTGCTCTAAAATGATATTAAAGAGTACTATTGCGGGGGCAGTCAAAGGTTAAATTAATTATAATTACAGTTGAGGTCGCAAATTGTGGCCTCAATTTTCATTTATTGACATAAAGCATGAAAGATGATATACTGGCAAAGAAACATTTGGTGAAAGATATGAGGATATTTTAAGTATGCCTTACTCTTGGTACTACACATTAGGAACTGAAACTTCGAAAACCGCACAAATTGGAGAAAACAATGGACACAGAAAAAGGCATTTTACAGCTTGCAAACTACTATGAAAAATTTGAGGCAGGGGCTTCCTCTGCCTACCTGATAATAAATGAAAATATGAAGGACTATAAGGCTATGTTTGGCTTTGCTGAACTTGGAGAAGATAGAGAAGAGTGGAAAGAGATATTTTCCAGGATGGAAGATAAGGCTAAGGAGATGGGATATTCTAGCCTTGTCAGGCCGCTAATTACTGTACTTGGATGAGCTACCGCTGGGCTATCAGCCGCTTTGATATGAAGCTCTTTCCTGACTGCACCAACCCGCCATTTTACCCTGAATACATAAAGGAGCTTGGCTACAGCGAGCTCTACACATATAGGAGTGCTGAAATCGCAATAAATAATCCGCTAAATGAGGCAGGTAAGCAGGTTTATAGTGAAAAAGGAAGAGGGATTCAGCTTTGTCACAGTCGAGAAAGGGAAGAGGCTTTTGCCTATGTGAAAGAGGTGTATGAGATATCAAAAAATGCCTTCTCAGATGCTCTATTGTACTCGGATATCCCATTTGAAGTCTTTGAAAAGCTCTATCTTTCGTGGGTAAAGGAAATAGATATCTCTTTAATTATTGCCTTCCATGGGAAAGAAGCCATAGGTTATGTATTTGGCTATGAAAACCGCTATGGGAAAGACTTTATATCAAAGACAAGTGCAGTAAAAAAGGAGTATCAAAAACAAAAGATTTATCTAGCCCTCCTTTACTTAGGGAGTGAGTTGGTCAAAAATAAAGGTTATGACACTATGCTTTATCATTTTCAGTGTGAGCAAAAGGAGACCTTCAGGCGGTTTGACGAGGATATCGAAGACAATGAAAAGCGCTACGCTGTATATGTAAAGGAGCTATAATGAGACAAAGATGCACACTTTGCCTAAATGACGAGACTGTAAGGAGCATTAGATTTAACAAAGAGGGACTATGTAACTTCTGTGAAGCCTACCTTCGTGACAGGGACAGGCTTACAGATTATGACAGGCTAAAATCACTTTTTGAAGAAAGAATTGACCTCGTTAGGGAGAAACACGCATACGATGCCGCTGTGGGGATATCGGGTGGGAAGGACAGTGTATTTGTCCTATATGAACTGACTCACCGCTACAAGCTGCATGTTAAAGCATTTACTATGAACAACGGTTTTCTTTCAGAAGAAGCGAAGAAGAACATAGACAGACTTGTAAAAGAGTTTGGTGTGGAACATGAATATATAGACTTTGAGAGGAGCCTATTAAAGCGCTTCTATGCCTATTCCATAAAGAAATGGCTGGTGCCCTGTGTTGCCTGCTCTTATATAGGCTACGCATCCATGATAAATCTGGCCTCTAGGATAGATGCAGGAATGATAGTCCACGGCAGGAGCCCTGAGCAGATGTTTCGTGCCTATGATGAGGATGTTTTTTCAGAACTTGTCAGGGCGGGACTATCCTCTGTGAAGGAACTGGACTTACAAAGCCTGTATACGGGGCTTCTTGGGAAAATAGATGAAAAGCTTGATAAGAACCTAAGGGATGAGGTGAACAAGGCTCTGTTTCAGGATGTTAGGGGAGATGACTTCAGGGAGTTTGTAGCCTACTTTTTATATCATCCTTATGATGAAAAGGAAATCGTATCATTTTTAAGGAAGAACACTTCTTGGCTTGTTGGAGAGCAGTATAACCACTATGATTGCAGGATTCACCCTGCCACGAAGTACATATACCAGTGCGCTGAGGGAAGACCTCATATCCTGCCTGAAATCAGCTTCTTAGTAGAGACGGCAAGCTTACAAGGGATGAGGCTAAGAAGATACTTGCCGGTGAAGTCCTGCACGAAAAGCCAAAGGAAGAGATGAAGGAGCTGTTTAACTACATTGGTAAAAGTGAGGTGCCTACAAGGATAAAGGCAGAAATCTACAATAAAGTGGTGAGTAAATGGAAGTAATAAGATACTTTTTGTATAAGAAGCGATTGTTTATATACAGCTTAGCATCCCTTTATATTGGCCCTCGTTTTCGTGAGTTTTACAGGTGAAATAAAAGAACTTAGACTATTTTTTCTTTTCTTTACTGAGCTGTTTTTTATCCGTTTTATGGATGATAGTGCGGACTATGAAAAGGATGCGAAGACAGGGAAAATGCAGCTACAAGAAAGCACTTAGAATACTTATAATTTTAACTGCCCCATTGTTTTTGGTGCTCAATCTCTTGTATTTTGGCATTGCTGGGCTATGTAGCGTGGGAATTATTTTCTAATCATCATTAAAGACCTCACCTGTTTATACCAGCGCTAATTGCACCTGTCGAGTGGGATTTACTATATTTACTTTACTGTTTCTGTGGAGAAATCAGGCATAAAAGAGGGGATGTTTTTAGCTGCTTTTGATATGCTTTTCCATATGGTTTAGCGCATGAAGAGGAGAAAAGATGATTTTTGAAAATGGGAGACCGAGCTGAAGCTGTGAAGCTTGGAGGAAGGCGCTTGAACTTGTAGAAAGCTTTACGAGGCAGGTTTTAAGGTGCCTCCTTTCCTGGTTTTGACAGGAGGACTTTTTGAGTTCTTTGGTGAGGAGAGAAGAGCTTAGAGTGTTGCTTTCTGAATACAAGGATGAAAACAGGGAAGAAATCTGTGCAATCATCAGGGAAAGAGGAGTTTAGCAAGGACTGGAAGGAGGAGGTCATCTCTAAGGTTAGGGCTTATTTTGGAGAAGACTGCCTCTTAGCCGTGCGCTCTAGTGCCATGGACGAGGACGGAGAGAAGTTTTCCTTTGCCGGTATGATGGAATCCTATCTGAATGTGAGTCAGGGAGAGGAGATTTTCACAGCGGTTAAACAATGCTATCTCTCCTGTTTTTCTGAGAGGGCGATGAGATATAGGAAAGAAAATGGGCTAATAGATGAAAATATTGGGATGGCTGTCATCTTGCAGAAAATGGTGGTAGCCGATGCCTCGGGAGTGATGTTTACCAGCAATCCTCTTACCAACAATCTGATGAAGTCCTAATCAGCGTGGTTACAGGACTTGGTGAGGCCTTGGTATCTGGAGAAAAGAACAGCTTTGATGCAGTCTATGACCGTTTTGGCAACAGAGTTGAAGTGGATGAGGCTATGCCGCTCTCTGAGAATATCTTACAGGAGCTTGTGAGCCTTGGGCTAAGGGTAGAGGATATTGATGCACAGGGGAGAGATATCGAATTCTCCGTTAAAGGACGAGTTATTTATCTCTTACAAAAACCGCCTTATTACAAATGTCAGCCATATTGAAAAAGAATAAAGAAAGAACAATTCTTGATAATTCAAACATCATGAAAGCTACTCAGGAGTTACTACACCGCTCACATTTAGCTTTGCAAGGGAGGGTCTATGAGAAGATTTACCGCCAGACACTTGGGTAACTTTTTCATTGATAAAGAGGCAGTGGATAGCATTGCCTACGACCTTGAAAAATATGATAGTTTTTATGAAAAATAAAGATATACTACCGTCTGAACGGCTGGTATAAGATGACTGCACTTTACCCGGCTAGCAACAAGAACAAACGCTATATGGAAAACATGATGGGAGTGAAGGTGGAGCTTAAAGGAAACTAAGGGAGAAGCTAAGCTTCGTCTGTTTAAGATATATTTTTATTTTTATCAAAAAAACTTATTAACATGAAGAGGGCTACTACTGCATTTTTCCAATAAGTTTTGAAGCTGTGACGAAAGGACTATAGAAACAATGACTTTGAAAGGTTTGACAACAAAAAGTCTGATTAAGGTATATAAGGATATAGAGCTTCCATTTTGAATGATTTTACTACCTATAGTAAATGACATAGGGTGCCATTAGTCTTTATGGGAAAGGTAAATGAAGTCCTTAAAAAAAGAAGGGGTAGAAGATGCAGAGGGGCTTCTTGGGAAGATTCTAAGCAAGCAGGGGAATGTGGAAAGCGTGAAGCAAAGCCTTGCCCTTCTTCAGCTTATAGATGAGATATGGGAAAATGAGGAGCTAGCAAAAGCGTTCCGTACAAAGCCGGTGGAAGAGCTTAAGTCATATCTAAGTTATGATACTGAGTTTTCAGCTCATTTAAGAGACTATATTTTGCGCTTCGGAGCGAGGGTAATGGATGAATTAAAGCTTGAAAGCATTACCCTTAAAGAAAATCCTGACTTTCTCTTTAAGACGCTTAAAACTACCTGCAAATGGAGAAAAAGCCATCTGTGTATAAGCCCCATAAGATAGATGAGGAAGAGCTTTACAGGCAGGTATCATTTCTAAGAGATTACTTTCTTAAAAAGCTTGTGAAGATAACTAAGTACTTTGTAAGAAACAGGAATATCTTAGGCTTTTACAGGACTTATATCTATGATATTGTGAGGATGATATTTCTCCGCATAGGGCATAATCTGGAAGAAGCAGGAGTTATTGCTCATTTTCGGGATATCTTCTTTCTTACCAAGGAGGAGGTATTTAGGATAGCAGAGGGAGAAAGCCCTAATATAACCTTACTTAGGGAAAAGGATAGAGAAAAAGAAAAGGAACTTGAAGAAAACAAAGATAAAAGAAATATTTGAAAGAATGTATTTTTACGGTGAAGTAAGGGCTGAAAAATATGATTCCTATATTCTCGAGGCAGGAAACAAAGTCTTCAAAAGAGGGTGGTTAAAGGGAGTTGCAGGAGGGTGGAAAGGCTGTCACAGGGAAGGGTGAAATATGTAGAAAACCCACAGGGAGGCAGATGTGGAGGCTCTATCCTGATGGCAAAAGAGGACTGATCCGGATGGACTGATGTTCCCTATGGCAAAGGGCGATTATCATAGAGCGTGGAAGTGTGCTTTCTCATTCTAGCCGTCATAGCCAGAGAAATGGGCATCACTTGTGGTAGGCATTAGAGGACTGACTGAGAATATAAAGGATGGAATGCTGGTGCGTGTAGACGGTGTGAAGGGAACTGTAGAAAGGATAGATGAGAGGGTATGAAGACAAGGAATAAATTTTCATTTATGCGTTACTCAAATTGCTGGGAGGATAGTAATATTCTCTTAAAGGCACTTAGATATAAAAGAGGGAGAAACAGGGGTTTCCGTAGCCAGCGGAGGATAACACCTTTGCACTCTTACTGTCCAATCCTAAGAAAATCTATGCCTTTGATATCAATAAAAACCAGCTTTATCTGATGAAGACTTAAGATGGCGTCGCGATAGAGAGACTAAACTATGGCGAGATTTTGGCTTTCTTTGGGACTTAGGAGAGTACAGACAGACTAAAGACATCTCTAAAGGAATATATGGACGAAGAGAGCTTTAACTACTTTAATCAGAGAAGAGACTGATTGTAAAGGGAATCATCCATATTGGAAAGTTCGAGAATATTTTCAGATATTTAGAAAGTTCGATCTGCCCTTTATTTTTGCAGGGAAGCAAGACTCAACTGTTTTGCTCTTTATCTTTACTAAAGGACAGAGATTTTATTATAAAGATACATCGATAACCTTAGGTTTCGTACGATATTTCGTATGTATTCTTTTGGGATAAAAGGTAATGGGTAGCCTTGGTAGGGATAAGAGTTTTTATGAGTATGTGGCAGATAAGAGGGATGTCGCGGAGACATCAAAAACGCTTTGAGTATGGCATATTTAATAGCACAAACTTTGACAATCCGTATCTAAGCTACATACTGAGGGAAAACTTTACCAAAACTGCTACCGCTTTTTATTTAAAGAAAGAGAATCTACCTGTCATCGAGGAAAGACTGTCTAGGATTAAGCTCATACATGGCTCGTTTTTGGACATCCCTGAAAGTGAGAAGCTTGATTTCTCAATCTCGGATATTTTTCGAATATATGAGTGAGGGAAGATTTCTAAAAATGTAGAGAAACTTAAGAGAAGAATAAGTGGGACGGTCAGGATTGCCGTTTGGAATATGCAAAACAGAAGATATTTACCAAAGAAGGGTTTACCCTTTTGAAAGAGGAGAGTAAAGTCGCTTTTTAGGGTGAACCAATCGTATTTTTACAGGGATTTTTCGGTTTATACGAAGCAGGAGTGATATGAGCAGGATAGTTGATTGTTTTTGATGATGCTTGTAAGAAGTATGGGAGAGAACTGCCTTTATAGATATTAAGGCAGGGAGATGAAGAAGATAAGCTTTTAACAAGCTGAGGGCTGATGTTGACAGGGCTTGTGTATCGCTTATTGCAAGAGGGAATGAAGAAAAATGAGAGGGTGGTGACTTTTGTAGCACCATCATACGAGCTTTTTGGTCTTTATGCTTGCCAGTCTTAGGCTTGGCATTTCCATTATGATAATTGATATCTGAAGTGGAAAGAGCCTTATCCGAAAGACCTTTAGAGGAATACAGGGCTGACTACATAGCGGTCTCGAGGCAGGGACAAAAGCTTGTGAGGGCTTGTATTTGGTGAGCTTAGAAGGATTAGGATGTGATCCTTATGAGAAGATAATTGCCGAAAAATGGGCACGAAAAAGGGTAATAAAATGCGGAAAGACCTGAGCAACAGAGAGTGGCAGGTGATGAGGTGGCTGTGCTTACGATGACTACGGGCTCTATGGGAAGACCTAAGATAATCTTTGCGAAGCCACGATGATCTTTACCGTCAGCTAGACCTTGTGAGCGCAATATAAATGCGAGTAAGAAGACACAGTAGTCTTAAATACCTCATTTATGTATCATTTTTGTAAATATTTTAAAATCGTTTACACTGGGATAATAATGCCTACAAAAAGCCACAAAGATATTAAGGCTGTTTAATAGGGATAACCGCCTGCAAAACTGCCGCACAGGTGGTTATAACCACTCCGGATTTTTGTATGGAGACTGAGATTCTCTTTCAGGGGTTAGAGGAGGTATATATCGGCGGTGCCGTACTAAACCTCTATGAGGCAGAGCTAATCAGAAATAAATTTCAAAATGCAAAGATAACCTACATCATACGGAGCAACTGAATGTAACCTCATATGTAAGACTGATTTGGATGAATATAAAGCTAAGCTAAAAGAGGGGCAGACTGTGCTTGGTGAGGCGGTTTCGGGAGTATGTATCAAGACTGATGAGAATAATGAAATATTGGTACACTCCGATGTGGTGCTTACAGCCTATCTAAACCCTGAAAACAAGCGTGGAGTGGTGGATGAAAATGGGCTGTACTGGCATAAAACAGGAGATTTGGGAAGGATAGTGGATGGAAAACTATTCTACTTGGGTAGAAAAGATGTATTTGTAAGAGGAAAAAAGGGAGATATTTTCTCAAATGACTTGGAACAGGAGTATCAGAAGGTTTTTCAGGTATAAGAAAAAGCTGCAGCTTTTTATCACGAGGGAAGAACTTTCTCTGTGGAGGAAGATGTGAGGAAGAGGGATTTGCGAAAGTCTTGTGGAAAGAATGGGACATAGGAGAAGAGGTCGTTATTACATTTTTATCTAAAATCCCTGCGATGCAAAGCATCACAGTAAAATTAATTATAATAAGCTGAAACGAATGGCTGAGATATTATAGAAATAAATAAATAAAGGCAGCAAAAAAGACAGACAAAGAAAGGCAGCAAAAGAAAGGCAAAAGAAAAGAAAGGCAAAGCAGGCAAAGCAGTAAAAGATAAAAAGTAATGATAAAAAGCAGATGCCAAGAAAAGCCCAAGAAAAGCCCAAGAAAGCCTAAGAAAAATAATAAAAGTAAAAGTGAAAATTAAAGACAAGAAGAGAAGATATGAGGAAAGACAATGGGAAATAAAGTTGCTGAGATTTTGATTCATAACACGAGAAATGGAAGGAACATCAATATATTTTTGAAAAAGTGGAGGCAAATTTGTCCCTCACACCTACAGGGGAATTTCTATGAGGATGTGCGAGAGCTGCCACCTATCTTAAGAAGAGGGGCTTACGGAGAAGAGATAGCGATCATTTGGAGCAAATTCTATGCCTTTTATGGTGGCAGATATTGCTGTAATAGCATATACGGGCTGTTCTGTGATGTTTGCCGAGCAGTGGACAAAAAGGAGCTTTACACATAATGCAGACAGTGGATGTAGATGCCATACTCTACGACTCATCAAAAGAGAGTCTTTCTCGATTTTGACAATACGAATAGTGAGCTAAAAGCTTATTTCATTTACAAAACTTCTTGAAAATGAGAAGAAAAGCGAGTACTACTCCTTATCCGGTGAATGATGGAGTCTGCTCACGAATCGTATTTTCTTCGGGAACTACAGGGTACCCAAGGCGGTTATGCTCTCTCAGAAGAATATGTTTGTGAACCTGAAAACCTCTTAAAAAGGGCGTTGATGACAAAGGAGGACTCTGCCTATCTCTTTTTGTCGCTTAGCAATACCTACGGAGGACTTTGTAACTTCATTTTATTCCCTATATACAGGTATGAAGATTTATCTTTGCAGCGATAAGAATAAAATAGTGGAGGAACTTCTTGAAGTGAAAGCCTACCATACTTAGTACAGTGCCGATTTTCCTCGAGGAAAATCTACCTTGCAAAAAGGAAAAGGGATTTCTGCTAAAGAGCTTTGCTGGGTGGGAGACATAGGATAGTATTTTTGCCGTGTGGTGCGATTCTAGAGTCTCATCTTCGTGAAATGATGGCAGAGGAGGGAATTACTCTGCTAAATGCCTGACCCGTTTTCTGAAACAGCCTCACTTATCAGCGTGGAATATCCAGGGAACAGGAGGTTGGCTCTGTGGGGACGGTATTTGAAAATCAAGAGGTAAGAATAGATGAGGCTGATGAAAAACGGAGTCGGTGAAATCCTGTAAAAGGTGAGACATCTTCATTGGCTACTATGGGAGAGAGGACTATTATAGGAGTTTTTGACTGAAGACGGATACTTTAGAACGGGGGATATGGGGTATCTAAGAGGAAATAAGCTGTTCTGTACAGGAAGGAAAAGAGGTAATCATAGGGAAGAATGCGAGACATATTACCCTGGAGGAGATTGAGGCTGTTATATTAGAGGTGACTAAGGCTGAGACCTGTAAGGTATTTGAAAGGGATGAGAAGATATGTGCTGTATATATACCAACATAGAGGCTGATGCTAAAGCTTTGCTAACAGTTATCAATGAAAAACCTGCCAAAAGTACTGCCACTTGGCTGAATGCGAGATAGTAAAGGGAATCATTTGGATAGGAAGTGAAGTAGTTATTTTTAATGGAAAATAATTGCATAAAAATAAAATATGATATAATACTCTTATCAGTCAAATAACCTGTTTGAAGGAGACACTATGATTATAGAGGTAAGAGCAGAAAACTGCTATGCGTTTCAGAGATGAAATTACATTTTCAATGAAGGCAGACATAGGAAGCAAGAAGTTTAGCTCAAATGTTCATAAAGAAAATAAATTCAACATACTTAAAACAGTTGGGATATATGGACCTAACAATGCAGGTAAAACTTGCCTTATAAAGTGTATTAGAGCCATTAGAGGCATACTTTTTAGATGAACAGAATGAACTGATGACCTAATATATTTACTGGTAATAGCGTATGTGAACTGGGGATGACATTTATGTCAACAGGCAGAAAAGTTTGCATACGACTTCTAAAGTATGATGTACAGAAACAAAAGAATATATATATGAAAAAGTTCTCTGAGATTAAAAAGATGAATATGATAATGAAAAAGAAGTTTGCTGGCTAAAAAGATAGCCTAAGCGGTGAGTATAAGTGCATCGATGAAAATTTACAAGGGATGTTTTCTGTTATTTTCAAAGAATAATTTATTATACAACTAATTGATGTAAGTAAATTCGAGAAAATGGCTGAAATGAAATCTCATTTAATTGGATTGGCAAAAATCGAAGTTGTAAATATGAATAATATCCCTATGAAACACACGATTGAGTTGATGAAAAATAAGAATAGTCTACAAAACAAAAATCGTGGCTTTTTATAAAGAATGCAGACTTATATTTAGATAACTTTTGAGTACGTAGAAATGGACAACATTGAGACAGAATTTGAGGGAAGTAACGACAAGCCTGAAGAGGAAGTCCTGATGCCGTTGAGAATTTAATGGATCAGATAAGGCTGGTGTCTACATACAAGGGAGTTAGGGTGCCAAGTTTATTATTTGATTCTACGGGTACAAAAGAAAATCGCAGCTCTTGCAGAGCTATGTGATTGAAGCGCTTGAGCAAGGTAAGATTTTAGTTATAGATGAACTGGACAGCGAGCATTCATTTTAAGCTTACAAGGGCTATTGTAGCAATGTTTAATAATGAATTGAATGAAAGTGCCCAGATGATATTTACAGTCTCATGATATTAATCTAATGGATTGCAAAAAGAATGTTTCGTAAAGAGCAGATTTGGTTCGTACATAAAGATGAAGAAGGGGTATATGTATACTCGCTGCCGATTTTACAGCAGAGGATGGAATAAGAGATACAACTGATATCATAGAAAAATATAAAAAGGGTGTGCTAGGTGCATTACCTGATCCTGAACTGATTAATTCATTACTGAGTATTAAGGGTAATGTAAAGGCAGGTGATTTCGATGCCAAATAGACGCCCAGGCCTATACAATAAACATAGAGTATGTATCATTTGCGAGGGAAATGAGGAGTATAAATACATAGACAGATTAAAAGAATTGAAAGTATGGAATGAACAATATGAGGTTTCGTTGGTAAATGCTGAAGGTAATGGGAATATCCCTGCACGATATCAAGATCGCTATCAAAATGGAGCCTATGAGGCTGTGCTTATTTTTTGCGATACAGATAAGAAACCGTATGAACAGTATGATGATATTAAAGAAAAATAAATGAATTTCATCGAATTGATGGAATAGCAAATGAGATAATTATATTTGGTAATCCCTGTACAATGCAAATAATACTAAAACATTGGACTGATGAAAATGCTTACATCTCAGGCAAAAACAGGTCAATGCACCTATAATAAGAGGAGCATACAAAAAGTAAAAAAGGATATAAAGGAAAGGAAAAATCAGATTAAAGAGATTATGAACTGCATTACTACTAAAAATTACAGTGCTATGTGAGAGAGTAAAGTTACTGGACCAAAAATGATTCAATTATTGGCAATAGCAATTTTAGCAAGATTATCGAATGGCTTTGAAAGCGAAAAATTGTGGAATGGATTGATAAGATAAATAAAATGTTAGAAAATGAATAGTGTTATGAGGGTATAGATAAAGAAAGCTACAGATATAAAATAACCTCAAGAAGAGAGGTATCAGATGTTTAACATAGAGGAAGAACTTAAGAAGCTGCCTGGGAAGCCGGGAGTCTATATAATGCACAACGAGCTCGATGAAATTATCTATGTGGGCAAGGCGATAAGCCTTAAAAACAGAGTCCGCCAGTATTTTCAGAGCATTAACAGACATTCTCCCAAGATAAAGAGGATGGTTGAAAACATAGACCATTTTGAATACATAATAACTGATTCTGAGCTTGAAGCCCTGGTACTGGAGTGTAACCTGATTAAGGAGCACCGCCCTAAGTACAATACCATGATGAAGGATGACAAGAGCTACCCTTATATCAAGGTGACGGTGGATGAGGAGTATCCAAGGGTTATGTTTACCAGAAAGAGGGGAAGGACAAGGCTAAGTATTTTGGCCCATATCCTGCCCATATTAGCGAGACTTTGGAGCTCATTCACAAGATTTATAAGATAAGAACCTGCAGGAGAAATCTGCCCAAAGACATAGGAAAGGAGCGCCCTTGCCTCAACTATCAGATAGGCAGGTGTGACGGAGTCTGTCAGGGCTATGTGGAGCCAAGCGAGTACAGAAAGAGGATAGATGAGGTAATCAAGTTCTTAAATGGGGATTATGAGCCTATCTTGAAAATGATTACCGATAAAATGATGGAAGCCTCTGAAAAGCTTGAGTTTGAAGAGGCTGCCAACTACAGGGATATGCTAACTCATGTAAAGAGATTTAGCGACAGGCAGAAGATAAATTCCAATGAAAATGTAGACGACAGAGATGTGCTGGCTCTTGCAAAGGCTGGGAAAGAAGCCGTGATGCAGGTGTTTTTCATAAGGGGAGGCAGGCTTATAGGGCGTGAACATTTCTCCTTAGATGAGGTAGGAGACGATGAAAAGGGAGCCATTTATACTGACTTTATAAAGCAGTATTACACCGGAACTCCTTTCATTCCAAAGGACATTATGCTTGCGGACGAGCCGGAGGAGAAGGAGCTTTTGGCAGAATGGCTTGCAACCAAAAGGGGAAGCAAGGTAAATATCTTGGTGCCTAAAAGAGGTGAAAAAGGCAGGGCTTACAGAGCTTGCTTACAAAAATGCTGCCATGGTGCTTAATCAGGACAGCGAGAGGAATAAGAGGGAGCAGGCAAGGACTCTTGGTGCAGTAAAGGAACTTAAAGAGCTGCTTGGTATATCAAGTGATATAAAGAGGATAGAATCCTATGATATATCCAACACCAGTGGCTATGAAAATGTAGGCTCTATGGTCGTTTTTGAAGACGGCAAGCCTAAGAAGAATGACTATAGGAAGTTCAAAATAAAGGGAGTAGTGGGGTCCAAATGACTATGCCTCTATGGAGGAAGTGCTTACCAGGAGATTTGAGCATAGGCTTAAAGAGGAAAAGGAAGAGCTTAAAATCCTTGAGAAGGCAGGAAGATAGGAAAGGAGGGCAAATTCTCAAACTTCCCTGACCTTATCCTTATGGATGGTGGAAGGGGGCAGATAAATATTTGCCTGAAGGTACTTGAGAAGCTGGGTATAGATATTGCTGTAGCAGGTCTTGTAAAAGACGACAGGCATAGAACAAGAGGCATATATTATAACAATGTGGAGCAGCCTATAGATCACAAGGGGAGCTATTCAAGCTCATTACAAGGATACAGGATGAAACTCATAGATTTGCTATAGAGTATCACAAGCTACTAAGAGGAAAGAATCAGGTTCATTCCGTACTAGATGATATAAAAGGTATAGGCAAGGTAAGAAGAAAGGCTCTAATGAAGCATTTTGCCTCTCTGGATGATATAAAGAAGGCGACTGAGGAAGAACTAGCCGCTGTGGAAGGCATGAATGAAGGGGCAGCTAGGGCAGTGTGGGAGTTTTTTAAGGGGGAAGGAAGAAACATGAAAATAAAACAAATAGCCGCAGTAGACCAGAACCTTGCCATAGGAAAGAGAGGCAGCCTTTTATTTAAAATCCCTGAAGACCTGAAACTATTCAAAAGACTAACCACAGGACACGTTGTCCTTATGGGGTAGAAAGACCTTTGAATCCTTTGGTTGTAAGCCCCTGCCTGACAGGGTAAATATCGTAATTTCCACAATCAAGAAGTATGAAAATGACAGGGGGTGATTACCTTTCGAGAGTCTTACGACGGCTGTAGAATACTCTAAGCTAAACTACTCCGATAAAGACCTATACATTATAGGTGGAAAAGGTATATAGACAGTGTACGGGGCTTGCAGATGAGGTTATTTTAACTGTGTATGGTAAAAGCGTATGAGGATGCTGATACCTATTTTCGGATGAGAATTAAGAAGGAATTTAGGAAACTGAGACTATCCTAGCGAGCAGCTTTGAGGGGGCAGGATTTAGAACCTGTGTTTATAAAAATATCACACAATGAGAGAATAACCTATAATAACACTCACATGAGATTAAGACAATATCTTTATGGAAGTGTCAAGTGAGATATAAAAAGAAGTCAAAAATAGGTGGTTTTTTGACATACATAGTAAACAGTGGAGAAAGATTTGGGGATAAGACAGTCAATGGACTTAACCAGAGGTTCATAGAAAGAAACAAGTGATTAGATAGAAGTTAGCATAAATGAAAGTAATAGGGACACCATATTAAGTGTGAAATCGCGGCATTGAAAATATGAAAAAGTGTGTAAATAGTATTCTTGTATGATAAAAAGTGTGGAAATCTCTCGAATAGGATTTTCACTCTATATTTTTACAGTAAATGGGAATTCATCAAAATGAGGGTGATTATATAAGTGTAGAGTAATACCAGCCCGGTTACCGTGGGCGTAGAGTGCGGTAACAGCGACCGAAGACGGCTTAAGATGTTCGGGGCACCACCAACGGCTGAAACTATAGTTAAACTGAAAGGAAGGTAATGGGTATGAGTATGAAGAATAATCTTAAAAATTATCTTTTTGTCTGCTATTCTCATTTGCTTTTAATAGCAGTAATCAGTGGCAATGTAGAGAGTGTAAATGCAGGAACCAAGACGCAGGTTAATCGTACTTACAAGAAGAAGACAGTAGTATTGAAGAACAAAAATGCTGTTGAGTAAGAAGATTTCTAAGGAGTTTAGCTAAGTTTGACAAGAAGATTTCATTTTACTTTTCTAAGAAGTTGTTAAGAATAATATGGATTTTTGGAATACTCTCCACAGCAATACTCAGTACAAAGACTTATATGGAAAGCTCGAGTGTTCAATGAGCTGGTATAATTTCTACGGTTATGACAGGATAGATTTGTTCGTTAAGCACAAGACGACCAAGTCCAAGTTCAAGAAGTTCAAGTCAGGTATAATACGTACTGAGAAAGAATTTATAGACAGGATGTTAAAGAATGCAAAGATTTAAAACAGTCCTTCACTATAATGTCAAGCAAAAGGTAGCAGATCTACTTAATGAGGGAGATTATAAAAAGATTGTTTGGTAAGCTATATAATGATGTTGAATTTGGATTTAGTTCCAAATGGATATAGCAACAACTATGAACCACAGGACTTACTGGACTATGACAGTAAAAATAAGTACAATATTACTAAATCAGATGTTAAGAACCTGGATGTATTAGTAAAGACCTGGGTAACAGAGAACATAAGATCTGATATGACTGAAATGGAAAAGGCTAAGAAGATCTACAGTATATGACGATTGAGTACGCCTATAGTTACGGAGACAATGGAGAAGACTGGTACTATACAGGAGATAACAACCGAAATGCCAAACTGGGTAAGTATGATGTACATACTTCATTTGCACTTTGCATTTATGAAGGGAGGGTTTACTCCAGGTTATTCAAGACTATTCTATAGATTCGCCAAAGTAGCAGGACTAGAAGTTATATACATTACAGGAAGGACAGCTACAGAAAATTCTGTTGGACACGCTTGGAATATGGTTAAGGTAGATGGCAAATGGTACCACATAGATGTGACCTGGGGGAAGGGTTAAGTACACCAATTCATCCGATGTTTTTATAAACTGGAATTACTTTCTTAAGGAGATAGCACCATGAGCGATGAAACACATATACACGTTTGGGACGAAATATGTATCCAGCTGCGGAGGCTGATTATGTAGAACCCTGATGAATTGAAGGACACTGATGAAACTATTGATGATTCTGATGAGCAAGTCACTAACGAAATCCCTAATTCTGACTTCTTTAGTCACCAGATGTAATCAATTTCTAATGATTTAAGTTATCTAGCTATAATTAAAACCTGCTATCTCTTATTTGACAGGAATTCTGTCAGATGGAGATGGCAGTTTCTATATACACATTGTTGTATTTCAAGCTCTTTCGAGCTTATAAGGTTATATAACCGTGCAAACTAGAGACTTTGAAGAGGCTTGCATTAAGTTTTTCAAGCTCTTTCGAGCTTATGAGTTATATAACTGCTAAGGCGGCAGTAGGAGACAAGTCATCACGAAGTTTTCAAGCTCTTTCGAGCTTATAAGGTTATATAACCCTAGGCTTGGAAACCTTTAATAAAGGGGACTTTCAGAGGGCTATTTTCAATACCTCCTCAAAAAGCCGTTTTAAATCTTGAACAAATTATGAACAAACTTTTGCAAATTGAAAAACCTCTCTGAAATGGCTAAATAAGCCCAAATTAAGGGTAGGTATTTTTGCAATACCTAAGGGGTTTTTAAGACCTAAAATAGGTTTCCCAGATGAGTCTATGTTAGCATAAAGCATCAAAAGGTCAATATCATTTTTAAGCTACAGATACTATGATGTTAGTTTTGATGTAGTTTTCAACTTAAATGCAACATGAGTGTTGCACTTACCTTGAAAATCTAGCTTCAAATAACAAGACACAAACAAAAATAATTTTTGCTATTGACATTTTTCCGGATTGATGGTACCATAGGGTCATAACAACTGAATATTGATTTAATGAACCGATATTTTATTAGAAGATTAATCCGAAGGGGTTAGTCTGTAGTGGAATATCGGTGTTTGCGGAAATTCATTCAAAGCCCCGTGAACAAAACTCTCCGAAGGACGTGGACTTTTGTGACAGGGAAGCTTTGCTTACTGCACCTTGACAACTGAATTCGCAAATGTACCCAAACCGATGCGGGAAGCCAAGCGATGATATGGCGAGTAAGGTAGTGATAAGTTATAGATTGTCGGACAATCATGAAACAGTTAATCAAAACACGAAAGCGAGTGGATTATGGAAAAATAATATAAAATCAATATTTACAAGATTTAACAATATATTTTACTTTATCTATCAAATTGCTTGAACAGGATGATATCTCATCTTACGTTAATGAGACCTGTGTAAAATTCAATGGTTTAGCCAATATCCTTGCACTTGGAGAATATATTGGTTGGGAATTTAACCTCGGTTCATTTGAAGGTGCTACATTTTCTAGTGGTGATATCGAACCACTGCTGAAGATTTTTACTGGGTTTTTAATCAGTGTGCAGATATAGGAACATAGCTTGAATATGGACTAATTTGTTTCAGAGCGGAAGAAAGATATATGCACTTTTATATTGTAAGGGATGAAAAGGAGAAGATACCTCCTACATATGATGATGAGATGATTCAATTCAGAATGCACGAAGGTATACCTCAAGATACAAGAATTGCATTGATAAGGAATTTGACTGACATTATGAGGAAACAGAGACTGTTGTTCGTATTGTTGGGTGGGTAGTAAAACTGTGGAAAGACAGGGGATGATTTTTCTAAGCCTGCCTAAGAATATTTCTTTTAAGGATGCGCCTATGATCAAAAACTTATTTTCCCATATGTAGAAGTAAGAGAAGTAAATGAAAATCTTGAAGAAAATGCCTTATCTGCCTAAGGACAATTTCAATGAGCTTATGAAAGAGTTTTTATCTGCGCTATTTATCACCTGATAAGAGAAGAGCAACAAAAAGCAAAGAATGAGCAAGACAAAGGTGAAGGAAAAATGGAACTGTGTGTGCTGAGAAGAAGCTTAAAACTACGAAAGAAAGGGACTCAATTGGATTATCCACCCCTTTTAGAAAAGCTGGAATTGAGTGTTCGTGCACACAATGTTCTTAGGCGTGAAGGAGTAGAGACCTCATGGAGGCTCAAAAGATGAAATGAGTGACGACTTTGTCAAAATGCGTAATTTAGGGGTAAAATGATAGTAGAAATAAAACATAAGTTGAGAGAGTTAAAAAGATTACAAGGTAAATATTTTAAATGAAACAAACTATAGGGGAAAGCTTGACGAACTGATAGACTTGACTGAGTGTTAAGGCTTAGGTAAAAGAAGATAGCAGCATTTGCAAAGATGAAGAAGGAGCTATCAGAGAATGGGAATATTTCTGCAGTATTTAATATGACATTTACAGGAAATCCAGGCACAGCCAAGACAACAGTTGCAAGGATAATAGCAGGTATATTTTATGAATTAGGTTTGATCAGGAATAATGGATTGATAGAAGTAGGGCGTGCAGATCTCGTGGCTCCATATGAGGGGCAAACAGCGGGTAAGGTTAAGGATGTATTTAACAGGGCAGAAGGGAGTGTTTTGTTTATAGATGAGGCATATTCCCTTGTTTCAGGCTATGATGGGGGCTTTGTCGATGAGGCAATCAACACCATTGTACAGGAGATGGAGAATAACAGGGAGGATACTATTGTTATTTTTGCAGGCTATCCGGATGAAATGAAGAAATTTTTGACAGGAATCCAGGTCTTAGCTCCAGAGTGCCTTTCAGCATTGCTTTTAATGATTACTCAGAAAGTGAATTGATGGAAATAGTTAAAATGGAAGCAGGGAAGAGAGGATTTGAAGTAGATGAGGCAGCAGAAGAAAAATTGTACTCTCTCTGTACTTTGGCAGTAGGAAATCTTGAGATGGGAAATGGACGATTCTGTAGAAATCTGGTTGAAGATGCAGTATTAAATTATGCAATGAGAGTCTATGCGGATGAGGAAAGCGGAAAAGAAAAGAACTGTAAGTTAATAGCTGATGATTTTGAGTTTAAGGCTGTTGAAGTGAAGAAGAGGGGGTGATAGGCTTTTAGACGGACTAGAATCAGTCCACCTTGGTTACCGTGAGCGTAGAGTTCGGTAACAGCGACCGAAGACTGTTAAGATGTTCGGGGCACCGCCAACGGCTGAAATTATAGTTAAACTGAAAGGAAGGTAATAGGTATGAGTATGAAGAATAATCTTAAAGAGTTATCTTTAGTCTGCTTTTTCTCATTTTGCTTTAGTAGCAGTAATAAGTGGCAATGTTAGTGTGTCAATGCAGGAACCAAGGCATATGCTAAGCGTACTTATAAGAAGAAGACGGTGGTACTGAAGAGCAAAAAGGCTGTTAGTAAGAAGATAACTAAAGGTTTAGCTAAGTTTGATAAGAAAAATTACATTTTGCTTTTCTAAGAAAATTATTTAAGAATAACATGGATTTTTGGAATACTCCTATAGTAATACTGAGTACAAAAGACCTATATGGAAGGAGTTGAGTGTTCAATGAGCTGGTATAATTTATATGGTTATGACAGAATAGATTTGTTTTGTTGAGTACAAGACAACCAAGTCTAAGTTCGAGAAGTTTAAGTCGGGGATAATACGCACTGAGAAAGAATTTATAGACAGGATGGTAAAAAGAATGCGAAGGATTTTCAGAACGGTCGTTCTCTATAAGTGTAAGTAAAAAGGTGGCAGATATAATGAATGTAGAAGCTTCAAGGAGGTTGTTTAATAAGCTGTATGATGAAGTCGAATTTATGGATATGGTTTTCAAAAGGATATACTACTACCTCTATGAACTATGGAACTTACTGGACTTTGACAGTAAAAATAATTATGATATTACTAAATCAGATGTAAAAGAACTTGGATAAATTCGTAAAGTATAGGTAGCAGAAAAACTTAGAGTCCTGGTATGACTGATGCAGAGAAGGTTAAGAAGATATTTGAGTATATGACAATGGAGTACGCCTACAGCTATGGAGACAAAGGAGAAGACTGGTACTATACAGGAGATAATAATAGAAATGCTAAATTGGGTAAGTACGATGTTCATACCTCTTTTTGCACTTGTGTTTAAGCAGGCAGGAGTTTGTTCAGGTTATTCAAGACTATTCTATAGATTTTGCAAAAGAAGCAAGATTGGAGGTTATATATTGTTGGAAAGACAGCTATAGAAAACTCAGCTGGACACGCTTGGAATATGGTGAAGGTAGATGGTAACTGGTACCACATAGATGTGACTTGGGGAAGAGGCAAGTACAACAATTCGAATGATGTCTTTATAGACTGGAAACTACTTTCTTAAGGGTGATGGTACTCATGGGAGATGAAGAACATATACATAGTTTTGGGATAGAGATAAGTACCCTGCCGCAACAGCTGACTATGTAGAACCTGATGAAATGGAGGATTATGATGGAACTGATGATGAGTCGGATGAAGAAACAACTGATGAAATTCCTATACCTGACTATATGAGGCACTGATGTAATAAACTTCTAGTAAACTAAATCAACATAACAAATATTAAACCTGCTCTCTCTTATTTTGATAGACAACTTCTGTCAGATAGGATGGAGTAGGTTTTTGTAGTTCAAGCTCTTTTCGAGCTTATAAGGTAATATAACCCTAGGTTTCTGGAAGCCTTGTAAATAGGGGCTTTCAGAGGGCGATTTTCATACCTCCTCAAAAAGCTGTTTTAAATGTGAATAAATTATGAACAAACTTTTTGGGAATTGAAAGACCTCTGAAATGGCTTTAATAAGCCAAAAATTAAGGGGTAGGTGGTTTTGCAATACCTAAGGGTTTTTAAAGAGTTAAAAATAGGTTTCCGACTACCCCAATAGTATCAAGTTGATTCAGAAAGGTCAACCTCCTATTATTTCTACCAAGTATATCCTACTCATAAGTTTCAGATAATCAATATAAACCTTACGAGTTTTAAAATAATTCTTCCATATATCTCTAAACTCAAGATGGTTTTATAACATTCAAGGTTACAGTCATTTCTGTAACTTTGTATATAATTCCTATTTGATGGGGGAATATCAAACCCATTGTCACTTTTTACTAGAGGCACCGACAGTAGCATCAGTCATCCCACTCATCTTCCCAATATGTAAAAATTTATAGCGTGATATCCATTATTTATCATGCGAGATTGCACTAATAGTTGGAATAGATATATAATTTAAAAATAGCCTGATAAGTGCGAGCAAATCCTTGGCAAACAGCCGAGCGATTTCTTACATAATTGAGTATGGAATGCGAAGGAGTATCGACATATGTAGTATGTGATGCAATGCCATTATTACGGTCATAAGTTGCTTTATTTTTTATTATGTCATAAATACCCTTGAAGCTTCTCTACAACTCAGGCTTTTATTCAAACCCTGTACTGTATTTTTAATTTCTTCTTCTATCTTTTGGGAATAAAATACTCGAAAATCTCCCCTTATAAATTCAGAGTCTACAATGGGATTTATTGTAGGAACATCAATGTCACCACCGGGTTTTGTATGAGATCAGAAAAATATAACAACGGGCAGTCGGCATACACTGCTTGCAATACAATTAGACCTTGTGACCATATGAAGTATAAGGGTTTAAGTCAAAAAGAGTCTTTCCACCAACATCTCTTCTCGTTTACTAGGTCGACAAATGAATTTTCCATATCAATGGGATGGGAGTAATAAACCTTAAGGGAGGTTCTGAGAATCTTGTACAGTCTTTGCATCTGAATTCCCGCAGGATTTGTGGCAAGTTCATTATAACCATAACTGCTCGAACAGGCATCAAAAAAATCCACATCATTTCTGATTTTAACCATTATAAGCCCTCCAAATCAAAATAGAATTTTTACTTATGATTGTTCATTACTATAAATACACTATTAGCTATAAAATACAATAAGAGAAGATAGGTAACTATTCAGTATTTTATAAATTGAAAACGTTAGTACGAGTATATCATATTTGATAAAATGATTCAAATAGATAATTTTTGTGATTTAGGTAAAGGGAGAGTTTTTCAGTAAATAGTGGTTAGAAAAGAAAAATATAAATGCAAAAGGGTAAAAACCATTGAAATATGGGAAAGCTCCTGTATAATATAACTAAAAACAGGTGATTTAAGATGAATTGTTTACATTTTGTAAACTGGAGTTTGAGACAGTAGCTATTAGAAACTTCATACCACAAGGCTATACGGGAAATAAACTGCGTGGAACCATTGGAAGTGCTATGAATAAGTTATTCTGTGATGAAGAAAAAGGTGCATTGTGAGAACTGTGGGCTTGAGATATAATAGGGATACAGAGAGAAAAGCTAGATAAATAGGAGCTTTCAGCACTGTATCCTTATTTTTCATTGTAAAAATCAAAACAATCAGGTCTAAAAGGAGGTATTTATGGTATGTAAAAATATTTCAAGCCATTACATCAGCCTTTCCAATACAAGGAAGGTGAGAGTTTTTATGAGATGGATAATAAAAAATAATCTTGTTCCCAATCAGTTTGCTGTTAAGCATTTTGACTGCCTTTCTTACATTCTTGCTTAGCGTAGAACAGCAATCTTATATTTACTTATGCTGATGTGTGTATTTGCTGCCATAGGCTCGTTCTTTATGCTACACGATACAAAAGCAGCAATAGAATCACTTTATCCTTGGATTTCTGCTAAGTCCTTACGGAATACCGATGATCGGAGCGGCAATCATAGCTTTTATACAAGGAATCAATGAAGTTATAAAATCAGTTTAAATTAAGAAGTGATAAATTTGAATGACCGAACTGAAGAGAGGGATGTTTCTTTGCCAAAAAGAACAAGAAACCGGAACTTAGATATAGTTAAAAATGGTAGGTAGGAGGTATTATGCAAAATTCATATCTAAAAGTGTTTGATAATCTATTCTTTGATGTAGAAAAAGCATGATGAGGTTAAAAATTATTGAACAGGCAAGCTATGTATTGGATTTAGTTATTACTAGATTTGGAGAAGTAGAAAATGAAATGACAATAGGGGACTTCAAGAATAGATGATTTTGTTGATACTGTTATTATTTTTATTTATAAGAAAAATTATGGAACAACTGGATTCAATTAATGTTTTATATTCTGTAAGTCTATTTGAACCGGCACAGATTATACTACGATCTTTGATTGAGAACATAATAGGACTGGAATTTATATTAAAAGATGATACGCAAAAACGATCAGCGGCTTATTATCTGGAACATCATTACCAAAGAATTAGATAAAAGTGAACTCTATTTTAATGCAGAATCTGAATATGGAAAACTAATTATTGCTCAAAAAGGAAAAAGATGAGTTTGATGAAGATTGTAAAAACTAGAAAAGAAAAAGGCAAGCATTAGAACGATTGATAAAATCAAAAAACAGTTTTTGAAGAAACGGATACTGCTAGAAAAAGGAAACTAGAAACCAAAAAGAAGAAAAAATTGGAAAAAGAAAAAAGGTATATATTCAGTGGTACGAAGTATGTAGCAATATAACAAGCCTCTATGGTTTGATGAAAGAAACAGGTTATGAAAAATATTATGATGCACTTTATGGAGGATTATCATTTTGAATCACATGGTTTGAATGCAACAATGGGTATGAATGTAAATGAAGATGGGTATTCATTGAAATTTATTCGTAACCCTGAAGGTGGATCAACCACATTTGGACTTGTCATGCAGTTTTTCTATTGGAGTATTGCATAAGATATACCAGTATTTGGAAGACGAAGAAAGTGAAATAGAAGAGTTTAAAGTCTTTTTGAAGAATTTGTAAAGAAACGTGATATAGCAAGTTGCAATCTGGATATGATACGGAGTGCTTCTAGCAATGGTTCCTAATAATTGAATTCTTTATAGTGAATAGATTATGCTTATCGGTTATGAATAATAATACAAATTCCAATTTCGTATAATAAAAATTTCATAAAAATGGTTACCAAAGGCGATAGATAAAACTATCGTCTTTTTAGTAGAAAATCTAAAAGAAGGAGGGTGAAAACTGAATTATCCGAGTACTATGAAGCTGTATCACGTTTGGTAAATGAATATAAGGAAGCTACTGCAGGGCGAGTCTGTTTGCAGCATCAGACAATAAAAACAGACTTGTTGAAGAGGGAAGACAGCAGACAGAGAAAAGCAGAGGGAGATCCAATCAGCACTTTCGTCTTACAAGGAAAAAATATTGTTCTACAGTGAAAATCACGTTCACGAAATAGAGCAGATATACGCAGTAGAAATGGCAAAAATATGCACTTATTGGAGTGGGGTTCTAAAGCGTAATTAAGGACTTAGAGTATTTTTAGTGTATTGAAATTGACCTGGAGAATAATGAAGGATTGAAATTGTATAAACACAATAGGGACAGGCTTCTTGAACTTATAAATTCTATTTATGAGAGAAGGAGGAAGTGACTATGAGTTGGTTTAATAAGAAGAGGGAAGATAAGAAGGAATCATACGATGTTGCAAGTAGACCTAGTCAGACTGAGCAAGGATTAAAAGATGGTGAAAATGGGGTTGAAGTGATAATCAGGGAATTCTCAAGAACTGCATTTAACAGAAGCAGGGACTATGCGGATACCACTTGACTTGACAATATTTGCGTCAACTTCGATGACATTATAGATGACTTGATTAATTCCTGCAACTTGGATAAGTATATGATAATTTTGCAGACAGTACCATCGAAGCAAATGAAGAGTTGGCTATTAAGGAGATTGAAAGGCAGCACATAAAGAATTTAGACTTTAAGAATATTAAAATACACAGACTTAGTATGCTGAATTAGTGGAATATAAGAATGCACTTACTATTGTAAAGCAAAATGGTTGCTGTGATAATGAACTGAGAAAACTTCGTACAATAATAAATAAGGGACAGTTTTCGAGGAAATTGACAAGAAACAATTTGGTAATATGTCAAGGGCATTTTGAAAAAGATTTTTAGATAAAGAGGTAACTTTAACAAACCTATGCACACCATAGAAATGGAGAACATAAGTTCAATATTCTCTATTGATTACCTACTCCTTTCCAGAGAGTAGAGTTAGCTTTTTGTCCAGCAGTCCAAAAAGCATACGTAAAAATTTACGGGATGTCAACGCGAGTGCTCTTTTGTGCTGATGCGTAGTAGTCTCAGCAAACTTTTTTGTCATAAAAAATCCTTATATTCCGGACAGTGATTGATAACGCTTTCGGTAGCTTCTATGACATAGTAACGCAGGTAACGGTTTCGGCTTTGCTCATTTTTAGTATCTTCTGCACGGAAGTTGCCTGACTGATTTTCTTTCCAGACGATGCCGCAATATTTAGTGAGTGCACCATTGCCGATGAAAAGCTTTTGATAGTGCCTATTTCAGCAAGTATACCAGCTGCATATACATAGACCCTATGCCGGGATTGATTTCAGTACCTGATATTCGACAGGGTTTGAGTCCCTGCACGGTATGTTCAATCGCCTTTTCAATTGCCTTGAGCTCTTTCTCAAAAGCTCTGATGCAATTAAAGAACTGCTGATAGACAACGTAATCGGTTCAGCAACGACTTTTGTCCAGACGGTATGAACCATTAGCGGCGGTAGCTAAGATCTTTTTGCAGTTTCTTCCGGATCAGTAATGCGTCCACGGCTTTTGGATTCAATGAGTTCGACCAGTTCTTCAATCAGAAGCCCCAATGATATCATCATTGGTTACGTATTGTTCCAGGATGGCTTCTGCGGTTGCACCATATTTGTTGCTGAACGGATGGTCTTCCTTTTTCAGCATCGGCAAACTCACTGAATTTGAGGAAGATGTTGTTTCACACATAGGTCTTCTACGTGCAATGCATTCAGTGATGTGCAAACGGTGTCTTGTAAGCCTTTGAAGAGCCAGATACTGGGCTCCACGCCACGGCTTTATACTGATACGTCCGACTCTTGCAAAGTCGGCTGACAAAGGAATCAATGCCATCGTTCTTGTCGAGAGGATTGAATGATTCTTTGTACTTAGCAACTTCTTTTCGGATTGAGACAGTATACCTCTGTCCCAAAATGGTGCCAACAAACCACTGGCTGAAAAGATAATTGGCAATATGTCACCGTAAAAATCCAGTAGACTCAAGTCCGATGATTACATGGTTGTGAACTCATGAGTGGGCTGAAAGAACGTCCACAGAAGGGATTCAAGTCTCTGCACCTTCTTTGGCATTAGGCACGGGCTTCATCTGGATAAAAATCCTGGTTGAAATCAATGGCAGAAACAACATTTGTGCGGGATCCTATATCAATCCCAACAAACAGCGTTGACAGGGTAATCGGTTTTCTTCATGGTTAATCACTCTCTCATCATAGAATGGGCGTGAAATAGAGGACATAGACTATCCCAAAACCAATACACCAGTCTAAACCTCGCGTTATGAGCATTGTCGGTAGAAACGTCCTGCTGGAGACTTTTAGAACCGGGATGCAGCATTTGTGTAATAGATCGCAGTGTATCGTCCGGGACTTCAAGCTTTCGTAGCAGTAGCATAAGCTCTGCAGGAGGTGTGCAGAAGTGACCACAGCCTTGATTCACTAAGGAACCATTATAGCATTTGGGGATGTCATGTAGCAATGTAACTGTAAACCGTATAGATGAAATGGACTGCCAGCACTTGGTGGAGGAGAATCCTCCGGACAGATAAGAATATCCACATCTATACTCAAAAAGAAAAGTTTGTAACCCGATTTTTATTGGCTACAAACTTATTATACGAGAGGTGATGGAGGGAGAATGAAAAATAATTATAAAAAATTGTTTATAAAAATAGGAATTCATCAAAAACCAGGGTGATTATATAAGTAGAAGAGTAAACAAGAAGCAATATAGGGGAGGCTTTAACAGAGCCTCTCCGGAAAGGAAGTGTCTATGGAAGCGAATGGTTTGAGAGCTCAGAACTTCAGTGTTGAAAACTATCTGGAACAGACCTGCAAGACAAGAGAAAAGTCGTACAAGCACAAAAGACGGTTTGGAAAGATGAAGGCAATTGGTATTACATTTGCGTTGTCACTAATGGACTGTGCAGTAATTTACCAGGTCAGTGAAGTAGCAATGGAGCAAAATCAGATTATGCAGTGGCTGCTTGCGATAGGGATGTCATTACTTCTCAACTTCATACCATTTTATGCGGCGAATTCTTTTATAGAATGGAAATATGGGCTGAGAAATCACGCAAAACTCTGTACTATTCTGGCTATAGGGGCTTTTTTATGCATATATACGGCGATTTCTTACCAAAGATATGCATTTAGGGATATGTTTGCAGTAGAAGAAAAATCTTTAATTAACAGGGTAGCTTCTGATGAAACTAAGAACACTGAGATTGCTGAAAATGATGATGGACGTTCAGAGGAAAAGGCAAACGGAACGATGGCATTGCTTATAGTGGAGCCACTTGTAACGAGTATATTGTCATTTATTATTTCTTATGCGACCAACAAGAAGTTAGAAGAGAAGCTGGAAGAAACAGAAGGACTGGCTAAGGACTTAAAACAGCTGGAATCAGAGCTTAATTGTGCAGTTAAAGAACTGGAAGGTATAGACTATGAAGGACTGAAAGAGAGTGACAGACAGAAGTTTGAAGAAGCACAAGATTTTATTCATAAGCATTACGATATGTTGAAAGTCAGAGCACGTATGAGCCTTGCAAAGCACTTAAAGGAAGCTGATGCAGTATCTAAGCTATGTGTAACCGCTAAAACAGATAACAACTAAACGAAAGAGAGGTAGAGCTATGAAGGTGAGAAGAATTGTAGTAAGTATGTTGATTATGGCATTTGTATCTATGATGATTTCGGGATGTTCAGAAGGAGATATGCAGAAAAGTGTCAGTTGCAGTTGTAATGGGAGTCCACAGTAATGCCAATACAATAGGTTTTGATTCTGATGCGTTGCATTCTGCACTTTATGAAGCGTCCTACTCTCACGGAGAAGTTTCGTTTGTAACCTGTGAAGGAAGTCCCAAGGTCGTTTATTCAGCTTCAATACCTGAACCAAGCACCAAAGGATTGTCAGAAAATAAACAGAGACTCATTGCAGAAAAGCACACTAAAGAATTGAAACAGATTCTTCTTGGAGCAACACCGGACAGCGAGGAAGTAGATACACTAAAAAGTATAAGGTATTCAGTGGACATTTTAAGACAGGCAGATGGCAAAAAGTTATTATGTATAATGGATACAGGGATACAGACAACAGGATATTTGGATCTAAGCACAGGGCTTTTAGAGGCAGAACCTGAAGATATAGTAAAGGCTCTTAAAAATGAAGATGCATTACCGGATCTATCAGGTATTGATGTTATGTGGTACTTCTTGGGACAGAGTGCTAAGCCTCAAAAAAACCTTTATCAGAATATCAAAGGGGAAGATTACAGGCTATGTGGGAGGCGGTTTTTAAAGGCAGGAGGAGCAAAAGATGGTAGGAGTGGCAGTATTCCTGCAACTAATAAAGCCATACAGTGGTCTTCCATCTGTCAAGGTTATTGATGCTGATAAAGAGAAGATAAAAAGTTAAGGCAGGCAAAAAGAAAAAAAGCAATTTGGTAATATGTCAAGAGGCATTTTGAAAAGATTTTTTTAGATAAAAGGGTAACTTTAACAAACCTATGTACACCATAGAAATGGAGAACATAAGTTTAATATTCTCTATTGATTACCTACTCCTTTCCAGAGAGTAGAGTTGGCTTTTGTCCAGCAGTCCAAAAAGCATACGTAAAAATTTACGGGATGTCAACGCGAGTGCTCTTTTGTGCTGATGCGTAGTAGTCTCAACAAACTTTTTGTCATAAAAATCCTTATATTCCGGGACAGTTATTGATAACGCTTCCGGTAGCTTCTATGACATAGTAACGCAGGTAACGGTTTCGGCTTTGCTCATTTTAGTATCTTCTGCACGGAAGTTGCCTGACTGATTTTCTTTCCAGACGATGCCGCAATATTTAGCGAGTGCACCATTGCCGGTAAAAGCTTTGATAGTACCTATTTCAGCAAGTATACCGGCTGCATATACATGACCTATGCCCGGGATTGATTTCAGTACCTGATACTCGACAGGGTTTAGTCCCTGCACGGTATGTTCAATCGCCTTTTCAATTGCCTTGAGCTCTTTCTCAAAAGCTCTGATGCAATTAAAAGAACTGCTGATAGACAACGTAATCGGTTCAGCAACGACTTTGTCCAGACGGTATGAACCATTAGCGGCGGTCTTTAAAATCTTTGCAGTTTCTTCCGGATCAGTAATGCGTCCACGGCTTTTGGATTCAATGAGTTCGACCAGTTCTTCAATAGAAGCCCCAATGATATCATCATTGGTTACGTATTGTTCCAGGATGGCTTCTGCGGTTGCACCATATTTGTTGCTGAACGGATGGTCTTCCTTTTTCAGCATGGCAAACTCACTGAATTTGAGGAAGATGTTGTTAAGCACATAGGTCTTCTCACGTGCAATGCATTCAGTGATGTGCAAACGGTGTCTTGTAAGCCTTTGAAGAGCCAGATACTGGGCTCCACGCCACGGCTTTATACTGATACGTCCGACTCTTGCAAAGTCGGCTATGACAAAGGAATCAATGCCATCGTTCTTGTCGAGAGAATTGAATGATTCTTTGTACTTGGCAACTTCTTTCGGATTGAGACAGTATACCTCTGTCCCAAATGGTGCCAACAAACCACTGGCTGAAAGATAATTGGCAATATGTACACCGTAAAATCCAGTAGACTCAAGTCCGATGATTACATGGTTGAACTCATGGTGGGCTGAAAGAACGTCCACAAGAAGGGATTCAAGAGTCTCTGCACCTTCTTTGGCATTAGGCACGGGCTTCATGCGGATAAAAAAATCCTGGTTGAAATCAATGGCAGAAACAACATTTGTACGGGATCCTATATCAATCCCAACAAACAGCGTTGACAGGTAATCGGTTTTCTTCATGGTTAATCACCTCCTCTCATCATAGAATGGGCGTGAAATAGAGGACATGGCCTATCCCAAACCAATACACCAGTCTAAACCTCGCGTTATGAGCATTGTCCGGTAGAAACGTCCTGCTGGAGACTTTTAGAACCGGGATGCAGCATTTGTGTAATAGATCGCAGTGTATCGTCCGGGCTTCAAGCTTTCGTAGCAGTAGCATAAGCTCTGCAGGAGGTGTACAGAAGTGACCACAGCCTTGATTCACTAAGGAACCATTATAGCATTTGGGATGTCATGTCGCAATGTAACTGTAAACCGTATAGATGAGAAATGGACTGCCAGCACTTGGTGGAGGAGAATCCTCCGGACAGATAAGAATGTCCACACATCTATACTCAAAAAGAAAAGTTTGTAACCCGATTTTTATTGGCTACAAACTTATTATACGAGGAGGTGATACAGGATTAAATTATATATCCTAAAGAAGCGCCGTTGTCATTGAAAGCTTGAATAAAGGGAAGATAGCGATGGCAACGGTGTTTTTGAGATAGAACTCTAATCAAGTCAGCTAAAGCATCCGATATATTATACATATCGGCGCTTATTAAATGAGAAATTGAGAGGTGGATGGAAATGAAAAACAACAATGAAGCAAAAGATAATGTATCTGATTCTATTTCTATGCTTTTAACACTGCATACCTGGTGAAAAAGCTCTTGCAAGTGTTAGAAAAGGATGTAAGAATAGTAATAAGCAAGGGGCAGAAGAAAAAGGTTGTCAAAAATTAGCTCAAAGAAGCAGTTGGTTAAGAGTCTTGATGAACATCTAATTAAAAAGGAGCTAAGGAAATCAGATTTCAGATTGACAAAAAGGTGATTTCTAATGTTGACAGCTTTGATAAAGTCTTTTTGGGAAAAGAAAAACAGAAGCTTTTATTGCTTCGGAATTACTTAATATTAAGCAATACAGCTATGAGGATGACTACAATGAAAAATCTTTTTTTCGTTAAAATTAAATTAACTATAAGTTATCAAATAAAAGAATTGAAGAAAGTTATAAGCAATATAAAGAAGGTTGATAAGCAGCCTGTAATCGATAGTAGAGAAGAAGTAAAAAGTATTTTTAGATAAGCTTTATACACTTGACAAGAAATTTATATTAAAAGTAAGTAAGCCTATTTATAAAAGAATTAAAAAATGATTTTAAGACCTCTTTGGAAGATGAACCAAAAGTACAATGATTTGGCAGAAAAGGTATGGATTACTCAGTCTTCACGCGAATATCCAAAAGTTTGGAGTGCTTGAATTCAATCTTGATACCAAGCTAACTAAGCGACAGGCAGATGCTATTTTAGCAAAAGTTACTCCAATTATTCACTCTAAAAGATGAGTTGCTAAAAGAGATTGTCAAAAGAACTGAAAAATGCGGAAGAGGAATTTTCTTTGAATGTTGCATCGAGTGTGGTAAAACTTTGATGACGAAAAAGAAAAAGAGGATATGTGGGATAGCTTATATGCTCTGCCTGAATTTAATGATATTTCCCATCACTTTGACAATGCTTATTATAGATGGATATCTTATAAGGGATATGTCAAATGGACAAAAATTTCAGAAATATGAAATTACAAAAGAAGATATTGAGTATTTGAAGAAAAGTATAACTAAGTGGGTGGCAGATAACATAAGACCTGAGATGACTGATGAAGAAAAGGTTAGGGCAATCAATGACTTTATGGTAAGGAATATCGCTATACTTATGGGGATAGAGGAGAGCTTTCCGGAGATGAGAAAGGAAAAAGAAAAAGCTTGGAAAATATTCAGTTTATAGTTCATTTGCCTTACTTTTTCGGCGGAGGTGGAGTATGCAACTCTAAAGGCTACATATGTTCTATAGACTTGCAAAAGAGGCAGGACTTGAAGTTCTTTATATTTCAGGAACCGGGAATGGTGGAAGCCATGCCTGGAATATGGTAAAGGTTGACGGAACCTGGTATCATCTTGATAATACTTGGAACAGAGGGCATTATGAAGATACTTCTGAGTATGAATATTTTAACAATAGAGATTATTATTTGAAAAGGCGATGAAAGTATGAGAAAAGGACCATTCATGGGATGTATCTAAGTATCCTGCAGCACCGATGGACTATCAGGGTGATGTGCCTATAGCCTATAATGAAGAGGATATTATAAAAGAATGCTGCATAACCAGAAGTCAACCTTAGTATGGTTGTCTATGGGGTTAGATTATGAATTTTAGTATTTGAATTTGAGGCTATGTAATAAAAAGGAGGTTTGAATCATTGATGACTGCAGAAATGTTTTCAGAGGACTATATGAATGAGGGAAGAATAAAATGAAAATAAAACTAATAGCCGCAGTAGACCAAAACCTTGCCCTTGGAAGCTCAGGGAACCTCCTGTTTAAAATCCTGAAGACCTAAAAGCTTTTTAAGCGACTAACCACAGGGCACATTGTCCTCATGGGTGAAAGACCTTTGAATCACTTGGCTGTAAGCCCCTGCCTGACAGGGTAAATCTCGTAATTTCCACAACCAAGCAGTATGAAAATGACGGGGTGATTACCTTCGAGAGCATTACGACAGCTGTAGAATATTCTAAGCAAAACTTTCCTGATAAAGACCTATACATTATAGGGTGGTGGAAAAGGTATATAGACAGTGTATGGGGCTTGCAGATGAGGTTATTTTTAACTGTGTACGATAAAGCGTATGAGGGATGTTGATACCTATTTTTCCGGCAGTTCCTGAGACTGAATTTAGGGAAGAAAAAGACATTGCTTGAAGGGAGTTTTGAAGACTGTAAATATAGAACCATTGTTTTACATAGAGTTATATAATAGATAAAAAAAGCTTATAGCTGGGATTGAAATAAGCCCTAATTTTATGCTCCTTTTTCCACCTGTATTCTAATCATAGTATTGACAAAATTGGTCAGAATGATTAGAATGTGAGTAGAAAATATGTAGGGAGGTGGGAGTTGAATGGAGTTTAGAGAAACTGAATCTATTGAGTTAAAAGCTATAGTACAGGAAAGCATCAAAAAAAGAAATAATAGCATTTGCAAACTGTGATGGGGAACAGTCTATATAGGCGTTGCTGATGATGGAACAGTACTGGGAGTTGAAAAACGCTGATGAATGTGCCTTGCAGATATCTAATATGCTACGCGATGCTGTAAAAGCCGGATATTACTATGTTTGTTCATTATGAAACAATTAACTGTAGTGGGAAAGCAATTGTAGCTGTGAAAGTTCAGAGAGGTACAAATCGACCTTATTATGTTGCAAAGAAGGGACTTCGTTCGGAAGGGGTTTATGTAAGACAGGGTTATTCTTCCGTTCCTGCTACAGATGCTGCAATTAGGGCAGATGATTAAAGAAACAGATGGTGATAGCTTTGAGGATATGCGTTCATTAAATCAAGTACTAACATTTGAAACTGCTAAAAAGGAGTTTAAGGCAAGAAAAAGTTACATATGGCACCACAAATGCAAACACTTAAAAATAATTTCAGCTGATGGTATGTACACCAATCTTGGTTTGCTTCTGTCTGAACAATGTCCATATACCATAAAAGGCAGCAGTTTTCGAGGGAACTAACCAAAAATGTGTTTAAGGACAGAAGAGAGTTTTGTGGCTCTATTATGCAGCAAATGAATGAGGTCTATAATTATATTGACTTATACAATAAGACTTATTCAACCTTCCATAAACTCCTGCGTATTGATGCCAGAGATTACCCAGAGGTAGCTCTTCGTGAAGCACTTATGAACACGCTTGTGCATCGTGATTACTCATTTAGAGCCGCTACATTGATAAGCATTTATGATGACAGAATCGAATTTGTGTCTGTTGGTGGGCTTATCTCGGTTTGGAACTTGACGACGTGTTGGTGGGTGTTTCTGTCTGCAGAAATCCACATCTAGCTAATATATTCTATCGATTACAGCTTATTGAGGTACTATGGTACAGACATGATACTGGAAGCCTATGCTGATTCAACGGTACAACCTCAGAATACAAACAACAAGTAATGCATTTAAAATACCCTTCCTAATTTGAATTATGTAAATAACAAACCAGAAGTTATTGGTGTAGTCAGAGAGTCAGGGAAGTTCATACCTAAGTTCAAGGGAGGAGAAAATCTTAAGTATTTGAATGAACACTCAAATAATAACAAGAAAAAAGGCACAGGAGCTACTTGAAACCAGCCAATCAACTGCAGGTCGTGTTTTGAAAAATAATGGTAGATAATGGTTTGATTGTGCAGTATGGTGGAAGCAGGTCAATATGGTATGAGCTGATAAAAAGTAAATGAAGAAAGCCTAAATAATATCACAAATCCGATATATGAATTAAGACAATATCGTATGATGGGAGGTGTGATATGAAGATACAGGAAATTTGATTAATAACTACAGCTATAGAAAGTCGGATAAATCCAAAACCGCTAAAAAGTGAAGAGAATAAAATTATTCCTGAAGGTGAAAGCACTAAGGAAGATGAAAAAAAGCCGAGGCAGCAAGGATAAAGAAGGAAGAGCTTGCGGCAGCTGCAGAAGAATTGAAAAAGGCAGCAGAGGAAGCGAAGGAGCAGGCTGAGGCAAAGGGCAAGGAAGCAAGGGAGATTTGGAGCTGTCTTAGAGATATTTAGAAGGATATCAAGGGAGATAAGGTTTCGCCAAAAGACGAGAGTGCCCTTATGGAATACGACTTGAAGCTCTATATTAGTGCAAAGAGTGCAGCCATGATGGCTAATTCAAAAAGATTAAAAACACAAGAAATCTCTCATAGAAGAGCTTGAAAAAAAGCAGAGAAGGAAAAAGAACTTAAGAAGGCAGAAGATGCAGAAGATAAAGGCTTCGGGAGAAGATTCTAAGGTAGAAGGTACTGAAAAATCAAATGCAGGAACAAAAGAGCGCTTTAGGCGTAAAGTATTGATGTAAGTGTATAATGACACAAGTGTAAAGTATTTCTTCTCCTAATCATCTTAATAATGTGGGTGTCAAAAGTATTTGACACCAATTGATCTAGGATTGCTACAGCGTAACTTTAGTAAAGCCTTGCAGTTTGGATGAGCAAATTGTTGTATATAATAGCTTTATAAATAAACATCGTTGTAAACCATTGACATAGTGGATTACAACGATGTTTATATTCTAACAAGTGTTCTTTTTGAGTAGGGGGTGCGGACGATTTTTAGGACTAACTAAACTACTAATCCTAAACTTCGTCGGTACTCCATAGGGCTCATATATCCTAATGATATTCGTGTTTCATTATACCAAATAAGATAATTATTTAATATATCTATAAACTTTGAAAGACTTACTCCACTCCAATCAGTATTATAAAAACATCTCGTTCTTTAATCTGCCAAATACACCTTCACAAGCTGAGTTATCAGGAGAGCAGCCTTTCTTAGACATCGATCTTGTTAATCGGTATTATTCATTCGTTCAATCAACGGTAAACGGTAGTGTACACCTCTATCACTATGTATGATAGGTTTATCACCGGGTTGTAACTTACTAATGGCATTATCCAGCATTTTGTTAACAAGTTTGGCATCAGGCGATGTACTAATGTTCCAAGTTACTAATAAACCGTCAAAACAATCACTATTGGAGAAAGATATACTTTTCCTGAGGGAATGGCAAACTCTGTTATATCTGATCAACCATTTAGCGTTAGGTTTTTGTAGCAGTAAAATCACCCTTTTAATTTATTTGGCACGGCAGGAGTTATCTCACCAGCATAGGAGTTATATTGGGCTGTTTTTAATCTTTTACTATTAAGCCTTCTGCGCATAATACGTCTAATTATCTTTTCTGAAATAACCATATTCTCTCGTTTTAAGGATGCATAGATCCTTCGATATCCATATCGCTTCTTATTTTCTTCATATAATCCTTTTATCCTAGTCCTTAAGTTTTCATATTTATCTTTACGTGATATAGCTTTCTTTTTGGTAATAGTAACTGCTTTTTGATATTTGTAACTTATGTAGCAGTGAAGGCAGTGAGTATTTATTCTTTATGGCATCGATTATCACTGCCTTTTTCTCTGTTGCTGAGAGCTGTTTGGTCGATGCCGAGGGTCTTTTTAATACATTTATTGTTTCTTTGAGAATATCTATCTCCATTTGCATATCTTGCATTTGTGATCTTAATGTTTCTATTTCTTCTGTTGATGAAATTATTTTAATTCTAGAAGAACTTCCTTCTGTCAACTTTCCTGATGGAATATTTTTGTTATTCATAAGACCCTATTGCACCTTCTTTCAGGTATCCTTATACCATTGGTATATACTGGCTCTGCTATAACCAATATCGTCTGATACATATTTTATATTCTCACCCAGTTCAAAGCAACGATAAATTGCATTAAGTTTAACATCTAATGAAGGATTTCTAGGATGATAGGGCGGATTTCCCACTGCAGTTAATTTTTACGCTTTTTAGGTGGATGTTTTTCTTCATATACCCAGTTATATAATTGTTTTCTAGTTGGGTATCCTAAAAATTCTTACAGTTTCACTTACCGATTTGGATTGCTTATACAGTTTTAATGCCGCCTCTTTTTGTTGCTTAGAATACATAAAAGCTCCTTTCAGAGCTCTATAAGAGTCCAACTTTATGTCCGCACCTCCGTCTCGTTCTTTTACTGATTACTGTAATGGAGCCAATATCATCTCTGCCCCAATGAGTACAGCTCCAGTTTCTGCGCTGTGCTCAGGCTCACTAATCTTTACATTTTCATTTCTTGACTTAAAAGCTTTTATAAACTTCTCCCTCACAGGAGGAGCTTAGATTAATATGCTACCGCTTAGCATAAGCTCCGGTTCTTACTATCTAGGCCTTTTATAACAGCTTCTGCTAAGGAGCAAAGTTCAGAGACTGCCTTGTCGCAGATGTCCATAGATGCCTTATCGCCCTTTGCCATTCCCTCTGCAATGAGGGGGGCGAGGGCAGCAATATCATTCTTGCCTGTGTTTTCAGAATATACATAGGCAATAAGCTCAGGGACCGATGATATATTAAAGCCTTTCATACACTAGTTCAGTAAGTACACTTTTCTCGCTTCTACCGTCATTTTCCCTCACTACCTGGCTAAGTATATCACGCCCAATGGCATAGCCTGAGCCGACATCGTCTATGAGATAGCCCCAGCCGCCACTTCTAAGGCTGTGCCCTTTACTGTCTATGCCGTTGCATATAGAGCCTGTGCCAGATATTAGTACAGCACCTGCTCTTCCGGAAAGACCACCCATAAGTGCCGTTATATCATCTCCAACTATGACAAGCTTTCCACTGTAACCGTTCCCACTAAATGCTTTTCTTATGTTTTCTACTATTTCAGGGTTGCTTGCACCTGCTGTTTCCCACTACTATCATTTCTGAGCAAGTCCACCTTCAAGCCCTTCTAGAAGTTTAACATACTAATAACGGCTTCGTTTAGGCTGCCTGATGCTATGTTTTTACATTTAAGGGACCGCTCTTAAAGTTCATTTTTCTTTGTTAAGTATATCACAAGGAGAATTAAGGCTGTCAAAGAATCTTACCTCAAGGTTTGTCTTGCTGCCTCCTCCGTCTATTCCTACTATGTATCTGATAATCTGAAATTTTCTATCTTGTAATCTTACCCATAATGACAGGGTGGAGTGATCCTGTTGCCCTTGGTGCATTGTTACACCTTCCGTACAGACAGTCATTTGCAAGGGAGGGCAAAGGCAACAGCCTCTTTTCGCATCTACTAAGCCCCAAGTCCTCATTGGTTATAACTTCGGTGTCAGGGAGGTATTTTTCTTATATAACTCATCAAGAGTGTGGTTGTTGGCACCGCCTCCACCTACTATCAGCCTATCGGGTGTCAACTTACAATGATTCTTTATGGAATAATATATGGTAAAAAGCCGTATAATTAGTGATTGTAGCAAAGCAGGGTCTTCATCTGCCATCGAAAAGCCTTTCACCCTCTTTTATTATCCTATCCAAAAACTTTTGAACCATATCTCTCGCGCCACTTTGTTCTTAGGAGGTGTCTGCTTTATATAGTCATCATTTTTCTATAATGAAGTCCAGCAATTCCTTGTTGGGCTCGCCCTTTTCTGCTAGCCTTCCTCCCTCATCATACTTTAGCTCACCGCCTGTGATACGACTTATACAGCCGTCTATTAGCATATTTCCGGGGCCTGTATCAAAGGCAAAGACTTCGTCAAGGCTGCCACCTTTCTTAAGTATTGTAATGTTGCCGATTCCGCCTATATTTTTGGAGGGCTACATTCCTTTTACTGTCGCTATAGAGGACAAATTCGGTATAAGGCACAAGAGAGTGCGCCTGTTCCTCCGCAGCCACATCCCTCACCCTAAAATCGCTTACAACCACAGTATCAAAGCCTTTCAGCTATAGGAGAGGAATCCCCTATCTGTAAGGTAGAATTGAAGTGCTTACCTAGAAAATCAACCTTTACAGGCTCATGCCATACAGTCTAGTATGACTTCCTACAAAGGCTATTTCTTTTTATCTATTCCGCTTTTTGATAACTTCCTCGCAGGCATCAGCGCTAAGCTCGCCGATTAACATATTCATCCTGCAGACCTCTTCCATGTCGGTAGGTTTTCCGTCTGCAAGGGAGAGGATATGAGCTCTAACTTCTTCGCTAAAGGGAAGTGTGATAAAAGCTTACAAAGGCCTACCTTGGTGCTAAGTCCTGTACCGCTTATTTTTTTACAAGGGCAGCGTCTATGCCGTCTACGCTTGTGCCACTCATAAGCCCGATGGCATATTTAGTTTCATCTGCATTTTTAATGTTAAATATCGTATTTTCCATTTAACTAGCCTCTTAAGAAATCCTTGTAAATGCCTGGAGTTGAATCCTCTATCATGGTTGCCCCACATACCTTTTTATAAAAGTCTACAGGTCCCACTGAGCCAATGATGGCATAGCCGTAGCCCTCTTCCCTAAGAGCCTCAAGTGACCTAAGAAGAAGTGCAGCACCAATGCCTTTTCCCTGCTCGCTATCAAGTACACGGGTAGGTCCAAAGAAGTCTTTGGCAGTAGCATTGTAGCAGGCATAGCCCACTATTTCACTGCCTCTTGTTGCTATGAAGCAGGAGACAGGGCTTTTCCCAAAGCAGCTTTCACATTCCCCTGCGGCATAGTCGCTTGAATATTCGCTAACCCATTTAACTATCCTTCTTAAGTCGGGAGTCATTGCCCTCCTTATTTCCACTCCTGCTTCCTTACATCTCTTGTAGATAGGTGCAGAATCAGGTAAATCATAGAGCTTTACAAGCATATCAGACATATTGTTCCTCCTTGTGTAACATATAGCTTTTAAAAGATAATAATTCTCTCGTGGTAAAGCCACATTCAATTTTGTATACTTCACACACTTGTATCATAAAAATATACTCTTTGCAGAGTGCTTAAAAATGTTTCACTATTTTTTTCCTAAAAATCTCAATCAGTTCTTCTATATCGGTGTTTTTCTTTGGTAAAAAGCTCAGTACCCGTAAGCAAAGTGAAGAAGCTGTGAGTGTTTCCCTTTTCCTTTGGCAGGGAGCTTAAAGTCATCTCCGTATAGCCGCCTTATAGTATATAGTATCCTAAAAGCCTGTTTCTACAGCCCTAAACCCACGATAGTCAGTGATATGAAGCAAAAACTCCCTCACAGAGCTCGCCTTTGTATTTTGAAAAATGTAGGGGTGAAAAATGCAGGAGTAAAAGATGACTGAAGGGAGCTTCAAGTGATTTTAATTCCTTTGCTAGCACCTCTGCCTTTATGAAGGAGAGCCAAACTGTAGGAAGAGCAGGAGTGGTTCCCCGTCCTTCAGAGATATTGGTTCCTTCAAAGCAGGCAAAAGCCCACATAAGTGAGGGCTGTCTCAAAGTTTGGTATATTCGGGCTTGGAGGCATGAAGGTAAGACCTGTCTCAGGGGAAGAGCATATTTCTGTTCAGTTTAATACCTCCAAAGATATGGAGATTGTCTTTAAGCCCTATTTCACTGTCAAACAGCCTTGCAACCTCGCCCACAGTCAGTCCGTATCTTTGTGGGAGGGAGAAACAGCCTACATAGCTAAAATACTCCTCCTTAAGGATATTTCCTTCCACCTTGCCTGATAGAGGATTTACCCTGTCCAAAACGAGGAGGGGAGACCGGCTTTTTACAGTCATTCATCACATTTTTAAGTAGTGAAATATAGGTGTAAAACCTGCTTCCGACATCCTGAATGTCATAGACAATGATATCAAGCCTCTCTATTACTTCTTTAGGAAGATTTTTCTATCTTTCTTGTAGAGGCTGGTTATAGGCAACTCGGTAAAGCCTGTCTGTGCCATCGCTACAACCTCGCCTGCAGGGATATTTCCCCAGATTCCGTGTTCGGTGCAAGAGTGTCTCTATATGGTAGCCAAGCCTCTTAAATACAGAGGTATCCTGCTCTAAGTTTACAGTTACACCGGCAGAGCTTGTTATCAGTCCTATTCGCTTACCTTTTAGTAGCTTATGAGCATCTTCAAGGTGGTCTATTCCATTTAATACTCTCATTTACTCTTTCCTCAGTATATCAGAAATCCGTCCGTAATTAGAGCTTAGAAGCTTCTCAGCCTCGTCCGCCTCCACAGCGCAGAGTATCATAACTATAGCAGTCTTTGCGGAAAAACCACATTTTTCAAGGCAGTTAAGAGCATTCTCTCTATCGGTTCCCGTAGCAGCCATAACTATCATATGCATCTTTCCACCAGCTTGTTATTTGTAGCCTTTACATCCACCATAGAGGTTGCCGTAGACCTTGCCAAGCTTAATCATGGTTTGCGGTTGAGACATGTTTTAATATCATCTTCTGAGCAGTACCGCTTTTTAGCCTTGTTGAGCCTGTTACGACCTCTCCTCCAAGCTTAGGAGCAATGCCTATATCGGCGAGTCTGTCTATCTCGCTGTCCTTAGCGCAGGTTACTGATATTACCTTGGCGCCAAGAGATTTGGCATACTCCATAGCTCCTATGACATAAGGAGTTCTTCCGCTTGCGGCTATTCCTAGAGTATATCCTTAGCTGTAAAAATGTCTCTCCTTTAAGTCTTTGACAGCCAGCTCCTTGCTGTCCTCGGCGTGCTCGACAGCCTTAAACAGAGCATCATTTCCACCTGCCATAAAAGCATCTATAACTGTAGAATCTGCACTGAAGGTGGGAGACATTCCACTGCGTCAAGTATACCCAGTCTTCCTGAAGTACCGCAGCCACAGTAAATGGGTCGTCCACCGCCTCTGATAGCCTCTGTGATGAGGGTCTACAGCTTTAACGATGTTTGGAATTTTCCTTTTCTACGGCTAGAGCAACCTTTGCATCCTCGCCGTTCATAAGCCTATATAATCCCTCGGTACTTTCCTCATCAATGTGCATTGTAAGCGGATTTCTTTGTTCTGTATAGATTTTCATCCAAATTTCATATTATCTTTCATATTCATTATCCCTTCACAGCCCCTACAGTCAATCCTTTTTACAAAGTATTTCTGTAAAAACGGATATATTATAATTATTGGTAAAGTTGAAGTTATAATTACTGCAGTCTTTATAGCTATACCAATGGTGCTCTTGTCCGCAGAGCCTGCTCCGTCACCCACCATAAGGGTTCCGTTTACTATATTTCTAAGTAAGAGCATTACAGGATACTGGTCGCTCTTTAGGTAAATGAGTGAGTTAAACCAGTCATTCCAGAAAAATACTGCATAGTAGAGGGCAATGGTTGCAACTACAGGCTTTGAAAGCGGAATGACTACTCTCTAAAGTATCCCCCAGTAGCCCAGTCCGTCTATAAGTGCAGTCTCTTCAAGCTCGTGTGGGAAGGACTGAAATGAATTGACCATAATTATAAGGTTGAACTGATTGATGGCAAAAGGTAACAGCATGGCAAACCTTGTGCCGGCAAGGTGAAGGGAGCTTACAAGGAGGTAGTTAGGTATCATACCGCCTGTAAAGAACATTGAAAATACCACAAGCTTGATGAAAAACTTATGTCCTCTAAGGTCAACCTTTGAGAGTGGATAAGCAAACATAATGGTCATAAACATAGATATGGAAGTACCAAGGATAGTGTAAAGAAATGTATTTCCATAAGCCCTGAAGAAGTTAGGATATTCAAATATCTGCCTGTAGGCATCTATATTGAAGTCCACAGGGAGTAAGTAAACCTGATTATTAAGTATTGCCTTGGTGCCGGAAAGGGACAGGGCAAGCATATATATGAAAGGTATCACGCAGATAATAACCACCAAGACCATTATTACATAGATGGCAAAGTTAAATACCTTGCTGGTAAAGCTTTGAGGCTTTTTCGATTTTACGATTTCTTTTTCTTTCATCATCTTTCTTCTCTCTTAGTATAAAGAATTTCCGGTAATCTTGCTGCTAAGCTTATTTGCGCCCGACACCAGTACAAGACCGATAATACCGCCAAAAAGACCTATGGCTGTGGCGAGGGAGTAGTTCTGGTTCATAAGACCGGTTCTGTAAACAAGGGTGTCTATGATGTCGCTCACACCTGAGTTGGATGGGGTATACATAAGAAGAATCTTCTCGTATCCAAGGCTTAGTAGCCTTCCTATGTTAAGGATGAGCATAACCATAGTGGTTGGAAGAATGGAATGAATAGTTATATACCATATCTTCTGAAGCTTACACGCACCGTCTATCTCACGCAGCCTCATAGAGGTCACTGCTTATGCCTGTAATGGCAGAGGGTGAGATAATGGCTGTCCAGCGGTATACTGCTAAAGCCTCTGAAATGATGTAAAGAGGTCTAAAGAATGCAGGTTCATTCATAAAATAAATCGGATCCATACCTTGTGATTTAAGTATTTCATTTTAATATACCTGAGCTTGGAAAGTATTTCATTCATTATAGCTATTACTACAACTGTAGAAATAAATCTGAGCATCATAAGAAACTGTCTGCACAAATTTCTTAAAGGTCTTATTAGTAATTTCATTAGCCAGTATTGCGAAAATAATTGGCAATGGAAAGTTAATTACTAAGTTTGTAAGAGAAATGACAAGGGTATTCTTAAATGCCTGCCAAAAGCTTGGATCTTTTAAGAACCTCTGAAAAATACCTTAGAGTCCAGGTGGTTCCAAACATACCTTTACCCGCTGATATCTTCTAAAGGCAAGTACATTGCGCCATAGAGTACATACTTAAATAAAGGTGAAGTAGATAAGTGGGATAAGGAGCATGAGATATAATGCACCATATCTTTTTCAAATATCTTTTTAACGGTGTTTTCCTGATTTCAGCTGAGTTTATTTTCTTTCATACCTGTTATCCTTTTAAAATTGTGGCTGCTTATTTAAGCAGCCACATAAAATAAGATATCCCAATCATTCATCAACCTGCCGCAGACATCCTATTCTGCTTAGTACACTGGGATAAATGATTTGGGGATTAAATTATTTTTAGGTTGTCGTTATACATCTTGCAGTATTCTTCTATTCCGAGATCCTTCATTTTCTTTTACATAAGCATCCCAGTCGCTATCTACGCTCTTTTTGCCTGTGATAAATGCATCTGCCCATACCTCAAACTTGTCAGCAAGAGGAGTGGAGAGTGAAGCGGCATCTTCTGCAGTTACATCATCAAAAAGCAGGAGCAGGTGGTACGGACTGAATCGCATCAGTCATTGCAGCAACTTCTTCGTTTATCTTCTTGAAGTTGTCATCATGCTTTGTAAGCTCTAAGTCAAGAGCCATACCTGCTGGGTTCCGTTTGCGCCACAACCGTAATCAACCTGCATCTGCTTGAAGATGCCGTTAGGAAACCTTCTGTATTTCTTCGTTATAAACTATCTTGTCGCCTTCCATCTTATAGGTAACGCCTTCAACTCCTAAGCACCATACTTTAGCGTTTTCCTCTGAATAGAACATTTCATCAATCTTTCTTACAACCTGCTCGAAGTCAGCTCTCTTGGTTGTGTTGGTTGGGGAACATAGATTCCGCCTACTGTTCTTGAACGAGGCTGTGTGTAGCACCCTAGAAGTCCCTGCAAAGAGGAGCGTACATCTGGAGCTTGAAGCCGTCAATGTTTGATGCTGCTGCAACTCCGCCTATCTGGTCATAATATGCCCAAGAAGCTATTGAAGTTCCGTCTGCGAGGCATTTTGCCCACTTGTCACCATCGATAGGATCTGCCATTTCAGGATCTAAGAGGCCTTCTTTATATAGCTTTGCAAAGAAAGCAAAGTACTCTTTGCACTTGTCATCTATAGCGCCTGTGAAGTATTCCTTCTTGTCATAGTCATAGCTTAAGGTATATGAGCCTGAAGAGCTGTTCTTACCTACGCTTATGCCAAATGAAGGCATGGTAAATCTGTAAAGAACTCTAGGTCCTGCAAGTATGGTAAGAGGATAGGACTTTGGATTCTCTTCCTTATATGCTTTTAGGATCTTGTAGAGGTCATCAAAGGTCTTAGGTGCGGAAAATCCTTTTTTCTCAAGGAAGTCTTCTCTAAGGAGAAGTCCACCGTCATAGAAAGGCTTATCATAAAGGGCAGGCATATAGTAGAGCTTGCCGTCTTTAAGCTTAAGGCGCTCTACATCTTCCTTAAGTCCGAGTTTCTCCACCCAGGCATTGTAATTAGGTGTCCACTCTGAGTAATCACTGATTGGAACTATGGCACCGTTTAATGCCAAAGAGGCATTCTCACCAACGCTTGACTGATAAAGGATAACATCAGGTGCGTTGTCGGCTGTGTTAAGCGCAAGTGAAACCTTGGTCTGATAGTCGGCGATTGGAATAGCCTCTACATTAAGCTTTAACATTGGTGTTCTTCTGAACTGTCTCAAAGGTAAGCCAATCCTTCTTATAAGGCAGGGTAGCGTTATCAGGCATATACATACTGATTTCGATAGGCTTGTCATCTGCCTTTGCTGATGAAGCAGCACTTGAAGCCTTTGATGCGGTGCTTGTAGTGGAAGCTGTGGAAGCCTTGCCTGATGAGCCACTGTTTGTCCCTGTCTTGCTGCCACCGCAGGCGGTAAAGCATTGTAACCGCTGATGCTAAAGGCTATAAAGCCTGCCATCAATCTCTGCGATTTCTTTTTCATAATTTTCCTCCTACGAAAAAAATATTTTTGATTTACAGAATTTAGTGAAATAATATTTCTGCAAGTTGCCAACATAGGTATCATCAATCTTGGTAGATGTCAACTATTATCTTTAAGAAAATAGGAGTAATTTTTAGTGAAAATTTTTAGATTAGTCGTGCTGTAATTGAACTGGAGTTTAGCTTGTATTTTTCTGATATTTGGATAAAAATACCGTAAAAATATTGTATTGAATTCCTTTGAGTTTCATCTCTTGTAATAATATTTCGGATATAAATTAATTTTGATGAAATTTTACTTTATTATTTTACCTGTTTCCTGTATAATGATGTAGATGATAAGTATTTTATCTGCTGTTATAAAGGAGAGCCAAGTAATGGATATGAATGATAAGAACTTCCTTGCCGGACAGGTGATGATGGTAGGATTTAGCGGTGTTGATGAAATCTCAGAGGATTTTATAAGTTTTATAGAAGAATATAAGGTAGGCAATGTCATTCTTTTTAGCGAAAATATATACAGTAAAGAACAGCTAAAAGAGGCTTTGTGGTAAGATTCAAGAGGTTGTAAAGAAGGCTACGGGCTATCCTGCGCTCATTTCCATAGACCAGGAGGGTGGTATGGTGTCAAGGCTGTCTCCTGACTTGCCTTCTGCACGAGGAGCAATGGCGATTGGAAGAACAGGAGAGCCTCACTACGCCTATGAGGCAGGACTTATAACTGCAAAAGAACTGAGGATGTGCGGGGTGAATTTTGACCTTGCACCATCCTGTGATATAAATAACAACAAGCTAAATCCTGTAATAGGAGTCCGCTCTTATGGTGAGGATGCAGATACCGTGTATGCTTTCGCTAAGGAGATGGCAAGGGGGCTAAAAGATGGAGGAGTTATTCCCGCATCAAGCATTTTTCCGAGGCATGAGCGATACTGACAGCGATTCACATCTGATACTGCCTTCAATCAGTAAAAGCCTTGAAGAGCTTGAAAGAGAGGAGATTTTACCTTTTGCAAGACTGATAGAGGATGGAGTTGATTGCGTCATGACCTCCCACATTATATTTAAGGCACTTGATAAGGACTATCCCTGCACTATGTCAAAGGCGGTTCTAACAGGCCTTCTTAGGGAAAAGCTTGGCTTTAGAGGAATAATAGCTACAGACTGCCTTGAAATGGGGGCAATCAAGGAAAACTACGGCTCGGTAGAGGGAGGACTTAAGGCTCTTATGGCAGGGGCTGACCTGCTAACTGTATCTCACGACTATACTGTGGCAAGGGATATACTTGATGCAGTTATAGAAAACGTCGATATGGACAGGCTTAGGGCATCTGCTAAGAAGATAATTTCCTAAAAAGAAAAGTACGGAATCGGCAGTGAGGCGGACATAGAAGAGGAAGAAATATCAAGATTTAGGACTGTATTTAATGAGCTTCGTTTTAAGTGTATAGATGTCCGTAATAAAGCAGAGGGCAAAAGTCTAACGGTAAATAATGATGAGACCATAATCCTGGGCTGTCCGTCTTGCAGAGTTACTCTTGTGTCAGGAAAGCCCCTTGAACTCGACTTTGCTGAGTACCTTGGCAAGAAGCTAAATCTGCCTTTCATAAAGGTACCTCTTGAGCCTGGTAAGGAGGAGAGAGGAGATACTATCAAAGCTTGATAAATACATGGATGTGATAATGGGAAGCTACAATGCACATCTTTTTGCTGCTCAGGCTGACTTTGTAAAGGCACTTGAAGAGAAGGTTTGCAGCAGGGAAGGAGGTGCTCACCCTTGCAGCTCTTCGCAACCCTTACGACCTGGAACTTGTAAGTGATAGGTCAAACAAGGTTGCCCTGTATGAGTATAGTGCGGACATGTTTGACGTATTTGCAAGTTTCCTGAAAGGCGGCGAAAATGAATAGTGACAGCAATCCGTTGTTGAAAATAAAGGCAATATTTAATGACTTTACGCCGGTTGAGCAAAAGGTCGCAGAGTTCATCCTTGAGAATCCTTCCAAGGTACCGGCTATGTCTATAAAGGAACTGGCTGTGGCAAGTAAGTCAAGTGATGCGTCTGTGTTGAGGTTTTGCAAGGCACTAGGATTTTCAGGTTATAGAAACTTCATAGTAGGCCTTACACTTGCAATCGCTGACAATGAAGCGGACACCGGCCTTTATACCGATATAAGGCCTGGAGATTCAGTTAAGAGCGTTGTAAGAAATATATTTAGAAATGAAAGACAGGCACTTACAGATACTGAGAATATACTTAAGACTACAGAAGTAGAAAAGGCTGTTGCCATTCTTGGCTCCAGTGAGGCTGTGCATTTCTTTGGGATAGGAGCCCTCAGGTCTTGTCTGCCCTTGATGCGGTTCAGAAGTTTTAGAAGAATAGGATGGCTCTATGCTCATGCAGACTTTCACGACCAGCTTACGAGTGCAGCCCTGCTTGGTAGTAAGGATGCCTGCGTCCTCTTTACCTACTCAGGTAAAACTAAGGAGATTCAGCTAATACTTAAGCTCTTAAAGGCTCAGAACTGTAAAATCATAGCTGTAACCCAGCTAAGAAAGACCAATCTCTTAAAGGGTGCAGATGTATATCTAAATGTCTTAACAAGAGAGGTGACTATGAGAAGCGGGGCGACAGGCTCACGTATAGCCATGCTTAGTCTCGTAGACATCCTGCTCTCCTGCGTACTTAGTACGGATTATGATAAATACGAAAAAGAAGCTGCTTAAGACCTATGAGGCTACATACAGGGATACAATCATCTCGAAAATGAGATTATGAAACTTAACAGTTAAAAGCTAAGAATAATTGACTAAGCTCCACAGTTTGTGCTAACATACATTGAAATCTCTGTGAGGATTTGCTCTGCAGCAGATATGAGATGAAGCCTGTGCAGCCTGACAAGAAGTCAAATCCTGCAAAGTGGGGTTATTCCTGTGTAATAGGAGATTTTTTTGGCACGACTTGATAGGGTAATTTACTATAAGGGGATGATAAATGGACGAAAAACAAATTCTTTGCGTTAGCAATGCGTATTTACATAAATATTATCTGGGAAGCTCATTTGCAAAGCTTCCTACAGCAATCAAAGAAGAGCTTCAGGTAGCCTGTGTGCTCTTTACGGAAAAAGCAGGAGGAATACTCACACTTTCCTTTGATGATGAGAACTCTACATTCACACTGCAAGCAATGATGATGACTATTCTTATGATGAGATTCACAGCGGTATGCTTCTTAGCAGGTTTCAAAAGGAAAAAGAAGAGTTGCTTACAGGGATTGAAAGGTATTATAATGAGGTTGTTAAAAGGAGAAGTATGAAAGGCTTTAAGATAGGAGATGTTGAACTAAACGGAAGACTGGTGCTAGGGTACCTATGGCGGGGTGACAGACCTCCCCTTTTAGAGTCCTCTGCAAGGAAAACGAGGTAGCACTTACTTATACGGAGATGGTTAGCGCCAAGGGCTTTAAGTATAAGAATAAGAATACAGAAGAACTTATAACGGTAGACGAGAGAGAGCGGCCTACAAGTCTACAGATATTTGGCTCAGATGCGGATATTATGGGAGAGATGGCGGCTGCAGTTAACGACAGGAACTTCGACATACTGGATGTAAATATGGGCTGTCCCGTACCCAAAGGTGGTAAATAACGGAGAGGGCTCGGCTCTTATGGAAAACTCCTGAAAAGATAGCCGAGATTGTTAGGAGTTTAAAGAAAAATTCTAAAAAACCAGTCACAATAAAGATAAGGGCAGGCTTTACGGTAGCCAATAAAAATGCTGTCGAGGTAGCAAAGATAGCAGAAGCGGCAGGAGTTGATGCAATAGCTGTACATGGCCGTACCAGGTCGCAGTACTATAGCGGTAAGGCTGACTGGGAGATAATCAGGGCAGTGAAAGAGGCTGTAAGTATACCGATTATAGGAAATGGTGATGTGGTGACAGAGCTTGATGCAAAAAGGATGCTTGAAGAAACCGGCTGTGACGGTATTATGATAGCAAGGGGAGCAAGGGGCAATCCTTGGATATTTAACAGAATCAATGTTTACCTTGAAAGAGGAGAAGTTCTCCCACCTCCTACGGCGGATGAATTCCTTTCTATGATACTTAGGCAGGCGACCTGGATGATAGAGTACAAGGGGTTATACGGGAGTGAGAGAGATGAGAAAGCATATAGCCTGGTTTACGGCAGGCTATCCTAACTCCACCAAGCTTAGGGGAGAAGTAAACAAGCTTGAAACCTATGAGGACTTACAGAGGCTTATGGAAAATTATGTAGACAGTATTCGCACTTCACAAGCATTTGAAAGGTAAAATATGGTAATCAAAAAAAGTAGAACTTGAGAAAGTAATCGGTGTAACGAGTAAAATCCCTGATATGCCTTATCCCGAGTTTGCATTGCGGGAAATCAAATGTGAGCAAATCATCTTTAATCAACGCACTTATGAACAGAAAAGCCCTTGCCAGAGTGTCTGCTCAGCGGGGAAAAACACAGACGATAAATTATTATAATGTAAATGATAAAATATATCTTGTAGATTTGCCCGGATACGAGTTATACTAAGGTAGCGGTAGAAGTTAAAGCTAAATGGGGTAAGATGGTTGAGAAGTACTTGAGACAGTCTAAAATGCTAAAACATGTTTTTTTATTAATTGATAGTAGACATAAAGCCATCTGATAACGATATAATGATGTATGAATGGATTGTTAGTCAGGGGTGACCCCCATTATAGTTGCGACTAAGACAGATAAGCTTTAAAAGAAGTCAGATAAAAGGGCAGATGGAACTCATTATGAAAACCCTTAACCTGACATCTAAAGAGCAGCTGCTTCCGTTTTTCGTCTGAAACTAAGGTTGGAGTAAATGAACTCTGGGAAATCATTGAAGGATTTATCCAGAACAAGAGAATTGAAAAAGGAGTGCATATACATCATCACTCTTTTGCTCCACTCAGTCACAGATTTTCTCAGCAATATTTTTCAGCAGGGTACCGACATACTAAGGCTTAGCAGATTAGTACGGTACTCATTTATGTTAAGATTTACAATGTAGTCACCGCTTTCCACTGAAGCTTTATAGTTGGCGGTTGCGGAAATGTCGCTTTTGATTGTTTTGAAAATTATCACTTAAGTAGGATTTAATTTCGTTTTTAATGGAATGATTTATATCATTACTAAGCAATTCAAGTGTACGCTTGCCTTCTTCAGTAGACTTAAAAGAGCTGTTCATGGTATTTTCTGATACAATTAGCCCCGTCTCAGAAAGCTCTGAAAGTGCAGTCTGAAGGTTGAAATAAGTCGCATAACCCTTTTGCAGCATAAATTCTGATATTCTTGCATTTGTAAGAGGGTAGTTAGATGAATTCAACATATACAGAATCATAAGTTTATATAGAGTCATAGCATTGCTTGCCATATAATTAAACCTCCTAAGTGTTATTTTAGAAATAAGTGTAGTCTGAACATTTTTCCCTGATAAGCATAGACTTCTCAAGGTTGTTAAAGCTGCTAAAAACATGATAACAGTGGTTTCGGGACTTTTTGTCCAGTTCCTAAATCCCCCACAATCAACAATATTTATTTTAAAGGAGAATTTAAATGGATTATTCAAAAATGAAAATCTTAGAACTTCGTGAATTAGCTAAAAAGTAAAGGTGTAAAAAGTACAACAACGCTTAACAAGGCAGGACTTGTAGCGGCACTTGAAGCACTAGAGAGTGCAGGCACGCAGCCTGTAACGAGGGAGCCTCAAAGAGTGTCTGAGGTAAAAACCCTTTATACCGACAGAAGTACAACTAATACCGGAGTGCAGTATGCTAACCGTCCTCAGATGAGGCAGCCGGAGCATATTCAGCGTAACAACTTCCAGAGCAGACCTAATTATACACAGAATAACAATCAGTATTCTAATCAGTCACAGAATCAGGGACAGTATAATAATCAGGGACAGTATAACAACCAGGGACAGTATAATAATCAGGGACAGTATAATAATCAGGGACAGTATAACAACCAGAACCAGTATAACAACCAGAACCAGTATAATAACCAGGGGCAGTATAGTAACCAGAACCAGTATAATAATCAGTATAACAATCAGGGACAGTATAACAACCAGAGTCAGTATAGCAGTCAGGGGCAGAATAATAACCAGTACAATAATCAGTATAACAATCAGGGACAATCTAACAATCAGAGCCATCAGCCTACCCGCCCTGTTCGTTCTCTCACAAGTGAGGAAGTAAAGCAGAATATGATAGCTGCGGTACATGCAATAACCAGCAATAAGGAGATGGCAGCAAGCATCCAGCATCAGTTCCTGGCACTCGGAACCAACGGCGACATCGCAGGGCTTGATTCAGGTGAGACAAAGACAGGTATCTTAGAGATAATGCCTGAAGGCTTTGGATTTATAAGATGTGACAACTATCTTCCCGGCGAAAATGACGTGTATGTATCTCCTGCTCAGATAAGGAGATTTAACCTTAAGACAGGTGATATCATAGTTGGAAATACCAGGGTGAAGAATAACTCAGAGAAATTTGCAGCCCTTTTCTACATTAGGACTGTTAATGGCAAGTACATCAAGGAATCACTTGAGCGCCCTAAGTTCGAGGATCTTGTGCCTATCTTCCCTAACAGAAGAATCCGCCTTGAAACTCCGAATGACAATGTGATATCTATGCGTATGGTAGACCTTATTGCACCTATAGGCAAGGGACAAAGAGGTATGATAGTATCCCAGCCAAAGGCGGGTAAGACTACCCTTCTTAAGCAGATAGCAAAAGCGGTAACCGAGAACAATCCTGAGATGCACGTTATCATCCTCCTTATCGATGAGCGTCCTGAGGAAGTAACTGACATGAAGGATTCAATATCAGGAGACAAGGTTGAGATTATCTACTCTACCTTTGATGAGGCTCCTGAGAACCATAAGCGTGTGGCTGAAATGGTTATAGAGCGTGCTAAACGTCTTGTAGAGTATAAGAAGGATGTAATAATACTTCTTGATAGTATCACAAGACTGGCAAGGGCTTACAACCTTATAGTATCACCTAGTGGTAGAACACTTTCAGGTGGTCTTGACCCTGCAGCACTTCACATGCCTAAGCGCTTTCTTTGGTGCTGCAAGAAATATGCGTGAGGGAGGAAGCCTTACCATACTTGCTACAGCCCTTGTAGATACAGGAAGCAGGATGGATGACGTGGTATTTGAGGAATTTAAGGGTACAGGTAATATGGAGCTCGTGCTAGATAGAGGACTATCCGAGAAGAGAATCTTCCCTGCTATCGACCTTGCTAAGTCAAGTACCAGAAGAGATGACTTTACTATTTAACCGTAAGGAAGCAGAGGCAAACAATATAATTAAGCGTACTCTATCGTCAAAGACAGTTGAAGATGGTACAGAGAATATACTCAAAGATATTTAGAAATTTAATACCAATGAAGAGGCGGTAAAACTTCATCAATAGGCAGTTTGGGGATATTAAGCTGATTAAATAAAGGACAGCGTGACTTTATGGAGATTAGTAGCAGTAAAGATAATAAAAAGGATTAAGTACATACGAAGTCTTTTTAGAAAAGGGCGGCATAAGGAAGAAGAACCATAGCTTTGTGGTAGAGGGAATAAAGCTGGTAGATGAGCCTTGGAGTATGGGAATGTTCTTGATATCATCGTCTCTGAATCCCTCTATGAAGAGATAGTTTCGGGTGATTTAACAAGGAATGGCATGCTACTGACAATGGAAAACATATAATAAAAGCAGGTAAAAGCAAGGGACTTCGCTTACAGTTGTTTCAGACGCTGTATTTAAGTCAGTGTCTGAAACAATAACCCCTCAAGGGATACTAGCTGAGGTTGAAATGCTGAAAACATAGGACTTTTAGAAGAAAACTTCCTAGAAAATAGCCTATGAAAAACGGGTAAAAATCAAACTTCTTATACTTGAAGACACAGCGGACCGGGGAATCTCGGCACCATAATGCGTACAGCAGAGGCAGCGGGAGTGACTGGAGTAATTATGGGAAAGGGAACGGTAGACATCTTTAACCCTAAGGTAGTACGTTCGACCATGGGCAGCATCTTTAGGCTGCCTTTTGCCTATGTGGATGACTTAAAAGCCGTTATCCTCAGGGCTTAAGAGAGATGGAATAAGCTTCTATGCAACTCACCTAAAGGGCAAGGAGAGCTACAGGGATATCTCATACAGTGATAAAGCAGGGATTCTTATAGGCAATGAGGCGAGAGGGCTAAGTGATGAGATAGCCAATCTCGCTGACACCTATGTAATCATACCTATGCAGGGCAAGGTAGAGTCATTAAATGCAGCTGTGGCAGCAGCCCTTATGATGTATGAAGTATAAAAAACAGTCAAAATACATAAAATTGATAAAATGTAACCAAAATGTAACCGATATTAATTATAATGAAGGTCTAAGCCCCGACAAAATATATTACAAGAAGAAGATAATAGCGTAGTTGCCGTAGATGAAGATAAGGTTCCTGAAGGAGCTGCCAAAAGATAAAAGGATACATCAAAAGAAGCTCCTGTAAATGTTGATGAGGACTCTACCCCTAAAGGAACTGCTAACCTTCCTAAAACAGGTGGAACAGTAGGCGGACTCTTATCAATCCTTGGTATGGGACTCTTAGCCTTAGGACTTGCAGTTAGAAAAAGAAAGTAATAGTTTTAATACTAACCAGATGCTTTGTAAAAACGTGATATCCGCTGTACATTTTAGTGTGTACAGGGTATTTTTCATCCATGTAATTTATTTTAAATTTCAACTTCCATTTGATAATTGAATATTTAAATCAATATTAATCTAATAGAATCAAATTCAAATTGAATAATTAATTTGAGGTGCACAGAAAAGGTAAGTTCCACATTAAGTGTCAAATTTTTAAATTAACCCCAAAACCTTGTTAATGTGGACTTTACTTTTTCAAATAACAAATAATTATATCCATATAATGATATAGTTGACATTATAGGATAAATCATATAAAAATGTTGCTAATAGAAAAAAAGCTAAAAAGTATCGTCTAGATTATATTCAGCGTAAGGAGAATTAATATGAGTACAAGGTTTTGATGATTTTTTTAAATGAACAGCTTAAAGACCCTGGAAATTCGTGGAGAATACGAAGCCCCTGCAACCGAGCACACTATTATCCAGACTATGATTGATGCGAGGCATAAGTCTGGAATCACTCAGAAGGAATTGTCAAAGCGTACTGGCATAGCACAGGGGGATATAAGCAAATTGGAAAATGGAAATGCAAATCCATCTATCAGGACTTTACAGCGTCTTGCAAAAAGGCATGGAATGATTTTAAAGATAGAATTTCTTTCAGAAAAATGCGATCTGACCCTTTAATTGCAATAGTAGTGGTATTATTGATAGTAAATTCGCCATTATATTTTTGCAAAAATATAATTTTACCACCTGATTTTCAACCAAGCTATTTTTCTGATTTTAAAGTTACATTGCTTTATTAATAAATATTGAAGTGTGATATACAGATTAAAAAGGAGGACTAAGTGATGGAATTAGCAAAATCAAAGCTTCATACAGAGGAAGATTACTATAGTTTGCCTGAAAATATTCGTGCTGAGCTGATAGATGGAGTTTTGATATATAATCAGGCTGCTCCATCTAGAAAACATCAGACTATACTTATGGAAGTTGCGGGTACAATCCTAGATTATATTAAGACCAAAGCAGGCTCTTACCATGTATATCCTGCACCATTCGCTGTCAAGCTATGGGAAGATAGGAATACCATAGTTGAACCGGATATTAGTGTTATCTGTGATGAAGATAAACTTACAGATAGAGGCTGCACCGGTGCGCCGGACTGGATTATAGAAATTGTATCCCCCGGTAATCCCGGTAATGACTATGTGCTTAAGCTTAACCTATATGCAGATGCAGGCGTAAGAGAATATTGGATAGTAGATCCTGCCAAATCAAGTGTTTTTGTGTACTTCCTTGAAGAGTCAAATTTTAAGGCTGAAGCCTATACTTTTAATGATAAAAATTAAAGTAAATATTTATGAGGATTTATATATAGATTTTTAAGGGTTTTGCAGGCTAAAACATATATAGGGTTGTTTTTATTATGCAGAAATGATTTAATTATGGAAAAAAGGACTTCTGATTACAGTATATAATCAAAAGTCCTTTTTAGTCTAATGGATTTACTCTTCAGTTATCCTGTTAAAGAGTATTTCCTGCTTTTCCTTATAATGATGTGCCTCTTCAAGCATCATATCCTTAACCTTCATAAGTCTGATCTGAGTACTTCTTTCGTTCTCGTCAAGCTTCATGGTTATCATCTTGATATTAGCCTGTAAGGTAGGTATCATAACGTATTCAAGAGCATTAACACGCCTTCTGGTCTTTTCAATTTCAGCAGCCATAAGTGAGCAGGATTTCTCTACCTCTGCGAGGGTGATGAGATCCTTCTGAATATTTGAAAGAGAGAGAACGGCAGTGTCAAGGTCGCTTGAGGTAAAGGCAAAACCGTATGAGTAGATATCTCCCTCGTCACTGGTTCTTGTCTTTGTTTCAAACTGAGGTATATTAACACTCATTACATTACGGGTGCTTACCTCAACTGTCAGCTCCTGCTTAGGTGCCATAAAGGCAACTCTTACAGTTTCATCTGACATAGTAGAGCGGGCTATAACAAAGTTCTTATTTGCATTCTTAAGGTCTTCTTCAACCTTTTCACGCAGAGCTTTGTTTTTTCTAACAAGGTCAAGGAACTCACGCATCAACTCATCACGCTTGTCCTTTAAGAGCTTATGTCCTCTGGTAGCAGTAATGAGTTTACCTTTAAGTCTCGTAAGCTCCATTCTTGTTGCATTAACAGTTGCCAAATTTTCACCTCCCTTGATAATTGATTGGGTTTTATTCGCACGAAGTCGTTTATGCGGTTACTTCTTATCATAGTATTTATCAAGGTACTCGTCACGAATTCTCTTCAGCTCACTTCTAGGAAGGATTCTGAGGAGATCCCAGCCGATGTTCAAGGTTTCTTCGATGCTTCTGTCTGTTCTAAAGCCCTGTGATACATAGGTAGCTTCAAATTCATCTGCAAACTTAGCATAGAGCTTGTCTATATCTGAAAGAGCTGCCTCACCGAGGATGACCATAAGCTCCTTAGCATCCTTACCACGAGCATAAGCTGAGAAGAGCTGGTTCATGGTATTTGCATGGTCTGCTCTGGTCTTGCCCTCACCGATACCCTTATCCTTAAGACGGGAAAGAGATGGGAGAACGTTGATAGGTGGCTCAATCTTCTTACGATAAAGATCACGGGAAAGAATAATCTGTCCCTCTGTAATATATCCTGTAAGGTCAGGAATTGGATGAGTCTTGTCATCCTCAGGCATGGTAAGAATAGGAATCATTGTGATAGATCCGTTCTTTCCATTCTGACGGCCTGCACGCTCATACATAGTAGCAAGGTCAGTATACATGTAACCAGGATATCCACGACGTCCTGGAACTTCCTTACGAGCTGCTGATATCTCACGAAGAGCATCCGCATAGTTGGTAATATCTGTAAGGATAACAAGTACGTGCATTCCCTTTTCAAAAGCAAGGAACTCAGCTGTGGTAAGTGCCATCTTAGGGGTAGCAATACGCTCTACAGCAGGGTCATTTGCAAGGTTCATAAAGAGAACGGCTCTATCAATAGCTCCTGTCTCCTTGAAGGACTCTACGAAGTAGTTGGACTCTTCAAAGGTGATACCCATAGCGGCAAATACAACCGCGAATGGCTCATCTGTTCCTACAACCTTTGCCTGACGTGCAATCTGTGCAGCAAGCTCAGCGTGTGGAAGACCTGAACCTGAGAATATAGGGAGCTTCTGTCCACGTACAAGTGTATTAAGACCGTCAATAGCGGATACACCAGTCTGAATGAACTCTTCAGGGTAGCTTCTTGCAGCTGGGTTCATAGGAAGACCTGCTACGTCACGTCTTTCCTCAGGAAGGATTTCCGGACCGCCATCGATAGGACGTCCAAGACCGTCAAAGACACGAGAGAGCATATCCTCAGATACACCAATCTCCATGCTTCTTCCAAGGAAACGCACCTTAGAGCTCTCAAGGTTGATACCTGTTGAAGACTCGAAAAGCTGTACGAGAGCATTACCATCGTCTATCTCAAGTACTCTGCACCTACGCCTGCTGCCATCAGCAAGCTCAATTTCACTGAGTTCATCGTATGCGACATCAGTTACGCCGCGTACGAGCATAAGAGGACCGGCAACCTCTTGTATTGTTCTATATTCTTTTGCCATTAGAAGTCTACCTCCTGTACTACATCATCTGCTTCTTTAGCAAGGGCTGCTTCGATTTCCTTAAATCTTTCATCCACCTTGTCCTCAGCAGTATATTTAAAACGACCGATAGGCTCACGAACTTCCATAGCTATAAAGCTTATTGATATTTGCGCCCTTATCAAGAGCCTCAAGACAAATATCATAGAAAGTAAGTATAAGTTTCATAAGCATAAACTGTTTATGAAGAGAAGTATAGGTATCTTCCTCCATAAATGCGTTCTGCTGGAGTAAATCCTCTCTTACAGACCTTGCAACTTCCATCTTAAGACGGTCAGGAGCAGAGAGAGCATCTTCACCAACGAGCTGAACCATTTCCTTAAGAGCTGACTCGTCCTGAAGGATAGCCATTACTCTGTTCTTATAAGGAACCCAGTCCTCACTGATATTTTTAGCAAACCAAGGGTCCATTGAGTTATAAAGAGAATAACTCTCAAGCCAGTTGATTGCAGGGAAGTGACGCTGATAAGCAAGGTTAGCATCAAGTCTCCAGAATACCTTTACGATACGCAGAGTTGCCTGAGTAACCGGCTCAGATATATCACCACCGGCAGGGGAAACCGCACCGATAACAGAAAGGCTTCCTTCTTTATCCTCTTCACCAAGAACCTTTACTCTACCTGCACGCTCATAGAACTGTGCAAGACGAGAACCAAGGTAAGCAGGATAACCCTCTTCACCAGGCATTTCCTCAAGACGTCCTGACATCTCACGAAGAGCCTCTGCCCAACGGGAAGTAGAGTCCGCCATAAGAGCTACTGAGTATCCCATATCTCTGAAGTACTCAGCTATGGTAATGCCTGTATATACACTTGCCTCACGAGCCGCAACCGGCATATCTGAGGTATTTTGCAATAAGAACTGTTCTCTCCATAAGAGAGTGGCCTGTCTTAGGATCGATAAGCTCTGGGAACTCGTTAAGAACGTCTGTCATCTCGTTTCCACGCTCACCGCAACCGATATAAACTACGATGTCAGCCTCTGCCCATTTAGCAAGCTGATGCTGAACTACTGTCTTACCTGAACCAAAAGGTCCCGGAACTGCAGCAACACCACCCTTAGCAATAGGGAAAAGGGTATCAACTATTCTCTGTCCTGTGATAAGCGGCATATCAGGAGAAAGCTTCTGCTTGTAAGGACGCTCCTTACGTACAGGCCATTTCTGCATAAGGCCGACTTCTTTAGTCTCACCGTTTGCAGTCTTTACCTTAGCCACCATATCTGTAATCTTATAGTCACCTTCATTTATCTCAGTGATTTCACCCTCTACGCCCTGTGGAACGAGAATCTTGTGAGATACTACCTGAGTTTCCTGAACTGTTCCGATTATATCACCGTGTGTAACCTTGTCGCCTACCTTCTTAGTAGGTACAAAATGCCACACCTTTTCACGCTTAAGTGCAGGAACTTCAACACCACGGCTGAGGAGGTTTCCTCCTGTTACCTTCATGATATCGTCAAGAGGGCGCTGAATTCCGTCGTAAATACTTCCGATAAGACCAGGTCCTAACTCAACACTCATAGGGTATCCTGTTGACTCAACAGGTGCTCCCGGAGCAAGACCGGAGGTCTCTTCGTAAACCTGTATAGAAGCTTCATCACCGTGCATTTCGATGATTTCTCCTATAAGACGCTGCTCACTTACACGAACAACGTCGAACATATTTGCTCCGCCCATACCTCTAGCTATAACAAGAGGTCCGGCGATTTTTTTGATTGTTCCTGTATTCATTATTATGCTCCTTAGTTATTAAAGATGATATCTGAACCAACTGCCTGTTCCACAGACTTCTTAACTAACTCGATTCCCTTGCCGGTATTACCGGAAACTCCTGGAATGAGTATGATCGCAGGAAGCAGCTCTTCCCTATAATGATCAATCAAGTCGCTTAATTTCTCAGCAAGAGCCTCTGTCATGTAGATGATGGAGTAGTCCTTATCTGCAAGCTCGCGAAGCTTCTTGGCTGCTTCAGCCTGGTCGGTAAAAGGGAAGGTGTCAAAACCAAGAGCACCGAAACCATAGATACTATCTATGTCTCCCATAACTGCTATTCTAGACATATGTTTCCCTTACCCTTTCCCTGAGAGAATCGTCAGAGAGGTTGTTAACCTTGCCTGAGAGTATAATTCTCACAGATTTTATTTCATTTTCCCTTGCAAGTATGTAGGCTGCAAGAGGTCCGATTGAAAACGGATTGTGACGCTGTGGACGAATTTTTGCAATTATCAGATTATCACACCACCGTTCAAATGCTGAAGGGGATTTCTTAATCTCAGGAACTGCATCCAAATAGGCTGTGTGAGAAAGATATTCATAAATTGCATCAAGGCTTTCTGTAGCAGCTTTTGCAAGTCTGTCTACATTTAGAGAATCACAAGGCGCCAATGCCTTTTCAAGGAAGGAGATATCCTTGCCTATCATGCAGGCTCTTATTGCAGTCTTTATGTCTGCTGCTGCCACTGTGAGTTCTCCGTACAATTCAAGTATTTCATTACCTGATTTTTTGCCGGACTCATATATTTTAGTAAGTGCAGCCTTGTCGATAATGATATCGATAAAGCCCACCATCGCCTGTGTGTAGAGTATCAAGGGCTTCCGCTAACCTTCTGCATATCAGACGGAAGCGAAGAAAAATCCCTTTGTCCAAGCGCCTTACGGATGATTTCAGGATCTATAGAGCACTGATCCTTAGCTAAGTAAATGTCATCACGGTCTATCTGTTCAGCGGCAGACTTAACTGCAGCCTTAAGGTTGTGATAATCATTTGCATAGAGAAATACATCGAAGACGTGTGGATCGGAAAACAAGCTCAGAAATTAATTTCCAAGTCTTATCCCTCTCGTTCTTCAGTATGGTGGATAAAGACATCGATTCATCTATGTCCCAACCATGATCCGATAACAGGCGAAGGCATTCATCATAGCTTTTAGCGGCGAGAAGAGATTCGAGAACTGAGCTGGTTAAAAGACGAAGCTCAGCACTGCGGATTCTCGCGACCGCATAAACATATTCTTCTGACATATTACCTCCAGGTTTTTTCATGGTTAAAACAAGAGTTTCTGAATTTTATCCTGTACTGACTCTATATGTGTCTCAAAAAGTGAGGTTATAGAGCAGTTCTGGTCTATACCTTCATAAAGAAGTACAAAACCGCCGTCTATAGGACGGGTTTCTTTAGATACAGTGAGCTTTCCGCCCTTTGCTACTGCGACCGCGTTAAGCTTTGTCTCAAAGTCAGCAGGAAGTCTTGAAAGATCCTTTGCATTGAAGATGATTGTACCTTCCAGCAGGGCTTTACATTCTTTTCTACTAATTTTAATATCTTTTCAAAATATACGCTATCAGGAAGAGCATAGATTAAATTCTTAGCTTCTTCTATTACTTCACCTATCAGTTTTTGCTTTTCCTCAAGAATCAGACGGCGCTTTCTAAGAGCAGCAGCTGATTCAGCAGTGGATTTGCTGGCAGACAGGCGAACAGAAACATCGTGATTTATTTTCGCGACAGCTTCTGCGGCTTCTTTTTCAGCACCGGCGAGTATATCTGAAGCCTCAGCGTTTGCCTTGTCAATGATGGCAGCTACGCTTTTATCGGCATCAGCTTTGATTTCGCTGGTGATTTTTTCTAATCCTGTCATGTTGCCTCCTTGTTATTATTTTTTTACGAAATGCTGACATTACAAGCTGTATGTCATAGGATGTTCTTTCTAGTTTTACTTTGAAAGAACGGCTAAATTTCTAAATTCGTACTTCGAACGGTATTTAGAAGAAGTTCTTCCTCACTTCGTTCGAAAGAACGACTACTTTTCTAAACTCATACTTCGTATTCGTTAAGAAAAGTATGTCTAGAAATTCATTCCGTTAACACCGATGAGTGCAAGGAAGGAAACAAGAAGTGCTAAGATCGCATAAGTCTCAACCATTGAAGGGAAGATCATTGACTTACCGAACTGGTCAGGGCGCTTTGCTGCAAGTGCGATAGAAGCAACAGCAGCCTTAGCCTGGAATACAGCTGATACATAGCCTGCGATAGCTATAGGCATACAAGCTGCAAAATAAGCAAGACCCTTAACAAGTGAAATCTCCTGAACATTACCACCGATTACTCCAAGGTTAAGGAGTGCGATGAAGGCAATGAGAAGACCGTAAATACCCTGTACCAGGAAGAAGCTGTAATACAAGAACACGGCCGAACTGGCTAGGATCATCAGTAACAACACCTGCTGCAGCCTGACCTGCAATACCAACACCCTTAGCTGAACCGGCACCTGCAACACCTGCTGCTAGTGCAGCACCAAGAACTACAAAGAAAAGACCTAAACCCTGACATAAAAATTACTCCAAATTTTAATTAGTTTGTTTTTATTTTTCTTTAACTACAAAAATATTTTTGTGTTTTTCGGTGAAAGGTACAATTCCTTTCCGCCACCGTTATAGAACTTACCAAGAACTCAACGTATTCAAGACGGTTGGTATGCACGTAAGCACCAAGCGCATTGATAAGAATGTTGATGGTATGTCCTACGATAAATATTACTATGAAGAATATAAGTCCAAATAAGCTTCCGCCCGGCATAACTGCAATTGTGTTAAATACCTGAGAAATAACACCTGTTGCAAGACCGAGAGCAAGAAGTCTTGAGTAGGAGAGTACATCACTTAAATATCCGCTTATGCCATAAAGTGCATAAAGACCTTTAAGAAGCCTCTTAAGAGGATTGGTTGACTCTCTGCCTCCCATTACGAGTATTCCCAACGCTCCGGCTATTGCGCATACTGTGAAGAGTGTGACAACTGCCTGTGGGAAGTTAATGCTGAACTTGAACATATTCTGAATCATTTCTGTAGTAAGTAACAGTCCTAAGAGACCGCCAAAGAAAAGATACCAGCATATAACGTCAAATACAGCTTCAATTATCTTACCCTGTTTCAAGTAGGTATAAAGTGCAATTCCGAGTCCAAAGAGAAGATGGACTATACCGATAATGAATGCTATACCAAGTAAGGTTACCGGATCCTTAATAGGATCAAGTAAATAAGGTAACCTAACCTCTTTTCCTAAGAAAGTACCTGTAAATTTAGGTATTGCATCTCCGAAGAAACTTCCGAAGATAAAGCCCCAAATCGTTGTACCTATACCACAACCTAAGAACATCTGCATCATTCTCTTTGTTCCTTCTTCAAGTCTGCCCTTGAATTTAGTTAGTACAAAGAGAGTAGCAAATACCATTATGAGACCATAAGCGGCGTCTGAAAGCATAAGACCGTAAAGTCCATAATAGAATAAAGAAGCAATGAAGGTTGGATCAACCTCGCCCTTTCCGGGAAGTGCATAACCAGCAACAACTCCCTCAATAGGGGAAGCATAAGCGTTGTTTGATAATTTAACAGGTACATCCTCATCGTCAGAAGGATTGCTGTATTCAACAACACAGTCAAACTTAGAAGTGATGGCACTATCAAGAGTTTTGACCTCTCTTTCCGGTATATAACCGGTGATGCAAAATACTCTCTTAGACTGGAAAAGTCCGCCGATAACGCCGTATTTGTCGGCTCTCATTGTGAAGTAGTCGACCATGAAAGTAATTTCACTTCTTCTTGATGCAAGCTCTACAATTTTGTTTGTAGAAGCCTTAATGATTTCTTCCTGTTTTGCCAGATCCTTGGCAATACTCTTTTCCTGCTCCGCAGGAACCACACCGGGAAGAGCGGGTCTTGCAAAGCTTAAGGAGCGCAGGGCATCCTCTGTTTCCTTTGCATCGGTGTTGTGACAGATAATGAGGACACAGGTTTGTTCCTCGTTACTGCTAATGATGGAGATATCTACTTTCTGTACATTTGGCGCCTTTTCGGCAAACGCAAGCTGCAAAGAGCTTTGGTCATAAGCAGCAGGAAATGTTCCGATGAATGCTCTGGTATGCTTAGTACCTTTGTAATCAAGCGGAAGTTCAAATCCAAGCCACGGAGCAAGAGTTTCTCTTTGATTTAGAAGCTTCGGTATCTCGGCTTCGGCTTCGGCCTTGCTCTTGTTAAGGCTGTTCAGCTCGTAGACCACATCCATAATCTCGTCACGCTTAGTTACAAGTGCCTCATAGTCAGAACAGCTCATCTTGTCTCTGCCTGCAAATGAATCCATCATTCCGGATTTTACAGGTGCTTCTCTGTCAAGGACTGATAACGCCTGAGTAGCAAGAATTGCATTTTTCTCAAATGTAGTCTTGGCAGAGGATGTATCAGTTTGCTTAAAGAAGGTGTCTGCTTCGCCGTCTTTGCCGGTAAAGATTTCTTTGCCTGCATCTGTATTTATCTGGATTACGCCAAGTCTTTGAAGGCTCTCGAGAATTCTCTTTCTATCCTTTTTAAGGGCAGCTATGAACACGCGTTTCATAGGTAGTACGGACATGTTTTAACTCCTCCTTTCTTGTTATTTTTTAATGCCTTTAGCAGATGTATACCGGAGAAATTAGAATAACATCTCAGTAACATTTCTGCCACTTCCCGTTTCTTGCTTTCTGCCTTAGCACGAAGTGCCTTAACTTCTTCAGAGCTTTCGCCCTCTGCCTTTTGCAGGTAGCTTTCGTTAGCTTTGCTTAGCTCAGCAAGCTTAGCTTCTGCGTCAGCTATAGCAGAGAAATCTTTGCGGAAACAACTTCTTTTTGCTTCGGAGTGGGCCTTTGAAATAATTTCAGCAGCCTTTTCCTTCGCCTCACGTTCGCTGGATTCGGCCTGTTTTTCGGCCTCGCGAATAACGCTGATTGAATCAGTTGACAATAATCATCACCGCCTCTCGGGTATTATAGTATAGGATTTTTCTATCAAAAAAACCTATCTTATATTTTATCGCAATACTTAGGTATAGTCAATCGAGATTAGTGATTTTGTTCAAATATTTCGCTCGAAAATATTAAAAATATCTAAATCATTCTCGAATTTAATTTTTACAATAACTATCCAAAATATTGTGATATCAACACATTATATTATTTTTGTGACGGAGGAGGGCTTAAAAGTTAATTTAAGCTAACCGCAGGCACGTATATTATATCGGCATGAATCATAAAAATAATAATATTGTCAGAATAAATTCTTTTAAATCTGCTTGTATATATTTTAAACTTAGGTTATCATTCCTAAGTGCCATAGCTAATATGACAGATAAGAAAGTATATGAAAGAAAATCCATGTTAAAAATGAAAAACAAATCACTTGAGGAGGAAAAATATGGTAAAAGCACATAGTATTATGGAAACTAAAGGAAGACCTAAGCACGGAAGAGAAGGCTAAGGTAAAAAGAGAAATTAAAGAAGGCCTTGAGGGGCTTAAAGAGAAAATAAAAGAGCTAGTTGAAATTAAGGTAAATATAGATGGTTTGGAAGGCTCTACAGTTGATGTGATGCTTGATACGGTATTTGAAAGTGAAGATGCACTTAAAACCTATGCATCTCATCCTGACCATGTAGCCGTGGGTATGGCGAAAATAAAGCCATATATGGCTGAGCGAATCTGCTATGATTATGAATTCTAAATGTAAGTGCCAAATATAAAGGGTTTAGTTAGTGTGGGCATTTGAAGTCCTTTAGTGACAGGGACTAAGATAATGCTAATAAAATGAGAGAGAGGAAATTTGCAAATGCCGGAAAAAGGTTCAAGAGAAAGGCTTGAGAGCAGGCTTGGTTTCATACTTATTAGCGCGGGCTGTGCAATCGGTATCGGAAATGTGTGGAAGTTCCCTTATCTTGCAGGGCAGAACGGAGGAGGAATATTTGTACTGATTTACTTATTCTTCCTTGCCATTTTAGGAATACCTGTTATGACAATGGAATTCTCAATGGGAAGGGCGAGCAGGAAGAGCCCTATCCATCTTTATCAGAGAATAGCGCCAGAGGGCAGTAAATGGAACCTGCACGGCATTGTATGTATGGCAGGTAACTATATACTTATGATGTTCTACACCACAGTTGCGGGCTGGATGATTAAGTATTTTGTGTCAATGGCAAGAGGCGATTTTGAAGGACTTGATAAAGACGGAGTAGCAGGACTCTTTGGAGGCATGCTTAGCTCTCCTTCCATACAGGTAGGCTATATGGCTGTTGTAGTAATAGTCGGCTTCTTCATCAACTCATTGGGGCTTCAAAAGGGACTTGAGAAGGTGAGTAAATGGATGATGTCTAGTCTTCTTATCATAATGGTAATTCTTGCCCTAAACAGTATCCTTATGAAGGGAAGCATAGAAGGGCTTAGCTTCTACCTATTACCAAATGTGGCTAAGGTGAGTGAAATCGGTTGGCCAAAGGTTATAGTATCAGCTATGAATCAGGCATTTTTCACCCTAAGTATAGGAATAGGCTCGATGGCTATATTTGGCAGCTACATAGGTAATGAGAGAAGCCTTATGGGTGAGTCTGTTCACATTGCGGTACTGGATACCTTTGTGGCAATTGTATCGGGACTTATTATCTTCCCTGCCTGCTTCACCTATGGGGTACAGCCTGACAGCGGTCCAAGCCTCATCTTCATAACTCTTCCAAATATATTTAACAATATGCCTCTTGGCAGGGTATGGGGCAGTCTTTTCTTTGTATTTATGAGCTTTGCAGCCTTTTTCTACAGTGCTTGCGGTATTTGAAACCATTCTTGCCTGCACTATGGATATTACAGGTTGGAGTAGAAAGAAGTCCAGCATAGTAAACTGTATTGTGGTTCTTATACTTTCGCTTCCTTGTGCACTGGGCTTTAATGTACTTAGCTTTATAGAGCCTTTAGGTAAGGGAACAGGCTTCTTAGATCTTGAAGACTTCCTTGTAAGCAACCTTATCCTCCCTATTGGTTCATTTATATTTGTTATATTCTGCATCAGTAAGAGAGGCTGGGGATGGGATAACTTCGTTAAGGAAGCGAACAAGGGCAAGGGGCTTAAGGTTCAGTCCTGGATGAGAGGCTATATGACCTATGTCCTTCCTATAATAGTTATGGCACTTATTTTACTTGGATTATTTTATAAGGGGATAAAAGAGAGCAGGCACTGAATAAAGGTGCCTGCTTTTTGAGTAGCTGCTAGCTGCGCACGTTTCTAAAAAAATGCAAAAAAATATAATGTTCACAATATTTCAAACAATCAATGACAAAAAAATAATAGAATCTGATACAATGCTTAGTGATGACTAACTCATATCAAAAACAGTAGGTTAAGGAGATGAAAATATGAATAACGAAAGATGAAAAATCATTTAAAAATGCAGATATGGATAAATTAGCGGCAGTACTTGAAATTAAAAAAGCCTATAATGACGGAAAGTACAACCTTGAAGAAGCGAGGAAATTGCTTAAAGAGAAGGTGACAACTCTTACCCCTGAAGAGATTGCGCTTGCTGAACAGGAGCTTACAGAGGAGGAAGATGATGAATGCCGTAAAGAAGACATACAAAAAATGATGGAGCTTTTTGATGGCATACTTGTTACAGGGCGTCCTAAATTAGATGAATCTCATCCTATTCTCAGGTATTTTGAGGAAAATGATGAAATGAGAAAGCTTCTTAGGTCAGTTGAAGATTTAGTTCAGTACCCTGTTATTAAGAACCAGTGGTTTGAACTTTATGATAAACTCAAAGAATTCCGTATTCATCTGTCAAGAAAACAGAATCAGCTATATCCGGTGCTTGAGAAAAAGGGTTTTACCAGGCCTACAACTACAATGTGGACTCTTGATGATTTTATAAGAGATGAAATATCGGAGTTCAGGGCCTTGCTTGAGGAGGGAAAAGAAGACGAATTTATAGATAAACAGACCACCTTAGTATATGACGTGGAAGACCTTATGAGCAAGGAAGAGACCATTCTTTATCCAACCTCTCTTAAGCTTATCAATCAGGAAGAATTTGAGGATATGAAATCCGGAGATCTTGAAATAGGCTTTGCCTTTGGAGTGGGCGGCAACAAAGAGGAAGTAAAAGAAGCCGGCAGTAAAGATGTTTCAGGCAAAGCAGTAAATGAGGGATTTATCAGTGAACTTGCAGGCCTTCTTGGGAAATATGGCTTTGCTTCGGGAAATGATGAGGAACTTGATGTAACTACCGGTAAATTAACGCTTAATCAGATAAACATGATATTCCAAAATCTTCCTCTTGATATATCTTTTGTAGATGAGAATGAAATAGTGAAGTTTTATTCGGATACAGACCATAGGATTTTCCCAAGAAGTAAGAACGTGATAGGCAGAGATGTGAAGAACTGTCATCCAAGAAAAAGTGTGCATATAGTAGAAGAGATTGTAGAGAAGTTCAGAAACGGAGAGCAGGATCATGCCGATTTCTGGATAAATAAGCCCGGAGTGTTTATCTACATATATTATGCGGCAGTCAGAGATGAAGAGGGCAACTTCAAGGGAGTGCTCGAGGTTATGCAGGATTGTACAAGAATCAGAAATCTTCAGGGGTCAAGAACTTTACTTACCTGGGATGGCGGACTTAAGGGAGATGCTACAGGAAGTGATGAGGAAGCATGGGTGGCAGATGTTGAGAAAGCTGATGAAAAAGACAGATGAAACTGTAAGCGGGGAAGGGAAAATAGAAGTAACTCCGGATACAAAGCTTATAGACTTGTTAGCATTTTGTCCACAGCTTAAAGAGGAGCTTCCTAAGATAAACTCTAAGTTTAAAATGTTAAATTCTCCGATTGGGAGAGTTATGATACCGAAAGCAACAGTGAGGATAATGAGCGAGCGTTCGGAGATGGATTTGGATGAGCTTATTAAAGCTATAAATGAAGTACTTGAAAAAAATAAAAACCAATAGAAACTCCCCAACTTATCAAATATAAGAACGGATAAGGCTGGGATTTGAGAACTCGTTAAAGAAGCGGGCAAAGGAAAGGGCTTAAGGTTCAGTCCTGGGTGAGAGGTTATATGACCTATATCCTTCCGGTAATAGTTATGGCATTTATTTTACTTGGATTATTTTATAAGGGATAAAAACAAAGCAGGCACCGAATAAAAGGCGCCTGCTCTTTTTGAAAGATGAAGCATTTCTGCCTCCTTTTGGTACAGGGGATGAGGGAATCGAACCCCGCTAAAAGGTTTTGGAGACCCTTTGTCATACCATTTGACCAATCCCTAAGTCAACGTATCAATTATAAACACATATATAAGAAATGTCAAGAGGGAAAATTTTCCGCATAGACTAAGCCTGTGAAGGGGAATTGGAGCCTGCTATCTGCTCATTTTCTATAGATTTATCGGATAACGATATTTGTTCTTAGGCTACACTGCATATTATACGATATACAGGAAATATCGCAATGTCTCCTGTAGTCTTATTACAATAGTCTAAGGATATTTCTTGAGTAATTGAGGATAACTTTGTTGACAACCCAGATGTTTTACAATACTATTGAAATGAACTTTATTCGGAGGTGATAAGTCATGATTTTGGATAAGATAAGAATAACTGCCCTGCTTTGCCTGACCTTGTTTTTAACATCCTGTGGAGGCAGCTCAGCTAATTCATATTATAAAACTGGCAATAAATTTATGGAGAAGCAGCAGTATGAAGATGCTTTAGAAGCATACGAGGAGGCTATAGGGAAGAGTTCTGATAGGGCTGAATTCTATATAGCTGCAGGCTTTGCTGACATAGGTCTTGAAGAGTACGAGGCTGCCATCAATTACTTTGACAAGGGGTATTCACCAAAAGACAACCAAATAGTGAGGGAGAATAATAAATCCCTGCACAGAGGTAAGGGAATAGCGTATCTTAAGTTAGGAAAGTATAATGAAGCCCTTGCACAGTTTGCCAGTGCAGCAGCAATCAAAGAAGCTTCTTCACTTGATAATGACATCAAAAAATACATTGCACCCTACAGATATAAAGCTTGGTGAGTATCAGGCTGCTGCGGATATATACGAAGAGATGTTAAATGTGAAAAAGCCTGATGTGAGCTTGTATTGCCAGCTTGCAGAGGTCTATGCCACAATGGGAGATGCTGTCAAAGCAGTGACAAACTATGATTATGCGATTGAGAGAGATGCATCTAACTTCAGTGCGTATTTTGGAAAATATGAAGTCCTTGTTGCAAAGGGAGAAAATGAAAAGGCTGCAGAAGTGCTTAACAGGGCAGAGGCATCAAGATAACTGATGCCCAAAAGTGGCTACAATGCGGGCATTTTAGAGTATTTGAGGGGCAATAATGACAAGGCAAAAGAATATATAAATACAGCCTATACAAAGGGAATACTCGAAAGCTCTTATTATCTGGCAAAAATTGCGATGGATGAGGGAGACTACCAAGGAGCAAGGGAGCTATTTGAAAAATATGCTGAAGATAAGGGCAGGGTGACTCTTTCGGGCTGGTATGACAGCATAGTGACTGTCTTATGAAAGAAGAAAAATATCAGGAAGCCTTAGCCTGTGTAGCAAAAGGCTTGGCTCTAGAGGATATATCAGCGATGAAGCAGCTTATGCAAAAGAAGGTAGTGCTTAATGAAAAACTGACTGATTATAACAAGGCTTATGAAGCAGCCTTAGAGTATGGCAAGCTTTATCCTGAAGACAAGGAAATGGCACGTGAAATCATCTTTCTTTCAACAAGGAAGTCAAATTAGGAGAATATATGATACAAACCTCAGAAATAAAAGAAAAATTCATCCTTGTAGGTGTAGAAACCGGCAAGGACAGAATGGAAGAAAGCCTTACAGAGCTTGAAGAACTGCTTGAAACAGCAGGTGGAGAGACAGTCGGCAGGGTGATACAGAATCTTGAGTCCATCAACAAGGCTACTTATGTAGGAAAGGGAAAGGTGGAAGAGATAAGGGAACTTGCAGAGGAGCTTGGCGCAGACGGGATAGTCTGCGATGATGAGCTCTCGCCTGCGCAGCTATCCAACCTAAAAGATGAACTGGACATAAAGGTGCTTGATAGAACTCTGGTTATCCTTGATATATTTGCGGCTCACGCTCAGACCAGTGAGGGTAAGCTTCAGGTAGAGCTTGCTCAGTTAAAGTACCGCTCCTCAAGGCTTACAGGACTAGGGAAGAACCTTTCAAGACTTGGAGGAGGTATAGGTACCAGAGGTCCCGGTGAATCAAAGCTTGAGTCTGACAGGAGAGCGATAAGAGAGAGGGTAAGCCAGCTAAGAAGTGAGATAGAAAAGGTTGAAAGCTCAAGAGAAACACTTAGAAAACACAGGATGTCGGACGGAATACCTGTGATAGCCATTGTAGGGCTATACCAATGCAGGGAAATCAACCTTTCTTAACAAGATTACAGATGCAGGCATACTTGCGGAAGACAAGCTCTTTGCAACCCTTGACCCTACCACCAGAAGCCTCAAAATCCCTGATGGAGAGGAGGTATTATTTACCGATACTGTAGGCTTCATCAGCAAACTTCCTCACAATCTGGTGGATGCCTTTAAGAGTACACTTGAAGAAGCGAAATATGCAGACCTGATTCTCCATGTGGCTGATGCTTCAAATCCTGAGGTGGACGAGCAGATGAAGGTGGTATACAGGACTCTTGAAGAACTAAAGGTGACAGGAAAGCCTGTTGTTACATTCTTAAACAAGCAGGATAAGCTTGAAGAAGAAAGGATAATAAAGGATATAAAGGCCGATGCAGTGGTAAAGGGCTCAGCTAAGACAGGAGAAGGGATAGATGAGCTTTTAAGTAAGATTACGGAGATTCTAAGGGAAGGCAAGGTGCTTATTGATACAGTTCTTTCCTATGCAGATACCTCCAAAATATCTGTAATCAGAAAGAAAGGCCAGCTCTTATCAGAGAAATATGAGGGAGAGGGCATAAAGTCAAGGCCTATGTACCTAAGGCTGTGGCTGGTCAGCTGGGACTATTATAGGAAACTCAGATAGTGGTTTAGCTGCCATTTAACCACTACAGAACTTAGAAAAAGCAAGGTTATTTTTCCAGGTTATATTAACTATAACAAATCATAAGTTTTGTTGACAGTGGTAAGATGCGGTGCTAGACTGTGAAACAGATAAAATTCTATCCACAGCTCATATCATTTTTGCAGAAAAGACTATGCAGAGCTTACAGGCAAGTGACTGCATAGTAGATAAAACTGCAAAAACAGGACGGTTTCTGTGTAAAATCACATAATATTCGGAGGGAAATATGGAAAAAGGCAAAATTTAGACTGGGACTAATATCGGCTTTGGCTATATGAAAACAGATAATAGATATGTATCAAACTATAAAACGGATCTTTGGGACGAGGGAGAGCTTACTTCTGATGACCAGATAGTGATGAGTGAATGTGCAGGAGTGCTTCAGTATGCGCAGACCTGCTTTGAGGGGCTGAAAGCTTATACCACAGAGGATGGCAGGATAGTTACCTTTTAGGCCTGACTTAAATGGTGAAAAGATTTGAGGCATCCTGCAAGAGAATGAAATCCTAGTATTTACCAAGGATAGATTTGTAGATGCTGTGTTAAAAACAGTTAAAGGCAAATGAAGCATATGTTCCTCCTATATGGTAGTAACACTTCTTATGTAAGGCCCTATGCCTTTGGAATCAGCCCTGTCATCGGAGTAAAGCCAGCGGATGAATATCAGTTCAGAGTATTTACTACACCTGTGGCCCTTACTTTTTAAGGGTGGTACAAAGGGAATATCTATTAAGGTAAGTGATTTTGACAGAGCCGCTCCTAGAGGAACAGGTGACATCAAAGCAGGACTTAACTATGCAATGAGCCTTCATCCTATTGTAGTAGCACACAATGAAGGCTATGCAGAAAAATATGTACCTGGATGCAGCAACAAGGACAAAGGTGGAGGAGACCGGAGGTGCTAACTTCCTCTTTGTAATAAAGGATGGAACTGTGGTTACACCTAAGTCAAGCACAATTCTTCCGTCCATCACAAGGCGTTCCCTTATCTATGTTGCAGAGCATATGCTTGGTATAAAAGTAGAGGAAAGAGAAGTGCACTTCAGCGAGGTTAGTGACTTTGTAGAATGCGGTCTTTGTGGAACAGCTGCGGTTATCAAGCCCTGTTGCAAGGAGTTGTGGATCACGGCAGAGAGATAGCTTTTCTAAGTACGGTGCAGAAGAGATGGGGTACTATTAGCAGAATCTATGATACCCTAACAGGCATCCAGCTTGGAAGAATACCGGCTCCTGAGGGATGGATATATGAGATAAAATGATATACTGTTGAGAGCCAGATATATAGTGAAGGCAATCTAAGACCTTGCCATGTTTATTAGCTAAGGTTAAATGTTACAAGTCTCAATGCCACTTGGATCTGTATAATAATACCATAAGTAAATGAAGAGTTGATGAAAACGTTAACGAAAAAGATACCTATGTCAGGATGTGGTATCTTTTTATTATACTGAGCGTACTATAAGTTTCAATCCTGATTTTTGCCACTATACTTAGATGCTCTGTTATTACATAGTGATAGTTATATCGAAAAAGATCCTGATCTATTCTTTGATAATATTTTGACAATTATATAATTATTGCAACAAAAATATGAAAAAGATTAATAGAAATACATAATTGACAGTAAAAATACTTTTAAGAGTATTATTATACCAAGCATAGCTTTGAATTTGTGAAGCGATTAACAAAACGTGTAAGGAGGATGTATATGAGTATTAAAAATGTAGTAGTTGCAGGCGGTGGAGTACTCGGAAGCCAAATTGCTTTTCAGACGGCATACAGAGGATTTAACGTAACCTTATGGCTTAGAAGTGCTGAGTCAATCAGAAAGAACCAAGCCAAAGATTGAGCGCTTGCGTAGTATTTATCTTGCGGAGCTTGAAGCAGCAAAGGCTAAAGCAGGCGTAAAAGGAGCAATGGTTTCAAGAGGACTGATTCCTGATATTGAAAATGCTACCGCAGAGAGTATAGAAGAGTTAAAGAATAAGGTGGAAGAGGCTTATAAGAACCTGAAGTATGAAACTGACTTGGCAAAAAGCAGTGAAAGAATTGCGACTTAGTTATTGAATCGATGGCTGAAAATCCTGAGGCAAAGGTTGATTTCTATACCAAGTTAAATGCAGTACTTGAGGATAAAACGATTGTTGCTACCAACTCATCAACAATGATTCCAAGCCAGTTTAGGCACTGCTTTACCAAACCTGAAAAGTATCTTGCCATTCATTTTGCAAACAATATATGGAAGAGCAATACTGCGGAGATTATGGGACATGACGGAACCGATAAGGCAGCTTACGATGAGGTAGCTAAATTTGCAGAGGACATAGCAATGGTTCCACTTAAACTCCAGAAAGAGCAGCCGGGTATATACTTAACTCTGATGCTGGTTCCTTTCCTTAAGTCAGGCGAGATGCTTTTAGCTAAGGAAGTAGCTGATCCTGCTACCATAGACCTCACCTGGAGGCTCGGCACAGGTTCTCCTCTAGGACCTTTCCAGATATTAGACATTGTAGGACTTACTACTGCGTACAATATAAACATGATGGATCCGCTTGCTACTTCAGACCCTGATTCTATTCCTGCCAAGATAGGGAGTTATCCTTAAGAAATACATAGATGAGGGTAAGACCGGGTATAAATGCAGGAGAGGGCTTCTACAAGTATAAAGTAGGGATGTCAGATACTTTTTTTAATCAATATTGCACGTTGATCATCAAATCATTTTTGACATCCCACTATAATTTAATAAACCAGATACCATGTCAATGATGTGGGTATCTTTTTTAAAATCGAACAATCAGTAAAACTAAAGTTTGAAAGAAATATTTATAATTCAGAGTGATTTAACATTGTATCAAATACAATTTAATATCAAATACTAAAAATAATAACGTAATATGATTCTGCATGAATTCTAATCTGTTTTATAAATAAAACATGTTAAAAATAAAAATTGCACAAAACTCTATTCAAAAACTGAATAATGTTGTATAATTCCATCTAAGAATATGAAAACATGTGGAACACAGGAAGGCATAGGTAAGAAATGGCAAGCATTAGAGATGTGGCTGTCAGAGCCGGGGTAGGTATTGGCACTGTGTCTAGGACATTGAATAACAGCGGATATGTATCCGAGGAAACAAGGCTTAGGATAATGAAAGCTGTTGAAGAAATAGGGTATAAACCTAGTGCGATAGCAACCAATATGGTAAAGAAGCGTACCGGTATCATTGGAGTCATGGTTCCTAACCAGGAACATCCATTTTTTGCAAAAATAATGAAGCACATGGAAATTGAGCTTTATAAACAAGGCTATAAATGCCTTATATGCAATACCCTCGATATAGTAAACAGGCAGAAGTCATTCATTGATATGCTTGATAGCAGGGCGGTAGACGGTATTATTTCCTGTGTAGATGAATTGCCGGATTTTAGCAATCATTCAAGAGGCGCCATAGTTAGCTTTGATAGGAACTCAGAGGCCGGAGTTCCCATAGTTAGGTCAGAGCACGAAATGGGAGGAAGACTTGTGGCTGAGCTTTTCATAAAGAAAGGTTGCAAGAGAGTGTGCCAGTTCACGGCCGGTCTCGATAAAAAAAGAACAGCCAATATAAGGCATGAAGTAATGAAAGAGGTCTTGGAGGAAGCGGGGGTGGAGGTTATCTCCATTATAACAGCCTGGGATGCACTTAGCTATAGCTATAACAAAGATATGGTGCACCAATACTGGGATATTATCGAGAATGTTGACGGGATAATGACAACAGATATAGGAGCGCTTAGCTGTCTTTCTGTTGCACAGCAAAAGGGACTTAGTATTCCTGATGATTTATGCATTGTGGCCTATGACGGGACTGAAATCACCGAACTGTCATATCCTGAGCTTACGGTTGTACAGCAGGGATTGTGCAGAGATAGCTAGAAAATGTGTGAGAGCAAGTATTAAAAGATGGTTGATGGGGAGAAAGTGCCTGAGCTCGAACTTATACCTGTCAAACTAATAGAACGCGGAACAACATAATCCGTTCCACGTATTTCCATATAAAGACAAGAGTCAACTCCTTGTCTATACCAAATAAATTGTATAAATGATATAAAAATTAAAACAATGCACACAATTAATAGATGAACAATAAATATAATTAATGGATTAATGGAAAAATAATAAAAACATATTGACATTTTTGGGTATTTTTGACTATGATAAAATTATGAAAAAGGTTTCCACAACAAAGAAAAGGAGAGGGAATGGAAAAAGTCCAGAAGAAGCTTCTAATTCTGTTAAAAAGACGTAAGACCTCAAAAGAGAAAGCATGACTTCAAAAATGTACTGAAAAGCTTATGGCAATTGTACATATTGCTGCTTCCTGCTTTGATATGGGCGGTAGTATTTGCCTATTATCCTATGTATGGACTTGTAGTGCTAAGGAATATAAGGAAGACTGAGGAATTGTTGGTAGCTCTTGGGCTAATCCGATTTTCAAATATTTTACACAGTTTTTAGTACCTCAATAGCGGTGAACGCTATAAAGAACACAGTACTTATAAGTTTGGAAAGTCTTATGATTGCCTTTCCTATACCTATTATATTTGCACTTCTTTTAAACCAGATTCAGAGAGATAAGGTTAAAAAGACCATACAGACAATCAGCTACGCACCTTACTTTATGTCAAACGTAGTTATTGTAAGTATTATAACTGTATTCTTTTCTGCAAATGGAGTAGTAAATAATCTTATCAAGAGTGCAGGAGGTAAGGAAACTTTATTTACATCACTCCCTGAATGGTTCAGGACACTCTTTATAGGCTCAAATATATGGCAGACTATGGGCTTTAACGCAGTTATTTTTATTGCAGCACTTACTGCAATTAGTCCTGATTTTTACGAGGCTGCCAAGATAGATGGGGCATCAAGATTTCAAAGAATTCTTTTCATAGATATACCAATGATATTGCCTACAATTATCCTGATGTTAATACTTCAGGTTGGTAACATAATGAATGTAGGTTATGAAAAAGCTTTTCTTATGCAGAATGGTTCTAACACAATTGTGAGCGAACTTATTTCAACCTATGTGTATAAGGTCGGCTTGCAGACTGCACAGTACAGTTTTGCAACTGCGGTTGGTTTGTTTAACTCAGTTGTAAACTTTATCATTTTGGTTTTAGCTAATAAAATAGCTAAAAAGGTGAGCAGTATAAGTATATTCTAAGAGAGGAGAGCTAAAATGAGTACTGTTAAGACAAGAATGAAGATGTCTACAGGTGAGAGAGTGTTCGGAATAGTGAATGCTATTATTATGATTACAATCTGCCTGGTTATTATTTATCCTATTTACTATGTTGTAATTGCATCTATGACAGACCCGGTTATTGTTAATTCCGGAAAGCCATTATTGTTTATAGAGAAACTCTACCTCAAGGGTTATGAGACAACATTAAAGTATAAGCCGCTTTGGACTGCATATGGGAATACAATTCTCTATACTGTTGTTGGCTCGATTACTTCGTTGATAACGACGATTCCTGCCGGATATGCATTATCCAGAAAGGACTTACCGGGAAGAAGAGGACTTATCTTTGTATTTACATTTACAATGTTTTTTAGCGGTGGAATTATACCTCTATATCTTACCATAAAGAACCTTGGCATTTACAACAGTATCTGGGCAATGGTTCTTCCTGTGGCGGTATCTGCTTATAACCTCATTGTATGCCGTTCTTTCTTCGAAGCAGGTATACCTGGAGAACTTCTTGAAGCAGCAAAAGTAGATGGCTGCTCTGACTTTAGATTCTTTTTTGAAATAGCCATACCTATTTCCACAACTATAATTGCGGTTATGTGTCTCTTTTACGCAACTGCAATGTGGAATCAGTTCTTTAATGCACTTATGTACCTGCAGGATGATGACAAAATGCCGCTTCAGGTTGTGCTTCGTAACCTAGTGCTTATGAATCAGGCAAATCAGATGGGTTCATCAGGTGATGCGATGGTTACCAAACAAAAACTTGCTGAACAGCTTAAATACTGTATAGTAGTGGCTTCAGCAGTTCCACTGGCTTGCAGCTTATCCATTTTTACAGAAATACTTTGCAAAGGGTGTAACAATTGGTGCAGTAAAGGGTTAAGAAAACGCTGTATATTTAGCCCATATCGGGTTCAAGTATAAAACTATATTTAGTAAAAGTGAAAAAGGAGAGAAGAATGAAAGGAAAGAAATTATTATCAATGTTAACCTGTATGACACTTGTAGTAAGCTTGTTATCAGGTTGTGGCGGCATGCTGCTGATAGCAAAAAGGACTCAGGAAGTGCCGCTAAGAGTGCTGCTTCGGGAAGTACAGCATCAGGAAGCACAGCGTCAGGTGAGCTTACGGTAGAAGAAAAAGAGGCTGTGAGATGCAGGGTATCATCAACTTGGATGGGACTCTTCCTATAATCAAGGATCTAAGGCCTTTGAAGAAAAATATGGCAAGATATCTATGCTTCTTGTTAACTCTGCAGATAGAGTAGTTGCACCGGGCGAGCTTGCTATGGTTAAAAAGTGGGCTGAGGATACAGGTGTAGAATTTGACTGGAAGCCTATTCCTGGTGAGGGAGCCCAAGAGAAGATAAATCTTATGTTAGCCTCAGGTGATGACCTTCCAGATGTATTTTGGAACTTCGGTGATGGTAAGTCCGGAAATATTGTAGTTCAGTATGCAGACCAGGATATTTTCATTCCTACTGAGAATCTTATAAATAACTATATGCCTAGTGTAAAGAAGATACTTGATGCTCATCCTACTTACTGGACAGAGATTAAGGCTCCTGATGGGCATACTTACGGGTTCCCTTATATAGAGGAAATGTATGGACTTGTACTTACAGGTGGACCTCTTCTTATCAACAAGAACTGGCTTGATAAGGTGGGTAAAAAGGTTCCTACTACCGTTGATGAGTGGGTAGACTGCCTCAAGGCTTTTAGAGATGGTGGCGATCTTAATGGCAACGGTAAAGCTGATGAGATTCCTATGGCTACTTGGTTTGGTGCAAACGATACCTTCGGTTCTTACAATATGTTCTATCGTTTTACGGGTGCATTTGGTCAGGCAGACTCATACTGTGGCGGTAATGCTTATGCCGACCACTTAAGACTTATAGACGGTAAGGTTACATTTACTGCTATGGATCCTGCATTTAAGGATACAGCAGCCTTCTTCAATATGTTAAATAAGGAGAAGCTTATTTGGAATGGCTCTTTTGAATCAGATGCAAGTGCAGCTTATCAGTCATCTCTCATCAAGGAAGATGTAGCAAGGATAGGATGCTTTGGTACCTGGACAGATCAGGAAATAACCAATCTTGACGTACATGATGAGTATGTGGCTGTTCCTAGACTTAAGGGAACAAAGGGCAGCACAGGCTTTGAAAATAATTATTCAGAGCTTCAGGATTCTTCTGATACAGCGATTACAACAAGTTGTAAATTCCCACACGTAGTTGCGAGATTTGTTGATTATATGGTAGGAGATCCTGCAATATCCATTCAGTCTAACTGGGGAGCAGAAGGCTACAACTATAAGAAAGATGATAAGGGAGTTCTTAGAACACCTCTTGATGATAAGGGAAGATATGTTGCTCAGACAGAGTATAAAAACTTTGGTGAGGCTCGTGTAAATTCAACACCTTGCCGTGGATCTATGATTGTTCTTAATGAGTACTATGATAAAGTAGCAGGATATGCTTATGATGCTGTTCAGCTCCTTGAGAATCAGAAGGTAAACGGTAAAGAGGAAATAATGAAGGAATATGAGACTATTCCAAGAGTTCTTATGACTACTGAGGAGCTTTCAAGACTTGCACAGATTCAGCCTACTATCTCAGATATAGTTGACAGATATATCAACCAGTGGGTAACAGGTGGAGTTACTGATGATAATTGGAATTCATATCTTGAAGAACTTAAGGCTGCAGGTGTAGAAGAGCTTGTAAGCATCTACCAGACAGCTGTAGACAGAACAAGCAAGTAGTGTCAGACTGATGTAAAATATCATTATTGTAATCATTAAGGGTTGTCAGGTAAAACTTGTCTGATAACCCTTTTTTAAGAAAGGAATATCTATGGGGAAAGGATTTTAGACCGAAAGTTCATTTTACTGCACCAAAAAACTGGATTAATGATCCGAATGGAATGGTATATCTAAACGGTGAGTATCACCTCTTTTACCAACATTATCCTGATGCAGCCAACTGGGGACCTATGCACTGGGAGCATGCGGTGACGAGGGACTTGATACACTGGGAACATAAGCCCATAGCGCTATATCCTGATGAACTGGGCTATATTTTCTCTGGTTCCACAGTCTATGATAAAGAGAATGTATCCGGCTTTGGAAAAGAGGGAAAGCCTCCTTTGGTTGCTGTTTATACAAATCACTCTCTTGAAGGAGAGGAGGTTCAGAGTATAGCATACAGCACAGACTACGAGCACTTTGAAAAATACTATGGGAATCCGGTCGTGGTAAATGATGAGAAGAATGATTTCAGAGATCCTAAGGTGTTTTATAATCCTGTGAAGAAAGGATACAGCTTTTGTGGTTGCAGGCGGAGAAGAAGTAGATTTTTACTTTAGCAGCAATCTGAGAGACTGGAAAAAGACAGGCTCTTTTAAGGCTGGAGTTAATGGCTTTTGGGCGGGTATCTGTGAATGCCCTGATTGTTTTCCGATAGAGACGGAAGCAGGCACTAAGTGGGTGCTTATAGTCAGTATTATTGTTCCAAAAGATAAAAAGGAGAAACCATTGGCAGAAGGCGGGCACTTTATGAGCCACGTGACTCAGTATTATATCGGGGACTTTGATGGTTCTACATTTATAGATACTGAGAAATGTAAGGAGCCTTTGATGCTGGACTTTTGGGACTGATAACTATGCCCCTGTGACCTTCCAGAACCTTGAAGAAAAGGTGATAATGGGGTGGGCTGATATTGAGTATATGCAAATGAAACTCCTAGCACTGAATTTAGGGGTAAAGATGACATTAGTCAGAAAGGTAGAAATGGTTAAGACAACAGAAGGTTTGAGGCTTAGATCTATTCCTCAGGGTATTGACAGGTACAAAACTTCAAGGCGTGAGATAAGGAAAAGACTTCAGACTTGGCACGGATTGCTTTGGTCTTTTGCTGGAAGGTAAAAGGTAAAAGCAAGGCTTTGTAATGAAAATGGAGAAGAGATAATAGTTGAGATTGCTGATAACGAAATTATCCTTGATAGATCAAGTGCAGGATTGAAAAGACTTCAATAGTGTTTTTGCTAGCGAAGAATACAGTATATTAAGGGCAAGAAGATTAGACTGTACGAATAATAAGACTGAAATAATATTTGATACAGCTTTCATTGAAGTCTTTGCTGACGGTGGACTCATACCTATGTCAGCATCTGTATATCCTAAGAATCCTTATGAAAAGATAGTGTTGAGGGTGATTTGAGAGCAAGTTTTATGAAATCAACTAAGATTGTAGTGCATGTATCATCGTATTTTGATGCTTGCACAATTAAAATTAAAATTAAATAAGAGTAAAGCTAAAGATACTATGTCAATGATTGATGTGGTATCTTTTTGTGCTAACAGGAAGCTTGGTTTGTTACTCAAGCTGTAAGTCCTCTTATCGTATGATGCAGGTATAAAAAGTATAAATGCTTGTTTTGGGGTTTGGAGTCAGTGAGTGATACTTGTCAGAATGATTTGTAAAAATATTATAAAAACCTCTTGACAGAAAATGTATCATTGTGATAGTGTATTAAGTACATAATACAACAAGACAAAAATACAGAAGTAAACAACATGTTGAAATAGAAAGGAGGTCCATATGGGTATGGGACATTAGATGAAGGTCTGCCTATTTACCCTCAGCTTATGAACGAAATAAGGCGAAGGATAGTTACTGAGGTGTACAAGGCAGGAGATAGAATACCCTCAGTGCGAGAGCTTGCTGCAGAAGCTGAGGTAAATGCAAATACGATGCAGAGGCACTTAGCGAACTTGAAAGGGAGGAACTCTTGAGTTACTATGAGAAGCACAGGAAGAACAGTTACAGAAGATGTGGAAGATAAAGAGTACCAAGAGGCTATGGTGAGAGTGAGATATCAAGGTGTATGACCTATATGAAGGAACTTGGCTATAGCATGGAAGAGATACAAAAGTTTAATAGCCGATTATAAAGGCTTAAGAGAAAGGAAAGAAAAATGGGAAATATAATAGAGTGTAAGTCACTTACAAAGAGATATGGAAGAAAGGTTGCTCTTAATGAAATCAACCTTAACCTTGAGGAAGGGGAGAATAGTAGGCATCCTAGGGACCTAACGGAAGCGGTAAAACAACACTTTATTAAAGCTCCTAAATGGACTTTTGACGCCAACATCAGGGAGAAATCAGAATAGATGGAAATTTGCCGGGAATACATACAAAAGTCAGTGGTTTCTTACCTTCCTGACAAGGACTATCTTGGGGATGAAATGAGCTTTTAACGAGTGTACAAAAGCTTTTTGCTGATTTCTATGCAGACTTTAGTAAAGAAAAAGGCACTTTTGCAATGCTTAAAAGCCTAAACATAGACCCTAATATGAAATTTAAGTTCCTTTCAAAGGGTAACAGAGAAAAGGCTCAGCTCATCCTGGTTATGAGCAGGGGCGCAAAGGTATATGTGCTTGATGAGCCTATAGCAGGAGTTGACCCTGCGGCAGGGATTACATCATTAGAACAATACTTAACAACATCAATCCCGGTGCAACTGTAATTATAGCTACCCACCTTATCTCAGAAATAGAAAAAATCCTGAGATGATGTTATATTTATCAAGGGAAGGCAATATAGTAGCTAAGTGACAGTGCAGAGAACATAAGAGAAAAAGAAGGAAAGTCCATAGATGGATTATTTAGGGAGGTATTCTATGTTAGGCAAATTAATTAAGAATGAATTTAGAAACATAGGAAGATTGCTTTTGCTAATCAATGTTATAGTACTTGGTATGCACCTGCTTTTCAATAGTATTTGAGAGTGTTTACAATTCGCGGGCTCTTAATGGTACAATATTTGAGCCAATCTTTGCAATTTTTGCAAAATGCGTATGTGCTTACGATAATAGCAGTAAACATAATTGTGCTGCTGGTTTTTGCCGTGAGATTCTACAGAAAAGGTGTATTCGGTAGAAGGATATCTACACATACGCTTCCTGTAAAAGAAAATCAGACATCTACTTTGCGATGCTTGTATCTGCCGGGCTTAGCACAGTTATTACAGCGTTAGTAAGCCTGGTATATCCTCTTACAAGGTTAACAAACGAGATTCTTGTTCGGGACAGGGTTCACCTAAGTGAGGTGTTACATTTCGCTGCAAAGTACCATCTGACAGGTCATACATTTTTCCCTTATCATATTAACAGTATTCTGTTCTATCTTTGCTATGTTTGCACTCGTGTTTCTCTGTGTATCTATCGGACAGAACTGGAAGACCCATCCTGTGCTTGGTTCAATCACTTGCATACTTTGGTATTGTAACAGCTCTGGAGAGTGTTTGGAGTAATAACTTTGTAACGCTTGCAGATTCAAAGTTTGACATACAATATTTAAAATGGGAAAAATTGCCTGGAGATGTGATGAATACCATATCTTGCTATGGCATTGTAACAGCGGTAATCGGAACAGCAATCATATGTCATTCCTTAGTATATTCATAATGAAGAGAAAAGCTGGATTTACAGTAGTTTGATCATAGATAAGAATAAAGCCCTCTATGCTAGCTACGCATAGGGGGCTTTTGAACCTAATAGACTATTTTTATTTATATCTTTTCATCTTCCTTGATATCAAGCAAGTCTTCCATCATTTTTACATATTCGTCTGTCTTATCACGGCTGCCTGCTTCTGCAAATATTCTAAGAACAGGCTCTGTACCGGAGAATCGTGCTATAATCCAGGAACCATCCTAAATAATACCTTAAGCCCATCTGCATAATAAGCTTTTTCTATATTTTCGTATGCGGGTATTTTTTCTTCTTCAAAAAGCATCTTAACTAAATTAGCCTTTTTTTCAGGAGTGAATCTGTAGTCATTCTCGCTAAAATAAAAGGTGCCAAACATTTCTTCAAGTTCTTTAGCTAGGGTATGAATGCTCTTCTTTGTCACGCATATCATCTCAATTAGTAAAGCCGCTGCATATATGCCGTCTTTTCCACCTATATGTCCCTTTACAGTAAGTCAGCCGCTTGATTCTCCACCTATTATGGCATCGTACTTTCTCATGTTTTCAGAAATATACTTAAAGCCTACATTGGTTTCTATACATTTTTCACCATATTTTTCAGCGATTTTATCAAGCATATGTGTGGTGGCGATGTTTCTTACCACAGCACCCTTTCCAGTGCTTTGAACTCAAGTAGATAGTAGTATAAGAGGCAAAGCAGGGTGTTAGGATGAACGAAGTTACCAAGTTCATCAATGATTCCTATGCGGTCTGCGTCACCATCTGTAGCAACTCCAAGGTTGTACTGCTTTTGCAATACAAGATCCATCAGCCTGTGGAGAGAAGCTGAAGCGGGGCTTGGCAGCCTTCCGCCAAAGAGAGTGTCGTGCTGTCCGTTTATTATAGTGGTTTCACATCTTACACTTGAAAGCAATGTTATAAGCGCACTTTCAGAAACTCCATACATAGGGTCTATAGCTATTCTTAAATGGGCATTTCTTATGGCATCCACATTTAACGAATTTAAGATGGAATCAATATAATCATTGAAAGGATGGATTTTTTCAAATAAATCACTGTGCTCGATTTCATAAAAATTCCTGGTATTTTTTAGATCTTCCTCGGAAATGTTGTTTGCAATTTCAGATAATCTATCGGTTGTTTCTAAAGGGGCATCGTTACCGTCTGAAGTAAATATCTTTATACCATTGTAGATGGCAGGATTGTGACTTGCAGTAACAGCCACACCAAAATCTGCTCCCATAGCTTTAGTAGCAAACATAATGAGAGGGGTAGGTGAAGAGCCGTCAATGAATAAAGATTTAATATTGTGGCTTGCCAAGGCCTCTATGAACCAAAAGCAGGCTTCCTTAGATAAGAATCTTCTATCGTAACCTATAACTACTTTTTTTACTTCCTTCATAGAACTTAAGGCATGCGCTACTCTGTGAATGTTTTCTCTTGTAAACTTATCACCTATTATTTCGCGCCAACCGCCTGTTCCAAAACTGAATCATTTTACATCCTCCTTGTATATTATTACTAAAGCTTTGATTTATGTATGTAATTAATTTATATCAGAAAGATATTGATTTTCAAGAGATTGCAGAATTTTAAACAAAAATGCAAATTTTAAATACTTGTTAGATAAATAATATTCTGATAAGCTGAAAACATAAAAAATGCACAAATGGAGGAAGAAAAATGAAAAAAATTTTTACATCTTTAATGAGCCTTGCACTTGTTGCTTCGCTCACAGCTTGCTCAGGTGGATCTACAGCAAAGACTAGCCAGACAGCTTCAGGCAGTGCCGGCTCAGGCAACTCAATAACAGTATACTCACCTCACCCTGCAGAAACCATCAACCTGTTAGTTCAGGAATTTGAAAACAAGACCGGAATTAAGGTTGATATTGTTGCGGCAGGTACAGGAGAGCTTCTAAAGAGAGTAGAATCCGAAAAAGACAACCCGTTAGGTGATGTACTTTGGGGAGGAGGAGCTGAGTCTTTACAGGCATATGCGCAATATTTTGAGCCTTATAAGTCAGGTGAGTTATCAGCTATTGACCCTAAGTATTATGCAAAGGACAATACCTGGACAGGAGAAAGCCCTCTGCCGATGGTTCTTCTTTACAACACAAACCTTGTATCTGATGAAAATGCCATAACTTCATGGAAAGATTTGCTTAAGCCTGAATTTAAGGGCAAGATAGCGATGGCGGATCCTGCAAAGAGTGGTTCAGCTTATACAATTCTTGTGACAATGCTTACAGCATACAAGGCAGAGAATGACGGTTGGGATTTTATTAAAGACTTCTACAGCAACCTTGATGGCAAGATTTTGTCAAGTTCATCAGGCGTATATAAGGGAGTTGCAGACGGTGAATACGCTGTAGGACTTACCCTTGAAAAAGAAGCTATAAAGTATGTAAATGCAGGCTCACCGGTTAAGATGGTTTACCCTAGCGAAGGAACATCAGCAGTGCCTGATGGAGTAGCTATTATCAAGGGTTCAAAGAATATTGAAAATGCTAAGAAATTCGTTGACTTTGCTTTAAGCAAGGATACACAGTCTATCATGAGCACTCAGCTTAGCAGAAGATCTGTAAGAAATGATGTTGAAGCACCTAAGGGACTTGGACCTTTATCAGATATTAAGCTTGTTGACTATGACTTTGACTGGGCATCTGCCAATAAAGAAGACGTGCTTAATAAGTGGAAAGACGTACTTATCGGAAAGTAAATAGAATTAGCTATTTATAATTTGGAATAATTAAGCTGCCGTAGGATGTCTGACAAGATGTTTTACGGCAGCAATTTTAAAGAGGAGAAATGCATGAGTACAACTGTTAGAATTGAAGATGTAACTAAAAAGTATGGAGATTTCACAGCCATTGATAAAATGAATTTTTACCATAAAGGATGGTGAATTCTTTACACTTCTTGGGCCTTCAGGCTGCGGCAAGACCACCCTTCTTAGGATGATAGCGGGCTTTAATACCATAGAAGCAGGTAATATATATTTTAACGATAAGATTATCAATAAAACCCCTGCGAATAAACGTGACATAGGAATGGTATTTCAGAACTATGCCATTTTCCCTCATCTTAGCATTTATGAGAATGTTGAGTATGGACTTAAACTAAGAGGAATACCAAAGGCAGAGAGAGAAAAACAGATAGAAGAAGTTCTTAAAATAGTCCGCATAGAGAATCTTAAGGACAGAATGCCCTGATAAGCTATCAGGTGGTCAGCAACAGAGAGTTGCTCTTGCAAGAACTATTGTAATCAAACCTAAAAATCCTGCTTATGGATGAACCTCTGTCCAATCTGGATGCAAAGCTTCGTGTGGAGATGCGTACTGTAATTAAAAAAATACAGAGACAGCTTAATATCACAACTGTCTACGTAACTCACGATCAGGAAGAGGCTCTTGCAATCAGCGACAGGATTGCTGTTATGAACAAGGGATATATTATGCAGCTTGACACTCCAAGCAGAATATATCAGAAGCCTGCCAATACCTTTGTTGCAGATTTTCATTGGAATATCAATATTTTTAGAAGCAGAGGTAATGGGGAGAATGCACTTAGAATAGCTGGATATGAATTTAATGCAAGCTTTAAGTCAGATAGCAACAAGGTTAAGGTATCTGTTAGGCCTGAACATGTGAGAATATCTGAGGATTTAAGCAGGGGAATAGTAGGAAATATAATTCTGTCTACATTTTTGGGCGATTATGTCTACTACGAGATACAGCTTGATACGGTGAGATTATAGAAGCCCATGAATACGCTGAGAACACACAGAATATTAGGGAAGAAGGAAGGGTAGCAGTTACCTTTGATACAGATAACATCTCTATATTTGACATAAGTGGGGAGGCAAGACTAAATGGATAAAGGGATAAAATTTGACTTTTGGTTTATATGCCGCATCGTTATCTTTGTGCTGTTTGCGTTATTCCTTATGTATCCGTTTATCACACTATTCTCAAAGAGTGTGATTGGCTCTGATGGGAATTTTACCTTAGAGAACTTTGCCACATTTTTTCAATATGAATATTATTACAGTACCCTGATGAGGTCGCTTACTGTTTCTGTGCTTACTACAGTTTTTGCGGTAATTATCGGTGTGCCTTTGGCTTATGCTTTTTCCAGATATAAGATATATGGCTCAAAGATAATAAATGTAATGATAATAATGTCACTTATGTCTCCACCTTTTATAGGTGCATATTCCTGGATTATGTTACTTGGTAGAAACGGAGTAATCACAAAGGGCTCAATGTACTGGGAATTAATTTTCCTTCTATCTATGGATTTTTGGGAATAATCTTGGTATTTACTTTGAAGCTCTACCCATATATCTTCCTCTATGTGGCAGGTGCACTTAACAGCATAGACTCTTCACTTGAAGAAGCCAGTGAAAATCTTGGAGCCAGCAGGCTTAGAAGATTATTCACGGTGACATTTCATGTGATAAAGCCTACCATCTTTGCAGGCGCAATCATGGTTTTTATGTCAAGTCTTGCGGACTTTGGTACTCCGATGCTTATAGGTGAGGGATATAAGGTTCTTCCGGTTATGGTTTATGAAGAGTACATGAGTGAAACAGGTGGAAATGCAGGCATGGCGAGTGCACTCAGTATTATCATCGTGTTATGCTCACTTACGGTTCTTTTAATACAGAAATTCATTGTAAGCCGTAAAAACTATACAATGAGCGCGCTAAGACCACCTTCAAAGAAGGATTTGCCTAAGCCTAAGAAAATTGCTTTGTCATTACTCTTGTTTGTCTTTGCATTTATAACATTTTTACCACAGGTTGTAGTTATTGTGACTTCATTTATCAACACAAATGGACCTGTATTTACGGAAGGCTTTGGACTGGAGAGCTATAAGAGTATTTTCTTTAAGCTTGGACACAATATAGTAAATACTTTTACATTTTTCAACTATTGCAATTTTTGTTATAATACTTTTAAGCGTACTTATTGCATTTTTAATAACGAAGAGGCGTGGAAAGTCTGCAACAATAATGGACATACTTGTAATGTTCCCATACGTTATTCCGGGTGCGGTGCTTGGTATAAGCTTACTTATAACCTACAATAAAGGACCTATCCTCATAGCAGGAACACCTTTGATTTTGATAATAGCATACATAATAAGAAAGATGCCTTATACGGTAAGGTCTTCAAGTGCTATATTACAGCAGATAGACAGCAGTGTGGAAGAGGCTTCCATAAGCCTTGGAGAAACGCCTATGAAGTCTTTCTTTAAGGTGACTGTAAGGATAATGATGCCTGGGTATAGTGAGTGGAGCAATTCTTAGCTGGATAAGCACCATCAATGAATTAAGTTCCAGTATTATGCTTTACACAGGTAAAACAGCTACCATATCAGTTGCCATATATACTGAGGTAGTAAGAGCCAGCTTTGGAACAGCGGCAGCACTTGCAAGTATACTCACAGTAGCGACTTTGCTTTCTTTCGTGCTTTTCAACATAATAAGTAAGGGTAAAGTATCAGTAGTATAGGAGCAAATATGTTTAGAGAAAAAATCCCAAATAAAGTTTTAGGAGATATATAACGGTTTGGATATTAATCTTTTGCCTTTATCATCATAATACTTTTTGGGATTTTTTCTCTTTTATATTCAGGCATTTCCAGTAAAATGTATGGAATGAAGCATATAGAGGAGATTCTACACATAGCCGGAACTTTGTTTGAAGACTCCTTAGCAGAGTCGAAAAGTTATCTTGACATGTTAGCTGATGACGAGGATGTGAAAAAGGCGGTTAATGGAGGGAATAGCGGCTCTAAAGTTTTCGGGAGATAAAGTCTATGGTGGACTTGGGAATAAGTATAAATACATTGCAGTTCATATACTAAGTATAGACGGTAAAAGAAAGTACTCCACTGATGAAATACCTGCAATGTATGATTTAGAGAGTTTTGGAGAGTGGGGTGTGCTAAAGAGCGCAAGAGAAGGAAAAGACGATGTTATAATTCCCAATATGTATATGTGGGAAGACAGGAAAAACCAATGCATTTTCACTTACCAGAAGAATATATGATAAAAATGAAATCGTAGGCTTCATCATCGTGGACTTTTCAAGAGAATATATTGAGGAGCTATTCAAGGGTTTGGATTCAAGCTACATAGGTATGTTAAAAGCTTTGCGGTTTTCTCGGAAAAACGATTCTGAGATATACAATGACACCACCTTTCAGGGGAAAAATGTAAGGATAAATTCTCTTTATTTTGAGAAAAATATAAAAAAAGGAAATTGAGAAGACCTATACCTATTCTACATATAAAACAAAAAAATATAATTATAATGGGATTTTTGGAAAAATGAATATGTGAAAGGCAGATACAAAGATGGTGTCTGCGACTGTGCTTACAGCCCTAGTGACCACTCTGGCAATTGCCTTTGTGATTGTGAGTATACTTGCGGGCAGAATAGTAGAGCCTATCAATATGCTTGCTAAAAAAGTGATGGACATGGATCACAAAATATCCATACCGACAGATGCAAGTAACGAAATAGAAGAAATACAGAATATAGAAAATGCCTTCTATAATTTACTTGGAAGAATAGACAAATACCACAAAGAGGATATTGAAAAAAGAGAGCTGCTTGAGAAAATCGAAGTTAAGGCATTGCAGTCTCAGATAAATCCGCATTTTTTGTATAATACCCTAGACTCTATAAAGTGGGAAGCAAAAGTTAAATAAGGTGGACAAGATAGCGAAGATAATATTGAGTTTGGCAATATACTTAAGGCAAATATGAATTTTAATGAAACTACAGTCTCTGTTGAGGATGAGCTGGGGCTGGTAAAAAGCTACCTTTATATTCAGATGGAGAGATATAAAGACAGATTTGAATTCAAGCTAAATGTGCCGGAGGATATGTATGACTATCATATCCCAAAGCTGCTTCTTCAACCAATAGTTGAAAATGCTATTATACATGGAATGGAGCTTATCATAGAAAAAGGAGTTGTAGAAATAACAGGCCGTAAAGAAGGAGATAATCTTATATTCAATGTGAAGGATAACGGAAATAACTTTGTGGGAGACTTTGATAAAATAGTGAATGATATAGACAGTAACAGTATAGGACTTTATAATGTAAATAAGAGAATTAAACTCTACTACGGTGAGGAATATGGGCTTAGTCTTATAAGTGATGACTGTACCAATATTCAAATTAAGATAAAAAAAGGATATAAGGGATAATAATGTATAGAATTGTGGTTGTTGAAGATGAGGAAATTGTTAGAAAAGGTACTGGTAATAACTACAGATTGGGAGAGCTATGATTGTCAGGTCATAGGAGAGCCAAAAAATGGTGGAGAAGGCCTTAGCCTTATAACCAAGCTGAAGCCGGACATAGTTATTACTGATATAAGGATGCCTGTAATGGACGGGTTACAAATGATTGAAAAGGTCTATGAGACCTATATGCCTGTTACAATCATATGTAACAGTATTTAATGAATTTGAGTATGCAAAAAGAGGATGGATTTAAGCGTAAGCGACTACCTCTTAAAAGCCTTTTGATGACACTAGATTAGATAAGGCACTAAAAGAGCCATAGAAAAGGTAAATAATATTTTACTTTGTAGTGTAAATAAAGAGACGGACAAAAGCCGCTCTGATGGAAGAGATAGATAAGAAACTAGGACTTACAGTCAACTCAAAGCATATCAATATCATTAAAAGCAATTGAGTATATCAAAGAAAACTATATGAAGGAGATAAATATACTATCTACCTCAGAGTATTTGAAGGTAAGTGAAAGCTATTTAAGTCATTTATTCAAAAGGAGACAGGCTATACCTTTGTGGAAATACTTACTCTAACAAGGGCTCAAAAAGCCTGTAAAGCTGCTTTAAAGACCCACAGACCAGAGTGTCTGAAGTGAGCTTATATGGTGGGATATGAGACCAAGAGATATTTTGGAAATATATTTAAGAAAGCATTTTGGAGTCACACCAAATTATTATAAGGAGAGAATGTAATGTACAAAAACATATTATTTGACATGGGAAACGTAATTATGGATTTTTCACCTGATTATATTTTTGTCTATGTATACTGAGGATGTTAAGCTGATTAATTACTTAAAGTACAAAATCGTCTACACCCGTGCCTGGGCAGATGCGGATAAGGGAGTGCTAAGTGAGGAAGAGGTATATGCAGAAATCATAAAAGATTTGGAGGAAAAGTATCATCCGCTTGCAAAAGACGTACTTTCAACCCTGGTATGTGCATAAGACTGAGAGCGAAGAGATGCTTGAACTTATGAAAGACCTGAAAAATAGGGGATATAAACTATATCTTTGTTCAAATGCTGCTGAGTCTTTTCATAAATACGAAGATAAGATAGAAGCCTTTAAGCTATTGGATGCAAAGATAGTGTCTGCCGATATCAAAGAAGTAAAGCCTGACAGGGCATTTTTTGACTATGTACTAAACACCTATAACCTAAAGGCAGAGGAATGCTTTTTCATAGATGATTTGGCAAATAATGTAAAGGGTGCCTACGAATGTGGGATAGACGGCTATCAGTACAATGGTAATACAGGACTTTTAAGGAAGTTTATGGAGAGGGTTGGAATATTGTAGTTGGCAAAGACTACAGCTCTCGCTATAATTAAAGGGTGTAAAATCAACCACTAAAAGGAGGAGGAGATATGAAAAAGTCATAAGTTTTTGGGCAATAGCAACCTGTATTTGTTTTTATATTAACTATGTATACAGGATATAAACATAAATAAATTAAGTTAAATTGTAGAAATATCTCAGAAAAAGACAGTCAAAAATATAAAAATATTGACAAAGGTGCTAATCCTAGTATACTCGTTTTATAAATATTGACGGATTGTTACCGAGAGGCAAAACCAAATTTTACGGACAAATGATAGTTTGTCTGTGAGGTTTCAGTTTTTATAGTATAGGAATTTCTACAAGTCCTATAACATAAAACACATACAAAGTGGAGAATCGATGTGATTATAGAAGGAATCATCAATAATGTGGTCAGCTCGAGAGATGATGATGGCAAAGAAGTAGTTGTCATGGGCAAGGGAATCGGCTGGCAAGAAAAAGGCGATACATTAAAACGAAGCTGACGCAGACAAAATATTTACTATGAAGATGAGGAAGCCCTTAGGCGGTTTAAGGACCTGCTCACAGGAATACCGCTTGAGTATCTTCAGGTATCAAACGATGATTTCTTTTTGCTAAAAGAAAGGCTTGATACCGAGCTACACCCTAATATTTACCTGACGCTTACCGACCATATTAGCTTTTGCAATCAGGAGGGTTGAAGAGGACAGGTATTTCCTATTCCTATGGAAAACGAAATAAGACGATTTTATCCTCTTGAATACAGGATAGGCACTCAGGCTGTTTCACTTATTTACGAAAGACTTGGCTATAAGCTGCCTGTAGATGAGGCTGCGGCCTTAGCCATACATTTTGTAAATGCAGAATTCAATATCAAGGTAAGAGATACTTGGATTATAACCAAGATGATGGGAGATATTCTTGGTACTTATTTCATCAGAGTTTGACTGCTTAAATACTGAATGTGTAGAGGTTGAGAGCTTTGTGGCAGGAATTAAGCTTCTTTGCTATAGACTGGCTATGGCACATCCTATTAGGGAAAAGGGAGATAAAAAGCTTCTCGATTTTTATAAAGAGAATTATCCTAAGGAATGGGGAAATGGCTAAGAGGATAAATGACTATGTTATAAAAAGAGCACAAATGCCGTTTTACTGAGGAAGAAAGCTGTACTTTTGCAATTCAGTTAAAGAGAATAAACGATTTATTTAGCTAATATATGGTAAAGGCAGGAAAAAGTGTCCTGTGCTGAAAGGAGAATTTATGTTTTTTAAGAAGAAAGAGCTTGAGCTTGTATCGCCTGTAAAGGGCAAACTTATAAGTATCAAGGATGTACCTGATATAACCTTTAGTGAGGAAATGGTAGGCAAGGGAGTGGCGGTTATACCTGAGGAGAACGAGCTTTACTCTCCTGTATGTGGGACCGTTACCACAGTATTCCCAACTTCGCACGCTATAAGTACTTTACCACGAAAGGACGGCATAGACATACTTTTACATATAGGGACTTGATACCGTAAACCTTAAAGGTGAGGGCTTTGATGTAAAGGTAAAAGAAGGAGATGAGGTTAAGGCCGGCGATTTGCTAGTGGTTGCAGATTTTGAAAAAATCAAGCTTGCTGGCTACAGACTTGAAACTCCTGTTATCATATGCAATCCGGAACAGTGTAAAAAGCTTACATACACTAAGCCTCAAGCTGTAAATAAGGGTGATGTAATCATCAAATACCTTAAATAATCGGAGGAGATTATGAGAGAGTTTAGCGGAATGTGGTGTCTAACGGTGCTGTTTTTGGTAAGATAGCGGTCTTTGGCGGTGATGAGTACGTGCCTGAAAAGAAAGAGGTTGAGGATACAGACAAAGAACTGGCTAGGCTAAATGCAGCTCTTGATGAAGCAAAAATCAGAGCTTGAAAGGCTATATGAGGAGGCTATAGATAAGGTTGGAGAAGAGAATGCACTTATCTTTGACATCCATAAAATGATGCGAGGACCTTGATTATACCGAAAACATCCAAAACCTCATAAATGAAGACAGGCTTTGCGCTGAGTATGCGGTCTTTGAGACAGGAAAGATGTTTTCCAAAACCTTTGCCGACATGGATGATGACTATATGAAGGCAAGGTCAGTGGATGTACTTGATATATCAAATAGGGTCATAAGAAAGCTTACAGGCAAGGCTGAAGCCACGCTTGAAGGTGATGAGGGCCGGTCATCATTTTTGGCTGAGGAGCTGACTCCCGAGAGACTATAAATGGATAAATCAAAGGTCTTGGTAGCTGTTACAAGGAAGGGCTCGTCGAGCTCACACACAGCCATACTTGCAAGAAGTCTCGGTATCCCTGCGCTTGTGAAGGTTGATTTTGGGAGTATGGCTCTAACTGAACTTGAGGGCAGGGAGGCAGCAGTAGATGCTGTAAATGGTAAACTGTATATAGAGCCTGACTTCAAAGCTAAAGAGGCACTAGACAAACATAAAGGAATTAAACCTTGACAAATGTCCTACTTTCAGAGCTTAAGGAAAGGAAAAATGTAACTCGTGATGGCAGAAGATAGAGATGTTTGCCAATATCGGAAGTGAAAAACGACGTGAGACAGAGTTATAGAAGAATGATGCAGGAGGAATAGGACTATTTGAAGTGAATTCCTCTATCTTGGAAGAAGTGAAGCTCCCAGTGAAGAAGAACAGTTTGCAAGTTATAAGGAAGTCGTAGAGAGGCTTTGTGGCTAGAAAAGGTTATTATCAGAACTCTTGACATAGGTGCAGATAAAAAGGTCAGTTATCTTGGAGCTTAGAAGAAGATAATCCTGCGCTTGGATATAGAGCAATAAGAATCTGCCTTAATAAAAAGGACTTATTTAAGACCCAACTAAGGGGCGATATTTAGAGGCATCTGCATTAGGGAAATGTTGGGATTATGTTTCCTATGATAACCTCGGTGGAAGAAGTAAAGAAATAAAGATAATTGTTGACGAGGTGAAGGAGGGCTGATTGCTCAGGGTGTAACTATTGGCAATCCCGAACTTGGTATAATGATAGAGACTCCTGCAGCAGCACTAATCAGCGATGAGCTGGCAAAAGAGGTTGATTTTTTCAGCGTGGGAACCAATGACCTTACCCAGTACACCCTTGCCATAGACAGACAGAATGAGAATCTGGCAGAGTTTTATAATCCTCACCATAAAGCCATCCTCATCTTATTAAAGATAGTACATGACAATGCCCTATAAAAACGGGATATGGGTAGGCATTTGTGGTGAACTGGCAGGTGACACGGCACTTACAAGGACTTTTGTGGATATGGGAATAGATGAGCTCTCTGTATCTCCTACAAAGGTGCTTTCGCTTAGAAAAGCAGTAAGAAATATATAAGGAAGGAGGAGAATATGAAGAAGATAAATTATACCATGGTCGCAGAAGCTGGCATATCATGCAGAGTACTGCGGACTTTTTGGTAAAACAGGCAGCCTCATTTAAGAGTGATATCAAGCTTCTAAATGAGGGAAAAGTGCAAAAGAAAGCTGACCTTAAAAGGCTGATGGCGAGTATGTCTTGGGGTAAAACAGGGCAACAAATTGTTGTAACTGTAGAGGAGAGGATGAAGATGAGGCTACACAGTACTTGAATCCTTCCTCAGGAGAACTTTTAATTAAATATTTCTTTGGGTTAATAAAGAAAGGGAACAAATATTATGATGAAAGTATTTGCAAAAATTAGTAGTGCTCGTTGATGTTACCCTGTTGCCTGCCTTCCTGTTGCAGGAATTCTTATGGGTATAGGTTACGCACTTTTCACCATGTTATGCAGGGTGGTGATATCACAGAGACAGTTGAAATCTTAGGTTTCTTTTTAATCAAAGCAGGTGCAGCCCTCATTGACAATATGTCTTGGCTCTTTGCTATAGGTGTTGCAGTTGGTATGGCTGATGATAAGGACGGTACAGCAGGACTTGCGGGTCTTGTATCCTGGCTTATGATAACTACACTTCTTTCATCAGATGCAATCGCGATAATGACACAGGTAAAAGCAAATGTAGCTTTTGGTAGATTCAGAATCAGTTCATAGGTATTTTAGCGGGTATTATAGGCTCAGTTTGCTACAACAAGTTTAAGAACACAAAACTTCCTGATGCGCTTGCATTTTTCTCAGGAAAGCGTTCAGTGGCAATAGTTACAGCCATGGTATCAGTAGTGGTATCAGGCATACTCTTCTTTATCTGGTATGATTTACGGTGGAGCTCATTGGCTGGTAAATCAATAGTAAGCCTTGGTGCAGTAGGAGCAGGTATCTACGCATTCTTTAACCGTCTCCTCATTCCATTTGGACTTCACCACGCACTTAACTCAGTATTCTGGTTTGATGCGGCTGGTATCAACGACCTTGGTAACTCTGGGAAATACCGGTACAGCAGGAGACTACAGGTATGTATATGTCAGGCTTCTTCCTTGTATGATGTTTGGTCTCCCAGCGGCTGCTTTGCGATGATTCGTTCAGCTAAGCCTGAGAAGAAGAAATATGCAGTGTCACTCTTAAGCGCAGCAGCTATATGTGCATTTATCTCTGCGGTGTTACAGAGCCTTTCAGATTTGCATTTATGTTCCTGGCACGGGTCTTTTACTATCTACGCCATCCTTTACGGTGTATTTACGGTAATTACTGTGGCAGTTGGTTTAGAGCAGGGCTTTTCATTCTCAGCAGGTCTTACCGACCTTGTATTTAGTTCACAGCTTCCACTTGCACAAAGACCGGCTCATCATTCGCTTTGGGCATAGCAGCGGCTATCGTATTCTATGCGGTATTTAGATTTGCTATTGTTACATTTAACATAAGACACCGAGTAGAGAAGATGATGCTGACAATGCAGAAGAGATGAAGGCAGTTCTTGCAAATGGTGACTTTACAGAGGTTGCAAAGATAATCCTGAAGGACTTGGTGGAAAGGAAAATGTATGACTTCAGTTGATAACTGTATTACAAGACTTAGGATTGAAGTTAGGGACTATACAGCAGTTGATGAGAAGAAGATTAAATCAGCCGGTGTTGCAGGTATTATAAAGGTACCTAGTAAGACTTCCGTTCAGGTTGTAATCGGACCTAAGGTTCAGTTTTGTAGCTGATGAGGGTTAACAGACTTATGTAATTGACTTTAGCTATAAATAGTTGTATCATGTTGAACATTACTATAATACCTTTGGATGAACTTGCAGGTATTGTTAGGAAAGCTAATATTATACAAGGAGAAGAGAAATGGGGTATTGAAGGTTTATGATACTGTAAAACAAAACTACAGTAGAGCTTGATGAACAGGGGCTTATCGACACTTTAATCGCAGGCAGACAGGTGGATGTATTTCTTAAAGCAGAAAAAGACAGATCCTGACGGATATATGACTCGGAATGAAGAGCACTGGACATCAGTTTTCTGACAAGAAGTTTGTACGTTATTACTCAGTTAATGGACGTCTTTTAGGGCGAATATACAGTATAATATCTATGACCTAAGAATGAATTTAAGCCTTATGAGGCAGTTGAGGTGAAAGCAGCTGAGCAATATATCAAAAGCATAATAATAAAAAAAGGGCTGTCAAGCAGAGGTTAGATTGACAGTCTCTTTCTTTGAGCTATTGCTCAGGTATCTGTATACCATTTACACAAAGTGTGCTATGACCTGTCCTTCATTAGCACATAAGGCTTAGTATCCTGAACACTTACATAGGCAGGTCTTATTATCTTGTCAGTGTTTATAAGCTCCTCAAGCCTGTGTGCACTCCAGCCTGTTATCCTTGCACAGGCAAAGATAGAGTATAGAAGCTCAGGCGGAAGACCAAGCATATGATATACAAGACCGCTGTGAAGTCGATATTGGCGCCTACTCCTTGTAGATGTGTCTCTCCTCACCAATTATCTTAGGTGCAAGCCTTTCAACCATACTGTAAAGCGCATAGTCAGCATCATTTCCCTTAGATTTTGCAAGCCTTTCCACATAGCCCTTGAAGATATTTGCTCTCGGGTCAGAGATTGAATAAACTGCATGTCCCATACCATAAATAAGTCCCTTTTTATCAAAAAGGTATCGCTTATGGAGAAGCTTTCTAAGGTATAAAGCCAAACCTCTTCTTCGTCTTTTAAGGTCTTTCACATTCTTCTTTAGGTCTTCAAACATACCCATAACGTGATATTTGCACCACTGTCTTAGGACCTTTAAGGACCCCGGGGCAGCTGGCTGAGTATGTATCGATACCTGAGGATGTTACTCATGTGTAGTAAAGGTGAGAGTTGTTACCACCATCTGCCCATGTAATGGAGTACAAGGGCGAGGTCAGTACAGTAGCCTCTATAGAGATATATTTTTATCAGGGACGGAGAAAGCCTTAGTATATTCTCAGCCAGTGAAAGCGACTTCTCAGGATGATGGATGTACAGACTCTTTCCATTGTTGTAGTGATTGTGGGCATAGGTGCCATATACCGAGCGTGGAAGAGACAGCTATGAGGGATTGAGGCATTGGCACATTACATTTGAGGTGAAATATCGTCAGCAAAGAGAGTCATAGGAATAAAGAGTAAGCACACTTCTTGTCAAAGTATTCATCATCGTCTGCTTGGAGCCTTCATAATGACATCCTTACGAAATTGCGGGGGAGTGCCCTCTGATGTGAAGCTCCTTTATAAGTCAGTAAGCTCTGCTTCTGTGGGAAAGCTTACCGTAGAGACAGGAGATAGGTCATCTCTTCAAAAGCCGAAAAGCCTTTCTCACCTATAAAAGCCGTCAGTAGCTCATTGTATATCTATACCACGGTAATACAGCTCGCCTTCACAGGAGTTTTTAACTCCGTCTACCATCTTAAAAGAGTTGATGGTTGATATCTTAGTAAGTCCTGCTGTGACCCGGCGCCGTTTGTGTCACGGGCCGCGCTTGATATCAAGCTCCTTGTATAAATCTGCATTGATTCTTGAGTTCTCAAGACAAACTTCGGTAAGTCTTTCTATTCCCAAGTGTAATACTTGGTTTATAAGCCAATTGACTACCTCCTTTCCCAAACTCTGTATAACGTAATAGTAAATAGAACAGCAAAACAGCTTGTAGCAAGTGCATGTGTATGATGAAATTTTTCATCATTATACGAAAACGCCAACTATGTATATGAAAATGAATTTGATATAAATAAAAAACTATAACAAAAAGTATTGATTTAATGATTTGTAATATCAAAACTTTTTAGTATAGAATAAGTCACACAGAAAACAAATACAAATCAGGAGTCAAAGTGCAAATGGTATTTGTAAGGCTGTATAACTGCAGGTCAAATACTTTTGACAGGCTAATCTAAAAAGAAAGGGAGAAAAATATGAGAAGAATGGTGTTAAAAATTGGGTGCTTTAGTTCTTTCAGAATTTTAGCAGTATCACTTGTGAGGTTGTGGAGCAGCAGGTGGTGCCAAGGCGATGATAAAGGAAATATCCATTGGTGTAACCCTGTTTCCTCATCAGGAGATGATTAAGGGTGCTAGTAGTACCTATCCTTGAGAAAAGAAGGATACAAGGTAAAGGTAGTAGAGTTTAACGATTATATTCAATCAAAACTACAGCTGTTCAGGAGGCGAACTTGATGCCAACTACTATCAGACAACCAGATACATGGAGAATGATAACAAGGAGAAAAGCAACCTTGTGTCGATAGCAGAGATTCACCTTGAGCCTATGGGACTTTACTCCAAAGAAAATCAAGGATATCAAGGAGTTAAGGATGGCGCAACTATAGCTATACCAAATGATGGTTCAAATGAGGTCAGAACACTTGCTCTCTTAGCTGATAGAGGCTTATCAAGCAAGGAGACAGAAGACCTTTATAACCTTACAAGCATTGAAGAGACTCTCATAACTTCAAGTTCTCAGAGGTTGAAGCACGACCTCCCTGTTACCTTAAGTGATGTGGATGCGGCCGTAATCAAGCAGTAACTATGCGCTTGGTGCAGGGTCTTAATCTAAGGTGACTCCTCATCCTTTGAAAGCACAGACTCAGCATCTATCAAGCAGTACTTCAATGACTTAGTAGTAAAGGCGGAAACGAGAACTTAGAAGATTCAGGCTCTTAAGAAAGCGTTTACTTCTGATGAAGTAAAGAAGTTTATTGAAGAGAAGTATCAGGGTTCAGTAATCCTGCATTCTAAAAATAAATAAAACCCATATCGAGTACATATGAAGATAGGTTATGCTTTCGCCGTATACTATTCCTAATGGGAAGGGTAAGTAGGGAAGGTGTGACCTATCTATGTGACTTTATATTATGATGTGGGTGTCAAAGTATTTGACACCCATTGATACAGGATTGCTACAACGTAGCTTTAGCAATTCTTACAGATACGTCAATCCTGTATCACGGATTGATACGAGATTTCTGACAGCTTTGTCATGTTGTGTATGCTATATAAGAGATGGAGAGAAAATGATAACAGTTGAACATTTGGAGAAAAACTACGAGGGAAAGTGAAGGTGCTAGCGATGTGAGCCTTAACATCGAAGATGGCACAGTCTACACGGCATAATAGGGCATAGTGGAGCAGGAAATCTACCTTGCTGCGCTGCCTTAACGAGTCTTGAGAAATTCAGCTCAGAGAAGCGTACAGGTTCTTGGCAGAGAAAAATGAAGCTTGATACCGCAAAGATTAACAGCCTAAGAAAAAGTAAAGCATGATATTTCAGAACTTAACCTATCTTTCACGTAAAAATGTGTGCAATGTGGCTCTGCCACTGGTATTTGAGGAAGAAGAAAAAATCTCCGAGGTTAGGGAGAGGTTACTAAGATGCTGGGCTCGTGGGTCTCTGATAAAAGCCTATAAGAGGCCTGAGAACTTTCAGGTGGACAGAAACAGAGGTAGCCATAGCAAGGGCGCTAATCCTTAATCCCAGGTGCTTCTATGTGATGAGGCAACCTCAGCCCTGAGACCCAATGACCTGAGAAATCCTTGATTTACTTAAGCATATAAATAAAGAGCTTGGAATTACCATCATGGTTGTAACTCATCAGATGGACGTAGTTAAGCAGATATGTGAGAGGTAGCCTTTCTTAAAGACAGCAAGATGGTGGCAGAAGGCACTGAGGATATTTTCATTAATCCGACAAGAATGTGAAGCATTTTCTTGGAAAAACCTTGACTATCTTCGAGCGGCAGCATAAATATGCATATTTTCTTTGACAATGAAACTGCTGATAAAGCCTGTGATTGCCATAATAGCAAAGGAATTAAGAGTGGAAGCCTCTATTATATGGTAAGGCTTGACGTTTTAGGAGAACTGTGGCAGAGTCTTACTGTTCAGATAAAGGAAGAGGAGAAGGACAAGGTCTTTGCCTTCCTTAAGAGCAGGGTGTGAAATGGGAGGTAATCTGATGTTGGATATATACTTAAAAGCCTGTGGAGACACTTTTACATGAGTTTCTTTTGCCACATTGTTTGCTGTGATTTTCAGAGCTTCATACGGCGGGCATCCTTACCTTAACTGCCAGCGATGGACTTAAAGCCCAATAAGGTAGTGTACGGTGTACTGGATTTTGTTGTAAATGTGTTTAGAAGTTTTTCCTTTCATCATACTTATGGTTTATTCTGATACCCATAACAAGGTTTATAGCTGGGGAAGGCTATGGAACAACGGCTGCAATTGTACCTCTTACCACTCAGCCACCATACCTTTTGTAGCAAGAGTAATAGAAACAGCCATAAGAAGCGTAGAACAAGGGAGTTATTGAGGCTGCAAAAGAGTATGGGAGCGACTGATATGCAGATAGTGACCAAGAGTAATCATAAAGGAAGCTATCCAGAGTATAATCTCTGGGAATTATCTTAACATCCATCAGTAGTAGGATACTCTGCTATGGGAGGAGCCCTGAATTGCCGGAGGACTTGGTGACGTGGCTATCCGCCACGGTTATCAGGCTTGGAATATAAATTATCTTGTTATTACAAGTTTGATTTTGGTTATATTCAGTACAGATTATCCAGTTTGCAGGTAATAAGATATATAACAAACTTTCATATGCAGAAGATTTGCTTTAGCATAATAAAGCACTATACAATTCCTGTAAGTTATAGTAGAATAAATCTCAACCTGCTGTTGTACTGAGACAAAGGTTGAGATATTTTTATATGGCAGGAAAATGATGTGGAGATGAATATGAATTTTAAGAGGAAATTACCTGTACCAAAAGAACTTGGGGAAAATACTGCCTATTACAGAGGAAATGGGAGATATGGTTGAAGAGAGGGATAAGGCTGTAGTGACATAATCACAGGAAGATGACAGGATGCTGCTTGTGATAGGACCTTGTTCAACTGCACCACGAAGATCTGTTATAGACTATATATCAAGACTTGCCAAAAGTTCAGGAAAAGGTAAAGGACAAGTATTTATCGTGCCAGAATATATACCAATAAACCTAGGACGGTCGGTACAGGCTATGAGGCATCTCCACCAGCCTGATCTGAGAAGGGGTGAAAGATATGCTAAAAAGCTGTAAATATGATCAATCTTCACATAAGGGCAATTCGGGATACGGGCTACTTGTGCAGATGGAGATGCTTTATCCTGAAAATACAGATATCTTTCGGATGTATTAAACTATGTTTGCAATGTAGGTTGCAAAGATGTGGAGAATCGAGGACACAGGCTTACAGCCTCAGGGTATAGAGCAGTGAGAATGAAGAATCCTGCACGGTGGTGATTGACAGTCATGAACTCATAGTGGCTGCACGCAGCACATAGCATTTTCTGTCATAGAGGCTGGGAGGTAGAGTCAACAGGCAATCCTCTCGCTCACTGCCATACTCCGTGGTGCGGTAGACAAGTATGGTAGAAACATACCTAACTACTCACTATGAAGGACCTTCAGGAGTAATAAGGCTCTATGCAGGCGACCTTGCAAACCCTGCAATGAGTGGTAGATACCAATCATTTCAACTCTGGAAAGCAGTTTATGGAGCAGATTCGTATAAGCAAGGACGTGTCTTCACGGTAGAAATGTATCCAGCGGACATAAGGAAGATAGTAAAGGGACTTATGATGAGAGCTATATTGAGAGATGGCAGCCAGAAAGAAAAATGAACATGTCTAGCAGAGTCTACTACTGATCCTTGATAGGCTGGGAAAAACCGAAAAACTTATTTGTGAGTAGCAGATGTGTGGTGGGAATACACAAATGTAGAAAAGCATGAAAATCTTTAAGAGCAGGGCGTGGTGGGAGTTTTTCATGCTTTTTACTACCTGAAACAATATGAGAGGTAGTCATTTGTGCAGGTGAGATGGGCATATAACTTGTACGTAAACCACATCAGTATGCAGCATCTACTTGCAAAAGTGTATGAATACACAGAAAAAATGGAGTTTCAAGTTTAATATGAATATTGTTCCAAGAAAAATTTCGTGCTATTACTTCTTATATGCGGTGCTGGTTTTGCACTCATGCGGTAAGCAGAAAGACAAAAATAGAGAACGGTGTAATGAGGGACTAAAGCATAGAGATGAGCAGCCAAGTAAAGCTGGATTTAGAAAAAGTGAGAGCCTCAGAAGAGTGAAAATATTTGCGCTTGATACAGCTATAACTCTTAAGGTTTATGGAAGTAAAGATTGGATTACTAAAAGAGCTTGAGGATAAAATCAAGCAGACTTGATGATATGCTTAGTACAGGCGAAAACCAGTGAGAGTATCAGGAAGCTAACAGAGATTGGGGGAGGCAGTGCTGTCTCCGACTATGGCTAATCTTATAAAGAGGTCTAAGCTATCTATAATAAGACAGACGGACTCTTTGACACTAACCATATACCCGCTTATGGAACTGAGGGATTTTCTGCAAGAACTACAAAGTCCATCAGGAAAAGAAATGGCAGAAACTTAGACTTGTGGCTTCGATAAAATTGACGCTTTAACGAAGAAACAAAAATATTATTAAGAATAAAGAGCATGGAATGAGACTTTGGTGGAATAGGTAAAGGATATAGTACTGATGAACTGGTTAAAATATTAACCGATGAGAAGGTTGAATCAGCCATCATCAACAGGGAGGGCAATGTATTCGGATTTCGTAAAAGCCTGATGGCTCACTTTGGAATATCGCAATAAAGAGATCTAGTGAGCCTGATAAATGTACTATAGCAGCAATTAGAGCATGAAGATGAGTGCTGTTTATTACCTCAGGAGGCTATGAGGAGATATTTTTGAAGAAAATGGATTATATATCACCCACATCCTAGAGCCAAGGACTGGCAAGCCAAGCGATAGCGGGCTAAAGTCAGTCAGCATAATAAGTAAAGACAGGACCTTGGCAGATGCACTTTCTACAGCCTCTTTATAATGGGTGAGGAAGAAAGCGATAGAGATACTGGAAGAAAAACAGTGATGATTTTGATATTCTGCTTATGACAAGAGGATAACAGGCTCCTTGTAAGTGCAGGGAATTAAAGATAAGATTATATCGAGACAATTACAAGATAGAGGTAATAAACAAATAGATTAGTTAGAAAAATAGTGTGAAATGGTCTGTAAATTTATAAAAATTTTGTGATGCAGATTTTAAACTATTTACCAAAAGCATACATAAATATTTAAATTGGGTTATAGTCTATACAGAAGAGTGCTATTATAACTTTGGGAGGATGAAAGTGAGTAAATACAGGAAAAGTGCTGTCTTTGATTTCATACTTGTCATAGTTTTGTTTATTTTTATGGGTGTTGTCATATGTTGTAGTAGACAACTCAGATTTTATCTAGAGACTGAGAAAAGGAGTCTTGAGGGATTTTTCAACCTCTTGGCATACAGATAAGGGCAAAAAGTATCCTTAGAAGATGTAGGTGAAAAGGCCCAAGGAACACTGGGTGAACTTGAGATCAATCTTTATCATACTTTTCCCTGCATATTTGAGTAGTGGTACAATACTTAACTAGAACAAAAATATAAAATTTCAGGTTAGTATTGGCGATAAAATATATATAATTTTATGCCTGATGATATGCAGGTTCTCTCGGTAATGGGTACTTTTCACAGAATTGATATAAAGGGACGGATGATGCGGTAAGAGATAGGACTGATTTTCTATCTATAAAGATAGAAGCACATAACAACGCATGTATTTGGAAGAACCTGGGACTACTTTGGGAAGGTACGGATGAGAATTTTTGGAGTTTCCAGTTTAGTATATAGTAACATTCTGATTGGAGTAATACTTGTAACTATTTCATTTCTATCAAAAGCTTGATGCGGACATAATAGAAAGAAATAGGATGTTAGTGTGTTTACAGTATGTATGGGATTGTGGGTGATGTACGAGACACTGATGCCGCAGTTTATGTTTGGACATTCTTCTCGGTTTAATAGAGATAAACCACTTGTTGCTTATTTTTCATGCCTTATTTTTCATAAGCTATGTATATCAGGATTTGGAATACAGTAGAGATTATATTTTAAAGATTTCATTTGTATTAACTGTAATTGAGCTTATTTTGATTAGCGGACTAAGCATTATAGGAGTAATGGATTCACAGAGTCGCTGTTTATAGTTCATATCGGTATTGTGACGATTTTACTGATATTACTTGCGTTATAACAACGTTACGTGTGTAGAAGAATAAAATCAAGGTCATACTGTAACCTGGTTCTTACTTGGAGTATATTTTTAATAAGTATAATATGGGATATGATTAGTTATTACAAGAGTTACAGCATCAGAGATGGAGGCTCTCTAATGAGAACTGCTATTCTTATTGGTGTTGTGATACTGCAGTAGATTCACTTTGCAAATTATTTGAAGGAATTAAAAGAAACAGAGTTATCCAACAAGGTATTTGAAATCAATACAAGATTCACTACAGGACTTGCCAATAGAAAGTGCGTACATGAGTTAAAAGAAAAGAAATACAGGAAAAACTTGATAAAGGCGAAGATTGATGAGCTTCTTATATACAAGTTCGATATGAATGACCTACAAGAAAATAAATGATAATTACGGACTATTCTTATGGTGACCATACATCATAAAATGTGCCGAGATTATAAATCAATCATTTGAAAAGCGGATATACTTTCAAGTGAGACTATGATGAGTTGCGGTCTTTGTAGTGGAGATGGTGTTGAGTATATCTACGAGAGGGATTCTAAGACTAAAGGAACTTGAAGAGTTCAACAGGACTCCGGATCTCCTTGCCCACTTCGTATCGGTTACGGTCATGATTTAACAGTGATACATTTGGAACTGTTGAAAAAGCAGTGATGGAGCGATGAAGAAGATGTACGAATGTAAAGACATGATAAAGAGGCAATAGTCTAATGGAAATTGGGATAGAATTTGAAAAGATTATCAGCCAGAAAAGCTTTATGGGATAAAGCAAGACAGTGTACAGAGGCAGAACTTTTCCTTTTGGTACTTACAAAGGGCTGATAGCTGATAAGAAGCAGATAACGGGAAAGAGCTCTACTACATTTCTGCGGAATTTCTTATGAGCAAACTAGCACACAATCTTATAAATTTAGGTGTAATATGATGAAATAGACAGTATATTAAAGGAATCAGGCAGAGCACTCTCTATGATGAAATATCGAGCCTGAGACCATCGCTTGAAATGGTGGACTTGGAAGACTTGCTGCCTGCTCTTGGCTCGTTGCGAGTCTTGGACTGAATACTGCGGTGTTGGTCTTTTATACCCTTTGGCTTATTTAAAGCAGTCATTTCACGATCACCTTCAGTGCGCAAATAAAAATAGTGGATTACCGACAAGTCATAGCACAAAGACTGATTTCAGTTTCGATGTTAGAATTCGGTGACGAACAGTTAGATCTACAATGTACGATATAGGTAGTTGGATACGAGAATGGAATCGGAAAAGCTTCATTTATTCGATGTGAATTCCGTGGATGAGAGCCTTGTAAAAAGGGTAGAATTGATTTCGATAAAGCAACATAGACCTAACCCTTTTCCTCTATCCTGATGATTCAGACGAGGCGGGACATCTTCTTCGATCATCAACAATACTATAGTAAATGCCTGAAGACTCATTATAAAAGGATATGAGGATGCGGGACATGAGTTTTGCATGACCTTAATAAGTACCTGTAGTTCAGATTAATGTACATCCTACCATGGTTATCCCTGAGCTTATCAAATTCTTACTCAGGAAGAGTATTTTACCATGGATGATGTCACAGTTGAAGTGAAAATGCAAGACCTGTGCTTATACAACCATACACATCTTGCTGAGGCACTTGAAAAATGGTATCTCAGATACCTTGAGGTAGTTCCTGTGCTGTCTATTATCAAGGCTTAACAGCAGAATGAGAAAAAGTGATCCTGATCCTGTTATTCAGATAATAGATGATGAGAACAGGGTGCACATAAACTCATATTGACATCCATATGGTTCTCAACCAACGGTGATTGCAGCCATCCACAGAGATAGCTTAAAGTTCCGGGCTTAATCACTTCTGAAGCTCTGTCACAGAGTTAACACTCAAAGACCAATGGTATTACTGCAACACCAAAGAAGATGGCTGCTTTCCTGTGGCCATGGGCTTGCAGGGCTAGCTGGAAGGACAATCGGCACAGGCTAGAGAAGGATGCTACTGAACTTAAAGACTCTTAGAACACTGAGGATGATCGACTGCTTGACAAGCAGTGTTCAGGTTAAAGAAAAGCCAGCAAACAGGCGCTTGCAGACTATGTCAAAGAAGATGGAGAGGTGGATATTGATCCTAACTCTGGCATTTGATGTACGAGGTAAAGCGTCTTCCACGAGTGCAGGCGTCTAGCAGATGGATACATCTCTACATCGTCACAAGTGCAGCGCGAGATCGAGGCAGGTAAAAAGCCTGAGACTCCTGTCACCCTGCATCTTCAGGTGCAAAAGGCAGCCCCTGCTTATGTGACAGTAGCTAAGGACATCATCCACGTCCTGTAGCACTGCAGATAATCAACAAGGGATCTGAGGTTAACCCATATCTTAGGTGGTTATGGTTTCAAACTACAATGTAAGCTATACAGAAGATTATTCCACCTTGCGAATATATCGACAGATTTCTCTTGCGTCAAGGAGAGCCGTGAACTTAACTTATAAAGTTTATATATGCCTCTTGGAACAGATAGCGGTGCCAATGTGAAGATACACGACTTTGTAGGGGCCCC
>BNJU01000221.1_pt1 | contig 198887 bp, 280 predicted proteins | sample 8539281 | NCBI WGS metagenome assembly BNJU01 (sample SAMD00202456, study PRJDB9452) | human saliva metagenome | isolation source: human saliva | place: Japan | reverse complement strand
ACAAATACTAAGATTGTTGAGCTTGTGAAAAAAATTTAAAAAAATAATCCTAATAAAGTTGTAGGTGCTATTTGTGATGCTGCATATTTTTCTTGCGACAAATGGATTATTGAATGATCGAAAACATACAGTAAATAGCTTTGATGAAATAAAAGATAATTCGAATTATACGAATTCTAAAAAAATTTTTGTAGAGATGGAGTCAGTGATTGATGGAAACTTGGTAACTGCGAAAAGGGAGATAGTCCTATACATTTTGCAAAAAAATGTGATGATGGCGTTAGGTGATATTCCTGAAAAAAATGTAAATTTATTTTTTTGATATTTATACAATTGGATTTGTTAAAGCATTTGAAAAAAATTTCAAAATAAAAAGAAAAAGAGGTTGCTTCAAAAAAATGATATAACCTCTTTTTTTGTATAAAAATTATCTTTTTGCAATAGCGGTAAAAGTAAATTTCTCAGGATGATGAATTATTGTTTCATACTGAAAAAAAGTGTTCCATTTGATAAATAGGCATGAGTTTCAATGACAACAACCATATTTATATCTTTCAATTTAAAAATATTTTTTTGCTCTTCAGAAGTAATTTTTTTCTAAATTTTATTTCTCTACGAGAGTAGGCAATTTTTAATTTTAAGTCTTTTTCTAAATATTCGTAAATAGAATTTTTTTGCGATTTCCTCATTTAGAAATGGAACGATTCTTCTATCAAAAAAATGAAGTAGAATAATTTAGCACTTCACCATTTAATGAAGTAGTTCTAACAACCTTATAAAAAAATCAGCATTTTCAGAAACTTGGAATTTATCCATGAGTTCCTTTACCCCTTGTACAATATAAAGACTTATTAATTCATTTTTCAAGATGGAGATTTTTGAATTTTATTAAGTTCTTGTGTAGTTTGGATAGAAGTCAAAGAAATATTTTTCTAAATTTTTTTCTCTAAAAACAATTGACTTTTTTTCCTTTTCACTTTTTGAATGTGCCCTCTGTTTCTAACATTGAAAGAGCTTTTTCTCACAGTAAGTTTTGAAAAAAATTATACTCTTCTGCCAAATCATCTTCTTTTTTTAAAAAAATCACCAGGTTTAAGCTCTCCATTTTTTTATTTTTTTCTTTTTATATCTTGATAAACTTTTTCATATTTTTTTTCATTCGTTTATATAAACCTTTCATAGAATTATTATTTCACTCAAATTTTTTTAGGTATTAAATAATTAAATTTAATAAAGATAAATAAATTGAGTAAAAATAGATAAATTTCACTAAATCAAATATAATTTTATTATACAATAAATTACATAAAAATATCAACTCATATCAAAAAGGTATATATATAAACAAAAAAATAAAAAAAGATTTATATAAACCTATTGACTTTTAAAAAAATTATGTTATAATAATTAATGAAATAAGAAAGCAAAAAAATATATAACTAATAAATTATAGGAGATGATTATTTATGAAAAAAATTTTTCAATCGTAGTAGCTGGTGGAGGGAGTACATTTACTCCAGGGATTGTTTTGATGTTGTTAGAAAAACTTGGATAAAATTTCCAATTAGACAGATTAAAATTTTATGATAATGACGCTGAAAGACAAGAAGTTATTGCAAAAAGCGTGTGACATTATAATAAAAGAAAAAAAGCACCTGATATTAATTTTGTTTATACAACTGATCCCTGAAACAGCATTTACAGATGTTGACTTTGTTATGGCACATATAAGAGTTGGAAAAATATGCAATGCGTGAAAAAGATGAAAAAAATACCTTTGAAAACACGGGAGTATTAGGGACAAGAAACTTGCGGACCAGGAGGAATCGCTTATGGAATGCGTTCAATTGGTGGAGTTATTGAATTAGTTGATTTATATGGAAAAAAATATTCGCCAAATGCTTGGATGTTGAAACTACTCAAATCCTGCGGCAATTGTAGCAGAAGCAACTAGAAGATTGCGTCCAAATTCTAAAAATATTGAATATCTGTGATATGCCAATTGGAATTGAAATAAGAATGGCTGAAATGCTTGGATTGAAATCAAGAAAAAGATATGGTTATTAGATACTTTGGATTGAATCACTTTTGGTTGGTGGACAGATATTAGAGATAAACATGGAAAAAGACTTAATGCCTGAATTAAAAAGAAAAAGTTGCAAAAAAATAGGGTATAATGTAGAAATTGAAGGAGAAAACACTGAAGCAAGTTGGAATGATACATTTACAAAAAGCAAGAGATGTATTTGCAATTGATCCTACAACAATGCCTAACACTTACTTAAAAATACTATTTCTTCCCAGATTATGTAGTAGAACACTCAGATCCTAATCATACAAGAGCGAATGAAGTAATGGAAGGAAGAGAAAAAAATTTGTATTTGGTGAATGTAGAGCAATCGCTGAAAAAGGAACTGCAAAAGATAGTAAACTTCATGTAGACGATCATGCTTCATACATAGTTGACTTGGCAAGAGCAATTGCTTATGATACAAAAGAAAGAATGTTATTAATCGTAGAAAACGATGGAGCATTATCAAACTTTGATCCAACTGCAATGGTAGAAGTGCCTTGTTTAGTAGGTTCAAACGGACCTGAAAAAATTGTTCAAGGTAAAATCCCTCAATTCCAAAAAGGTTTAATGGAACAACAAGTTTCTGTTGAAAAATTAACAGTAGAAGCATGGATTGAAGGTTCATACCAAAAATTATGGCAAGCTCTTACATTATCAAGAACTGTTCCAAGTGCAAAAGTTGCAAAAGCAATATTAGATGATTTAATTGAAGCAAATAAAGACTTTCTGGCCAGTATTAAAATAGATTACATTTGAATAATTTTAAAATGAAAAATAAATTTTTAGTGCTTGAAATATTATTTGATTTATAATATAATAATTCTGAAAAAAAGAAAAACTAACTGTTTCGTTTGGAAATAAAAAAATTTGCAGAAGAAAAAGGCTCTATTCTTTATTGAATGGAGTCTTTTTTTATGTTATAATTGCTAATGTTCGTTCTACAAAAACTAACAAAACAAATGGGACAGTTGGGAGTAGGTAAAAATAAATTTGGATTTTACTATTTTGATAGCTATAATCGTTTTATTTTTGATTATTAGTAAAAAAATAGTTAAAAATTCATCATCAGTATCACCTTAATGCTTGTCAATCTGCATATTTAGATTGGCAGGTTTAAAAATGACTTTTTTGAATATGAAGGAGAAAAAAATATGGATATAAAAAAATTAGATAAAAAAATGGTGGAAAAAAAGAAGTTGGATATCAAATTTATCCAAGAAGTTTTTTTATGATAGTAATAACGATGGAATTGGAGATTTGAATGGAATTACAGAGAAATTAGATTATTTGAAGAATTTAGGGGATAACGCTTATTTGGGTTTGTCCAATTTTTAAGTCGCCAATGGATGACAATGGATATGATATTTCAGATTATTATGATGTGAATCCTGAATTCGGGACAAAGGAAGATTTGGAAAAAAATTGATTGCAGAGGCCGAAAAAAAGAGGGATAAAAAGTAATTTTTAGATTTGGTAATTAATCATACTTCTGATGAGCACGAGTGGTTTTTTTGGAAGCATTGAAAAAAATCCTGAAAGCAAGTACAGAAATTACTATATTTTTCAAAAAGAGGAGAAAATGGATTGCCACCAACAAACTGGAGATCACATTTTGGAGGTTCTGCTTGGGAAAAAAAGTTGAAGGGAAGCTGATGAAGATGGAAATGAAATGTATTACTTGCATTTATTTACAAAAAAACAGCCTGACTTAAATTGGGAAAATCCTGAAGTTAGGAAAGAGCTTTACAAAATGGTAAATTATTGGCTTGAAAAGGGAATTGCTGGATTTAGAGTTGATGCGATTAATTCGATAAAAAAAGATGCAAGATATTTGGATTTGCCAGTTGATGGAGCGGATGGAATGGCACACAATGTGGAATATACTTTGAATCAGCCTGGAATTGAAGAGTTTTTTTAAGCGAATTGGCAAAAGAAACTTTCAAAAAATATAATGCGATGACTGTTGCGGAAACTCCAATGCTTGAGTATGAAAGATACAATGATTTCATTGGAGATGATGGATTTTTTACAATGATTTTTGATTTTAGCTATACGGATTTAGATATGACAAAAGGCGGATTTTATTATTCATTGAGAGATATTCCAACAATAGAGCTTAGGGATGCTATTTTTGAAAGTCAACTGACTCAGCAAAAATATGGATGGGGAGCACCATTCTTTGAAAATCACGATTTGCCAAGAAGTTTGAATAAATTTTTTGGTGAAAAAGCGAATGAAACAAATGCAAAATTGTTAGCAAATGTATTTTTCTTCTTGCGAGGAACACCGTTTATTTATCAAGGTCAAGAAATTGGGATGGATAATTTTGTGAGAAATGATATTTCTGAATTTGATGATATTGCAAGTAAAGACCAATATCAACGGGCATTAGGAGAAGGATTTTCATCTGAAGAAGCATTATATTTTGTAAATAAACGAAGCCGTGACAATTCAAGAACGCCTATGCAATGGGATAACAGCAAAAACGCTGGTTTTTCAAAAGATGAAAACTCAAAATCATGGATAAAATTAACAGGAAGCCAAGCCACAACAAATGTAGCAGACCAAATAAATGACAAAGATTCAATTTTTTCACACTACAAAAAAATGATTGATTTGAGACAAAATGGGAAAATATTCAGATTGCTTGACTTTTTGGTGATTTTCATCTCTGTTCCGTTGGAGAATGAAAAAAATTTATTGCTTATGTGAGAAAAATATAGGGAATCAAAAAAAGTTCTTTGTATTAGTAATTTTTTTCTGAGTTGAAACAAGAAGTTAAATTAAGTGAAATTGCAAAAAGCTCTTGGAGAAAAAGAAATTAAAATTGGAGAAATTTTTGATTAATAATTTTGATGGGTTTTGAAAAAGATGGAGAGAAAGTTGTTTTTGAAGGGTTTCAAAGTTTGTTAGTTGAGATTTTATAAAAATATGGACTACACCTAAAAAAATTATTTGTAATTTAGAAGGTGTAGTTTTTTTCATCTTAAAAGGAAGTTGTTACTATTATAATTTTAGTTAACAAAATAAGTTTTTTTAATTAAAATATAATTTAAATCAAATGTGGGGGGGGTATAATATAGTAGATTTATTTTTTTATACTAGTTAGTTACAAATAATTATTAAATTAAAATTTTAAGGAGAAATAAAAAAATGAAAAAAATTTTTTTACTATTAATGACTTTTTTACTTCTATGGTAGCTTATGCAAGAGCTGGGGAAGTGGGAACTAAAACATTTGAAAAATGTTACAGGATATTGTAAAAATGGGAAAAGTAACTTCTATTCAGGAAAGTTTAAGTATTAACGATGGTTTTTGCAAGCGTAACATATCCATTATGTAAAATAAATGGATTACAATATAGAAATATAAAATTTTTATATAGTATATATGATGAACAATTGTTATATTATAGTACGATAGATCGAAAAATTTGTTTGCAAAAACAAGTAAAAAAACATAAATTTAGATGGATATGATATTGAAATTGACTATGATACAAGAACCATATATGTAAGAAATTTAATAATATTTTATTAAATTTAAGATATCTTACTGTTTAATTAAAAATATAATTTTTATTCTTTAAATAAAGTTTATATTAATACTATTTAATTTTAATGAAATAAAAAAACTGCCTTATATTCTTAAAAAAATAGGAATATCAGACAGTTTTTTTGTTTTTTTAATACTCAATTTAACCCAATAATTTAAAAATTCAATTTCAGAAATTTCTAAATATAAATTTTATCCCTTTTTATCTATTTGAACAACTAAAATAAGTAATTCATTTTTCCTCAATTTTTACAATAATTCTATAGTTTTTCAACTCGATATCTCCAAAAATCCTTTTTAGATTATATCTCAAAAGCTTTTTCCAAATTTTTTTGGATTATCTGTTTCATTAAGATTTTGCTTGATATATCGCATGATTTTTTTAGTTTTATTGAGTTATCTAGTTTATTCAGTTGTTTTTTTCTGCTTTTTCTCTGATAATGACTTTATATTTCATCTTCCAAGCCCATTTTTTTTTACTAAATCGTCAAATGAAATTGCTTTTTCCTTGTTTGCCTTTATATTCTTCATAAGCCTCAACAGCCAATTTGTAGTCTTCTTCATCTTCGATTTTTTTCAAGAATTAAATCTAACATTACTTGGTTTAAATTGATATTATTTTTCCTTAACATAGTTATTTATTTTATTTTCTATGTCAGGATTAGCATTTATAGAAACGGTTATCATTGATTTCACACCCTTTCTTGTTGTTTTAATTAATAAAATTTTAACATAAAAAGATAATAAAAAAAGCAACGAAAAATATTTAATTAAAATTATTTTATTTTAATCCTTCCAATTCCAACAAAAAAATCGCTTAATATGAAGTCCCCCACCATAACCAACCAATTTTCCATCTGCACCAATCACACGATGACATGGAATAAAAAAATAGCAATTTTATTTCGATTATTCGCCATTCCAACTGCACGGACAGCTTTTTGGATTGTCAATTGCGATTGCAATATCTTTGTAAGAACGAGGTTTTCACCATAAGGAATTTTTTTCAAGAGCACTCCAAACAGAAATTTGAAATGGTGTTCCTTCTTTCAAAAAGTGGCAAATCAAAAATCTTTTTCGTTTTTTTCAAAAATATTCAAAAAGTTGTTTTTTTCGCTTGTTTAATCAGTTCAGTTTCACAAATTTGAAAAATCATTTTCTTTTTATTAAATTTTTCAAAATCAGATTCCCAAGTCAAATCTGTAATGTGAGAGTCATCTTCTGTTGTAGCAATCACAATTTTTTTCCAATCGGAGTGTTTGTCTCATAAAAAAATAGATGTTCTTTTTCATTGTTTTTTTACCTCTTAATTTTTCATTTATAAAAACTACTTTTAAAACTAAACTCAAAAAGTTATGTCTACTTACTCAAAAATCCAAATTTATACAATTTTAGTAGTTTGGTTTTTAAATAGGTTCAAATATATAATTAAAAAAATTAACTTCAAATTACAAAAAAATTTTTTTCATGAATTATTCTCTCTCAAATTTTTACTTCAAACTCTTTTTCCAAAAAAACGCAATTCCAATTTTTTTAAAAATATTGTCAATTCCAGCATTTTTTTCAAAAATTGAAGTATACTCTTTTTCTTCAATTTGATTTAGTGCAACTTCACATTCACTTAACAATTTTTTTCGTGAATCTTTTCTGAATTTAATTTCAAATTATCTATATTTATTGCTTTTTAATTCAATGATAATTCCTTCTTTTCTTTCAAAAAAATATTTTTTTAGGTTTCAAAAAGTAAATCATATCGACCTTTTTCCTGAAAAATTATTTGATGAAATTTCATATTCGTTTTTTAATTTTAAAGATTAATCCGAGTATTAATCCATGATAAAACTGCTCTTTATAGATTCCAGATACATCAAAAAAATACTTGTATTTTTCTAACAAAATTTTATTCAATTCAATTTTAAAATTTTTCGATATTTCCATTTTTAATGCATTAGTTAATTTTGAAAAAAGTATTAGAATTTCCAAAAATATACTTTCAATAAACATATTTGAGAAACATTTTTAAAATTTCTTCATTTGGAATTTTTAAATATGTTTTTTCTTCCTATTTTACATTATATTTTTCTAGCTAATGTTAAATAACCACTATGGAAAAAAAGAGATTCCAAATATTTTTTTCTCAAAATTAGCTTCTAAATTTTCCAAAAGTCATGCTATCGTTTAATTATTTCAAAGAAATTTCTTCTTTATTTCAAAAAGTTTTGAAAAAAATCATCAAAAACATCTTTTTTTCATTTTTTGTAAATATAGTTTTGATAAATCCATTCTCACTTGTATTTACCCAATAAGACTTTTAAATTTTCTCATTTTTTAAAAAAATTAATAATCGACCAAGGATTATAAACTTTTTTTCGCCAAATAAATATCCATTGTACCACTTCTGGACATCATTTAATTCATATTTTAAGTCAAAAATCTTCAAGAGATTTTTTTCAACTTCATTTTCCATAATTCCAAAGTATTCTGTAAATTCATCATCTAAAATTGTGTGAACTTCTAAATTATTCAATCCCGAAAAGACATTTTCCTTTTGCAACTCGTAATATTCCAGTTAAAATTCCCATTTCCAAATAATTATTATCTTTCAAAACTTTTTCCATAAAATGCTTTAAAAAAACGCAATACATTTCTCATAATTTCCTTTTATATAGGAATCAATTATTGGCTGGTCATATTCATCTATCAAAACAACAACTTTTTTTCCAGAAATTTCATACAAATATCTAGTCAAATTAAACAAAGAATTAATCCAATCAACATTATCTTTTTCAGCCAAATAGCATCAAAATCTGCCAAGTCACTTTGATTTAAATTATCTCTTATCAAATAAAAATTCGTTATACAGCAATTTTATTTCATTTTTTTAATCGTATTAAATCCACTTTCCCAGCTTTTCTGCATCATAATTTTTTTAAAAAGAAATAGAGATTACAAAGAAATTCCCCTGTTTTTTTCAAAAATATTCACTTTTTAGAAATTTCTAAATTTTCGAATAATTTTCTATTTTCGTCTTTATTTTTTTAATGTCAAAAAAAGTATTTTTAACATCGAAATATTTAAGGTTTTTTTCCAAATCTTCTCGGACGAGTAAATAATTTAACTTTAGAGCCATCTTCTAAAATATTTTCTATAAATTTTTGTTTTATCAAAATAGTAGTAGTTATTTTCGATAATCTCTTTAAAAATCAGATATTCCAATTGGTAATTTCTTTTTTTTGCGATTTCCCATCTTCATGACCCCTCCTTTTTATTTATAAATAATTTTATTGTTTTAACTAAGTGAATATATTATAATATGAATTGTAAAAAAAGTAAATTATTTGATTGTTACAAAAATAGTTTTGAATTTGTAAAATAGATTGTATAGTAAAAATACAATAATTTTTAGAATAAAAAGTGTTTTATTTAATTATTGTAATATGAAAGAAAAATAAAAGGGAGTAAAGAAATGAATTTATTTGATGAAGTATATGAAAATAAGAAGCCACTTGCGTTTAGATATCGTCCGAAAAGTTTGGATGATTTTTTTATGGTCAGGAAAAAAATTGGTTGGGAAAAAAATGGAATTTTGAGGAAGATTATTGAGCGTGGAAATTTTATGAATGCGATTTTTTGGGGAGCACCTGGGACTGGGAAGACGACTCTTGCGGAAATTGTTGCTGAAAAAATGAATTATCATTATGAATATTTGAATGCGACAAAGGCGTCTGTGACTGATATAAAGTGACATTTCTGATAAAGCACACAACAGATTTCGTACTGAACGGACAGCAGACACTTTTTGTTTTTTTAGATGAGATTCATAGATTTAATAAGTTGCAGCAGGATTCACTTTTTGCAAGATTTGGAAAAATGGGAATATTATTTTAATTGGTGCTACGACTGAAAAATCCTTATTATAATTTGAATAATGCGTTGTTGTCACGATGTATGGCATTTGAATTTAAAAAAATTGAGTGAAAAAGATTTGCTTAAAATTTTAAAAAAATATTAATGAAAAAAAGAGAAAAATTGGAATTTCAGATGAGATTTTTAAAAATATTTCAGAAATTATTGAAGGAGATGCGAGACAGGCTATAAATATTTTGGAATTGATTGCGAATGTTGGGGTGGATTTTACTCTTGATGAAGTGAAGGAAGTGTTGAATACGAAAAAGTCTTATCACAAGACGGAAGATAAGTATAATACGGTTTCTGCGATGATTAAAAGTATTCGTGGGAGTGACCCTGATGCGGCGATTTATTGGATGGCAAAAATGCTTTCTGGCGGCGAAGATATTTTGTATATTGCTAGAAGGCTTGTAATTTTGGCTTCTGAAGATATCGGACTTGCAAATCCACAGGCGTTACCAATTGCGATGTCTGGATTTAATGCGGTGAAAGAGATTGGAATGCCAGAAGCAAGAATAATTCTTTCGGAAGTTGCAATTTATTTGGCAATTTCTCCAAAGAGTAATTCAGCTTATAATGCGATAAATTCAGCACTTAGCCATATTGAGAATGAAAAAAATTCAAGATGTGCCAACTCATCTTACAAAAAGTTGGGAAAAAAAGATTATAAATATCCTCATAACTATGAAAAATCATTATGTTAATCAGGTTTACATGAATGAAAAAAATTAAGTTTTATGAATTTGGGGAGAATAAGTTTGAGATGGCGGCTGAAGGAGTATTTTAAGAAAAATAAAAAAAGAATGAAAAAAATAAATTTGTTATAACTTACTATATATACAAGGGGTCAAAACCCCTTGTCAGGAAATAAATAAAATATAGTTTCTATTTTTCAAATAGGATTTAGTATAAAAAGTGATTAATATAAAAAATACTCAAACAATGATATAGTTTATTGCAAGAGTATTTTTTTTAATATCTAATAACAAGCTGAAGGGATCATAACTTTGTATAAAAATTTCTTGCAGTATCACGTCCCGCAGTCGTATTTTACTGCTGAATCATGGCCAGCTAATTTATAATCTATTAATTCTTTATTCAAATTGTAACTATAAATGTCTGAACCAGGATGATGAAGAATTAAACCGTATTCCATTTCAACTCCGTTATTAACACCAGTTGCTGCCCAAGTGCTGCCAATTAATGATCTTAAGGCAGAATTAGTTATATTTTTGAAACCTTTTAAATTAATATATCCTCTTTTACCTTTATTATTTCCTTCCAAAACACGGACTAAAACTTTATTCCCATCTCTTACACCTTTAATTTCTACAAGTGTGTCATTCATATCAGAAGCCGTAAATCTTCTTTCATATGGATCAACTTCTTTAGTTTCAGTTTTAGCTTCATTGGTTTTGGTTTCACTTTTTTTGTTATTTTTTTTTAGCCTGAGTTTGTACTGAAGCCATCATTTGATTTTCCAACTGTTTTTTTTCCTGTTCCTTTTGAACTTTCTCCATCTCATTTATTTTATTTTTCATACTTACAAATTAGTAAATACCACCACCTATGATGATAAATCCTATAACCAGAACAAGAGCAATTATTATTCCAATTAGAATTTTTTTACTAAATTTTTATTTTTCAACATTATTATTTTTCCATTTATATTTCTCCTAAATTTAAAATTTAAAATGTTTAATACTATTTCTTTTTTTCAAATATTTCCAATTAATGTATCCAAATTTATGTTGTCCTAAAACTTCAACATATACTCCTTCAACATCAAAAGGACTTATATCAATTGGATCTATGACTACAATTGTTCCATTTTTTTATTTTATCACGAATAGTCGAATTGTCATACGCTTTTCTAGTAAGATTGGCATAACCATTTGGAGATTTTACTATGAATTTTTCTTTTTTTACAATTTTCTTCACTAATACTTTTTACTTGCACATACAGCAATATCATCCTCCTCATATCCTTCGCCTATTATTACTTTTTTTATAATCATTTCTTTTTTTCAACGTCAACTATATTTCCATAAATTTCAATATCCTGAACTTCTTGATTAAATGAAATTCCCACAGGATTTCCGTTAATGTCTGCATCTTTAGAAATTTTACAAAATTGATGATTTTTCTCAAGACACGAATCATAATCTATTTTTTTATGTCCCGATCATTATTATACACACCATCCAACATTTCGTCGTACATCGCATTGATAAATAAACCGTGTTCAATATGAAATTCTGTTATTTTTTTGGATCAAGAATACAATTATTTAAAAATCCTATTTTTCATCAAAGTGAATTGCTTGTACTTTATTAGCATTTTTTTACCAAGTTTTATCATAATTGTTCCATCTTTTTGTTTTGTCCAAAAATAACTTCCATTCAAATCATTCACACTAATTTCATAGATTGTTTTCAGGATTACATTTCTCATAAGCTAATCCAACAATATTTGCAACAAATAGACTTAAAATTAACAATAATTTTCTCATAATTCTTCTCCAATCTTTTTAAAAATATATTTTTTTTATCAAAGTAAATTAAAAAAAGAATTAATGAATTTCATAAAAAAACACTTAAAAAAATATTAAATTAACTTTTCGGTTTAATTATACCTTGCTTTTTATTTTTTTCAATACATTTGAAAATTAATTTATAATTAAATTTAAAGAGATTGCTAAATAACAAATAAAAAAAGTTGGAATAGATCAAAATAAATTATTTGTTAGCAATACTTAGATTAAGCAAATTACAAGCCTTGATAAAAACTAGGCATTGTGGTAAAATATAGTAATGAAAATTTAACTGGAGGAGAATGATACCTAATGAAAAAAAGAGCATTAATAAGCGTTTTTGATAAAACAGGAATTTTAGAATTTGCACAGTTTTTGGATAAAAAGGGTGTGGAAATTATTTCGACAGGAGGGACTTATAGATATTTGAAGGAAAATGGTCTTTCTGTGATTGATGTTTCAGAAGTTACGAATTTTAAAGAAATGCTGGATGGGAGAGTAAAAACTTTGCATCCGAATATTCATGGTGGAATTTTGGCGATTAGAGATAATAAAGAGCACATGGATACGATTGCAAAAGAAGGAATTGAAACAATTGATTATGTTGTTGTTAATCTTTATCCGTTCTTTAGAGAAGTTCAAACTGACAAAACTTTTGATGAAAAAATCGAATTTATCGATATAGGTGGACCTACAATGCTTCGTTCAGCCGCAAAATCATTTAAAGATGTAACAGTTATTTGCGAAACTGAAGACTATTCAGTAGTTATGGAAGAAATGGAAAAAGATGGACAAGTTTCTTATGAAACTAAAAAAAGATTGGCTGGGAAAGTATTTAACTTGACATCAGCTTATGATGCGGCAATTTCTGCGTTCTTGTTAGAAGAAGATTATCCTAAATATTTGAATGTTTCTTATGAGAAAAAATTTGACTTGAGATACGGGGAAAATCCTCATCAATCTTCAGCTTATTATGTTTCAACTACTGAAAATGGAAGCATGAAAGATATTAAGCAATTGAACGGAAAGAATTATCATTTAACAATATTAGAGATATGGATATTGCTTGGAAAGTGGTTGGAGAATTTGACGGTCCAGCAGCTTGTGCAATAAAACACTCAACACCTTGTGGTGTGGCTGTTGCAGATGATATTTTCACAGCATACAAAAAAGCTCACGATTGTGATCCAGTATCAATTTTTGGTGGAATTGTGGCACTTAACAGAGAAGTTAATAAAGAAACTGCCGAAGAATTGAAAAAAATCTTCTTGGAAATCGTAATTGCACCTTCATTTACAGATGAAGCGTTGGAAATCTTGAAAACTAAGAAAAACTTGAGAGTTATCGAATGTAAAACTCCAAAACCTCAAGATAAATTCGATTATGTAAAAGTTGATGGTGGAATTTTGGTTCAAGGAACAAATAATAAAATGATTGATGAAATGAATATTGTTACTGAAAAACAGCCTACTGAAAAAGAAAAAGCTGATATGGAATTAGGAATGAAAGTTGTAAAATATGTAAAATCAAATGCAATTGTAGTCGTTAAAGATGGAATGGCAATTGGTGTAGGAACTGGTCAAACTAACAGAATTTGGTCAACAGAACATGCATTGCAACATGCTCAAGAAAAAGTTGGAAAAGACTTAACAGGAGCAGTATTAGCTTCAGATGCTTTCTTCCCATTCAGAGATTGCGTAGATACAGCTGCAAAAACAGGAATTAAAGCGATTGTACAACCTGGTGGATCAATGAGAGATCAAGAATCTATCGATGCTTGTAACGAACATGGAATTACAATGGTATTTACAGGAATTAGACATTTTAAACATTAATTTTTTAACAGAAAAATAAGATTGAATGTGCTACACTAATAGTTTTAGAGATTAAAATTTAGGTGTGGCATTTTTATATTAAACTCTATTTGAATAACGAATGCATTATAAATCTTTTTATTAGATTAAATTTTAAATAATTAAAATAAATATTTACTTTTTAAACGGAGAATAGTATTAAGTATAAGTGGATTTGAAATTGCAATAAAAAAATTAAGAGTAGAAAAAAATTCTACTCTGCAATTCATTAATTAGCATTGTGTTGTAACCAATCTAAATATTTTTTTGTATTTTTTTCTGTTTCAGAATTAAGCCTTTTTGCATTTTTTTAGATTTTAATAAAGCATTTAATTCATTTTCTGAAAGCATTTGGAAGTCAGTTCTTTCGTATTTATTACCTTTTTTTATTTCTGTTCCAGTATTAATTACTCCAAATTCAACCCTAATTTCATACGAATCCGTAACTGGTGTATTTTGATTTTTTTTGCTATTTACATAATATTTTTTTTCAATTTTATAATTTAATATTGGATATTTTTTTCTTTATTATAAGATTTTACATTGTCAAATGGTGTGTATGAAACTCTATATTTGTTTCCAACTGGAACTACATTAATAAAATAATTAAGTTTTTCCCATATTATTTTATCATTATCTGATGCTGGATCCATCCCTGAAAACCAATCTTTTTGATTTGAAACATAAATTTGTGCTTTTGGGGTGAAAAAACTTTCTACTTCACTAGTTGTAGTTTCAGAAAAAGTAAATGTTCCCAAAACAAACATTAACAGTGAACTACTCCCGCTTTTAGAAGCGGGAGCTTCTTGGGAAGTATCTGCTTTTGCTAGCCAAATATATTTACCAAGCTCTTCGGACAGTCCCTACCCTGTTTTTTTATTTCCTAATATTTCAACATTTCTTTTCCAATGTTTTTTATATTCAGTGCCACATTGTAATCTCTATCAATTTCAATCCCACAGCACTCACATTTATAACTTCTTTCGGATAATTTCAGTTCCTCTTTAATATTTCCACATTTACTACAAGTTTTCGATGACGGAAACCACTTATCTATCTTCAAAAATTGCTTTCCTAAAAACATCAGTTTATACTCAAGCATCCTCAAAAACATTCCCCATCCATTATCTCCTACACTTTTACCAAAATTTAATGCCTGGCTCATCCCTTTCATATTCAAATCCTCGACAACCACAGCATTATATGTTTCAGACAATTTTTTCGACAATTTATGTAGAAAATCTCTTCGACAATTCTTGATATACTCATGCAATTTTGATATTTTCGCTTTTTGCTTATACCAATTTTTAGAAAACTTCACTTTTCTTGACAATGACTTTTGTAATTTTTTCAATTTTTTCTCCAACATTCTAAAATATCTTGGATAATCAGCCCTTTGGTTTTCAGAACTGACAAATAATTCAGACATTGAAAAAAATCAAGTCCAATTACTTTATCACTATTTGGTATTTTTGAATTTCTTTTTTTCAAATTCGTCAAAAATAGAAACATAGTAATTTCCATTGCTGTTTGTCAATGTTACCGATTTTTATTCTATAATTCTTTGGTATTTCTCTATGATATTTCAATTTTACTTTTTTTTCAATTTTTGGCAAGACCAAATATTTATTTTCCTCAATTCGTATCGAATTATTCACACAATTTGTCGTATAACTTTTAACATTATTCTTTTTAGATTTGAACCTTGGAAACTTCGCTCTTTTTGAAAGAAATTCATAAACGATCGTTTTACATTCAATTGAGCATTTGAAAGTGCCAGACTATCTACTTCTTTTAAAAATTGATTTTCACTTTTCAAACTGGCAGGTGTAACTATTTTATTTTTTTCCAGTTTCTTCATAAATTTTATTAGCGATATATAAAATCGTATTATAAACAAAACGAACACATCCAAAAAGTCTTATTTATCAATAATTCCTGCTCCTTATTTGGATAAATTCTGTATTTGAATGCTAAATTATATTTCATGAAATTACACCCCTTTTGATTTTTGAATATTATTTTTAATTATTTTTTTAGAAATTTTATTATTAATGATTTTTTTCTTTGATATTTTATAAAAAAATTGTATCATGGATATGTCCTTTTTTTTCAATTTTTTTACAAAAAGCAATTCATCTCCCACTTGTAAAAAGTCGGAGACTTCTTGCTATCTTTTTGTTAAAAATAAATTTTTTTCATAATTTTAAACCTTCTTTCTTTTTTTATGATTTGTCTATCATCTCCATAATTTTATAAAACCTCATTTAATAGGTATTATACTTTTATTATAGCATATTTTTATAAATTCGTATATCCCAATATTTTTATCATCTTGATTATGCAATCACTCAATACACCTTTTTAAAAATTTATAAAATTAAAGTCTTGACAAATATATGATATTATGATATTATAATTATGTTGTTAAAAAAAGTTATAAACAATCCGGGACTGTAGCTCAACTGGTCAGAGCAACCGACTCTTAATCGGTAGGTTGTGGGTTCGATCCCACCCTATCCCACCATTATAAAAAGTTATGTTTTACAAGAGTTTTTAAACTCTTTTTTTATTATAATTGACAATATATTAATAATGTGATATAAATTACATTGATGAGATTAAATTTAGAATATTCTCAAATTAAAAATTTTTACAGGTAGAAAAAGAAGGATTAATATGATTTTAAAAAAATGATGAAACTGAAGTAAAATTAAAGATTTGGAAAGAAGGATTTGTTGATGAAATCTTTTTGATAAAAAAATTCGACAGTGGAAAAATCTTCCAAGACTAGAGAAATTATTAGATGTGCAAGAAAGTGATTTTTTTAAGTTTATTTCAAGAGGAAAACGAAGTTGTAATCGAAGGCAATATCATTGCGATGATGAATGGAAATGAAATAATCAAATATGATTTTAAGAAAAAAATATGAATTTATGGATAATAATGGAAATATTTTAAATATGGTAAAATGAAGAACAACTAGAATTGATAGAAACTGCAGAAAAATATGTTTGAAAAAAAGCGATGATTTATATTTCTGATAAAACAAAATGGATTGCTGAAGCATTTAAACTTTTTTTCGATTTCATTAAAGATATTGAAAGAAAAAGATGAATATAATAAACAAGAACTTATCAGTTATCTGAGAGAAAAATAGATAATTTTGTAAAAAAATTAAGTTGTTGAACAGATCTATTATAAGGAGAGATTGTGGAAAATAGAAGTTATTTTGATGGGGGACTGTTAAGTTATGTTGGCTGGATCATTTTAGGAAGTCTTTTAACTTCGTGTACGTTTGGAATTTGTTATCCTTGGGCTTTGTGCATGATTTATGGTTGGAAAAATAAATCATACTGTTATAGAAGGAAGAAGGCTGCAATTTAATGGAACTGCAATAGGACTATTTGGAAATTGGATAAAATTGCTATTATTAATAGTGGTGACATTGGGAATATACAGTTTTTGGGTTCATATTAAGTTGGAACAGTGGCGAGTTAAAAATACAACATTTTTAAATTAATTTTTGATAGAAGGCTGATTATTTCAGTCTTTTTGTATTTGTTAAATTTGTATTTGTTAAATGATTTTTTTGATGAAGGAGAATGGTGTTTATGAAAAAAATTTTTTTAGAATGTTAGGATTAATTATTTTAATTGGAAATATTGGATTTGCAGAATATACGATTAAAGATGGCAAAGTTTATTGGGATGATAAACTTGTCGTGAAATATGTAAATGGGGTAGTCAGTCAGTACAATAAATTTTTTTACCTGATGTGGAAAGTTTTAAAAATATTAAAAGATGGGTATGCAAGAGATAAAGGAACTATTTATTATGATGGAGAAACGGTGAAAAAAACAAAAATGGAGATAATGAAGTAGATATAAAAAAACATTTGAAATTTTGGAAAAAGAATGTGGCAAGAGATAAAAAAATACGGTTTATATTAATGGAATTGATTATCCCGATGTGGATGTAAATACAGTAAAAAATTGTAAAAATCTAAATATGATTTTTATTAATTATGTGAAGGATAAAAAAACGGTATATATTGGATTGGAAGTCCTGATGTAGAAGCAAATCGGCACTATGATAAGGAAACTTTTGAAGATTTAGGAGATTTTTTTTGCAAGAGATAAGAATTATATTTATTATTTTGAAAAGCCTTTAAAGTTTGTTGATAAAGCAAGTTTTAAAAAGATTATCAGATAGCTATATATCAGATAAAAATGGAATTTATTATCTTGATAAGATAATTAAAGGAGCTGATAAAAAAATAGTTTTTGAAATAATGGAATGGGATTATGCGAAAGATAGAAATAATGTTTATTATGAGGATAAAAAAAGTGTCAGGAGCAGATATTAACACATTTGAGGTAAAAGAGGATATTGTGAAAGATAAAAAAATAGCATTTATTCTAATGGGAAAAAAAGTTAGAGGGAGCAGATATCCAAACTTTTAGAAAAGTTAAATGAATATTACGATATTGATAAAAAAATAATATATTATAATTTAAATTCAAATTCGGATATAAAAAGAATAAAAAAATACTGATGGAAATTTTTAAAAATAATTGAAGAAAAAAACTTATAAAAAAATAAAGATGGTGTGTATTATTTGGGTGAAAAAAATAAAAAGAAATTGATCCAAATAGTTTTAAAATTATAAGAAAAAAATAATTTAAAAAAAGATAATTCATATTATGCAAAAGATAGTAAAAATGTATATTATATTCAATTAGATCCATTATATATTTTAGATACAGATAATGCTTTAAAAAAATGTTGTCAAAGTTTTGAAAGGTGCAAATCCTAATACATTTGAAGTGATAAATGATTATTACAGTAAAGATGATAAAAATATATTTTTATATAAGCAGGATTGCTGAAAAAAGAGCCTTTGATAAAAAGGAGCTGATATAAAAAAACATTTGAAGTATTGAATAATAATTTTTTTCAAAAAGATAAGGATAATGTATATTTTTGGAACCGATAGAGAAGAAGATTTAGATTCTAAAAGTTTTAAAATTTTGAATTTAAATAGTCAAAAATAGGAATGGTTATTATTTAGAAGATAAAAAAATGGAATTTATTTTTTTAAAGGACAGATGATATAGCTACTTATTTTAATAAAATTACTGATAAGGGTAAATTTTTGAATGATTTCTATATCAAGGATAATGATTATGTATATTGTAATGAAGATGTATTGAATGAGGCGGATCCGAATACATTTAAGGTGGTGGACGAACATAGTTCACGGGCTGAGGATAAAAAAATCATAGATATGAGTATTGTAAAATAATTAAATAAAAAAATTGGAATTTATTCAGAGATATTTTTTTGATAATAAATATTTAAAAATTTGAATAATAATAGATAAAAAAATTGACTTTATGCGTATTTTGATGTATAATAAATTTGAGGTGATTAGGAATGCCTATGAATTCTAAAAGAAATGATTCGGTTTTTTTGAAGAGAAATGGTTTTGTCGAAATAAAAAGGCGGAAAAAGGTTCTCACAGAAGATTGAAAAAAATTTCGCAACCGGTAAGGTAACCGAAGTGCCTTGTCATAGTAAGGAATTAGGGAAAAATACTTGAAAAAAAGTAATTCTAAAAAGAAGCAGGATTAAAATAATCCTGTTCCTTACTTTGAGATCAAAGGAGGTAAATATGTTTGTTGTTTATCCAGCAATTTTTTTATAAAAAGAAAAAGAAAGTTATACAGTTTTGTTTCCTGATTTTGGAGGAGCGACTTGTGGAAAAAAAGTATAGAAGATGCTTATTATATGTCAACGGATTATTTAGGAATGAACTTATTAGATTATTATAAGGGAAATAAAGAATTTCCTAAAGCAACAAGTTTGGAAGGATTAAATATAAAGTTATATATCAAAAGAGCTATTTGATGATGAAAAAGAAGTTGAAGAAGCACTTAAAAAAATTCTTTTCAAATCGTTAGTAGGATTGGATTTTTCAAAAAAATATTTAAAAAGAAGTAAATGTAAAATCGATTAGAAAAAAATGTAACTATTCCTAGTTGGCTTAATGAAGTTGCAAAAAGAAATAATATAAATTTTTTTCAAAAAGTTTTACAGGAAGCATTGGAAAGGGAATTAGAAATAGATTAAAATAAATATTGTATAAATCACGGTTATTAATTTTTGCTGTGATTTTTTTAAAAGAGAATGTGGTATAATTTAAATGAGATTAAATTTTAAAATAGAGAGGGAGAATGGTATGAGAAAGTTTAAAATTTTATTTTTAATGTTATTAGGGATATTTGGATTAAATTCTTGTGTCGCATTAGGAGTGGCAGCTGGTGTGGGATATGCAGTACCGTGGGTTGTAGCAATTTCATGTAGTGAGTTTGGAGTATGTTCTGAACCAAAGTCTAGGACTCCAAAAACAAATTGAAAGAGATGAAAAAAACTAAAAATTGAAAAAAAGAAATAGAAGAAAAAAATTATATTCAGAATACAATTTTGAGTAAAAAGAAAAAAATAAAGAAATTTTTGAAAAATATTTCAATATTGATGCCTGAAAAAACTTGAGTTTAGAAAAGTAAAAAGAGCCTAGAGAATATGAGTACAGTAATGTAATTTCAGAATTATATGACAAAGAAAAGAAAAAAATTTATTTTTACAAAGATTGTTTATAGTTGAAAAAGATAAAAAAAGACTTTTGAAAAAAATAATTAATGATGGGAAAGATGAAAAAATATAAAGAATATTATGAAAAAGAAAAAAAGCCGAATACAAATTAAGATTATTATCAACTGATGTAGAAAAAAATAGGAGAAAAATGCGTATAAAATTACTGAAAAAAAACTTGAAATGTCAAATGAACCAATAGTTAAAAATAACATATGTTAAAATACTAAAAAGAAGGTGTCTATGTTATTGGAAATGAAAAATTCAAAAAGATATTTTTTTAGCATTATTTGGAAAAATAAAATATTGAGTAATAAAAAAATTACTGAAACAAAAAAATTTTTTAGACTTTTTAAAACAATGTTTAATTACTGTTTCTTTTTAAAATTTAAAGTTATAAAAAAATATTCTAATTTTTTTCAAGTTTCTTAAAAAAATAAGAATAAATATATTGGATAAAAAAATTAAAAAAATAAGGTATAATTTTAATGAAATATAAAAATAAAAGAAAGAGAGTTGGTAGTCATGAAAAAAATCAGAATACTGCTATTATTTGCTCTAGTTATGATTTTTGGTGCGAATTTATTGGCGAATGACTGGGAATTTGGGTCGGAAGGTGGGCATATTGTGCCGATGAATGTGTCGAATGTTTCGATAAAGAGTGAAAAGCTTCGTTTTAAATTGGAAAAATTTAGGTCGGAGTATGGGACGATAGACAATGAAATGGTGGTAACTGTCAGATTTGTGTTTGATAGTCCTGAAGCTGGGGAGAGATATATTGGATTTATTACGCCTGAAGGTGGGAATGAAGCATGGGATGAAAGAGATCATTTCAAGGATTTTAAGACTTCTGTCAATGGACAAAGTGTGAGTACAAAAGCATATAGATTGACTGATTTTGCACCGAAAGATGTAAAACAACTGGAAGAAGTTAAAAAATATTTTAAGGAATATGATGAAGAAAAGATACTAAAAAGAATATGAATATTACAAAAAAAGAGTTATGTTTACTATTTTAAGGCTAATTTTAAAAAGGGAGAAAATGTAGTTGAGCACAGTTATCATTATGATGGAAGTAGCGGTGTTGGAACTGTTGATTTCAACTATGTTTGGTCGACTATTTCAAAATGGAAAAATCAGAAAGTGGATAATTTTGAAGTGATTGTTGAGCCAGGAGATGCTCTTATTGCAATGCCTGTGGTAAAAACAAAAAGATGGGAAAAGAAATAAAATGGCAATTGGCTGGAGAAGGAAATGTTGATTATGCTTACAAAGAAAAACTATGAAACAAATGAGCCATACAAAAATTCTTTATGCAAAAATTAAAAAAAGGTTATTTATATTTTAAAAACAAATAATTTCAAGCCTAAAGAAGAATTTGAATTGACAGAAATAAAAAGGTTTGAGAGTTAATTATGTATTTCCTGATAAAACGGAAAAAAAGGTTTTTAAATTTAAAGATGATTTGACAGACGATGCCTATGCGATAAAAATATTTAGATAAAGATGAAATAAAAAGATATTTCAGATGAAGAATTGAAAATAATGAGAAACTATCCTTATGCGATGGCAGGTTATGATTTTTTTCAGACAAAAAAATTGAAAGACTATTTTTTTCAAAAATTTTTTTGTGGTATGTGCCAACTGGAAAAGATGTGAAATTGGGAGAAGCTGATTATGAGTATGTTAAAGATGTGGATAAAGTTATAAATGATAGAAAGAATGGGAAGTAGATAATTTGAAGATAGAAAAAGGTTACGGAATTTTTATTGTAGCCTTTTTTTATTTTAACATTTGGTGATAGATGAAAGTTGAAATAAAAAAATTTGAAGAGATTCTAGAAAATTACTAAAAATCTCTTCTCCATTATCCCAATTTTCTTAATAAAATAAACATTCCCATCTTCCATATATTCCAAAAAGCATCGGATAAATTTCAACGCCATTTTCTATCGCTTCATAAAAAGTTTCAGAAAATTCTCTGTCAATAATATGTTCAGGGTGCGAAAATTTCAGATTTTCTAAATATTAAAAATAAAAACTGCTGTCCGAAAGCCTTCTTTTTTTAAGTTCCATAAGTTCTCTCAAATGTTTTAAGGCACGAATTGAAGGAGAGCCAGGAAATTGAGCAATTTTTTTCGTTTACTAAAGTACAACCTTTTACTTCAATAAAAATTTTTTCTTTTTCAGTTTCTAAATAGAAATCTAGTTTACTATTATTATGCTTAATTTCAGGTTTTATATACGAAGGTTCTCCAAATGGAGAAATTTCATTATCGTAAAATATGGCTTCTGTAATATATCGATGAAAAAGCCGTATTTATAAGAATAATTTCCCATGAACTTTTACTGCGATAATATCCCATTTAGTTTTACGATTTTCATTATTTGCCTTTTTTTATCAACAATTCTGCACCATCAATCAATAATTCTGTCAATCTTCCAGTATCGTGCAAATGAGCAAAGTCTTCTCCTGAATATTCTTCATTTTCAGAATCTTTAAATTCAAATCTAACAGTAAAACGAGTTACTCTTTCCTTAAAAATTTACAATTTTGTCATAGTTTATCGTATAAAGAATTTTATTTTTTTCATATATTTTTCCTTTTTTTAGTATTTTTTTGATTTTAGGATAACATATTTGAAGTTAGGGAGCAAGAAAAATTTTTATAAAATTGTAAATATTGATTTAAAAAAATAGGAAAAAAATTTATTTTTTTAGATTTAATATTGCAAGAAAAATATGATAGAATATATTTATAAGAAAGATATAAAGTAAATCAGAAATATAAATATTCAAGGAGGAAACAAGAAAATGAAAGTATTAATCGTAGGAGCAGGTGGAAGAGAACATGCAATTGCTTGGAAAAATATCTCAAAAATGAAAAGGTAGAGAAAAATATTTATAGCACCAGGAAATGCAGGAGCTGAGTTATTGCCAAAAAGCTGAAAATGTGAATTTATCGAATAATATAGACGAGTATGTTAAATTTGCTAAAGAAAAATAATATTGATTTGACATTTGTTGGAAGTGAAGAATTATTGGTAGCTGGGATTGTTGATGAATTTCATAAAAAAATGGATTGAAAATTTTTTTGGTACCTAATAAACAAGCGGCAATTCTTGAAGGAAGCAAGGCTTATTCTAAAGATTTTATGAAAAAAATATGGGATAAAAACTGCTGTTTATGAAATTTTTGATAATGCTGAAAAAGCAAAAGAATTTTTAAATAATTGGAAAGATTTTCCTGTAGTTGTAAAAGCTAGTGGTCTTGCGGCTGGGAAAGGTGTAATTATTGCTCAAAATCTTGATGAGGCGATAAAAGCGGTTGACGATATAATGATTGATGAAAAATTTGGAGATGCTGGGAATCAAGTTGTAATTGAAGAATTTTTGGATGGAGTAGAAGCTTCAATACTTTCATTTACAGATAGCAAAGTTATTGTACCATTGTTATCAGCAAAAGATCACAAAAAAATTGGAGAGAATGAAACTGGATTAAATACAGGTGGAATGGGAGTTATAAGTCCTAATCCTTATGTGACAGATGAAGTTTTTGAAAGTTTTAAAAACGACATTATGAATCCGACTTTAAAGGGAATGCAAGCTGAAGGAATGGATTTTGAAGGTGTAATTTTCTTTGGACTAATGATTACGGCAAAAGGTGTTTACTTGCTTGAATACAATATGAGATTGGGAGATCCTGAAACTCAAGCTGTGTTACCGTTGTTGGAAAATGACTTGTTAGAATTGGTGGAATATTCATTTGACAAAAAATTATCGGAATTAAATGTTACTTGGAAACCACTTCATGCTTGTTGTGTTGTAGGAGCTGCAGGAGGATACCCAGAAAGTTACAAAAAAGGTGATGTTATAACTGGAATTGAAAATGCTACAGATGATAAATTAGTATTTATCGCAGGAGCAAAATTTGAAGATGGAAAATTCAAAACTAATGGTGGAAGAGTATTAAATGCTGTTGCATTTGGAAAAACATTGGATGAAGCTAAGGAAAATGCTTATAAATTATTGAATAAAATTAAATTTGATGGAATGTATTTTTAGAAAGGATATAGGTAGAATTAAGTAAAAATAATCAGGGAAGAAAAAAACTGTTTTAATTTTTAGGACAGTTTTTTTGTTATATAAACAATTATTAAACAGCGGACTAATATAAAAATATAATTTTTATTTTTTTAAACCAGATTTAGTGGAAAAAATTCCATTGTTACCAAATAAATAAATATAATAAAAAGCCAGTATTTGAGATTAAGTCTTGTAAATTGGAAAAATATAATATAAAAATATTTAATTTGAAATTTGAAAAATGTGTGATATAATTGAAAAAAACTGGAATAATAAAACTAAAATTTGGAGAAAAATATTGTAGCCTTAGGATTTGAAATTTATGCTTTTTCTATTTGAATTTTTAGTAAGGGATTTGATTTTCTAAATGTAAAAAAATATTTATCTCAAAAAAAGATTTAGTATAAAGAAGTTTTATTATAATAAAAAAATGAAAAAAAGGTGAATACTTTGGATAAGCAGAAATTTAATCAATATAGGAAAGTAAAATTTTACATCGCAGTCTGTTTCTGGATATTTTTCATTGTCAATGTTTGCTGGCGGGAGCAGAAAAGCTGTTAGTGAAAAATAAAAAGTGGCGAAAAAGAAAAATTAGTGGAAATAGAGTTGAAGATGAGGCGATAAAGATTGATATTATTATTAATAAAGATAGTAATACTGATTTTGAAAATGAAAATGAAGATTTGAAAAAAACAGATGATGAAGATGGGGATTTGATTTATTTGGATCGGATTCAGGATGAGGAAGAGGAAAAAAACAGCAGAAAAAAAGTTGAAAAAAACTAATAGAATTGAACGATTTATAAAAAAATAGATGATAAAGTTAATCCAATTATAAAATTTCAAACAGCAAAGAGTTATGGAACGTGGTATTTAATAAAAACAGATGATAATTTAGAGAAAAAAACTTGAAAAAATGTAAGATATGATTTTTTTGCAGGAGGAAAATGGATATCGTATAATTAAAAAGCTATTTTTGATCCGCAGACTGATAAATGGAATGAAGAAATGCAGAGAGGGTGGATCGAAGAAAAAAAGGGAATGTATATTTGGATATTGAAAAGAAATATTTTAAAAAAATAATAGGAATGAAATTGTATTCTTTGATAAAAAAATTATCGCTATATGATTATAAGGTATTATAATGGAGTTACAAGAGTTCTTTCACGTTATCCGAATAATAATAAAATTTCGCTTGAAAATGAAGAATTGGATGAGTTTGAAAAAATTGTGGATAATAAAAGTAATCTTAAGAATCTTGATTATGATGTAAATATGAAAAGTATTCGGGAACTTGAGAATGAAAGGAAAAAAAGCTGAATTAAAAAAATAGAACGGATGATTTGGAAAGAAGATTGAGTGAAAATCCTGCAAGTGTGTTTCAAATTGATACAATTGGTGCAAAAAGGGAATTTGAGAGAAGAATGAGAAAAGAGGGAATGACAAGGTTTGAAACTAAGGATGGAACTAAAAGTGTAGAAGTTATTGAGCTTAATGATGAGGATTTAAAAAAATAAAAAAATTTAAAAAAATAAAAAAATAAAATAGAAAAATAATGGTAAAGATACAAAAAAATGAAAAAAATTAATTGAAAAAGTTCACATTAATTGAAATTTGTAGGCTTTTACAAATAAAAAAATACTGAATATTTGGGAGAAAAAAATGAAAAAAATACATTGAAAAATTACTTATGTCATAATATTTTTAATATTGTTTATGTGTCTGTCACTCTTTTTAACTTCTTTTTTTGCAAAAAGGGAGTATAAAAAAATGTTAATGTAAATGTAAAAAAAGGAACAAATTTTTATACAAATTTATAAAGACTTAAAAATTGAATTATGGAATTATGGATAGAATATATCTAAAAATTAAATGGTGGAAATATAAAGTTAAAAGTGGGAACTTATAAATTTAATGGAAAAATATTCAAAATATGAAATTATAAAAAAATAAAGAATAGTGAAACTAATGGAATAAGACTTACAATTCCTGAAGGATTTACATCAAAGCAAGTGTTTGCTCGGATGGAAGCGCTTGAATTGGGAAATACTGAGGAAATTAATAAAGCTTTTGAGCGAGGTTGATTTTCCATATCCGCATGAAAATAATAATTTTTGAAGGATATTTCTATCCTGAAACTTATATTTTTTTCTGAAAAATGTTACAACAAAAACAAGTTATTAGAACTATTCTTGATGAATTTTTTTGAAAAAAATTTCCGCCTGAAAAAAATATCCTGACAAGAAGAAATTTTACGATGATTTAAAATTGGCTTCTATTGTGGAAGCAGAAGTGCCTGATGAAGTGGATAAGCCTAAAGTTGCCGGAATATTTTTGAAAAGATTGGAAATTGGGATGAAGCTGGAGTCAGATGCTACGTTAAAATATGAGTTGGGAAGACAGGCTACGAGAAATGATTTGAAATTACAGAATACAGCATATAATTCGTATAAAGTCAAAGGATTGCCTCCAACACCAATTGGAAATCCTCCGATTGAAACTTTTAAGGCTGTGTTAAATGCTGAGAAGACAGATGATTTATTTTTCTTTACATATAAGGGAAAAACATATTATTCAAAGACGCATGAGGAACATTTGAAAAAACGTCGTGAAAGCGGGCAATTAAAATAAATCTAATTAGATTAAAATTATAGTTAAATTAAGTAGTATAAAACAAGGAGTTTGGCTATTTGTAAGAGTAAAAAAATATTGGATATATAGATTTAATGGAAAAAAATAAAAAAATTGGGAATAAATTTAATGGAAAAAAAGTAAAAAAATAGAAAAAGAAAAATATTGAAGAGATCAATAGAAGTTATTGAAAAAAATTGATTTCTGAAGGAGATAAAGTTCTTATTGCATTTTCTGGAGGCCTGATTCAGTTTTTTTCTTTATAATTTTTTTAAAATTTTTAAAAAGTCGAATTTTGATGGAAATTTCACTTGTTTATGTCAATCATAATTTGCGAACTGATGTTGAGAATGATTTGGAATTTGTAAAAAAAGTTTAGCGTCTGAAAAACGATGTTGACTGTTATATTCAAAGTGTGGATGTGAAAAAAATATTCAAAAAGAAAAATAAGAAATCATTGGAATTGGCGGCTAGGGAATTACGGTATGAAGCGATTGAGGAAGTTAGGAAAAAAATATTGGGTATAATAAAAATTGCAACAGGTCATAATATGGATGACAATGTGGAAACTTTTTATTTTTCGGCTTTTTGCGTGGAACGTCTATGAATGGGTTAAAGGGTATTCCAGAAGTGCGTGAGAATATAGTAAGACCAATTTTAGGATTTGAAAAAAAGTGAAATTTTTGTATTTTTCTGAAAAAGTCGGAATTGGGAATATTTAGTTGATTATACAAATAATGAAAATGATTATACGAGAAATTTTTATTAGAAATGAAATTTTCCCTTGCTTTGAAAAGGGTTAATCCAGATTTTAGAAGAAAAAGTGGAATCTTTGATTGTGGAAATTAATGAAAGAAATTTTGCTGGAGCGGAAAAAAATTTGAAAATGAGAAAAAAATTTAGAAGAGAAAAGTTTTAAAATTATAAAGAAAAAAATGAGGTTAATCAAAAGGATGAATTGAGTTTTCTTCTGAAAAAAATAACGTGCAAGTTTCAAGGGAAAAAGATTGATCAGATTTTTTTAGGAGTTTTTAATAAAAAAATGGAGAATTGAAAAAATGCAGGGACAAAGGAATTTTTATTTAGGAGAAAAATAAAAATTTTTGCAAAAATGTTTATGGGAAACTGGAAATTGTAAAAGATTTTAAATAGAAATACAAAAGAAGATCTAGAAAGTGATAAAAATAGAATATTATCTGATAAAACCATAATTTTAAAGGAAAATCAAAGTATTAAATGGTATAATTACAAAATAACCCTATATGAAAAATATTGAAAATTTTAAAAAAGGATGAAAATGCAGAATATGCTATTTTTAAAAATTGATGATAGAATAGAAAATGGGGAATTTTTTTGTCAGAAATAGAAAAAGATGGAGATAGAATTTCTTTGAAAAAAATTTAGGACATAAAAAAAGGTGAAGAAAAATCTTGATTGATGAAAAAAAGTTCCAAAGGGGGAAAGAGATTTTGTTCCGATTGTAGGAGTTAAGGTTTCTAGAGTTCAAAATAATTTGGAGTTTTCAAGTGAGGATGTAAAATTGGAAAATGGAAATACTAATGAAGTGACAGAAATTTTAGCAATTTCGGATATAAAATTTTCAAAAATTTTTTTGGAAAAAAATTCAGGAAAAATGAGATAGAAAAAAAGAAATAAAAAAATTAGGAAACGGGAGTAAAAAGTAAATTATTAGTAATTGGGAGGAAAAAAATGGCAGAGAAAGATAAAAACGATATTAGAAAGCGGTTGGAAGAATTGCGGAAGGATAACAATAGAAAAAATAATAGACAGGATGATGGAAATAAATCTCCATTTTCAGGATTTCTGTTCTTTATTTTCGTAGTGTTGCTATTCACTTTTACAGCGATATTCCATCAGGATATACAAACTTATTTTCAAGCTAAAAAGGAAATTTCATATACAGAATTTGTAAACAGGACACAAGCTGGGGAATTTGCTGAAATAAATGAAAAAGATGATAAATTGATTGCACAGTCTCATGAAAATGGAAAAGATACCCTTTATTTCACAAAGAAAATAACAGATAGAGTCGGAAATGAACCGATTATCATTAATGCGATTGAACGTAAGAAAGTGAAGTTAAATTCGTTGCAGCCATCGGGAGGAAGTTTCTTCTTGCTACTTTTAGGGCAATTTTTACCGATGATTATAATGATAGCTCTTATGGTTTATTTAGCTAAAAAAATGGTTGGAGGTTCACAAGGTGGAGGACCTGGAAACATTTTCGGATTTGGAAAATCTAGAGTTAATAAAATTGATAAAAAGCCTGATGTAAAATTTGATGATGTTGCAGGTGTTGATGGAGCGAAAGAAGAATTACGGGAAGTTGTTGACTTTTTGAAAAATCCTGAAAAATATACAAAAGCTGGGGCAAGAGTGCCGAAAGGCGTGCTTTTGTTAGGAAGACCTGGAACAGGGAAAACATTGCTTGCAAAGGCGGTTGCTGGTGAATCTGGAGCTTCGTTCTTTAGCATTTCAGGTTCGGAATTTGTGGAAATGTTTGTTGGGGTTGGTGCTTCACGTGTAAGGGACTTGTTTGAAAAAGCTAAGGAATCTAGCCCGTCAATTATATTTATTGATGAAATTGATGCTATTGGTAGAAGAAGAAGTGTTGGAAAAAATAGTGGAAGCAATGATGAAAGAGAACAAACATTGAATCAGCTGCTTGTTGAAATGGATGGATTTGAAACTGATACAAAAGTTATCGTACTTGCAGCAACAAATAGGGAAGATGTGCTTGACCCTGCGTTATTACGTGCTGGACGTTTTGATAGACGTGTGACAGTTGATGCACCTGATTTACAAGGACGTATTGCAATATTGAAAGTTCATTCGAGAAATAAAAAGCTTGCTAAAGATGTAAGACTTGAGGATATTGCTAAAATAACTCCAGGATTTGTCGGAGCTGATTTGGCTAACTTGTTAAATGAAGCGGCTATTTTGGCGGCAAGAAGAGCCAGTGATACGATAAAAATGGCTGATCTGGATGAAGCTGTAGATAAAATTGGAATGGGACTTGGACAAAAAGGTAAAATTATTAAACCTGAAGAAAAGAAATTATTGGCTTATCACGAAGCTGGACATGCTATTATGACTGAATTAACACCAGGAGCTGATTCTGTTCATAAGGTTACAATAATTCCTAGAGGTGAAGCTGGTGGGTTTATGATGCCGCTTCCTGAAGAAAAATTAGTAACTACAAGTAAACAGATGCTAGCTGAAATAAAAGTGCTGTTTGGTGGACGTGCTGCTGAAGAAATCGGATTGGAAGATATAAGTACAGGTGCTTATTCTGATATAAAGCGTGCTACAAAAGTCGCAAGAGCTTATGTTGAAAGTGTTGGAATGAGTAAAAAATTAGGACCAATTAACTTTGAAAATTCAGATGATGAATATTCATTTGCTCCAAATAAAAGTGATGAAACAGTTAGGGAAATTGATCTTGAAATAAGAAAAATATTAACTGAAGAATATTTAAATACTTTAAATACTTTACAGGATAACTGGAGCAAATTAGAAGAAGTAGTGGCATTATTGCTGAAAAAGGAAACTATTACTGGAGATGAAGTTAGACGAATCATTAAAGGTGAAACATCTGAGCAAATTTTGAAGGAATCTGAAAATTCTGACAAAGATGAAAAAACTCAAAGCTTTGAAACAGAAGAAGTTAAAAAAATAAAGAAATTCAAAAAAATCTGAGAGCGAAAAAAAGCAGCAGAAGATGCTAAGCAGGAATTAGAACTTGAAAATGAAACAGAAAATAAAGTGGAAGAAGATGCTAAAAAGCTGGAAGAAAAAAATAAAACTAAAAAACTAGTTGAAGCTGTAAGAGAAATTACTGGAAAATCAGACTGGTCATCGGAAGGTGATTCTGATTCAGAAGAAACAGAAAATAGTAAAAATGATGATGAAAATAAAGACAAAGATAAAAAAGATAAAGATAAGAATGATTCTGATGATTCTTCTGATAATAATGGCGGTTCTGGAAGTGATGGAAATAAAGATGAAAAAAAGATGATTCTTCAAATCAGGCAGGTAATAATAAAAAGAAAAAAATAATTTTTAAATTGCCTAGTTTTTATGGAGTAGAATATAAAAAATTTAAAATATTGGGAAATAACATTGATAAACTTTGTTATTTCTCTTTTTGTTTAAAATATATAGTATAATACAAATATGTAAGGAGGTAATTTTAAAAGATGAAAAAAGATAATCTTAATAATAGCAGTTTTAGCATTAGGAATAATGAATTGTTCAAAGTATGGAAAAGAAAAATAAAAAAAGTAAAAAAAGCCAAATACAGCAACAGTTTCAAAAAAAGCCAGATATTTTAAAAGATCGAGTTATGAAGATTATATGAAGCAAAGAATGGAAGATACGAGAAGAGATGCCTTGCCTGTGGATGTAGATGGACAAATGATAGAAGCATGGAAATCAGAAGTTGCAAAACTTTATAATTTACTTTTTAGGAGAGTTATCTGACAAGGAAAGGGAAAAAGTTGCGTTTGAATCAGAAAGAATGGGATACGAAAGTAAATGCTGAATCTAAAGAGAAAAAAATTAGAAAAATATAGAAAAAAAGGCAATAGAAATGGCAAAACGATATGATAAGATACGGAAAAAAATAAATTTTTTTAAAAGAATTTATAAATATAGATATTAAAAGTATTTTTCATCAGTAGAAAAAAATACAAAAAAATTAAATCAGGAAAAGCATCCAATAAATACGTGATAAACTGATTGAATAAATGAAAAAAATAATAATACTAGAGATAAAAAGCAGAATTTTATTTGAAAATGGGCAGTTTTGCAATTGACAGAGTATAAGAATAATAAAAAAATATAAAAAAATTATGAAAATATGGAAAAAAATTTTGCACTTTTAAAAATGATATGGTATAATACTATTAGTGAGGTATAAAAAAGTGAGTAAGTTTTTTATTTAAAAGGAATAAAATGATCTTGGGTATAATTTTATTGCTTTTTAGTCAAATAATGTTTCCAATAACTTTTAAATATGACACTGGAGAAAATCTGGTAACGAAGAAAAAAGGAAGAGGATACGAAGGAAAGGCAGATAAAATCATTGCTTGATGCTATTCGAAAGCATAATAACAAATATGTTCAGTTTTATCTTGCAATTGAAAAAAATATTAATAACCGTAAAGGATTGCTAGAAGAATATATAAATAGACCTGCAGGAGTATATGGAGTAGATTTGAACGAATCATCGCTAATTGCCGGTGGAGGAGCTGAATTAGTCGATGTCAACTCTAAAAGCAAGGATGGGTATACTCCGATTATTGTTGCTATTGAAGCAAGAAATCAGGAAATACTGAAACTTCTGATTGAAAATGGGGCAAATTTATATGAAAGACATCCAATTTTTAATAGAACGACTGTGGGAACGGCTGCATACTATGGAAATGAAGAAGCAGTGGAAACATTGTTAAAAAAGGATTCCAGGCTTGCTAATATTGGAAGTACGGTGGATGGCTGGACTCCGCTTGAAGATGCAACATTGAAGGCAAATGTGAAATTGTAAAGATGCTGTTAAAATATGGAGCTAATCCGACACTTACTGATAAGCATGGCGGTACTCCAATGGATATGGCGACAAAGTTTGGAAAGGGAGAAATTGTTAAAGTTTTGAGGGATCATATAAAGGCTAATAGAAGTAAGTATTATAAGTAAATTTATGTTTATTAAGTTTAAAGTTAGTTTAATTTTAAAAAAATTGCATTAAAATTTGTTTGTAAAAAAATTATATATATAGAGGAGAAAAAAACATGAAAAAGAATGACAGGAATTGGTGCTTCTGAAGGAGTATCTATAGGTAAAGTATTACTTTTTATAACAGAGGAAATTGTTGTACCGGAAACTAAGGATGAAAATTCAACAATTGAAGCTGAACTTGCAAAATTGGAAAATGGATTGAAAAAATCTAAAATGCAGTTAATTGCAATTAGAGAAAAAGTAAAAGAGAAAATGGGAGAAGATAAAGCAGCAATTTTTTTGATGGTCATATTATGCTTCTTGAAGATGATGATTTAATTTCGGAAGTTGAAGATAAAATTAAAGGAGATGGGCTTCCAGCCGCAAAAGCATTACACGATGGAATTGATGAATATTGTGATATGATTTCACAATTGGATGATCCATATTTAAGAGAAAGAGCTGCTGATTTAAAAGATATAGGTAAAAGATGGCTTAAAAACTTGCTAGGTATGAAAATTCATGACTTGAGCAACTTGGAACCAGGGACAATTGTTGTAACTGAAGACTTGACTCCATCTGATACTGCTCAATTGGATTTGGAAAACTGTATTGGATTTATTACAGAAGTTGGAGGGAAAACAGCCCATTCTGCAATTATGGCAAGATCACTTGAATTACCGGCAGTAGTTGGAGTAAAAGGAATTTTGACAGAAGTTAAAGATGGAGAACTTGTTGTTATGGATGGAGAAACTGGGGAATTATACCTGGAACCATCTGAAGAATTGATTAGTGAATATGTTAAAAAACAAGAAGTGTTAAAAAAAGAAAAAGAAGAATTAAGAAAATTAATTCATGAAGATGCAGTTACTGTTGATGGAAGAAAAGTCGACATTTGGGGAAATATTGGAAGTCCTAATGATGTTGATGCTGTAATCGAATCTGGAGCAACTGGAATTGGATTATATAGAACAGAATTCCTATTTATGAACTCTGATCACTTCCCAACAGAAGAAGAACAATATCAAGCATATAGAGTAGTTGCTGAAAAAATGCAAGGAAAACCTGTAACAATAAGAACAATGGACATTGGTGGAGATAAAGAATTACCATACTTAGACTTGCCAAAAGAATTAAATCCATTCTTGGGATATAGAGCAATCAGAATTTCATTGGAAAATAAAGATATGTTCAAAACTCAATTGAGAGCAATCTTAAGAGCATCTCAATATGGACAAATTAAAAATTATGTATCCAATGATAAGTTCAATTAATGAAATTAGAAAAAGCAAACGCTATTTTTGGAAGAATGTAAAAAAAGAACTTGATGAAATTGGAAAAATTTATGATAGAAATATAAAAGTAGGAATAATGGTTGAAACTCCTTCAACAGCTATTGTTGCTTATAAATTTGCAAAAGAAGTTGACTTTTTCTCAATCGGAACAAATGACTTGACACAATACTTCTTAGCAGTAGATAGAGGAAATGAAATGGTTTCAACTTTATATAATTCATTTAACCCTGCTGTATTGGAAGCTATTCAAAAGGTAATTGATGCTGCACATGGTGCTCACATTAGTGTAAGTATGTGTGGAGAGTTTGCAGGAGATAAGAGAGCTACTAAGTTGCTTTTAGGAATGGGACTTGATTCATTTAGTATGAGCGCTTCATCTGGTTTAACTGTTAAGAAAATAATTAGAAATAGCAGTTATGCTGATGCTCAAAAATTTAGAGATTTAATTTTGCAACAAGATACACCTGAAGATGTTATAGCAAAATTAGTTTAATAAATTAAAAAAAGGCTAGTGATATTATTTATTAGCCTTTTTGTCTTTATAATTTTATAATAAGTTCCATTTGAGAAATAGAGAATATATTTTATTTATTTTCTGAGAAAGAATTAATACTAAACCCCATTTGAATAACGAATATATTATAAATCTTTTTAACAGATTAAACCTAATATTTATTTTTTTAAATAATTAAAACAAATATTCGCTTTTTTTAAATGGGAAATAATATAAGATTCCTTGTTAAATAGGATTTATAAATATCTTACTCTAATGGGAAGTAATATTGCTTATTTTTAATATAAATTTTTTTTGGCAAAGAGTGGAATTTTTTTGTCATTAATTAAATTAAATAACACAATAAAGGAGTGGAAAATATTATGAAAGAAAAAAAAGTTGCAGTATTTTTGGCAGATGGATTTGAAGAAGTTGAGGCGATAACGCCGGTTGATTTGCTTCAAAGGGCTGGAATTGCTGTGGATACGGTTTCAATTACAGATGATAATCTTGTGGGAAGTGCAAGAAAAGTGAAAATATTGGCTGATAAAGTTATTGGAGAAATTGATTTTTCAGAATATGATATGCTTGTAATGCCTGGTGGACCAGGGACAGGCAATTATTTTAAATCACAGCTTCTTTTGGATAATGTTTTGAAATTTTCAAAAGATACTGAAAATAAAAGAGTTGCCGCTATTTGCGCTGCTCCAACAGTATTGGCAAGTCTTGGAATTCTGGAAGGGAAAAATGCGGTTTGCTTTCCAGCCTGTGAAGATGATTTGCTGAAGGGGAAGGCGATATTAAAGAAGGAAAGAGCTGTTGTGGATGGGAATATTATAACTAGTAGAAGCGCTGGAACTGCAATAGACTTTTCACTTGCAATTATTGGTGAACTTTTAGGAAAAGAAGCGGCTGAGAGAATTGCAAAAGGAAATTGTGCTTTAAAAAAATTGAAAAAAATAAAAAAATAAAAAAATTTAAAAAAAGTTATATGGAAAAAAATAAGAAAAAGTGTGGTAAAAATATCTCAGTAATTGTAAAAAGAAATAAAATAATCTGATAATTAATTAGACTGCAAATTACTAATTTAATTGTGATACGTAAAAAATTTGAAATTTAAAAATATTAGAAGGGAGAAATTTATGGAATATCATAAACCCGTGCTGTTTGATGAAGTGATGGACAATATAATAACAGATAGTGATGCAGTTTATGTTGATTGTACGCTTGGCGGCGGTGGACATACACAAGGTATTCTGGAAAATTCTTCTGAAAATTCAGATGTTATTGCAATTGATCAGGATATTCAGGCTATTGAATTTGCAAAGAAAAGGCTAGAAAAATTTGGTAACAAGCTTCAAATATTTCAAGATAATTTTAGAAATATTGATACGGCTGTTTATCTTGCAGGATTTGAAAAGGTGGATCGAATATTGATGGATATAGGAGTTTCTTCAAATCAGCTAGATAATGCTAAAAGAGGTTTTTCATACAGATTTAAGGCAAGGCTGGATATGCGGATGGACAGTAATTTGAAAATAAGCGCTTATGAAGTTGTCAATGATTTTTCTGAAAAAGAGATTGCTGATATTATTTACAAATATGGTGAAGAGCCAAAATCTCGAAAGATTGCAAAGAAAATTGTGGAATATAGGAAAAATAAACCTATTGAAACTACGACAGAACTTGCAGATATTGTTATACGGTCGATAGGGAAAAGTATGAAAAGACATCCTGCTAAAAGAACATTTCAGGCTATTAGAATTTTTGTAAATAAAGAACTTGAAGTATTGAGTGAAACGTTGGATAAGGCGGTAAAATTGCTTAATAAAAACGGCAGACTTTTGGTAATTACTTTTCATTCTTTGGAAGATAGGATTGTAAAGGAAAAATTTCGTGAATATGAAGATCCTTGTACTTGTCCAAAGGATATACCGATTTGCGTGTGTAACAAGAAAAGTTTAGGAAAGATAATTACAAGAAAGCCAATTGTTGCTAAAACATCAGAGCTGGAAGAGAATAACAGGGCACATTCGGCAAAAATTGAGAATTTTTTTGAAAGGAGTGAATAAAAAGGAGTATGAATAGTGTATCTAAAAAAATAAAAATGCAAATGGAAATATTAGATGTTCCCAAAATTACAAATACAGCAAGATCACACTGAAGAGGCAAGAAGAAAAAAAGTAGTAGCTCCTACAGAAGTTAGAAGAAAACTTTCCAGAACTGCAGGGCTAGATAAAAAAACTTATAAAAAAACGGTTATGTTTTTATATTGTGATTATAACGTCAGTGGCATTATTAAGATCTTTTTGTTGGATATGATGTTGCAAGTTTAGGGAAAAAAATACAAAAAGAAGAGAATAAATTAAAAGAATTAAAAAAAGATGTTGCAAGATTAGATAATGAATTTATTAATAGTGATAATTTAAAAATTCAGGAACAAAAAAAGCAAAGGAACAAGGTTTTTTTCTTTTCCAAGTGATCCTACATATATAGATTTGGGAAAAATAGTGCTAAAAAAATATAGCATAATTAATTGTGTTATATTTTTTTATTTAAGAAAGTAGTATAAATATAGGAATAAAAAAACTTGACAATAATTAAAAAAATTGGTAACATAATAGATATAATGACTAATCAGTCAACTTGAAAAATCTTATCTATTAATGGGTATTATGATTAGTTAAAAAAATAATTTGTGAAGGAGGTTATATCTTGGCAAAAGAAGTTTTGGAAAAGATTAAAAGTGCTGAAGTGGAGTCAGATCAGATTATTGCTGATGCGAATGAAAAAAAGCAAAGAATATTTTGAAGGATGTTGATCAGAAGATAAAAAGATGATGGCGATAAAATAATTTCTGAAGCTAAAAATTGAAGCACAAAAATCTGGAAAAAAACATTCAATAGAAGAAGCTGAAAAAAAGTAAACTCTCTTTTAAGTAGTGAAGAAGAGAATATTAACAGTATTCTGAATATTGATGAGAAAAAAATAGATGAAGTTGTCAATTTGTTGGCAGAGAGGATTGTGAAATAATGGCAATAGTTAAAATGAGCAAATTTGAATTGGTTGTTTTCGCAGAACAGAGAGCTAAAAGTATTAAAGGCACTTCAAAAAAATTTAAGGAAGTAAATTTTTGTAGACATTAAGTTGCGTGATGAAAATGGAGAAATAGATAAGGATGCGGTTGAAGGTGTTTCAAAAATATGTAAATAATGAAGAATTGACACATATCGATGAAAGACTTTATCAGTTAAAGCAGCGCAATTTCTCTTATTAAGAAGTATGATGAAAGAAAAGACACGTTTAAGGGATATTATTCATGGAAATGAAAATTATACTTTTGATACATTGTCTAAAAAAAGTACTGACTTATGACTGGAAAAAAAGTTACTTCAGAATTAAATTCAATTGGAGTGAAATATTCACAAATAAAATCTGAAATTTCTAAAAAAATATGCACGATATGACGAGATTGATTTGTGGGAACGGCTAGATGTAAATCCTATGGAATTAAAGAAATTGAAAAAAAGGTAAATACATTTCTTGGAACGATACCGTTAAAATTAAAGGGTGAATTTATTGAAGGCATTTCTAAACTTGATAAAACTTATTATGAAGAACTTAAAATAGTAAAAGATGAAGTTTATTATCTTGTAATTTCAAGTATAGATGAAAGTGAAAAGGAAAAATTGTCTGAAGTTTTTAGAAATAGCAGTTTTGGTGTGGAAAATCTTGATATTGATGCAGTTCCGCAAGACTATAAAAATGAATTGCAAAAGGAAATAGGTGAGCTGAAAAAGCAAAAACGTAAACTGAAGGCTCAAATTAAGACTTATAGTGAAGATTTGACTGATTTACAGGCGGTTTATGAATATATGCAAAATAAAAAGCTACGTATTGTAGAATCAGAAAAATTGGCACAAACTGAAAATACTGTTTTAATAAAGGGATGGATTCCTACGGAAAAAGTTCAGGACTTTGAAAAAGTTGTAAAAGGTGAAACTGGAAGCAGTTATTATTTGACGTTTGAAGAAGCGGAAAGAGATGATGTAACAGTGCCAATAAAATTGAAAAATGGAAAAGTTGCAAGTGTATTTGAAAATTTAACAGGGATGTATGCTTATCCTAGATATAATGAAATTGATCCGACACCGCTGTTTACACCATTTTATATCTTGTTTTTTGGAATGATGGGAGCAGATGTAGGATATGGACTCGTCTTGCTGCTTGCAACAATGTTTGTCTTGAAAGTGGTAAACTTGAGTTCACAAATGAGAAAATCGGTTAAATTTTTCTTTTATCTAAGTTTTTCAGTTATTTTCTGGGGAATTTTATATGGTTCATATTTTGGAGCGGAAATACCTGGAATGTGGCGGCTTATAAATCCATCAAAAGAATATAATGCTTTATTAATTGGTTCAATTGTATTTGGAGTAGTTCATATATTTATTGGATTGGCAATAAAGGCGTATATGCTTATTAGAGATGGTAAGGCATTGGATGCTGTTTATGACGTGTTATTCTGGTATATGGCACTTATGGGCGGAATGGCTTATTTAGTATTTAAAAATGAAAAAAATTTATCGCCTGCTGTAACAAGTGTGTCAATGTGGATTATGATTGTTGGAATGGTTGGAATCATACTTACTGGTGGGACGTGATGCTAAGGGAGTTGGAGCAAAAACTTGGAGGAGGGCTTTATAGCCTTTACGGAATCTCAAGTTATGTTGGAGATTTTGTATCTTATTCAAGACTTATGGCTTTGGGACTTTCTGGTGGATTTATTGCGTCGGCTATAAATATGATCGCTGGAATGATTAGCGGAAGCTGGGTTGGAATGATATTTATTCCAGTAATATTGCTAGGTGGACATTTATTTAATATGTTCTTGTCTTTCCTTGGAGCTTATGTTCATACTTCAAGACTTATGTATGTTGAATATTTTGGTAAGTTTTATGAAGGTGGAGGAAAAGCCATTTAAAGATTTTAGAACAGAAAAATAAATATATAAATCTTGATGATTAGTTTTTTTGATTTTCAAGAAAAATTAAGTTTAATAAAATTATTAATAAATAAAAAAATTAGGAGGAAATAAAATGAATTTTTTTCACAGTTTTTAGTACAAAATGGAGGAATCGTAATGGCGACATTAGGTGCGGCATTAGCGACATTATTAGCAGGAATTGGATCAGCAAAAGGTGTAGGAATCGTTGGGGAAGTAGCATCAGGACTTATGAGTGAAGAACCTGAAAAGTTTGGTAAATCGTTAGTATTGCAATTATTGCCAGGTACACAAGGATTATATGGATTTGTTATCGGACTTATGGTGTTAGGAAAATTAAAACCTGAAATGCCAATACAAACTGGATTAGGAATTTTAATGGCTTGTTTACCAATCGCATTTGCAGGATATGGATCAGCTATTGCACAAGGTAGAGTTGCAGCTTCTGGTATTAGCTTACTTGCTAAAAATGAAGAACAAAATACAAAAGGTATTATTTATGCGGTAATGGTTGAAACTTATGCATTGTTAGCATTCGTTGTTTCAATTATGTTATTGGCAAAATTCTAGTTTTATTTTATAAAAGAAATAAAAAGAATTAAATATGGCATAAAAAGCAAAGAAGGAGTAAATATGTCTAATTTAGATAATTTAACATCAAAAATATTAGCTGATGCTAAAGCACAGGCAGACAAAATTGTAAAAAGATGCACAGGAAAAAGGCGCAACATAAATATGATCTTGAAATAAAAAAATTAATGCAAAAAAAGAAACTGTTCTTGAAAAATGCGAGAAGAGATCGTGAACTTCTTTCTGAAAGAATTAAGTCAAGCGCTAATTTAAAGGCTAGAAATAAAAAAACTGGAAGCAAAGCAGGCTGTAATTGATAAAGTTATAGATAAATTAAAAAAACAAAAACTTGTTAATATGGATGAAAAAAATATATTAATTATTTGAATAAAAAAATATTGATAAAAAAACTATAACTGGGAAAAGAGCTAATTGTAAAAAAAGAATTTGTGGGAAAAAGTTAAAAAGGAATTTCCAGGTGCAAAAAGTAAAGGGAAATGAGTTTGTAACTTCAGGATTTATTATTGAAGAAAAATGGGATTCAGGAAAATTACACTTTTGAAGTGAAATTGGACTTTATGAGGGATGAACTGGAAGTTGAAATTTCAAAACTTTTTATTTTCATAACAGGTTTATTTTATAACTAGAAAGCTGAATAATAAAAAAATTAATATTTTTTTAGTATAAATTAAAAAAATAGGTCTAACATAAAAAAATAAATTGAGAGTTAATTGTAAAAGTAAAAAAATTAAAAAAAGCTGAAAAAAATAATAACATTTAAATGATAAAAAAATAAAAAAATTAAATGCTGTATCAGTAAAAATTATAACTTTGTACATGCGACTAAAAAAATGAATCAGTAAAGGGAGAAAAAGATGGATAGAATGGATTACGGACAGAGTGTCGTAACTATTAGGGTACTGGAAAAGAGGCTTTTAACTAGAAATAGACTGGAAAGAATGATAGAAGCCGAAACTCCCGAAGAAGTGCTAAAATTATTGGGAGAAACAGAATATTCTCAAGATATGGCTGATATTCATGGTAGTCAAGATTATGAAACAATACTGAAAAAGGGAAACAGAGCGGGTATTTTTCAATTGTGAGAAAAAAATGGTTAAAAAAATACTGCGATTGTTGATATTTTATCTTTGAAGTATGATTATCATAATTTGAAAGTATTATTAAAAAAAGTAAAAATAACAGGAAAAAGATTTTTTTCAAATTTGCTTATGCAGGCTGGAACGATTGATGCTGGAAAAATTTAAAACAAAATTTGAACTGCAAAGTAATGATTTGCCAAAGGAAATAATAGAGGCAATTGTTGAAGTTCAAAAAGATTTTGAAGAAAATCATAATCCGCAAAGAATTGATATACTTGTAGACAAGCATTACTTTAGAAATTTATCACGTTTAGCAAAAGAAATTGATGTAAAAGTTATTACTGATTATGTTGAAGGATTGATTGACTTTCAGAATATGATAACTTTGCTTAGAGTTCAAAAAGCAAAAATCGTGATGCGAGATTCTTGGAAACTGTTATTTTTGAAGGTGGAACAATTTCAAAAAATAAAATTGTCGCTTCAATAAATGATAATATAGATACTATTTTGAATAAGTTCAAGAAAGAAAAATTGGGAATGTATCTGGCAAAAGGGTTAGAAACATTTAATGAGACAAAAAGATTATCGGAACTTGAGAAAATTTCTGATAATTATTTAATGGAATTAAATAAAGAATCAAAATATGTTGTATTTGGACCAGAACCGTTATTTACATATCTAGTTGCAAAAGAGCGTGAAATTAATGCAGTCAGAATGATAATGGTAAGCAAGATTAACAACATAAGTTCGGATAAAATAAGGGAAAGGTTGCGTGAAACTTATGCATAAAATAGGTGTAGTTGGAGATAAGGATTCTATTTTATCATTTAAGGCATTGGGAATTGATGTGTATCCAGTCATTACAAAGGAAGAAGCCAGAAGTACAATTGATGAAATGGCAAGCAATGACTATGGCATTATCTTTGTAACAGAGCAAATTGCCACATTAGTTGAAAATACTATTGAAAGATACAATCGTGAAGTGCTTCCAGCTGTTATTTTGATTCCGAATAATCAGGGAAGTCTAGGAATTGGACTTAAAAAGATAGACGAATACGTTGAAAAGGCAATAGGATCGAACATATTTTAGATGAAAGGAGAAATTCATTGAAAACAGGAAAAATAATAAAAGTATCTGGGCCTCTTGTTGTTGCAGAAGGTATGGAAAATGCCAATGTGTATGACGTGGTAAGAGTTTCAGAGAAAAAATTGATAGGTGAAATTATTGAAATGAGAGGCGACCAGGCTTCTATTCAAGTATATGAAGAAACATCGGGAATTGGACCAGGAGAAGAGGTTTTCACAACTGGAGAGCCTTTAAGTGTTGAATTGGGACCTGGGCTTATTGAAGCGATGTTTGACGGGATTCAACGTCCGTTAAAGGAATATCAGGAAATAGCAGGGGACTTTTTGGATAAAGGAGTAGAAGTTAAACCTTTAGACAGAAAGAAAAAATGGGAATTTGAACCTGTTTTATCTGCTGGAGCAACTGTTGAAACTGGAGATGTTTTGGGAACTGTTCAGGAAACTTCTGTTGTAAATCATAAAATTATGGTGCCGACTGGAATTAAAGGGACTTTAAAAACTATTAAAAGTGGAAGTTACACAGTAGTTGACACAATTGCAGTTATTAAAACTGAAAAAGGTGATGTAGAAGTTCAAATGATGCAAAAATGGCCAGTAAGACGTGGAAGAAAATATAAACAGAAATTAAATCCAGAAGCACCATTAATTACAGGACAAAGGGTAATTGATACATTTTTCCCTGTAACTAAAGGTGGGACTGCTTGTGTGCCAGGACCTTTTGGATCTGGAAAAAAACAGTTGTGCAACACCAAATGGCTAAATGGGCAGATGCTGAAATTATAGTTTATGTAGGATGTGGAGAACGTGGAAATGAGATGACAGACGTTCTTATGGAATTTCCAGAAATAATTGACCCAAAAACTGGACAATCATTAATGAAGAGAACTGTACTTATAGCAAATACTTCAAATATGCCGGTTGCAGCCAGAGAGGCAAGTATTTATACAGGGATTACAATTGCAGAATATTTTAGAGATATGGGATATTCTGTGGCAATAATGGCTGATTCTACTTCAAGATGGGCGGAAGCACTTAGGGAAATGTCTGGACGGCTTGAAGAAATGCCAGGAGATGAAGGATACCCAGCTTATTTAGGTTCAAGAGCCGCAGAATTTTATGAAAGAGCAGGAAAAGTAATTTGTCTTGGACAAGATGGAAGAGAAGGAGCATTGACAGTTATTGGAGCAGTTTCACCTCCAGGTGGGGATATTTCAGAGCCGGTATCACAGGCTACACTTCGTATTGTTAAGGTGTTCTGGGGACTAGATGCTAATTTAGCATATAGACGTCATTTCCCTGCGATTAACTGGTTAAATTCTTATTCATTGTATCAAGCAAAAGTTGATAATTGGATGAATCAAAATGTAGGACCTGAGTTTTCTAGAAATAGAGCCCGTGCAATGTCATTGCTGCAAGAGGAAAACAGTTTGCAGGAAATTGTTAGATTAGTTGGTAAAGATACTTTATCAGAAAAGGATCAGCTTAAACTGGAAGTTGCAAAATCAATAAGAGAAGATTATTTGCAGCAAAATGCGTTTATGGAGTCAGATACTTATACTTCGCTTGAAAAACAGGATAAAATGCTTGATTTAGTATTGAAATTCTATGATGAAGGATTAAGAGGGCTTGAAAATGGTGCTTATTTAAATGAAATTATTGCAATGCCAGTGAGAGAAAGAATTGCGAGAGCAAAATATTTGCCTGAAGCTGAATTAAATAAAATTGATGAAGTGGCAAAAGAATTAGAAAAAGGAATAGATGAACTTGTAAATAAAGGAGGTGTAGTAAATGCTTAAGGAATATAAAACTATTAAGGAAGTTGTAGAATGAGTGATGATGGTTGAAGGTGTTGAAGGAATCAAATATGAAGAACTTGTTGAAATTGAAACTCAAAAGGGAGAACTTCGTCGTGGGCGTGTGCTTGAAGTAAATGGAGATAAGGCTGTCGTTCAATTATTTGAAAATTCAGCTGGAATTAACCTGAAAGATTCAAAAGTTAGATTTCTTGGTAGACCACTTTCACTTGGAGTGTCTGAAGATATGATTGGACGTGTATTTGATGGACTAGGACGTCCAAAAGACAATGGACCAAAAATTATTCCTGAAAAGACATTGGATATTAACGGAACAGCTATAAATCCAGTTGCCCGTGATTATCCGTCAGAATTTATCCAAACTGGAGTTTCTGCAATTGATGGGCTAAATACTCTTGTTAGAGGACAAAAATTACCAATATTCTCTGGTTCAGGACTTCCACATGCAGAATTAGCACTGCAAATCGCAAGACAGGCAAAAGTTTTGGGAACAGATTCTAAATTTGCGGTAGTATTTGGAGCGATTGGAATTACATTTGAAGAAGCTCAGACATTTACGGAAGATTTTATAAAAACTGGGGCAATAGATAGAGCAGTATTGTTTATGAATTTGGCTAATGATCCAGCAATTGAGCGTCTGTCTACACCAAAAATGGCACTTACTTGTGCAGAATATTTGGCATTTGAAAAAGGAATGCATGTACTTGTAATTTTGACTGACTTGACTAACTATTGTGAAGCATTGCGTGAAGTGTCGGCGGCAAGAAAAGAGGTTCCAGGAAGAAGAGGATATCCAGGATACTTATATACTGACTTGTCAACAATTTATGAAAGAGCGGGAAGAATTAAAGGGCGTGAAGGATCAATTACGCAAATACCTATTTTAACAATGCCTGAAGATGACAAGACTCACCCAATTCCAGATTTGACTGGATATATTACAGAGGGACAAATAATCTTATCAAGAGATTTATATAAACAAAATTTGATGCCTCCAATTGATGTTTTGCCGTCACTTTCAAGATTGAAGGATAAAGGAATTGGAAAAGGGAAGACAAGGGAAGATCATGCGGATACAATGAACCAATTATTTGCGGCTTATGCAGCTGGTAAAGAAGCTAAAGAACTGGCTGTAATTTTGGGAGAATCAGCATTGTCTGAAACTGATAAAGCATTTGTTAAATTTACAACAGCATTTGAGGAACAATATGTGGCTCAAGGGTTTGATAATAACAGAACTATTGAAGATACATTAAATTTAGGATGGGATTTACTAAAAATATTACCAAGAACAGAGTTGAAAAGAATTAGAGATGAATATTTGGAAAAATATTTACCTGCAGGAGATGAATAGACTATGGCAAGATTAAATGTAAATCCTACAAGAATGGAGTTAAGCCGTTTAAAGACACGTCTAAAAACTGCTAAAAGTGGACATAAACTGTTAAAGGACAAGCAAGATGAACTTATGCGGCAATTTATTATTTTGGTAAAACAAAATAGAAAGTTACGTGTAGAAGTTGAAGGAAAGTTACAAGATTCATTTAAGGATTTTCTTCTTGCAAGGGGAGTAATGTCTGATGAAATGCTGGAAAATGCCATTGCCTATTCAGAAGATAAACTTTCTGTAAATATAGAAACTAAAAATGTAATGAGTGTAATTGTGCCTCAAATGACTTTTAATAAGGATATGGAAAGCAGGGAAGTAAACTATCCTTATGGATATGCTCAAACTTCTGCTGACCTAGATGATGCTGTTGACGGCTTAAATCAAGTAATGAAAGATTTGCTTGAACTGGCAGAAATAGAAAAGGCTTGTCAGCTTATGGCAGATGAAGTGGAAAAGACAAGACGTCGTGTAAATGCACTGGAATATATGACAATTCCACAACTTGAAGAAACAATCCGTTATATCCAGATGAAACTTGATGAAAATGAAAGATCAAGTATTACAAGGCTTATGAAAGTTAAGGATATGATGGCTGAAAAAGCATAAATTTAATAATACTTATTTAAATAATAGATTTTTTAGCAAGGGGTTAAGCCCCTTGTTATATAATATTTCAAAAAAATAGAGCCGTTTAAATTACGACTCTTTTTATATTATTTTTTTTCAATAATTTTTCAATCTGAAAATTGGATTTATTAAATAAATTAATCTTTATTTCAAATCTTTTTATATTTTTTTCACAAAAATCCTGAATATCACCCTTATCAATTACATCTGAAAAATCTAATTTTAGAATTTCTAACTTCAGTCAATTTTTTTCAGGGAATCTCACTCCAGTGATTTCTGAGACTTCATCCAAAATTGTATATGGCTCTTTTTGTGTCATCCAATCCTAGTGCTTTTGCAATTGGAGTCGGGAATTTAAATGGATGGGCTGTTGACATTACTACTGTGTGAATATTTTTATCTAAATGTTTTTCGTCTAATTTTTTTCATAAACAGAATAAGCAACTGCCGTATGTGGATCCATCAAATAGTGATAGTTTTCATAAATTTCTTTAATTGCACTTACAGTTTCATCATCATTTGCAAATTCTCCGTAAAATTCATTTTGAATATTTTTTAGTTCTTTCTCGCTTACCGATAATTCTCCACCTGAAAGCAAGTTTTTAATTAATTCACTTACTCTCTTGCTGTCTTCGTTTAATGCATAATATAAGTATCTTTCAAAGTTTGATGAAAGAAGAATGTCCATTGATGGTGAGTTTGTTGCATAAAAGTCTCTATTTTTTTGTTATATGTTCCTGTTTGGAAAAAAAGTCAGCTAAAAACTTTGTTTTTGTTTGAAGCTGAAATAAATTTTTTTTGATTGGTATTCCAAGTTTTTTTGCAATAAACCCTGCTAAAATATTTCCAAAATTTCCAGTTGGAACTACTACATTAAAGTCTTCCCCAGCTTTAATTGTTCCAGCATTTACTAAATTTACATAAGTTGTCACATAATATATAACTTGCAGGGAATAGTCTTCCAATATTTATTGAATTTGCACTTGAAAACATAACATCGTGTTCATTTGCATATTTTTTAAATTCTTCACTTGAAAAAATTACTTTTATGGCGCTTTGAGCATCGTCAAAATTTCCGTTAATTGCAACGATTTCCACATTGTTTCCAAGCTGTTTTCTCATTTGTTCTTCTTGCATTGGACTAACCCCATTTTTTGGATAAAAAACGACAATGTTAATTCCATCAACATCTTTAAATCCTTCAAGTGCTGCTTTTCCAGTATCTCCAGAAGTCGCTGCCAAAATTAAGATTTTTTTGTCTTCTTTTTGTTTTTCTTTACTTAAAAGCAGTAAATATGGGAAAAGTGATAAAGCCAAATCTTTAAACGCCAATGTTCTTCCGTGAAATAATTCTCCAAAGCTCACTTTATCATTTAATTTGTGAACTGGAACAATGTTTTTGTCGTTAAAAGTTGTGCTGTTATAAGCATTATTTATAGCAGTTTTTATTTCTTCGTCTGAAAATTCTGTAAAAAATAATTTTATAATTTTTTCTGAAATTTCTTGATAAGACAAGTCTTTCAATTCTTCGTAAGTCAATTTCACATTTGGCAATTTTTCTGGAATATACAATCCTCCATCTTCACAAAAGTCCATGAAGTGCCGCAAAAGTGGAACTTTTTATATTATTGGGATTAATTTCTCTTGTACTTTTTATAGTTCATAATATACCTCTTTCTATTTTTTTCTTTTTTTATCATTTTTTTATATAGAGTAATTATACTATTATTTTTTTTATAATATGCAAGATTAGTGAAGAAAAAAACATAAGATTCTCATTTTCTTTTAATAAATTTATTGTATAATTTAAATGAAAGATAGAATAAGTATTTATTAAATTAAGATGGAAGGGTGTTTTTTTATGAAAAAAATATTTTTTTAATTTTATTGTTGTTATTTTTCCGTTGTGGCATGTGAATTAGAAGATGCACAAAGGGCATATAATAATGGAGAATATATAAAAAGTGTATCTCTTACTTTAAGTTATTTTTGAGAAACATCCAAACAAAGTTGAAAAAAATTAAACCGAATGTTAAAAAAATGAAATTATGGAAAAAAATTTTTCTAATATTGTAAATCGTTATAAGACAGAAGCTGGAAGTAGTGATTTGAGGGAAAAAAACAAGATGGTTATGAAGGACTTTATGGAATTTATGTATTGTTTGATACTTATTCTCAATCTTCAAATTTTACTGATTTTTTTTGTCAAAAATATGATGGCGATGAGCTTTTTAAGTGAAATTTATAAAATTATAGATAAACGTATAGAATCAAGAAACTTGGAAAGTAAAGATTTTTGGAGATATTATTTCAACACTTGATAAATACTATGGTAATATTATTAATTATACTAAAAAAATTTAAATGAAATAAAAAAATGTATCTAAAAAGCAAAAATATTAAAAATATGAATCTGTATTAAAAAAATATCTCAAGTTAAAGCTGATAAATTTATAGAATATGCTAATATAAAAGAAAAAAAGTTGGAGAATATCGTGATGCGCAAAAAAATTAAATGAAGTAGCACAAAAAAGTTTATGGAAAAATATGAAAGAAATTACAAAAAAACGTATATACAAAAAGCTATAGAATTAAAGGAAAAGGCTGATTATCAAGAAGCAAATGAACTTTATCAAAGTGCTTTTAGTTAAAAATTTCTTACGCTCGAACTAAAAAAAGGATTATAGGGAAGCAATATATACTTTTAGGAAAGCGCAAAAAAATTGTACCTAATTTTAGAGATACAGAAAGCAAAAATTAAAGAATATTTTTGGGGAAGCCTATGTAAAATATCATATTTTTTTGGCTGTAATGATACTAAAGTTTATAGTTATTTAAATGATTATTTATCAGGAATTGGAGTTCTTACAAATTCTAGCGAAGCTGAAGTCAAAAATAAATTGTAGAGTTACAGATAATTACCAAGTTTTCACATATCCTAGCCAAATAAGAAATTTATCTGAAGTAAAAAAACATTATAAATAATGATGCGCAAATAGTGAGAAAAGAATTTAAATTTCAAGAAAGTATAACTAAGTCGGTTGAAAAAAACTAAATTTAAGTTATGAAATAGAACTTTTTGGACTCGTAAATAAAAAGTTATTCAAGCAGTTCAAATAAGCAGCATGAAATAAATTCTTTGCAATATTTAGGGAGATGTGCCGTCTGATTATTTAAACAAAGATAAAATTGAAAAAAACTTTGGGGAGAAAGTGAAATGAGAAAAAAAGCCTATGAAAAATTCTTCACTTTATAATGATCTTAAAAAAATATAGCTAAAGAATTAGAAAGATTATGATTATTGATAAATTCAAAAAAATAAATTTTTTTAATCTTTATTGTTTTTAATTTTATTGATTATTAAAAAAATTATTTAATATTTTTCGAGATTTCAAAATTAGAAAATTTTATTTTTATGTAATGCTTGTATTTTTCTCTTGAAAATGGTATTATAATAATAAAAACTAGTTTAAGATTGAATTTAAATGGAATAATGTATTTAAATATTAATATCATTTAATTTATTGAATGATTTAAAAATTCGATAAGGAGGAAGTCAAAAATTGAAAAGCAGGATTGAAGAACAAAAATGGAAGAGTGATAAATAGAAATGTAGCTTCCAGTAGGGTAAAAAGGATGTGGAATTAAATAAAGATAATTTGGAAAAATGAATCTAAAGTTAAAAAAAGAAGAAGTATTAAAAAAATATGCTAAAAAAATGTGGATGATGAGATGAAAAGGGAAGAAATCATACACATGCTGCTGGAACAAAAAAAGTTTCAAAAGTTATAAAGGAAGAAGAAAGTGAGAAGAAACAGTTTTCATATAAAGTTTTAAATTTTTGTAGGAAGCGGGAAATTCATTGCTTTTTATGGGGATATTTTTGTTGGCATGGACTTTAATAGATGTTGTTTTTCTTTTTAGCAGACAAGTTTAATCCATATTCATTTGTTATAATGAATGTGATTTTGTCGTTTGTAGTATTGATTTTTTTGTTCACTTATTGTTTTTAATCAAAAATAAAAAAAGAAAAATGGATAGAAGAAAAATCTGAAAATGATTATAAAGTTAATTTAAAAAAATGAAATTATAATTGAAGATTTACATTATAAACTGGATGACTTGATTGAAAAAGCAAGATAAGATAGCAAAAACGTGTTTTGGAGCTGGAAAAAGAAGAAAAAAAGGCTGTAGCTGCAAAGGGTAACAAGGAATATAAATTTATTGATATTTCAGAAGGTGAAAAAGAAAAAAATAAATAGGTTAAATTTATTTAAATTATATGAGAAAGTCAAATTTTTTTATCGTAAATTTTTTTAAAAATAAGGTTTTATGTAAAAGAGGGAGAAATAAATGGGGACAAGTGAAATAAATGAAATTGAAAATGGAAATAAAAATGGAAAAAGATAAATATTTTTTTGATTTAAAGGATTTATCTGAGAAAAAGAAGTTGTAAAAAAATTTTTGACTGAAAAATGAGAATGTGAAAAATTGAGAAAAATTATTTCGACTGGACAAGTGACAGGTTGGCAGGAATCTGATAAAAAATGAATTTGTAATTTTTGATTCAGGGGAATGCTGAAATTGAATATTATAGAAATAGAAGCTGTGAAGATAAAAAAATTTTTAATGCAAATGAAAAATATAATAAAAAAACATAAAAAAATACTAATGATATGAAACTACAATTAGGAAAAAGGAGATGCAGTGCTAATAAAAAAAGGGAGAAAAGGCATAGAGTCAGTTATACAAGCAAGAACCCTTGCTGTATATGGATTTGTATCTTTTTTTGATTAAAAAAATCTTAAATTTAATAATATTCTTCATTTAAATAAAGTAGAATTGTCATAAATGTTTTTTTAACAAAAGAATGATTTTTTTGGTAAATAAATAAAAAAATATAGTTAAATGGAGTTTAGTATAAAAAAATTTAAAAAAAGTAAAAGAAGGAACAGTTATGATGTTATTTGTAATATTTGCATTAGTTGTCGTTATTGCGACAGGAATTCCTTATGTGAAAAAAAGGGAATTGAAAATAGGAAATTGATGAAAGAATATATGGAAGAACAAGGACTTGGGAAAAAAATGAGGCTATTGGAAAAGTAAGAGATGCCAAAACGACGAATGATAAAGTTATTGAAGGCTTGTTTTATTTATCACTTATAGCTCTTTTAGGAGGAGGATTTTATAATATTTATTTATATAATAATGAAAATTCAGATAATATGAGCGCTCAACAGCAATCTGAAGGGACAATGGCAAATATAACAACTGATCAGAATCAAAACCAAAACCAAAATCAGGATCAAAACCAACAGGATCAGAATCGACAAAATCAAGGAACACCAGTTATTCAAAATAACATAATTTCAAACCCGAATGATGCACAAGTTCAGGAAAATGTAAAAAGGGAACAAGCTAGAATTGATAAAATGTTTGCAGATAGTGAAAGAAATACATCAAGTTTGATGGATATGTTAAAGAAAAGTTTTGAAAAAAAGGATACAGGCGAAGGAATTAGAAATGGCGAAAAGGCTTTGGACAATGTAAAAAAATCTAGTAACTTATTTAAAAATACAAAATGTAATCCAACTGGAGATGCGGCATTTGACAAGGAATGTCCAAAATTGCTTCAAAAGGGTAAAGAATTGTATTCTTCAAAACAAATTGATGTTGAAAAAATGCTTAGTGCGTTGAAGGGTATTGAAAAGAGCATAAATGATGTTAAAAAAATAGCGAATTGGGACAACAGGCAGTTCAAGAAGGAAATAAATTATGGGACAGTCTTATGAAAAAAAGTCGATGAGTTTCAAAAAAAGTAAAATAGACTTGTTTAGTTTATAATTTGTAAAAATTATTTCATATAATAAATTTTTGATGGTTATAGCTTAAATATTAAAGTCTTAATAACTGAAATGATAAAAGGAATTTATTTTAACTGGTTTAAGGTAATTCCTTTTTATTTTATAATAAAATTTTTGATTCTCTGTAAAAATACTGGGAAATTAAAAAGGTTTTTTTAGGAAAAACAAAAATTTTGACAAAAAAATGTGATGTATAATAAAAAAATAAATTAATAAGGTAATTAAATATAAAAATATTTCAAGAATAGGAGGAAATGTTATGAAAATGAAAAGTTTAGGAAATGCAGTGCTTGGAGCTTTGATTATGCTAGTTGGGCTTGTGATACTGACAGAAAGTAAGGATAATCATATTGATATAAAAAATTGCAGACAAGGGAAATCTGAGTGTAAATAATGTAAAAAAATGTAACGACAGTAACTGAGAACAAAGGTTCAGGTAAAAAAAGTAAAAAGCTGTAGTTATTGAATTTGATAAGTCCATCAAAAAAATGAAAAAAATTGTCAAAAAAATGTAGTTACAGTTACCCAAAAAAATATTTCTAAAAAAATACAGAAGATAAAAATGATGAACCAATCGTTAATACAACTGAAACAAAAAGTGAATAGAGAAGTTTCTAAAAATATATACAAGTGATAAGATAGATGATGAAAATGTGGAAGCGAAAGATGGAAAAATATTTGTATTTGGAATTAGCTGAAGATAAAGATTCTGATAATAAGACAGCTCAAAAATGATATGGAAGATTTGAAAATCTCAGTTTCACAAAAATAAAAAAATTATTTTACAAATAATAGCAAAAAGTTTTAATGTAAATAATAAATCTTAATTTCAAATATTAAATTGTAAAATAAAAAAATATTTATTAAAATGGTGATTAAATGAAAAGTAAAAAAATGTTATTGATTTTAGCAACAATTATATTTGTATTAAGCTGTTCCAATGAAAATAGTATCGAAAAAGAGCAATATAAAAAAACAGAGTGCTGCTGAAAATATAAAAAAATTCAAAAAAACAGAAAAGGAATATTTAAAAAAGCATAAATTATTCAAATATAGCAGATAAGATGGCTCAGGATGAGATTAAGGAAAGCTTGGAAAAATGCAGGGGTTGATTCTAATAATATAGATCTTTTTTTAAAAAGTGTAAATTACTATAATGAAGCGACTGAAAATAAAGATTTGATAAAGTCAGGATTTATTAATTCTAAAAAAATATAAATCCAATTTATGATGAAGTGGCGATACAGAAAAATTTGGGACAAAAAAGAATAAAAAAATTTTTCCTGGATTTAACTGTCGGATAACAGCATTCACATTGATGAAAAAAATTATATAAAAATGGAAAAAGCCAGTTGTAAAAAACTGGGGAAATGCTTTTATGGATATAGAATCATTGAAGAATATGCCATTTAAGCTGTTTTCTCAAAATGAAGAGAATAAGTTTATTAATCTATTTTCAGAAATTCCGACAAAGATGACTAAGGATGTGAGAGTTCATGCTGAAAATGTGAAAAATGCCTGGAAAGAGCGGGGAATTAAGTTTGATAAAAAAATAGTAAAATATCAATGATTTCTGTATTTTTTTCCATTTTAATGATGATCCTGAAGAAAAATATCCTGTTTATAGGGCATGTTGGGATTTTAATTCCTGAAAAGGATGGAAAGTTATTGTTCGTTGAAAAATTGGCATTTCAACAGCCTTATCAGGTTTTGAAATTTAACAATCGGACAGAACTTAACGACTATTTGATGAATAAATATGATACTGCATGGGGACAGCCTGTGGCTAAGCCGTTTATTATGGAAAAATGATGAATTGCTGAAGGAATACAGGACTAATCCAAATAATGGAAATTAGTAAAAAGTAATTTAAATATTTAGAAAAAAATAAAAAAACTCGGAAAAATAAGTTTATCTTCTGAGTTTTTTTGTTTTTTTATATTATTTTTTTACTTTTCTTGTTTTTTTATCTTTTTACCTTTAGAAGATTTATCTGATTTTTTTACCAGATTTACCAGATTTTTTTGTCAGAAGATTTTTTTCTTCCCTTTTCTGTCTCTTCTTCTGTCTGATTTTTTTACCAGATTTTTTTCTCCACCGCCGTTTCTACTTCCAGTAGCTTCTTCAACAAGCGGTTTTGCATCTTTTTGGAATTCAAAGCTCTCATTATGTATTCTGCTTCTTGTAATGGCACTGTTATGAAAGAGTATTTATCCATAATTTTTACATCTTTTACTTTTTCTTCCTGGAGTTTTTGCCTTTTTTTGTTTAACAAGTCAAGCAATCTTCCAACATTATAGCCGTCTTTACTTCCAAGAGCAATAAATAATCTTGTCTTATCATCAATTTTAACTTTTACATCTGTTATTTCATTATAGTTTTTCAGGCAAGAATTCATCTTCATAAACGTGTCTTAATACAGAGGCTAGAACCTGCTTGGCATCTCTTCCATCCATAAGCCTTTGGGCAAGTTCTGAATATGTGTCAAAGTCGTTTTCCATTATAATTTCATCCACATAAGCAAGCAGCGCTTCTTTTTTTAGCTTCTAAAAATTTCTTCAACATTTGGAATATGTTCTCTTTTTGATTTCTGTTTTTGTAATACGTTTAATTTGAGCAAGTTTGCTTGCTTCTCTTGGAGTTACGAAAGTTATTGCTACACCTTTTTTTGTCCAGCACGTCCTGTTCTTCCAATTCTGTGAACGTAAGATTCAGCTTCTTGCGGGATAGAGTAGTTTATAACATGTGTCAGGTTGCTTACATCAATTCCACGTGCAGCAACATCTGTCGCAACTAATATTGTCAATATTTTTTTCTTGAATAAATCAAGAGCTTTTTTTGTCTAAGAGCTTGAGTAATATCTCCGTGAATACATTCAGCATCATAGTTTCTAGCTTTCAATTTATTTGTAACATCATCAACTTCTGATTTTGTACGGCAGAATACAATTCCATAAAAATCTTGTTCATAATCTAAAACTCTGCACAATGCTTCAAACTTATCTTCTTGTTTAACTTCATAATAAATTTGTTCAGTCAAATTAGTTGTAAGTTCTTTTTTGGCAACTTTTAATAATTTATGTTCTGGCATAAATTTTTTAGCAATAGCCATAATTGCTTTTGGAATTGTAGCGGAAAAGAATAGCATTTTTTTCTCATCATTAGTTTTTTCCAAAATTGCTTCAATATCTTCTAAAAATCCCATGTTAAGCATTTCATCAGCTTCATCTAGAACAAAAATAGTCTAGTTGATCGACTTTTTAAGATTTTTCTTTCTCATTAAGTCCATAACACGCCCAGGTGTTCCAACGACAATGTCAACTCCAGACTTTAATTTTTTTATTTGATTTTCAATAGAAGCTCCACCATAAACTGCAAGAACCTTTAAGTCCTTTTCACCCTTTAATGAATAAATTTCATCAGCAACTTGATTGGCAAGTTCTCTTGTCGGTGCTAAAATTAAAGCTCTAACTGTTTTATCCGCTTCAATTGTTTCTAAAATTGGAATACCAAATGCGGCAGTCTTTCCTGTTCCTGTTTGCGCCTGTCCTATTAAATGTGTTCTTTCCTTTAGTAATTCAGGGATTACCAGTTTTTGTATTTCACTTGGTTCCTCAAATCCTTTTTTACTCAAAGCATTAAGCATTTCTATACTTAATCCAAAATCTTCAAATTTTTGCATTATTTTTTATTTTACCTTCCTTTACTTTTATATTTTAATTTATACTTATTATTTAAAAAAATTTTTGTATATATTATTATACCATACTTTTTACAGTTTTTGTACTTATTTTTTTAAAAAAATTATTTTTTTATATAAAGTAACAGGAGAATTCTTTGTGGATATTTTAAGCAAAAAAATTAAAAATTTTTTTAATAGTTTCAGGAATTATGGGCATTTTATTATAAAATACAAAATAAAAATAAAAAAATTTTTAAAAAGGCTTTGCAAAATCTTCAAAAAAATGTATTATTATATTGTTAGCACTTAAAGTTATAGAGTGCTAAAATTTTCAAAAATATAAATTCGGAAATTTTTATTAAAAAAATAAAAAGATGAAAAATAAATGACTTTAGGAGGACAAAATGATAATTAAACCATTGGGAAAAAAAGAGTTTTAATAAAACAGACAGAACAGGAAGAAGTTACAAAAAGTGGAATCGTGTTGCCAGGGACTGCTTCTAAGGAAAAAGCCGATAATAGGAGAAGTTTTGGCGATTGGGGCAAAAAGTTGAGGATATTAAAGTTGGGAATAAAGTAATTTTTGAAAAAAATATTCTGGAACAGAAGTTAAGGATGGAGAAGAAAGTTACTTGATTTTTAGAAAAAAAGATAATGTTTTAGCAATTGTTGAATAATGAATTTGACAAATCTAAAAAAATATAAATAATAAAAATTTCATAATAAAAAAATTTACAAAATCTTAGAAGGAGAAATTAAAAAAATGGGAAAAAAATAATAAAAATTTAATGAAGATGCGAGAAAAATCGCTTGAAGTTGGAGTGGATACATTGGCTGATGCCGTGAAAATTACACTTGGACCAAAAGGTAGAAATGTAGTGTTAGATAGAGGATTTGGAGCACCGATGATTACAAATGATGGTGTTACAATCGCAAAGGAAATTGAGCTTAAAGATCCAATTGAAAATCTTGGTGCGCAAATTGTGAAGGAAGTGGCTACAAAGTCTAATGACGTGGCTGGAGATGGAACAACTACTGCGACTGTACTGGCACAGGCTTTAATTAAGGAAGGGCTAAAAATGGTAGCTTCTGGAGCAAATCCTGTATTTATAAGACGTGGAATGGAAGTTGCTTCTAAAAAAGTAATCGAAGAACTTACAAAAAGAGCTAAAAAGGTTGAATCAAATGAAGAAATTGCACAAGTTGGGGCGATTTCAGCAGGAGATGTGGAAATTGGTCAATTAATTGCGCAAGCTATGGAAAAAGTTGGAGAATCTGGAGTTATTACTGTGGAAGAAGCACGTTCTTTGGATACGACTTTAGAAGTTGTGGAAGGAATGCAGTTTGACAATGGATACTTATCGCCTTATATGGTTTCAGATTCTGAAAGAATGGTTGTAGAAATGGATAATCCATTTATCTTGATTACAGATAAAAAGATTGCAAATATGAAGGAATTATTGCCGGTTTTGGAAAAGACAGTTGAAACTGGAAGACCTATGTTGATAATTGCAGAAGATGTGGAAGGTGAAGCACTTGCGACTCTTGTTGTAAATAAACTTCGTGGAACATTGAATGTGGCTGCTGTAAAAGCTCCTGCATTTGGAGATAGAAGAAAGGCTATGTTACAGGATATTGCAATTTTGACTGGTGGAGAAGTTATTTCTGAAGAAAAGGGAATAAAACTTGAAAATGCTGATATTAATTTATTAGGACAAGCTAAAAAGGTTAGAATTACTAAGGATAATACAGTTATCGTAGATGGATTGGGAGCAAAAGAAGAAATTCAAGCAAGAGTTGGGCAAATTAAGAATGCGATTGCTGAAACAACTTCTGATTATGATAAGGAAAAATTGCAGGAAAGACTTGCAAAATTATCTGGCGGAGTAGCTGTAATAAAAGTTGGGGCTGCGACTGAAACTGAAATGAAGGAAAGAAAATTAAGAATTGAAGATGCCTTGAATGCGACAAAAGCCGCTGTGGAAGAAGGAATCGTGCCAGGAGGAGGAACAATCTTAATTCAAATTGCAAAAGATATTGAAGACTTTAAATTGGAAGGTGAAGAAGGGCTTGGAGTGGAAATTGTGAAAAAAGCGCTATCTGCACCTCTTAGACAAATTGTTATCAATGCAGGAATTGATGCAGGCGTTGTAATTGAAAAAGTAAGAAATTCTGAAAATGGAATAGGATTTGACGCAGCAAAAGAAGAATATGTAGATATGGTAAAAGCTGGAATTATTGATCCAGCCAAAGTAACACGTTCTGCAATCCAAAATGCAGTTTCAGTATCTTCAGTATTATTAACAACAGAAGTTGCAGTTGGAAATGAAAAGGAAGAAGCACCAGCTGGTGGAATGCCAGGTGGAATGGGAATGCCAGGAATGATGTAATAATTTAGGCAATAATATTAAAAAATGGAGGTAGCGATTAAACTACCTCTTTCTTTTTTTATTTATTTTATTTTTTCCAAAATTTCCTTTACATTTTCCAAATTAATGCTTTTTCCACTTTCCAAAAGTCTTTCTACGGCAATGTCAATTTCCTTTCCTTTAGCACCAGCAAGCAATGCTAGAGAACGAGCTTGCAATTTCATATGTCCATGCTGTATTCCAGTTGTAACGAGTGCCTTTATTGCAGCAAAATTTTGAGCAAGTCCAACAGAAGTGATAATACTTGCCAAAGTTTTCGCATTGGGATTTCCCAAAATATTAAATGCAGCTTTTACACTTGGATTTAGCCCTATTGAGCCACCTACACTTGCGATCGGCATTGGAAGAGTAAGTTCGCCCTTTAATTTATTTTCACTTTCATCAAAAGTCCAAGTTGTAAGCCCTTCATATTTGCCATTTTTTGCAGCAAAGGCATTTCCGCCAGCTTCAATTGAACGCCAGTCATTTCCAGTTGCAATTACCACAGCGTCAATTCCATTGAAAATTCCTTTATTATGAGTTGTTGCACGGTAAACATCAAGTTTTGCAAATTTGCTTGCAAGTTCGATTTTTTTTGCAGTTTCAATAGACTTTTTCATTGAGCTGCTAAGAAGTTTTACATTTATTTCACATTTGGATTTTACGAGGGATTCAGTCGCATAATTTGATAAAATTGCCATTAGGCTTTTTCCATTCGTAATGTTTTCAAGCGGAGTTTTTATAGCCTCAAGCATTGTATTTAAAATATTCGCCCCCATAGCCTCCTTCACATCGGCAATCAGATAAACAACCAAAAATTCATCAATATTTCTAACTTCAATATCAATTGCGCCGCCACCACGTGCCACAATTGACGGATAAGCATCATTTGCAATTTTCAAAAGTTCATTTTTATTTTCCAAGACCATTGAAATCGCATTGTCAAAGTCCAGAATCTCATATAATGCAACTTGCCCAATCATTTTTCTGTTCAAAATTTCTGTCGTAAAACCGCCAGATTTTCCAATAATTTTAGCTGCATAACTGCATCCAGCTACAACAGAAGGCTCTTCTGTAACCATCGGAACAGCATAGTCTTTTCCATCAACGATAAAATTTGGAGCAATACTAAACGGTAAAGCAAATGTTCCAATTCCATTTTCAGCCATCTGATTTGAAGTTTCAAGCGGCAAGTTTTCGTTCTTTTTCAAAATTTGTTCAAATTCATCGTTTAAAAAGCCATTTTCCTTTAACATCTGTATTCTTTCAAGCCGTTCCTTTTTTTGAAATCCAAGCCAGTTTAATTTTTTTATTTTTTCTTTATTTTCATTTTTCATAGTTTAAGATTAATTCCTTTCAGTCGCTTCATAATAATTTTTAATTTATTCATTTAATTTTTTTTATAAACTCTTTTTATGGTTTTCAATTTTTTTGTAAGAACAAATGAATTATCACTTTCCTGAATAAATTTATTATTTGAAAAATCACAGTTTCCTTCCTCATCTAAAAACTATTTTTTTCAAAAAAACATATTCTCATATTCTTCCATTGACAATTGTTTTCTATTTTTCAAAGTCATTTAACCTATCACATCGCAAGTGATTTTTAAAATCCCTCTACAAGAGTTAGATTAAAAAAATTCACAAACAGCACCACTTCCATAACTGTACATCCCAATTTTGTCACCACCATTTAAATTCACGCAATTTTCAAGCAATGACAGCAAACTTAGATAAAGAGAGCCAGTATAGATATTTCCAACTCGTTTTTCCATAGATTATTGAAGTGTGAAATTTTTTTCTAGAAAGTCATTTTTTTATTTCTTTTTTTCAATGTTTTTCTCTAAAAATTGAATTAATTGCCTTTAATCCAAGTTTTGGAAATGGAAGATGAAAAACAGAAGGCATCAAAATCATCTAAACTCTGACTATACCTTTTTTTATATTCTTCAAATGTCGTTGTAAGGCAGTCAAGATACTGCTTTGTTGAAAAAAATGTCCATCTACGTATGGAAAAATCCGAGTAGTTTGGACGCCAAAAGTCCATTATGTCACGTGTCTGACATACGTTTTCATCATTTATTACGGCGATTGCTGGATCTTTTTTTATTAACATTGCTACACTTCCTGCACCTTGTGTAGATTCCCCAGGAGTGTCAATTCCATATCTTGCAATATCTGAAGCAATTACAAGAACAGAAGCATCATTATTTTTTTCAATATAATTTTTTGCAAAACTCAGTGCGGCAGTTGCACCATAGCAGGCTTCCTTAATTTCGATACATCGTGCAAATGGCTGAATATTCAATAGATGATGAATAAAAACAGCAGATGCCTTGCTTTGATCAACTCCAGATTCTGTACCAACAATGACCATATCGATATTTTTTTTATCTTCCTCGTCAAGAATCTGTGCAGCGGCAGAAGCTCCAAGAGACACAATATCCTCTGTAACTGTTGAAATGCTCATTTCACTTTGCATAAGCCCCTTTACAAACTTATTTTCATTTTCATTCCGTCCAAGTGCCAGATCCCGTATATCGAGAAAATATTTTGGCATTGCAAAACCAATTTTATCTATTCCAATTTTGATTTTTTTCTTTTATTTCCTTAATTTTCATAAAAATTTAGCCCTTTCTTTTTAATATTTTTTTGAAAGAATCATTAAGTTTTGTTATTAAATATAACTCTCATATATTGTACTATAAAAAAATTGAAATATCAACGGGTTATAAAAAAATATAACCTTAAAAACTTTTTATGACTAACTGTTTTTTTGGTTATATTATATTCATAATTTTTTTATTTTAATTTCTTTTTTTAATGAAATTTATTTTTATTATAATTCTAATATTAATTTGAATTGTTCAAGGCATATTTTCTAATTGCTTTTGCTACGCCATCATTTTCATTGCTGTCAGTTTGATACTTTGCAGCCTTTTTGGCAAGTTCTGTACCATTTTCCATTGCAACACTGTAATTTGCATATTCAAACATTTCAATATCGTTATTTCCATCTCCAATTGCCATTATTTCTTCCTGCTTAATTCCCAGTTTTTTCGCAAGTTTTTTCAATCCAGTTCCTTTATTATTTCCCTTTGGCAGTATTTCATAAACATAAGGCTGGCTTAGCACACTGCTATATTTATCTTTTAAAATATTTTCATTTTCTTTTTGAAAATCTGCCATTATGTTAGGATTTCAAGGAACATTATTTTTTTATTATTTTATGTTTTCCATTTTTTTGCTTCTTTAAGACTTATATTTGTAATATCTGAAAAAAACAAATCCAGCATCTGTAATAAGCTCATCTGTAGGTTTTTCTGCCTATGTTGAAATAATAATAGTCATTTACCAAAGTAAAATTTATATCATAACCTTCAGAGAATTTATGTAAATAATCAATATCATCAGAAGTGAAATTTACTTGGTCAATCAGTTCCCAGTCTTTTGTTTTATGAATAGAGCAGCCGTTATTTAAAATAACATATCCTTCTGAATCAAGTTCTGATAATCCAAGTTCCTCATAAAATGGCAAAATTCCATATAAAGGTCTGCCAGTGCAAAGTACAATCTTTATTCCTGCTTCTACCGCTTCGTGAATAGCTTCCTTTTGTGCCTTGTCAATGTGTTTTTTTCATTTAGCAAAGTTCCATCCATATCAATTGCAATTAATTTTATCATTATTTATCCCTTCTTTCAAAAAAATATGATTATCTAGCTTCTTAAAGTTATTAGTAAAACAGTTATGATTTATAAATTTAGTTTTTAAAATAATTTTATCATATACTCGAACCCATTTAAAATAGGACTGCTATTTAGGGTTTGAGTAAAAATAGTCATAACTTGAGTTCAGTTTTTAAGGCAACTTTATTATAGTATATCTTAATTTAAAAAAATATTCAATAGCTTTTAATAAAATTTCGTAAAATAAAAAAACCCCTGAAAACCAGTGTTTCCAAGGGTATATAAAAATAATACAAATACAATTATCTTTTTGAGAATTTTTTTAACAGTATTCAAATACCTATAAAATCAATATTTCTTGTTTAATTTGTATATTGTGCGTATATTGTAATTTTTGCACTAAAAAAACTCTAACAATATTCGCAGTATTGCTAGAGTTATTATAATCTTATTACATTTTCATTTTATCACAGATAAATTGAAAAAGACAATGGAGTTAAAATGAAAAAAACTTAAAATATCAAACCTTTCTGAAAAAAAGATATTCAAAATTTGAAGAAAATTAAAAATTATAGAGCTGGAAGAAATGAAACTTCAGGATTTGAAAATTTTTGAAAGTTAAGATTGAAACAGCTATTAAGAATATAGAAAAAGACTAGAATTTTTATTCTAGTCTTTAAATTTAATTATGCGTATTTCTTTAGTATTTCATTGGCTAACTTAACTTCCATCTTTTTGTAAACTTTTGTGTCAGCGCAACTTATCATTGTTGCTTTTTTTCAATTATTTCAGCGTGTGGAACTCCTTTATGTCCACAACATTTTTAAAAGCTGAACCAGCAACACTTTTTACCAAACTATTTGTTGATTTATAATCTGGTTCAAAAATATGCCCCGCTAAATTAGCTATTTCTTTTAGTTCCCATGAATACCTCCTATTTTTTTCAGAATATTACTTGAAAAAAATAGAAGTTTTTTTGTTATAATTTAATTGGAAAAATTTAAACAAAATCTTCTATTTTACAAGATTTATAATAGTTTTTCAAATTGCCGTTTGATAAACTATTTTTTTATATATTAAATATTTTTATATATCAACAATTCTTTTTGTATTGCAGCCACTGTTTTTAGAAACACCATATTTTTTTCAGATATTTCTTCTACTGTTAAATTTTTTTAGTTTCTTCTGCATCAACTAAAAAAACTCTGCCGCAAAAAGTATTTGCTTGCCACTCAATATCTTCATAAGGTTTTATAATCTCGTCTAATCTACAAAATTTTATTTCAGCATCCATTAAAGAATGCAATATCATATGTCCTATTTCATGTGCTATTGTGAACCTGTCTCTAGTATTACCTTCAGATGCTCCAATATAAACACTTTCTCTTATTCTCATAATCTTATCTAAAGGATCGAATTCCGCATAATTTGTTTTTAGTTCGGAATCTTCAACAATTTCGTACTCGTATTCTAATAACGACACATATATTTCTAAAAAATTTTAAGATATTTATTTTTTTACCCTTTAACCCCCACTTTTCCTTTAAAGTTTCAGCAACATTCCTTATATCTTTTTCTTGAACGTGGCTTCACTTTTTATTTTTTTGAGCTATTCTTCTGTATTTCCATTCAAGTACTCCTTTATCTTTTCTATTTGCCTGTCGCTCAGCTTACTAATTTCTCTAGCATACAATAAACTTAATTCCTGCTGTTTTTCATTTAATGAATCTAGCCTTATCTTCATCTCTCCCTGAATAAATATTTACTGCTTGTAAAATTTTTTTCCTTAATATTATCACTTAATTGATAGCTTTTTAAAAAGTTTTTTTCTGTAAAAATCTTTTGGAATATTTCGTTTTCCGTTTTCAATTGCTGATAAATATGAAACAGAAATTTCAAGTTTACGAGCCATATCAGAAGAAATTTCATCGTTATCAATTCTAATTTTTTTCTAAGTTTTTTTCCCTAAATTTGTAACTCCTTTAGTTTTCATAATTTCTCCCTACTTTCTTTCTTTTTAAATAAATTATATCAAATATCCTAATTTTTTTGTCAACAGTTTTGAATAAAAAAATTTTACAATTTTGTAAAATTATACTGTATTAAAAAGAACACCATTTCTGATATATCGACGGCAGTTTTTTGTCAATATATTTAAAAAAATATTGTGACTTTTTTATTCACAAAAAAAAGATAGCCATTTCTGACTATCTCCCAAACACTTTGACAGCTCTTTCTTTATCTTTGTTCTCATCAATTATTCTTTGCCTGTCAAATCCAGCTATAATTATTAATGCCACTATATTTGTTCCGATTAATAGCAGCATATCCTCTGTCTTCGACTTCTTTTCTATGCTGTCAAAAATCTCTCTATTGCTCTCGTTTCTTAATCTGCTTCTTAATAAATCTAAATTTTGCCGTCTTTGATAGCTTCTTAACTTCAATGTCAGAACTGAATTTAAAAATATAAGTGCTAACATTAAAAATGCCAGTTTTCTACTTCTGCGATGTTTTTCCATTATCATCACCCTTATCCTTTTTCACAAATCCCAGCCTTTCAAGCAGCAGCTCCAAAAATCCTGTACTGATTCCATATCTTTTCTGATTTATTGTTTCCAAAATCGCTTCTCCAAAAAATCCAATAACTGGACTCCACGGATATAGATATTCTGCCGATAAATGCCCAATTATTTTATTTAAAGATAATGTTATGGACATAGTCATTCCAGCAACTGCTATCCTTTTCATATACGGCTTGACAGGCTTGTTGTCAACCATTTTTTGAGCCACTACTCCAAATAACACTCCACTAAAAAATAAGATCAAGAAAAGCCCGTGATTGTCAATTATTATTTTTAAGTCTTCAATCATTTATGCTCCTATAGTATGTTTTTGTTCCCTGCTTTTTCTTCATCAAAAATTTGTTGCAGTATAACTTTTAAGTCAAATGTTTTTCTAGCTTCCTTTAAAACTTCTGTCAGAACTTCTTCGCCTATTTCTTCTGCAAAGTCAGGAATCCATTTTCTATCAATTGATTTTTCTTTTTCCAACAGATCTTCTAGCTTATCCCAAAAACCTTCATACACCTGCTTAAACTTTTCTGCCCCAGCTTTTCCTTTTGCAACTATTTCTGTTTTTATAGATTAAAGTCTTTCCCAATTCTAAAATTTTTACCTGTTAAATATTTTTTTGCTGCTAATTTATCCATTTTTATCACTCCTATTTTTGTTGTTTTTACTAATTTCAATTCTAAGCCACCTGGCAAGTCCTACAATCAATTTTGTCTTGCCAAGTGACCAATTTATCCAAAAACTTTTTTAACGTTCTTATACGGCTTGTAATAAAGCCGTTTTTAAACTACTTAAGTTCAAAATGTGGCGTATCATGCATTTTCCAATTGCCACCCCATTCAATATTAATATTTTTTTACTTTTTTTGCTACCGCCAAGATATGATTTGCTATTAATTTTAATTTTTTTATCATCATATCCTTCTTCTGATGTGAATTTTCTGTACACACCATTTTCTATAACTCCACAAGGGAATATGTCAACTGCATGTCCGTATCCATCAGATTTTATTTGATGGTTTGATTTAAATGTTTTTCCGTCGCAATTAGTTACTTTTTTTAATTTTTTTCCTTTTTTATCATATAAAACAGTTCTTCCTTGTTGATATAAAGCAAACTGTTCCTCTGTTGTTCTAGCACCGTCTGTGATTCTAAAATCAAACGGACTATTTACAATTGCAGCTTTCATAACTTCAACTAACTTTGGATGTACTTTTTTCATTTTATCCAAACTTTCTTGGCTGAAAAAATACGTTTTATTCTCTGTTGCTGTATTTTCCTTGTCCCAATCTTTGAAATATTCCTCCTTTCTTTGAACTCTATTTAGCCAGCCTGCTAAAAATTCTTTTTGAGTCTTGTCACTTTCAACCTTGCTTCTGTAATAAATTCTCTGCAAGTTGTGATAAACTTCCAAAAATTTTTCAGGATCTGCTGCATTCAATGCTTCCAATGTTTTGTTTCCAATTATTCCGTCTACATCAAGATTTGCATTAGTAAGTTGATTTATAGCAATCTGTGCATTTTTGACTCCGTTTTTGCCACTATTTACAGTCCAGTCGCATATAGATAGTGCCACTTTATCATTTGTAACTTTATCCAGCATGTTTCCTAAGTAATATTTTTTTAGATATATATTTTTTGCAAAATCTATTGTTAAATCTTGCATATCTCCCTTATATCCAAAGTCTCTTGCTTCTTCCTCTATAATTCCGTACTTAGTTTTTTTCCGCCTTTATCATTTTTTTATCATTTGAATATCCCCCTCTACTTTAATCAGATAATCAAATATTCTCTCAAATCTATTCATCTACATCACTTCCTTTATTTCTTCAACATTCAATATTATGTTGTCTTCTTCAAATTTTACTCCAACAACTTTATATTTTTTTACCATCCAATTCTATTTCTGTGCATATCAATTTTTTTCTATATTCATTCAAATCACTCCTCTTAATTTTTGAAAAAAATCTTTTACATTTAAATTTAACATTTGTTCAATAGTGTATCTGCTGATTCCAACTACTGCCATTTGCTCTGCCATGTCAGCAATTTCAATAATATCTTGTATTTTTTTTAGCTAAATCTTTTAATTCAGTTCTATCCAACTCAATGAATTCAACCATTTTTTTGTCATTTAAGACTTTTTACTTTCTCAATCTTATCTTGTTCCAAAGTCCACATCAGTGACATTTTTAAGAGATAAGCTGTTTCTATTTCTTTCGTTATTTTTCAAATGTGTATTTTTTTGCTATCTTTTTCAATTTCAAGAGGTTGATTTAAAAAAAACGATTTAGCTTCAATTAAATCTTTTGACGCTTTTTCTCTTAATTCTTTTAATTTCTTATTCAGCAAATCATTGTCAGCTTTCCAAGAGTGAGAATCTTTATCCCATACACTCCATTCATTCGGCTTTGCGATAGTCACAATTGTTTCGTTAACCTCGTCTAAATAACTTCCGTCTGATAAAGTTGTTTTTCCACTCTTCACTTTTTCAATTTCAGTCATTTCTCTTAAATCTCCAGTTTTTAAGTCAATAACTGGATTATTTAATAAAGTTTCAGAAAATTTCATTGTTTCTTTGTTCCAGTCAGGATAGAATAAAGTTGGATTTTTTTAAATTCCTCTGCTGTTGTAACTGTCGGTCGTGCTACGCACTCCATTGTTGCAATTAAATAAATGTAAATTACTGTCATTTTTTATCACTCCATTTCTTTATTTTTTTATGATTTTTTTATTCCGTGCTAACTTATGAATTTGCACTAAATTTAAATATATGTAACATTTATAGTAGCTGCCCTTGGGTTATTTTTAGGAACGATATGCCCAACGTGAGCTGTATCGGATTCGTAGTTGTAAGTGCAATATTCACAGTACCCAGCACTTTGTGCAGCACTTACAGATATTATAGTAGAGTTTGATGGAATTCCGATTTTATTTTTAAGATCGCTAATTCTAACTTCCGAAATAACCAATGCTCCATTTTCTATACTCATATAGTCTAAAGTTGTTGCGGAGTATCTTTTAATTTTGCATAAATTTTCCACTTTGTCCGAAATTGGCTTATTCGATATAGCCCTAAATTTTCCGCTATCGTTGTATGTCAGACTGTTGTCTCCGATACATTCATAATAGAATTTTGTAACATTATCATAATAAAACTTACCTTTCGTTTTATTGCCGATGTCCTGTATGTTTCCGCCAAATTGCAATCCTAGAATTTCAGCTAATCTCGAACTAACTAAATAATTTTCGTCCGCATATTTTTTAGTAATATACGTGATGCTCGGATCGATAACAGCCGTCACATTTGCCACTTGATCCACAATAATCGTATCTACATATTCAATCTCTACGACATTGTTAGCCGAGAAAGGCGGCACAAAATCTGGACTAGTCGAAATATTGTAAGCATAAAGTATTTCAACGTTATCATTTCCGTGTGCAAATATTCCTAACTCTTTGATATAAAATCCTGTTGTTACTGATTTATTTGTCAACAAAGCGTTAATTTCACAAGTTCCATTTCTTTTTACATTTATATTCAAGATTGGCAATGTTGTGATTTGATTGACTAATGCTGTTCTTTCTCTTTCAGAAGTTAATGATGTTCCATCTCCTATCGCCATTTTAGTAAATGTTATTGTTTCTCCTGCTAATCCTTTTGCTAATAATTCTCTTCCTTTTTCTGTTAAAATAAACCCGTTAAATTTTGCCATAATTTACCTCCTATCTTATTTCTCTTAATACTCTTGTTCTATGTACCGTTCCAAAATTTGCCGTTATAATCTCATTTGGAATATTTATATCAGTCGAACCTAAATAATATTTCTTTTTATTTTTTTCGACAAAAGCATAAAAGTTTGTCTTTTTTTCTTTTCTTAAAAGTCTTATTCCTTCGAGCCAAGAACGAATATTTTTATACTGCTCTACAACTTCGATTATTTTCTTGTAGCCTTCATAATCCGATAAATTCCCATCCGTATTTACTTTAAAATATCCCGCATTACCTCCATACTTGAACCACTCTATTATTTCAACATTTCCACTAAATAAAATTTCGCAGATTTCTTTAATTCCGCCGACAGTCCCTTTGTTGAAATGCGAAAAAACAGACCTTTTTATCAGTTTTATTTTTGTTTCTCTTGTGATATTTGAATCAATATAGTCCACATGATATTCCCACATCAAAAAGTCTAATTCTACATCATTTAGCTCTGATAATTCCAAGAAAAATTTTCTTTTAATCACATCATGCTTCTTTTTGATAGCAAAATTTATTGATTCATAAATCCAGAGCGTTGTTTTGTCATTCAAAGTTGATTTTGCTGCTATATCTGTTAAGTTCAAATTATCAATAGTTATCATATATTTTCAACTCCTAAATAATTGCTTGTAACGCTTGTGTTTTCTGCTATTTCATTAAAATCTAAAACTTTAAAAGCGGGATTTCTTAACACAACTCTTTTTACTCCAGCTAATTTTAGCAATTTTATAAGCTCATCTGGATTAATATCTCTCCCCATTTTGTTTTGCTGCCAAGTTTTAAAATCTTTTACAGCTTTTTCAACATTATTTTTAATAACATTTACAAGCGTTTCATTAGACTTATCAATGTAGTAGTCAAAATCAATTGTGTATGATGTCTTTATTGCTTGTTTTATTGTCACGTTGTCTGTCAACGGTCTTATGTTGTCGGTATTCAACATTTCTTCGATTCTCTTTTTGAGTTCATTAGTAAGTGTCAAGGAATCAGTTAAAACATAAATATCTACATTTGTTGCGCTTGGACTATATGCTACAACATCAACAATATTTGTACTTGTCGACTTAGCCCAAAATTCATAAGCTCCTTTGCTTCCAGCCGTTGTAAAAGATTCAGGAATTTCTCTAATTCTAGCTCTGTAATTATCATCTTGCTCTATTTCAGCTCCGTTGTTTGACGCTGTAATGTTCTCAACTTTGTCATAATGCGGGAAAATATCGACCATTGTGTTAATTTGCCCGACTGGAACATCATTCCCAATAGTTCCTGAAGTATTGCAAGTTGCAATTCCATCTACATACAAATCGCCTTTTTCTATTTTATATTGCTCGTCTGTTGAAAAATATAACTCATTGTATTGAATCCTTGACCCTTTTGGAATTATTATGTCTGTCGCTTGAATATCAGTAATATAAAATCTAAATGTCGCCACGGCTGGTTGTTCTACAAGTCTTTTACCTCTATTTCCGTAAAACTCTCCTTTCAAATCTAACCGCTCATTTCTTGCAAATCTTAAATAATTCTGTTTCATTTCATCGTTGTATTTTTCTTCTCTTAATCCAAATAAATAAGCTACCGTTTCAAAAATAAGCGTTTCTGGACTTGATTCTGTTAGCTTTCTTCCACTTAATTCCTGGAATTTATCAATCATATCTCTTTTAAGTTCCCACGAATCTGCATCTATAATTTCATATTCTTCATTTGATATTTCACTCAATGTTTACCACCTCAATTCCTAATTCAATGTCAAAATCATTATTATATGTATCTTTCATAATAATTCTAGTTTGTCTTAAAAACAGCCCTTGGCTCGTATTCTCTTATAATTTTTAGTCAAGTGGCTTGTAATCCTGTTCTGCACAACATTAATGTTCTTATCAATCAAATCACTGTCAAATGCAAAATCTCGATTGAGTGGCTGTTCTTCTTTGCAAACTCTTAAAATCATTCCTATATTTGTAACTACTTCTTCTAAAAACATTTTTTTGGATTATAATTTATTTCTTCGGAGCTATTTACCGTTATCATTATTTACAGCCTCCTTCTGCTCATTCTCGATGTCGTCTTGATTTTCTTCAGCGACTTGCTGATTTTTTTGTATTTTTCTTTGTTCAATTAATTGATTATACAACTTAGGATTTTCAATATACTCTTTAAGCGTAATATTCAACTTAACAACATCAAATCCACCCTCTTCTTTGTTAAAATAACTGCTTTCTTCTGATAGCTCAGTTATTAAAAAAGGATATTCTCCAAATACTTGACCACCAAAGACTAGGTTAGCATATTCTCCAAGCTCAAACATTTGCTTGATTGTATCTAGTTCTTCTTTTAAAGTAGTCTGTTGTATTAAAGACGATACCAAAGTCATCGTGAAACTAACTTCTAGTAAATCTCTACCTTGGAATCTTAACATTCCAGGACCGTAAATTGCTTGATGTTCCGATATTTTAGCCTTGTATGACCTGCTTATTTGATTATTAAGTGATACAATCTGATCTTCTGACGCTTCAAAAATTACATCTCCAAAACTTCCTATCATTGCGGACCTCCACTCATATCTCCACCAGCAGTAACACCATCATGTTTATGTGTGTTAAGATTAATGCTCCCGCCAGTTTTTGTAGTTCCGCTGACCTCTAAATCTCCATTAATCACAATTTTTTCAATATTCAAAGTCAATGTATTTTTATCATAGTTCCAACTACCCCCATCAGAAAAAGTTCTTTTTACTTCACTTTCACTGCTTGAAGCACCTCGCATAGGACAGCCAAGCACCACTCCCTGTTCAGGCATTTCTGAAAAGAATAAGCAATAAACAGTTTGCTTTAAACTGAGTGTATAATTATCGCTATGACTTTCAGAGTAAGGAACTAATACATTAAGCCAGTCCGTTGTTTTATCATCATCGCCTTTTAACAGAACTCTTACTTTTCCAGTTTTTGAATCTATCGCACTTACTTCTCCTGCTTTTAATGTTTCAATCAATTTAACCACCTGCCTTATCATTTTTTTTGTAACAAAAAAATCACAATCAAATTAATGACTGTGATTTAATGTTTCTATTTAATTTTTCAATTTGGTCTAGTAAATTTTCTACTTCAAATGTCATTCCAGAAAGTTCATCAATCTGATTTGTTATCATTGCCAAGTCCTGAGAAAGTTTACATATTTTTCTATAAGTATCACTTCTTACTTCGTTAGCCTTGTTTGCAATAGCTTTTATCTTAGCCCAATGAACTGCTTTATCAAGCGGTATTGATACTTTATCGCTTTTTGGCATTGGTAATAATCTTTGTTGCTTTAACAATCCTTCCATTCTGTTAAATTCATTTATGTAAGCCATTTTTAAAAGTTATTGTGTCCTTGTATATTGAACATATAAAGGATAAATCCGTCTTTGGTTAAAAAGATATTCACGATAGTTTCTATTTTTTTGCTATCCTTGTAATTACTTGTGAAAAATCAATCTACCCAAATCTGGGTTGATTAAAATTTTATCAATATCTCTTAAAAACTTTTTCATGTCTTTTTATCCAATGCTCTTGCAATTACTCTACTACTTACAACTAATCCATAATTTTCATTTCTTTCTACTTTTTACTAAATCTATAATGTTTTCCATTAAATTTCCTCCTAAAATTATTTGTTTTTTTAAGAGAATATATAGTATAATAGTATTGTTCAGATACATTATACTATATGTCCTCTTTTCGTTTTATTACGAGAGAGAGGATTTTTTTATTTTGCTTTCCTTATGATGATTTCTTTTTTTATCTTGGCTATATTCCAGTTCCACCTCTCTTTCTTCTTGGCTAACTCCCATATCATCTAAAAATTGTTTTAGGTATTGATAATTTTGTATTTATATATCCTGCACCACTTTTTTTCCATAAGATACTTTCAAAATTCTTTTTGCTCATTTTATCCTCCTATTCCGTAACGTAATTATTATACAATATACGTTACGGAAAGTCAAGAACTTTTTTTAAAAATTTTTAAAATAAACTACATACCCTGATAAATAACAACTTTATCAAAGATTTTTTTCTACTTCTTCTGGTGAAATTCTATACTTCTTAGCTATTTTTTTATTGATTTCTTCTTCAATATTTTTCTTCTTCTTGTTTAGTATAGTTTCCTTTTTGATTTTAAAGTTTCATGAAGTGTTTTTGAATAATCAATATAAATATCTTTTTCTTTATCACTTGGAATTTCTTTTTTTAGCTGTATAAGTTTCATCTTTCACAGTTCCATCAGGATAATAAGTTATCATTCCATGTGTTTCACCACCAAGATTAAAGAACTTTTTTTATCTCCATAAGCACGAATAAACAGAATATCCGCATCTTTTTATTTGCTCTTTCCCTGCTTTTCTCATTACTTTTTTTAGATTTTCTTCAGAAATATCATCTTTAACTAATATATCTATTGTATTTTCTTTTTTTAGTTAAGTTACTTGTATCTCTTGAATTTTTTTCAATACTTCATATTTTTAAGTCGTCTTGACTAGCCAATTTAACTTGTTTCTTCTCTTTGTCAACTTTCTTTTTAGTTTCCTTAGCCTCTTTAGCTTTCTTCTTTAACTCTTCTTCTTTTTTTAATTGCATTTTTTTGTGCTTTTCGGGTACTGTTATCCCAACTAAGATAAATGCAAATACATTACACAAAAAAATACAATACAAGTTTTTTTCACTTCTTTAGATAGTTCCTTTTTCTTGATTGCAAAATAAATTAATCTGATTATTTGAAATATTAGAATTAAAAAATAATACTAAAAAAACAATACTACAAAAATTGCCATAAAATTCCTCCTAAAAAATAATTTTATTATATTATACCTTATTTTTTTAAGAAAAAAATTAAAATTTTCTATACTCTCTCAAAAAAACGAATATTTTTAGTTTCACAGTCATATATTCAATTGCCATTGTCCTGTTTTTTTACATAAAAAAATCACAGCTAAATTAATAACTGTGATTTATATTTTTTTATTATTTTTACATCATTATTTCAATTTTTTTCATTATTCACAATAAAAATCTATTTCTTGCTTTACTTTATTTTCTTTAAACCTTTTTAATCCAGAAAAACAAATTTTAACAAGTATTTTTTTAACAAAAAAACATCATATACGAAACCCTAAAAAAATAATCGTCCACTTATATAAATTCCCAAAAACTTGACTTTTTGCATTATCAAATATAATACTATTAGTAGCCAGTAATCGTTTAAAAAAATACCTTTTTATATTTTCAGGGGCTTCTTTTTAATTCGTTTAACATTTTTTTCGATTTTTTTCATTATCCCATTTTTTTATCTTTTTGGAATTTCGAAAATCCCTGATTTCATTAAATGAATTAGCATCTAAAAGTGTATCTAATGTATCAAACTTTCTTTCAATAAATTCTGATACATTAGGATATTTTTTTGAATTTCATTATTGATGTATAATTCTGTATATTCTTTTAATATTTCAGTACTTTTTAATATTGCTTTTTGCATATAACACTTCTTTTTTTAAATCAGATTTTTATTTTCAAAATAGAAATAAATTGAATCAAAAAAATAATATTAAAAAAATATCAAAATTTCAACTCTCATACAAAACACCTCTCTACTTATTTTTTTGTTTTTTTATTTTTATCTTTTGTTTCTTTCATATATTTATTTTGCAATACTTTTAAACATTTTTAGAAGCTTCGCTATAAGAAGCCTTTATTTCTTTTATTGCTTTTTTTCGTTGCTTTCTTTCTGCATTCTCATACAATATTTACAGAACCACATCATTAAAAAATGTAAATACTATTGAAATTGCTGAAATCGGATTTATATTCAATAACTTATCGACAATTTCACTCAAAGCTTTCATTTATACCTCCAGTGTTTCGTTTTTAAAAAGAAATTCTTTAATTAATTATATCTTAAAAGTAGCAAAACTGCAACAAAAAATTTAGAGTTTTTTTGACATTGTAAAGTAAAATATTACAAATCACAGTTATTATTCAGTTGTCATTGTCCTACAAAACTCTATTTCTTTTTACTAGATTTCTTAGTGTTTTTCTTATCTCTTACTCTTTTTCTTGGCTTCTTAGTACTTTTCTTACCTGTTCTTTTACCACTTCCAACTTTTTTATTGTTAGCCTTTTTAGCTTGTTTTTCAGCTTCTTTTTTCTTTTGTTCTTCTTTAGTTTGGGCAATTGCATTTTTCTCTGCATTTTCTCTTGCTCCAAGTTTCATTGCTGTAATTTCACAAGTATAATCACCACTTATTTCGTGTGTTACCTTGTCAATTATATATTTGCCCTCAAACTTTCCCCAGCTTTCATCAAGCTCAATTATTGCTCCTGCCAAATATTTAGTGCTTCCGTCAACATTTAAAGTTATCTGATATTCTTGTTTAAGATTATCTTTCAAGATCTTTTTTGCAACCTTCTTTGGCTCTGTTTTTTTCCTTTTGTTTTTACCTTTAATGTTTTTTTCTTTTTTTAGTTCTTTTCTTCTTACTTTCAGCTTTCTTTTTGTAATTTTTCTTTTTGATTCTTTAATCGTTTTACCTTTTTTTCTTACCAGTTGTATTTTTTTCTTCATTTTAACCTCTTATTTTTTTCTTAGATTTAACCTTTTTGGCTGGCTTTTTTTGTTAGTCTTTTCTGACTCTTCTTATTATCTTTCTTATTATTTTTTTATTTTTTTAGATTCTTTTTCTTCAGTTGTAACTTGATTACGCTTGTCAAGTTCCTCTTTTGTAATGATTTCCTTAACAACTTTTTTTCTTGTCAGGATCATAATAGGAAACTTCAACTTTATCGTAAATCTCTTTATTTTTTTCTTTTTCAAGCTAAAACTTCTAATTCGATAATCTTTAATATTAAAAAAACTTCAATAGTATCATTCTTTTCCATTTCCTCATCATCAAAAATAATTATTTTGTCGTCAGATACTTTCATATTTAATCCAATTTCTTTCACAACTCGATTAATAAAAGCCAAATCAGTTTCTTTGCTTTGGTCTAATCTCTCAAAAAATACATTTTCTGCATAAAGCTCTGCATTCATTTCATGCTTATTAGCAATTTGCATTACTAATTCCTTCAACGTTACTTTCTCCCAAGCAACACTATTTTTCTGATCTCTAATATTTTGGTCAAGTGGCAAAGCCAAGCATTTTAAAGTAAGTTTGTGGTCTTCAAAAGTCGGCTCGTCCACATAAAAAGTTCCCAAATCCAAAAAATTAGTTTCAGTTTCCAGTTCCTCATGAATTCCAACAAGCATTTGAGCGTCTTCATCGGGATACCACTCTTTAAGCCATCTGTAATCTAGATTTTCTAGTTCTATTTCTAGATCATCTATAGCATTTTTGGAATTGTCCGTGTAATTAAGAGATGAAATAGAATGTGCTATCTCATCAGAAATATCAACTTTATTAAATATAACTATCACTCTGATATTTCTAGCAAATGCCATTCCTATTCACCTCTCTTCCACGGCGGTAAACTTGTATCATTATCACTTTCTTCAGCAATTTCAGGAAGAATAATTGGAACGTTGGCATCAAAGACGGCGATGTCAATTAAAGCTAGATTACTTCTTATAAGGTCATGATAATAGCCTTCACTTCCGTAAACTCTATAAGCTATCAAATCCCAAGTGTCACCACTTTGTGTCCTGTAAACTCTAACATTAGTCATTATCCAAATGCCGTCCTTTCTTTTTTGTTTTTAACTTTCGCCAATGCTCTCATTACCGCTTTCTCAATTGCACTTGTATCAGCATTCCCATTCACTGTTATGCTAATATTGATAACATCTCCACCGCTTGAACCTTCGTTGCTTCTAAGTCCTGACATTCTCTCTTTCAGTCCACTAATCTTATCTCTAAAACTATTTTTAGTTTCACGATTATTCAAAATTTGAGTACCACGAGGTAAATTTAATAACATTTCGTGTTCCGCCAAAAATGCTGGTTTGCCAGGTATTTGAATTAATTCTGCTCCACGTTCTGCTACTGTCGTAAGTCCTCCACTCCAGTAGTTAGTTCCTGCTGCATTTTTCCCAAATCCTAAAAGTCCTCCAACCGCTCCAAGTCCTTTTGAAACCATATTTTTCAATCCGTTCCATTTATCTGTAAAAAAACTTACAACGCCGCTAATTGCACTTTTTAATCCGCCAACAACTGCATCGAATGCTGATTTAATACCATTCCACACAGCAATTGCAGCTCCTTTTATACCTTCCCAGGTTGATTTAAAAAATGAACCTACTGCTGTTATTCCGGATTTTAAACCGTTCCACAATGCTATTGCAGCTGCTTTTATAGCATTCCACACAGGAATAGCCACACCTTTAATTGCATTCCAAACAAATCGTGCAACAGCAACTAAACCTTTCCATATAGTTTTTATTATCATAATATTTGTCCTGATCACAACGACAATAGCAACAATAACAACTAAAATCACGGCTTTTATTACGGTCCATACAACCTTTACAGCTATTGTCAATACTTTCCAAGCTGCTTTTATAATATTAATGTATGTCTTAATATATACAACTATTATTTTAATCACCATAAGCACAACTGCTTTGATTGCGTTCCAAACAGCAACCACAACAGGTTTCAAAACTTTCCATACAGCTTTTAAAACAGCGATAGATGCTTTTACAAGTATCGTTATTCCTTTCATTGCAACGCTTGCTGCCGTCTTAATAGCATTCCATACTTCCATTACTGTTGGCTTAATTATTTTCCAAACTAGTTTAATAAAATCAACACCTTCTTTAACAATATTTTTTATTCCTGTTATCACATTCATTACAGTCGGTTTGATCCCTTGCCAGACTTGTTTTATAAAGTTAGCTACTGCTTTAAATATCGCATTCACTCCATTTCTAAACCAAGTACATTTATTATATAAAACTACAACAATTGCTATAACAGCCACTATTGCAACAATTATTAAAATAACAGGATTTGCCATAAAAGCTGCTTTAATCGCCAAGCCTACTTTTTTAAACATTGAGCTTACTTTACTTATTACCGGAAATGCTGTTTTAAATCCTTCTGCAAAACTTCCAGCAGCTTTGAATTTATCGAATATCAACATTCCTTTCGATATTCCACTAAAAACTGGTGCAAATCCTTTTGCCAATCCACCAATCCCTATTTTAAATGCTGCAAATCCAGCTACAGCTTTTAGAATATTTGCAGTTAATTGCGGATGTTTTTGTATTAACTGAGAAAATTTAGTAATAAGTGGACCAATCGAATTTGCAACTTGAACTAAACTTGGTCCTAATGCTGAACCTAAATCCACTCCCATGTTTACAACTCTATTTTTTAAAGTTGAAAAGGCGTTTCCCATCGTCTTTAACCTTTGATTGTATTCCGCATCAACACTACCATTAGTTTTAGATTTATCGTGTGCATTTTTCATATTTTTACTAACTTCATCTATATGTTTTGCCAATTCCGATGCAGACTGAATAGATTCTTTACCAAATAAATTTTTAAGTGTCGCCGCCTGTACATCCTTTGGAAGTTTCTTTATCCTTTGAAAAACATCAATTAATGTACCTTCTCCATCTTTCGTCATTCTTTTTGCCACATCTTCTACATCTAATCCTAAGGATTTAAAAGCTGCCGCTTGTTTTTTAGTTGCTGATGTTCCAGCCATTAATCCTAATGAGATATTTTTCAATCCAGTTGCCGCAACTTCCGAAGGTACTCCAACCGATACTAAACTTGCTCCTAATGCTGCAACTCCTTCTTTGGAAATACCAGCCATTCCACCTAACCCAGCAACTCTGCTTGAAATGTCAGCAATTTCTGGAGCTGTTGCTGCTACATTGTTTGCCAAATAGTTAATCACATTAGCGTATTCCATTACTCCGTTCTGATCCAAATTTAATTGTGCTCTAGTTTTTGCTAAAAAGTTCCCTGCTGCTTCAGTATTCATATCAAATGCAACTTTAATCTTAGCCGCATCTTTAGTATATCTTTCCAATTCGTCTGTTTTTATTCCTGCCTGAGCCCCTGCTCCTGCGATTTGGAATAATTCTACTTGTGACAACGGACTGTTTTCGCTGAAATTCCTCATTGCTTTGTAGAATCCTGTTTCCATTTGTTTTGAACTAAAATCAGCAACTTTTTTTAAGTCTGCTTGAGCATTTTCCAAGTCAACTGCTAATTTAACAGGAACAGCCAAAGCTCCAGCTATTCCCATACCTTGCATTATTTGCTTATCTCCAAAGTCTTTCATTTTGCCAACAGTTTCTTGTCTAGCATCGTATCTTTTTTGAGCTTCTTTCAGTTTGTTCATTTTCTCGATTTCTTTTTCAACTTCCTGAACCTTGTTTCTGTAGTTAGATAAACTAGCGCCTTCCGCTTCTATCTTGCTTCTTGCAGCTTCAAATACATGCTGTTGTCGTTCTTTTTGCTTATTCAATTTTCCAACATTTTTTTCAGCCTGTTCTATTTCCTTAGCCAGTTGTTTATTACTGCTTCCAGTTCTTTCATATTCAGCTTTCAATTTTTGCAAATGTTCAGCTGCCTTTTTATACTCCGAATTAATTTTATTTAATCCGTCACGAGCCTTGTCCATATTTTGAAACGCTTTTTGTGCTTTTTCCATGCTTTTGATTTCTTTTTCAAATTCTTTGACAGATTTCGTCGTATTTTTTAAAGCATTTGCAACTTGGCTCATTCCACTAATAGCACTAGCTACTGCCGCACCCAGAACTATGTTCAGTTCCAAATTTTTTGCCACAATATTCCTCCTTTTCTCTTAAATATGGTATAATATATTAAATAAATCAAAGAGGTGATTTTTATGAAAATTAATAAATCAGATAAAAAATATACTCCACTAGAAATGACTTTAATAATATTATTTGGTCTAGTTGTATCTATTCCATCATTATTTTTTTCTTATTTATATTTATATCATTTATGTTTGCTATAAGTCCTGTAATCACAGTTATAGCTCTTATCGTAGTTCTATTTAAATTTTTATCAGTTTTCATTGGTGGGGACGACTAATCCCCTTTTTTTATTCATTCTCTTCTTGCCTTGCCTTTTCTTCCTCAATCAACTTATTAGCCCTTGCTATCCAGTAATCCAGCTCATCAAATGTACATTTCATAAGTGTTTCATAACTAATATTCATTTTAAAATAGTTAAGTCCGCTCAATAAATCTGTAATCAAGTCTAAAAAGTCATCTGTTATGCTCCCGCCGTTGGAGTTTTCTCGTCCTTGTCTTCGTCCGTTCCCCAACCTTTTACTAAAAAATTCTTAGTTTGGTTTATCACTTTCAAAAAGTCTTCAGCACCTAAAGTCATTAAATGTCCATATTTAATACCTGATGCCCTTTCAGCTACAGTCAAAGCCCAAGCGTCATCAAAATCTTTAAAGTTTTCAGCATTAGATTTCATTCTCGACTTATAATCTTTTCCACATTCCAATAAATCTGCCCCTGTTAAATTATCTAGTTTCAAATCTATTTCTTTGTATTTTTTACTTCCTAAATCATATTCTTTTGTTAATTTTATAATCATTCTATTCCTCCTAAATATGTCCTAATAATTGTCTTATGATATTATTCAAACTTCCATTTACATTTGAAATTCCGTTCAATACATCAATTTCAATGATTGTTTTACCATTTATCATTAATTTGTAATAAGTTATACTCAAATCAAACGAACCTTCAAATTTCTTACCGTTTTCAACTTTTGGACCATCAAATTTTGTGATAAATCCTTTCAATGTTGCATCTGCACCAGTTATTTTTGGCGAGTGTGACATTCTATCTAATTCTTGTAAAGCTCCCAAACACTCTAATGTGATTGAATCATTATTATTAAAATTTAATAATGTATCATTCATACTATCCATTTTTACCTTAGCTGACATTTTTTTATAATGTCCAATTAACGGAGCTTCAAATTCTGCAGCCATACCAAATTGTTCTGTTGTTATTGTCGCTGATTCCACATTTGGAAGTTCTACTACTCCAACTCCTTCTAATGCGTTTGAACCATTAACATAAAGGTCAGCGTCAACGATTCCCAAAGGCAGTTTCTTTTTAGCCATTCTTTATCCTCCTATTTTCCTAAACTGTTTGCAAACTCAGTTAATGCGTCTACATCATATTTTTTCTTAAATGTTGCCGATTTCATACCTGGAATTACTCCTAGCTTTATAACCCAAGTTATATCACCATTCATAACATTAATAGCGTCGTTATCCTCGCTTGATAAAGTTGCACTTGCACTTAACAAATCATTTCTAGCCACAATAGCATTCAATCTAATATTCATTGATTTCGTTACTGTTTCAGCTAATTTTTTAGAGAATGTTTTATCCACTTTATCAAAAAGACTTATAACTAGTTCGTTCCCGACATATTTAAACATTCTACGAGTGTTTATAAATTTGTCCTTCGGATCTGTTGCCATTGGATTAAGTGCAGTTTCAGACCCCCAACAACGCCAACCTTTGAAATTGATAGCTGTAACTACTCCATTTTTATTTAAAAAGTTAGCCTGTTGCTCTTTGTCTAAAATTATTTCCTCTAATTTTCCATTTGAATTTTTCCAATATAAACTATCACACTTATATGCAAAATTAGACGGCACCTGCGAAGGTGCACCGCTCTTCTCGTTATCTACTAACAACGACAAAGCGGCATACTGAATAGACTGAATATATTTTTTACCAGCCAATCCTAATGTTCCGTACAATACGATTTGGTCATTTCCGTTAATGTTATTATCATCTTTCCATTTAGGAATTTGGTCATAAGGCTTGTCGATCGGTGCATTAATCAATGCAACTGCTTCAAACATATTCCCGTTTATATTTTTAGCTTTTGTTTGCATAATCGCAGCAACTTCACTATCGCTTGAAAAATCAGGAATATCAATGAAAGCTGGTAATTCTGAATATTTCAAGTAAACTTCATCTAATAACTCTAATCCTGCTCTTTTCATTGTTGAAATATCATATCCACCTAAAGCCTGAGCTTTCGTTACTTTTGACAAGTCAATTTCTTCATATTCAATATCAATCTTAGTTCCATTCGATGGTTTAGCATATATTTCGAGTCCTTCATCTGTCCACATCGTTATAGCATCTGAAATAACTTGTGATGTTGCATTTTCTTTAACTACTAATGTATCTGTTATCAATTTGTGATTTGGAATAACAACTTTACCATTTGTTAAACTCAAATCATTTTGAGTTTTTTTAACTGTTTTATGTTTTTCAAGATCCAAGATATTCACAACATAAAGCGGCGCTACTTTATATAGTTCAAAAAACACTTTTATCGCTTGTGAAATCGAAAAATCCAAGTCGTAAGTGTCTCCAAAATACTGAATAGCTTCTTTATAAGTTCCTAATCTTACAATCTCATTCACTCTTCTGTTTTCTCTTTTTACTTTGTTGATTGGCGCAGTTCCTACAATAAAATATCCATAATCAAGCACTATCGGTAGTGAAATGTCGCTTGAATCCTCGGTTTGATAAGTTCCATGTTTATAACCCATTATTCAGCCTCCTCCCTTATTTGGTCTTTAATTTGCTGTGTTACCGTTTCAAGCAATTTTTCATTTTGCAATGCTTCACTAGCTCGATTAACATCCACTAAAGTTCTTTTCAAAAGCGGATACTTCTCAAATTTTTCTTCAATCACTTCATTGCTGTAATAAATAACACCTTTAGTAAATCTAATGTCTTTAAATTCAAGCGTATCTCCTAAATAAATATATTGCTTTTTATCTTCCATTATTCCTCCTTTAAAACTTTAGGCTCAACAGGATAATCCCAAACTGTAAATGTAATTCTTGAAAATATAAAATCTCCAAACTCATCACTATATAAATCACACTTAAATTCTTTATCTTCCCGTATTGCCCATCCTCTTTCATCATAAACTTTAGTTAAAAGTTTACTTCTAATCTCTTCACCTTTGTAAAGATTATCAATATAATCTTCATTTTTAGTACCAACTATTATTTCAAAAGTAGCGTCACAATCATAACTATCCATTCCTTCTGTGACTTGCCTAGAACTCAAAGCCCTTAATGTCACACAAGGGAAAAACGGCTTTTTCTGTCCTGTATTTTTGTCAATTTCACCGTATCTCCTAACTGGCAACGCCCCTCGGAATATCTGATAATCAGTATCTTTAAATTCTTCACATAAAAAGTCATACAAACTTTTTTCAATAACTTTGATACTCATAAATTACATTGACAAGAGCCTATTCAACTCATGTTCAAACCTTTCATTTAATTTTTGAGACATAAATTCATCAAGATCCGGTAACCACGTTGTAGGTCCTAACATTTGCGGAGCAGACGGTCCATATTTTCTCTTGATTGGCAATCGTCCACTTCCTTCTCTTTCAAATGCCCCTAAATGTCCATCATTGTAGGCTATAAATGTTCTGTCATTTAGCATTATTCCATTTCCATTCTTTACTGTAGCCGTTACCGATGTTCTCCCAGTTCTCGTACTCGGATTCAATTGAAAATGGTCTAATCCCAAATAACCTCCATTAGAATTGATTTCAGCCATAAGCTTACCAGGATTAGCCCTTTTCATAGTCAATCCGCTCAATAAATCCCCATATTTAACCGTATAGGTTTTAGTTGCGTTTCTAACCATACGAGTCTTACTCATAGTTGAAACCCTATTCAAAGCACTTGCCAAAGCCCTTGGAGCTTGTTGTGGAAACTCAACAAATTTATTCTCTATGTCACTAAGGACACTTTCATCAAATTGAATCGTAAACATCTAAATCAACTCCTAATAATCAGTGTATCTATACAAATCAAGTTCATACACACCAAAGTTCTCTTTACAGTTTGCAACTATCCATTCTTTATTGTCAAAATCTATCCTCATATTACCCTCAGGTTTATACTTCAAATATTTTTTATCAATAAATACTGTAATCCCTTCCTTGTAAAATCCACTTTCTATTGTTAATTTCCCGCTAATTTCCTTTTCCTGAAAACTGTCCTCATCTGTCACACAAATAACATCAACACCATTCAAATTATGTATTTCTCCAAACTCTTTTGGATTTAAAAAAATGTGTTTTGTATATCATTTTCTAAAATATCTTTAAAATTCATGTTTTTTTACCTATTTTTTTCTTATTTTTTTATCCGTTTTAGATTCAGAATCTGAATCTGACACTCCTGTTTCTTCAAGAATGTCATTTGTATCTGCTTTTTTATTGTCTTTTTTCTCTATCAGTCCTCTATTGATACAATTTTCAATCACATCTTTTTCCAGTATTTGAACTTCTTCGCCGATATTTTGTATTTTTCCGTCATAAATAAACGATTCTTTAACTATATATACTGCCATCAACCATCACCTACTTAACTTTTAGAACTTTCAATGATTTTGTGTTTAAAGGAATTGTTACTGGTTTTGACATTGTACGGATTGTGATAGTATCATTTTCTTCCTTTGTGTAGGTTCTAGGGATTAAATCCCCTTCCAAAAGTCCATCTTTAATTGTACTTACAGCTCCAAATTTTACTAAGTTGCCTTTCGGTGCAAATAAAGCTGTGTAATCTGGAATAATTGCTTTTGTTTTAGTTTGCTTTGTAGATTTATCCACATAATCGTAATATTCTTGATATTCAAAAATATCAATTCCTAATCCAGTCAATGTACCAATATAACTTGCACCATTTACACCCTCAACTTCAGGTCTTATACCCCCAAAATAAGCATTTCTAAGATTCATCATATTTTGTACAGCTTTATTATTAATAAATAATTCCGCAGCCAATGGGTCAAGAATTACGGCTTCTGGTCTAGTTCCTCCAGCTTTATTAATTTCGCTTAATACAGCCTTTATATCTTTAATTGGGTCAGAATTAGCATTGTCCCAAGTTGAAGCGACGTTTGTATGATGTTCCGTAGAAGAATTATCATAATATTTGATTGTGTCTGATATTCCTTCTCCGTCGATTGTAGTTTGTAATTTATATAATGTTTCAGCTGCCATAGCCTCCCAACGTCTTGCAATCTGTTCGCTTTGTTCCTGCAAAGTTTCGGCAATTTTTTTCTGTCTTTTTGTATCAGGATCACTTTGTGAAAACGGATTTTCTCCTGGCAATCTTTCAAAAGTCAACTCATCTGCGTGAAACGTCTTTTTAGGAGCGACTGCATAAGGTTTGAATGTTTTTCCTGAAAATGTATCTTTTGGCATTTCTTCTCCGTCAACATATCTATCAACAAATGGAGCCATCAATCTTCTACCATTTTTAAATTCGATAGTTACTGTTTCAGTATCTAAATTTTCCCTATTTGCAAAAAACGTATCAAATAAAAATGTTCTCGGTCTCGGCATTGCCTCTGTTACTAAAAATAATGTTCTTAAACTCAAATCTAAATTCATGCTCATTGTTATTCCTTACCTCCTAATGTTCTTAAATAAATATTTCTGTCGCTGCATAACTCAATTACTTTTTCTTTTGTTGCTGTACCGAAGTTTACTTTTTCGATATTAAATTCCCCTTCAGTATAAACAGTTGTTTTTGTTGGAGCTCCAGTTGCATCGGCAGCTCTTGTAACAATTCCAAATACTTTTCCAGTATCAGTTATTATTGCACCATCTTTATCCACAATATCTCCTCTTTTCACAGTTTTTCCAACCTGTAAAACAAGTTCTGCTACAACCAGTTCCTTTTTCCCAACAATCAAATGATCTGGCTCATTTATATAGTCATATTTCATATTTATTTACCGCCTTTCTTAAAAAATGCTAAAATTTTATTTGCTGCTTTTTGCTCATCATTAACCCCATCATCATTACCTTTCGGCATATTGTTAAGTGGTTTCCCTTCATCTTGTATCCTGTTAAGTTTATTTTGATTTTCCTGTTTCATTAAACTTACAATTTCCAACGCTAAATCTCTAGCATTTTTAGGCTCTTCAAATTTAGCTTTATTAACTACTTCATGGTTATACCCTAAATCCTCGATTTCCTGTATTCTTGTTCTTTCTTCCTTGATACCAATTTCTTTTCCTTCGTTTATGATTTCGGCATAAATATCAGGATATTGATTTTTAATTTCTTCTATTGTCATTTTTTTCACTTCCTTTTCCATTATTTTTTTATATTTTTTTATCAACATTAAAGTTTTTTTAAACTCCGCCATATTAAATACCATATTATTAGAAATTACCTTATTTTCAACTACTTGAATATCTGTATTTTCGATTATTTCATCAATAAACCCATATTTCAACGCTTCTTCAGCACTTAACCAGCTTTCATTATCCATAAGTTCTGATAATTTTTCTTTATCAATATTAACCTTTTGCAAATAGGTTTCCGTTATTGAATTTTTGTATTTCTCAAGTACATCTGCCTTTTTTCTCATCTCTTCTGAATCTCCCATTGCAATTGTTGAAGGGTTATGTATCATAAACAAAGCATTTTTAGGCATTCTAACTGTATCTCCAGCACACGTGATTAAAGTAGCCGCACTTGCTGCAATACCGTCAATATTTACAGTTACTTTAGCTTTGTGTCTTCTCAAAGCGTTATTAATTGCAATAGCAGTATCAACTGCTCCGCCGTTTGAATTAATATAAACATCAATATTTTCTACATCTAAGTCAGCCAAATATTCCGTTACTTCTTTAGCGCTTATCGTATCGCCCCAAAAACTCTCGGCTATATCTCCATAAAGCATTAATTCAGCACTTTTATCATCGTTTTTGACTAAATTCCATATAGTTTTATTCCCCTGGTTCATCGTTTGGTGGTTCGGTATAGATTGTCCCATCCAAAATCACTCCTTTCTCATTTGCTATTTTTTGTTCTTTTGCCAGTATTTTTATATTTTGCTCAAAATCTCCTCCATTTAATTCGATAGTTTCACGGCTTCTTGTGGATAATCCAGCATTTATTCTCAAAATTGCCGCATTAACCTCTTTTATAGGATCTAACTGTCCTTGTGAAGTTCCACTCCAAATTGCATTACTGTATGCTTTTCTAATCAAAATGTCATTTTCAAAATCTTTTATTTCTATTCTTCCAAGCAAAACAGCCTCTCTTAGCCACTCTTCATAAATAAGTTGACAAAAATTTTTTGCAAACCATTCACGCTTTTTTCTAAAAGTCTTCCACGCTTCTAATAAAGCTGCTCTACTCGCCGAATAACTGCTTGTAAAGTGCATTATCATAAGTTCATAAGGAATGCCCAAGCTGCTTCCAATTTGCCGTATTATAGCTGTCATAAATGGGTCAAATTGTGCATTAGGTCTTGCCGGATTTACTGATGTCGCTTTTTCGCCTTTGTTAAGAGATACTATTGCCCCGCTTGAAAGCTCCAGCGTTCCAGATTCTTCATTTGCTATGGCATCTTTTTGCCTGACGTTCGATAAATCCCCTGGATTTGTTTGAGGTATATCAGCCGATTCAATAAAAATTGTAAACATACTGCTGATGATTGCGCTTGTTAATTCTGCATTTGTGTATCTATCGAGCTGTTTCAAGCTTTCCATTACAGGAGCTAATATCGGTACACCCCTTACCTGTCCTGGACGCTCCGCAGTTGTTAAATGAATTATATTTAATTGATTTTCACTTCCATACATTTTTACATATTTATACTGATTCATGCCTCTGATTTCATCATTCGGATTATGCTCTTGAATATAATAACCATTAATACGTCCATTTTTGTCTAATTGTACTCCCTGGACAATAGAAGTATCGCTCGTTTTGTTGCTCGGAGTATTCACCCTGTCAGGTTCAATTATAGATAATTTCAAGCTATATGGATTTTTCTTGAGTTTCAAAAATAATTCAAATGAACAAAACATTCTCCATTTAACAATGTTGTTAAGAAAAACTAAATCTTGAATTTCATAAAAGTTAAAGTAAACCTGTTTGATCTATTTTAGAATTACTCCACAAATTAAATTCTTTTTCAATTTTAGTTTCTAACGTTTCTATCTCATCTTCGGATAAGTTTACAATATCTGAATCAATACTTGATTTTAATTTTAATCCTGAACCAACAGCATTCATTTTCATTGTATTCAAAGCTCCATTAGCTAGAGGTGCTCCCATATACAAATCTCTGGAACGTGCCACGAGTTTTTCACGGTAGTTATAAATGTCGTTCTTTACTCCACCGAGAGAAGCAAACCATCCTCTCAAAGATTTTTTACGGGTACTCGCCCCATGTTCTCCATAACCTTTATTCATTATTTTTTGATTTTGGTTAAACAGCTTTAGCCTTTCTCTTGCTCCAGCCATCTTTAATGCTTTTTCTGGATTAAATACTCCTACTGCCTTATCAAATAAATTCAATCATTTTCACCTCCTAACTATTACAAATCTCTTATTATAACCTGTACAGACTGTGTACGCCGTCCACTGTTTTGTGCAAGTGTTAAATTATGCTCCCATAATTGTCTAGCTTTTATAATTTCGGTTAAGTCTGCCCTAGTCAGTTCTCTGCTTCCAATTTTATAGCTCTGTCCTAACAATACAGACTTTTCAGCCTCAATATATGAATTTATCATTTCTTTGCAAGTCTCTACACTATACATTTTTACCTCCCTATATTCCGCTACGAATTATTCGCCTGCCGCTATTTCTTTGTTGTGTCCTAAAATTATTAAGTACATCCGTTGAATACCGTATATTTAAGTTGGGGTTTGCTATTCTTAATGCCGCCTGTGCATAATTCCGAATGTCCAAAGGTTCATTTCTTTTATCTCCAATTGTTTTCCACTCGATTTTAGCTTGCCCTTTACTGAATGTAACAATTTTTATTTCAGAAGTAAGTCCTTTAAAATAAACTTCATCATATCCACGCTTAGAATTATTTGGATAGTGCATATATTTAGCTCCTGGTTCTTTTACTTTAAGATTGCTCATTATCGTATCTTTACCAGTATTAACTCCTAAGACAAACAAAGAAATTCCTCCTTTATTGTTCTTGCTAGGTCGTGAAATAAGAGGTCTCCCAGTTTCTCCACTTCCTTTTATACCAAATATATTCAGTTGTTCCCTTGCTTTTACATATCTATAAACATCATCAGTATGATGTCCTCCTGTGTCAACACAAGCACAAGCAACCCTTATTTTTTCTCCATTCTGATAAGAATAATCTTTCAACAAAATTTGGTCTAATTCATTCCAAACATAAGGCAAAGCAGGATTTCCCATAATCACTTTATAATAAATACCCCAGCTTTCTTCACCTTTTGCCCATCCAACAATTTCAACTTCAAGCCTATTATCTTGAACATCGACACCAGCTGTAAGCACATTAACCTTATCAGGAATTTCTACTTCCTCATAAGTTCCATCTTCATGATTCAAGTATTCGCCATAGTCTTCAGCCCTTGCCTGTATTTCTTCAAAGTTAAATCTTTCAACTTTTTCTTCCCAACATTCCCCAAGAGCTGTATTGACAAATACTTTCATCAATTGTTCGTCACCTTTTGCCGCTTTAAATTTATTAATAATGCTACTCCATTTAGAAAACGGACTATAAAGTTCTGAAATATGAAATCCTCTTACTTGAAACCTGTCAACTTCGCTATTATGTGCTCTCCATTCTCCTTTAATAAGATTTCTTTTCCATTCATACTCACTAGAAGTTTCCAAGCATTTTTCACATTTGTGCGTCACATCTTCAAACATAATATTTCTCCATTTTAATGTTTGCATTTCACCACACTTTGGACATGGCACATAATACTCTTCTTTCGTACTATTCTCGTATTCTAGTTCTACTCTACTCCCACCTTTAATAGTTGGCGTACTTGTAAGCACAATTTTTTTATTCCAAAATGTTTTAGTCCTTTCAATCGCTAGATTAAGCGGATCACCTTCGCCTTTTACATTAGACGGAAATCTATCAATTTCATCAGCTAACAAAATCCTAATTGGTCTACTTGACAACTCTGCTGCAGAATTACTCCCAGTCAAAACTATATAACCCCCAGCAAATTCCTTTTGTCTTTTGGTATCCCTTGAATTATCACTCTCAATTATTTTGTTTCTAAGTTGTGGTGTACTCAAAATCATATCGTTAAGCCTAGTGCTTGAAAAATCTTGAGCCATGTCTTTGGTAGGCATTAAAAACATGATTGGAGCAGGATCATAATCAGCATAAAACCCAAATGTATTCATAAGTATTTCAGTTTTAGACAGTTGAGCTCCATACATCATTACAACCTTTTCAGTCCTTTTATCTGATATCGCTCTCATTACTTCTCTTTGAAATGGAACTCTATCAGTATTCCACCGTCCTGGTTCGCTAGAAGTCTTAGTTGATAAAATCCTATATTTGTCAGACCAAGTGTCAATTGTAAGTTTTGGCGGAGGTTTAAGCACTGAAAAAATCTTTTTAAATAAATCATTGGCTCTTTTTAGGTCTGCCACGCTTTCTTTTTTCATTTTTAACCTCCATTTCCTCTTCTTCATCGTCTTCAACAAAGTTTTTTTACTTCTGAACATCTCTGGATTATATTCACTAAGTTCTTCCAACGCTTCGAATATTCCATCTTGGATAACATCTTGAATCTCTCCCAAATTATCTAATGCTATTATTTGCGGTGCTAATTTGTTAGATAAGGAAAGCAATTTACCTTTCATATTTATAAGACTATCTGTCATTACTTTTTCAATAACATCAGCCGAATGCAATTGATTTTTTTCAATTCTTTAATTTTTAAGTTCCTTAATTTCGGTATCTTTAATAATCCTTTTTAGTTTCTTCCTTAATTTTTTTCATCTTTTAAGCTAATATCAGCATCATTCCTAGATTTTAAATACTCAATATACCCACGCACACTTTCTAAAAGCAGATATTTTCCTTGTGCCGTTTTTTTTACAACATTTTCATTAGCTAAATCCCTAATATGCCTATCTGAAACACCAAGCATTTTTGCTAAATCCATCGCTCTTACAATTTGACCTTCCTTAACTACCATAAACACCGCCTTTCTGGTACGGAACTAAAGTTTCAAAAACATTGTACCCATATTTTTTCTGGGGCTTCGAACCCGTTCGCTCTTTTTTGACATCTCAGAAGTACCTTTTTAATCAAAATTTCATTTTTTCTTTGTTTTCGCTTTAACCTTGACTTGATATGCTCACTATTTTGAACATTTGCTCTCTATTTCTGTTAGCTTATCTCTTAATCCTTTGTCTTCTTCTCTCTGTTTCTTCATTCCTACTCTACATCTATCAAGATATCTGTCATATATCATTATCTTTAATCCATCTATCTTGTTGTCTATATCTTTTTCAATTTCTTCTAATTTATCTAACAGTTCTAATTCTCTTTTAATTCTTTTTGCTATATACTTTTTTACACCTAGTAAAATAATTTCAAGAACAATTAAAAATACTACGAACCGCACAAATTCAACTATAAATATTAAAAAACATTTTCCCTTCCGTTCTTGGTACAGAAAGCGAGACTCGAACTCGCACGAATAAATCCAACGGTTTCTAAGACTGTCGTGCCTACCACTTCCACCATTTCTGCAAATTAAAATAAAAAGAGCCACCAAACAAATAGACTATTTCTAATCTATCTATTCAGTGGCTCACTCATCTGAGGTTTATTTGCCCCTATGATATTTTTTTGTTTTATATTCTTTATCTTTTTATTTCACCTTTTTTTATGTACAAAGTAATTTTGATACTATCCTCAAAAAGTTTTTTTGCTATTTTTTTAAATCTTGTAACAAATACAAAACTTCTTTTGTCCTTTAAAAGTTTATTAATATCTTCTTGTGTAAGTTCTTTTCTTTTTGTTCAACTTTACCTCCTAATTATACCTTATTTTCTCTAGATTTGCAACCACCTTTTTAAAAATTCAGCTCCCATTTTTTTTCGGCATTTTTTTAATTCTTTTTAGACATTCGAAAAACAATTTCATCAGAGAATCTGTAAGTTCTATAGTCGCACTTAAATAAACGAAAAACTGTATTTACTATTTTCATCAAGTGCCAACAAAGCTAATGCTTTTAAATTGTTTAAAAAGTTTTATTACACTGCAATCTTTTTTTCAAAATGCACTTTACATAATTTTGATATTTGTTTTTCTATTTGATTTAAATAAAATTCTACATTGTTCCAAGATTCTGCAAAAACTGTTTGTTTGAGATAAAGATTATAAATTTTATGTTTTTTTCTTTCGCCTGAGAAATATCAGCTTTCAAATTCATTAAGCAACTACCTGCCGTTTTTTTGAAATTGGCAAATAAATTTCTAATTCTGAAAAAAAGATATCGAACTGTTTTATAATTTTTTTCTTCACTTAAATCTTCTACTCCGTAAGCTCCAACAAAAATCATTTAAATATATAAACCTTTCAAAATTTTTCTGCATCATCAATTCTGAAAGAAATTACTATACGTTTCATTCCATTTATTATTCTTTCCTGTCTTAGCTCAAATTTGTCAACTTGATTCCCTTTTAAAATTTTAGCTAATTCTTTTATTTTTTCTCCCAGCAACTCTAGTTCCATTTATTCCTCCTCTGTTATCACGATCGCATTATCAATTGTGACTCTACGATTATTCTCGCTTATTAAGTTTAATGATATTCTTCCGCTCTCATCCGAATCTCTTACCCTTATCAGCCCTTTGTATTCCTTTAATAATTTTCCGTCAAAAGTATAAATTTGTACTGTCCTTTTTAGCCCTTTCGTATCACTCTCCCAATCTTTTTGAGTATCTTCCCATCTTGCACAGCTTCCTGTCAATACTAAAATCATAATTCCCAATAATAATTTTTTTCATTTTAATTCGCTCTCCTTTATAATTTAAATTCTTTTATTCTTCATAGCATCGATTTCTATATCAATCTTTTCTAATTCTTTTTCTAAATTTTTCTTTTTCCTTTTCTCTTGTTTTTTTATTTCTTCATAACTTTTTTTATATTTCTTGAAACTTTCTATTTTATTGTCAAACTGTGCTTTTGATGGCAGAATTACTAGCGTGTCTCCAGTCAGGAAGTTGCTATTAATTCTAAATGTTGTAATACTGAAAACTGTTTTTTTGTTTTTCCATTCCTCTTTTCAAATTCATTTCCACATCTATATAATCATTATAATTAGTATATTCCTTTATACTTATAGAAGTTATATCAAAAAAATTATCATTTTCATTTTTTTAAATTGTTTAAAAAAATCAATTATTTCATTTAAATATTTGTTCATTTTTATTTCTCCTCCTTAATAATCCCTCTATAATACCCCTCTTTTAATCTTTTTCTAAATAACTTAAAGTGATTAGGATAAACTCCCAGCAACTCATAAACCAACTGTGGATTCAACCACACGCCTTCGATGTGATATTTCTCTTCAAACTCCTTTTGCCCAATTTCGTGAAACTCATTATGATGTATTCTACATAAGCTCATAAACGATGTTTTTAGTCCATCATCATTCTCATAAGTTCCTGCTGCACTTGCAATTGTATTCCAATGATGTAAATCTGCCCCTTTTCTTCCACAAATTGCACAAGTTCTCGACTTTAAGCAAGCGATAACATATCTTTGAGTTATGTTATCAATCTCGAGGATATGCTTATATCTTTTATCGCATTTGCTTAAAATATATAAATTTATTCCAAGTTCCAATGCCTGCTCTATGATAAACGAAATAAATTCATTTGCCGTTTCCATATCGCATTTTGCTGTGGAAAAGTCCAGTTTATCTGTCGCTATTGCAAACTGCTCTTTCATCAGTTCCTTAATTTCTATCAAGGTATATCCGATCTCATCTCCGAATTGCTTTAATAAAACGTGTATCAAGCCATTCTGTGCCTGTGATAATTTCTTTACTGGAATAACTTTTATCGGAAAATGATTTAAATATTCTTCCAGTTGTCGCTTTATTCCTGGATAAACTTTTTCCACAGGCAAGGTTATTATTATTTCTTGGTTCGAGATTTCTGTGTAAGCCATTTCTTTTTAGCCTTCCTTTTTTTAATGAATTTAATACCCTTAAATAAATTAGCGTTAAGTTTTGCAAACTCAATATCATGGTTGTTCATTTCTGTATTACATAACATCTTTTCTTTTATTCTTTCAAATGTTTTCTCTTTTTCATCCATCTCAATTCCTCAATTCTGCTTTTTCTATCCAGTTCTGCACATATGCTAATGCTTCAGTTAAATCCTTTCTCTTAATATCACGATAACTTGCAACTCCAAACCTATCTTTTAAATCTCTGTAAATTGCTGGAAACATTAAATTTCTGTCAGCATCTATAACATCTAGTCTTTGATAAACTCTTATTGATACTGCTTTCTGCAATTTTCTCTGTTCTGTATGATCTATTCTTATCTCGTTGTCAACTTTGTTTTCCACGATGTCAATTCTATGCTTAACACTTTTCATTTCATTTGCCTGCAATATGATCATGTCTTCGATTGTCATTGGTTTTTGAAGCTGTTCAATCTTTTCAATAAGTCTAAATCTTGTTTCAGCATTATATCTTGCTCCAAGCTGCAAGACACCTTTGTAATTTAATAAAAAGGCAGGCTGTTTTCTGTTAAAATTATCCGTATATTCAGTCGGCACAAAAATGAGCCGACCTCTTTCTTCTCCCAATTTATCTATTTCATCCCTGATATCTCTTAAAATACTTTTGTGATCTTTTCCTGTTATTTCCGCCACTTCTAAACTTGTCAATGTATTTTTAGCTTCTATGTTTATTAATTCGTTCATTAATTTTCATCTCCAATCATCATTTCAATGTATTTTTTTGCTTTCTTGAAATCCTCAATTCCGTTTTTCTTATCTGCTCTTAGCACGTATTTGATGATATTTCCGTGACAAAAGCTATTAAAATCTTTCACAGTAGCCTTTATCACATCAATCGCTTCCACATCTAACCCATCCAATTTATAATGATTTGGGCTATTTATATTATCATTTTCTATCATTTCTCACTCCTTTGTACTTGTGCACCCTAACTTGTGTATGCATAAGTTTATTTAATAAATTGTTTCAAATTAGGGTCTAAAAATAATTTTTTTACCTTTTATTATCTTTCCATCTTCCTGAAAATCGGCTTTTCCATTTTCAAGTTTTGACATATTGCTTCTGTGGACTTCCTCGAATGCTTCAGATAAAATTTTATCAAATCCGTTTTTCGTTTCCAGTTTAAAAAGAAAATCCGTTTTTTCATCTGATAGAAAAAATATCCTTGAAGCAACATCTCCAATATTGCCTTTATGAAGTTCTAATAATGTTCCAATGTAGATGTAGTACATGTCGCATACTGCATCCAGCATTTCCGCTTTGTCTTTATTTTTCTCTGCCATTTCATACTCTTTAAGTTCCTCGTCAAACAATCTTTTTCGCAATTTCATTCTTTCGTCAGTCATTTCTTTTTCCAAAAATTCCTGCTGTCCAAATGTGATGTAAAATTCTTTTACTAATCCAACCAATTTATTCCATTGTTCCGTTATTCCTCTAATTCCTTTCTTATTTTTTTGTCAAGTTTATAATATTTGTTATTATAAATTTCTCCTTAACTCTTTCATTTACCGCCATTTTTGCCAATTCCAAAAAAGTCTGCTTCTGTTAAATTTTTGCTTTTTAACACTTATATCAATATTCCCTTTTTTTATTGACTGTCTCATAGCAAATCAAATATATCTTTTCATTCATTTTCTAATTCCTCCACTTCTATTTCTATCCTCGGATTTTTTTTGTCCATTCCGCCAACTTCATCTACTGTTTTTTTCTTAAAAAAATTTATGTTATCGTTTTTCAACAATTCTTAATCCTTGCAAAGAATCGTTAAAAAAACTTGTCAATAACCGATGTTATATTTCTTAAATCGCTTTTTAGGATTTTTTTATAAAAAAATATTTATACCTCACCTGGTAACTGCCTTTTATTTTTTCTTTGTTACCAGTCAATTTCGATTCAATTAGTTTGTGATATTCTTTTTTAACTCTATTAATCTCATGCTTGTCTGCTCCTTGATACCAGTTCATGCCAATAAATTTCTTTTTCTTTTTCGTTACATACCAATAAATCGGCAACTCTAGTCTAATCACTATAAATCACCTCATGCACCTTCAGGATCTTCAAAGGTTCTTCGATTCTCCAAGGGCAGTCGATGTCAGCGACCAGTGTTGTCCCTTTGACAAATCTATAATAACCGTTCTGGACATCATTCCAGAATCTGCTATCCTTAATTTCTGTATTTCCATACAAATCCTCATTGTGATAGATTTTCCACCCTTTGCGGTCATCAAAATCTATCACCATTACTTTCGCTTTTACATTTTCTTTTAGCATTTATTTTTCCCTCCTTTTTTCTCTTCTTCTAACTTGAACTTATACAACTCATCGTAGGAATATTCTAAAGCCTTTTCCAGTTTGCTTTCAGGAATTTCCCACGTAAATTGTTCGTATCCAGTCATATTTTTAAGCCTTGAAATAATAAAATTTCTGCGTTCCTTCAAACTTATTGTCTTTATTTCCTCATTATTTATTTTTACACAATATAACTGAACTTTTTTTCACTTATCCTCCTAATACAATTCCTCAAAATCTTTTTTTATGAAGTTCTGCCCTTCTGCTTTTCCCAATCGAACATATATTTTTTTGCACCTTTCTTTTTATTCTGTCTAACAATTTTACGCTTCCGTTTATCTGTAAAAAAATTTCTTGAATTGAGCGTCATCCAGATTGGTATTTATGATAAAAGAAATTCTATTTCTATACAAGAAATCGAATATTAAAAAAACATTTTTTTCTTTCCCCCAGTCGGTTATATATTCGTTTCCTAAATCATCAAAAATAACCAGATCTGCCTTTTCTAATCTCGTAAATACAAAATCATCAGTTGCTTCTTTGTATTTGTTATACTCTTGGCGCATTTCCTCTAAAATTTGATACAAACTTGTGCGATAAACTTTGTTTTCTTCCATCAGTTCGTTCATAATACAGTCACAGTAGTATGTTTTTCCCGTTCCAGCATTGCCAACCATAAAAATTCCAAGTCCTTTTGTTTTTATTATGCCGAAATTTTTACAGAATCGTTTGAACGAATCCGAATGTTCTTTTTCTTTTTTGTTTTTATAATCTGCATTAGCAAAATTTCTTTCGTAATCGCTTTTTTTCCAGTTGCTATAATCTCTATAACGCCTAGCTTCTTGCTTCCTAAACTCGCTTGCTGGTATTGTCCAAGCGTTTTCAAATGTATCAGTTCCAGTCTTCAAATCCTTTTGAGTAGTCTGGTTCTTCTGTATGTTTGCTATTTTCTCTTTTATTAAATCTTTTATTTCCTGTGTTTCCATTGTTGTTTCCTCCCAAGTTATTTTTTTATAGTTTTCTATCCATTCAGGTTCTAACCCTGTCCATTCCCTTTCTTTTGCAATTTCTATTGCCTCTGCAAAGTTCAATTTCACTAGGAAAAATCTTTCAAAATCTTTTTTTAGAGGTCTTAATGTTTTTATATTCTTACGTATTTCTTTACGATATTTTATATATTCAAAAAAATTAGAGTTTTGTATTTCTCTGTTTTTTTCTAACGAATTTACGAAACATTCCAAATTATTAAATTTTTTTCTTTTTTTATATTTTTTTCTTTATACTGGGTATTGTTAATTGGGTATTGTTCTATGGGTATTGTTAGAGTGTCATTTTTGTCACTATCGGAAGCGACACCAGTGTCACCTAGGGAAGTGACATCCTTGTCACTATCGTTTTTGTCATTATCTAATTTGTCACTATTAAGAGCAACATTTTTTTAAATAGTAAACATTAGTTTGATTGAATCTTCTTTTCTTTTCAATTAGCCCTTTTTCTTCTAATTTTTTTGATGTATCTAATAACAGTTCTTTTATTTTTCCCTATACTTTCAGATAATTTTTCTATGCTTGGAAAACATTTTCCATCTTTATCTGTAAATCTAGCTAATATCATGTACATTGCCTTTTCTTCAAAGGATAAATCCGTTCTGTCAATCAATTCATTTTCTATCCAAAACCAGCCTCTTTGTCTTATATCTCTCATTTTCCCTTTTCCTCTCCCTACATCTTGTGTTTTTCAACAACTTGTGCTATAATAAACACAAGATATAGTATTTTATAAATTTTTTTGTTAGCACTCTTCGGAGTGTTTTTTTGTTAATTAAATTTTTCCCAGTCTCAATCTTTTTCTGATCCCTTATTATGAAATATCCCTGACTGTTAAAGTATATTTCGTTTACTGTCGTTCTTTTTGTCCTGGAATCAAATAATAATATACTTGCTCCTGTTACTTTTTCCGTGCCTCTTGCTAACCCTCTTAATCTTTTTCCCTATTCCCTGTTTCTTCTAAGATATACAAATTTTTCATATCTCAGACATTTCTCTAAAAATTCTTTAAACATTTATCCTCCTTGAAATTTATAATTTACTATGATATACTTTCTGTGTTAGCAATATCTTAAATTGAGTGCTAACATCCTAAAAAGAAAAGGGGTACTTTTTTTATGCCTTTACCTGAAAGCCTTCAAAAATTGCTGAATAATCCTAATATCCAAAAAAATGCAATTAATGATGAATTACCCAAGCGTCCGAAGAATGCAGCAAATATTTGACAACTATCCAAAAAAATAAACGAGTTCAGGGTAAAAGTTTATTATAGTAATTTGAATATTCAAATGCCGATTCAAATAATGGATTCCCAATTGCAAATTATAAAAAAATTATTCTGAAGTTTATTCAAAAACGTATAATTGGAACAATATTATAAGTTCAGCTATCGGTGCTTACAATTCTACTCAAGAAGAAGAATTTGAAGTTGTTATCGAAAAATATTCCTGTAAGTATTATTAAACCTACGATAAAAAGAAATTGTTACGTTTTATGTCGAACAAGGCATTAATATTGAAACCGCATTCCGATTAGCAATTTCAAGTTATATTTTTTTATTAAAAATATACCCAGTAATTTTTTTATGATTAATTCTGAAGAATTAGTTATCTTCTTGAATCAATTTTTCAAAATATATTTACAAATGCGGAAGTTCTGTTTTGAAACTCTCTATTCAAAAAAATATTATGAATTCCAAGACCCTGAAGAATTCGCTAAATTCCTTGTTGACCAAGGCACTTCAGCATTATTTGGATTTATAATAGGAATTTTTAAAAATAAAATACGTTATAATTCCTAAAACGATTAATATACTCGCCATCACTATTTTGTAAATATTTACAAAGAAAAAAACCTCTTAAATCTTACAGGTATATGAAACAGCAGTATATTAATCCAAAATTCAGCCACTATGGATATAATCTTTATCCATAGTTTTTTTATTTTCATCTCACACCTCCTACCTCGATTCCTGGATTTGTTTTACTTCTTCATCATTATTAAAATAATTACATCTTTAACGAAAGGAGTAATTATTATGGAAAAATAATGATAAAAAAATAGATGAATTATTTGATTTGATGAAAAAAATTATCAAGACAATCAAATAATTTTTTTATTTCAATTTTGTAACCAGCTTTCTCAAGTATTCTTGAGATTTTATTAAAACTATTTCCAGGGCGGCATTTCTTTAAAAATACATAAATTCATTTACATTTTGTCTTACCATTCCTACTTCTCTGCCAAATTCAGCCCTGGAATTATAATTCAATCTAATATGTCTATCTAAAATTTCATAAACAACTTTTTGTGTCAGTCATATATTCCTCCTTATAAAATTTTTAAGTAACTTTATTTAGTTACTTAGTTTTTTTAAAAAAATATTTCTGTATTTCGTATATATTGTAACTTATAAAAGTTACTAAGTCAAGAAAAATTTTTTTAATAAAAGATGTAAATTTATTTTCTTTACAAACAAAAAAAGAGCTATCTCAATTTATGAAACAACTCTTTTATTAAATTATTTTCTTTCACAAGCTATACCATCATTATCTCTGTCTAAATGTCTTGCATATCCAGGCTCACCCTTTTTAATGTTTTTTTATAGCCTTTTGATCTAGCTTCCTTACAATTTTTTTAAAATGCAATGTTTCAGCAAATATATTAGCACTAACAAACGCTAATGTCAAAATCACGAATAATTTTTTTCATTTTGATTCCTCCATATTTTTTTATATTTTGAAACCAAAACTAACCCTGTTTAAATTTATTATGTATCACTATTTTTTTGTTATCATCTTTATACATTTTTTTGAATCAACATCTTGTAGTCTCAAAATATCCTTTTTGAACCACATATTCTACTATTTCATAATTTCTTTCATTTTTTTGATTAATTTCTGATATATTAATCATGTTAAAATAATTAAATGCTTCAGTCAAACGTTCTGAGCAAGTGTAAGCATTTAATTTTTAAACGATTAGCATTTTTAGATAAGTCAAAATCACCTTTAAAACTGCCATAATAAAACTCATCGTTTACATCAAAAAAACGTTGTAATGATTTTTTTGATTCAATTATTAAATATCCATTTTCTAAAAAAATTTTAAAAATTTTTTTCAAGGATAATTCAATCGGATCAAACGTGTATAATTTTTTTTGAACTGCATGTTTATATTCTACTCGCTCGAGTATATCTTTAGAATATATAAAGTTGACTTTATTCGCTAAATTTTTGTATTTTTTTCGCCAGTCTTAGCCATTATAAATTCTTCAAAAAAATCTCCAATATCACTATCTTCAAGCCAATTATACAAAATTTCTAGTTTTTTTCTTTTGCATTTTCAGTTGAATCATCTAAATTAGTCAAATCACCTTCAATTAGTTGAAATCTGTGTTTGCAATACTGCATTCTTCTCCTGCAGGGCAACCACAGCCACTATGTATATCTCTAGAATTTTCTTCTTTCCAAAAAAAGCAACTCTATAAGGCTTTTTTTCCCAGAACCTTTCACATAAAATACTAAAACTATTTCTTTGTTTTCTTCCATAAAAACTATTCTCCATTCTTAAAATTTATAATTCGTTTATTTTTTTCTTTCGCTTCATTAATCATTTCTTTCACTTCATCATAATTTCCACTTTTTGAAACTCATGTATTCAATTTTTTTCAAGAATTAAATTTAAAATATTTTTTTGTTCACTCGTATCTAAAGTTTTAACTAATCCTAATATACTATCCAAAAAAATCTTCAGTAATATTATCAAAATCTAGTTCTTTTAATACTTTATCAGGTAATTTTTTTCTTCACTGTAAGCTTTTAGATAAAATTTTCTTTTTCTAATGGATAAACTTTTAATAATCCTTCTATCATTGTTTCTGAAGGCGGATTTATTCCTTTTTCCACTCTATTAATAAAAAGTAAAAAGGCAAATCTATTTTATCAGCTAATTTTTCTAAGAGAATCACCACGTCTAAGTCTAATTTCTTTTAATGTACTTCCAAAACTCATAAGAACCACCTTCATATAAATATATTCAATATATTATACAATATTTTTTTAAAAAAATAAAAAAATTTTTTTCTTGACAAAGTAACTAATATAAGTTACAATATATTAGCAAAATGAATCTATATTTTTTTAAAAAAACTAAGTAACTAAAAAAATAGTTACAACAGGAGATGATAACATGAGTTACAGTGAAGCATTAAAATTTGCGGAAGGAGCAAGAAAAAAAATAATAAGAGAATGGGCAGAAGAAAATTGCTTTGGTTATCCACAACAAGGCATAGCTAAAATGGAATACTATGAAAGCGGTTTTAAAGAACTGAAAAAGAGAATTCCTGATGTAACAGAAGATGAAATAAAAGGTTTTGAATACGACGGAATATATGATGAATATGAATTAAGCCCTTCGGAGTACGGAAACGAAGATCTGGTAAAGATTATAGAAAAATCAGACATGATTCACAACGTATCAAAAATAAAATGTGTAATTACAGGAAGAAAAAGAAAATTTAATTTAGGAGAGATGTAAAATGAAATACACTTTATATAAAGACGATAAATTCATAATGCAAAGAAAACGTTTTTTTATCCCATAAAAATGTATCTTATAAAAATCTTTTGGGAATAAAAAAATATTTATATATCATATACTGATTTAATGGATATGGCTAAGAAAAAAATAATTACAAAATGGAGGTAGAGATGAAATTTGAAGTATTAGAAATGGTAAATGAAAAATAACAAAAAGGCTTTTGAGAAAAAAAGAGGCAAAGAAATTTAAAAAAACAGAATCAAAAGGCTATTTAACAAAAAAACAGCCAAAGCGACTAATTTTAAATCCAGACTGGAAATAAATTGATGTTTTATCAAGCTCATTGCAAATATTGCAGTGGGTTTGGATAAGATATTAATAAATAAAAATTTAGGAGGAATTAAAATGACAATACAAGAAAAAAATTAAAAAAACAGGGGAAGGGAAATATAAAAATAAAAATTCAGTACAATCAAAAGATACAGTATCGAGTTCGGAAGAACTGTTACAGATTATTGTTTTGTTGAATATAAAAATAACACTTTCATTACAGAAACTCCTTACATACTTTTAAAAAAATTGGGAGACAATTTCTCCAGAGATGGTAGCGGCGCTGGTTATTGTTCTGTAATAGTATCTTGTGAAAGATATTTCAGAGAAAATGAATATGAAAGTCAAAATAGCCATACTCAAGAGTTTGAGTTGGTTATAGGGATAAATCAAGGTTACAATCACAACAATGACAGCTCTATTAATATATATGAGTTGTATCAAGAGGTTGCTGAAAAAATATACAAAGAGGACGGAACGTACATTTCAGCAACTATCACAGAAAGCAAAGTTATTTACTCTGCTTCGTGGGGTTGTCCTGCAGGCGGAGAAATTGTTTACAGCATAAAAGGTACGAAAAATCCTCAATTCGTTGATGATTTTGAAAAATACAAAAAAGCAACTGAGCGAGTTGCGAAAACTCTTGCAAGCGAGTTAAAACAATCAACATTTACGCTCACTTGGAAAAAAATTTAGAATTAAATTATTTTAAAAAAATAGAATAGAAGCAAAAAATATTTAAAAATCCGAACAAAATAATCCAGCAGAATTAAATCAGCCATTTGTGTTGATTTAATCGTGTCATCTATAACTATAGCGGGCTTTCAATCCCAAACTCTTTTTTATTGATGGCACAATTAAGTTAATACAATATTCTTAATCAGTATCAAAGCATATCAGGGTAACAAAAGAGCTTATCTAAGAGCATTTAAAGCAATTCAAAAAAATTGCTGATTAGGACATTGCAAATATAAAAAATAAGGAGATAATAAAATGCAAAATTTTAGAAAATTGCCTGCGATGAAAAGAAAAATTGCAGGTGCAAGCAACAAATTAGGAAAAATGAATGAGATGATAGAGAAAATTAAAAACGACAGCGAAATTGATGAAAATATAAAAAAATTGATGGAGCAAAACTTAAGATACTACGTTCAAAAAAAGAATACGGTATCGACGCAGGGTTTAAAAAATAGGAGGTGGAAATGATAACGGGAAAAATTTGACAAAATTGATAATTTTAATTACAGCAACTGTTCTAATGCAGATTGAAGTTATCAGGATTAAAGGACATTGGATAGCAGGAGGTAATGTGGCTTTTCCATTTTTGATGGCTATATTGCTGTGGTATACTCCAAGCAGAATTAAAGGAATTTATGGGGTCTTGTAAAAGGGGAAATTTTAAAGGAGAAAAAAACTATGTGGATAAAAAAATTAAAGATATTTTACTTAATTTGTCAAATTTTCATACTATAGGAAAAAGGGAATTTGAAATAAAATTTTCGTATTCTCAAGAAGTCTTTATTCTTCGTTTCGATACACAGGAAGAATGCAATAGAGAGTTTGAAAGAATCGAAAAATTATTGCTGGAGGGAAAAATAATGTTTACAGATGATTATATAAAACAACAGAATACAAGTCTTAATTTTTTTAAGAATGTTGCTAAGAATTTACAGGAACTCAACAAAGAATTAAAAGAGGATAACGACAAATACGATGAACAGCAGATGAATAAAATGTGCAAATATTATGAAAATGGAGGATTGATAAAATGAGTGCTGTAAACATAAAAGATCTCAAAACATTTGAAGATAGATATAATTACGATGTTTCGAATTTTGTTGAAGTAAAAAAAGTAGAAGGAACAAGTAAAAAAACAGGGAAACAATACTCCTATTCATTAAATTATTTAAGTTGGGCTTATGCTCAAAAACTTGGGAGAATAATAGATCCTGAGTTCAAATGGAAAACTTTAAAAAACGAAAACGGTTCATTAAATCATGATGGGTTTGTGGTTGTTGAAATGACTTTTTTAGGGGAAACTCAAATACATAATTTTCCTATTTTAGATGGAGCAAACAATGCAATAGCTAGACCAAACGCTTTTGACATAAACACAGCTCAAATGCGAGGAATGGCAAAACTGTTTGCTATGATGAGTGGTTTTGGATTATCTTTGTACACTGGTGAAGATATTAGAGATTTAGAAAATACAGGAACTAGAAAAACACAAATAAACAAAGAAGAGGAACAGAAACGTAAAGAAGAGGGTATCAAAGAAATATTAATTTTGTTAAACGATTTGAGTTATGAACAAACTAACAAAATAGATGATATAGACTTCACGAGTTTAGAAAATTACTCATTGCAGGAATTAAGAAAAATTTACAGCAGAATAATAAAATTAAAAAATGAAAGTGAGGGAAAATAATGAACACAGTAGTATTATCAGGAAGAATGACAAAAGATCCAGAATTAAAATATACTTCAGGAGGTAAAGCTAACGTTAGATTTACTCTAGCTGTGCAAAGAACAAAAGATGAGGCAGATTTTGTAAACTGTGTAGCTTGGGAAAAGACAGCAGAAACTATTGCAGAATATTTTAAAAAAAGGAAGTCCAATTTTGGTGCAAGGAAGTATCAGAAGTGGAAGCTACGAAAAAGATGGGAGGACAATATATACAACAGATGTTTGGGTATATAAATTTGATTTTTTTGGCAGCAGTAATCAAAATAATAATAAAGAAAATAAAAATAATTATGACAAGGAAGAGGACAATAGTTTTCCGTTTTAATTAACAAATAAGCAGGAGGAAATAATATTGAGTAATTTGAATTTAATAAAATACGAATTGAAAGAAATAAATAATATTGCAAATTTTTTTGGATAGCGAAAATAACGAATTAGATGAAAAAAACAATAAACGACACAAAAGAAAGTGTAGAATTGCTTTTTAGAAGAAAAAAATCAGAGCAATTAGAGTTAATATTAAAAGAACTAGAAGCGAAAGAAGAAAAATGCAAAGAAATTGCTGATTTTTTTATGCTAGAAAAAGCAAAAATATGCAAACGAAAAAGAAAAAAATGCTCAAGGAATTAATCCTTGGAGCAATGCAAAAACTCGGAACTAAAAAAATAGAAACTGCAACAGGAACATTCACAATTAGAAATAACACGCCATCGCTAATTATTGAAGATGAAAAATTTAATTCCACAAAAAAATTTATAACGCATATTAGTTCTACAAAAAAATCGAAAAAAACGAAATAAAAAGAAATGAAAAATGGGGTAGAGATTCCAGGGGTACATTTAGAAATGACCCAAAGTTTATTAATTAAATAAAATTGTGGGGGCATTGAGAGAAACAGGAGGAAGAAATGGAAAGAGAAAATGTAGAAAAAAATATTTAAAAGAAAACTTAAAAAGGTGTTAGGGTAGAAACTAAAAGAATGATAATGTGTGGATTAGAGATTTTAGAACCTGTCGTATTTCTTGAACTCAAAGATGATTCAGAGATAAGGTTTTTTTAGACTTAACTTAAATTTGGAAAAAAATGGGAGGACTAATGAGAAAAAAATAAAAATTTAGAGCTTAGCTCAAAGAAGAAAGAAAAATGGTAAATGTAGAAACTCTCTTTATAGGCATAAATAGATTATGTTTTGGTAATTCTAAAACAGAGGATTTATTTTTTAGAGATTTTGAAGAAGTTGAATTAATGCAATACACGGGACTTAAAGATAAAAATGGCAAAGAAATTTATGAAGGGGATATTTACCATGTATGAAAATCCTGAACTATTGGAGGAAAACAAATGAGCAAATACAAGGTAGGATTTTATGTGAACAGCAGAGCAAATATCTGTTCTACAAATGCTGAAGTTATAGATTTAGCAGAAGATTACGGCTATACAGAGAAAGAGGCGGAAGAAATAATAAATGATGAGAAAAAGCTGAAAGAAGAATTCGAGGCTTGGTTATGGGATAATATAGAAACAGGTTTTCAAGTTTTCGAAACAGAAGATGAAGTTGAAGACTGGAAAAGGATGGATCAATGATAAAGTACGCCGAAATTTACAAACAAAACATACAAGGAGAAATAAGATTTATAGCAAAAAATTTACGTTAATAGAGAAGAAATAGAAGACGAAGGTTTTAGCAGTTCAACTTTTGAAGAGACCGCTAAATATGTTTTAAAAGATTGTGTTATATCTAGTTACTTTGATATAACAGAAATGGAGGGATAACAAAAAAATGAAATTACTGTTAAATGTGGAAGAAGCTTGCTCTTTTCTTCAAATGAACGAAAGAACTTTGAAAAAGTGGATTGATTAGCGGAACTTTAGATATAGGAAGTGCAATAATTACAAAAGTTATAAATAATAAACCTAGATATAAGTACCACATCCCTATAAAAAAAGAGCTGAAAAAAATATGGGAATAAGCTATGAGGATTTTTTTAAAAAAATGAGGTAGCGGTATGAAAATGAGAAATCTGAACGGTTATGGTTCTGTAATTAGATTAAGAGGCAAAAGAAGAAAACCTTTTGCTGTAAGGGTTACAACTCATTGGGATAAGACTGGTAAACAACAATATAAATATATAGGTTATTATAAAACTCAAAAAAAGAAGCTAATCAACAATTATTTTATTATAATGAACATCCGTATAATGTAGATGTTCAAAGTCTCACATTTTCGGAAGTTTACGAAAAAAATGGAAAACAGAAAAAAATTTGATACAATTGGTCGTTCATCACAATTAGGATATATTGCTGCATTTAAGAACTCTAAAAATTTTTACACCAATTACGATTTGTAAATTTAAAAATCTTCTGATTTGCAAGAAGTTTTTTTCCAGCACTAAAAATCAAATATGGTTCGAAGAAAAAAATTAAGATTCTTTTTAATCAGCTATACGCTTATGCTATGAAAAAAATGATATCATCTCAAAAGATTATAGCAAATATATAGATATCGGAAAAAAATACGGAAGAAAACACAAGAAAGCCTTTTTACAAATAAAGAGATTGAAAGATTGTGGGATTTGCTGGATGAAAATGACTGGATTGACACTATTCTAATTCTTATTTATACAGGATTTAGAATTGGAGAATTGCTGGAAATTAAAAAAATAGCGATATTGATTTGAAAGATAGAATCATTAAAGGTGGACTGAAAAACAGAAGCTGGTAAAGATAGACTAGTTCCTATCCATTCTAAAAATCCTCAAACTTGTTAAAAAAATAGAATGAATACCAAGAATGAATATTTGATTGTAAATTTTAAAAGGCGAACAAATGAAATATGATAATTATTATAGAGAAAAAAATTTAAACCTATTATGGAAGAACTTGGAATGAATCATAAGCCACACGATACTAGACATACATTTGCAACATTACTTAGTAATGCAGACGCAAAATAAAAACATCAGTTAAGAAATTAATAGGACACAACAGTTATACGACAACTGAAAAAGTTTTATACTCATAAGGACATTGAAGAGTTAAGAAAAGCAGTGGAAAAGATATAGTATTTTGTATATTGCTTGTATATTGTGTGTATATTGTAGGCATACATTTCTGTACTTTTCCATACTTTTTCCAAAATAAAAACCCCTGAAAACCAGTGTTTTCAAGGGTATATAAAATAATAAAATTATCTTTTTGAGAATTGTGGGCTTCTTCTTGCTTTCTTTTTCCCGTATTTCTTTCTTTCAACCATTCTTGAATCTCTTGTTAAGAATCCAGCTTCTTTTAAAGCTCCTCTTAATTCAGCGTCAGCTTCTAATAATGCTCTTGAAACACCGTGTCTGATAGCTCCTGCTTGACCTGTATTTCCTCCACCGTTTACATTAACTTTTACTCCAAATTTGTTTAAAGTTTCTGTTAATTCTAATGGTTGTTCTACGATTTTAGCTAAGATTTCTCTTCCACCAAAATATTCTCTCATATCTTTTCCATTAATTGTTACTCCAGTTTCACCTGGTACTAATCTTACTCTTGCTACTGAAGTTTTTCTTCTTCCAGTTCCTAAATATTGAATTTTTTCTGCCACGAAAATTTACCTCCTATAACTCTATTCTTTCTGGTTTTTGTGCTGTATGTGCATGTTCAGATCCTGTGAATAATCTCAATCTGTTAATCATTTGGCTTCCTAATTTGTTTTTAGGCAACATTCTTTCTACAGCTTTTCTGATTACTTCAGTAGGTTGTTTTTGTAACATTTCTTCTAAACTTCTTACTTTCAATCCACCTGGATATCCACTATGTCTGTAATATTTCTTGTCTAATAATTTATTTCCAGTTACAGCGATTTTATCAGCGTTTAATACGATAACAAAATCTCCTCCATCAACGTGCGGTGTGTAACTTGGTTTATGTTTACCCATTAATCTTACTGCGATTTCAGTAGCTAATTTTTCCAAGTACTTTTCCTTCTGCATCTATCTCATACCAGTTTCTTACAACTTCTTCTTTTTTGCATTACAGTGTATTTACTCACTTTGTTTCCTCCTGTTTTTATTCTCTAATATTTATAGAATAACTCATCCTTTGTGGGAAAGGCTCATATTAGTTAATTATATATTATTTTATCACACTTGTCAAGTGAATTTCCTTGATTTTTTTACATAATTTTTTTCCTGCAATAAAGCAATTTATGTTATTTTTTTATTTATAATAAAACTAACTTATAAACAAAAACTTAAAGGCTATGGCTGGTTTGCTAAAAATCCTAAATTTTTTTATATTTTTTTAAATAGGTTAGAGTATAAATAATAAATTTATCACAATAATTATAACTAAAACACATAGTGAGTTATGAGAAAAAAGCATTTGAAATTATAAAAGAGATTTGCTACAATTCTATCAGAAAGTTTTTAAAAAAATTAATTGAATAAATGTAGGAGGGAAAAATGGCATTAGAGAAAGTAAATTCACCTAAAGATTTAAAAAAATTAAAAAGAGAAGAATTGGTTGAATTAGCGGCTGATATAAGAAAAGCGTTATTAAATAGATTGACAAATTATCCTAAAGGAGGACATGTAGGTCCTAATTTTGGTGTGGTTGAAATGACGATTGCTTTGCATTATGTGTTTAATTCGCCAATTGATAAAATTGTGTTTGATGTGTCGCATCAGGCTTATCCGCATAAAATTTTAACAGGAAGAAAAGATGGATTTCTTTATGAGGATAAATTTAAAACTGTTAATGGGTATACTGACCAAGATGAAAGTGAGCATGATTTCTTTAGGGTTGGGCATACTTCAACATCAGTTAGTTTGGCAACAGGACTTGCAAAAGCTAGAGATTTGAGAGGTGCTAAAGAAAATATAATTGCATTGATTGGAGATGGTTCGTTAAGTGGAGGACTTGCTTATGAAGGATTGAGTAATGCTGCTGAACAAGGTGGGAACTTGATAATTATTGCGAATGATAATGATCAGTCAATTGCGGAAAATCATGGTGGATTGTATAAAAATTTAAGGGAATTGAGAGAAAGTAATGGTGAGGCACCAAACAATTTCTTTAAATCACTTGGTTTGGATTATAAATACGTGGCTAATGGACATGACATTAATAAATTGATTGAAGTGTTTGAAGAAGTGAAAGATATTGATCATCCAATAGTTTTACATATTCATACAATAAAAGGAAAAGGGTTGTCGTATGCTGAAAAAGATAGAGAACCTTGGCATTATAATTCAAACTTTGATCCAAAAACAGGTGAACCAAAAACTAAACCTGAACCAAAAGAGGACTTTGGAACAATAACATTTGATTTCTTGACAGATAAAATGGAAAAAGATCTGACAGTTACATTTATTAATGCTGGTGTTCCTATGGGATTTGGATTTACAAAAGACAGAAGAGAAAAATTGGATAAACTGAGAAAACAATATGTTGATGTTGGAATTGCTGAAGAACATGCGACAACCTTTTCATCAGGAATGGCAACAAATGGTGCAAAACCAGTATTTGGTGTAATTAGTACTTTTGTTCAAAGAACTTACGACCAAATATCTCATGATATTGCAATAAATAAAGCACCAACAGTTACTTTAGTGTTTGGTGGAACATTAAAAGGTATGAACGATGTAACACATTTGGGATACTTTGACATACCAATGATTTCAAATATACCGAATATCGTGTATTTGGCACCGACTACAAAAGAAGAATACTTAGCAATGCTTGACTGGGCGATTGATCAAAATGAAAAATCCAGTATTTATAAAAAGTGCCTGGTGGAGCAGTTCAACATTCTGAAACTGATGTGGATAAAGATTATTCTAACTTGAATAGCTACAAAGTTGTGGAAAAAGGAAAAGATGTGGCGATTGTCGGATTGGGAGAATTTTTTACGTTAGGTAAAGAAGTGAAGGAATTGTTGAAAGAAAAAGCTGGAATTGACGCAACATTAATAAATCCTAGATTTATAAGTGGTCTTGATGAAAATTTATTAAATGAATTAAAACAAAATCATAAATTGGTAGTTACATTGGAAAGTGGTCAAAAAGAAGGTGGATTTGGAACGAAAATTTCTAGTTTCTATGGTACTTCTGACATGAAAGTGCTTAATGTAGGTGCTAAAAAAGAGTTTACTGATGAAGTTCCTTATGATGTATTTTTTGAGGAAAATAGACTTACGAAAGAACAAATCGTTGAGGATATTTTAATGGCTATTAAATAATTTGAAATTTAAATAAGATAAAAATAAAAATCAGGAGTACATTTGATAATATTCCTGATTTTTTTGACTTTATTTTATTTAATAAGTGTAACTTTCTTCGCTAACTGGATAAAGATATGTTTCCCATTTTTTTCAAGTTTAGGATTCATAAAATTTTTTTCCTTTTCAATTATTTTTTTATTTCATAATTCTCAATACAAGTTTTTTTCTTTAGCATCTTTCAAAAATTTCGTTAATTTCATTTTTTTGAAAGATTATCTGCCAAGATAATGTAGTAATTTTCAATTTGATTTATTAGTTCAAATGGTGAATTTTCTATATCAAAATCATCTGAAACTCTTACATAGTAAGAATCTTTTACTGTGTTTGAATCTACAATTTCAAATACTTTTTGTAGAATTGAAGAAGTAATCTGATTCAATATGGTTTCTAGTTACAATTTTTACAATATCAGCCACTACTGCTGAAGCAGTTGGATCCATTCCAGCACCTTTTCCATAAAATAAAGTCTTATCTGTGTATGAACCAGTTGTTTCAATTGCATTGTAGACATCGTCAACCTTTGCTAAGATTTCGCTGCTTGGAATTAATGTTGGTTCAACTGAAATTTGTGCTGATTTTTCAGATAATAATTTTGAACTTGCGATTAACTTTATAGTTAAATTTAGTTTGTTTGCAGAGAAAATGTCAACTGTGCTAATATCTCTAATTCCTGATAATTGCATATCTTTGAATTTAATTGAACCTCCATAGGCAAGTGAAGCCAAAATGTTAATTTTATGTCCTGCATCAATTCCATCTACGTCAAATGTAGGATCAGCTTCTGCATATCCTTTTTCAGAGGCAATTTTTAATGCTTCGTCAAACGATAAGTTGTCTTCTTTCATTTTTGTCAAAATGTAATTTGAAGTTCCGTTCATAATTCCACGGATTTCAGTAATTGTATTTGCAACTAAACTTTCCATTAAAGGCGTAACAATAGGAATTCCTCCACCTACAGCCGCTTCAAATAAGAATGATACGCCATTTTCTTTTGCAATTTGGAATAATTCAACTCCAAATTTTGCAATTAGTGCCTTGTTTGCTGTAACGACACTTTTTTTAGCTTGAAATGCTTCAATAATTATTTTTTTTGCGATAGTTTCTCCGCCGATGAGTTCCACAACGATTTTGATTTCAGGATCGTTTAACACCTTTTTATAGTCATTTGTAAGAATAGATTTATCAAAATCAAATGAAAATTCACGATCTATATTTAAATCACATGCATATTTTACTTCAATATCAGCTCTTGATTTTTTTCAAAAATGCTTTCCTTTTCTTTTTGTTAGCACTTTAAGAACTCCTTCACCAACAGTTCCCAATCCAATAATTCCTATTTTCATATTTTCTAAAGTCCTTTCTTTCAATAAATATTATTAATTTGTTTTTTTAGTTTAGTTATTTAAATAATATGTTTGACAATCTTTTTTTACTTTAACAAATAGTCTGAACCTCCCACGACTAAAAATCGCGAGTGTTCTTGCACTATTTCATAAATTTATGTATTTTTGATTATCTTTAATAAAACTGATAAAAAAACAACGCTTTCTAATTTTTTTAAAAAAATATAAAAATATTTATCTATCAAATTCTAAATTATAATTTTTTTAATTAATCTTCATTTTCAATAAATCTTTTATGTAGCGCATTTACTGCTTTATTTACATCATCTTCGTGAATAATGCAAGAAACATTAATTTCTGAGCAGGAAATCATATCAATGTTTATTCCATTTTTCAGCAAGTGTATCAAAAAAATTTCGGCAGTAGTTTCGTAATGACTCTTAAGACCGATTCCAACAACGGAAACTTTTGCAATTTTTTTCTTTGTAAGAAACTCCTTCAGCTCCGATTTTTTTCCTTAATTTGCTCTGAAATAGCCACAGCTTCCTTTAAATCATCAATTTTTACAGTAAATGAAATATTATTTAATTCTTTGTTAATACTTGAACTTTGTAAAATTATATCAGTGCTTATTTTTTTTCTTTTTGCAAGTCTAGAAAAATACCTTTGCGGCAATTCCTGGCTTGTCAGGTACTCCAAAAAAAGCGTGATTTTTTTCCTTCATTTTTTTAGAAGATGTGATACCTGCGATTTTTTTACTTTTTTTCCATAGCTTCTCCTTCTGTGTCAACATTTTGATTTTTCAATTTTTTTCAAATTCCTCATCCTTTTTGAACAATTGTTCCGGTAGAATCGTCAAATGATGAACGTAAATGTATTTTTATGCCATATTTTGCGGCAATTTCAACTGATCTTGGATGTAGAACTTTTGCTCCGGAAGCAGCCAGCTCCAGCATTTCCTGGTAAGAGATTGTCTTTAATTTTCTTGCATTTTTAACAATTCTTGGATCTGCAGTGTAAACTCCGTCAACATCAGTATAAATTTCCACTTCATCAGCCTCAAGAGCCGCTCCCAAAGCAACAGCAGTCGTATCAGAACCGCCACGTCCAAGCGTAGTAATTTCATTATTTTCAGTAATTCCTTGAAATCCTGCAAATACTACTACATTTCCTTCATCTAATTTTTCCTGTATAATCTGTGTATCAATGTTAATTATTTTTGCCTTTGTATGTACAGGCGTTGTTTTTAAAATTAACTTGAAACGCATTTAGTGAAAACAGCCTTTTTCTCCCAGTTCCTCAACTGCAATCGCAAGCGATGCAATAGAAATTTGCTCTCCAGAAGTTAAAAGCATATCAAGTTCACGTTTATTCGGTGTATCTGAAAGTTCATAAGCTCTTTTTACCAATGCATCAGTTCTTCCAGCTGGCGCAGACACAACGACAATTACATCATGTCCAGCCTTTTTATACCTTACAAACCCGTTTAGCCACTTCCTTTACACGTTCTGCATCAGCAACGGAAGTTCCACCATATTTCTGTATAATTAAAAGCCATATTGCCTCCTATTTTTTTCTCTAAAATTTCTTCACTTTATTAATATACTATTTTTTTTAATAAATTTCAATGTTTTTACTAGCAAAGAATATCATATTCTAGGCAAAAAAAGCAAGGTAATTTGCACATTTGATTTAATAAAAAAATTATTTAGCTTAATATTTAAGATTTTTTTATTTCAAAAATTTTTTAGATTAATATTAATAAGAACCTGTGTAATTACGTTACAGTACGCTGTTTTTTTATTTTTGATTCTATCAATTATATTTTTTTTAAAGTTTTGAGATACAAATATATATATTAAAAAAATAGTATTAAAAAGAATACTAAGTAAAAAAATAAATTGAAAAAGATAAAGAAATTATGGTATTATAAACGTGGAATAATATTTAAGGTTTTTTTGTGATTTATATAACAAATAACGCTTAAAAATATGTTCAATTTTAATTTTTAAGGTCAAATTAGGAGGAAAAAAATTATGAAAAACAAAAATTAATAATTATAACATCAATTTTGGCGGTGGGGATTCCGTTATTTGCGATTAGCACACAGACTATATTGAAAAAAGCAAGAGATGACTACTATAAAGTGCAAAAGCAGCAGATTGAGGCTGAAAAGGCTAAGGAGAGAGCTGAAAAAGAACAAAGATTAGCTCAGGAAAAAGCAGAAAGAGAAAAACAAATTCAACAGGAAAAGGAAGAAAAGGAAAAACGTATAACTGAAGAAAGAAATGAAAGAAGACAAAAAGCTGCAGAACAAAAGCTGCAAAGGGATCAGGATAAACAGGACAGACAAGATAAAAGAGAAAAAGTTAAAATTACTAATGCGGCACCAGTTTCAGTTTCTGAGCCAGAAGTTACAGCTCCAGCGCCAGTTTCAGAAAAACGTGAATTAACGCCGGAAGAAATTAGAAGAGCAAAAAACGCATTAAAGGAAGCAAGAGCAAGTTATCTGAGCGGAAACAAAGCGGCAAAACCGGCTAAAACTCCAAAGAACACAGATAAAGTCATAATAAAATCTGACAGTAAAGGAAATGTGGAAGCAATAAGACATACCAAGGAAGAAAGTGAAAAGGCACAACGAATTTTAAAGGAAATAAGAGACAGCTACTATAAAAATAATAAAAGATAGGGCGGTTAAATGACTCAGAAATGAGTCATTTTTTTTGTTTTTGAATAACAATAGTAAAAATCACTATTTTTAAGTGGAAGAATAGTGTAAAAAAATGAATAAAAATATTTTTATTTTTTTAGGGAATAAGTTAGATTAAATAAAAAAATAAGAAAAATATTGCAAAACTATTTGACTTAATCTATTTTTTTGCTATAATGAACGTAGAAAGATAATAATAAATTTTAGGAGGAATATGAAATGAAAAATTGTAGTTTTTCGATGCAAAACCTTATGATATCGAATTTTTTGACAAATGGAATGAAACTTTTGGAGCTAATATTACTTATTTTGAGGAAAAATTAAGCTTGAAAAATGTAATGCTTACAAAATATCAAGATGTTGTATGTACATTCGTAAATGATGACTTAAATGCGAAAGTATTGGATATACTTTCAAAAAATGGAGTTAGAGTAATTGCGGCAAGATGTGCTGGTTACAACAATATTGATTTAAAAGCTGCCCGTGAAAACAGAATTACCGTTTTAAGAGTTCCTGCATACTCACCGTATGCTGTTGCTGAACATGCGTTAGCACTTCTTATGTCAGTAAATAGAAAAACTCACAAGGCTTATAACAGAACAAGAGAAGGAAACTTCAGCCTAGCAGGATTAACTGGAATGGACTTGAATGGTAAGACAGCTGGAATTATAGGAACTGGTAGAATAGCAAGAATTTTCATAAGAATTTTAAATGGATTAGGAATGAAAGTTATTGGTTATGATAAATTCCCTAATGAACAAGCTGCAAAAGAAGAAAATTTCACTTATGTGACATTAGATGAAGTATTTGCAAAATCTGATGTAATTTCATTGCATTGTCCATTATTCCCTGAAACAAGACATACAATTAACAAAGATACTATTGCTAAGATGAAAGACGGTGTTATTATCATTAATGCTGCCAGAGGTGGATTAATTGATACAGAAGCATTAGTTGAAGGATTAAAAGATAAAAAAATTGGTGGTGCTGGACTTGATGTTTATGAAAATGAAAGCAGCTACTTCTTTTGAAGATGAATCAGCAAGTGTGCTAGAAGATGATTTATTAGCTAGATTGTTATCATTTAACAATGTTGTGCTAACTTCTCACCAAGCATTCCTAACAACAGAAGCATTGGATAACATCGCTGAAGCAACATTCAATAACATCTTGTCTTATGTTAAAGAAGAACCATTGAAAAATGAAGTTTGGTATAACGAAGAAACTGGTAAAGTTGTTGAAGGTTTAAGAAAATAATTATTATCTAAAATATAAAAAAAGTTTTTATTTTCCAAAAAACTTAAAGAGAGGCTGTTTTTTTAGAGCAGCTTCTTTTTAATATTTATATTTTCCTAAAATTTTTGAAAAGAGAATTTTTGAAAAAGAAAAAAATAAAAAAAGAAAGAGGCAAAAAAATATGGATTTATTTGAAATAAAAAAACAAAATGAAATAAATGAAGTTAATATTGAAGAAATCAGGAGGCATCTTTGACATTGAAAATTTAAAAAATGAAATTAATGAATTGGAAAAAAGGACATTTGAAGCGGACTTCTGGAATACAGATAACAGTCAGGAAATATTGAAAAATATTAGCGCAAAGAAAAAATTGCTTGAAGAGTATGATAAGTTAAATGGGCTATTTGAAGATGTTTCTACAATTATTGAGTTTATTGAAATGGGAGATAATTCGTTTGAAAATGAGCTTGAACAGAAGTCACAGGATTTGAAAAATGAAATTGACAATTTTAAGACAAAATTGCTTCTGGATGAAGAATATGATACGAATAATGCGATTCTTACGATAAATTCAGGGGCTGGAGGGACAGAGGCATGTGACTGGGCTGAAATGCTTTACAGAATGTATGACAGATGGGCAAATCGGCATAATTTCAAGGTTGAAGTGCTTGACAGCCTGGCTGGGGAAGAAGCTGGAATTAAAAGCATTACGCTAAATATAAAGGGAAACTACGCTTATGGCTATTTAAAAGGGGAAAAAGGAGTTCACAGACTTGTCAGAATTTCACCATTTGATTCAAATGCCAGACGGCATACTTCATTTGCAGCAGTGAATGTTACACCTGAAATAGAAGATGACGTTGAAATTGATATTCGTCCAGAAGACTTGAAAATTGATACTTATAGGGCAAGTGGCGCTGGAGGGCAGCATGTAAATACAACAGATTCAGCCGTTAGAATTACTCATATCCCAACAAATACCGTAGTTACCTGCCAAAAATGAGCGTTCACAGCTGAAAAAAACCGTGAAACTGCAATGAAAAATATTAAAAATCTAAATTATTTGAATTGGAACTGCAAAAAACGTGAAAAAGGAAATGGCCGAATTAAAGGGAACTGAATCTAAAAATCGAATGGGGAAGTCAAATACGTTCTTATGTTTTTTTCAGCCTTATAAAAATGGTTAAAGATCATAGGACAAAGGCTGAAGAGGGAAATGTTGAAAAAAAGTTATGGATGGAGATATTGATTTATTTATAAATGAATATCTGAAATATGCTAAGTCTTAATTTGTTATTTGAGAGTATAAAAATTTTTTTGTGTAAATAGAATAGCAAAAGTACTGAATTTGCTGGATTTATCTGTTAGTTTACACAAATTCTCTATTATTTAAACAGTAAATTTATTATGAAATTTTTTTAGCAAGGGATCAAGATCCCTTGTTTTATAATATTTATTTTGATTATAATTTTCTATGACAGATTTTAAGAAGTTTAAATACTTCTATTTTTCTGGTAAAGGGTCAAGATTCCCTTGTTAAATAGAATTTATAATAAATCCGTTACTTTCAATGGGAAAAAAATATAAGTTCACATATTCTTCTCATTTATTTTTTTACCGCTTCTTTAAATTGTTCCCGTGAAATGTTAAATGAATTAAGCTTTTTAAAAAGCTGCTTTTGCATTATAATAGCCGATTTTTAACAAGTCTCCCAGCATTATTCTACGTTCTTTTGAATTATTTCCAGAAACAAATCCATTATCAATCAAGTCACCGATATTGAATCTGTTTTCAACATTTTGATGAGCCGTAATAACATTTTTTAACGCATCTAAAATCGCTTCATCATTGGCATTTTCTACTCCGATATTATCATTTCTAGTCGCATCCTTTTGACTGACAAAGGCATGCTTTATATTTGGAATATATCTTTTTAATGTATCTCGAATTTTTTTCCCTGCAAAATCAGGATCTGTAAACAAAATTAAATCGTTATTTCGGGATAATTCAACTATTTTGCTTATTGTTTTTTTGGATAATGCAGAAAAGCCGTTTAAGGCGATAATATGTGCATCTACAACTCTTTTTTTATGGCTGTTATATCATCTCGCCCTTCGACTACTATAATTTCCTTTTATTTTTTTATTTTTTTATTTTTGTGTATTTGGCTTTTTTTCCATTTAATATTTCCTTTTTTTCTATTTTTAAAAAAATTTTTTTATTTTTTTATATTATAATCTTCCATAGCTTTTTAGAAGTAATTCCCAAGTTTTTTTCCAACAGAATCTATTTCCATTCTTTTCTTCAGGTGTATGAGCACCGTAAATATTATACCCTAATTGAAACAATATCAACATTTTCCATATTATTATCAAAAAAACTCCACATTCTAGTCCAGCATGAATTGCCTTGATTTCAGCGATCTTTCCCTGTTATTTTCTTAAATGAATTTACCACAATGTCACGGATTTTTGAATCTTTTCGATATTCCCAAGATGGATATGGCGAATTTATTTTTACAGCCACTTCATATTTTTTTCAGAAAGTTCCTTCACATCGTTCAATAATTTTTTTCAAGCGATTTATTTACCGAACTTCTAGGCAATGATTGAACTTTTATATTAATTTTTCCCGTCTTTATTTTTCAGTTTTTTTATAACTCCTAAATTTATTGAAGTTTCCACAAGCCCTTCAATATCCTTGCTCATTGCAATAACTCCATTTGGAAATTCATGGAAAAACGAAATAACGGCATTTGTATTGGAAATTGACATTTTTCCTTGATTCTTTAATTCTTCTTTTTTTATTTCTTTAACTTCAATAACAGGATTCTTATCAATTATTTTAAAAATCTTTTTGTCACGTTTTCAAAAGCTAATTTTGCCAATTTTTCAAAATCGCTGACGTTTTCATCTTCAAGTTTCACAGCAAGTAATGCCACAGCCTCTCTAGGTATCGCATTAGTCTTTTCTCCACCATCAATATCCATTATTGAAAGCGTATATTTTTTATTCAAATGATTCAAAACTTCTGTTAAAATTTTATTAGAATTCCCAAGCCCCAAATGAATTTCAGCTCCAGAATGCCCTCCAAGAAGCCCCTTCACATCAACACTTATCACAGTATCGCCATCTTCAAGTTTTTTTCAGCATCAAAGTTAAATTCATTAAAAATTCTTGCTCCACCTGCACTGCTTACATAAACTTGACCATATTCTTCAGTATCCAAGTTTATAAGCGTCTTTCCAGAAAAAATCCCAAAATCAAGATTATTAACTCCGCTCATTCCATTTTCTTCATCAGTTGTAAGAATTATTTCAAGTTCTGGATGTTTCAAGTCATCACTGTCAAGTATCGCAAGCGCATAAGCCACTGCAATTCCGTTATCTGCCCCAAGCGTAGTTCCTTTTGCCTTTAAAAAAATCCATCTTCTGCAACAAGTTCAATTCCTTGTGTTTCAAAAATCAAACTGTGTATTTTTTTATTTTTTTCCCAGACCATATCCATATGCCCTTGCAGAATAAGTGGCGAATATTCTTCATATCCAGCTGTTGCAGGCTTTCTTATGAACACATTGAACGCCTTGTCCTGAACAACTTCTAAATTTCTTTCTTTTGCAAATTCCACAATCCAGTCACTAATTTTTTTTTCTTTATTTGAACCTCTCGGTATTTTAGAAATTTCACTAAAATAGTGAAAAACCTTTTCAGGATATAAATTCTCTATTTTCATTTTATCTTTCCTTTCATTAAACCTGTTTTATAACCAAGTTTTTTTATTTTTACAAGGGGTTAAGACCTCTTGCTTTTAGAACAATTCTATTTATCAAGTTCTAAATATATATAATTTCCGAACAAGTATACTTTTGAAATTGTAAAAAAATAAACCTGTTATAAAAATATGCTCTAATAATTCTTCCAGTTCAGCCATTTCCCTTTGAGTCAAGTCATAACCGCTTTTTAACTTTTTTTCAGAATTCTGTTATCAGAACCAACTGAACTGCGTTCCAAAAATTTTTTTATAATCAGTCTTTTATAAAACTCCATTTTCCCTCCTTAAAAGCAATATAGCAGTTTCAAGCGCAACTTCAATCATTTCGTTAAAAAGTAGTCTGTCTTTTCTTCGGCACTTGTAACTTCGTGAGTTATAAACGAATCACTTATTGTAAGCAAAGTTAATGCATTTGCTCCCAATTTAGCCGCAGTTGTATAAAGCTGAGCTGTTTCCATTTCTACACACAAAACTCCAAATTTTGCCCATTTTTTTTCCAAGCATTTGGGTCATCTCCGTAAAAAGGTGTCACTTGTAAATACATTTCCAGCTTTTTACATTAAGCCCTTTTTGTTTAGCGATTTCGTGTGCTTTAAAAAAAGCATTTCGGCATTTGCAGTCGGTGCATAATCTGCTCCGTTAAATCTAAGTTTGTTAATAGCTGAATCAGTTGAAGCTGACATGGCAAGTACAACATCTCTTATTTTTACATTTTCCTGATAAGAACCAGCAGTTCCAATTCTAATCAAATTTTTTACTCCGAATTCTGCAATTAATTCATGTGCATAAATTCCAATTGAAGGAACTCCCATTCCAGTTCCTTGAACAGATACTTTTTTTCCTTTATAAGTGCCTGTAAATCCCAACATTCCACGAATATTGTTATATTGAACGACATTCTCCAAAAAAGTTTCTGCAATATATTTTGCTCTAAGCGGATCTCCTGGTAATAGTATAGTTTCTGCAATATCTCCTTTGTTTGCTCCGATATGTGGTGTAGCCATTGTTTTTACCTCCTGAATTTTTTTGTTTTTTTCTGAAAAGTTTTTTTCACTTAAGTATATTTTACTTTAATTTATGAAAATGTTCAAGATATTTATTTTATTTTTTTGATATTTTAAATATGTATTTTAAAAAAATTTGTAAAAAAATTTAGAAAAAAATGGTATAATTATAGAAATTTTTAAGAAGGTATTTTGAGTAAGTAATTGTAAAGTTTTTTTATTAATTTGAATAGTAAATCAGGTAATTAAAGAACTTTACTATTATTTGCTCCTTCTTAAAAAAATAAAAAAAATTTTAGGAGGAAAAAAATGTTTGATGAAAAAGACTTACGGTTTTAATTTAGGAAACCGGCAAATTAAAATAAGTACTGGAAAAATTGCACGTCAGGCTGGGGGATCAGTTATTGTGCAATGTGGGGGAACTGTGCTTTTAGTTACAGCGACTAGAAGTAAGGATGTCAAAGAAGGGCAGGATTTTTTCCCGCTTACAGTTGATTATATTGAAAAATTCTATGCGTCTGGAAAATTTCCAGGAGGATTTATAAAAAGGGAAACTAAGCCAGGAACGGATGAAATCTTGATTTCAAGATTGATTGACAGACCGATAAGACCGTTATTTCCAGAAGGATTTTTAAATGCTGTTCATATTGTAATTACAGTTCTTTCTTATGATGAAGTGAACTATCCTGAAAATCTAGCTACAATCGGAGTTTCTGCCGCATTGGGACTATCAGATATTCCATTTGCGGGAACTGTGGCTGGAGTTACAGTTGGATATGTTAATGGGGAATATATCTTGAATCCAACGGGGGAACAGCTTCTGGAAAGCGAAATTCAACTGTCAGTTGCAGGTACAAAGGATGCTGTAACGATGGTAGAAGCTGGAGCTAAGGAAGTTTCAGAGGAAGTAATGCTGGAAGCTATTATGTTTGGGCATGAAAGAATTAAGGAAATTTGTGCAGAGCAGGATAAATTTTTGGCACAGTTTGATGTGAAAAAATACGAATTTGAGAAAAAGGAAGTAGAGCCTGAAATTAAAGAGTTTATTGATAGCTTTGAAAATGAAGTTGAAAATGCGATTATGACACCTGGTAAATTGGAAAAATATGAAGCAATTGACAATTTAGAAATAGAACTTTTTGAAAGATATATTGAAAAACTTGAAAACGAAGAAAGAGAAATTGATGAAGATCTTGAAAAGGAATTTAAAAAATATTACAGAGATGTGGAAAAAAGACTTGTGAGAGATGCTATTTTGTACAAGCAATATCGGGCTGATGGAAGAAAAACTACTGAAATCCGTCCAATTGATGTGGAAATAGATACACTTCCAGTACCACACGGTTCAGCATTGTTTACACGTGGAGAAACTCAGGCATTGGTTGTTGCGACACTTGGAAGTAAAGAAGATGAGCAAATTATTGATGGAATGGAAGATGAAACACGTAAAAAATTCTTCCTGCACTATAATTTCCCACCATATTCAGTTGGAGAAGCTGGATTTATGAGAGCGCCTGGAAGACGTGAACTGGGACATGGAAATTTAGCTGAAAGAGCATTAAAGCATGTTATGCCAGATCAAGATAAATTCCCATATACAGTAAGACTTGTTTCTGAAATTACAGAATCCAACGGATCTTCATCACAAGCGACAATTTGTGGAGGATCGCTTGCATTAATGGCAGCTGGAGTGCCTATAAAATCAACAGTTGCAGGAATTGCGATGGGGCTTATAAAAGAAGGGGATACGTTTACTGTACTTACTGATATTCAAGGACTTGAAGATCATCTGGGAGATATGGACTTTAAAGTTGCAGGTACAAAAGATGGAATTACTGCAATTCAAATGGATATAAAAATTGAAGGAATTACAAGAGAAATAATGGAAATTGCTTTAAAACAGGCTTTGGAAGGAAGAATGTTCATTATTGATAAAATGGAAGCTGTAATAAGCGAACCTAGGGCTGAAGTTTCTGAAAATGCGCCAAAAATTGAGGTTCTTAAAATTAATCCTGATAAAATTGCGGGACTTATTGGGCCTGGAGGAAAAGTTATTAGAGCGATTATTGATGAAACTGGAGTTTCAATAGATATTGATGATGATGGAACTGTTTCAATTTTTGGAAAAGATTCTGAAAATATGAAAAAAGCATTGGAACTTGTAAAAAATCAAACACAGTCTGTTGAGTTAAATGGAATTTATGAAGGAAAAGTTACAAAATTAATGAAATTTGGTGCATTTGTGGAAGTATTGCCTGGAAAAGAAGGACTTTTGCATATTTCAGAAATAAGCAACAAGAGAGTTGAAAAGACTGAAGATGCACTAAAAGAAGGGCAAATTGTAAGAGTTAAAGTAATTTCGATGGAAAATGAAGATAAATTTAATTTAAGCATGAAAGCATTGTTGTAATAGATTTGATTATATGTAAAATAAATATTCTGCTGCAAGGAGATTCAACCTTGTCAAAATAATTAAATGTATTTGAATATTAAAAAAAGTAAAAAAATAATAAATATAGGCAATTGTCGAAGTAAAAAAATATAAAGATTGAATAATAGCAGATTTATAATCACAAGGGGTCTTGACCTTTGTCAGAAGAAAACATAAAAAAATACAATGCTTTGTCGTAATTTTTTTAGAATTTTACAAATGACTAAAAAAATAATTATAAAGGAGTGTGGAAATGATGAAAATGAATTTACCCAACAAATTAGCAACATTGAGAATCATTTTTGGTTATTCCGTTTGTGATTTTCTTAAGTTTAGCTTTGGAATTTTCAGAAAATACAGGAATTGCTATAATGTTGAGAATACTTTCAGCGGCTGTTTTCGTAGGAGCGGCGATTACAGATTATTATGATGGAAAAATTGCAAGAAAATACAATATGATTACAAATTTAGGAAAGCTGCTGGATCCATTAGCTGATAAAATTCTTGTTATCTCAGCTTTAGTTACACTTGCAAAGTTTAATCAAGTTAGCTTGTGGTTCGTAATAATTATAATTTTTAGGGAATTGCTAATAACAGGGCTTCGTTCAATCGTAGCGGCTGAAGGAGCTGTAATTGCGGCAGATAGACTTGGAAAATGGAAAACTGCAACTCAAATGGTAGCACTTACGTTAATAATTTTGATACCTTTCAGTTTTACAATAAATAATATTTTGTTGCTTATTCCACTGATATTGACTGTAGTTTCAGGAATTGAATACATTGTAAAATGTAAAAATATATTGAATAAATAATAAAAAAACCTTTTTAAATTTTTTTGGAGGAAAAATTTTGGAAATTATTATAGAATTAATATTGAAAAATATTTGATTTATATGCTCTTCTTATTTTAGTAAATATTTTGGGAACGTGGATTGATCCATATAATCAAATAATAATTTTTTTCAATGGGTAAGAAAAAAATTACAGAACCGTATTTAAGAATATTTAGAATAGTAATTCCGATCGGGAATATGAATTTTGATATTTCTGCAATTTTGGGACTTATGGTTATAGAGATGATAAAGAAAAATGTTTGTAAGAGCTGTTTTATTAGGCATGTTTTTAAATTTTAATCCTGATTAAAAAAATATTTTTTTGGAAAAGGCAGTTTTGCTCTTTATTAAATAAAAAAATTTATAAAATCTAAGAATAAAAATGAGAATATTATTTTTTTCTAAGAAAAAGGGGAGTAAAATAATTAACATTAAATAGTTTTTGAAATATAAATTTTACAAAAAAAGGAGATTTTAAATATGAAATTAAAAAAATTATAACTACATCATTTATGGCGGCTGCCCTAACAGCAACTGCAGCAGTAAATAAGACAGATTTTTTACAAAATAAGCAAATCGTTCAAAATACAAATGTTACAGGAGATATGTACAGCGCTCAAGATGCTTTTGCTTCTGTTTATGATAAAGCTAAAGACTCTGTTGTAAATATAAGAACAAAAAAGACAATTGTCGTAGAAACTTATAATCCGCTTGAGGCATTTTTATTTGGAACTTCTGGAGTAAGACAGCAAAGACGTGAATCTGGAAGTTTGGGATCAGGATTCATAATTTCAAGTGACGGATATATGATGACAAATAATCACGTTATTGATGGAGCAGATGAAATTTATGTAAAATTATCTGATGGACACGAATATTTGGCAAAATTAGTTGGAACATCGCCAGAAGTCGATATTGCAATTTTAAAAGTAAATGCTAACAGAACATTTAAGCCATTAAAATTTGCAAATTCAGATAATATAAAAATAGGACATTGGGCTATTGCCTTTGGAAATCCGTTAGGACTTAACAGTTCGATGACTGTTGGTGTAATCGGAGCTTCTGGAAGAAGTTCGCTTGGAATTGAGCAAGTTGAAAACTTTATTCAGACAGATGCTTCTATTAATCAAGGAAATAGTGGTGACTGCTTCTTAACATCAATGGAGATGTAATTGGTGTAAATACTGCTATTTATTCTCCAAATGGTGGAAGTGTAGGATTAAGTTTTGCAATTCCTTCAAATTTGGCTGAAAATGTAAGAGATTCAATTATAAGAAGTGGAAAATATGAACGTCCATATATTGGAATTTCAGTACTTGATTTAAGTTCAGAATTGAAGAAAGAAAGAAGAATTTCTTATTCAACTGGTATTTTAGTGCAACAAGTTTATCCAAATTCGCCAGCGGCAAAATATGGACTTAAAGCTAATGACATAATTCTTGAAATCAATGGAAAACCTGTGACATCAGCTGGTTCATTTATTGGGGAACTTGCAGCTAAGAAAATTGGAGAAACAGTTAATTTGAAAGTTGCATCAAATGGAAAAAGAAAAAAATATTTCAATGAAATTAGAATCATTCAATTATCAACAACAAACAAGACAGCAAAGAAGATAAAAAAAGTAAAAAAATAGGCTTTCTCAAAAAAATCTTGAGATTGCCTTTTTTTATTTTTTTATTCTTCAATTTCAATTTTTTTAAATTCCATTCTCACATCAACTCCGTCTTTCCTATTTTCCAAATAAATTTCTCCATCATTTAATAAAATAATATCTCGTATAATAGAAAGTCCAAGTCCTGCTCCTTTTTTTAGCATTTTTTTCCCTTTGAAAAATTTCTACTAAATATTTTTTTCTTTTCTTCTTCAGGAATTCCTTCTCCATAATTTCTTACAATAATTTCAACTACTTCACTTTCTTTCGCAATTAATTCAATATTTCCAATAGAATATTTTATGCTATTGTCAATCAATCCACGCAAAACTTCTGAAATCAAGTTTTTATCGACAAAGATGTTCGCATTGTCATCAGATTTTACTAAAATTTCCTTTTGATATTCAAAAGTTCATAATCTTTTTTTATTTTTTTTCAAAAAGTTGTTTTACATCAATAACTTCTTTTTTTATAGTAATTTTTTTTCAAGGTTGGAACTTAAAAACAGTGTATTTATAATTCTTTCAAGATTTTTTTACTTCAATATCCATATTTTTCAATGGCTTCTTCTAATAATTTTTTTCATCATCTTTCCCCCATTTTAAAAACATCTAAATAACCTTTCATTATGGCAAGTGGCGTTTTTAATTCATGTGACACATCAGAAGAAAAATGTCTTCTGACTTTTTATAATTTCTCTTTTTTTCTTAAAAGTTTCGTTTAATACATCAATTAATTCTCCAATTTCATCATCTCTTGTTTTTTTGTCAATTGTGCATCAATATTGTGTTCATTCATTTCCTTACTTTGGGAAATTATGTTTGTCAAAGGATTTAAAACATTTTCAGCAACAATTTTTTTGAAATTACGATAATCGAAATTGTGATTAAAACAAACATTAAAAAGCATAACATACAAAAATTTCATGTGCTTCTACAAATTCAAAAATTTCTTATTGCATAATATTTTGTATTATTCACAGTGTAAATTCTTTTTGTAGACAAATCTGTCCCATTTTGTTTCAAGTTTGTTCTCTTCAATTTTCTTAAAATCCGAATGATTTTTCGTCATCTGTCAAATAAATAAAATTCCCATTTTTTTCAACCGCAAGAGAAATATATTGTTTATCAGCATAATCGTAATTTTTGTAAGTCTCTTTCAATTTATCAGTCGGAACATTATTTAATTTTTTTCAATGGCAGATAAGACAAGTTTATCCATTTCTTTTAGTTTCCGCTTCAACAGCTTTTTATGAATTAAAAAAATATAGTCATTCCCAATATAATTATAAACGAGATAAAAAAACTAGACTTATCGTATTTGCAAAAAAATTATTTTGTCTTTTTATCTTTTTCAATTTTATTTTTTTTCATATTTTTTTAAAAATATACCCAATTCCTCTCACAGTTTTAATTTTTTTCTTTTCCCAATTTTTTTGCCTAATTTTTTTATCGTACTGTCAAGCAGATTATCACTCGCTTCCCATCCCCATATTTTTTTTCAACAATTCTATCTCGTGAAACAATTTCTCTTTATTTTCAATCAAAAGTTTAACCAGTTCAAATTCCGTTTTTTTGTCAATAAAACAGGTTTTTTTCTTCCAAATAAACAGAATAATTTTTCCGTATTTAACTTTAAAGTTTTATAAACAATTTCAGAAATTTTTCTTTTTCTAATATTTATGTCAATTCTTGCATCAAGCTCAAGAAAAATCAAAAGGTTTCGTAACATAATCACTCGCTCCAGATTTCAGTAAATCAACTTTTTCTTCAATGTTATTTTTTGCAGAAACAACGATTATTGGAACTTCTGATATTTTTCTAACATTTTTGCAAACATCATTTCCTTCCATCAAAGGCAGTCCCAAATCCAAAAGCATCAAATCATAAAAATCCTCTTTTTATCAATTTCATTCAAAGCATCAATTCCATTTTCAATTACCGTAATTTCATGATTTTTTTCCGCTCCAGCTGTAATTTCAAAAATTCTAGATATTTTTTTATCATCTTCAACAACTAATATCTTTCCCATTTTTTTCTTTTATTCTTTCCTTTCCAAAAATTTATTCAGTTTAAATTCATTTTAAAAATTTATTTTTTTATGTTAATATTACTTATCTTAAAAATATTATATCTTAATTTTTAGAAAAAAATAAAAAGATATAAATTAAATAACTAATAATTTTTTTCATTTAAATAGAGAAGGAGAAGTGATACAATTGAAACTAACAAATTATATTTTTTTCTATAGATAAATTCTTTTTTTAGACATTTATCATACAATTCAGATTTTAGCTTTTTAAACATTCAGAAAGTACTGAAAAAAATTTTTTTCATTTTATTACTAAATTTGGAGAAGGATATTTTGAATTAATGCTTACAATTGTATTGTTCTCATTCTTTTTAATCAATAAACAGAAATACAATTTTTTTAAAAAAATATATTTTAGCAATAATTTTTTTACTTTGTTTTCCACTCAAATTACGGTAAATGTAATGAAAGTATTGTTCGCAAGAGCAAGACCGTCAATAACTGTAAATCCTGATAAATTTTATGGAATTATGACTATGATTAAAGACAGCTCATTTTGGAAAAGGAAGTTATGTATCTTTTTCCATCAGGACATACAATTACTATTTGGGGAACAATTTGGATTTTTATCTTTTATTATAAAAAAAGTAAAGCAATAAAAAAATACCGTTATTCATCTTAGGAATTTTAGTAGGAATGAGCCGTATTTATTTGGTACGTCATTGGAGCAGTGATGTTGTTGCAAGTGTTATTCTTTCATATTTTATCGCAAAAATTTGTACATAAGAAAAATATTTAGAAATAAAGCTAAAAAAAGCAAGACCAATTTTTTTGTTCCATATTACAGAAAAACTAACTATTGGAATTTTTTTAAAAAGAAAAGTTGCCTAATTTAGAATACTTTTAATAAAAAGATAGCAAGAAGTCTCCTACTTCTACAAGTGGGAGATGAATTGCTTTTTATTGAAAAAAAGGATACATCCATGATATAATTTTTTTGTATAAAATATCGAAGAGAAGTTATAAATAATAAAATTTCTAAAGAAATAATTAGAAATAATATTCAAAAATCAAAAAGGAGGTGTAATTTTATGAAATATAATTTAGCATTCAAATATAGAATTTATCCAAATAAAGAGCAAGAATTATTGATAAATAAGACTTTTTGGATGTGTTCGCTTTGTTTACAATACAATTTTGTATATTGCTAATAAAATTTATGAAGAAACTGGGAAAAAAATAAAATAATTACACCTGCCAGTTTGAAAAGTGAAAATAAATTTTTAAAAAGAAGTAGACAGTCTAGCACTTTCAAATGCTCAATTGAATGTGAGACGATCGTTTACGAATTTTTTTCAAAAAGAGGGCAAAATTTCCAAGATTCAAATCTAAAAAGAATAATGTTAAAAAGTTACACTACAAATTGTGTGAATAATTCGATACGAATTGAGGAAAAATAAATATTTGGTTTTACCCAAATTGAAAAAGAATAAAATTGAAATATCATAGAGAAATACCAAAGGATTACAAGATAAAGTCAGTAACATTGACAAACAGTAATGGAAATTACTATGTTTCTGTTTTGACAGAATTTGAAAAAGAAATTCAAAAAAATCCAAGTAATGATAAAGTAATTGGACTTGATTTTTTTCAATGTCTGAATTATTTGTCAGTTCTGAAAACCAAAGAGCTGATTATCCAAAAATACTTTTAGGATGTTGGAGAAAAAAATTGAAGAAATTACAAAAAAATCATTATCAAGAAAAAGTAAAATTTTCTAAAAAAATTGGTATAAGCAAAAAGAGAAAAATATCAAGATTGCATGAGTATATCAAAAAAATTGCTGAAGAGATTTTTTTGCATAAATTATCAAAAAAATTGTCTGAAATGTATAATGCTGTGATTGTCGAGGATTTGAATATGAAAGGGATGAGCCAGGCATTAAATTTTTGGTAAAAGTGTAGGAGACAATGGATGGGGAATGTTTTTGAGAATGCTTGAGTATAAGTTGATGTTTTTAGGGAAACAATTTTTGAAGATAGATAAGTGGTTTCCATCATCGAAAACTTGCAATAAATGTGGAAATATTAAAGAGGAACTGAAATTATCAGAAAGAAGTTATAAATGTGAGTGCTGTGGGATTGAAATTGATAGAGATTACAATGCGGCATTGAATATAAAAAAAATTGGGAAATTGATGTTGGAATATTAGGAAAATAAAAAAAGACAGGGCAGGGACTGCCCGAAGAGCTTGGTAAATATATTTGGCTAGCAAAAGCAGATACTTCTCAAGAAGCTCCCGCTTCTAAAAGCGGGAGTAGTTCACCTAACTTTCTCAAATTGTAAAGAATTGTTTAGAAAAATAAATTTTTTTAATTTAATTTATTATTAAATATTTTTTTAAAAGCCGATTTATTTGATATACAAATGAAAAAAATTTATATAGGATAAATAACTCTGATAATACAAAAAGTCAATATTTATTGGCTTTTTTTAAATTATATATAATATATATGCAATCATAAAAAAATATATATTATATATCGTTGACACAATTTACGATTGGTATTATAATTAATACATAGTTGAAAATTAAATTAGAGGAAATTATGTTTGGAGGACAAAAAATGGGTATGAGTTTAACGTACAAGATTTTGAAAAAAAATCTTCTAAAAGGAGAATTAAAAGCAGGTAACGAAATCGCCGTAAGAGTTAATCAAACACTTACACAAGATTCCACGGGAACGATGGCGTATTTACAGCTAAATGCGATGAATGTTGACAAAGTAGCAACGGAAATTTCTGTAGCTTATGTCGATCACAATATGTTACAATCAAGTTTTGAAAATGCAGATGATCATGAATTTATTAAAACATCAGCTGAAAAGCATAATATTGTTTTTTCAAAACCTGGAAATGGGATTTGTCATAGATTGCATTTGGAAAGATTTGGTAAACCAGGAAAAATATTGATTGGTTCAGACAGTCACACACCTACTGGTGGAGGACTTGGAATGCTTGCAATTGGAGCAGGTGGACTTGATGTTGCGATTGGTATGGCAAGAGGGCTTTATTATTTGAAAGTTCCAAAAGTTTATAACATCGAGCTTAGAGGAAAATTACAACCTTGGGTATCAGCTAAGGATATAATTTTATATGTTTTAAAAGAATTGACAGTAAAAGGTGGAGTTGGATTTGTAATGGAATATACTGGAGAAGGTATAAAATCACTATCTGTTGAGGATAGAGCCACTATTACAAATATGGGAGCTGAATTAGAGCTACAACTTCAATTTTCCCAAGTGATGAAAAATACTAAGACTTTCTTGGAAAAAAACAATCACGTGGAGAAGATTTTTGTAGAATTATTGCCTGATGAGGATGCAGTTTATGATGAAAAAAATTAGTTGTTAATTTGGATGAATTAGTGCCACTTGCAGCTTTTTCCTCATAGTCCTGATAATGTGCATGAAATTCCAAAAAGACAAAAAAATTGAAAGTCGATCAAATTGCAATTGGTTCATGTACAAATTCATCTTATTCAGATTTTATGAAACTTGCAGCAATTTTAGATGGGAAAAAAGTTCACCCAGATGTGAGTCTTGTTTTATCGCCAGGTTCAAGTAATATTATGAAAATGATTTCAGAAAATGGAGCATTGGCTAAATTTATAGCGGCTGGTGCAAGATTACTAGAAGCTGCGTGTGACCTTTGTATCGGAATGGGACAAGCACCAAAAACAGATGGAATCTCACTTAGAACATTTAACAGAAACTTCAAGGGAAGATGCGGAACAATGAGTGCTGGAGTTTACTTAGTTAGTACAGAAACAGCTGCTGCATCAGCAATTACAGGATATTTAACAGATCCAAGAGAATTGGGGGCAGAAATTATCATTGATGAGCCAGAAAAATTTGAAGTTTCAGATAATTATTTCATTTTCCCAAATCCTAATGAAGATGAGGCGAAAAAAAGAAAGAGAATCTGTAAAAATTGTTATGGACCTAATATTAAGCCATTCCCAATTGGAGAAGAATTAAAAGACAGCTTTTACTAAAAAAAGTTATTTTAAAAAAACAGGAGATAACATTACAACAGATGATATTTGTCCATCGAATGCTGCATTATTGCCATTCCGTTCAAATATTCCTAAATTATCTGAACACTGTTTTGAAACAATTATTCCAGATTTCAAAGAAAGAGCTGAAAAAAATGATGGTGGAATTGTTGTCGGTGGAGAAAATTATGGACAAGGTTCTAGCCGTGAACATGCTGCATTATTACCACTTTATCTTGGTATAAAAGCTGTTATCGCAAAATCATTTGCAAGAATTCACAAAGCAAACTTGATAAACAGTGGAATTATACCGTTAGAATTTGAAAATGTAGAAGATTACAACAAAATTGATGAATATGACGTAATTACAATTATCAGATATTCCAAATTCATTGATAAATGGAAGATTTATTGTTAAAAAAATCTTACTAAGAATATCGAATTTCCTGCTAAATTCAATGGTTCAGAAAGAGAACTTAAAAATCTTAAAATTTGGTGGATATTTGAAATTTGCTACAAGTGATGAATTTTTTTGAGTTAAAACGTGAATAACAGTAGTTCTAATTTGATTTTTGAGTTAAAGAATTTTCGAATAAATTAGCTCTTTATTTAAACTAGAATTACTGTAATTTATATAAAAAAATAATTTAGAAAGAGTGGAAGATAATATGAAAAAAATTACATTAATACCTGGAGATGGAATTGGATATGAAATCTCTGAAAGTTTAGTAAAAATTTTTGATGCAGCGAAAGTTCCTGTGGAATTTGAAACTGAAAAATGCTGGATCGGATGTTTATGAAAAAAACTGGAGAACTTATACCTGAAAAGTCTTTATGAAAGCGTTGAAAGAAACAAAAATTGCAATAAAGGGCCTATTACTACACCAATTGGAAAAAGGTTTTAGAAGTATAAATGTGTATCTTAGAAAAAAATACGATTTGTACACAAATTTTAGACCTTCTAGAAATTTGCCTGGAATTGAAACTCGATATGATAATATTGATTTGGCTATTTTCCGTGAAAATACTGAAGGAATCTATATTGGTGAAGAAAAAAATATGAAAATGAAGAAAAAAACTAGTGCAATTGCTGTGAAAAGAATTACGAGAAAAGGAAGCGAAAGAATTATTAGAAGTGCTTTTTGAATATGCAAAGAATAATGGAATTTCGAAAGTTACAGTTGTTCATAAAGCAAATATTTTAAAAATTCACTGATGGAATGTTTTTTTGGATATTGCGAGAGAAATTTCAAAAAGAATATGAAAATATTGAGCTAGAAGAACTTATTATTGACAATATGTGTATGCAACTTGTTACAAATCCTGAAAGATTCAAAAGTAATTGTTACAATGAATTTATATGGAGATATTTTATCTGATTTAGTAGCTGGACTTGTTGGAGGACTTGGAGTTGCACCTGGGGCTAATATTGGAGATGACATCGCTATTTTTTTGAGGCAGTACATGGATCAGCACCAGACATTGCAGGACAAAAATAAAGCAAATCCGCTTGCATTGCTACTTTCTTCAATCGAAATGTTAAAATATTTAAAAACTTGATGATTTTTGCTAAAAAAATATTGAAAAAGCTATTTTAAAAAAACATTAACTGACGGTTGTAAAACAGCAGATTTAGGTGGAAATGCTACAACTACTGAATTTACAGATAAAATTATTGAAAATCTGAAATAAGGAGTTGGTAAAACATGAAAACTGATTTTTATTAATGAGCTGGGAGTTATGTTTACCGAGAATAATTCTATTTCAGACGATATTTATAATAAATTAAATGTAAAAAGAGGTCTTAGGAATAAAAAAATGGGACAGGAGTTCTTGTTGGATTAACAAAAAATTGGTTCTGTTTTTAGGATACTCAATCGATAAGGACGGAAAAAAATTCCAGCAGACGGAAAAACTTTATTATCGTGGTATTCCTATTGAAAAAAACTTGTAGCTCTATTTAAAAAAAGGAAAAAAACTTTTTGCTTTGAAAAAAACAATGTTTTTTTATTGCTTTTTTTGGTAAAGTTCCTTCTAATTTTGAATTAAAAATGTTTATCAGTACTTTGAAAGAATATCAGCATTTGCCAGATGAATTTATCGAAGATTTCATATTGAGAAAACCGAGTACAGATATAATGAATCAACTTCAACGTTCTGTCTTGTGTCTTTATACTTTAGACGAAAATCCAGATGATGTTAGTCTTTCAAACTTGATTGATCAATCTTTAAATTTGATTGCAAAATTTCCTAGCCTTCTTGTTTATTGTTATCAAGCGTGTAATTACAAGCATTTTAATAAGAGTTTGATTATTCATAATCCAGTTGAAGAATATAGCATTGCACAAAATGTTCTTCACATGCTTAGAAGCGACAATCAATTTACAGAATTAGAAGCTGAGGTTTTAGACTTGATTTTAGTTATCCATGCAGAACACGGAGGAGGAAACAACTCAACTTTTACTTCTCATGTTGTTTCTTCAACTAGAACTGATACATATTCATCAATTTCTGCCTCGATTGGAGCCTTGAAAGGGCCTATGCACGGTGGAGCAAATTCGATGGTTACAAAAATGGTGGAAGATATTAAGAAAAATACTAATCCATATGATGAAGTTAAATTAAAAGAATATTTGAAAAAAATATTTAATAAAGAGGTATTTGATAAAAAAGGTAGAATTTATGGTATGGGACATGCTGTCTACACAATTTCGGATCCTCGTGCTGTATTATTAAAGAAAAAGGCTTATGAATTAGCAAAAGAAAAAAATGCACTTGAAGAATTTGAATTATTTTCAAATATTGAAAAAAACTTACAAAAAGAAATTGGGAAAGAGACTAAAGGAAAAAAATTTTCGAAATTTGTGCAAATGTTGATTTATATTCAGGATTTGTATATAAACTTTTGAATATTCCACAAAAATATTTTTTTACACCACTTTTTGCTCTTGCTAGAATTGCTAGTTGGAATGCGCATAGAATGGAACAAATTTTAGTTGATAAAAAAATTAATCAGACCAGCTTATAAGGCAATTGATGAAGATGGAAATGTTTTACTATAAATTTTTAAACAGCAGAATAATTGTTAATTTTTTTACAAGGGTAATATAAAATAGGATTTTTTTATTTTTTTAAGTGGGTTTAGTATAAGATGGGGAGAAAGTTTTGTTCTCCTTGTTTTTTTATTATAAATTGATTTTTATTTATCCGAGCCATTGTTATTTTTTTCAATTTTTTTGAGATATAATAAAATGATGTTTCTTGAAAGGAGATATGTCTGTGAGCAAATATAAAGAGGTTTATAATGATATAAGGGAAAAAATTACAAACGGAACGTTCAAGGCAAGAGAATTTTTAGAAAGTGAGTCTGAACTGGCACGTAAATATTCGTATTCTAAAGATACAATAAGAAAAGCGCTTTCTATGCTTGAATTGGATGGATATATTCAAAAAATTAAAGGGAAAAATTCAATGGTCTTGGAAAATGGACGGTTTAAAAACAGCTTATCAAATCTTAGGACTTCAAAGGAACTTAACAAAATTGAAAATATTGATATTGCTACTAATTTGGTTGAATTGGATGTTGTTAGTGGAATTAAGGAAATTATGGATATTTTTGAAGTATCTGAAGATGTTTCGTTTTACAAGGTTTCACGTATTCGTATTTTGGATGGGGAAGCTCTTGAGTATGAAACAACTTATTTTGATAGAAGGATTGTTCCGTTTCTGGATAAAAAAATTGCAGAAAATTCAACTTATGATTATCTTGAAAAAAAATTACATCTAAAAATATCCCATTCACGACGTGAAATAAAATTTAGATATGCAACTGAAGATGAACAAAAATATATGGATTTAAAGGATTTTAATGCGGTTATCGTAATTGAAAGCCACACTTACTTGTCTAATGGAACATTATTTCAATATGGAGTAAATTCCTACAGACCAGACAAGTTTGTATTTTCAACAGTGGCGAAAAGATAGGTTGGTGAAAATTTGTGAGAATTTTAGTAGTTGAAGATGAACAAAAATTTGAATGATATAATTGTTAAAAAGATTAATTTTGGAAAAAAATATGGTGTTGATACTTGCTTTTAATGGAAATGATGCGCTTGAATATATTTTTTTCAACTGAATATGATGTTATTGTATCGGATATTATGCTGCCTGGAATAGATGGATTTGAGATTTTAAAGAGAATAAGAGAAAAAGGGATAAAAACGCCAGTTTTACTGCTTACTGCATTAGATGGAATTGAAGACAGGGTAAAAAGGGCTTGATTATGGAGCTGATGACTATTTGGTAAAACCATTTGCATTTGATGAACTGATGGCTAGAATAAGGGTGCTTTTACGAAGAAATTCAACAAACGGAAATTCCAATGCAAGTAATATATTTTCAATTGCAAATTTAACGGTAAACTGTAATTCTCACGATGTTTTTTTCGTGATGATGTCCCAATAAAACTCTCAACAAGGGAATTTACAATTTTGGAATATATGATAAGAAATAAGGAAAGAGTATTATCTAGGGAGCAAATTGAACAGCATATATGGAATTATGACTATGAAGGCGGTACAAATGTTATTGATGTCTACATTAGATATTTAAGAAAAAAATTGATAAGGATTTTGAGCCTAAATTAATTCATACGGTTCGTGGGATTGGCTATGTTCTGAAAGTCGAGTAAATTAAAAGTTAAATCAATTTATTATTTAGAAAAATTTTAAAAAAATAAAAACTAAAAAAATTTAAAAATAGGAAAGTAAAGGTATGAAGAGATTTGTTAATAGTAATTGGATACAGTTAAAAAAATAGGTCTGTGGTATATGGGAATTATGATTCTGCTTGTAATTTCTTCATTGTATATTGTATTTTTATATAAGTGAAAAATATTATTCATTCAAGCGTGCGAACTTATTTAAAGGATGTTGTAATTCATAGGCTGGACTATTTAACGATAAAAAAATGGAGAAATTATAATTGACAGTAATTTTGATACAATGATTCAGAATGTAGAAATTTCCATTTATGATAAGGATTTTTAAATTTCTATGGAAATTCTCCAAATGGATTTGAGATGGATAATAAAAAAATCGAAGGATGATAAAATTATAATTGTAAGAAGTCATAATCAAAAAGTGGTATGTTTACAATAAGATGATTAATCTTGGAAGTTATGGAAAAGTATGGATTCGAGGAGTAATGCCTAATATTGGACAGTCTAGTGCCATTGAAACGGTCATTCATATTTCTTTTATAATTTTGCCGTTTTTTCTTATACTTTCAGCAATTGGAGGATATATTATTACAAAAAATGCCTTTACGCCAATTAAAAAAATTAGAAAAATTGCAGAAGAAATTAATGAGGGGAATGACTTGTCACAGCGGATTGACCTTGGAAAAGGCGATGATGAACTTCACACTCTTGCAAACACTTTTGACGTGATGTTTGACAGGCTTCAGACATCCTTTGAAAATGAAGTGCAGTTTACTTCAGACGTTTCCCACGAACTGAGAACTCCGATTACAGTTATACTGACACAGTCGGAATATGGAAAAAATCATATAAAATCAGTTGAAGAAGCACAAAGATCCTTTGGAATCATTGAAAAGGAAGGGCAAAAAATGTCAAAACTGGTTTCACAGTTACTGACTCTGGCACGTATGGAACGTGGAAAACAGAAATTGAATCTGGAAAATATCAATTTAAGTGAGCTGCTGGAAATGACTGTGGAAACTCAAATTTGCGCTGCAGAAGCTAAAAATATAAAATTTGTCACAAAAATTGTTCCAGAAATTTATGCAAAGATTGATGAAATGATGATTATACGAGTTTTTACAAATTTGATTTCAAATGCAATTTCCTATGGAAAGCAAAATGGAACAGTTATCGTTGAATTATTTTTTTAGATGAAAAATAAAAAAATAAAAATTATTAGCAGAATTTCTGATGATGGAATAGGAATTCCAAAAAAATGAACTGGATAAAAATATGGCTGCGATTTTATCAAGTAGATCCATCCAAAAAGTGGCGATAATTCAGGACTTGGACTTTCTATGGTAAAAAAATTATAGAGCTGCATAATGGAGAAATTTTTGTGGAAAGTGAATTTGGCTTGGGAACAACTTTTACAGTAATTTTTGTAAATAAAAAAACTAAAAAAACAGGGAAGAGTTAGTTGACAAAAAAATAACAAAAAAATTTATTACTCTGAAATGCCAATTAACAGATTAATAGATATATAGAACTAAAAAAATGAAAAGTTCTCATTTTTTTCTTTAATGTTTATATGGTATTATTAAACTGTCAGAAAGAATGATACATAGCTCAACTTAAAGTATCAGACTTATTTACTCGAGTAAAGCAGTTTAAATAATTAATGTAAAAAAATGAAAAAAATATACTAGTATTATGAGAAATATAGAAATTTTAGTAACTGTATATCTATGAGGAAAAATGTAAAATTATAGATAAATGGACTGTAGGAATTATTTAAAACAGAAGGGAGGCAGGCTTGTGAAAATCAGATTTTTAAAAATGACATTACTTGGAATGTTATTAGCCAGTTTACTAGTTTTTCCGATTGGAAAGGAAAGAAAAAAAGTGAATGTAATCAAGGCAAAGCAGATTGCTCTAGCCAAAGTTCCCGGAGCGACATTTGCGAATGTTCTTGAATTTGATACGGAAGATAATGGATTTTATAAGGGTAAAATTAATTATCGAAATGTTGCTTATAATTTTGAAATAGATATTTACACTGGAAAAAAATAATTAATTGGAGTGAAGAAAAAAAGTAGTAATAAATAAAAAAAGAGTTTATGGAGAAAAATGATATGATAAATAGAATAATAAAAAAAGGAAGTTTTAACTATATAGTTACTTTTAGCAATATTTCTTATTTCTGTCAGTTTTTTTGACAAGGGAAGTGTTATTGATCAAAGAAATGAAATAAAACTGATGTCGAAAAATTAATATAAAAAAACTTCTGATACACAAATAACACCAAATAGAGCAAAGGAAATTGCATTGGCACATGCTGGAGTTTCAGAAGCAGCCGCTAATTTTAAAAAAATTAAATTGGATAATAAAAAAATGGAAAAATCTGTTTATGAAATAGAGTTTATTGCAAACAATGTTAGATATGAATTTATTATTGATGCAAAAAAAGCGGTTCAATAATAAAATTTGAAAAAAAGATAGTTAAAGTAAATTGAAAAAAATTAGAATAAAAAAATAAATTAGAAAAATATAGATTAAAATGTGAAAAAAATGAAAAAAATTAAACAGTAAAAAAATAAAAGACTATTTAAAATTTTTAAAAAAATAGTCTTTTTTTGTTAAGAAAAATAATACTAAATTCCGTTTAAAAAAATAGAAACTAGATTTTATATTAATTGCTAACAGCGGGATCTTTTATCCCTTGCAAATAGGATTTATATCTAGTCTTATATTTAAATGGGAAATAGTATAAGTTATTTGTTATTACATTATTCCAAGATAAGCAGCACCTAAAATTCCTGCATCATTTCCAAGAGTAGCTGTGGCAAGTTTTAAATTTTCAAGAGTTGATGGGAATGCAACATCTTTTAATTTTTCTTTTACACGGTCAAATAAAATATCTCCAGAAAGTGCAACTCCACCACCAATTACAACAATTTCAGGATCTAATGTGCTGAGCAAGTTTCCAATACCGAAAGCCAATTTTTCAGCTTCGTAATCTACAATTTCAAGTGAAAATTTATCATTTTCTTTAGCGGCATCAAATACATCTTTTGCTTCCAATTCTCTGCCTTTTGTCATTTCATAAAGTAAATTTTGCTTGTTTACTGCAAGACGGCTGTTTGCTTCACGGATTATTCCAGTAGCAGAAGCATAGGCTTCCCAGCATCCCTTTTGTCCGCATCCGCATAATTTTCCATTTGGTTCAATTTTTATATGTCCAACTTCTCCACCAGCTCCGTTTTCTCCACTGACAAAGTTTTTCCATCTACAATAATTCCTCCACCAATTCCAGTTCCGATAGCAAGTCCTAATACATTTTTATATCCTTGAGCAGCACCTTTCCACATTTCTCCAAGTGTGATAACGTTGACATCATTATCAACTTTTACTGGTTTTCCAAGATTTTTTTCAAATTCTAATGCAAGGTCAACTCCATTTTTCCAAGGGAAATTCGCCCAGAATTTAACAATTCTAGAATTTAGCACAGGACCTGGAACTCCTACACCAACTGATGAAACATCATCAAAGCTGATGTTGCTTCCTTCAATTTGAGTAAGCAAAATTTTTGACAATCTTCGAATTGTTTCTGAAAATCCTTCCATTGAATCGGTTTTTACAATAGTTTTAAAAATAATATTACCTTTTTCATCTACAAGTCCAATTTTTGTGTTAGTTCCTCCTAGATCAATTCCTACGTAGTATTTCATAAGTCCTCCTAATTGATTATAATTTTTTTATATTTTTTTATTTTATTTAAAAATTAAATAAATTATTATATTAATATTAGTCTACCCCATTTATTTGGCATTGTCAATATTAGGGCCTTACTTTTGTGCCATTTCTTTTGATTTTTCTGTACAGGCTTTAACTGCTTCCATTACAGTTCCTCTAAATTTCCCATCTTCTAATACTTTTAGAGCGGCAATTGTAGTTCCGCCAGGAGAAGTCACTTCATCTTTTAAAATACCTGGATGTTTTTTTGTTTCAAGCATCATTTTAGCAGAACCTAAAACAGCTTGAGCAATAATTTCATAAGCCTTATCTCTAGGCATTCCTTCTAAAACTCCGCCATCAGCAAGGGCTTCTATAAACACATAGACGTATGCTGGAAGAGAACCGCTAATTCCGGTATAAACATGCATAAGTTTTTTTCTTCGATTTCTATACTTTTTTTCCAAAAACTGTTCAGCAATTTAAAAAAATAACCTTTTTTTCATTTTTCTTCAATATTTGAATTAAAGGAAACAGCCGTCATTCCCTCCATAACCTGAGCAGGTGTATTTGGCATAGTTCTTACCACTTTTTTTATCACTTCCAATAACTTTTTTTCAATAAAAATCAATGCTAACTCCAGCAGCAATTGACAAAAATTATAGTATTTTCATCCAATTTATCTTTAATCTTTTTTTCAAGACTATCGGAACAATATTCGGTTTTACTGAAAGAATAATAATATTACTTTTTTTCCACAAGTTCATTTTTCAGTTTCAGCCCTTTTCACGCCATATTCCTTCACTAATTTTTTTCAACTTTTTTTCTTTATTTAAGTCAAAAAAATAACTACATCATCACTTACAAGAAAAATTAGAAGTTGTAACACCTTTTTAGGATTGAACTTCCCATATTTCCAGTTCCAATAATTCCTAATTCCATTTTTGAATCAGCTCCTTTTTTGCTTATTTTTTTCATTTTTTTACTTTAAAAAAATTTTTTTGCTTTTTTTATAAACAGTTTCATTAATTCCCAATTTTAAATTCACAAGACAAGCTATCACAAAAAAATAATCTGAAAGTCTATTTATATATTGAAATCCGATTTTGTTTATATCTTCGCCTGCTTCAATTACAGCGGTCATTTTTCTCTCAAGATTCCGTGTACTTGCCCGAATCGAATGAAACATGCTTGAAATTTTGCTCCCGCCTGGAATTATAAAATATTCTAGTTTAGGAAGCAAGGGAATATATTCATCCATCCTTTGCTCAAGCCATTTCACATCATCAATTTTTTGCTTATATTCTCGCAGTCTGTCAGGTGTTGCAAGATCACTTCCACAGTCAAATAACTGCTGCTGAATATTTTCACATTCCTTGCGGATTTCTCCTAAAATTTTATTTAATTTATCATTTTCACGAATTTCAGCCACAATTACCCCAAGCAACGAGCAAACTTCATCCATCTTTCCATACGCTTTTACCCTAACGTGAGTCTTGCTGACTCGTTTTCCGCCATAAAGCCTTGTAAATCCTTCATCGCCGTATTTTTGTGTATATTTTTCATAAATTCTCAACTTTCTTTATATGAAATTTTTAGTTTTAAAGTTTTTCCAGCAGTCCGACAACTTCAATATGCCCAGTCTGCGGGAACATATCCACAGGCGTAATTTTCTTCAATACATACCCATTTTCAGTTAAAATCTTCACATCCCGTGCAAAAGTTGCAGGATTGCAGGAAATGTAGACAATTTTTTCAATTTTATTTTTTATGACACTTTTTAAGGCAATTTCTTCAATTCCACGTCTTGGCGGGTCAAAAACGATCGCTCCAATATTTTCTCTTTTTAGAATTTTTGGCAGTTCCTTTTCAACTTTTCCATTTACAAATTCCACATTTTGAATGGAATTTTCGTGGGATGTTAATTTTGCTGCAAGAGTAGAACTTTCAACACTTTCAATTCCAATAACTTTTTTTATATTTTTAGAAAGCATCATTGCAATTGTTCCAGTCCCTGAAAAATGCGTCAATTACTGTTTTTTTCATAAATTTTGCCATTATTTTTTTGTTATTTTTTTCTTCATTTAAAAAAATTCAATCGCTGTGTCATAAAGTTTAAGTGCCTGTTTTTTTATTAATTTGGAAAAAAATGAATTTGGATAAATTTTAAATTTTAATCCTTCCATTTCCTCTTCCAAATACTGGCTTCCAAATAAATGAATATTTTTTTCCTAAAATCACGTTATTTTGTTCAGTTTTTACTGAAATATAAACTGACTTTATGCACTCATTTTCATCATACATTTCTTCCAGTACTTTTTGAAAGCTGATTATACTGGGAATTTTTTTATTTACAATAACAATTATCATAACTTCATTCTTTTCATTGTTTCTAACCATTATTTGCTTCAAAAAAATCCAGTGTTATTAATTTCATTAAAAAAACTTTAAATTCTTTTTTTGTACCTGAAAAAAACTATTTGCTTTTTGTAAAAAATTTATCAATAATCATTTTTTTGCAATTTCTGATTTTAAGAGGTTTTCTTTAGCCAGAAAAACATTGTGGGATTTTCTAGAATAAAATCCTGTTTGAATAATCCCATCCTTTTTAAAAAATGGCTCAGCCGTTTTATTTCGATAATTAACCTTTTCATCACTTCCAATAATTTTTCCCAACTTGTACATTCTCCAAATCAATTCCTGAAATTTTTTTGTGAGAACTTCTTCAAGCATTTTATCCTTATACTCAAGCTGTTTTTCATACTTTAACATCCCAAAGTCACAGCCATCGAAATCTTCAAAACTAACTTTGGATAAATCTTCAATCCTATCTTTTGACGGCTCAATTATTCTAGTTATCAGCCCTCTAGCATAAGACTTTTTCACAGAAATAATATCAATTTCCAGTTTATCTCCTGGCATGCTCATTGGCACAAATACTGCAAATCCATCAACTCTTCCAAGACCTTCGCCGCCAAATACTATTTTTTTCTATTTCAATTTCCAGCTTTTTGCCCAACTTCATAATTATTTTTTTTATTTTTATTCATCTTATTCCTTTTTTTATTTTAAATATTCTAAAATATTTTTTTCAATTGTAATCCCATTCCAATTTTTTTAAACTTTTCTCATCAATATTAAATTTAGGATGGTGCAAATCGTAAATTAATCCCTTTTCTTCCACTCGTGTTCCCAGTCTGAAAAAACATCCAGGAATTTCATTTAAAAAGTAGCTTACATCTTCAACATCCATTCTAGGCTGCTTTATTAGTTCCAAAGCATTTTTACCATACAAATCAACAATGTTATTTTCCACTCTTTCTGTCATTTCATCATTATTAATTACAGGTGCATAGCCACGTACAATATCAACATTTGCTATTCCGCCTAATGCTTCTACAAACTTAGGCAAGTCTCTTTCCAAGGTTTCAATTATAAATGTTCGTGTTTCTTCAGACATTGTTCTAGCTGTTCCCTTCATTTCTACTTTGTCACAGACAACATTATCAGCAAAACCTCCATTAAATGCCCCAATTGTAATTACAGCCTCTTCTCTTGGATCAATTCTTCTGCTGACAATAGATTGAAGATATTCCATAACTTTTGCACCGATTAAAATTGCATCAATTCCCTTGTGAGGCAATGCGGCATGAGCTGAAACTCCATTTATTGTAAGATGTATTCTTGCTGATGAAGCGTGTGCCTTTCCATATTTTAATCCAATTTTGCCAAGTTCTATTTCTGGAGCCATGTGCAATGCAAAAAAAGCATCTATTTTTCTATCTTTTTCCTTTTCAAATTCCAATGCTCCAGCTTTTATCATTCTATCTGATCCCCCAGAAGTTTCCTCTGCAGGCTGGAAGAAAAATCTCGCAGTTCCATGCCATTTATCCTTATTTTCTGCCAGAACCTTTGCCACTCCAAGCTGAATAGTTGTATGTGCATCATGTCCACAAGCATGCATTTTTCCAGTATTTTTAGATTTATAGTCAACATCATTTTCTTCAAAAATCGGCAATGCATCAATATCCGCACGAGTAGCAACTGTTTTATTTTCCATATTTTCCTTATCATTATAAATAGTCGCAACAACTCCTGTATTTATAACTTCAAAAAATTCAATACCATTTTCTGTCAAAAATCTTTTTATCAATTTACTTGTTTCAAACTCTTCATCCCCAAGTTCAGGATTTTTCATGAATAGTTCTTCTAACTTTTTACCATTTCATCATAAATTTTATCAACATTTTCTTTTATAAATTTATTTATCTCTTGTGAATCCATTTTTTTATCACTCACTTTCTAAAAAAATTATGTAACTTAATTATATCAAAAAAATATTAGCTTTGTAAATTTTTGAAAAAAATAAAAACAAATAATAGCCATATTTATAAAAATAAATGAATGATGAGTAAGAGAAACAAGAAGATACATGAATAAATCTAATGAAAATCTTCATTTCCCAAAAATAAAAATCCCTAACCTTTTCAGCAACTTCTTTTTTTAGCAAAAAAATAATTTCTCAGATTTAAAAAGATTTAGTAAAAATAAAAAGTTAAAGATGAATAACTTCCTCCACGATTATAAACTTTATCAACTTTTTATGTCAGAAATCCAAGAATAAGGAATTATGTATGCTGGATAGACAGAAAATAAATATCTGCTTCCAATTTTTAAATCACTTTGTGCGACCATTCCAGTTTTAACTATTTTTTTCAGAGTTGATAAAAATCTTCTTTTTGCATAATTTAAAAAAATTTGTATTTTTTTCTAAGTTATCTAGCATTTCGGCCAATCTTTTATTTTCTTTCTTTTTCATAAATAATGCAAATAATAATAGAAAAAAAGTATAGTAAACCATAAGAAAAATTGGGATACCAAATTTAATGAATACAAATGACATAGGATTTATTGGAAAAATCAGGGAACTCTTGAGCAAATTTTAATTCTTTTAGATATTCAGCATACCCACCGAATAAGATATAAATGGTATCTATTGTCAACAAAAAAATTTCTGCATAGTAAACTGGTTTTTGCTGTTCTTTCCATTTTTAATAAATTATAAAAAAATTTCTCGTGGTTTTAAGTCTTTTAAGTCGTCACTAATTTCAGCGGATATAATTTTTTTGCATGTTTCTTTTTCTTAATGATAAAGAAAAAAATATTGATAAAATAAATAAAAATGGTATAAACATTGTTCCTATAATTATTTCATATATTCCCATTTAAAAACACTTCCTTTTTAGTATAAAAATTTGTTATTTTTGAATAAATTTTGAATAAATAAAATAGAACTAAATTTCTTAAAATTCTATAACAATAATATTCAAAAATTTAACAATATCTAGCAGAAGTTTCCCTCTTCTACAAGAGGGAGATAACTTGAAATAATAATTATTATATGGTATAATACTCGTACATCAGGGCAGGGACTGCCCTGAAAGAGCTTAGTAAATATGTTTGGCTAACAGAAGCAGATACTTCCCAAGAAGCTCCCACTTCTAAAAAGCTGGAGTAGTTCACTTATAATTAATAGTGTACGGTATTGAATATTCCTTTAAAAATAGGTGTCAATTTATTAATTTCATCTAAAAACCATTTGTTCAGTAACAAAAAAATGTAAATTTACTTGTTTGAAAAAAATCGTTTGACTACTTTTTGAATTTATCGTATGAATCTTTATCAATCCTCTGCAACTGTTACGAAAACGACTGCAATAAAATTCTATGTAATCAATATCAGAAAGTGGAATCTTTTTTTGTAGGCATAGAGTTTAGGCATAAAAATTTCATTTTTCTATGTAAAAAACATTCCATTGTATTTTTTTCTTGTTATTAAATAGATAATAGTTGTGATACTAATAATAAGTACTACCAATTGCAATATCAACATAAAAAAATAAACATTATATTTTTTTCTCCTTATTTTTTTAATTTTGTAATTAAAAAATTTTTATTTCTAAAAATCATATAGACTCTTAGAAATAATCATATAAATCAACAATCATCACATTATATTTTTGTAAAAATATTTTTTTTCAGCAAACAATAATCAGTTGCCTTGATAGACATTTCAACAAATTTTTTTCTCTTCTTTATCAAAAAAATTTGAAAAGTGGGATTTCTTTCTTTTTTTGCCTTTTTCCAGCATTAGCCGCATAAAATTTGGCATAACGGATATTATCAATTTCTATAAATTCTATTTCATTGTTCTCATATAATAATTTTTATAATTCTTCCACTTATAATTAAAGAATATTTTTCTTTTTGAGATTTTCCAAAAAGCTAAAATTGACGGCAATCGTTATAATCATAAAAATAACGAAAAAAATATCTTTTGATGTAAAAATTTTTTTAACAATTCATTTAATTTAAAAATAGAGTATTGTAATAAACATAATAAATAATATAATACACAAAAAAATATATGAATTATCTTTTTAGTGGATGAATTTCAAATTCATATGGCAATGTCATTTCTTCAAGTTGTTTCAATTTTTCTTTTCGATGAAAGAAATATTTACTTTTATAATAATAGCCAAAAAAATAAAAAGAAAAAAACTGAACCTCCACTATAAATCAAAAAAATATTATTTGTTTTTGGGGAAGTTTTATCTAAAAAAATATAATTGCATTAGAGCAATGATAAAAAAATAGTAACGATAAAAATCAAAAAAATATTTTTTTACAAATTTTTTTCTGTCTTGGAATATTAGGAATCAACATATCTAATTTTTTTCATCAAAGATATAACCCCATCTTTTACGATTTTTTTATCCATTTTTATGCCTCCTAATTTTTAGTATTTTTAAAGTCATTTTATTCTAATTAACAGATATTTCCAAAAAAATCCTAAAAATTTCTTCTTTACTTAACGGCTCAACAAGAATGTATGAAGCGTCAATAAAAACGATACTTATCTTTTTGGTAATTTTTTTATAAAATCATTATAATCTAATTGACCAATAACTTGATAACTGTTTGGGTCATTTTTCATCTCCATCAATAGTAACGAAACCTATATTCCAAAAAAAGCGATATCATCATTTTTAACGATATCTAAATTATGAAATTCAACGCTAGGTTTATAAGGAAGAATTGTTCTAACATTTTCTGTCAGACTATAAGCTCCCATAATTCTTTTCATCTTCATCATTTTTTTATAAAAAAACGTTGATTTGCCGAATAAGCATCTAAATTTTGAATGTTTCTTACTATTCTTGAAAAAAAGTATCTATAGGATTATTTGAATTATTTATTTCATCTACCATTTCTTCATTGAAAGAAACAGGTCTAGTTGTACCAAAAAAATAACATAAGTATCTGATTCTCCACTTTTTATATTTTCTGTAATTACTTTTTATTCCATAAAGTATATCTGATTCATAGTCAAATTTATCAATGTTATCAGCAGTATAAACTTCACCTCTTTCATTCAAAAATCTCCGAATCAAATTCTTTAGCCAACGCTTTTATATATTCCAACGCCAAAATCCAATCTTCCCTAGATGATGGCGTAAAAAATTCTTACAACATAATTATTATATTTTTGTATCATAAGATAATTCAAATCCTCTTGAACTTTCCTTGCCATCTCCTATTAAAAAGACACTGATAATTAGAAACTGGAGATAACAGCAAATCATTAATATCAATATTTCCAGTATTGTAGCTGTAAAGCTCCTTACCCAAGTAAAACTTAATGCAGTTTCAACATTTAAAACTGCTTTTATAACCTAAAAATTTTTTTCTTGTTTTTTTCACATAAAAACTTATACTCATTTTTTTATCCTCCGTATTTTTTTAATTTACTAATTTGTTTTTTTAATTTTATTCAAATTTATAAAAAAAGATATAATGTATTATTTTACTAATTTATTTAATTTTTTTCTTTCAATTCATCATCAACTTCAATTTTTTTCTAAGTTTTTTTATATTTTCTATTATTTCATTAGGAAAAAAATATCCTGTATCTTTCCATTTTTTTGCAATGTATTAGTTCCTCCATATCTCACATTTACATAAGGAGAATTTAGGGCACATATAATTAAATTTTTTTCCTGTCCCTTCAAAAATTTTTCTAGACTTCTAACTGCAACATCTAAAAACTGTAAATTCTTCATATTTAAAATTGATTTTATCAGTAGGAGATCCTTTCATTTTTTTTCTAATGGTAGTCTTTTTTTCTACGAGTGAGACAAGTTTTTTTCCATATTTTTCTTTTTGATATATCATATATTATATAGGGATTTTTTTAGAAGATTACTTTGTAAATATTCTAAAAGCATACGGTTCAATGTCTATTTTTATATATTTTTGCTATATCATAAGAATATCCTTTTTCATTAATTCTTTTTATATTATTTACAGTTCTTTCAGAATTTAAAATCTCATTGCAAATTTTTATAAAATTATTATTGATTTTTTTCATCATCTTTTATATATTCTTGAATCATCATAACAGCACGATAATCGTTTTTCTGTTAAAGATAAATATTTTGCTTTTTTTAAATATTTTTCAATCAGCATTTCTTTATTTTCTAAGGATGAAATTCCAAAAAGCAGGTCCTTCATTTAATAAAGCAGTAATTAAATATGAAATATCATTAAATTTTTTTATTAGAAATATTTTCTTCATCTAATAATTCTAGTAAATTTATTTTTGCACAAGTTAGAGCAGTATATGCTGGGTCTATTTCATTGTGACAACCTTCTTCTAATAACCAATCTTTTATTTCATCATTAGTAACTTCTAAATATGCGATGGAATGTACTCTTCCCCATCCTTTAACCTTTTTGACAATTTCAAAAAAATCTCTTCATTTGAATTTTTCTAGCCTAGCTATTATATCTAAACAAAAATAAGGTAAACTCGTCAGAAAGAGCTAAAAATTTTTATTATTTCCATTGCTTTTAACATCATTCTCAACTCCCATTAATAATAATACAGCTAAAGAAAAATTTTTATACTTTCTTTATTTTTTTAGAAGTTTTCAATTGAGAGATAGTAAATTCATACAAATTATTAGCATTTATTTTTTTCACTTTCTTGAATAATCCAATTTAGCAAGGAAGTTCTTGATAAAACCATTAAAAAAATCTAAATGGTCTAAATTATTTTGAGCTTCTTTAAATTTTCCTTCTGAAATTTGAAATACAATATTCTTCAAAGTTTCTATATTTTCTTCATTTGTATTACTATGATACAAAAAAACGCCATCCATTGCACCATCTGCCCAAGGAATTCCATTCTCCTCTTCTTGAGGCAAAAGCAAAAATCTTCAGGTAATTTTTCCACACTCTCGAATAGAAGATCTGATTAATTCATATATAGATAAATTTTTGTTTTTCCAATTTTTTTATTCTCCTTTTTCCAATTTTTTTGTTACCATTAATTTTTTTATTAGAAAAAAATAATTGTTACTACAACTACAACAATAAGTGTATCTTTTTGAAAAAAATTCCATAAATCCTTCATTATAATTTTTACTATATTTTACCACTCATTTACAGAATATAAAAGAGCAAGCCTAATTTGTGTCAAAAGTTCTTCCGTAAGACTGTCATATTCACTTTCAAGCCCTTTTTCGTGTGCATAATAAGGAGGGCTGTCATTCCAGGAACTCATTCCACCAAAAAAACATTAGAAATTTTGGCGGAATAAAAAAAGTCTTGCATTTATTTTAGGTATTTTAAAAAGAGTTTGTCCATAAAAAGTATTTCTTATATTTTCAAAACTTTCCCCATTTAAAATGCTAAAAGCTTTTTCTAAAGATATTTCCAAAATTTGAAAAAAATTAATTTTATCAGCCAAAATTGCTATTTTACTTAATACATTTTTAAAATCTTCTGTATTATCATAAAATTTAAGTTTTTCATTGATAGAATTTTTCGTATTTGTGAGCAGTATAAGTAACATTCCATCCACCACTTATTTTCTTCCATTTTGGTGTAAAAATAAAGAATCAAATTATTTTTTTAAAAATAGCAAATAAGTTTAATCTTATTTGAATTTAAATCGTCGGGAATATTTAAATTTTTTTAGATGAGACAGGTAATAAAAATTTTTATGTCTTCTAATCCTAAGTTTAAACAATAGTCAAACCATTCTTCAATATTTTTCAGCTTTGTAGCTATTTTTCTAAAAAAATCCACTTTGTTTTTTTAGAGAATAGAAATTCAATATTTTTTTCATATTCAAAAGGAAAAATATTCGATTTTTAGTTTTTTTGTTTTTAAGGCAAATTTTACGGCTAATGTAATATCACAAATTTGTACAATTTCTATATTCATAAAAAAATAACCTCCATTTGAATATTTTTGTATATAATTTTGAACACTTCAACAATTTTATCTTATTATATGCTCATCTAACTGAATAAAAGCAAACGATTTTTTTATTTTTTTCAGTTCCTCTATACTTGGTAATATATCGTTTTTCCTCGTCATCTTCCAGTCCCACCTGAGCAATTAAATGATCGGAAAAATTCATCTTCGTAAATATCGCAGGTAATAAACGGAACACCTTTAATACACAGGGCATTCTGCACATCTACATAATAGATTGTATTTCTAAATACATCAAGGGTTGATTCGTTAATAATAATTTTAACTTTTCCAACATAAAAAAATTTCTTTTTTTCCTTCTAAACATTTCATTATCCTCTCTATAAATATTTTTTTGTTGATAGAGTTTACAAAAAAATTCCAGATTTTATCAAATATTTTAGTTTATTTTACCATAATTTAAAAAATTAAATATATTTAATCAAAGAAAAAAATTATTTAGTATAAATAAATTGAATAAAAATTTTTAAAAAATATATGTTATAATTAATTATATTAATCAAAAATTTATTTAAAAATAAATTCAATATTCAAAAAAATATTAAAAAAAGGAGCAAATATGAAAAAAATTAAATTTCAAAAATAGAAGAAAAAGAATGTGTTTTTATATACAAATGAAAAATAAAAAAAGACAGAATATATTTTAATACAGCCTGTTGATGAGCATGATATGCAACTTTTAGACAATGAAGTGAAATATATTTCTGAAAATACAGATAAAAATTTTGGATTGATAGCTTTCAAAATAGAAGACTGGAATAGTGAGCTGACACCTTGGGAAATGCCACTTCTTCGTGGAAAAGGAAATTTTTGGCGATGGAGCTGGTAAAACATTAGAGTTTATAAAGGAAAAAAATTGATTCCAAATTTGGTAAAACTTATGAATATTCAAGAAAATAATGTGAAATATGTTTTAGGAGGATATTCACTTGCGGGATTGTTTTCGTTATGGTGCGGGTATCAGACGGATATTTTTGCAGGAGTAGTTGGAGCTTCACCATCAGTTTGGTATAAGGATTGGATTAAGTTTGTGAAAAATAATGAAATTTTAGTAAAAAATGTTTATTTGAGTCTTGGAGATTTGGAGGAAAAGACTAAACATCAGGTTTTATCGAAGATTGGGGATAATATAAGAGAATATTTTGAGATTTTGAGAAATTCTGAAGATTTGGAAAAAAATGTATCTTGGAATGGAATGAGGGGAATCATTTTAGGGATTCGGATGTGCGAATGGGAAAAGGATTTGTCTGGATTACAAAGAATTGTTAATTTTAATAATTTAAATAATTTAACTCCCCCTAAGGGTAGAGGCAGAGGTGAAATTCGATATTTTTCGACTATCTAGTCAGTCTGTAAACAATATACATAATAACCAGAAGTCTAATAAGTTCATCGCTGTTCACTGTTCTAAACCTCCTTTGTATTAAAGTATGAGTTATTGGAACTCATTAAAATTATTATAACAAAAAACTGGAAAAACTCCAGTTTAATTTGCCAATATTTTTTTACTTTAATACAAAGTTTTTTTCCCTTAGGGTTTTTAACAATTTAATTATATCATATTTTCAAAAAAAGTCAATCATGAAATAAAGATTATTTTTTTAACTATTTTTTTCAAACTTCACCTCAAATTCTTTTTCCCAAAAAAATGCAATCCCAATTTTTCAAAACTTTCTCAATCCCAGCATTTTTTTCAAAAACAGAACTATATCCTTTCTCATCAATCTGCTTTTAATGCAACTTCACATTCTTTTTCAAGTTTTTTTCATGAATTTTATTATCATTTAAATTTTTTTCACTTCATTAATAATTTTTCAATTCAATAATAATTCCTTCTTTTCCCTTCCAAAAATATTTTTTTAGGTTTTAAAAAGTAAATCATATCTTCCTTTTTCCTGCAAAAATTATTCGATGTAATTTCGTATTCATTTTTCAAAGTTAAAATCAATCCTAACATCAATCCGTGATAAAATTGCTCTTTGTAAGTTCCACTCACATCAAATATTCCAGTATTTTCCAATAAAATTTCTTTTAGATATTTTTTTGAAATTTGAAATATCGCCATTTGTAAGTGCATCAGTCATATCCAAAAAAATTCCAGTATTTTTTTAAAAATATACTTCAATAAACATATCCGAAAAACATTTCTAAAATTTCTTTATTGGGAATTTTTACACTGACAACTTTCTTCATTACATCATATTTTTTTCTGCTAGAGTCAAGTAACCACTGTGAAAAAAATAAATTCCAAAAAAATTTTTTTCTCAAAATTGGCTTCTAAATTTCCGAAAGTCACATTATCATTGATAATTTTTTTGAAATATTCTCTTCATTTAAAAAGTTTAGAAAAATCATCAAATATTTCTTTCTTCATTTTTTTGTAAATACAATTTAATCAAACTATTTTCACTCGTATTTACCCAATAAGCTCCTAATTTTTTTCTCGTCTAAAAAAATTAATAATCGACCATGGATTGTAAACTTTCGTTTCACCAAATAAGTAACCATTGTACCATTTTTTTGAACATCTGATAAGTCATACTCTAATCCAAAAATTTTTTTAAAGAAGTTTCAACTTCATTTTCTAAAACTCGAAGTATTCTGTAAATCGTTCATTAAGAATACTGTGAACTTTAATATTATTCAACCCAGAAAAAAATATTTTCCTTGGCAATCCTCAAAAATCCCAGTCATAACTCCCATTTCAAGATATTCGTTATCCTTCAAAAACAGATCCATAAAAACTTTTGAAAAAAATCAATAGTTTCATCGTAATATCCCTCAATATAGGAATTTATTATCGGCTGGTCATATTCATCTATTAAAAACAATCACTTTTTTTCCATAAAAAATCATACAAATAATTTGACAAATCTGCCAATGAATTTTTTTCCAATTAGCAAGATTAGCTTCCTCCATCAAAAATCGAATCAAATTTTTTTCTTTTTTTCTTGTGCTAAGTTTTTTTCCTTCACAAACTCAAATTCATCATACAAGCCAGAAATAATATCTTTAATCATATCAAATCCATTTTTCCAATCTTTTTCCTGATATTTCTTAAACGAAACCGAAATCACAGGAAAAATTCCCTTGCATATCAAAAATACTCACTTTTTAGAAATATTCAACCCTTCAAACAGTTTCCTGTTCTCATCTTTATTCTTAACATCAAAAAAAGTATTTAAGCATCGACATATTCAATGTTTTTTTCCAAATCGTCTAGGGACGAGTAAACAATTTCACCTGAGAGCCATCTTCTAAAAATATTTTCTATAAATTTTGTTTTATCAAAAATAATAGTAATTTTTTTTCAATAATGTCTTTAAAATTGGATACTCCGATTGGCAGTTTTGTTTTTTTGCTGTTTTTTTCATATTGGGTTCTCCTTTCTTCTTATTTTGTTATCTGAATAATTTTTATTTTTTTACTTAATTCTTTCTCCATGATAATATTTACTATTTTTTTATCTTTTTACTATAGAACCGTCATAAGCTTCGTCTAGTATTTCAAAACTATCTTTATCTACTTGCTCTAATTTATATCCTTTGTAATAAATGTTACTTTGAGCTTTTTCAAAAAAATCAGAACTTTCTTTCAACATTTTAAAAATTTTTTTAACATTCGTATTTTTTTTAATTTTTTTGCAAATTTCCATCTTTATAGAAATAAACATGATTCTTATCTTTATAATAATTATTGTCAATTTCTTCAAAAAGTATCTGCATCAACTGATAAAGGTTCTATTTCAGCTTCTTTTCCTTCAAAAATTAGAAATTTTTATATAATGTGTTTTTTTATTTTTATAAAATTATTTTTCAATTATTTCAATATCGTCAGGATTAGCACCTTTCACTTTTTTTCCATTTAAAGTACAAATTATTTTTTTATCCTTTTTTTGTATCTTGTCATAAAAAAATATTTTTGATAAGTCTCAATATCCAAATCATCTAACCTATGAAGTTTATAATCCTCCAAATAATAGACATTATTTTTTTATCCTTGAAATAATCATCCAACATTTTATTTGCTATTCCAAAACTTTCTATATCTATCTCATTATTTTTTTAAATTTTATTAAAGTTTTTTTTATTTTCATCAATATAATAGACACCATTTTTTTATCTTTTTATCAAATTTTCAGGTTCTGATATTCTATTTTCATAAATAACTTTAAAAACTATTAACATCCAAACCTTTTTATTTGTTGATTTTCAAAATAGACATTATTTTTTTATCTCTTAAAATATTTTTTTACTTAATTCATTAACACTGTTTCTATCTGCATTTTCTAGTTTCAACATTTTATCACTAGAAAAAAATAGTAGACATCATTTTTTTATCTCGATAATATTTATTATTAAGATAACTACGACCGTTTATTTTTTTCAAAAGTTTTTCGCATCCACATTTTTTTATTGGATAAATTTTTCCCGCCTTTTTTTGGAAATAAATATCATTCTTATTTCTATAAATGGTTGGATTTTCACTTGAAATTACTTTAAAAATCATTAAAATCTATATCAATCCCATTTTTCTTTAAAAATTTATAATTTTTAATTTATCATAATTTTTTTCCAAAAGTATAAATTCCATTTTTTTATCTTTGAACATTGTAATATAGTATCCTTCAACTACTTCAAAAGTTTTTTTGGATCTATTTTATTCAGTTTATCTCCCAAATAGTAAACATTATTTTTATCCCTTCCAAAAGATCTGCTTTCTTTAAAAATTTCAAAAGTTTTCGCATCTGCATTTTGCAACTTTTTCTAATCCATTTTCTGTTCTATAGTACACACTATTTTCATGAATTTCATAAAAAAAGCACTACAAGAATATCTGCATTCGCAACACTCCCTACCAAAAACAAGTAAAAAGCAGAATTTTTTTAACAAATATCTTTTAATGTTCACAATAACTCTCCTTTTTTATTCCAAAATTTAGCAATTCAAACAAAGCAATTCCTATTATTTAATCTCCATCTCCTCCTCAAACTTCTTCGGATTCTCCCCTTCCATTTTCTTCCCTTCAAAATAAACATTATTCCTATCTTTTCCATATTTTCCACTCATTGTTACTTCAAAAGTATCTATATCCGCTCCATTTATTTTCACGAATTTTTCTCCATTCAAAAAAATAAACTCCATTTTTATCTTTAAAAATAATTAGAACTATCCATTGGAGATTCAATTCTTTCAAGAGTTTTTAAGTCAATATTTTTTTGCTATCAAGTGGGATTATTTTTATCTTTTTGATTTTCATTTTCCAACAATTTGTAAGCTCCGTTTTTGTCAACTAAAATTATATCATACGACATTCCGCCATCAAAATAGTTAAAGTTATTTGAACTGATTTTCTCCAATTTCTTCCCTCGATAAAACACACTATTTTTATCTTTTATCCAAAGCCCGTCTATTCCTTCAGCACTCTTAACATCTATTCCTTTTTACTTTTTTTCTCCGTCAAAGTAAACATTATTTTTTTGTCTTTTGCAATAAAAAGTATAATTTTCGTTGTCATATTCAAATGAATTTGGATCCGATCCATCTATTTTCTTAAACTCATTTTCTCCAAAAATAATAAAAGATTTTTATCATCTTTATAATAATTTCCGCCTATTTCTTCAAAAATTTTCAAGATTGACTTTTTTTCATTGAGTGGAATTAATTTTATCTCATCATTTTCATCATTTTTTTATCAATTTTATAAAGTCCATTTTTGTCTTTTTATAAAAATTAAATTCTATCTTTTCAAAACTTGAAGTGTCAATTTCATTTAACTTTTTTTATTTTCATAATAAACGGAATTTTTTTATCTTTTGCAAAATCATAATCCAATGCTTCAAATGTCTTCAAATCAACATTTTTCTATTTTATGTAAATTCTCAGAATTTTCATAATAAACACCATTTTTATCTTTAAAATAATAATCACTGTTGTCAACATTTTTTTAAAAACTTTTTAAATCAATTCCTTTTTGAATCTAATTTTTTTACTTTTTATTTCTGAATTTTCATTTTCTTCTGAAATATTTTTCCAAAAAAAGTACACTCCATTTTTTTATCTTTTTATCATTTCATAGTTCAATGTTTCAAATGTCTTTGAATCAATTCCATCCACTTTATACTCAAAAAAATATAAAGATTTTTTTATCATCTCTTGCAAAATTACCATCCATAATTTCAAATGTTTTTTTGGATTTGCACCAGCCAATTTTTTTCAAGTTTCATTTTTTTCATCTCTATCATTTAAAAAAATATATGTTATTCTTATCTCTGTAATACTTGTTGTAAGAATCCCCAAAAAATTCAAAACTCGGAATGTCAACTCCTTTTGTATCTAAAACTTCCACTTTATAAGTAATTCCATCACTTTCTCTGTCCAAAAAGTAAACATTCTTATAATCTTTTACAAAAATCTAAACTATCATTTTAATACTTCAAACCCTTTAGAACTCACGCCTTCCAACTTTTTGATTTCCAATAAAAAAACACTATTTTTTTATCTTTAGAAATAATTCCAAACTCAAATGTAGCTGGATCTGCTCCTTTTTAATATTTTTCAAAGAAACTTTTCCATTATTTTCATCAACATAATAAACGGCATTTTTATCTTTGTAATTTAATCCACCAAAAAAATATCTTCAAAACTTGCTACATCAATATTAAGATTTTTTTAATCGGTTCTACTTTCACTTTGTCATTATCATTTACAGAAATTTCATAAACATTCTTCTTATCTTTCAAATAAATCTCATTAAAGATTTTAAGCCCATCTAGTCCTACAAAAATCCAATTTTTTTCTCCAAAACAATAAACATTTTTTTACTATCCACTCCATAATTTCCGTTTACAACTTTAAATGTGTTTTTATCAACATTTTTTTCACAATTTTTTTATTTTTCCCATCTTCATCATTCACAAAGTAAACATTTTTTTCCATCTCTCAAATAACTACTAAAAACAGAATTTCCATCATCCAAATATTCCAAATTATTTACATCAATTTTTCAAATTAATTTTTCTCAAGTTTTCCATCAGAAAAAAATGATAAATATTATTTTTGTCCTTTATAAAATCACGCAACTCAATCATTTTTTTCAGCACTTTTTAACATCAATATCACTTTTAATTTTTTTCAAGTCATTATCTGAATGATAATAAAAAAATTATTTTTTTATCTTTATACAAATCGTATATTTCAAAAATATTTAAATGTGTCATAATCAATATTCAAACCATTTATTTTTCTTTATTTTAAATTTTTTTCTTTTGTATTATCATCTGACTTGTCATACGAATTTCCTGCATTTACAGTCACCAAGTAATGATCATTGCCACTTTGAAAAAAATATAATCGTAATCTCCTAATTCTTCAACAACTTTAGCATTATTCGAAGAAATTCCATCTATTTTTTTCTCCAAAATAATAAACGCCATTTTTTTATCTTTTTCCAAATTCATTATTCAAAAATATCAAAACTACTTCTATCAATATTTTTCGACATTTCCAAAACCAAATTATAATTAGAGTCAGAATAATCATTTTTTTAAAAGCAAAAACATTATTTTTTTATCCCTAAAATAGTAACTTTCTCCCATTCTCTCAAAAGTCTTCGCATCCGCATTTTTTTAATATCTTTACGCTCATCCATATAAAAAAACTCTATTCTTATCTTTCGCTATCCAATTATCAAAAATATTTAAAACTCGCAATATCTATATTTCCTAATTTTTTTCCCCTTTATTATAGACATTATTTTTTTATCTCTAGCAATAGAATACCCTAAAATTTCAAAAAGAATTTCTATCCGCTCCTGTTATTTTTTTCCAAATTATCTTTATCAATATAAACATTGCTTTTATCTACATAATAGTCGAAGTAGGAATCTTTATTATTCTCTAAAACCTTAAAACTTTTTCACATCAAGTCCATCAATTGAAACTTTTTTTGTTTTTATTTCATTACTTGAAAAAAATAAGAACTCAACTTATCTTCCAATTTATACAAGTTTTTATCATCTTTTACATATTTGGCATCCAAAAATCTCAAATCCTTTAGGTGAAACATCTTTTATCTTTTTCCCCAATAAAATAAACATTTTTTTGCTATCTTTCCCAAAAATAGCTGATAACTTTCATCTTATCTTCTCCCAAATTTTTCAAAAAGTCTTCGCATCTGCACCTTTCACTTTCGACTTGATTTCAAAATATGGCATTTTATAATAAACTTCTCCATTTTCCTTAAAAATATTCAGCATTTGCAATAGTTCCCGCTAAAATAAATAAAATCAATATTTTTTTAATAGATTTTTTTGTTTTCATATTCGCTCCTTATTTTTTTAATTTTTTTCATTTTAATGTTAGATTTATCTAAATCCTTTTTGATAAATGCTCATATTTCCCTTGCCATTCATTTAAAAAAATATTAACCACATTGAACATCAACAAAAAAATATCTGAAAAAAATCTTTATTTTTTTCAATTTTTTTCACTATTAATAAAAAAAGTTCACAAATCCAGCATCAAAAATTAAAAGCTCTCCAATCTCCATCTTTAGACAAATCACTTCCTAACTGAAAAAGAACCATATCGTATTTTTTTCTTTTCTCCTTCCTTTTCTCTAGGGTCGTATCCTTGAAAAAAATCAGGATATCCGCCACAATGTGTTCTTGAATCAATTCCACACGCCTTTTTCATCTACTATTTCCATATTTTTTTGTCAATATACTCATTCCATTTAAAATTATAGAATATGTCATCTTCTACCTTTAAAAATATATCTTCCTTTTTCTTTTTCCGACAATTTTTAAATTCATTTTTTTTCCAAAAGTTGTCTCAAGATATTTTTTTCTGTTTTTTTCTTCACTTATTTCTGAAATATTGTACATCGAAGAAAAAATTCCAATGCATACCCAATTTCTCTTCCAAGCGTTTCTCCAAAAGGAAAAATCTCCCCAATCAAATTTTTGGATTATAAATCTCCTTCAATTCTTCTTCGCTATAATGTTCCCCAATATTTTCATAATAAATCACTTTCAAGTCATCTTCATTGTAAACTTCAAAATCTGTATCCCTTGCATATAAATTTGAATAAGCCCCTTTTTCAGGAAAAAATTTTTCAAGTCCTTTTAAATCCTCACAATTAATTTGAGCAAACAGAGCCATTGTTTCATTTCCATCTTCATCGTCATCCTCATCATCTTCACAATCTGAAAAACGCATCATAAAAACATCGGTGCTCTTTCTCCAATCGGAATATACGGAAATCCTCCTACTTTACTCTCCGTCAAAGAAATTTCTTCTCTATCCAAAAAGTTTTTGCATGACAAAGTGGCTTAATATTAAGTTCCACATTATTTTCCCTAATTTCTTTCAAAAAAATCCCTTTTATTCTTTCTAAAAATCTCATTAACAATTTCTTTATTCAAATTTGACATTTTTATTACTCCCTATTTTTTTAAATATTTTTTTACTTTTTTTCTTAATATATTTTACCTCATTTTTTTATAATTTCAAAATTATTAAAATTTCAATATTTAATTATTTTTTTCTTCATAATTAAGAATCATTTTTTTAATTCCAAAATTTTTAGTTCATCTTCTTCTTTTATATCTTCTTCTTCCATTTCGTCTTCAAAAATCTTTCAAAATATCTTCTATACTCATATCATTAATTTTCAGGATCAATTTTATCAAGAAACTGTGAGAAACTTTCTTTCGCCTTTTGAATACGGATTCTATCGCCTGTTGCTACAACCATTTAATATTTTTTTAATAACCAGAAATATGATTTCTTATTTAAGTATTCTTGCTATTTTTTTCCAAAAAAAGCCAGCTATTTCCATATTATCTTCTCCAACATTCTCAAAAGTCTTCGCATCCGCACCTTTCACTTTCGACTTAATTTCCAAATATGGCATTTTATAATAAACTTTTCCATTTTCCTAAAAATATTCAGCATTTGCAATAGTTCCCGCTAAAATAAATAAAATCAATATTTTTTTAATAGATTTTTTTGTTTTCATATTTTTCTCCTTGTCATTTTTTTAATTTTTTTCTATTTAAAATGGTAAATTTATTCAATATCCTTTAAAAAAATAGTATTAGTTCTGTCTGATAACTTTAAAAAAACTTTTTTTCAATTTCTTTATCTTCTTTAACAGTTTTTACTTTTTTTATCATAATAATATTTCTTATTTTTTTATACTCGAATTTCTTTTTCATCCAAAATCAAAAAAATCTCTTGCCTCAAAAATTCTCGAGTTTTTTTCCCATCAATATAAATATTATTTCGATCTTTTTGCAAAAAAATATCATTTAACTCTATAAATTCATTTGGTTTTACACCGTCCATTTTTTTATCTTGATAATAGACACTGTTTTTATCTTTTCCATATTTTTCCTTTAAAAGTCACACTAAAACTATCTTTATCTGCACCGTTCAATTTAAGAAATTTACTTTTTCCCCGCATAATAAATTCCATCTTTATTTTTTTGAAATAATTTGAGTACCCTAGATCCCAATGATCAGAAATTCTAATTCTTTCAAGACCATTCATATCCATATCGCCACTCTCAATTCTTCTCACTCCCTCAACTTTTTTTCCATTATTAAAAAAAGAACACCTTCATATGTCGCAAATCTTTCATCCAGTTCCTCAAATCCAATTGGTTTAACACCATCCAATTTTTCTATTATGATAAAAAAACACTATTCTTATCTTTCCCATAATTTCCAAATTTCATAACTTCAAAACTATCTTTATCAACTCCATCCAATTTCAAAACTTTTTCTCCACTTTTATAATAAATCCCATTTTTATTTCTAAAATAATTTGAATCTCAATTTTTTTCAATAAGTTTCAAATCAATTTCTTGATTACTTAATATTTTTGAAACATTTCTCTTACTTTTTCCACTTTTTAACACTCGTAATTTTCATTTTATAATCTGAATTTTTTTAGAATAAGTTTTCTCAAATTTCCCAGAATATTCAGCATTTGCAACATTTCCTACTAAGATCAATAATCCCAATATTTTCAATAAATTTTTTTCTTTTCATAACCATCTCACTCCTTTTTTTAAAAAAAGTTGTCAAACAAATTTATTTTACTTTAATTTATTATTTATTTTTCAGTTTCTTAATATATTTTTACCTCATTTTTTTCATAATTTCAAAAATCATTAAAAATTTAAATATTTAATTATTTTTTTCTTCATAATTAAGAATTATTTTTTTAATTCCAAAAATTTTAGTTCATCTTCTTCTTTCATATCTTCCTCTTCCATTTCGTCTTCAAAAATCTTTCAAAATATCTTCTATACTCATATCATTAATTTTCAGGATCAATTTTATCAAGAAACTGTGAGAAACTTTCTTTCGCCTTTTTGAATACGGATTCTATCGCCTGTTGCTACAACCATTTGATAATTTTTTTAAATAACCAGAAATATGATTTCTTATTTCTGTATTTACTATCTCAGCATAAATTCTATTTGCTCTCTCAAGCAGCAGTTTATCCTTATTTTTATTTTCAGACTGAATTTTTATTTCTTCCAGCATTTTTATTTTCTCGTTTTTTTCTTCTTCAGATAAATCTCCATTTACAATCAATTTACTTTTTTTAAGTCCTGTACTCACAACTGTTGCTTCCACTTCCAAAATACCGTTTATATCATAAGTAAATCTGACATTTATAGCTTCCTTTCCTGCTATATTTCGTGGCACATCTATCAAAAAATTTCCCAAAAATAAATTGTCATCTATATTCAGGCTTTCTCCTTGATAAATTCCAACATTCACTTTATCCTGATAGTCATCTATTGTGTAAAAATATTCAGATTTACTTGTTGGAACAGTTGTATTTCTAGGAATAATTGGTGCAAATCGTTTTCCTACGAGTTCTGTTCCTAAAGTAAATGGACAAACATCAGTTAAAATTCTCTCCTTAAACATTTTGTTTCTTTCTTTCATTCCAACTGCAACTCCAACACCGTAAGCTACAACTGTATCAGGATTTGCCACTATTGACACGAGTTTATTATTTTCAATAAAATTCTCGCTACTAAAATATATTTTTTCTCCACGCATTTTATGAAAATATTTTTCTGTAAATTCTTCAATAATCCCTAATTTTACAGCTCCTCCAACCAAAACAACCTTTTCAATTTCTCTGGCATCTGTATTTCCATCCTGCAAAGCCTTGTCAATTGCAGCTTTCATTTTCACAAGCAACGGTTTTACAGTTTCTCTAAAATCCTTTTGTGTAATTTCTGATTTATAATTTTTTCCTTTAATTTCTAGCTCAATTTCAATATCTTTTAAACTTATTAATTTTTTCGCTCTATCTGCCTTTGTATACAATTTTGTTCTTTCATCACGGCTCAAATCTGTTATTGCTAATTTAATATTCTTTAGAAAAATTTCACAAATTTTAGTAGTAAAATCTTCTCCACCAAGCATCGTATCCCCGCTTATAGAAATCACATCCATAATATTTTCAAATGTTTCAAGCAAAGTAACATCAAATGTCCCACCACCCAAATCAAGAACAATAAACTTTAAATTTTGATTTAAAATATTGCTTCCAAGTGACAATGCCGCAGCCGTTGGTTCATTTATAAGTCTTTCTACTGTAAGTCCTGCCAATTCTGCTGCCATTTTTGTATCTCTTCGCTGTTTATCATTAAAATATGCAGGTACACTTATTATCGCCCTATTTATTTTTTTCATTTAACTGTTTTTCAGCATTTTTCCTTTTAAATGTTTCAAAACAAATGAAGATAACATTTGTGCATCAAAAGTTCTATTTTTAACTTTAATTTTTGCATCTGTTCCCATTCTTCTTTTTAAAAATTACTCGCAGTTTCCCCAGCATTCATCATTCTTCTTTCTTTTTGCTAATTCCCCTACAATAATATCATCATTTTCATCAATTCCCACAACAGACGGAATCAAAATATTTCCATATTCATTTTTTTATAAACTCTATTTTCCCATTATCGTCAATATATGTAGCTAGGCTATTCGTTGTTCCCAGATCAATTCCAATCATTCTTCCCATTTTTTTATTTTTTTCTCCTTTAATAATATTTTTGGTCATTTATAAAAGTTTAGAAAAATTTTTCTAATATAGCATTTTTTTCAATTTTTTTATTTTTTTATATTTTATTACTTTTTGATAAATAGTCTTGATTCTTTAATTTTTTTAATAATTTTATTTTTTTATTAACTGTAATTTTTTTAATTATATATTCTATCTAAAAATTTTTTTGCATAATTTTTTTCAATCTTAAATATTTTATTTTATTTACAATTATTAATTTTATAAGCATCCATATTAATATTCCAAACAATAGAAAAATCTTTAATTTTATAATTAAAAATAAATAGAAATCAAATAACTTCCAAGTAGAATTATCTGTATATTCAACATACTTGCCATGTTTAAATTGTTTCCACGTTTTTGCAAGTGAAAAAAATCTAAATAAATTCTTGTAACTGTAAGTACAATCCAATAAATTCTCACTAATTCAAAACTTTTCACGACATTTCTATAATCTATTTCCTTTTGTATTTATTATTGCTGGTAAACTAAATATGCAAATAAAAAAATTAGCGCAATACAACTAAGAAGAAATATTAGAGTGTGTATAAAAGCGTCATCTTCTCCAATATCGTCTTCGCAAGTAATTTCCAAATGATAAAAATATTTTTTTATTTTCTTATAACTGTAAACTATTCTTTTTAAAAAAAGAAATTATTTTGCTAAATTAAAAAAACAAATTGTGAATTTTTTTATTTATTTTTATATCAAGATATTTATAATTTCCACAATAAATATTACAAAATATAAAAAAATCCAAAAAAATATTCAACTTTTTCACATTAAAAATATCTTTCCACAAAAATTTTCTAGAGCCTTGTCATTATCTTTTTCTCTTTACTGCTATAAAGTTCCTTTTATTTTCCAAAAATTCATTTTTATTATTTGACAAACAGGAAATAATGTATTCTTTTTCAAATTCAAAAAGATTCTCTGATTTTAAAATCAAATTATCTTCAAAAATCATTATTTTCCAATCCTAAAATATCTCTGATTCTAGACTTTTCATCATCTGAAAAACTTATTAAATCTTTTTCAAAAACTTTTTAAGTAAATAAAAGAAACTTTTTCGCCATTTAAAATCCTACGAATTTCTTTTTATCCAAGATTTGAAATTTTTTTCCATCCATTCATATTTTCCATTAAAAAAATATCAGAAAATTCTTCATTTTCAATCTCTGGCTTTTTGAATATCATTTCCAAAATAAACTTCCTCATGTCCATCTTTTTCTAACTTCTGTTCCATTTCAGAAAAAAATTTTTATTTTTTTAAAAATTCCCTTTATTAAAAATTAATTTCATTAAAAATCAAATTTTTCAAACTCCAAAAGCAACCCTATATGCTTCATTAATCTTCATAAACATCTCAGGAAACTCCTCAGGATGATATTTCTTCAACATTTTAGAATATGCAATTTTTTTATTTTCTTCTTATCATTTGTCGGCTCTATTTCCAGTATTTTAAACGCTTCATCAAAATTCAAAATCATCACTCCTAATTTTTTTCTCAAATAATAGAATAGATATGTTCGATAACCCTAAGTTTACAAGGAATAATCTCTAGTTTTTAAATATTTATTTTGTCAAATCCTAAATTTATATAGTTATTGAACAAGTCTAATATAAAAATAATATTTTATTTATTTTACAACAAATTTTTTTAGTCTTTTTATTCAATAGTAGTAAATTCTTTAAATTTAAATAATTTTACTAGTTAGTGAGTAGCAACATAAAAATGGCATAAGTAATCTAATACCTTCCAAAAATTCCTCAACAAGCTCATCCAAACTCTCAAATCTTTCAATCTCTTCCACATCAAACTTAACCAAAACTTTCCTAATTCCCCCATTTTTCCACTCTTTAAGAAATTTTTCTCTATTACTTTCATTTCCTTCAAATCTATCCAAAGCACAGTTTTCCTTACTTTTTGCAAATTGCACAAAATAATAAAGCGGTTCATTAATCGGAACTTCCAAAACTTTATTCTGATTCTCAAGCGTATTTTCCCCAATTTTTCTCTCAACAAAACTCACTTCAAGCGAAATCCCAATTTTCTTAGTCTTCCCATTTTTAAAAACTCTCAAAGCAATCCCTGATTCAGTATCACTATCCCCATCTTGTCGCAAAAACACCCAAAGATAAGGTCTTGCAATCTGAGCCTGATTCATCCAGCTACTAACTTTCTGCAAATGAAATCCATCTGTCTTTTCTTCCAAAGCCTTTGCAATTTCCGTAAAAACTTTTCTAGCATTTTGTCCATTTTTTCTAAAAAGCTCCATATCTTCCTTTTAAATCTCCAGCTTTTTTTCAGGTTTTTACATATTTTTTTCCCTTCATAATTTGTATATTCAATTAATGGTTTGTAGTTAAATTTTTTTGTCATATCGATCATTCCTTTTCTTTATAGAATATTTTTATTTTAACAAATTTTTCAAAATTTTAATATTAAACGATTTTACTCTTTAATCTAAATTCCAATCAAAAAACTATTTTAACGAGAAATAGCATAAATGCAGTTTAAGTTCAATTTTAAAAATAAGTTTTCTGTAAAATTATAGCATATTTTTCAAAAATTTCTAAAAAAAGTTTTTAAGTTAAGTTTTAGATTATTTTTGATTTCAAATTTTTAATTATATAAAAATTAATAAAAATTTTTAAAAAAATAATTTGATTTTTTTAGAAAAAAATATTGTATAATATAATTAAAAAAATAGATTAATCGATTTAGGGGAAGAAAAATGAGAAAAAAAGGGGATAGCAATGGGTTTACGCTTATTGAGGTTTTGCTGTACATTTCGATTATGGCGATTTTGTTTATGGTGGTTTCTGTGAATTTGCAGAAGCAGAGGCAAAATCAGGAGTTTACAATTCAGAAGAGGAATATTAGCCAGTTTATTAGGAAAATTCAGCAGTATGCACAGCATAATAGGAAGGAATATGTGCTGGATTTTAAGATATCTGAAAAGATGGCTTATTTTTTAGATGAAAAAAATGGGCAAAAAGGATATTGTTGATAAAATGGAGATTTCCAAAAACTTATCTTATATGACAAATAATTCCAATAAAAATGCTGATTTTAGGAGAAGAACTACAAATGAGGGAAATTTTGAAAGGGATTTTCTGTTTATTTGTTAGACAAAAAAGGGGAAAAAGATTTATTATAGAATTTCCACAAATACAATAAATGCGGCAAAAATATCCGATTATAAGTATTTATCGGGCTAAAAAGCCGATTAATCTTTCGGATGACTATTTAAAAGGCTAATTTGTGGGAGGAGGAAATTTAAGATGAAAAAAATGGGGAAATATTGGGGATAATGGAATAGTAGAGGAAAGTAATAAAAAAAGAGATTTTAAAAATGTAAGTTTTCGTAGAATAGTGAAAAAAATCAAATAAAAATGAAGATTCAAAAAGAAAATGAAAATTTTTAGGGATGTTGAAAATATAAAGATTAATAGAAATAAAAAAAGTCAATGAAAATTTAAAAAAATAAAGAAAAATAGAAAAAAATAATGAACATTCAAATAAATTTGAAAAATAGTGAATTTGATAAATATATTTTTAGAAATGAAGAAGCAGCAGGGAAAAAAACGGCGAGGAAAAAAATATATAAAATCTGAACTTTTTGCGAAGAGGGCAAAATTTAAAAAAAGTTTTTTTGTATGGAAATTGGAATTGAAGAAGTAAAAAGAGCTTGGCAATTCGGGATATTGATTTTGGCAGGTATTGTTTTATTTTTTTATTTTATCTAAATTTTGTTACTTTTTAAAGGAGAGCTTGCTGGGGAAAAGGTGCTTTATGTTAAAATTGACGGGAATCGTGGGAGTGTTCTAAAAGTTAATAATAAATATTTGAAAAATCAGGCGAGCATTGAGAATAAAAAGGGCCTGGAATATGGATTTTATCTTATGCGGTACAAGATTAGGAAGGTTATAAGTAAAAATGGAAATGTTAAAATTGATGGGAAAATTTTGGGATATAAAGAATCACGGCTGAATGGAGTTCGGAAATATATCTTGAATATTTTTGATGAATTGTTTATAACTGATGAAAATTTGTATGCTTTTTCACGTGCTGCAGTTCTAGGAGAAAAGGCGGAGGTTTCTAAGGATATGAAGGATAAGTTTAAATACACAGGACTGGCTCATTTAATTGTAATTTCTGGGACTCATATAAGTCTGGTTGTGATTGGGATTGTGAAAATTTTGGATGGGTTGTCGTTAGGATACAGGTTTAAGTATTTAATGGCACTTGTAGCACTTACTTTTTATTGTGCATTAATTGGATTTTCACCAGGGATTTTACGTGCTTATATTATGGGGAGCGATGATGATTTTTAGTAAGAATCCTTTTTGAACAGGAGGAAAGTAAAAAAATCTCTGCTGGTGTCGTTTATTGTCATAATTGTGTTAAATCTCTATTCACTTTTTGATATTTCAATGCAGCTTTCCTATGCCGCAGTTGTAGCGATAATCTTTGTAAATCCTGAATTTAAGAAATTTTATCAGGAAAAATTTTTGGATAAAATAAAAAAATGAAGTTTTTAAGAAATACCGTCGATTTGATATTTTTAAGCCTGACTGATCCAAATCACAAGTATTCCGCTATTTTTTTATATTATTTTGAAAAAAATTGCCGTTATTCTCATTTTTTACTGAACATTGTAGGAATTCCAATTGGAACAGTTGTTATCCAGTGCCTATTTTTTTGCTGTCCTTTTAAATATTTTTTTAAATTATCATTATTTAATGGCATAGTTGTTTTTGTAACAGAAATTATTTTTTTAAAGCATTTGAAGGATTTATTTATGCTGGAAGCAAAAATACCGCTTTTACAGATTAATATTAACGGAAAAAGCTCCTTTGTGGACGGTTTTTTTGTATTATGGAGTATTATTTTTTTCATAACGCTTTTTATAATGCCTTTATTTACTGAAAAAAATTAATATAAATGAAAAATTAAGATAAAGATTATAAGTTGAAAAATAAAAATAATAAATATGTTTTCTAACTCTTCATTTCGTGATATAATAATAAATAACTATGAAAATTTGAAAGGATGATAAAAATATGAGTTTACCAAAATGTCCAAAAATGTGATCAGAATACGTTTATGAGGATGGAAATATGCTAGTTTGCCCAGAATGTTTTTACGAATGGGCAGAAACTGAAGAAGAAAGCAGTGATGAAGCTGTAGTAAAAGATGCAAACGGAAATATCTTGCAAAAATGGAGATAATGTTACGATTATAAAGGATTTAAAAGTAAAAGGTGCTTCATCAGATTTAAAGAGAGGGACAAAAGTTAAAAATATCAGATTAATTGATGATGGGATTCATAATATTGATTGTAAAATAGATGGTTTTGGTGCAATGAAACTAAAATCGGAATTTGTGAAAAAAATATAAAAAATAGAATTGGAGAAGGAATGAAATCAGGATTTATAACAATTGTTGGGCGTCCGAATGTTGGAAAGTCTACGCTTATGAATAAGCTTGTGAAGGAAAAGGTTGCGATTGTTTCGGATAAGGCTGGGACGACTCGGGATCAGATAAAGGGAATTGTGAATATTGGACAAGATCAGTTTATATTTGTGGATACGCCAGGGATTCATAAACCTAAGCATTTGCTTGGGGAGCATATGACTAATGTGGCATTGGAAGCGCTTGAAAATGTGGATTTAATAATGTTTATGCTGGATGGAACACAGGAAATATCGACTGGGGATATTTTTGTCAATGAAAATGTGAGAAGTGTGAAAACACCGATTGTTCTTGTTATTAATAAAATTGATAAAATGTCGGATGAGGAAATTGAGGAGAAGAAAAAGGAAATTCGTGAAAAATTAGGAGAGTTTGATGAAATAATAACTCTTACGGCGGAATATGCGATTGGGATTCATAAAATATTTGAAGTTGCCAAGAAATATTTATCAAATGATGTATGGTTTTATCCAGAGGACTATTATACAGATTTGCCAGTAAATAAGATTGTTGTGGAAACAGTTAGGGAAAAAATCTTGCATCATACGAAAGATGAGATTCCGCATAGTGTGGCTGTAGAAATTATTAATGTGGAAACGAAGCCGACAATTAGAAAATATGATATTAATATTTATGTTGAAAGAGATAGCCAGAAAGGAATTATTATCGGAAAAGATGGGGCTATGCTGAAGAAAAATTGGGATAGAGGCTAGACGGAAATTGAGCATCTGATTGATTTGAAAGTTAATTTGAAATTATGGGTAAAAGTTAAGAAGAAATGGAGAAAAAAATAAGAAGTTTCTTGATGAAATGGGTTATGGGAAATAATTTTTTTATTTTTAGGTTATATTAAACCTTATTTAAAAAAATAGGAATAAATTTTTATAATAAGGTTGTTTGATAACTAATTCATAATTATTCAACTAAGATTGTTTTTATCCTGTGTTAGAAAAGATTGTAATAAATTCGTTATTTAAATGGGGATTAGTATTACTATAGCAGGGGCTTGTCAGAAAGTAATAAAAAAATATCAAAAATGAAAAAAATTGTATTATTTGAGAGTTTATAAACTTTTATAAATAACCAAAAGATTTGTATTGAAAGGAGGAAAAATAGAAATGGATTTTAAAATACATTCAAAATTTCAGCCAACTGGAGATCAGCCTCAGGCTATCCAAAAAATTGTGGAAAATTTGGAAGATGGTATTACGGATCAGATTTTGCTTGGGGTTACGGGATCAGGAAAGACATTTACAGTTGCGAATGTTATTGAAAAGATAAATCGTCCAGCTTTGATAATGGCACCGAATAAAACGCTTGCAGCACAGCTTTATAATGAATACAAGCAGTTTTTTCCTGAAAATGCTGTTGAATATTTTGTATCTTACTATGATTATTACCAGCCTGAAGCGTATATTATGCAAACTGATACGTATATTGAAAAGGATTCTTCAATTAATGATGAGATTGATAAATTGCGGCATGCGGCAACAGCGGCGCTTTTGAATAGAAGAGACGTTATTATTGTGGCTTCAGTTTCGGCAATTTATGGATTGGGATCACCAGAGGCTTATAAAGAGAGAGCAATTCCGATTGATGTGGAAACTGGATTTGAGAGAAATGAGCTTATAAAAAGGCTGATTTCACTTAGGTATGAGAGAAATGATATTGCCTTTGAGCGTGGGAAATTTCGTGTGAAAGGAGATATTCTTGATTTACATCCATCTTACCAGGATACAGGATACCGTTTTGAATTTTTTGGAGATGATTTGGAAAGCATTTCGGAAATTAATACGCTTACTGGGCAGAAAATTAGAAATATAAAAAGAATTACGATAATGCCTGCAACGCATTATTTAACTACTGAAGATACAAAAATGATTGAATCAATAAAAAAAGAAATGGAAGAAAAGAGTGCATTTTTCAAAAAGGAAGGAAAAACTGCTGGAAGCTACAGTGGATTGAGCAAAGGACAAAAATATGATCTGGAAATGATTGAAGAAATCGGATATTGTAAAGGAATAGAAAATTATTCTAGATATTTAACTGGAAAAGGTGAAGGAGAAGCGCCTGACACGTTAATTGACTATTTTCCAGAAGATTTAGTCGTATTTTTAGATGAGTCGCATATTTCAGTTCCACAGATAAATGGGATGTACAAGGGAGATAGAGCGAGAAAAATCATTAATTGACAATGGCTTCAGATTGCCAAGCGCTTATGATAACCGTCCGCTAAAATTTGAGGAATTTTTTGGAAAAATCCCGCAAGTTGTGTATATTTCAGCCACTCCAAGCGATTACGAGCTGGAACATTCAAATGGAGAAATTGTAGAGCAGCTTGTCCGTCCAACAGGAATTGTAGAGCCAAGCATTGACATTCGTGAAACGAAAAATCAGATTGATGACTTGATGGATGAAATAAAAAAAGAGAACAGCAAGAAAAAGAACGGATTTTAGTTACAACCTTGACATGGCAGAAGAGTTGACAGATTACTATTTGGAATATGGAATAAAAAGTAAAAATATGCACTCTGATATTGATACATTAGAAAGAACAGAGATAATAAGAGGCTTGAGAAAAGGTGAATTTGATGTTCTGGTTGGAATAAATTTGCTGCGGGAAGGGCTGGATATTCCAGAAGTTTCATTAGTGGCAATTTTGGAAGCAGACAAGGAAGGATATTTACGTTCCAGAAGATCGCTGATTCAGACAATGGGACGTGCTGCAAGAAATGTAGAAGGGCACGTTATTTTTGTATGCAGACAGAATGACAGGCTCTATGAAAGAAGCTATTGATGAAGTAAACAGACGCCGTGAAGTTCAGGAAAAATACAATCTAGAAAAACAATATTAATCCAAAAATCAATCGTAAGAGAAATTGCAGAGTCAATCGTAGATTATGAAATTGAAAAAGAAAATGAACAAATAAAGCAATTAAACAGTATAAGAGTGAAAAAAAGACGTGGAAAAGGAAATTAAGAAACTCGATAAGCAAATTAAAAAATTGGCTGAGGAGCTTAATTTTGAGGAAGCTATTAAGTTGAGGGATAAAATGAATGAATTAAAGAAGTTGTTAATTGAGTTATAATTATTAGGAAATATAAATTAGACTTTTGTACTATAAAAAGTAACTCTGAACTGTAGGAAGTTTGAGGTGTAAAAATTAAAATGAGAAATGGAATATTGAGTTTTTATTGAAAGGATTAGTTGCTATTATTCTAATATTAGGATATGTATTAATTCAAGAGTTTTTAAATCCTCTAATGCTAACAAGAATTGCATTGATTTTTTTGCAATAGTAATACATCCATCTGGATATATTGTTTTTGCATTAATGTTAATTTTTGGCTTTAATGTTAATATTTTATTTGGGATTTTTGCTACAAAAAAATACTTAAATATCCTAAAAATTAATATAGTTGTAATGATAATGGCATTTGCATATTTTGTTATAAAAGTATGTTTTTTTGCTGATAGTAATAGTACATTTTTTTGCTCCGACTGAAAAAGGAAAGATATGTATTTATTATAGTGAGTCATATATTTTTCAGCAGGATTATTGTGGAAGAAGAAATAAAGATGCTAATTTGAAAAAGTCGACAGTTTGTTGACTAGTTTGAAAATATATGGATAAATTAAAAATTATGAAAGGAAATAAAAACATGAATAAAGTATATTGCTACCCAAGATGCACAACTTGTAAAAAGGCTGTAAAATGGCTGGAGGAAAATGGGATTGAGTATGAGTATAAGCATATTGTAGAGGAAACTCCGTCGAAGGAGGAAATAAAAAAATACTATGAAAAAAGTGGATTGCCTTTAAAAAAGTTTTTTAATACGAGCGGGAATGTTTATAAACAAATGAATTTAAAGGAAAAATTGGCAGAGATGTCGGAAGATGAACAGTTTGAGCTGCTTGCAAGCAATGGGATGGTGTTGAAAAGACCGCTTTTTGTGGGAAAGGATTTTGTATTGGTTGGATTTAAGGAAGCTGAGTGGGCTGAAAAGTTGAAGTAATTTAAAAAATTTTAAAAAAGTGAAAAAAATTTTCGTAATTGTATTGAAAAATTGATTCAAAAATATGGTAAACTTAATAAGTTATTGAATAAATGGATATTCCGCTTTTTATTGTTGCTACCAGTTTTATGAAAGATTTAATAACAAAAAAAGTTCTTAAATTGGTGAAATTGGTATAGATAAAAAGAATGTCTTAGAAAGAAGGGAGTGAATTTCTTGAAAGAGAAATTAATCGAATTAGTAGAAAAATTACTTGAAAGCTGACGTACTCAATTTAAAAGCAGGGGATACAGTTGCTGTTCACTACAAAAGTAAAAGAAGGAAACAAAGAAAGAATACAGATTTTTGAAGGTGTAGTTATTAGAGTTTCTGGTGGAAGCGTTGCTAAAAACTTCACAGTTAGAAAAAGTATCGCAAAGGAATCGGTGTAGAAAGAATCATTCCTTTAAATTCTCCATTAGTAGAAAAATCGAAGTTAAGAGAATTGGTAAAAGTAAGAAGATCTAAATTATACTACTTGAGAAACTTATCAGGAAAAGCTGCTAGAATTAAAAGAAATTAGAAAGTAGCTTCAAGGCTAGCAAAATGCTAGCTTTTTCTTTTTATAAAAACAAAGATAAAAATTTAAAATTAGTATTTAATAAAAAATGATTTTTACTATATTAAATACATTTCAGGCAAATAAAAATTTTAGGAAAAAAATGAAGTTTGATTATGTATTTTTAAAAAACAAATGGAGTTGTTATAATTGATTTGTTTTTAAAAAGAGGATAAATAATTTTAAAATTTAAATTAGAGAGGGAAAAATTATGAATATATTATTATGGGGAGCTTTTTATATTATTGCGACACTGTTTTTGCTATATTTCTTTATTAGAGAGAAGCAGGTTATTCAGTGGATAAGAATGAAAGAGGATGAAACATTGGAAAAAGTTTCGCTTGAGAGAAGTGACAGGAATTTTATGGCTGGAAATGTGCTTACAATAGTTGCATTGGTTGTTGCAGCAGTATTTTTTGTGATTGTAGATAAAAGCAAGGATCCAAATATATGGATAAAAGTTTGGGGAATTTATGGAGTATTTGGTGTAAATATTATAGTTTATGTGCTTAGAAAACAGCATGAATGGGTATTTTTACTAAATCTTATTATGTTGTTTTTAGGAAAAATTGATGTTTAATATTTTGGATCCGAATTTTTATATTTATTTGATAATAAATGTTGTAATTTCATTGATTCTTATTTATTTATTCAGAGATTCATCAGTGGAAAAAAATTACAGAACAGTCGATTTTTAAAAAGAAGCTGTACAAAGGTAATGAAGAATTAGAAAAATTGTTACAGAATCAAAAATAAAAATGAAGACATAGCAGAAATATTTAAAAAGATATTTTCCAAATGAAAATCTTTCTGTGGAAGAAAGAATTGAGAAAAGAAAAAAAGAAAGAAAAAGTACATTTGGAAAAAGCATTAACAAGAATCGACAATGCCTTACTTGCTGTTGTTTTTAGTGGCAGTTATTCAAATGTTTTATATTGGAAATTATGTTATTCCAACAGGTTCAATGGAACAACAATATTAGTTAAGGATAGAGTATTTACAAATATGGTGAAATACCATTTTTCAAAACCAAAAAAATAGGTCAAATAATTGCGTTTAAAGAGCCGATGGAAAAATAAATTGATGTTCACAAAAAAGAATAGTTGGAGCAGCTGGGGATACTTTTACAAATTGCAAAAGGGAAAAATGAGCGATAACAGAGTTTAAAAATTGCAAAATCTTGATAACGAACCAAAAAAATTGAATATACTGGCGATGAAAAACATGACAAACTTGAAGAAGCAAGATATGAAAAAGAGTTACAGGATCGTCAAGTTCAAGATGGTGGATCAATGATAATAAATGGACAGGAATCAGAAATTTTTAAAAAAGAATAACACCTCAAAAATTATATTTGCCAGAAGGAATTCTTATGAATAATAAAATTTATATTCCTAAAAAGGTGATAAAGTAAAAACTTGATAAAATTATTGCAATTAACAAAGTGTTCGGAGAAACAGAAGACAATACTTTTATTGGACAAGTTGACTGGAAAAGTTACTACGATGGAAAAAGGTTATAAAAAAATATGACAGGGAAAGAGTTTTTAGAATTGATAAAAACAGACAGTAACTTTAAAGATATAATTGGAAATGATGATGAGCTTAACGCTGATCCAAAAAATACATTAACAAACAGATATTATACATTCACTTTAAAGGTGGAAGGCAGAAATGAAATGGTTATGCTCGATTATGGATTTCAAGTATAATGATGAATTATTTAAAAAATTGTTAAATGGAGAAACTGTAACACTTGATAAAAACTATTATATGGCTATGGGAGATAATACTTCAAACAGTAAGGATACCAGATATTTTGGACTTGTGGCTGAGCCTAGAATTAAAGGGAAATTGCTTGTAAGATGGTGGCCGTTAAATAGAATAGGAATATTATAATATAATGTTATTTTAGAAATTTAGTAAGTGATTATTATTAGATTATTGAACAGTTCAAATATAGTAAAGAACAGTAAAGTAATAAAAAAATGGAGAACAAAATGGGAAATATTGTCAATGAATTGGTAAAAATTCATAATGAAAACTTTAAAAATAAAGTTGGAGATAAATATTTTTTTCTGAAATGATGTTAGGTGAGCAGTATGAAATATACTGCTTATTTAATTTTGGAGAGGAAAAATATTTTTGTGAAAAATTAGAAAAATGAGAGCGGAAAAAGAAAAATAAAAATTTGGGAGAAAAATCAAAAAGGGGAATAAATTTTGATAAAAATAGGGAAAAATGAAAAATGTGTGGGATATATTGTATTTTATGGTACAATAGAGAGCACGGATATTTTGAGAGATAGCAATAAAAGAATATCAAGGGCGAGGTTTTGGTGAAAGGCTGATGACTGAAAGTATGGAAAAAAATTGGTAGAAGATAGGAAAAATTTGGAAGGAAATAATATTTTTGGAAAATGAGGGAACAGATTTTTCTGAAAATAAATTTTTGCTGGAGGTTAATGAAAAATGCAAGGGCACTGAAACTTTATAAAAAAATTGGATTTGAGAAAAATTTCCATAAGGAAAAAAATTACTATGGGAAAGATGAGAATGCAGTAATAATGGTAAAATGTTATTAAGTTTGAGTATATAAAAAAAGTAAGGGAGAAAAATGGAACAAAAGAGTATTTCGTTAGAATTAAAAACAAATTACACTGAGTATTTTTGTAATTGGGGCAGGAATATTACAATGAAAGTTTGGGAAATATAATCTGCGCTTTTTGTTGACGGAATTTTATGACAGTGGAAGGAGAATATAAGGAAAAATAGTTTGTGCAAGACTTCTATTACAGTTGAACAGAAAAAGGTGAATTTATAGAGGCAAACTGCGACTGTATGTTTTTAAAAACAATAAAAAGAATTGCTGTAAACATATTGTGACACTTGGGATGATGGCGATCATTCAGAAAAGATTTCAAAGGTTATTGGGACTGATGAGATTGAAATGATGTTTGAGGATGATTTTGAAGAGGATAATAAAAAACTGGCTCAAATCAAGGAAGAACGGAAAAAAGAAAAGGAAAAGGCTGCAAAGAGTGTTAAAAAGGAAGGAAACTGAAGATGATGGAAAAAATAAATCACGTCAGAGAGTTAAACTTCGTGAAAAACTTAATGCGGCAAGTTTTGCTAAATCAGAAGGAACTTCTGTGAGGCGGATAATCTTGTTAATAATGAAAATTTGGAAAAATATTGATTTAAAAAATAAAAATGATAAAGTTAGATTTGAAGTTTTTGGAGAAGGCGGAGAAAAGGCTGGGAATGTTGAGTTTTTAGAGAAAAATGGAACGGCTGTTCTTCAAGAGATGGAAAATAATGAGGAAATATTGGAAAATGTGGAAAAATATTTCTGAAAAAGATTAACGAAATTTATAATCTTCATCTGGAAAGTGAAAAATATAGATGATGAGGAAAAAGCAGGAAATGCGGCTTGAAGTGGAAATTGATGAAGGAAGTTACAGCGATTATAAATACGGATATGACTATAATCAGGAAAAATAATGTGCCAGATTATATTTTACGGATAAAGGCAGGATTTAAGAAAAATATTATGTGAAGGATATTTTTGAAATTTATTGAGGCCATTGTGAAGGAAAAAGAGTATGAAGTTACTTCTAAAATTACATATAGTCCAAAAACTGCTTTTTCAATGAAACTAACCAGAAAATAATCAATGCGATTTATGAATACAGCAAAGAGATTCAAAGTGTAATAAACAGCGGAATTAAAGATAAAAAAGGCCTGAAAGTCTATGAAATGCTTTTAAATAAGCTGCTTACAGCTATGGAAAAGGGGAAAAATCTGGTTTTACTGGGAGAAACTAAACAGATAATGAATAGTTACGAGCCTTTGTTTGTTATGGAAAATAACAGAATTGCAATGAGAAATATTGAAAAAATTTCTGAAAACAGTCCGTTTTACACATTTGCAAATGATACGACAAAAGTTTTTAAAATGGATGAAAATGAAGAAAGATTTTTTGGGAAATTTGATTTTCTGGATACAGAGCTGTTTAATCAGCTTTCAGATGAGGATAATAGAAAATTATGTGCAGTTTTAGGATATGAGAATGTTAATATTGCAGAATATGTTGAAGAGGACGGGTGTATTGATATATTTGTATCGGAAACTGATGAGAAGGAAATTGTAAAGGTAAGTTTATCAAATACTGTTTGTGCAATAGAGAAAAATGGGAAATATTTTATTCCTAGAAAAATGCGAAAAATATTTGAAGAGTTGAAAAACTTGTGGAAGGTTATTCGATTACAAATGTGGAAAATGATTGAAGGAACTTATAATGTAAATTATGAAGGGCTGGGGAAAATTTCAGAGTATATTGATAAAAATATGCAGATAGAGTGAAAAATTCATTTGGAAAATAAAATAAAAATGCACTGAAATATTGATGTTCATATTGGAATAAAAAGTTGAAAAATAATTTCCTGAATGTCAGTTTTGATATTGAAGGAATAAAGACTGAAGATGTGAAATTGTGATGGAAGCTATAAAAAATGAACAAAAAGTACATAACTCTTTCAAGCGAGGGAACTGGTAAAATTGCCAATAAAAGTATTGAGGAATTAGTTGGAATTGTGGATTCTATTTCTAATTTGAAGGTTGGAGAAAATAAGATTTCCAAAATAAAGGCTCTTCAGCTTGCTCAAATTTCTAAAAATATTCAGGAAGACCTTGTAAAAATAGATGAATTTAAGGATTTGTTCTATAAAAATAAAAAAATCGTGAAGAAATTGAGCCAAATAATATAAAGGTAAATTTATTTCCTTATCAAAAATTGGGATTTAACTGGCTGAAGAATATGTATGACATTGGATTTGGAGGGGTTCTTGCTGATGATATGGGGCTTGGTAAGACTTTACAGACAATTTCGCTATTAAATGAAATCTATCAGGAAAACCGAAATTTCACTGCATTAATTATTGTGCCAAGTTCACTGCTTTATAACTGGAAGGAAGAAATTATTAAGTTTACTGGGATAACTCCAACTTTAGTTGAGGGAACAGCGAGTCAAAGAAGAGAAATTATTTCAAGAGGATCGAAGGGATTCCTTATAACAACTTACCAGGCTTTGAGAAATGATATTGAAGAATATAAAAATAGGGAATTTAATGTGGTAGTGCTGGATGAGCTCAAAATATAAAAACAACAACTTCTCAAATAAAGAAGGCTGTTATGAAAATTAACAGTAAAGTAAATTTTGCATTGACAGGAACACCAGTTGAAAACAATATTTTGGAATTATGGTCAATTTTTGACTTCGTAATACCTGGCTATCTTGATAACTTGACAAAATTTAAGAAAACTTATAAGGAAGCCATCGTAAATCCAAATTCTTCAAAAATAAACAATTTACGTGAAATTATTGCTCCATTTCTGCTAAGAAGAACAAAGAAGGAAGTGCTAACTGAATTGCCTGATAAAATTGAATCGAATATGGTTGTAACGTTAAGTACAGAGCAAAAACAATTGTATATGTCTTATATTAAACAGGCTAAGAGTGAAATGAAGAAATTTAACGAAATGATAATAATCGAATGAAGATACTTGCAATTTTTGACAAAACTGCGTCAAATTTGTAATTCTCCAACTTTATTTAAGGAGGACTACAAGGGGGAAGTAGCAAAACTGGAAGTGTTACGTGATATTTTGCCGGATATAACTGAAAATGGGCATAGATTATTGATATTTTCACAGTTTGTCGGTACTTTGAAGGAAATTGAGAAGGAACTTGCAGATATGGGAATTGAGTATTTTTATATTGATGGAAATGTGAAGTCTAAAGAAAGAGTTGATATTTGTAATAAATTTAATGCTGGAGAGCGGCAAGTGGTGCTGATTTCGTTAAAGGCAGGTGGAACTGGACTAAATCTTGTCGGGGCAGATGTTGTAATTCATTACGATCCTGGTGGAATATCGCTGTGGAAAAATCAGGCGAGCGACAGGGCATATAGAATTGGACAGAAAAAGTGTGCAGGTTATAAAACTTGTGACAGAAGGTACGATTGAAGAAAAAATTATAAAAATTCAGGAAAGCAAGCGTCAATTGAGTGAAAACCTGCTGGAAAGTAAAGATGGGGAAAAGGTTCTGTTTGAAATGAGTGACAAGGAATTGATGGAACTTTTAAGTTAAATTTGTATCTAAAAATTTATATTTGTAAAATTTTTTTGAAATAGGAGTATAATGTATATGTATCTTCTTATAATGAAAGGATGGAATTTTATGAAAAACGAAAGATATGAATTGAACAAAAATTTGGCACAAATGTTAAAAAGGTGGAGTTATAATGGATGTTTCCACTCCTGAACAGGCAAAAAAATAGCTGAAGCGGCTGGAGCGGCGGCGGTTATGGCATCTGAAAGAATTCCAGCTGATATCAGAGCTGTGGGTGGAGTTTTCAAGAATGAGTGACCCTAAAAATGATTAAAAGGTATTCAGGAAGTCGTTTCAATTCCAGTAATGGCAAAAGTTAGAATTGGACATTTTGTGGAAGCACAAATTTTTAGAAGCGATAGAAATTGACTACATAGATGAAAGTGAAGTATTGTCACCTGCCGATGATAAATTTCATGTAGATAAGAAAAATTTAAAGTTCCTTTTTGTATGTGGAGCAAAAGATTTGGGAGAAGCTCTTAGAGAAGAATAGCTGAAGGAGCTTCAATGATAAGAACTAAAGGTGAGCCAGGAACTGGGGATGTTGTACAGAGCAGTAAGACATATGAGAATGATGAATCAGGAAATAAGAAGAATACAGAATATGAGAGAAGATGAACTTTATTTTTACAGCTAAGGAATTGCAAGTTCCTTTTGATTTAGTAAAAATATGTTCACGAAAAATGGTAAATTGCCAGTAGTGAATTTTTGCAGCAGGTGGTGTTGCTACTCCTGCAGATGCGGCTTTTGATGATGCAGCTTGGAGCTGAAGGTGTATTCGTTGGATCGGGGAATATTCAAATCTGGAGATCCTGTAAAAAGAGCACAGAGCGATAGTTAAAGCTGTTACTAACTATAATGATCCAAAAAGTATTAGCCGAAATTTCTGAAGATTTAGGAGAAGCTATGGTTGGAATCAATGAAAATGAAATTAAGTTACTTATGGCTGAAAGAGGTAAACTAATGAAAAATCGGTGTATTGGCTTTACAGGGAGCTTTTGCAGAACATAGAAAAATGCTGGAGAAACTTGGGATAGAATCATTTGAAATAAGAAAAATCTGATTTAAGCAATGCTGTTAATAATAATGATATTGACGGGTTAATTATTCCAGGTGGAGAAAGTACAGTTATCGAAAGCTGCTTTATGACCTTGATTTATTTGATGACATAAAAAGCTTATTTTGGAAGGATTACCTGTATTTGGTACTTGCGCAGGATTAATTCTTTTTGGCAAAGGAAATTGAAAAATGACAGTCGGACTTATTTGGGAGCAATGGATATAAAAGTTAGAAGAAATGCTTATGGAAGACAGCTTGGAAGTTTTTACCGAAAGTGAGTTTAAAGGAGTTGGAGTTATTCCAATGACATTTATTCGAGCACCGTATATTTCAAGTGTGGGAAAAAATGTGGAAATTCTTTCAGAAGTCGACGGAAATGTTGTCGCAGCTAAGGAAAAATAATATTCTTGTGACTTCGTATCATCCTGAGTTAAATGATAATCTTAAAAGTACATGAGTTTTTGCTGAGATGTGCAAAAGAGCTAATAAATAAAAATGATATAATAATGTATATGCAAATAGTTAAAATAATACTTAAATATTAGTGAATTTTTGTTGCATTTTTAAATTCATTTGGTATAATAATTTTAGAAAAATAAATATGGAGGTGGCATTATAATGCTAGATAAAATTAAATCAATAGTTGTCAGATCAATTAGTGTAGATGAAGATCAGTAACTGAAGATGCATCTTTTGTTGATGATTTAGGAGCTGATTCATTGGATACAGTTGAATTAATCATGGCTTTTTGAAGAAGAATTCGATATTGAAATTCCTGATGAAGATGCACAAAAATTAAAAACTGTTAAAAGATGTAATGGAATACATCGAAGCTAAACAATAAGACATAAAACTTTTTGAGGGATCTTCTCCTTTTTATTGATGAAAAAATGTTAAAAATAAATTTATTGTTACAAAAATTGAATTGATTAAAAAATAAATTTAGTATTAGGAATTAATACTAAACTCCATTTAAAATGCAGAAATCATAATTTAAATGGGAGAAGTATAAATTTAAATTATAAAAATAAAGATGAGAGGTGTATTAATGAGAAGAGTAGTTATTACAGGAATAGGATTAGTAACTCCATTGGGAACTGGAAAAAGATAAGGCTTGGAAAAGAATTTATTGGCAGGGGGAATGTGGAATTGATAAAATTACTCAATTTGACAGTTCAGAGCATCCAGTGCATATTGCAGCAGAAGTAAAGGATTTTGTGCCTGAAAATTATATTGAAAAAGAATTGAAGAAAAATAGCAAGATTTTTCACAATTTGCAATTGCGGCATCAAAAGAGGCTTTGGAAGATGCTAAATTAGAGATTACTGATGAAAAATGCAGATAGAATCGGAGTAATTATCGGTTCTGGAATTGGCGGGCTGGATGTAATTGAGCAGGAAGTGGAAAAACTTGTTACAAGAGGCTAAGAAGAGTGTCGCCATTTTATATTCCAGCGGCAATCTTAAATATGGCTTCTGGAAATACTTCAATTTATACTGGAGCAAAAGGCCTAATAAAACAGTTGTTACAGCCTGCGCTTCAGGGACAAATTCAATTGGAGATGCTTTTTCAGGCGATTTTATTAGGAAAAAGCTGATGCGATGATTGCTGGAGGAACAGAAGCTACAGTAACTCCGTCAGGAATAGCAGGATTTGCAAATTTAAAGGCATTATCAACTAATCCTGATCCTAAGAAAGCATCACGTCCATTTACAGCTGACAGGGATGGATTTGTTCTTGGAGAAGGTGCTGGGGTATTAATACTTGAAGAATTGGAACATGCTAAAAAACGTGGGGCGAAAATTTATGCAGAAGTTGTAGGATATGGAGAAACTGGCGATGCTTATCACATGACAGCTCCGGCTGATGGTGGAGAAGGTGCTGCAAGAGCATTCAGAATGGCTTTGGAACAAGGAAATATTAAACCTGAAGAAGTTGGATATATAAATGCGCACGGAACTTCTACGCCTGCAAATGATAAAAATGAAACTCAAGCAATAAAATCAGCATTTGGAGAACACGCCTATAAATTGGCTGTAAGTTCTACAAAAGGTGCAACTGGGCATTTATTAGGTGGAGCTGGAGGAATTGAAGCTGGATTTTTAGCGCTTGCAATTTCAGAAGGAATTATGCCGCCAACTATAAATTATGAAAATCCTGATCCGTTATGTGATTTGGACTATGTGCCAAATAAACCTGTAAAAAGAGATATTGAAGTAGGAATGTCAAGTTCTCTTGGATTTGGTGGGCATAATGCTGTGCTGGCGTTTAGAAAATATAAATAATAAGTAATTTATAAAAAAGCTTGATATGTATAACTGTAATGAAGTAAATGTTATAAGGCAAGGGGTTTTTACCCTTTGTAATAATAAATAATAGATTATTGTTAAATTATAATTTATTATGCATAAATTTTTATTTCTTTGTATTATAGTTAAAAGGAATAACAAAAATAAATTAGGTGGAATTATAAGAATAAAATATTAAAAATAAATAACTGTAAAAATTATAATAATTTATTTATTACTGGAAAATAATAAAAATATGGAGGTGAAATGAATGGAAAATAATAGAAATAGAGATGTAAGTGAATTAATATAGGGTATGAGTTTAAAAATGAAGAATATTTGCATGAAGCTTATTAACACATAGGTCGTATGCCAATGAAATTGAAAAAGGGCAGAAGGTTTAACAATGAGAAGCTTGAATTTTTGGGAGATGCAATTTTTGAACCTTATAACAACTGAGTATATTTATGATCTTTATGAAAAGAAGACGGAAGGGAGCTTGCAAAACTAAAAAGTCAAATTATAAGTGAGCCTGTATTTTCAACTATTGCGAGCGAGCTTGAACTAGGAGAGTATCTGTACTTGAGCAATGGGGAAGTTATGTCTGGAGGAAGACATAGAAGATCTATTTTAGGAGATGCTTTTTGAGGCATTGATTGGTGCGATTTTTAAAGATTCAGATTATTATACTGCAAAAATATTGCATTGAAATTTTTACTTGGAAAAAAATAAATAAATTGGAAGAAATAGAAGGAACAGGGATTATAAGACAGTTCTGCAGGAATTTGTACAAGGAAATATAGAAAAATGCCTGAATATAATTTAATTAAAAACTAGCGATCCTGACCACGATAAAGTTTTTGAAATGTCTGTAAGCTGGAATAATAGAGATTCACGGAATAGGAATTGGAAAAAGTAAAAAGAAGCTGAAAAAGCATGCGGCAAAGGGAAGCTCTTTCAAAAATTATAGAAAAGTAAAAATAAAATGCGATGGTAAAAATAAAAATATAAAAAAACAGGAGAACAATATGGGAAAAAATAGCATTGTATCCAGGGAGCTTTGATCCAATAACGAAGGGTCATATTGATATTATAAAGCGTTCTTCAAACTTATTTGACAAGTTAATAGGTATTTTTAAAATTCTACGAAATCAAAAGCCTGGTTTTCTGATGAGGAAAAAGTTGAAATGATACAGGAAATATTAAAAAGAAGGTATAGAAGCTGAAATAAAGATTTTTAATGGATTACTGGTTGACTTTATGTATAAGGAAAAATGTGAATATTTTTGATAAAGGGATTGCGTGCATTGTCAGATTATGAATATGAGCTGCAGTTTACGCTTACAAATAAGACGCTTACTAAAAAGTGAATTTGAGACAGTATTTTTGACTGCTTCAAGGGAATATTTGTATTTAAGTTCCAGCCTTGTAAAGGAAGTTGCCTTAAATAAAGGGGATTTGAGTTTTTTTGTAACAGAAAATGTAGAACGTAGATTAATTGACAAAGTTAAAAAGTAAGAGGGGAATCTAAAAATGGCTGCAAAAAAGGGAAAATCTAAATATATATGTTCAGAATGCGGTTACAGTTCGTTAAAATGGCTTGGAAAATGTCCTAATTGTGATTCCTGGGGAACATTTAGAAGAGAAATTGATATAAAAGAGCCTTTAAGGATGTGGAGTCACAGGATGTTTCCATTAGCAAAGATAACAGAAATTGAAATTGAAAAGGAATTTCGGATGGTAACGCCTTTTGAGGAGTTTGACAGAGTGCTGGGTGGCGGTCTTATAAAGGGGGAAGTTGTGCTAATTACAGGAAGCCCTGGGATTGGAAAATCGACTTTTCTGCTTCAGCTGTCGCAGGAGTATGCAAAGATTGGAAATGTATTCTATGTTTCAGGGGAAGAGTCGCTACGGCAAATAAAAACAGCGTGCAGAACGTGTTAATGTAAAAAGTGAAAATTTGTATATTTTAAAATGATACAAATATTGAAAAATTTGAAAGTGTAATTTTGAAGGATAAGTCAAAAAGTTGTTAGAAGTTGATTCAATTCAGGCGCTTTATTCTGAAAATGTAAATTCTATTCCTGGGAGTGTAGACGCAAATTCGGGAAACAACTTTAAAAAAATCATTGAAATTGCTATGAAATTGCATTTTATATTGTAGGACACGTTACGAAGGATGGGAAACTGGCAGGTCCGAAATTGCTGGAGCATATGGTTGATGCAGTCTTGCAAATTGAAGGAGAAGAAAATAGCTATTATAGAATCATCCGTTCAATAAAGAACCGTTATGGCTCTACAAATGAAATTTCAATTTTTGATATGAAGGAAAATGGAATTAACGAAGTGAAGAATCCGTCTGAATTTTTCATAAGCGACAGAGATGAAAAAAATATTGGAAGCATTATTGTGCCAATTTTTGAAGGAAGCCGTGTATTTTTATTTGAAGTACAGTCGTTATTGGGGACACCAAATTTTGGAATGCCGAGAAGAACAGTGGAAGGATATGATAAAAATCGGGTGGAAATATTAAGTGCAGTTTTATCACGTTCTTTAAAAGTAGATGTAAACTCAAAGGACATTTATATAAATATTCCAGGAGGAATTGACTTAAATGACAGGAGTTCTGACTTAGCAGTAATTTTTTCACTTCTATCTTCGGTAAAAGGTGTGCCGATAAGCCAGAAAATAGCGGCTATTGGCGAGCTGGGATTACGTGGGGAAGTGAGAAAAGTTTCATTTATCAAAAATAGGGTAAATGAGCTGGAAAAAATGGGATTTGCAGGGGTGTACCTGCCAAAAAGCCATCAGGCTGATTTTAAAAAGGAAAAAACAAAAATAAAATTGAATTATATAAGTAACATAAGTGAACTTGTCGAGAGGATAAAGTAAGCCAGCAGAGAAAAAAGGGCGAAAGGATGAAATATGGGAAAAAAGGCAGTTAATAAGAAGAAAATATTGGAGCATATATTTGACAGGGTAGCACCTGGAACAGCATTGAGAGAAGCAATAGATAAAATTCAGGAGGCAAAACTGGGAGCATTGATTGTACTGGGAAATCCTAATGATTTAAAAGATGTGATGGGAGGCGGATTTGAATTAAATACGGTATATTCGCCACAAAAAGTTTATGAGCTGTCTAAAATGGATGGCGGAATTATTTTGTCGGAGGATAAAGACAATTTATGGGGCAAATATTCAGCTGCAGCCTAATTATTCGATAGAAACAGATGAGAGCGGGACAAGACATCAGGCGGCACATAGAATTGCACAGCAAAAGGGGAATTTGGTCGTGGCGGTTTCCAGAAGAAATAAAATAACGGTATATTATGGGAAATTTAGATATTTGCTGAACGAAATTGGGGATTTATTGACTAAATCTTCGCAGGCGATAACTGCTCTTTTGAGAAATATTCCTTTGCGATTGAGAAAAATCACGTAAATTTATCTATTTTAGAATTTGACAATATGGTAACGCTTATGATATTGTGGAATGTGAGAATGTACGGACTTCTTTTCAGAATGTCAGAGGAATTAATCGAGTATATGGCAGAACTTGGAAGTCGAAGGACGCTTATAAAGATCCAGTATGAAGAAATAATGCTGAATAAAAATGAGAGTTTTGACGCTCTCATAAAGGATTATAAGATAAGCAATGAAACGGCTGAAAAATTGGATTAAGAGTAAGATCTTTTGACAAAGAGAATTGCTGGATGATGAAAAATTGTTTGTCTGCTTGGATTTGATACAAATATCATAAATCTGGATGAAAAAGATAGAGCCACGTGGATATGGACTTTTTGAGCAACATAACAAAAATAAGCAAGGATAGGGAAATTCTTGTAAAGGAATTTTCAAATGTTCAATCAATTTTTGATGTCGACTGCTTCGGATATTGCTAAAATAAAGGGAGTCAGCAAATATAAGGCTGAACATATTAATAAATCATTAAAAAGAATAAAAATAGAGCAGTAATTGATAGAGAATAAATTAAAAATAAATTTTAATAATAGGATTATTTAATAATTGTATGTTAAAAATTATCTAAGAAACTAATAAATTATGGGTTTTAAAAAAGTTCACCATAACGAATTAGAAAATATGAAGAAAGCAGGTAAAAATGAGAGATAAAAAAGTAACTGTCGGAGGGCAGGCTGTTGTGGAAGGGGTTATGATGAGAGGGCCTAAAGCAATTGCAACAGCAGTTCGTAAGCAGGATGGAAGTATTGTTTATAAAAAGATAGCGTTAACTGAAAAAAGTAACAGATGGCTGAAAGTACCTTTTGTAAGGGGGGTTATAGCGCTTTATGATGCGATGGTTGTTGGGACAAAGGAGCTTATTTTTGCTTCAAATCAGGCTGGGCATGAAGAGGAAAAATTGACAGACAAGCAGGTTGGATTTACTGTTATGACTTCAGTTTTATTGGGAATTGCTGTGTTTATGTGGCTGCCATCGGCTATTGGAGGATTTTTCTTTAAAGATAACGTCTTAAAAGCTAATATTGTAGAAGCAATTATAAAATTGGTACTTTTCTTGGGATATATTTATGGAATTTCGTTTTTAAAGGATATTCAGAGAGTTTTTGAGTATCATGGAGCAGAACATAAAAGTATTATGAATTATGAAATGGAAAAGGAACTGTCACCTAAAAATGCAAAAGTATGTACAAGATTTCACCCAAGATGTGGTACAAGTTTTCTTCTGCTTGTAATGTTTATAAGTATTCTAGTGTTTTCAACAGTAGATTTATTTTTAAAGTTCCAACTGGACATTTTTCAATGATAATTTATAAGTTAGTAACAAGAGTTCTATTTGTTCCTTCTGTTGCTGGACTTTCTTATGAAATTCAACGTTGGACAAGTTACCATTTGGATAATATCTTTGCTAAAATGATTGCAGTTCCAGGAATGTGGCTGCAAAGATCACTACAGAGAACCTGATGAAAGTCAGCTGAAGTAGCAATAGTGGCTTTAAATGTGGCTTTAGGAAATGAAGTTCCGAATGCTACGGAAGTTTTTGAATAAGTTCTTTATAAATTTGATATTTAAAAAGCACTCTTTGGGGTGTGTGTTAATTAATACTATTTTTCATTAAAAATAATGGATTTTTATAATTTCAAATTTTAAAACTTTAAAAAAATAAATTATCGGACGCTTTTAATAAAAATTAAAATAAATTAAATAAATATAATAATATATATACTGTTTATTAAATAGTGCAAGAACACTCGCAACTTTAGTCGTGAGATGAATTGCACGAAAAATTTTTAGTAAGCATATAGGGAAACTTGTATGTAGACACAGAAAGAACTGTGCAACAAAGAAACTGAATTGCTGGGAACTCTTAAAGCTAGTATAACCACAACATAGTACTTAAGTGCGAATATAGTATAAGTGTGATGGTGGCGAAAGCAGAAAAAATATACTAGATGGTGCAAGGTTAAATCCTAAACATTATGATAATAGACAATCAGCAGCTAAGCCTGAAAAGGAAAGTTCAACGACTATCCTCGTGAGGGAGTACAATACAAGCGACTGGCATTGGAAGTGGTTTCGCCTAAGTCCTTGAAATAGGATATGGATAAGATATAATCTGTGCTTGTTAGAGATAACAAGTTCAAGGCATATATGCCAAGAGAACTGCATAAGTAGTAGCGAACTTATGTGAACGACGCTTTCCACTGTTGTGGGGTTTTAAAAACTTTAAAAATATTTAAAAAATAATAGATAAAATGTAGAATATGCGGTATAATATCTCTGATGAAAAGGAGGTGATTATATATGTATTTAACATTAAAAACAACAAGTAAAAACATCTTAGTAAAAAGAGTTTAGGAAATTTAAAATATTTATCTCATATAGCCAAGAACTTAACTAATGAAGCTATATATAATATTAGACAATACTATTTTAATAAGAAAAAGTATTTAAGTTATAACGAAAACTATAAAATGCTTAAAAATAGTGAGAACTATAAGAAAGTTGAATTCTAATATGGCTCAACAAATTCTAAAAGAAGTAGACGAAGTTTTCAAATCATTTTTGGACTTTTAAAAACTTGCTAAGAATGGTCAATATAATGGTAAAATAAAATTGCCTAATTATCTTGCTAAAGATGGTTTTACAACTCTTGTTATAGGTTTTGTAAGATTAAAAGATGGTATTCTGATAGTTCCTTATTCAAATTCGTTTAAGAAAAACTCATCAGGAAGTTAAAATTAGCTACCACCAGTATTAAAAAGACAAGAAGATAAAAAGAGATTAGAATAATACCGAAACAACATTCTAGGTACTTTGAAATTCAATATATTTATGAGTAGAAGAAGTTCAAAGGAATTAAATAAAGAAAAATGCACTAGGAATTGATTTAGGTATAGATAATCTTTGCACTTGTGTTACAAATGCTGGAGCATCATTCATAATAGATGGTAGAAAAATTAAAATCAATAAATCAATACTATAACAAGACAAATGCAAAATTACAAAGTATAAAAGATAAGCAAAAGATTGAGCGAACGACATTGAGACAAAAAGAGAATAACTAGAAAGAGAAATAATCGTATAAATGACTATCTTTCAAAAGCAACAAGAACAATTGTAAATTATTGTCTTAATAATGATATAGGAAAATGGTTCTAGGATATAATGAAGATTTTCAAAAGAAATTCAAATATTGGAAGTATAAGTAATCAGAACTTTGTAAATATACCGTATGGAAAATTAAGAGATAAATTAATATATCTATGTAAACTATATGGAATAGAATTTAGACTGCAAGAAGAGAGTTATACATCAAAAAGCAAGTTTCTTTGATGGAGATGAAATTCAATATATGATAAAGAAAATCAAAAAGAATATGTATTCAGTGGAAAAAGAATAAAAAGAGGACTATATCAAACAAGCACAGGTAAACTCATAAATGCAGACTGTAATGGAGCATTAAATATTCTAAGAAAAAGTAAAGTTGTGGACTTAAGCGTCCTATACAATAGAGGTGAGCTGAACACACCTAAAAGAATAAGGGTAGTGTAAAGCTATCAAACTTCTTAGAAAATTTTTGAATATTTTTAAAGATTTTAGAACCTTGCGACTTCAGTCGTGAGAGGTTCAGTGGAGGAAATAGGGTAAAATATAGCATAATGTGTAAAATACATGGTGATAAATAAATTAAATTAGGGGGAATGGAAATGAAAGAAAGTAAAAATAAAAATGTGGCGGCATTTTTTGATATTGATGGGACGATTTATCGGGATTCGCTGTTAATTGAGCATTTTAAGATGCTTGTGCAGTATGAGTATATTGATATGATGACTTGGGAAGGGAAAGTTAAGGAGAAATTTTCCAAGTGGGAAAATAGGACTGGGGATTATGATGATTATTTGGATGAACTTGTACAGACTTATATGGAGGCATTGAAAAATTTTAGCAAGGAAGATATGGATTTTATTGCAAAAAGAGTGATGAAGTTAAAAGGGGACAAAGTTTACCGATATACACGGGAAAGGTTGAAATACCATAAGGAGAAGAGGCATAAGGTTATAATTATTTCAGGGAAGTCCGGATTTTTCTTGTAAGCAAAATGGCAGAAAGATATGGTGTTGAAGATTACAGGGCTTCTATTTATGAAGTTGATGAGAATGGGATTTTTACAGGGAATGTCATTCCAATGTGGGATGCTAAAAGTAAGCAGAAGGCAATAACGGATTTTTGTAAAAAGTATGATATCGATTTGAAAAAATCGTATGCCTATGGAGATACAACGGGAGATATGACAATGTTTAAAAATGTAGAAATGCCATTACATAAATCCAGCATTATTGCAAAAATAAAACGGATAAGGAATTGAAGGAAAAAGTTATGATTGTTGTGAAAGAAAAGGATGTTATTTATAAATTGAAGGCGGATGTCAGTATTGTATAGCATATTTACTTTTAATAAAAATTAAAAAGAGAGATGATATTTATGATTAAAAAAATAGTGTATTTGGATAGAGTTACGGCTGGATAGATTGATTTAAGGGAAAAGTTTGATAAATATGGCGAATATATTGAATATGAAGATACTGAAGTTGGAGAAATTGATGAAAGAATAGAAGATGTGGATGTTGTAATAACGACTAGGATAAGACTTGGGAAAAAGCAGTTTGAGAAGGCTAAAAACTTAAACTGATACTTATTACAGCGACTGGATTTAATCATATTGATGTGAAAAGTGCAAATGAATTTGGAATAAAGGTGGCAAATGTTTCAGGTTATTCAACTAATTCTGTTGCCCAGCTGGCAATTACTTTCCTTTTAAATGAATTAACACCTGTTAATAAATATTTTGAGGAAGTAAAAATGGTAAAATGGATTGATATTGATGTTCCTGATTATCAGAAATATCCGATTGATGATGTGGAGGGAAAAATTTTTAGGAATTATAGGATTTGGGAATATTGGTAAAAAGTTGCACAGATGGCAGAAGCATTGGGAATGGAAGTGATGGTTGCTAAAAAGTGCTGGAAAAATTATAAAAAGTTGAAGAGGATGGAATTTTACGGCATGACTTGGATGAGGTGCTTGAAAAATGTGATGTTCTGACGCTTCATGTTCCGTTGACTGATTCAACGAGAAATCTTATAGATCTTGAAAATGAAAAATGAAAAGAAGTGCCAGAATTTTAAATTTAGCATCTGAGATCGGTTATAAATCAGGATGATTTTGTATTTTTGCATTAAAAATAAAATAATAAAATCAGCGGCTATTGATGTAACGAGTGTTGAGCCGATTGAAAAAAATTCTAAATTATTTGAATTGGATAACATTGTGATTACTCCACATATCGCATGGAAATCTGAAAAAGTATGATAACACTTATGAATGATGTTGATTTGAAATTATTTATTGAAGGAAAGTTGGAAGGACTGAAATAAGGAATAAGAAGGTACAATAAAAGAGGTGAAAAGAAATGCTGGTAAAGTAATTTTAATGGGATAAAACTTGAATTTGATGGGCTTTATTATGGGGAAATTATGAAATTGAGGTTTTTGGGGATGGAAGATTTTATTATTCGTATATTGAGAATACATCGGTTGAGCTGAAAAAGGGATCATTTCAGATTAACCAGAAGGAAATTATGATTTTTGGAAGAAATGATGGAATATTTTGAACTTTTTGAAAAATCAGAGAAATTATATGATAAACGAGTTTAATTTTTGGAAATGGAGTGCTTGTTATTCAAAAAGGATAATGGACGTGAAGAAAAAGATTAAGCTGGGGAAGGAAATGATGTTTTGAATATGCAAAGACATTGATTGACAAGTATACAAAGAAGTCGAGAAGACTGTTTTTGCTGGATACTTATTTAGAGGGAGTTAAATATATTAGAAATTTTACGATTAAGATTAAAGATGAAGTTCAGTTGGATTTATTTCGTAATTTAATGGTATTTCCTTGAATGCAGTCGCTGTTTATAATTCTAGGAAGGAAAAAGTTGGATATTTGCCAAAAAAGCCAGAGTGAAATTATTGCCAGAATGATTGATGCAGGAAAAATTTGTCACGTGCCGATTCCGTTTGATGAAGAAATTGCCCTTAAAGTTTATCTTGTAGATTAATTAATAAAAAATTAAAATTAAGGTTGACAAATGACTATTTTTGTTGTAAAATAATAGCAGATAATTAAAATTAAATTAATTTAAAAAATAGCGCTATTATTTAATTGTCAAAAATAAAATGGGGGGAATAATTTATGGGATTCAGATTGAGCGTTAAAGGACAGGAAAATGAAATTTTGCTAGACAAGGAAAGTATTCTGGATGTAAAATATATTTCTGAAACGCCTGATGATTCAAATGCGAGAGCAACAGATTTAGGAGTAATTTTGGAAATCAGGGGGAAAATACTGGCTGCAGCAAGCGGAGATACAGAAGATGACACAAGAAAAGTTGCACAATGGTCATTAGTTCCATCAGAAGCAAGCGATGCCTACAGACAAGCAAGCCTTGAGATCATTTCAGCAGGGCAGATGGTAAGAAAAATCGACATGACAAACGTATTTGTAGTTGATTATATTGAAGAATACGGAAATCAGGCTGGAACAGGGACTTTTTCATTAAAAATCAAACAGAAGAAGGAAAAAGTGAAGGAAGTTGCAATCGAAGGCGGATATGCGGCACAGGAAGCATAAATTAATTAATTCTATGAAATTAAAATCTGAAATACTTAAATTTACAATTAAAAAGAAATAATGATAAATTATTTTTGAACTTTGGAAAAATTTTTAAAATAAATTAAAAATAATCTCTATTCTAAACCAATATCTTAGAAAGAGATTATGAGATATTGATTTTTGAAATTATGATATAATAAGTTGCAATTATATTAATAAATTATCTTATGCTATTTCCTGTTTAAATGCGGAGCTGGTTTTTGGGGATATAATATAATTATGGAAATATTCTTTTAAGATAATAAATCAATTTTGAGTATGGAAAAATAATCATCACTAAATTATTATAAAAATCACTGTTTTTTTCATATTTAAATTGAATATTTCTTTCAAGGAAAAAATTTTAAACGATGATTTAAATTGTAAAATTTAGATTGTCAAAAAATTAAAAATAAGCAATCGCAAAAGTGAAAGTCCATGAAAATTGAATAACAGCAATATTTTCGGTAAAAGATTTTTTATTAGAAAGGGGAAAAAATAAAAACCTAGAAAGATTAAACTTGCTGGAATTTTCAAACTTTTACAAATAACTAAAAATAAAAGGAGATAACAATGACAAACAACTTATTAAATTTAAAAAGGATTTGAAATCGTTTGCGAAAAAGATGTAAAGACTTTAAGTACACTGATTCGGCTTTGCTTGCATTTTTATTATGGAATGTTAATTTCAACTGGACAAGTGTTTGCAGAAACTGTGACAAACTCACAGATTAATAATCAAGTTAGTCAGATTAACACTTCAATAAATCAGATGCAGACAGATTTTAAACGTGCAAGAACTGAAAAATAACAAGCTGATTAAAGATACAAACTTGGAATTAACTCAGTTAATGGAACAAGGAGATCATGTAACAAAAATCACCTTGGAGCAGTTGGCAATATGGAGCAAATACATTTTTGAATAACTGGACAGGAACTTATAAAGGTAGAGGAGATAAGAAAGAAATATCCTTATGAGGGTATTTTAAAGAGAGATTCAAATGCTTATAATAGATATATATCTAAAGAAAGCTCAATGTATCAATATTTGCCACAAAGTAGTGATCCAACATCAGCTTCAACAAATTCAAGAAATGGATACAGTTCATATGGATTAGCAAGTAATAAAACTGTTCCAGAACCACCTGTATCATTTGAAATATCTGCTAGTATTAAACCTAGAATAGTTAGTAAGGGAGCTATTACAGTGCCTGCACCAGTAGCATTGGAACCTACATTACCCGAGGCTATTGATTTTAATCCGGTAGAGCCAGGGATAACTAAATTTACAGCACCTGTAATAAATTTGCTCTCTTACTATGCCAGGGACTGCTAATGGAGATGAACAATATATTTACACAGGTTCAACATACATTGGAAGTAATCATAGTTACTCATATGTAGCTCCTATAGCACAACAAAGTATGTCTGGTGGTCTTTTGACTGCGGCCGTAGGTTCTAATGGACCAGATGTAACTGCCTCAGGAATTACTTTTACTGGACACCAAGGAGGTAGTACTACACCTAACGGGTCTCCAATCATAAATATTACAAATTATAAAGGAACTAGAACACCTGCGATAATGAAAGAAATAGGAGGTAATAAACTTGATATTCAAGGGTTACTTTAATTATTCTGGAAATAATCAGAATCATAACATGGGTTGGTTGTTTCACACAGATGCACATAGCAGTTCTGGCAGAATCAAGTTGGAATTTAGATAGTGGAACAAAAAATAAATGCTAATGGAGAAAAATTTAGTTGTATATTATTCGCAATATCATGGAGATACAGCAACTACGACATCTAGTACAAATGCTAATGTAGGATTTATAAATAATGGACATATAACAACTAGTGAAATGGAAGTAATTATGTTTGGATAGCTGCTATTGAACATGGTACAGATGGACGTAATCCAGCTTATACGGATTCCAATAGATTAATGTATTTTGTAAATGGGAATACTGGGAAGATAACTTTGAGTGGAGATAAAGTATATTTGCTCGAATGTTTACAGGTTCAATAAATACTTCAGTAAGTCCTAGCCAACTAGCGACTCCTGGAGGAGGTTTTTATATTGAAAATAATGGAGAATTAACTTTAAAAGGGGATAGTCAAGTAGGAATTACTTTTTACAGATAATGAAAAATATGAAAATTCTGAAATTATTTTAACAAAACCTATAGAAATCAAAGGAGATAAATCATCTGGAATTTATTTTAATGGATTTGTTGATTTAGATGGAGGAACTAATAGAATAGGAAACTATAGCACCTAATTCTGCTAGAAGTGATTTAACTGGAGCAGAAAAGCTTCTGTTTTAAAAACATAGACATAACAGGTGGTAGTCAAAATGCAGGACTTTACTTTAAATATAATCGGAACAGATGAATTTAAACCTATGAATTATACTTTAAATTCTAAAAATAGTGATGGTAATGCATTAGTTTATGTTGGAGATGGAGTTGTAAAATCTTGAGCAACAACAAAAAACTGATCCTAATGCACCTGATATTTATATAACTGGTGGTAAAGAAAATGTTGGGATCTACAATGATTCAAGTAAGATAGGAACTAGTGGAAAAACAGTAGTAACAGCTGCTAAAATAAAAGCAGAAAATACAAAAAGTGCTAGCGGTATTATTTCAACTGCAGGGATTCTTAATAACACTGGTAAAATTGATATAAAAAGGAAAAGCTGTTAAAGGAATTGTTGCGAGAAATAATGAGACAACAGGTACTATTGCAACTGTAACTAGTACAGGACCTTTAGTGTTAGAAGGAACGGCTGAAAGTGCAACTAATGGATCTGTTGGTCTTGTAGCATTAAATGGTGGTAAATTAACTCAAAGTGGAATTGGAACTTCGATTAAAGTAGATGGTTCTGCATCAACTGCGGCTTATGCTGATGGGAAATACCAAGCGGGAAGTGTTGCTTCAGGAACTAAATTAGATATTTCAAATGCTGCTTTAGAAACAACAGGTGGAGCATTTAATGTTTTTGCTAAAAATAATGCAGAAATTGATTTGTCGAATGTAACAATTGATACAGGACAAAAATCTCTGGCTTTTTCTGTAGATAATACTACTGGAGATTTAAGTAAAATTAACTTTACAGGACAAACAATTGCAACAATTAGAGGAGGAAGTGATTCTAACTCTAGAGGTACTGCATTTTTATATAAAGGGACTAACCCAACAGGATATACTAATTTTTGGTTCATCAGACATTTTCAATTTGGGCGCTTTTCTAAATTTAGTGGTATGAATAATTTAACTCTTAATATGGAAGACGGATCAAGATTATTTATTGCACAAGGTGTTCAAATGGATTTGACAGGTACTACTGTTTTCAGGATTAGAAACTTCATTAGAATGACTCAGGACACTTGACAGGAAATCCTTCAAAAATATAAAACATTTATGCTTTATTTGAGTAAATTAATTTTAAATGATAATATTGATTTAGATAATTCTGCTGATAAATATAACATGTTGAAATTACTAATTCATCAATTACAAATAATAATACTAAAACAATTAATGGTACAAAATCTGGACAAGTAGCAATAGCTCAAAAGAATGATGGTGATGGGGCATACCGTAATGATAGAAGTAAAGTTATGTTAGAAAATAATGGAGTAATTTCATTAACAGGAGATGCTTCTACAGGTATTTATGCTAAAATTTGGTGAATTGAAGAATACAGGAACTGGGACTATAAACATGGAGATAGTTCTTCAGCAATGTACGGAAACAGACGATTCTATTGTTAGAAAATTTAGGAACAATTAACTTAGGAAATAATTCAACTGGATTATATTCAGAAGGAGATACAGCAACTGGTAAAAACAGCAGCAAATACTAAAGGATCTGTAAGAAATGATGGAACAATTACAAGTGCTGGAAAAGCTATTGGTATTACTTATAAAGGGTACAGGAGCAGGAAATACTGATACAAGAGTTACAAATGACACAAATGGTAAAATTAATTTAGCTGGAGAAGGTTCAGTAGGTATTTACGGTTTAGGAAATAGTTATAGAAATATTAAATAAACGGAGAAATTAATTTAGGAAAGTTCAAGTAGTTTGACTTCAAATCCTAATGTGGTATTTATACACCAGTTGAAAGTGTAAAAGTTGAAAAATTCAGCATCAGGAAAATATAACTGCAGGAAATAATTCGATTGGTATTTACGGATTTGATATTGACAATGCAGGGACAAATCACAGCTGGAGATAACGGAATTGGAATTTATTCTAAGAAATTATCTACAGGACCATCTACTGTAAATCATACAGGAACAATTACAGTAGGAAATAATGATGCGACTGGTATATTTCCTTGAAGATGGAGGAACTTAAACCTTTAATAGTGGTTCAATAAATGTAGGAGATAATCTCGTATGGAATAGTTGCTATTGGAAGTAGTCCATTTAACTATAATAATACTTCAACAGCAACTGTAACATTAGGAAATGGTTCAACATACTTCTATTCAAATAATCCTACAACAAATATTACAAATAATATTGCATGGAATAATCCTTCAGGAGTAGGAATTTACGGAATATCTTCACCAGGTACAATTGTAAATAATGCAAACTTTACTTTAGGTGATCAAAGTGTTGGTATTTTGAATACAGGAAATGGTATAGCTACAAATAATGCTACAATAGTTGTTGGAAATTCAGATACAGGAAATAAAAACTATGCTATTGGTATGGCTACAACTACAGGAAAAGTAATTAACAGTGGTTCAGGAGTCAATTACAGTAGGTGCAGATGGTATTGGATTATTTGCTGATGGAGCTAATTCACAGGCTGAAAATAACGGTACAATCAATATTGCTGGAGATCGTGGAATGGGTATTTACTTAGACCATGGAGCTAAAGGGGTAAATAATGGTACAATTACAACAGTAGGAACTCCAACAGGAGCAGTTGGTGTAGTTGTTCAACATAAAGCTGAATTGACAAATAATGGTACAATTAATATTAATTCTCCAGAAGGATATGCGATGTTTAAAGCAAGTGGTGGTATAATTAAGAACTATGGTACAATCACTTTAGGAAGTGGAGCAACTGAATCATTTGATCCAACTTCAAAACCTACATCAAAAACAGTAGGTGGAATTTCAATAAATGCACCAACAGGAGCAACACCAGCAACAACTACAGTTACAACAATAAATCATGGAACTATATCAAGTATAGTATCACCTGAACATGTGATAATTAATACACCACAAGGACCAGCAGGACCTTCACCTACATCATTAGGAATATATGTAGATACATTAGGTTCAACTAATCCAATTTCAGGAAATTTAGGATTGATAACAAATGAAGCGGACTTGATTATTGGTACAGAAGCAGCTAGAACTACCAATAGTAAAAATATTGTAGTTTCAGGAGCAGTATTGGATCCATATGTTCAAATGATGGATGCAAATTCAGGAGTAACATGGAATGCTTATGGAGGTTCATTAACTTGGATAGCAACACCATTATATTCTAATGGTCAATTAGGATCAGTTGTATTAGCTAAATTACCTTATACAGAATTTGCTGGAAATGAAACAACACCAGTAAATAGTACTGATACTTACAACTTCTTGCATGGATTAGATGACAGATATGGAGTTGACTGGTATGGAGATAGAGGAGCTAGAGAAAACAATTATTCAATAAATTGAACGATATTGGTAAAAATGAAGAAGCATTATTCTATCAAGCAA